>Ga0157375_10000005_pt1 | contig 429412 bp, 373 predicted proteins | sample M35metaG_FD_115311 | JGI IMG/M metagenome (GOLD analysis project Ga0157375, IMG submission 115311) | Miscanthus rhizosphere microbial communities from Kellogg Biological Station, Michigan, USA - M3-5 metaG | ecosystem: Host-associated > Plants > Roots > Rhizosphere > Soil | place: USA...
ACGTCGACCGCGACTGGGATCCGTACAACATCAAGCGCGGCTTCTGGTGGGCGCACATCGTCTGGATCTTCTACAAGAATGAAGAGCGCGACGAGACGTTCGAGAACGCCCGCGATCTGCAGGCGAACAAGGTCGTGATGTGGCAGCACCGCTGGCACAAGGTGATCCTGATCGTCGCCGGCTTCGGCCTCCCGACGCTGATCGGCGCGGCCTTCGGCGACCCGATCGCCGGCCTGCTCTGGGGCGGCTTCCTCCGCATCGCCGTGATCCATCACACGACCTTCTTCGTGAACTCGCTCGCCCACTTCCTCGGCAAGCCTCTGTTCAACGCCGAGGTCTCGGCACGCGATAACTGGATCGTCGCTCTGCTCACGCTGGGCGAGGGCTACCACAGCTTCCATCACCGCTTCCCCGCCGATTTCCGCAACGGCATCCGCTGGTACCAGTGGGATCCGGCGAAGTGGTTCATCCGCGCTCTTCGCTACACGGGATTGGCCAAAACGCTGGTCGCCACGCCGGAGCCGCAGATCGAGCAGGCGCGCATGAGCGCCGCGATCCGCCTGGTCGAAACCCGCATCGCCGCCGCGCCGCCGACAGTAGGCGACGAGGTGCGCAAGAAGATCGCCGATGCGATCACGCACCTCGAAACGGCATTCGCACTCTGGCGCCAGCACATGGAAGAGAAGGCGCAGGGGATGTCGAAGTCGTGGCGCGAGACCCGTCGTCATGCACGGCAGAAGGTCCGTGTCGCCCGCCGCGAGTGGAAGACTGCTGTGCGCATGGTGGCGCGCATCCCGGCAGCGGCGTAGGGGACCGACGAGGAGCGCCTCCGGCGGGCGGGCGCGGCCCGCAGCGTCTGTTGGCCAAGCCCTAAAGACTAACGCTGCGGGCCGGGCCCGCCCGCCGGAGGCGCTCCCGGTCGTTCTCTACTCCACGTCGACGCCCAGCTTGCGCAACGCACGCAGCGCCGTGCGCGCCTGGCGCGGCAGAAGACAGCGTTGATCGAAGACGCGGCGATACATTGCGATCGCCGCGTTTTTCTCTTTCGTCCGCGCGAGATCGAGCAGCTTGTCCGCTTCGTCCTCGCGTGAGCGCACCTCGTCGCGCACGATGCGCTCGATCGTTGCGATCCGCAGGGCTCCGGCTTCGTTGTCGATGTGCGTCAGCTCGCGGCCCTCGCCGTCGAGCAGCAGAACGACCGGGGCGCGTCCGTTCGCGCCGAGTTTTGCCACGCGCTCGAAATCGTCGGGACGCACCACGTGCATCGCGACGCATTGCGACGAGAAGAGCGTGAGGGTGCGCGAGGTCAGGAGCTCCGAGTGACGCATGTCATCGCGCGATGCCGGGAGCCAGTAGACGATCAGTTGTGCACGCGGCGGCGCCTCGCCCGGATTCAGCACTTTCCACGGCACGAACCACGCGGGATCGGACGGTTGTCCCCCATGCGCGGCGAGGGCGTAGATCGCGAGGGCGGCCAGGCTGCGAGCGTGAAACCGGCGCATGTCGATCCTGCGGGAGGAGTCGAATTATACGGCCGCTACTGTCCGGCCTGCTGCGCCACGGCGCGCACCACTTCCGCGCGCGACGTGCGGCCATGCGCATAGAGATCTTCCGCCAGACTGCGCAGCTGAAACCGCGTCAGCGCGAGGACTCGTTGCGCGACGGCAGCCTCGTAATTCGAGCCGCTCGCCTGCTTGCGCAGGTGCGACAGATCGAGCTCGAGGGCCAGCGTCGTCCCGAGCTCGGCGTCGTCGTGGACGAACTCCTGAACCGCGCGCGCCATTCGCTGCTTCGCGTTTCTCTCGAATTCGTCGCCGTTACGCTCCTCGCGAAGCGCGCGCTTCACGGCGGCCGATCCGCGCAGCTCGTCCGCCTTCTTCTTCGCGGACGCGACGTCGGCCAGTCCGTCGAACGTGCGGACGATCGCGTCGTAACGGCGCATTGCGTTGAGCTCATCGAGCTTCGCCGCGGCCGCGAGATCGGCATCGAGCAAACGCGCGATGAGCGCTTCGTCGCGTGTGCGCGTCCCGCGACGCATCGCCTGCAGCTCCATCCATTCGACCGCTTCACGGATCGTCGATGACGGAGGCCAGCGATGACCGCCTTCGACGATCTCCACGCGATACGTCGCATGCGCCGCGGCGAGCTTCGACTCGATCAGCCGCGTCTCGTTGTGATTGAAATCGCCGAGGCCCGCGGTGCCGACCCAGTCGAAAGAGATGCCGTCGGTGTCGTGGTCATCGGCAAGGCGTCCGCTGCATCCGATCACGCCGGCCACCGCCTTGCTCGTTTTCGCCAGCGACCACGCCATGATCGCGCCGCCTGACATCCCGGCGGCGTAGATGCGCTTCGTGTCGACGGAGAAGCGGCGCTGCGCGTCGGGCCACATCGCGTTGATCGCCTTCGAATTCGGACGCCAGTCCGCCGCGCTGCTGGTGTCGTTCGAGCTGACCACGATCCAGCCGTTCGCCTCCGCCGCCTCGCGAAAGAGCTCCGCCGCGAGCGGCCCGCGCTTGCCGGGATCGAAGACGTAGACGATCGGCCAGCGTTTCGCTGCGTCGTAATTCGCCGGCAGGTAGTACGCGTACGTGATCGACGGGTCGATCATCGTCGCCAGCCGCTCGACCACGCGTCCGCGCTCGTACGACTCCGGTTCCTGTGGAACAGGCACTCCTGCCTGTTCGGTGAGCACAGGCAAGAGTGCCTGTGCCACACACACAAGGAACAGCAGAACCCGCATCGAACGACGAGTTTAGCCGTGCGGGGCATGGGACTTGCGCGTAACCGAGAACATGACTGAGTTTCGTGACCGGCGAGGCGGACTCGTCGCGTATGGCATCCTGCAGATCGTCGTCGGATTGATCTGCGCGCTCTTCGTCCTCGTGCTCGCCGCCGCGCTCGAGCTCACCTCGCGGCGCGGCATGGCGGCGCCGACGAACATCGCTCCGGCGTTCGTGATCTACGGCGCGGCGGCGTTCTACTTCGTCACCGTCGGCATGGGCTCGATCCGCCTGCGACGATGGGCACGCGCGATGAGCGTCGCCTTTTCCGCGGCGTGGCTCGCCATCGGCGTGGCGATCGTCCTCAGCTCGATCCTCTTCGTGCAGCGGACGCTCGTCTTCGTCCGCCCGTCGGAGACCGCGCGGGTCGTCGGCATCACCGCGGCGATCCTCATCGTCGCGTTCATCGTGCTGCCGCTCGTGCTGTTTCTCTTCTATCGCCGCGACGACGTGCGGTTGACGTGCGAGGCCCACGACCCCGCGATCCGCTGGACCGATCGCGTTCCGTGGCCGGTGCTCGCCGTCGGCACGTTGATGGGCTTCCTGTCCTTCACCACGCTGGCGAACGTCGGCGCACCGGTCGTGCCGTTCTTCGGCATGGCGCTCACCGGCGCCAGCGCCGCGCTCACGATGCTCACGCTGTCGGGACTCTTCGGCTTCCTCGCCGTGCAGTGGATCGCGCTGCGGAAGTCGGCGTGGTGGACGACGCTGCTCTTGCACGTCATCGGCGGAATCGTGGCGATGGCGACGCTCGCCACCGGCGACGTCGGCGCGGTCTACGCGCAGATGAACGTGCCGCGCGAGCAGATCCAGGCGATGCGGCTCGACACGCTCGGCCACAGCCCCGCGCTCTGGTCGATCCTTCTCCTGGTCTGGGCCGCGTACCTAGGCGTATTGCTCTACACGCGGCGTTACTTCGATACGCCGGCGCCGCGAACTCGCGTCACGGATGCGACGCGAGCCGCGGCTGCCTGACGCGAAGCTACTTGGTGATGTTCTCGGGGAAGGTGGCGATCTTGCTGCTGCCGCGAAGCTGATTGGTCAGGCGGGAGACCGCCTCGACCACGTCGGTCGCGTGCTGCGTCATCAGGTACTCGCGGATCTGCGGCTTCGCTTCGTCGAACGTCATCATCGTCGCGTCCTTGCGGTCCTCGACGAGGATGAGGTGATAGCCGAACTTCGTCTTGATGATGCCGCTCATGACGCCCTTCTTGAGGGCGAACGCGGCCTCTTCGAACTGCGGATCGAGGACGTTGCGTCCGACCCAGCCGAGGTCGCCGCCGCTCTCGCGCGCCGCATCCTCTGAATACTTCTGGGCCGCATCCATGAAGTTCTTCAGCACCACGCGATGTGCCGTCTCGATGTCGGTGCCGACGGGAAGCACGTTCTTCTGATGGAGCTCGGCGGCGACCGCCTGGATCTTCTCCAGCGCTTCCGCTTCGGTCTTGCGATGCGGGCCGTTGTCGGTCGGCACGATGATGATGTGCCGCACCTTCACCTTCTCCGCGACCTCGAATTCCTTCGGATTCTCGTCGTAGAACTTCTTCAGCTCCGCGTCGGTGACGATCGGCTCGGAGATGACGTCGCGGACGTAGCGATCGAAGAGCGTCGACTCCGCGGAGGCCTGCATGTCGGCCTTCACGTCGGGCCGCTGATCGAAGTTGTGCTTGATCGCTTCCTGCACCACGAGGCGTTTGCGGAGGTAATTCTCCAGGAACGCCGCCTTGCCCCCCTGGCTCTCGTACTGCGAGCGCATCTTGGTGCCGAGGCGGTAGTAGAGCAGGTCGAGGTCGCCTGCGGTGATCGTCTGACCGTTAATGATCGCGACCGGCTTCTTTGCCGGATCGACCGGGGCGGGCGCCGTCTGCGCGAAGAGCGGCAGCGCCGCCAGTGCGGCCATCGCCGCGAAGAGATGCTTCATCGAAAGGCCTCCAGACACGTGAGGTGTGACGAATCGAGGCGCGCAAGGTATTGCACGCAAACGGGCGGAGCAACGCCGCGTGCCTGTTCGCCATTCCGAGGCGGGGACCGGTAGCAACTGCCAGCACATGGGTCGCGGCCACCAGTCAGAAATGACCGCGAATCGGATTCGCTGTCCTCCAGTTGAGATTCATCCCATGCGCGATGGCATTCATCCCATGCGCGATGGGATTGATTGTCCTCCAGACGAGACTCATCCCATCCGGCATGGCATTCATCCCATCCACGATGGGATTGATTGTCCTCCAGACGAGACTCATCCCATCCGGCATGGCATTCATCCCATGCGCGATGGGATGAATCCGATTCGCGATGGGATGAATGCGTGCTTTTGGCATTTGATCTTCCACAGACGTGGTCTGTTTCGCTGATTGCCGGCCATTCAAGCGCCGCGGCGAAGCCGGGATTTGCGTCCGCAGCACCTTCACATGTGCGCAGGGCACGTCTTCGAGCGCGTTCCGTCATCGCGGCACCCGCCGACTCTACAAATCGTAGAGGCATCCGCTTCCACCCGAGGAGCGTGTCAAGTCTTTTTACGGTTTTGAACAGGGTGTGGAAAACTCAATCGGCACGCTTCGTTTGCACGCACTGTTGCCGTCGCCGGGAAAGGGAGGGCGGGATGTCGATTGAGGAAAAGCGGCGGACACGCTGTGCATTGGGCTGCCGGCTGGAAATCGCTCCTTAGAATCCGCGGCACAGTTCATGTCGGTAGCCCAACTCGACGTCACACTCGATCGGCCTTTGCCTCAGAACCCTGACGCGGAGCGCGCGGTCATCGGCTCGATTCTCACGAACTCGAATGCGTTCTATCGCGTCGTCGGAATCATCAACACCGAAGACTTCTTCAAGGACGCGCATCGCACGATCTTCGCCACCATCCGCCACCTGGCGGAAGAGAGCCGCGAGATCGACACGCTCACCGTCAAGGAAGAGCTCGCGCGCAACGGACTGCTCGAACAGGTCGGCGGCCACGCTTACGTCTCCTCGCTGATGGACGGCATCCCCGACGTCGCGAACGTGGAGCGCTACGCGAAGATCATCAAAGAGAAATCGACGCTGCGCCGCCTCATCGTGATGGGCAACAGCGTCATGCGCGCCGCGCTCGACGTGCCGAGCGAGCCGGGCGAAGTGCTCAACATCGCCGAGAAATCGCTCTACGAGATCGCCGAGGGAAGCATCGACAAAGGCTTCGTCGGCCTCGATCGCATCACGCGCCACAACATGACGGCGATCGAGCAGATGAACAGCGCCGGCAAGCTGGTGACCGGCATCCCCACGGGCTACGACAGATTCAACGAGTTCACGTCGGGGTTCCAGCCGCAGGATCTGATCATTCTCGCGGCGCGCCCGTCGATGGGGAAGGCTCAACCGCTCGACGCAAAGGTCCTGACTCGCCGCGGTTTCGTTTGCATGGGATCGCTCCGCGTCGGCGACGAGCTGGCCTCGATCGACGGCGCGCCATCCCAGGTCGTCGGAATCTTTCCGCAGGGAGAGCGCCAGCTCTATCGAGTCGAGCTTTCCGACGGACGCAGCGCCGAATGCTGCCGTGAGCATCTCTGGCGCGTTTCGTTTCGCGGGTGGGATGAGCCCCGTGTTCTTTCGACGGAACGGCTCGTGGAGATGCTCCAGAAAGCGCGATACCGCCGCCGGCTGTACATCGAGACGTTCTCCGGCGAATTCGGTGATGACAGTGACTTGCCGATCGATCCGTGGCTGCTCGGCATGCTTCTCGGTGACGGAACAACGCACGGCTCGAGCGTCGGTTTTTCAACGTCGAGCGCGGAGATTCTCGATCGCGTGACGCGTGCCGTCGGGAACGCATACGAAATTACGAAGAGCGGCCGGTATGACTATCGGATCATCCAGGCCGGACCAAAAACGCGAGGGCGCGGCCATCGCACTGAAAATCCAATCAAACATGCCTTGGAGTCGCTCGGCATCTGGGGCGCGCGCGCACACGAGAAGTTCATTCCCAAGCAATATCTGAACGCATCCCGCGACGCGCGCAAACGACTGCTCAAAGGTCTGATCGATACGGACGGCTGGATCGAAAACTGGGGCAGCATCCGCTTCGCCACGTGCAGCGAGCGCCTGTCCCGCGACGTGGTCGAGCTCGTGCGTTCGATCGGCGGTACGGCGTCCTGCCTGAATAAGAGCTCGTTCCACACATACCTCGGCGAGCGTCGCGCCGGGCGACCCTCGTACGTCTGCAACATTCAACTGACGGAAGCCGTCGACCTGGACCTCATCGAGGCGAAGCAGCGGCGGATCGTGCCGCGCAAGCGGACACGCCGCCTGAACATCCGCTCAATCACGCCGACACGGTTTTCGCAAACGCAGTGCATCGCCGTGTCCCATCCGGCGCAGCTTTACATCACGAACGATTACGTCGTCACCCACAACACGTCGTTCATGATGAACATCGCCGAGTCGATCGCCCTCCCGGGCAAAGACGGCGCGCCGCGCAACGGCGGGCAGCGTTTCTACTCGGTCGGCGTCTTTTCGCTCGAAATGTCGAAGGAGCAGATCGGCCTGCGCATCCTGTCGTCGGAGTCGGGGGTGCCGAATCACCTCATCCGCGCGGGGATGCTGAGCGAGCGGAACTGGCGCGATCTGGCCGAGGCGTCGGGGCGGATGGCGAAGGCGAAGATCTTCATCGACGACACGCCGGGCATCGATCCGATGGAAATGCGGGCCAAGGCTCGCCGCCTGAAGATGGAGATCGGCCTCGACATGGTGATGGTCGACTATCTTCAGCTGATGTCGATCAAAGGAAAGATCGAATCGCGGCAGCAGGAAATCTCGCAGATCTCGCGTGGACTGAAGGCGATCGCAAAAGAGCTGAACGTTCCGTTGATCTCGCTCTCGCAGCTCTCGCGTCGTCCGGAGCAGCGCATGGGCGATCACCGCCCGCAGCTCTCCGACCTTCGCGAATCGGGATCGATCGAGCAGGACGCCGATCTCGTGGCGTTCATCTACCGCGATGAGGTCTACAACAAGGACACCGAGGAGAAGGGGATCGCCGAGATCATCATCGCCAAGCAGCGCAACGGCCCGATCGGCGACTTCAAGCTCGTGTTCCGGAACGACATCACGAAGTTCTTCAACTACGAGCCGCAACCCGACTTCATGCCTGAGTGAGGCCGATCGCGCGCCTAACCCGCGCCGCCACCATCTCCGCATCCCGCTTCGACTGTACGTACTTCGCGGCTGTGAATTTCTTTCCGCCGCAGTGCACGTCGACGTTGTACATCGGCACGCCGTTCTGCACGCCGCCGATCGACGTCGTGATCTCGGTGACGTCGCGCGGCGGGAGCTCGCGCGGTGAGCCGAAGCCGATCCAGGTGCGCAGGAGCGACAGCGACTGCCGGTCGGCGCGGATGACGCTCCGGCCGAGCATCCAGTCGATGCCGATCAGCACGATGATCAGGCCGACGAGGCCGAAGAACATCGGGAAGAAGCGCGGCACCTGGAACGCGAACATCACGACGATCACGCCGTACCAGACGATGCTGAAGAGGATGAAGCCGACGCGTCCCTTCGTCGCGGGGCCGATGGTGATCTCCTCGCCGCCGCTCGGCAGCAGCGCGATCGCGATGTGCGACTCCGGATCGGGAGTCCACTTCGACAGATCGAGCTCCGGCGCCGGCCACATCGGCTCGACGACCGACGTTTCACCGGTCGAAAAAACAGGCAGGTCGAACACCGCGCTGTAATCGACGCCCGGCACGTCCGCCGACGCGTACAGCCGCCAGATGATGGTCGTCTTGCTGATCGCGGTCGACGTGGCCTCCACATCGCTCGGGATGGCGAACGAAAACTGCACGCGCGCGCCCTCGTAGCTCGGCGTGGCGAGAGCGATCTTCTGAGTCTCTTCCCAGACGATCGTCTCGGTGGAGCTCTTGTTGCCGCTCACGCGCCGCGCGCACGTGATGCGCAGCACGAAGCCGTTCGGCGGCGCCTCGCGGATGCGCGTGCTGATCTCGCCGTGAAACATCCGCCCCGGAACGACCGGCATGTGATCGATGTGACAGACCGACCCGCCGTACTTCATCCGCTGTGCGCTGAGATAGAGAGCGAGGATCAGCAGGACGACGCCGACCGTCGGGAAGAGAAACGGCAGCACGACGACGGGCGAGTTGCGCACCTCGCGCCACGGAAAAACGAAGAGGAGCGGGGAGGAGATGAGGTTCCAGATGATGGCGAAGATCCAGAGCGCGCCGACTCCGAAGCCGCCCTGATCGGTGATCGCGTTCGCGGCCCAGTCGCGGCGCCACATCCACGGCTGCTCGGGATAGCGCTTGCGCAACTCGTATGCGTCGGCGGTCTTGCGCGAGAAAACGACGGCTCCGAAGATGACCGCCAGGCCGGCGATGAGAAAGACCGAACCGCCGGCGATGCGGAGCGCGAGATCCTCGCCCGTGAAATGCGGCGCGCTGAAGATGGTGGCGATTCCGGCCGCGCAGAACGGCAGCGCAAAGAGAGTGGCGCATCCGACGACTACCCAGCGGCCCTTCCCCATCGCCCCCATTGTCCTACACTGTTTCCATGCGCCGCCTCACGTTCCTCCTCGCCGCGCTCCTCCTCGCCTCAACCACCCAGGCCGCGGTCGTCCGCGTGGAAGTCGACGACGTGATCCATCCGATCAGCGCCGAATTCATCGGACGCGGGATCGATGAAGGCGCCAAGACGCACGCCGAGCTGGTGATCATCGAGCTGCGCACGCCGGGCGGCCTGGCGGATTCGATGCGCACCATCGTGCAGAAAATCCTGAAGTCCTCCGTGCCGGTCGCGGTCTATGTCTCGCCGAGCGGCAGCCGCGCGGCATCGGCCGGCTTCTTCATCCTCGAGGCGGCCGACATCGCGGCGATGGCGCCGGGCACGAACACCGGCGCCGCCCATCCCGTCATCCTCGGCGAAAAGATGGACGACGTGATGAAGATGAAGCTGGAGAACGATGCCGCGGCGTTGATGCGCAGCGTCGTGCAGAAACGGCAGCGCAACGTCGCGGTCGCGGAGAGCGCGGTGCGCGAGTCGAAGTCGTTCAGCGATCAGGAAGCGCTCGCGCAGAAATTGATCGACGTCATCGCGCCCGACATCCCGTCGCTGCTGCGCGCGCTCGAAGGGCGCAACATCACGCGCTTCGACGGCACGCACGTCGTGCTGCACACCGCGGGCAAGCCGGTCGTGACGTACGAGATGTCACTGAAGGAGAAGATCCTCGGCGCGATCCTCAATCCGAACATGGTCTTTTTCCTCCTCGTGATCGGCGGGCTCGCGCTCTTCGCGGAGTTCAATCATCCGGGCGCGGTCGTTCCGGGCGTCGTCGGCCTGATCTGCATCCTCCTCGCGGCCTTCGCGCTCGAGATCCTGCCGACGCGTTTCGCCGCGCTCGCCTTGCTGATCGCGGCGTTCGCGCTCTTCGCACTCGAGGCGAAGTTCGTCTCGCACGGCGTCCTCGGCATCGGCGGCGTGATCTGCATGATCCTCGGCGGACTGCTGCTGATCGACGGACCGATCCCCGAGATGCGCGTGCGTCTCGCGACGACGCTCGCGGTGAGCATCCCGATCGGCTTCATCACCGTTTTCCTGATGAGTCTCGTGTTGCGCGCACGCAAAACTCCGGTCACCACGGGACAGGAAGGGATGGTGGGAGAGATCGGCGTGGCGCGCACGGCGCTCGAGCCGGAGGGGAAAGTGTTCGTGCACGGCGAGCTGTGGAACGCCGTGGCGAAGACGACGGTGATGGAGGGAGCGAGGGTGCGCGTGAAGTCAGTCGACGGACTGCACGTGATGGTCGAGCCGGCGGATTAGTTTTCCTTCTTCACCCACGGCAGTTCCCAGCGCTCCTCTTCCTGATCGAGCTCGGGCAGCGGCACCGGTTTGCCGAGGCGCTTGAGGCGGGTGAACTCCCACAACTTCGCGTACTTCCAGAACGTGTAGTAGACGTGCATGCCGACGGAGATCAGGCCGGGCGCGCCGTCGAGGAAGCCGAAGTTGAAGATGTAGTCGCGGACGAACTTCGCCAGCGGGTGGCCGATGATGTCGAAGACCGAGGCCTCTTTCCCCTCGATGAACATCTGCGTCCCGGCCCAGTTTCCGTAGCGCGTCATCTTCGCGATCATGTGATCGAACGAGCGGATGTAGAGGTGATCCATCTTGTGCACGAGGCGGCCGGTCTCGCCGTCGACGAGCAGGTCGGCGTGCACGCGTTTGTTCGGATAGCGGGCGTGCTTGCGATGGAAGAGCCGCGTGACGCGATCGCGCTGCAGTCCGCTGAAACGGACCGGCCTGCCGAGCATGAAGTTGAAGCGCCCGACTGAATACGCCCACTTATCGAGCGGACCGTCGAGCGTGCGGAGCATCTCGTCGCGCAGCTTCGGCGTCACGCGCTCGTCGGCATCGATGACGAAGATCCAGTCGTGCGTGGCGCGATCGATGGCGTAGTTCTTCTGCGACGCCGCGCCGAGGTATTCGCGCTGCTCGATGCGGACGCGGGGAAACTTCTCGCGGACGAATTCGACCGTCCCGTCCTTCGAGAACGAATCCATCAGATAGATCTCGTCCGCCCACTCGACGGAGCGGATGCAGTCTTCGATGTAATCGATTTCGTCGAGAGTGTGGATGAGGGCGGTGACGGGGACGCGCGGCATCGGCGCGCGCGATTTTACAGCGTGTAATTTTTCTCGAGCAGCACCCGTGCGCGGCGGTCGCGCAGGTTCTTGATCTGCGACTCGATATCGCGCTCGAACGGGATCTTGCGATGGCTGGCGTAAACCGGCGCGTCGACGACGATCTTCTTCAGCTCATCGCCGAACGTCTGCGGCGAGAGATGCGCGGTCTCATCGGCGAGTGATTGCTGATCGTTCGGAAACGACGCCTCGGTCACGACCGCGACGACGTTCGGCGTCTTGTTCGTCCGCTTCCAGATCTCATCGGTCGGGCCGGTATCGCCCGTGAAGGTGATGGCCTGGCCGTTCATCTCGAGGATGACCCCCGAGGCGGGGATCTGGTGGTTCACGGCGACGGGAGTCAGCGAGACGCCGTTGAAGGCGATCTTTTTTCCGGGGGCGAGCGGGCGATACTGCACCGCCGGCTTGTTGGTCAGCGGGGAGATCAGCGTCGAGAAGTCGGGCCAGACGAAACCATTGAAAACATTGGCGATGAGCAGCTCCATGACGTCCTTCGCCGCGAAGATCGTCAACGGGCCGGTGGCCTGGCTGAAGCGGTTGTGGATGAGGTGCGGGAGGTCGCGGATGTGATCGGCGTGGGAGTGGGTGATGAAGACGCCCTGGATGCGCGCCTGCTGCGCAAACGAGAGCTTGGAAGTGAGCGTTCCGGCGTCGACGGCGAACCAGTCATCCAGCAAATAGCCGGTCAGATTGTGTTCCGCATCCGACGCACCGTAGGCGCCGAGCACCTTAAGCCGCATTCCCGTCCTTACACCCTGTCGTCGCGTGGAGACTGGCTACTATTCTTGCAGTGGAAAGAGTTAATGTCCAGCGACTCCGTTCATGCAAGGCAACAGGTTCACATGTTGACCATCTCATCGCGCGCCATTGAAAGGGTGTGAGATTGCTCACATCTTTTCACCCCGCCGTCCGCGACTGGTTCAACGCTTCCTTCGGCGCTCCGACGCGCGCGCAAGGCCTCGGATGGCCGGCCATTTCAGCGGGCGATTGGGCGCTGATCACCGCTCCGACCGGCAGCGGAAAGACGCTCACGGCCTTCCTCTGGGCGCTCGACCGATTGATGTTCACCGAACGTCCCGAAAAGCAGCGCCGCTGCCGCGTGCTCTACATCTCGCCGCTGAAAGCGCTGGCGGTGGACGTCGAGCGCAACCTCCGCGCACCGCTCACCGGCATCGCCAACCTCGCGTCGTCGCGCGGCGAGAAGTTCGTCATGCCGGAGATCGCGATCCGCACCGGCGACACGCCGCAATCGGAGCGCGCGCGTTTCCAGCGCGACCCCGCCGACATCCTGATCACGACGCCGGAATCGATCTACCTGATGCTGACGTCGAACGCGCGCGAAGTGCTGCGCGGCGTGCAGACGGTGATCATCGACGAGATCCACGCGCTCGTCCCGACGAAGCGCGGCGCGCACCTCGCGCTGTCGATCGAGCGATTGTCGATGTTGTGCGAGGAGGAGCCGCAGAGGATTGGGTTGTCGGCGACGCAGAGGCCTCTCGAAGAGGTTGCTGGGTTTCTAGGGGGTTGCTTGGTTGCTGGGTCCCGCCCTACCAAGCAACTCAGCAACCCAGCAACTCAGCAACTCCACGACGAATTCACCGACCACACCAAATCTCACTTCCGCAAGACCCACATCATCGACACCGGCGAACGCAAGCAGCTCTCGCTTCGCGTCGAAGTTCCGGTCGAAGAGATGGCGAAGCTGCGCGAGCGGGACGACATCCCGAGCGGCGCGGCGGCGCAATCGCCGCGGCAGTCGATCTGGCCGGCGATTCATCCGCGGCTGCTGGAGATCATCCGCGCGCATCGCTCGACGCTGATCTTCGTCAACTCGCGCCGGCTCGCGGAGCGGCTTGCGGCCGCGCTGAACGAGCTCGCCGGCGAGACGCTGGTGCAGGCGCATCACGGGTCGATCGCGCGCGCGCAGCGGATGGAGATCGAGGACAACCTCAAGTCCGGGCGCCTCCCCGCGCTCGTCGCCACGTCGTCGCTGGAGCTCGGCATCGACATGGGCGCCATCGATCTCGTCGTGCAGATCGAGGCGCCGCCGTCGATCGCGTCGGGGATGCAGCGCATCGGGCGCGCGAGCCATCAGGTCGGCGCGGTGAGCGAAGGGATGATCTTCCCGAAGTTCCGCGGCGATCTCGTCGCCTGCGCCGCGATCACGCACGCCATGCACGAAGGAGCGATCGAGCCGACGCGCTATCCGCGCAATCCGCTCGACGTCCTCGCGCAGCAGATCGTGGCGATGGTGGCGATGGACGACTGGCACGGCGACGAGCTGTACGCGGTCGTCCGCCGCGCCGCGCCGTTCGCGGAGCTGTCACGCTCGGCGTTCGACGGCGTGCTCGACATGCTCTCCGGCCTCTATCCGTCGGATGAATTCGCGGAGCTCCGTCCGCGCCTGACGTGGGACCGCGTGGCGAACACGCTCACCGCGCGACCGGGCGCGAAGAAGATCGCCATCACCAGCGGCGGCACGATCCCCGACCGCGGCCTCTACGGCGTCTTCCTCGCGGGGGCGGAGAAGATCCAGAGCGCGCGCGTCGGCGAGCTCGATGAAGAGATGGTCTTCGAGTCGCGCGTCGGCGAGACGTTCCTTTTGGGCGCATCGACCTGGCGCATCGAAGAGATCACGCACGACCGCGTGATCGTCTCCCCCGCGCCGGGCGAGCCGGGAAAGATGCCGTTCTGGAAGGCCGACGCCGCGGAGCGGAGCGTGCCGTTCGGCGAGGAGATCGGCCGCCTGGTGCGCGAAATGCGGGAGCTGAAGCCCGCCGCGGCCGTCAACAAGTTGATCAAATCGCACGACCTCGATCGCCGCGCCGCCGACAACTTCCTGCAGTACCTGCGCGATCAGGAGGAGGCGACCGGCGCGGTGCCGGACGACCGCACGATCCTCGTGGAGCGCGTGCTCGACGAGCTCGGCGACTGGCGCGTCTGCGTCCTCACGCCGTTCGGCGGACGGATTCACGCACCGTGGGCCATGGCGGTCACGGCGAAAGTGCGCGCCGAGCTGGCGATCGACGTCGAGACGATGTGGAGCGACGACGGCTTCATCGTCCGCTTCCCCGAGACCGATGCGCCGCCGCGCGCGGAGCTGGTCGTTCCCGATGCGGACGAGATCGAGCAACTGGTGATTCGCCAGCTCGGATCGTCGTCGCTCTTCGCCGCGAAGTTCCGCGAGGCCGCGGCGCGCGCGCTGCTCCTGCCGCGCATCCGCATCCAGGGGCGCACACCGCTCTGGCAGCAGCGCAAGCGCGCGTACGACCTGCTGCAGGTCGCGTCGCGCTTCGGCTCGTTCCCGATGATCCTCGAGGCGTATCGCGAATGTCTGCGCGACGTCTTCGATCTGCCGGCGCTGATCGCGACGATGCGCAAGATCCGCGAGCGGCAGATCCGCGTGGTGACCGCCGACACGCAGAAGCCGTCGCCCTTCGCCGGCTCGCTGCTCTTCCGCTACACCGCGAATTTCATCTACGACGGCGACGCGCCATTGGCCGAGCGCCGCGCGCAAGCATTAGCCATCGACCACGCGCAACTGCGCGAGCTCCTCGGCGAGCCGGAGCTGCGCGAGCTGCTCGACAGCGACGCGCTACAACAGCTCGAGCTCGAGCTGCAGCATCTCGATCCGAAGCGGAAAGCGAAGTCGATCGATGCGGTGCACGATCTATTGTTGCGACTCGGCGATCTGACGCGCGACGAGATCGCCGCGCGAACACAGACAGGAGTGTCTGTGCCACACGCCGTCGACGAATTGGTGCGCTCGCGGCGCGTCATCGAGATCGGCGTCGCCGGCGAGCGCCGCTTCATCGCCATCGAAGACGCGAGCCGCTATCGCGATGCGCTCGGCACTCCGCTGCCGCACGGCATCGCGGAGCGCCTGCTGGAATCGGTCGCCGATCCGGTCGGCGATCTCGTCCTCCGCTACGCGCGCACCCACGGTCCGTTCACGCCGCGCGACGTCGCGCATCGCTACGGCATGGGCGAGGCGGTGGTGCTGAACACGCTCGAGCGCTTCGTCGAGCGCGGACGCCTGGTCGAAGGAGAGTTCCGTCCCGGCGGCACGCAGCGCGAGTGGTGTGAGTCCGAGGTGCTGCGCGCGATTCGCCGGCGGTCGCTGGCCAAGTTGCGGCACGAAGCGGAGCCGGTGGAGCAGTCGGCACTCGCGCGATTGATGACGTCGTGGCAGGGCGCGACGAAGAAGCGCCGCGGACTCGACGCGCTGCTCGAGGTGATCGAAACGCTGCAGGGCTATCCGATGGCCGCCTCGATTTTCGAAAGCGAGATCCTTTCCGCGCGCATTGACGACTACAAACCGTCCGACCTCGACACACTCAGCGCGGCGGGCGAGATCGTCTGGGCCGGCCTCGAGCCGCTCGGCGAGAAGGACGGTCGCATCGCGCTCTATCTCACCGATCACCTGCCGCTGCTCTACACGCCGCCGGTCGAGACTCCGGACTCGCCGATCCTCGACTACCTCCGCTCGCACGGCGCCTCGTTCTTCGACGACATCCAGTCCGCGGTCGGCGGCTTTCCGAACGAGACCGTCGACGCGCTGTGGGATCTCGTCTGGCGCGGCGCCGTCACGAACGACACGTTCCAGGCGTTGCGCGCGTTCACGCGTCGCGCGCCGGCAGCGAAGCGGACGACCGCGCCGCGCGGCGCCTTCCGCTCGCGGCGCATCGTGCCGCCGTCGACGCAGGGACGCTGGTCGGTGATCCGTCCGCCGAGCGCGAACACGACGCAGCGCGCGAACGCGATGGCGCATCAGCTCCTCACGCGCTACGGCGTCCTGACGCGCGAGGCGCCAGGTGCCGAGAACGTGATCGGCGGATTCAGCGCCGTCTATCCGGTGCTGAAGGCGATGGAGGACGCGGGCCGTCTGCGCCGCGGCTACTTCGTCGCGGGACTCGGCGCAACGCAGTTCGCGATGCCGGGCGCGGTCGATCTCCTGCGCTCGATGCGCGACGAGAACGACGAGCCCGAAACATTGCTCCTCGCTTCGACCGATCCGGCGAATCCGTACGGCGCGATTCTGAAATGGCCGGGAGAGGGGTTGTCGCGCAGCGTCGGCTCGAGCGTGATCCTCATCGACGGCGCGCTCGCCTGCTGGATCGGCCGCGGCGAGAAACAGCTCGCGACGTTCATCCCGGAAGACGAGCCGTCGCGCTCGCGCGTGGCGCGTGCGGTGGCGAAGGCGCTCGCGTCGCTCGTCGCGAACGGCGTGCGCCGCGCGCTGCTCATCACCGACGTCAACGGCGACAAGGCGGCGAAGAGCGTCATCGCTCCGTTTCTGGCCGAGGCGGGCTTCGTACCGACATCCTTGGGCTATCAGATGAGGGCCAGATGACATGCCTGAAGGCGACACCATCTTCCGCACCGCCCGCACGCTGCAGCGCGCGCTCGGCGGAGAGGTGGTCACGCGCTTCGTCACCGTGCTGCCGATGCTCGCGCGCGTCGATGATCAGTCGCCGATCGCGGGTCAGACGATCGTGCGCGTACACGCGGTGGGAAAGCATCTCCTCATCGATTTCTCCGCCGGACTCACGCTCCGCACGCACATGCGGATGAACGGCAGCTGGCACATCTACCGGACGGGCGAGCGTTGGCAGCGGCCGCGCGACGACATGCGCATCGTGATCGAGACCGCGTCGTTCGTCGCCGTCGGCTTCAACATCCCGGTCGCGGAATTCACCACCGACACTCCGCAACTCGGCCCCGACCTTCTCGGCGAATCATTCGACATGGACGAAGCGCTTCGCCGCGTGCGCGAGCGGACAAACGAGGAGATCGGCAACGTACTGTTGAACCAGCAGGTCATCGCCGGCATCGGCAACATCTGGAAATCGGAGTCGCTCCACGCCGCGGGCGTCGATCCGTTCCGGCGCGTGGCCGATCTCGACGACGCCACGATCATCAACATCATGACCATCGCGCGGAAGCAGTTGCGCGCGAGTGCGAACGCCACGTCGCGCGTGCGCCACGCCGTCTACCAGGGAAAGCTCTGCCGGAAGTGCGGGACGAAGATCGAGTACCGGAAGCAGGGGGAGGATGTGCGGGGAACCTACTGGTGTCCGAGGTGCCAAAAGTAGACAATCTGCGAATGGCCATCATCATGTCCCACCCGATGACCGCGCAGGAGATGCGCGTCCTGCAGGAGTTCCGTCGTGTTGCCGCTGATACGCTTCCGGTTGCCGCGATCAACGCGATCAAGCATCCGGCAGGCGGAGGCGAGGCGCCGGCTGCCACGCTGGTGTCGAAGGGCTACCTGACCGCCGACTCCGGCGCCCAGAGCTATGCCCTCACTGAGAAAGGCAAGGAGTTCCTTGCCTTGGACGTGAAGCCGGAATTCGAAGAAGCAGGCTCGGCCGACGACGCGGCAGAATAGACTGCACACGAACCAGTGCAACCCTTAACTCGTCCCTTTTCAGCGACTTAGCTGCCGAGCCCGCCTTCCATTTCAAGTGGGTCAAGAGTTGCGATGGGCCGCAAATCCCATTGACTCAAAGACTTAACAGTCTTACGATATAGGACTGAGGACTGAAATGAAGCATGGCGACAAAGCAAAAAAATCAGCCAAAGCCGTCCAAGCCTCAGGGAAAAAACCCGGTAGCAAAGAAGCCGTCGCCAAAACCAGCAGCAAAGAAAGCGGCAGCAGCAGCAGCAAAGCCAAAACCAGCGGCAAAGAAGCCGGCTCCAAAGCCGGCGCCCAAAAAGCCGGCGGCAAAAGCGGCGAAGCCGTCGCCAAAGCCGCAGCCAAAACCGCAACCAAAGCCCCAGCCAAAGCCGCAGCCCGCGAAGCCGCAGACAAAACCGGCGGCAACGGCAAAGCCAAAGTCGTCGACACCGGCGGCCCCTCCTTCGCCAACCCCGTCGTCGCCGCCTCCTTCAAGCGTGCTGTTAAGAAGTACGCCACCGCTTTTAGGCGCCTCACCGATTGACGGCACGCGTTACCTCACGGTGCAGGATCTCGTCGATCTGCACAAAGCGGTCAGCGTCGAGTTCGGCGGCAACCAGGCGCATCCCGGCGTGGTCGAGTCGCAGTTCGGACTCGTGCAGGCCGTGCAGCGGCCTCAGGTAACGACGCTCGGGCGCGAGGCGTATCCGACGTTCCCCGAAAAAGTCGCCGCCTTCCTCTTCGCGCTGCTGCAGAACCGTCCGTTCCGCGGCGGCAACCGCCGCGTCGCGCTCGCCTCGCTCTTCGCCTTCTGCGAGATCAACAACAAGTCGGTCGACTCGCGCGTCCTCGACGAAAAGACCGCGGAGAACCTCCTCCGCCGCGCCTCGTCGTTCCGCGAGCTCAACATCCCGCCGGAGAATGTTTTCCGAGAGATGCGCGAAACGATGTCGAAGGCGATCGTAGCGGCGGCGTAGCCGGGAACAAGTGCCGCAACCGTCCCGTTGTCGGCGGAGTGTCCAAATCTTTCAAGGAGGCTCGCCTGATGCGCAGGTTCGCAACATTTGCAGTTGCAGCAATCCTCGCTACCGGTCTCGCGAGCGCGCAAACGGGCGAACCAGGGCTCGAGACCGCGCGCCGGATCGATATCAAGGAAGCAGTCAGTCTGGTCCAGAAGCACAAGGCCGTCTACGTCGACGTCCGTCCCAAGGATGCGTACGACCAGGGTCATATCAAAGGTGCGATGAACATCCCCCTCGGTGAGCTGATGGGCCGTCTCGGCGAGCTCCCCAAGGGCAAGACGATCATCACCTACTGTGCTTGACACGAGGAGCACACGAGCGCCCGGGCGGTGCTTGACCTCAACGCAAAAGGCATCAAGAACACAGCTTGTCTACTCGGCGGTTGGAATGCATGGACCGCCGCCAACATGCCAACGGAGAAGGGTTCAAAGTAAATGCGACGTTTGACGATGATCGTGATCGCGATGCTCGCCGCCGGTATGGCGGACGCGCAGACGAGAGTGCTGACGCCCCAGCCGGTCCAGGTCGGATCGTGGGAGAACGCCCGCCGCATCCCGCGTGAAGCGGCGATCCGCCAGGTCGATGCCGGCAAGGCGGTGTTCGTCGACATCCGTTCCTTCGAGACGTACAGCAAGGGACACATCAAAGGCGCGATCAGCATCCCGCGCAGTCAGCTGATTCATCGCCTGCGCGAGATCCCGCCGGGCAGATTGATCGTCACCTACTGCGCCTGCGTCCGCGAGCACACCGCGGCGCTGGCCGTGGTCGATCTCGCCGCGCATGGCGTGAACAACGCCGCGGCGCTGACCGGCGGCTGGAACGAGTGGACCGCGGCGCGGCTGCCGACGGCCACCGGCCCGAAACCGAAGTAATCGTCTCCGAACATGGCCTCGAATAGAATCGGGGCCATGTTCAAGATCGACGAAATCTTCGCGCGCGAGATCCTCGACTCGCGCGGCAATCCCACAATCGAAGTCGACTGTGTCCTGCAGACCGGCGCGCTCGGACGCTTTGCCGTTCCTTCCGGCGCGTCGACCGGCTCGCGCGAGGCGCTCGAGCTGCGCGACGGCGACAAGAAGCGCTACCTCGGCAAGGGCGTGACCGACGCGGTGCACAACGTGAACGCACGCATCGCCAGCGAAGTCGAAGGGATGGACGCGCGCGAGCAGGTCATGATCGATCTGGTCATGAAACAGCTCGACGGCACCGACAACAAGTCGAAGCTCGGCGCGAACGCGATGCTCGGCGTCTCGCTCGCCGTCGCGCGCGCGGCAGCCGAGGCCTCGGGACTACCGCTCTTTCTCTACCTCGGCGGACCGGGCGCGCGGACGCTGCCGGTGCCGATGATGAACGTCATCAACGGCGGCGCGCACGCCGACAACAACCTCGACGTGCAGGAGTTCATGATCATCCCCGCCGGCTTCGACACGTTCAGCGATGCGCTGCGCGCGGGCGTCGAGACGTTCCATCAGCTCAAGAAGACGCTGCACGACCGCAAGCTCACGACGGCGGTCGGCGACGAGGGCGGCTTCGCGCCCGACCTCAAGTCGAATGCCGAGGCGCTCGACCTCATCCTCACCGCCATCGACAAGGCGGGCTACAAAGCGGGCGAGGAGATCTACCTCGGGCTCGACGTCGCGGCGTCGGAGTTCTTCAAGGACGGCGGCTACGCGTTCGAAGGAAAGCCGCACACCTCGGCGGAGATGATCGCGTACTACCAGCAGCTGACGGCGAAGTACCCGGTCATCTCGATCGAGGACGGCCTGGCGGAAGGCGACTGGGACGGCTGGGCCGATCTGACGAACGCGATGGGGGCGAAGACGCAGCTCGTCGGCGACGATCTCTACGTCACGAACACGGAAATCTTCGCCAAGGGGATCGCGCGCAACATCGCCAACGCCATCCTGATCAAGGTCAACCAGATCGGCACGCTGACCGAGACGCTGGAAGCGATCGAGATGGCGAAGCGCGCCGGCTACCGCTCGGTGATCTCGCATCGCTCGGGGGAAACCGAGGATTCGACCATCGCCGACCTGGCCGTGGCGACGAACGCGGGGCAGATCAAGACCGGCTCGGCGTCGCGCAGCGACCGGATCGCCAAGTACAACCAGCTGCTGCGGATCGAGGAGGAGCTGGGGGACGCGGCGGCGTTCGCGGGGAAGGCGATCTTCAAGTCGATTTGACGCGGCCGCGAGTAGTCAATATATTGACTGACACATGCCGGGCACAACCGAACGCGATCTCATCGTCGGCGTCATCCAGCTCGCAAACCTGCTCACCCGGCGCCTCGCGCCGATCTTCGAGAAATCGAAAATCACTCCCCAGCAATGGGCGGTCCTCTCCGTCCTCGGCGACTCCGACGGGCCGATGACGCTGGCCGGACTCGCGCGCAAGCTGCTGGTGTCGAAGCAGAACATGACCGGCATGGTGGCGCGCCTCGAGCAGCTCGGCCTCGCGGAGCGGAGCGACGATCCGAACGATCTCCGCTCCTCGCGCGTGCAGCTCACGCGCCGCGGCCGCGCGCTGGTGGACAAGCTCCGCCCCGCGTACGGCGAGTGGATCGGAAAACTGGGCAAGGACGTGTCGGAGCGCGACATGCAGTCGCTCACGCGGACTGTCGACCGGTTGATCGCGGAGCTGGGGGAGAGCTCGTAACCACCCGGTTCCGGCCCCGTTCCTTCGCCTCGTACAACCTCTCATCCGCGGTCTTGAACAACGCCTCGGCGGACGCTCCGTCGATCGGATAGATCGCCGCGCCGATGCTCACCGTCACCTTCGCGCCGCCCGCCGGCGCGGCGAGCGCCTCGATCGCGGCGCGCACACGCTCGGCGATCATCGCCACCGCGGCCGCTTCGATCTCCGGCAGGATCACGGCGAACTCCTCGCCGCCGTAGCGCGCGGGGAAATCGACCGAGCGCACGGTCTCGCGGATGGCGCGCGCGACGCGCTGCAGTGCGTCGTTGCCGGCGAGATGTCCGTACGTGTCGTTGTAGCTCTTGAAGCGATCGAGATCGAGGACGAGCACGCCGAAGCGCGACTCGTAGCGCGCCGCGCGATCGATCTCGCCGTCGATGTGCTCGCGGAACGCGCGGAAGTTCGGCAGTGACGTGAGGTCGTCGGTCCGGGCGCGCGCCTTCAGCTCATCGGCCATGTGATTGAAGGCCACACCGAGGCGCGCGATCTCGCGGTCGCCGGCGACGGGAGCGTGCGCGGTGAGGTCGCCGTCGGCGATCCGATCGGCAGCAGCGGAGAGCTCTTCCAGCGGACGAACGACTTTGCGCAGCGTCACCTGCACGACGGCGAAGCTGACCAGCACGACGATCCAGGCGATGGCCAGTCCGCTCGTCATCATCGCGCTCGTGTCGCGCTGCAGCTCGGGGATCTGTCCCTCGATCACCCGCTTGCGCGCGTCGATGATCCGCTGCGCGTCGGAGATGACGGCGAGCGACGCGGCGTCGAGATCCTCCGGCCGCGTTTCGGGATCATCGAGCATGGCGCGGAACGCCTTCACGCGAGCGCGCAGACGCGCGACGTCGATCTCGTCGAGCGCCGGATCGTTGAGCAGTTGGGCGACGACGCGGTAGTGGCCGTGCCGCGCGCGAAAGCCGTTCTGTGCGCGGATCAACTCCTCCAGCCGCGAGATCGCCTGCGTCTCCACGGCGAGCAAGCGCGTCCACCGCTCCTGCGCCAGCTTCGCGCGCCACGACAAACCGAACGTGATGGCGAAGAGCGCGACGGCGAACGCACACGTGAGGAGCAGCACGCGTGCACGGAGTCGTGGGCGTTGGCTCAACCGGCGCTCCGGAGCTTCCGCAAACGCTCGCCGACCGCGTGCACGGTCATCACGTACGCCGCGTGGCTCCAGGTCAGCGGCGACACCGACATCGGCTTGCCGTCGTACGGATGCACCTGCTCGGCGAGCACGCCGCTCTGCAGCGCGTGCGACGCCGTCCACTCCAGCACGTCGATCGCCTTCTGCAGCTCCGCTTCGCTCTTCGCGCAGCGCGCGTACCACTCGCCGATGGCCAGCGTGCAGAGGATCCACGGATTGCCCGCCACGTTCGCCACGTCCTGCGAGACCTGGTGGTAGTAGTCGTTCTCGTAGCGGGCCACGCCGCCGATCGAGGTCTTGATCGTCAACCTGTTGACGACCTGTTCCATGGTCGACACGATGCGCGGATCGTCGGCCTCGAACATGCCGAACATCCAGAGTCCGCTGAGCGAGCAGTCGATGGTCGGATCGGCCTGTACTTCCCCCTCCCGTGTGACGTTCACCATGCGCCGGAAGCGTCCGAGCTGTTCGTCGTAGAGATGGCGGATCGTCGCCTCGCGGATCTCGCTCGCCGCCTTGCGGTACTTCTCCGCCATCGACGCCTCGCCGAACGCGTCGGTGAAGCGCGCGGCCGCGGTCAGGCCCGCCCAGACGGCGCCGACCGTGAACGCCTGGATGCCGCGCCGCTCCTCCCACAGGTCGTACGACGCCGCGGGAAGCAGCGTGTGCGGCTCGCGGTAGCGCGTCATGAAGTTCGCGGTCGTCTTCACCAGCGGCTTGTAGAGCGGCTTCACGAACTCGACGTCGTGAAACTTCTCGAAGTGATTCCAGAGCGCCCACACCACGAGCGCCGTCTCGTCTTCCTGGATCGGCAATTGCCGCTTCCCGTCCGCCGACATCCACGGATGCCACGACGAGCCGACCGAGCCGTCGGGGTTGTACTTGTGCAGCAGGAATCCTTCGTTGGTAAGCAGCGACGAACAGAACTGGAAGAAGCGCCGCGTGATCTCGGGATAGCCGGCCTGCGTCATCGCCGCGGTGACGATCGCGCCGTCGCGCGGCCACATGTACGTGTACGTGTCGCGTCCGAACTGCACGATGTCGGAGTCGGTCGCCGCGATGACCGCACCGCCGTTGTCGATCTGCGTGCGGATGATGAGCAGCGACCTTCGATACAAACGCTGCACGGCCTCGGACAACTGACCGAGTCCCGCGGCGTCGCGGCGCTGCACCCAGAGATGCCAGTAATCGCGCGTGCGGCTGAAGAGCGACGCCGCGCCGCGCTCGTGCAGCATGCCGTCGAGCGCACTCACCTCGATGTAGCTCTTGCCGAACGCCCACCACACCCACGCCACGCGCGACGATGACGCCGCGACCGTCAGCTCGATCATCCCGGTCGCGTCGACCGAGCCCTGCGCGATCGGGTTGCGCCCGAGGTTGCCGTCCTCTGCGTCGCGCCAGGTGCCTTCCGCGCCGTCGCGCTCCTTGTTACCGATGGCGAACGACTCGAAGCCGTGCACCTCGTCAGCGGATGCGTTCATCAGCACGTAGCGCGACGACTTGTACGCGACCAGCGCGCGATGTTCGGGATCGTAGAAGACCGTGTCGCCGATGTTGTTGCCCCAGAGGTGCGGATCGAAGTGCACGTACATGCGGATCGTCCGCTCCTGTTCGCGCAGGTTCGTCAGCTCGACGCGGCGGATGAAGACGTCGCGATCGAAATCGACCGTGTCGTTGATCTTCATGTCGAGCCCGAGCGCGTCGGAGTGCGCGGTCATGCAGGTGACCAGCGTGTCGTCGTCGTAATCGAGCTTGCGCGTCCAGTCGCTGCTGTCGATCCAGGCGAACTTGCCGTCGCACCAGATGCCGAAGTGCGAGACGTCGCCGATCGTCTGGTTGTCCTGGCCTACGTGCGGGTAATAGACGTCGCGGATGTTGTACGCATGATCGAAGTTGATCATCAGATTGCCGTTGGAGATCGGCAAATCGCGAGGCATTGGTGTAAGGATAACCGGCCGTGCTCGAATCCATCTATCTTCAGGCGCTCGAACGATGCAGGCCGGAGGAGCTTGTGGCACAGACACTCCTGTCTGTGCGGACAGACAAGAGTGTCTGTCCCACACACGTCGTCGCCATCGGCAAATGCGCCGCGGCGCTCTTTCGCGGCGTGCGCGAATACGACGACGCGCTGGTGATCGTCCCCGAGGGTTATCCAGGTGGGGACATCACCGGCGGACATCCCGAGTACACGCCGGCGAGCTTCGCGGCGGGAAAGCGGTTGCTCGAATTCGTCGACGCGCACGACGACATCCTCTTTCTCATTTCCGGCGGAGGATCGGCGTGCGTCGAGTGGCCGCTGCCGGGGTTCACACAAGAGCAGCTCACGAAGATCAATCACGAGCTGATCACGAGCGGGAAGCCGATCGGCGAGATCAACGCGGAACGTCGCAAATACTCCGCGATCAAGGGTGGGCGGTTGGGCGCGCGGGTGCGAGGGAAGTGCATCGCCCTGATCTACTCCGACGTCTCGACGGGCGCGCTCGGCGACGTCGCCTCGGGGCCGGTGCTGAAGAACATGCAGCTCATCGCCGACAATTCAACGCTCGTCAAAGCCGCGGCGGAGCTTGCGGGCCACGCGATCATCTGGAACGAACAGATCGAATGCGACGTGCAAACCGCCGCGGAACGACTCGCCGAGGCTGCGCGCGCGCTGAAGCCGGGAGAGGTCCTCGTCGCGGGCGGTGAGCCGACTGTCGCGCATCACGGCAACGGAAAAGGGGGCCGATGCTGCGAGCTCGCGGCGCGGTTTGCGCTGCAGCAGGTGCACGACGTCGAGGCTCTATTCGCCAGCTCCGACGGCGTCGACGGCAACAGCGGCGTCGCCGGCGCGGTCATTCCGGCGAACGCGGCGGTCGATCGTCACAGAATCGAATCACAGCTCGCCGACTCCAACTCATTGGCAGTGGTGGAGATGTACGGCCGGGCGATTATGATTCCGCCCACGGGGAACAACCTCCGCGACCTCGTGCTACTGGCCCGCGCTTAGCAAGCGCCACTGTTTGCCGCAATGACGGACTCGCCGACCCCGACCGAACATCACGAAGGCCACCATCGCTCGGCGCGAGAACGCCAGCGCAAGGGCCCGATGTGGGGCTGTCTGCGCACGATCTTCATCGGCAGCCTCGTCGTCCTCGCGCTCCTCTTCCTGATCATCGGCGGCGGCTACTTCTACCTCGGCTCCTCGAGCTTCGCCGGACTGGTGAAGCTGCGCATCGAGAACACGCTCTCCAACCGCCTCGGGCGCGAGGTGACGATCGGCCGGGTGGAAGTGGTCCGCTCCCGTCCGCAGAAGATCATCATCCGCAATCTGCGCATCGCGAACTCGCCCGGCGCGGTGAATCCCGACTTCGCGACGGTGAAGGAAGTCGTGCTCACCGGCGGCGTCGAATCGCTGTGGGGACGCAGCGTGAAAGTCAGCCGCATCGACGTCCTCGAGCCGCATCTCTGGTTCGAGGTCTATCCCGCCGGCTCGCCGCTGGTGCACAACTTCCCGCACTGGCAGTCCGGGGCTCGCAGCAAGTACGAGATCGTGCACCTCGACCTCGGCACGATGTTCGTGAAGAACGGCGCGTTCAACTTCCTCGATCGCAAACACGCCGTCGCCGCCGATGCGAGCGGTCTCGAATCGACGATCAAGGTCACGCTCGCGGAAAACGTCTACGCCGGCACGTTCATCGGATCGAACGTCAACGTGCGCATTCAGGACTACGTGCCGTTCGACGTCGATCTACGCGGCGGCTTCCGCTTCACGCCGAATGTCCTGGCGCTCGATTCGGTCGCGCTGCGCGGACCGAACCTCGAGGCGTTCATCAGCGGACGACTCGATCCGCTCGCCGATGCCGTCTACAACCTGCGCGTCCGCTCGAACCTCGGACTGAACCGGGTGAAGGAAATCTTCCGCATCAACAAAGAGCTCGAGGGCATCGTGTCGCTCGACGCGAACCTCAAAGGAAAAGCGGGCGACTTCTCGCTCAACGGCGGCTGGGTCTCCAACAAACTGAAGGCCGACGTCTACGAGCTCGCGAATGCGCGCGGAAAGATGAGCGTCACCGGCGAGCGCGCGATCGTCGACGTCGAGTCGGCGCACTACGGCGGCGGCACGATCGGCGCGCATTACGTGCTGCCGCAATTCGCGGAGCCGTATCCGCAGGCCATCGAGCTTCGCTACAACGGCGTCTCGCTGGAGAAGCTCTTCAACGACTGGGGCATTCGCGACACCGGCCTGCGCGGCGGCGCGAGCGGCAAGCTGACGTATCGCTGGAACAAGGACAAGGTCCTCGACGGCGAAGGGAGCGGCAGCGCGACGCTGGCCAAAAACGCGCAGGCCTTCTCCAACGCGAAGTATCCGCTGCCGCTCGCCGGCGCGGCCGACTTCTCGCTCGACCACGGCACGGTGAAGTTCAGGACTGCGCATCTCGAGACCGACAAGACGAAGATCGATTTCACCGGCTCGCTGCGCATCGAAGACGTCTTCACCGATCTCGCGCTGAAGATCCACAGCGCCGATTTCTCGGAGCTCGATCGCATCGGCTACAACTTCGCGAAGTCGGCGGGGAAGAAGGACTACACGCTCCTCGGCTTCGGCGGCGCGGGCGACATCAGCGCATCGATCAAAGGAAAACTGAAGACCCCCGCCGTCGTCGCGCACATCACCGGAACGCAGCTCGCGTACAACAACGTCGTCCTCGGTGACGGCGACGTCGACCTGAAGTACGACGGCAACAAGAGCCTGCTGACGTTCGATCGCGCGACCTTCCGCGAAGGAGCGGGACGGATCACGCTGACCGGCACGGTCGCGTTCCCCGAAAACGGCGCGGTCAGATTCGACATCGCCGCCGATGCCGTCGACTATCCGGTCGATCGCGCGATCAAGGCGGTGAGTCTCAAGCTCGCGATCGGCGGCGTCGGCACCGGACGGCTCATCGTGACCGGAACGCCGGATGCCGGCACCACGCGCTTCGTCAATCTGATCGTCCACCAGGGAACCGCCGAGATGCGCCTCAACGGCGACGTGCGCTGGTCGCCCGGCAAAGGGAACATCACGTTCAACCTCGACATCGCGGCGCGCTCGTTCCCCGTTGCCGACATCGCGAAGTTCCTCGACCTCGGCACGTTGCCCGTGACCGGCGAGATCACCGGCACGCTGCATCTCGAGGGCCCGAAGTCGAGCCTCGAGGGGGCCGGCGCGGTGACGGTGCGCAACGGCACGATCGCGGGCGAGCCGGTGACGTCGGCGTCGGCGGAGATCGTCTTCACGAAAGGAACGCTGAAGGCGACGAACGTCAGCGTCACCGCTCCCGCCGGCACGATCACCGGCCAGGCGGAGCTCAACCTCAACACGAATCAGTTCACGTACGAGATCACCTCGAGCAATCTCGATCTCTCGAAGCTGAAGATCCTGGAGTCGCTGCAGAACCTCCTCGGCGGACACATCACGCTCGTCTCGCGCGGCGGCGGCACGTTCGATCAACCCGAGCTGATGGTGCAGGCGACGCTGAACGAGGCGACGATCAAGGGACTCTCCCTGCCGCCCGACACACCGCCGCCGACGATCTACATCTCGATCCACAACGGCCGGCTGACGATCAAAGGCTCGATCGCCGACGTGCTGACGATCGACGGCGACGGAACGATCGGCGCCGACTTCGCCGTCGACGGCAACGTGAAGATCGCGGTGAGCGACATCGCGAAGCTCGTGTCGTTCTTCCCGCAAACGCAGGCGCTCCCCGCGGCCGGCAACATCACGATCGAGGCGAAGCTCGGCGGAAAGCTCTCATCGCTCGAAGCGCTCCTCGTCGACGCGACGATTCCGACGCTCGACCTGAAATTCGCCGAGCACCAATTCACGTCGCCGCAGCCGCCGCACGTCATCCTGCAGAACGGTGTGCTGCGCGTCGTGTCGTTCGAGCTCAGTCACGACACGTCCAGCTTCGCGGTCTCCGGCACCGCGGAGCTCGCGGGCGCGAAGCGGCTGGCGATCAATCTCAACGGCAGCATCGAGGCCGCGCTGCTGCAGCTCTTCCTCACCGGCCTGCGCGCCGACGGCCACATCACCGTCAACGGCTCACTCGCCGGCACGCTCACCGATCCGCGTATGACCGGCAGCGCGGAGCTGCAGGACGCGCAGTTCCGCTTCGCCGGCTTCCCGCAGATCATCGATCACGTCGATGGACGGCTCACCTTCCGCGGCGATCGTATCGACATCGAGCAGCTGCGCGCCACGCTCGGCGGCGGCACCATCTTCGCCGGCGGCTTCATCACCACCGAGGGACTGACGCCGAAGAACATCCGCCTGACGCTGCAGGGGAACGACGTCGCCATCCGCTACTTCGAAGGACTGACCATCGAGGGGAACTTCAACCTGCTGGTCAGCGGCGGAGTCGATCGCGTCGTGCTGCAGGGCGACGTCGCGGTCAACCGCGCGCTCTACTTCAAGGACTTCGACATCAACCAGGCGCTGGTCAACGTGCTGCTGTCGCGCAGCCGCGTCACGCCGATCGTCGCCGCGTCGTGGCAGGACCGCGTCGATCTCCGCCTCCATCTCACCGCGCCCGACACCATCGCGGTGCGCAACAACATCGCCGAGGTCACCGGCAGCGCCGACATCGACGTCAACGGCACGCTGGCCAATCCGGTGGTGCTCGGACTGGTGACACTGAACGAGGGAGGCACGATCCGCTTCCAGAAGATCGACTACCGCGTGGTGCGCGGCACGATCAACTTCCAGAATCCGTTCCGCATCGATCCCTACTTCGACATCACGGTCGAAGGGCGCATCTCGGGCAGCATCTCCGAGGTCGAGAGCGGACCGGTCGACATCACGGTGAACCTCACCGGCACGATCGATCGCATGACGCCGTTGATCACGAGCGATCCGCCCGCGTCGGACATCACGCTCTTCTCACTCCTCGGTTTCGGCAGCTTCGGCTCGGCGCGCGACGGCTCGACCACCAGTCCCGGCGCGCTCACCACCGGCACGTCGCTGCTGGCGACGAGCCTCACCGGCCTGCTCGGCTCGAAGATCCTGCCGTTCGCCGATTCGTTCACCATCGATCCCGGCCTCCTCGATACGACGACCGGCTCGGGCACGAAGGTGACGATCGAGAAGCGCATCTCGAGCAACATCCGCTTCCTCGTCGTCTACAACCTCAACGATCACCAGAGCAAGGAAGTAGTGGAGTGGTCGATCAATCCCGAATGGACCGTGCAGTTCACGCGCGACGAGCCGCGCAAAGAGTGGCGCAGTGAAGCGCGGTTCCGGCGGCGATATGAGGGGCATTGGACGTGGGGCTCGCGCGGACGGAATCCGTTCGAGGTGTTCAGCTTTGGGGTGAGCAATGCGATGAGCGGCACCGTCGCCACCTCTCGTCCCTCTCCCGCCGCAGCGGGAGAGGGTGCCCGAAGGGCGGGTGAGGGTCCTCTCGTGCAACAAGTCTCCTTCACCTCCGACGGCCACTTCGACACCTCCGTCCTCAATCAATACATCACCATCAAACCCGGCCAGCCGCTTTCGCTGCGCGACACGCAGGACTCCATCAAGACGCTCTTCTCCACCGGCAACTTCCGCGACGTGCGCGTCGACGAGACGCCATCCGGCAACGGCGTCGCGATCACGTTCAACCTCTCGCTCAACTACCGCGTCGGCAAGATCGCGTTCGAAGGGTTGAAGAACGCCGACAAGGTGCGCGCGGGCAAAGAGCTCACCATCCGCGAGGGCGACGTCCTTTCGCTGGGCGCCGTAGATCACAGCGCCATCGCCATCCAGGAGATGCTCAGCCGCAGCGGCTATCTCGAAGCGACGGTCGATCCCGGGACCGACTACTTCCGCGACCGCAACCTCGCGGAAGTGAAGATGTACGTGACGCCCGGACCGCAGGCGACGATCGGCCACGTCAACTTCGAAGGATCGACCGCTCCGTTCAATCCGCAGGAGCTCGCACAGCAGATGAAGCGCGGTCCGGGAAAGACGTTCGTCATCAACGACGCGCGCACCGATGCCGAACGGATGCAGCGCTATCTCCTGCGCCGCGATTACCGCAAGGCCGACATCCGCTTCCTCGGGCACACGTACGACAAAGCGACACACACCGTGCTTCTCCGCTACTCCGCGACCGTCGGGCCGAAGGTGCGCGTCGAAGTGGCCGGCGTGCCGCGCCGTGCGGTGCGAGGCCTGGTTCCGTTCACCAGGAATCAGGAGTACAGCGAAGACACGATCGATCGCGCGGCGGAAGAGATCGTGAAGTCGTATCAGCAGCGCGGCTACTACAACGCGTCGGTCGACACCGAAGGGAAGCTCGAAGGCGACACGTGGGTCACGACGTTCAACGTGAATCCCGGCCAGCACTACAAGCTCACCGCCGTCACGTTCACCGGCAACGAGAAAGTGCCGGACGACAAGCTCTCCGAGCTCGTGACCACGACCTCGCACGGCGGCTTCCTCAATCTCGTCTCGACGCTCTTCCGCCGTCCCACCGCGCCGACGCGCTCGGAGCTGGGCGGCGATCGCGACGCGATCGAATCGTTCTATCGCCTCAATGGATTCTCCGAGGCGAAGGTGGCAACGCCGAACGTCGACACGAAGGCCGACGGCACGATGACCGTCGACTTCCCGATCGTCGAGGGACCGCAGACGCTCGTGTCGGCGGTGACGATCGAGGGGATGGAGAAAGTCCCGTCCAAGAATCTGCCGCCGCTGCTGACCAAGCCGGGTGATCCGCTCAATCCGGCGAACGAGCGCGCCGACATCGTCGCGCTGCAGACGTTCTACGGCGCGCGCGGATACGCTGAGATCCAGGTCTCGCCGCGCGTCGACATCTCGCCGGACAAGACCGGCGCGCACGTCACGTACGTCGTGGCCGAAGGGCCGAAGATCAGCGTCGGCGAAGTGGTGGTGCGCGGCAACACGTACACCAAGCCGAGCGTCGTGCTGCGCAAGTCGGAGCTCGATAAGGGCGATCCGTTCAGCTACACGAACATCTTCGAGGCGCAGCGCAACCTCTACCGCCTCGGCATCTTCCAGCGCGTCGACGTGCAGCCGGAGCAGGCCGGCACTTCGGTCGCGTCGCGCAACGTCGTCATCTCCGTGGAAGAAGGCAAAGACGTCACCGTCTCCGGCTCCCTCGGTGTGACGAAGCAGAGCGGACAGAAGATCTCGCCGCGCGTCAGCGCCTCGATCGCGCATCGCAATCTCTTCGGCACCGGTCGCTACCTCGGCCTGGAAATCGTCCGCGCGCGCAACGACCGCGAAGCGTTCGTCACCTTCCGCGAGCCGTTCGTCTTCAACTTCAACATCCCGGTGCAGGTCACGGTGTTCCAGACCGACGACGCGACGAAGACGGAGACGCACATCCAGCAGCGCGGCACGTTCATCGAGGCATCGAAAGTCTCGCGCTACCAGACGCGCTGGTCGGTGCGCTACGAGTACAAGATCAGCAAGTGCTTCGAAGGGAAAGTCTGCAAGGAAGCGGAAGAGGCGCTGATCCCGGGACTCGATCGCTCGCTGCTGAACATCAAGATCTCCAGCATCTCGCCGACGTTCTTCTGGGACAAACGCGACGACGCGATCGATCCGCATCACGGCTTCTTCACCAGCGCGTCGCTCGAGTACGCGTTCCGCGCGCTCAAGGCCGACGCGAATTTCCTGAAGGAGTTCGCGCAGGGAGCGTGGTACATCGGCTTCACGCCGCGCACGACGCTCGTGCTGTCGGCACGCGCCGGCTTCATCCAGCAGTTCGGCGAAGTGGAGGTGCCGCTGTCGGAGCGCTTCACCGCCGGCGGCGACACCTCGAACCGCGCGTTCCCGCTCGACCTCCTCGGCACGACGTGCAAGGACCCGATGGAGTCGAAGGATTGCCGGCCGACGCTGGCGCTCGTCGGCGACAACAAGGACATCGTCGCGCCGATCGGCGGCAACGGCCTGCTGCTGATGAACGCGGAGTATCGCTTCCCGATCTTCGCCTCGGTCGGCGGCGCAGTGTTCACCGACATCGGCAACGTCTATCGCCAGCGCATCCGCTTCAACGATCTGCGGTACGGCGTGGGGACGGGAGTGCGTTACCTCTCACCGGTCGGACCGATCCGCTTCGACGTCGGCTACAACCTCAACCGGCGGATCCTGCGGTTCGATGCGGATGGCAATGCCGTGCGCGAGCGCGGGCTGTCGTACTTCCTGACGCTCGGCTACGCGTTCTGACGCGTCATTGAAGTGCCACGGCCGCGGTGGGAGAATCCCGACTCACCATGGAAATTCGAACGTTCGCCGACTTCTGGCCGTACTACGTCCGCGCCCATTCGAAGGCCCGCACGCGCCTGCTGCACGCCATCGGCTCCGTGCTCGCGCTCGTCATCCTCTGCTTCGCGCTGGCGATGAACCGCTGGCTGTTCATCGCCGTGCCGCTCGTCGGCTACTCGTTCGCGTGGTACGCGCACTTCTTCGTCGAGCACAACAAGCCGGCGACGTTCGGCCACCCGTTCTACTCGCTCGCCGCCGACTACCGGATGCTGTTCCTCATGCTCGCCGGACGGATGGACGCCGAAGTCAAACGCTTCATCTAAGGCGTCACCGGCTTCGCGTCCGGCTTCCCCTGCTGGTTCTTCGGCGCCTGCTCCGGTTCTTTCTCCGGCTCGACGCGCTTGCCGGTCTCCACGTCGAAGACCTGATTGCGCAGGAACTGCTCGGCCGTCCACGGCGGTGCGTCGCCGCCGAGCCACTGATGGAACCACTCGAGATGCGCGGTGTAGTAGAGCGCCATCTCGTACCAGCTCGGCCAGTGTCCGGCGTTCGCGTAGATGATCAGCCGCGACGGCACGTGCATCTTCTGCAGCGCCGTGTACATCTGCAGGCTCTGCGTGTACGGCACGCGGTAATCGCGCTCGCCGCTGATCACGAGGCAGGGCGTCTTGAAGTTCTGCACGTAATTCGACGGCGACCACTTCTGATACAGGTCCGAGTTCCACGGCTGGCCCTTGAGGTCCCACTCCGGAAACCAGAGCTCCTCGGTTCCGCCGTACATCGAGCGCAGGTCGAAGAGTCCCATCATCGACGCGATCGCCTTGAAGCGCGTGGTGTGGCCTTCCGTCCAGTTCATGAAGTAGCCGCCGTACGACCAGCCCATCGCGCCGATGCGATTCGTGTCGACGTACGGGAGCTTCTCCAGCGCGTCGACCACCTTCATCACGTCCTCGTACGGCTTGCCGCCCCAGTCGCCGGAGATCGACGCGGTGTAGTCCTGGCCGAAGCCGGTCGAGCCGTGCGGGTTCGGGAAGGCCACGATGTAGCCCGCGCCGGGATAGACCTGCCAGTCGCCGCGGAACGCATCGGCCCATTGCGACTGCGGTCCGCCGTGCACGTTCACGATCAGCGGATACTTCTTCGCCGGATCGAAGTTGTGCGGCTTGACGATGTAGACCTGCACCTTGATCCCCTCGGCGCCGGTCACCCACATCACTTCCGCCGGACGGATGTCGACCTCGTTGGCGATCGCCTCGTTCACTTTCGTCAGGCGGCGGCGCGTGGCCGGCGCGGCGAAGTCGGCGGCGTAGATCTCCGTCGGCTCGCCGACCGCGCGGCCGATGTAGTAGACGCTCTTCTCGTCGTTCGAGAGCGAGAACGTGTCGATGGTGCGGTCGTCGTAGAGCTTCGCGATCTTCCCGCCGTCGACGTCGAGCCGGTAGATCGGGTTGTGACCTTCGACCTCCGCGCCGAAGACGATCGACTTCGCATCGCCCGCCCATTCGAATTCATCGATCCAGTTGCGGAACGACTCGGTGAGCACGCGCGACTGCCCGCTCTTGCGGTCGTAAATCGCGACGCGGAAGAGATCGGACTCGTAGCCCGGCTGCTTCTGCATCCGATAACCGATGTAGCGGCCGTCGGGCGAGTACTTCGGCGAGCCGTCGAATGCGGGATTCGACGCGGTGATGTTGCGCGGCGCCGCGCTGCCGTCGGCCGGCACGATCCAGAGATCGTTGTTCGTCGACGAGGCCGGCTCCGCGTCGTGATTGGAGACGACGCAGAGCTCCTTCGAATCGGGCGAGAAGTCGTACTGCACCGGACCGCCGAGCTGGAACGGCGGGTAGTCGAACGTGCCGGGCGTGAGGTCGCGCGTCTTGCCGCTGTCGACGTCGACGACCCAGGTGTGCGTGACGGTGAAGTCGCGCCACGCGGTCCAGTGGCGGTAGAGGAGCTTGTCCGCCATGTGCGCGTTCACCTTGCCGGCGGACCACTGGTCGGCCTTCTTCTTGTTGCACGCGTCGTCGCCGTTGCACTCCGGATAGACGTCCGTCGAGAACGCGATGAGCTTGCCGTCGGGCGACCAGAGCGGATCGGAGACGCCGGTCGAGACCTTCGTCAGCTGTCGCGATTCGCCGCCGTTCAGCGGAAGCATCCAGAGATTCGGCGTGCCGTCGGTCGTGCGGACGAAGGCGATCGTCTTGCCGTCGGGCGAGAAGTGCGGCGCCGAATCTTTCTCTCCGCGCGTCACCTGGCGCATGTTGCTGCCGTCGCTGTTCATCACCCACACCGAGGTGGTGCGCTTCGCGCGGCCGAGATCGGAGGTGGCGATGGTGAAGGCGAGTGTCTTGCCGTCGGGCGACATGGCGAGGTCGGCCACGGTGCGGATCTTGTAGAGATCCTCGAGGCCGAACGGACGCTTCTCGGCCAGGACGACAGTTGCGGCGAAGAGAATTGCGAGAAGCGTTGCGGCTCGTTTCATGGCGCGAGAGTCTATAAACTGCGCGCCGAAGGAGCAATTGAATGGGCCTGCTGGACGGAAAAACCGGAATCATCTTCGGTGTCGCCAACAAGCGTTCGATCGCCTGGGCCATCGCGCAGGCGCTGTCGCAGGAAGGGATGCGCCTCGCCTTCACGTATCAGGGCGAACGCCTCAAGGAAAACGTCGCGGAGCTGACGTCGACGCTCACCGACGCGCTGCTCCTGCCGTGCGACGTCACGATCGACGCGGAGATCGACACCGTGTTTCAGGAGGTCGACGCGAAGTTCGGCCGCCTCGACGCGCTCGTCCACTCCGTCGCCTTCGCGCCGCGCGAAGACCTGGAGGGCGATTTCGTGAAGACGTCGCGCGAAGGCTTCAAGCTCGCGCATGACATCTCCGCCTACTCGCTCGTCGCGCTCACCCGCGCCGCGCTGCCGCTCTTCGAAAAATCAGGCGGCGGTTCCGTCCTGGCGCTCAGCTACTACGGCGCGGAGAAAGCGGTCGAAGGCTACAACCTGATGGGCGTGGCCAAGGCGTCGCTCGAAGCGTCGATCCGCTATCTCGCCGCGAACCTCGGGCCGAAGAACGTCCGCGTCAACGCGATCAGCGCGGGCCCCGTCAACACCCTCGCCGCCCGCGGCATCAAGGGCTTCACCGGCATGCTCAAACACCACGCCGAGCGCGCTCCGCTCCGCCGCAACGTCGAGCTCGAAGAGATCGGCAGCGCCGCGCTTTTCCTCGTGTCGCAGATGTCGTCCGCGATCACAGGGGAGATCATGTATGTGGATGGCGGGTACAACGTGATCGGGCTATGAGTTGCCCATCAGATAGAAATTCGTATTCGTCGGCTGCTCCACTCCGCCGTGCGGCTCGAGCGTGACGGCGAGCGCTTTCATCTCCGTCGCCACCGGCAGGTTCTCCAGCACGATGCTGGCGCTGCCGTTGTTGGCGACGTCGAACACGCCCGCGCTCATCGGGTTGGGCTGATCGGCGCGGATGATCCAGAGCTGGTAGCTCTTGTCCTTCGGGTTCGACGGCAGGTTCTGGAAGAAGACGATGGCGCGGCGTTTCTCCGGCTGGAGATAGACGCGGGCCGAGGCCGACGGCGAGATCTGTTGACCGGCCAGCGCGATGCTCCGCGTGTCGGGGGCGGCGAGCGCCGACATCTCCGACGACAGCTTTTCCTTCTGGTCCTGGAGCAATGCGTTCGCCGACTTCAGCTCTTCGATCTGCGCCAGCTGCGTGCGGATGTCCTCGCGCGCCACGCGGATTCCGAACTCGCGCCAGCCCCACAGTGCGAGGAAGAGCGTCGCGGCGGTGGCGAGCCACCACGGATTGATGAAGCGGCGGCCGGCGTCGATGACGTTGTCTTCCTCCGCCTCTTCTTCCGCGATGATCTCGACCACGTGCTCGCGCACTTCAGGCGGCGGCGCAACGGGATCGAGGTCGCGCGCCAGCAGCGTCGCGGCCTCGGCAAATTCGTCGCGCGCGCGGCGGCAGCTCTCGCACGAGGCGAGGTGCTCGCTGAGCATCGCCGCTTCTTCCGCCGTCGTGGCGCCGATGGCGTCCAGCGCCGCGATCGATTCGAATTCCTCGTGCGTCATTTGAATGCCTGGAGGCGTTCCCTCAACTTCTTCATCCCGAGCTGCATTCGCGTCTTGATCGTGCCCAGCGGCTCGCCGAGCTTCGCGGCGATCTCCGACTGCGACATCCCCTCGAAATACGCCAGCTCGAGGGCGACGCGTTGCGCTTCAGGCAGCTCGGAGAGCGCGCTTCGCACCGCGCTGCCTTCCTGCGACTGGACCGCTTTGTCGGCGCCGGTCGTTGATTCTACGAATGCCGAGTGGATCGAGATTTCCCGCCCCGCATCATTTTCCCGATCGCCGCGAATCTTGCGCGAGCGCAGGCGATCGATGCCGCGGCTGCGGGCGATGGAGATCAGCCACGCCACTTCGCTGCCGCGCGCGGCGTCGAACATCTTCGCGTTCGTCCAGGCCTTGACGAACGTCTCCTGCAGCACTTCCTGGGCGTCTTCGGGATTCGAGAGGATGCGGAGGAGGAGGGCGTAGAGCGTCGAGGAATAGCGGTCGTACAGCGACTCGAACGCGGTGGTATCCCCGTGTGCGACGGAGGGAAGCAAAGCCTCGTGCGTCGTTTCCATCGATGCGCTGAAGACCTGAATGTTACGGCCGAGGAGCGGCCGTGGATTGATTTACTTTTTCGGATCCTGCTTCGCGGTGACTTCGGGAGGGAACTCGACGTCGGTGCGGATGCCGGCCGTCTTCGGCGAGCGCGTTCCGGGGAAGCCGCTGGGGCGTCCCGCGGTCTGGGAATTGGTGCTGTGTCCGGCGGCCCCGCCGTCCCAGAAACCCTTCCCTTTTACATTCTCACGCGGATTGCCGGACATCGAATTTCTCCTCTGAAAAGTCATTCTACTGGCACCCCGCTCGCACTACAAATGAGGTGAGAAAGGAGGAGCAGATGGTCGATAACACTAATCCGACGAATCAGTTCCACCCGTATCAACCGCCGGAGATCGAGAAGCAGCCGCTGGCGGGAAACGGCTTCAGTGACATGCTCAGCAAGGCAGGCCTTGGCAACATCGGCAACATGTTGAACAAGGGGAACGTGGGCGACGTGCTCAACAAGGCTCGTACCACAGCGCGCAACAATCCGGGCGCGCTGCTCGGCGGCCTCGCGGCACTCGCCATCGGCGCCGGCCTGCTTCGCAAGAGACGAATGGTGTGATGAACGGGGGGCGGGTCGGAGGACCCGCCCTACGTTGTCATTGCGAGTGGCGGGCGTAGTCGATGTGCACCTCGGTCCCCTCGAAATGTCCTTCGATGAACACCGTCGCCTTCTGATGCAGCAACCCCTTCGTCTCCGCTTCGCCATTCACCTCGAACGTCTCGCCTGACGCGCCGGTGCCGGTGCGGTGATATGCCCCTCGCATCAATCCCTGACTGTCGGTCAGCTGCGCCATCCCCGACGGCAGGTTGACCATCTGCGCGCACGCCAGCTCCGCCGCGTTCTCGGCGAGCACCGCCGCGATCACACGCGCGCGGTAGCGCTGCGCCTCCGCCTGCGCACGAGAGGAGTCGATCATCACCAGCCCCATGAGCATGAAGTAGAGGATCGCCAGCACCAGGGCAATGACGAGCACGAAACCGCGCTGCGATTCAGTGCGCGCGCGGCTGAAAAATCTGATCGATGGCAAGCTTGCCGTCCTTGTCCGTGGCCTGAATGCGAACCGAATCGGGATGATCGGGAATGGGGAAATCCGTGATGCGGAACGTCGGCGTTCCGCGCGCGGTCCACGACGAGGTCTGACCCGCGATGTCCGTGAACGCGCGCCGCGTGACTTCGCCATCCGTGCTGAAGTCCCACACCACCGTCTCCGCCGTTCCCTGCGCGCGCAGTGAATAGAGGATGAGCGTCTTGTCCGACATCGTGTACGTGTTGTAGCTGTCGCGATAGTACGGACGCGTCGCGTCCTGCACGTCCTTTTTCAACCGCGACACGACGGCCGAGATCTGGGGATGCGCCATGAAGTTGACCGGCATCCGCTTCTGCCAGGCGCGCATGTCGGCGGTGAGCACGACGACGATCCAGAGGAACGCGCCGAAGATCGCCAGCACGACGACGATCTCGATCATGGTGAAGCCGCGCTCGCGCTTCACCACAGTCCGCTCCCTCCGGTGTCGACGCGCGTGATCGCCACGCGCTCCACGCGCTGCGTGCCTCGCCAGCGAACGCTCACCGTCACGATCTTCGTGAAGCTCTGTTCCGGCGAGACGACGACGGTCGCGGCGTACGGCTTGAGCGGCGCGAGGATGTCGGTTCCTTCCAGCGTCACGAACGTCGGCGGCGCGGTCTCGAGCTCTTTGTACGGGATCCGCCGGCGGTATTCGATCTCGTTGGAGATCGCCTGATACGCGAGGATCGTCTCGTTCGCGTTCTGCATCCGCTTCTGCCGCTCGACGAACATCGCCATCGTGGTGGTGATGACGAGCGCCAGCACCAGCAGTGCTGCCAGCACCTCGACGAGCGAAAACCCACGCTGGCGCTCCATCTGGCGATTGTAGCCTCTGGCGTATAGACTCATCCGCCCGCGCCGCAAGGCGCGCCAAACAGCATGAAACTCCGCTTCGCCCCATCTCCCACCGGATACCTGCACGTCGGCGGCGCCCGCACCGCGATCTTCAATCTGCTGCACGCGCGGCGTCACAACGGCGCGATGCTGCTGCGCATCGAGGACACCGACGTCGAGCGCTCGCGCCAGCATCACGCGGAACAGATCGTGAGCTCGCTCAAATGGCTCGGCGTGGAGTGGGATGAAGGTCCGATCTACCAGAGCGATCGTCTCGATCGTTATCGCGAGCGCGCGAACAAACTGGTCGAGCTCGGCCTCGCATATCGCTGCTACTGCACGGTCGAGGAGCTCGATGCCGATCGCGCGGAGGGGGAGGCGGCGGGACGCGCCTATCGCTATTCAGGCCGCTGCCGCGTGCGCGCGGAGGAAGGCGCGCCGCAGCCGAGCGACGTCGCGCATGTGATCCGCTTCAAGGTGCCCGAGGGCTCGATCGACTTCCACGATCTGATCCGCGGCGACGTGCACTTCGACGCCAAAGAGATCGACGACTTCGTCCTCATCCGCTCCGACGGCTATCCGACCTACCACCTCTCGGTCGTCGTCGACGACATCGATATGGAGATCACGCACGTCGCCCGCGGCGACGATCACCTGTCGAACACACCGAAGCACATCCTTCTCTTCAACGCGTACAACGTCGACGCGCCGGTCTTCGCGCACCTGCCGCTGATCCTCGGCAGCGACAAAAAACGGCTGAGCAAGCGGAGCGGCGCGACGTCGGCGGAGGAGTACCGCGACCTCGGCGTCGTCCCCGAGGCGCTGTTCAACTTCCTGATGCTCCTCGGATGGTCGCCGGGTGGCGATCGCGAGCTGATCACGCCCGACGAAGCGGCGCCGATCTTCGATCTGAGCGACGTGCACAAAGCGCCCGCCGTGTTCGACGTCGAGAAGCTGCTCTGGATGAACGGGCAGTACCTGATGCGGATGCCGGCGGAGCAGATCTATCCGCACCTCGTGCCGTTCCTCGGCACGCACGTGAAACCGCTCGACGAAATTCGCGCGCTGATCGATCTCAACAAGCCGCGCGGCCGCACGCTCAAAGACGTCGCGGCGCAGATGATGCCGTACCTCGCGGACGACACGTCGGTCGTCTACGAAGACGAGGCGGTGAAGAAACATCTGAAAGGCGATGACCTCGCGCCGCGCATGAGCGAGCTGCGCGACGCGCTCGCCGCCGTCGAGCCGTTCGACATTCACACCTCGGAGCAGGCGCTGCGCACGCTCGCCGAAGCGAAGGGCCTTGGCGCGGGGAAGTACATCCATCCGCTGCGCGTCGCACTCCTCGGTCTCGCCTCGTCGCCGCCGATCTTCGACGTCGCCGTCACTCTTGGTAAGGAGCGGACCCTTCGGCGACTCGACGCATTGATCTCGCGGCTTTCTTCGTGAGCAGGTGAATCACGTAGGCGAGCACGAAGAGCGCTGACGAGATCCAGTGCGCGATGGCCATCGCCTGGCGCGTCGCGTCGGCGGTCGCGACCTGCAGTAAGTAGCCGCTCATCACCATCGGCACGATCGCGCCCATCGACCAGAGGCCGCTCTTCCGCTTGCGCGCGATGCCGCTGGCGAAGCCGGGCCAGATGTGATTCGTGAAGACCCAGCCGAATCCGAAGACGAGCAGCGGCGCGATGACGACGTGCGCGGAGAGCATGTACGGCTGCAGCGGATGATTGACCACCGCGAACGGGTCGTCGCTCTTCAATGCGTACTTCATCACGGCGAAGACCACTCCGGTCAGCGCCGTGATGAGGACGCAGAGTTGAAGGTAGACGACCTGCGCGCGCGACATCATTTGATTACATGGTGCAACGCCAGCACCTTCCTCGTGGCATTCACGATCGCCTGGCCGGTGAGACTGGCGCCGGAGATCGGACGGATCGCTTTCTTCAGCGAGAGGTCGTCGCCGAGATGGCGATGCAGCAGTTGATCGAGCCAGCGGCGCTTCGGAAAGTAGTCGGTCGGCTCGTCGAACGAGAGGATCTCCACGCGATCGACCTTGCCGTCGGACGTCACGACGATCATCACCGTCTCCGGCAGCGTGCGTACGCGATGCGTGTCGAAATAGGCGAAGCCGTTCGGTCCGGCGTAGCGGATGACCAGCTGCTCCTTGAAGTCGACGCCGCTCTCTTTTCGAGCGGCGTCGAGCTGCGCCTTCGTGAGGAAGAACGTCTGGCGCGCCGGCTTCGCGTTCGGAAACACGCTCGCCAGCGCCTGCTCCTGCGTCATCAGGACGCGGGCAGACGCGTTTGACGCGAGCAGCACGAGCAGCGCACCCAGGATTACTCCCTTCGCCCCGCTTGCGGGGAGAAGGTGCCCGGAGGGCGGATGAGGGGCCGGGCTTCGCACGACAGAGACCCCCTCATCCGCCGCCTGCGGCACCTTCTCCCCCGCGTGGCGGGGGAGAAGGAAGTTTGCTAGAAGATGTAGCCGAGCGCGATGTTCCATTGGCTGTCTTCTCTCGCCTTCTCCCAATCCACCTTCACCACCGTCTGCGAGATCGGCTTGAAGGCCAGGCCGAACGTCCAGATGCGGCGATTGTTCTCCGGGTTGCGCTCGAATCCGAGCGGAACGCTGCGCTGCGTGTCGAGACGCTCGTAGCGGAGATACGGCGTGAGCGACATCGTTCCCTTCTGCATCAGGTCATATCCGGCCTCGGTGTACCACCCGCCGAACGTCTTGCCGACACTCTCATCACCCACCAGGCCGTTCTGTTCGTTGATGAGCGCGGCGTCGCCCATGCTGCCACGCGCGGCTAACGCGCGAAGCGAGACGCCGCGGAACTTCGAGTCGGCATGAATCTCCGCGAGACGCACGCGCCCTTTGAAGCCGGCGCCCTGACCCGAGCCGCCGTTGTAGATCGACGCACCGAAGACCGTTCCTTCGAACGGATGCCAGTCGGCGCGCGCCACGATCGCCAGGTCGTCCGCTCCCGCTTCCGATCCCGACTGCTTTCCTTCGTGAATCCCTTCCTCCGCCTCGAAGCGGGTCGAGCTCATGCCGGTGGTGATGTAGGTGCGATAGCTGACCCGTCCGATGTCGCCGAAGACGCCCGCGCCGATCTCGCTCCACGTCGTCGGGATGATCACGTCCTCGACCAGCGGGCGGCGCGTCGGCAGGTACGACGTCGGCTCATGCTGCTCATTGATGATGCCGACCGGCATCAGCACGATGCCGCCGCGGACGTTGAGCTCGGGGCGCACGAGGTAGTCGAGGTAAGCGAACTCCATCGACACCGCGCCTTCGTGCTCCGTCGACGCGTGCTCGACCTCGAGCTCGGAGTTGAAGAGCACCTTCGGCGAGAACTTGTAGCCGGTGTAGAGGACGCCGCGCGTCATGTCCGCGGTCGCCTCGCCGTGCTCCGGCTTGTTGTAGCGGAACTCGCCGTATCCGCCGAACGAAACGCCCGACTCCGAGCGATAGACCTTCGACGCCGCGGCGCCGAGTCCGTACTGAGCCTGATCCGCTTCGACCGGCTTGCGTGTCGCGCCGCTCTTCAGCGTCTCGATCTCCTGCGTGAGCACGTCGATCTCGCGCTTCATCTCTTCGATCGTCGCCACTTTGTCCTGTAAAGCCTTCAGGCGCTGCTCGAGATCCTCCGTGGTCTGGGCAAATGTCGACGACGCGATCAGCATCGTCGCGAGGGCTACCGTGAATCGTTTGAACATCATTCAGTCCTTTAGTTTGAAATGCGGGTCGAGCACGCGAATCCCCTGAATCGGTGCCGACGCCTGGATGGAACCGTTGTCGATGTAGATCGCGGTGACGCCGTGAGTGCGCGCCCACTGCAGTCCCGCTTCGCGCCCCATCACATAGAGCGCGGTGGAGAGGATGTCGGCTTCGAGCGCGGAGTCGCTGATGACCGAGACGCTGCCGCGTGCGGGAACCGATTCGCCGGTGCGCGGATCGATGATGTGTCCCGGTTTCTCCGATGTGGAGCTCGTGGAGAGCGAGCGTTTCTTGAGTGTGAACGCGACGATCGGATGATCGCGATGCTTCGGATCGGCGATCGTCACCTCGGCCGGCGTCATCGTTCCGATCTGGCCGCCGAAGTTGATGACGGCCTGCGTCGCGCCTTCGGCTTTCAGCACCTCGAGCATGCGATCGATCGCGTAGCCCTTGCCGAACGCGCCTTCCTCGTAGCCGTCGCCTGTGCCTTTGCGAATGCCGCGCTGGATCAGCAGCGCGCGAATCTTCGGATCGAATGCGCCGCCGGTCTCCTGCTTGTACCGCTCCGTCGTCTCGAGCAGCTCGCGCAGCTCATTCGACGGCTTTCCGCCGCGGTTCACGCGCGACAGCTCGCTGTCGTCGCGCCACGTCGAGAGCACTTCCTCGATTCGCGAGCACTCTTCGAACGCCGCGTCGGCGGGCACATCCGCGGTGATCTCGCACACCGTCCCCATCCGGTACTGAGCCCGTGTGAGGATCGAGGCGAGAAGCGCGGCGACGATGGCCGCGCGGGTCATCTGACCTTCACCGCCACATGTTGCTCGTGAGTGCGAAGGCGATCGATGAGCGACACGCCCATGAGCCATGCCGCGCAGAGCGCGACCATGCCGACGGAGAACCACTTTCCGTACAGCCCCTCGGGCGAATACATCTCCGTCGCGTTGTGGATCGCTTCACTGTTCGGCAGGAGTCCCGCTTCCGAGAACTCGTGGATCGAGTAGAAGACGATCTGCACGGTGAAGAGGAGGAGGAAGAGACCGGTGACCTGAAAGAAGCGGCGGATATTGATGCGATGGCCGTAATGCGCCCACATCCACGCCATCGCCGCGGCGAACGCGATGCCGATGATCGATCCGACGATGAAGTCGCGCTGCGCGACCTGGATCATCATCAGCGCCGTCTCCATCCCTTCGCGCGTCACCATCAACACGGTGAAGCCGAAGACGCCGAGGATGGCGAGCGTGCGCGACTCATTCGCGGCCCGGCTCTCGACGTGCGCTTCGACGTTGCTCTTGATACGCGGCGCGGTGCGCCAGACGTGGATGACGAACGTGGCGACGAGGAGCGCGGCGACGAGCCCGAGGATCCCTTCCCACAGCGGCTGGTTCACGCTGCGCAGGACCCAGCCGAGCGCGAAGCTCGCGGCGATCGAGACGCCGATCCCCCAGTAGACCGCGGGACGGAGCCAGTCGCGGCCGGTCTTGCGGAGGTACGCAAAGATGATCGCGACGGTGAGGAAGGCTTCGAAGCCTTCGCGGAAGATGATGATGAGGGCGTTGAGCATGGTTCGCGGGGGTCCTTTACTTGCGCAACTGCATCGATCCGGCCGAGATCATCTGCACGCGGTCGGGAGAGTCGGGCTGCTGCCCTTTTTTCCTGCAGTCGGCGCAGACGCCGAGGATCTGCAGGTTGTGAAACGTCGGAGTGAAGCGCTTGCGCTCGCAGATCTCTCGCTGCCGCGCCTCGAGCACGTCGTCGTGGAACTCGATCACCGCGCCGCAGGTCGTGCAGATCAGATGATCGTGATGCGAATTGCCGGTGACGTGCTCGTAGTGGTAGTGGTCTTCGCCGAGATGGACGCGGCGCACCATGCCCGACTTCACCAGCAGCTCGAGCGTGCGGTAGACCGTCGCGCGCGAGATCTTCAGCCCCTTCTCCTTCATCTTGAAAAGGAGCTCGTCGGCCTCGAAGTGGTAGTGGGTGGCGAAGATCTCCCGCACCAGCGCGGAGCGCTCGGTGGTGAGCTTCAGCCCCTGATCCTGCAGGAAGCCGGCGAAGCGGTTGATCTCTTTCTCGGTACGCATGTCGCTGACATCAATTGAGACTGAGTCTCAATTGCATGTGACGAGTGTAGCGGCGGCGCGGCGGGTGGTCAAGTGATGGGGGACACCGGGGCGTGTGACGCGGCGTTACAGCTGCGTCCGCGCCGCTTCCGCCGCGGCACGGATCTGCGGCTGATGCGGATCGATGGCCAGCGAGCGGTTCCAGAAGTCGAGAGCGCGCGCGTAGTCGGTCCGCTTCACGAAATAGAGACCGAGGTTGTTGAGCACCGCCGTCGATGACGGCTGCATGCCGAGCGCGCGCTGCAGCTCGGGCAACCCTTCCGTGTAGCGCTCCGCGGAGACTAGCGTGCCGCCGAGGTTCGAGGCGATGAGGAACGACTGCGGGAAGAGCTGGCGGCCTTTGTAGAGCAGCGCGATGGCGCGCGACTCCATGTTTTTCTGGCGATAGAGCGCTGCGAAGTCGACGAACCAGCGGTCCGGCTCGGGCAGTCCGCGCTCCACCGCCTTCACGAAGAAATCGTCGGCCATCGAGTACTGCTGCCGGTCGAACAGCACCATCGCTTCGTTGAGGTACGGAATCGGGCGCGTCGGATTGATGTCGATCGCGCGATCGAACGCATCGACCGCCTCGCTCGTCTTCCCCTGTTTCTTGAGCTCGATGCCGGCGTTGTTGAAGTACGCGTAGAGTCCCCATCGCTGCGGCGAGATCGGCGCATTCGCCGCCGGCATCTCGCCCTCATCGAGCCGCGGCACGAGCGGGCGCGACGGATCGCTCAGATGTCCGACCGCCTGCAGCGTCGTCTGATAGAGCTTCGGATCGAGTTGCACCGACGTCGGGATCGGACGGATGTCGAGAAACTCGCTGTAGCTGACGACCTTCACCGTCTCCACCTGCTGCACGCCGTTCAAGGCCCAGGTGGCGACGTGTCCCGGCATCTCCCCCGACTGCGGCAATCCGAGGATGGCGAGCACGGTCGGGGCGAGATCGAAGACGGAGAAGGAGTGAAACGCGCCGCTGCGCGCGACATGGTTGCCGTACGCGATGAAGACGCCGGGATTGCGATGGTCACTCAACGCCGTCGAGCCGTTCGGCTGCCGCCAGGGACGGGCCTTTCCCCAGCGAAAGCCGTGCGCCGACATCACGATCACCGTCGTGTCGGCCGGCAGCACCGTCATCCACTCGCCGATCAGCCGGTCGACCTCGGCGTAGTAATTCGTCACCGTCGGCCAGTACTTGCGGTAGTTCTCCTGGCTGATTCCTTCGCGGTACGGCGGGTGATACGGCGCGAAAAGGTGATTGACGACGTCGGGGCCGTCGTACTCCATCATGAAGAGCGTCGGAGACTGTTCGCGATAGAGCTGAATCGCGGCGCGCTGATCGCTCCACGTTTTCGCCAGGACGCCGCGGAAGACGTTGATCGGATCGGCCGGCGTTCCCTTGTTGATCGCGCGGTCGTATTCGTCGGTCGTGATGTTGAGAAAGCGGCGGACCTGCGGATAGCCGACGGTCGACACGGGCACGATCAGCGGCTGCAGTTTCGATCCCTCCGCCGCGGGCGCGACGGCGCGATCGAGTAACTGCACGGGTGAATCGAAGACGCTGACCGCGCTGCTGGTCGGCGGCCACGCCGTCCACCAGTTGACCACCGTCGAGTGACGCCCGAATGCCTCGGCGATGTCCCACAGCGCCGGCGCGCGGCGCGAGTGCGACTGGATCGGCACGTTGCGCGAGTGATCGATGAAATCGAGCACGCCGTGGCGATCGGGAGTGAGGCCGGTGGCAACGGTGGTCCAGAGCAGCGGCGCGACGGTCGGCTCGATGGTCTGCGTCGATCCCGTCGTGCCGCCGCGCGAGAGTGCCCTCAGGTTCGGGAGGCGCTCGTCGTCCGCGAGCTCGCTCAGGAGGTCCCAGTCCGCGCCGTCGATGGCGAAGATCGCGACGCGTCCGGTGACGCCGCGCGCCTCGCGTCGGAGATCCATCTTCTTCCGCTGCAGGAGCGCCGACTTGTCGACGTCGATGCGCGCGATCTCGAAGGCCGTGACTTTCAGTCCGCTGCGCGACAGGTAGTTCGTCACCGCGCGCCGCAGCGTGCTGCGCTGCACGCTGTTGAATTGCGAGTTCGGCGACAGGAGGTCCTCGATCGGCACCTGCCGCGTGACCGCGTCGACCGCCTCCGCCACGCGCTTGCCGACCCACGCGCTCCACCCCTGCGCCACGAGCGTCCGCGCATCGGGGAGCCGGTTCCCCGCGACGCCGAAGCGGAGCCGGTAGGTGAGCGTCACCGGCACCTGCTCCTGCGACATGATGCGGATGATCCCGTCGCGCTGCGCCCAGCCGTCGCGGCGGTCGAAGACGAGCCGGTAGAACTGCATCGGCGGCAGGAACGTGACGTGGCTCTCCACCACCCGCACCTCGCCGGTCTTCTTGTTGACGCCGAAGATCAGCCGCCGCGACGACGGCAGATAGAGACTGGCCATGATGTAAAGGATGGCCGCCATGCCGGCGAGCATGGCGAAGGCCCGGAAGGAACGGCTACGAAGCATGCGAGGTGGGGGACTGCAAAAGGGTTGCTAGGTTCCTACTTCTTCCGTTTCACCAGCTGCTTCACCTCGTCGTTCCCGATCGGACTCTGGGCCGAGATGATCACCGCCGCGGTTCCTTCGCGGAAGACGGGGATGGTGCAGCGGATGACGGCGGTGCCGTCGCCGGCGGTCTTGCCGCGGAAGACGACGCGCGGCGGCTCGACGGTCGAGATGACCTTCACCTCGATCGCCGCGGCGGGGATCGGGCTCTGCGAGAGGCTCTTGCGGGCGGCGACGCGCACTTCGACCGCCGCGCCGGAATAGAAATCGACGGTGTTCAGGAGCGCGAGCTCGAGGTGCTCGCTCTCCGCCTCCGACGCGAGGTAATCGATGATGACCTGATCGAGCGTCTTCTCCTCGTTGATCGGCGGCAGCGTCGAGGTCGCCGGCTTGGCGACGTCGCCGGCGACGGTCGGCACCGCCGCCTGGAGGCCGCTCTTGGTTCCCTCGGCCGGCTGATCGAAGCGGCCGCGCTTGATGGCCGCGATCATCGTCCGATGCTGCTGCTCCATCAGACCGCCGATCCACTTTTCGTCGACGCCGTCTTTCGCCTGCTCGGCGTACGACGTTTTTTTCGACGCCAGGATCTCGCCGCCAACGTACACGAGCGACTCGATATACGGGTTCGCCAGACCCTTATCTTCGGTCTGTATGTGGTAGACCTTGTCGTTATGCCGAATGTCGGTGTTGAAACCGGTGATCACGCCAGGCTCTCGGTCGAAGGATGCTGAAGTGTAATCAATTCTGATCGATCCACGCGCGCAAATACGCGATCTGCTCGCGGACGCGCGTGACGTCGTCGGCGTGCGGCTGCAACGCGAGATATCGCTCCAGACATTCGATGGCCACGGCGTATGCGTGCATCTGCATGGCGAGCGCGGCGCGGTCGCGAAGCTCGAATGCATCGCGGTCGTCGAGGATGAGCAAACGGTCCGCGGAAGCCGCGGCGCGCGGGAGATCGTGCTGCGCCAGATACGCCGATTTCAGATGCGCGAGCTCGCGCGCCACGATCTCTTTCCGCGACAGCGAGCGGAGGTGATGCTCGCGCAGGCGGACGCCGCCGCCGTACACGCCGTCGAGCATCTTCTGCAGCTCCATCGTCGTGAGGATGCGGCCGCCGTCGTACGGATCGACGACGATCTGCCCGAACTCGCCGCTGAACTTCACGAGGAAACGTCCGGGGAGCGAAACACCGCATGCTTCGAAGCCGACGCGGCGCGTCATCTCCAGGTAGAGGATGGAGAGCGTGATCGGCGTCCCGGCGTGCGTGTCGAGCAGCTCGTTCAGCAGCGCGCTGCGCGGGTCGTAGTAGTCCTCGTCTTCGCCGTGAAAGCCTTCCTCGTCGAAGAGGAGGCGATTGATCGACTCGACGATCCGCTCGACGTCGCGCGATCCTTCCAGGCGATCGCGCACCGATCCGCTCCACGCGCCGACTTCATCGAGGTAATGACCGATCTCCAGTCCCGGCCGGTCCTCGAGCGCGATGACCAGCGATGCCTCGACGAGGTCGATGCGCTGCTCCGGCAGCTCCGCGATCTCGCGGAAGCGGCGGCGGGCGAGCGCCGGATGCGTCAGAACACGTCCCGGCTGCATCAGTTGCCTCTCATCCTGTGACGTAATTCGTCAGAGACCGGTACCTTTTGTTGTCGCTCCCAATCGTAGAGCACGACTACAACTCGTCCTGTAGCAGCAATTTGCCGGCCATCATCGCGGCGGATCTCGGTCAGAAATTCGAGCGAGGTGTTGCGGATCTCGCCGATGCGCGTGCGGATCTCGATCGGCTCGAGCGAGAGCTGTTGTTTGAAGTCGCATTCGGCGCGTACGACGATGAAACCGATGTCGCGCGGGATGCCGACGCTGCCGTTCAGCGCGAACCAGAGGCGCGCGCGGCCCCATTCGAGGAAGGTGAAGAAGGTGGCGTTGTTGACGTGGCCGAAGGCGTCGAGGTCGCGGAAGATGACTTGCCAGGGAACGATGTACCAGCCGTCGGACCACCCCTCAGCAATCACAACTCATTGTACTGCTGTGCCCGCGGTCGCGAACGGCATCGTCCCCTTCGTGCAGGCCTGCAGATAACGGCCCGGCAGCGGATGATCGAGATACGGCGCGATGATCGCCGACGCGCGCACGAGCCGGTTGAGATCGACGCCGGTGTCGATCCCCATCCGATCGAGCATGTAGACGAGATCCTCGGTTGCGAGATTGCCCGACGCGCCGGGCGCGTACGGGCAGCCACCGAGTCCGCCCGACGACGCGTCGAAGGTCGCGATTCCCATCTCCAGCGCGGCGAGCGTGTTCGCCAGCGCGGTGCCGCGCGTGTCGTGGAAATGCATCGCCAGCCGGCTTGTCGGGACGACCTGCAGCAGGACGCCGATGACGCCCTGCACCTGCATCGGAGTGCCGACGCCGATCGTGTCGCCGACCGAGACCTCGTAGCAGCCGAGGTCCAGAAGACGCGCAACGACCTCGAGCACTTTCTCCGGCGCGACATCGCCTTCGTACGGACAACCGAACGCGGTCGAGACGTAGCCGCGTACGCGAATGCCCTCGGCACGCGCGCGCGCCGCGACCGGCGCGTAGTTCGTGAACGACTCGTCGATCGACATGTTGATGTTGCGCTTGTTGAACGTCTCCGACGCCGCGGTGAAGATCGCGATCGACGTCACGCCCGCGTCGAGCGCGCGGTCGAGGCCCTTCTCGTTCGGCACGAGCACCGGATACTCGACGCCCGGATCTTTCGGGATGTTGCGATAGACCTCGGCGCTGTCGGCCATCTGCGGCACCCACTTCGGACTGACGAACGCGCCCGCTTCGATCACGCGCAGGCCGGCGTCGCCGAGGGCCGTGATGTAGTCGATCTTCGCCTGCGTCGGGATCGTGACCTTCTCGTTCTGCAGGCCGTCGCGCGGGCCGACTTCGACGATCTTCGCGGTATCAATCACGATTTTCATTGAGTGTCACCAGCTCCACGCCCGGCTGCACGAGCTCGCCCTCGGTGCAATTGATGGAAGCGACCGATCCGTCGCGCGGCGCGTTGATCGTGTGCTCCATCTTCATCGCCTCGAGGATCAGCAGCGGGGCGCCTTTTGCAACAACATCGCCCGCCTTCACCAGAATTTTCGTCACCACGCCCGGCATCGGCGCGCTCATCGAGTGATCGCGATGCTTCGCCCGCGTGCGCGCGCCCTTCTCCGCGACGTCGGCGGTGTAGATCTCGCCGCCGAACGCGAAGCTGACCTGCGTCCCCTGTACGACATACGGAACGCTGTGCGTGCGTCCATCGACCACGAGCTCCGCGATGTGGCCGCGCATGGAGACGATCTCGATGACGTGCTCGCCCGCGCGGAACTTCGCCCCTTCGCGCTCGAGCTCGACCTCGCGCGATTCGCCGCCGATGGTGATGGTCTTCTCGCTCATTTTGTTTGCGAAAACCGCGAGCCCGGCGCATCGAGCGGCACGCCGTTCCCGCACAACGGACATGTCGTTTCGTCGTACGTTTCGAGCGCGAGCGACATCAGCGACTCGTACGGCGCGTCGAACGGATTCTCTTTCCCGCTGCGGTTGAGGATCGACGCGAATCCGGTGACCGTTCCGCCGCATTGCTCGATCACCGCCGCCGTCTCGCGCGTCGACTTGCCGGTGGTGACGACGTCCTCGACGATCACCACTTTCTCGCCGTCGCCGATGCGGAAGCCGCGCCGCAGCGTCATCGCGCCATCCTTCCGCTCCGTGAAGACCGACGGCAGATCGAGCGCCTCGGCCACGGTGTATCCGATGATCACGCCGCCGAGCGCCGGCGCCACGACCTTCTGGATGCCGAGACCGCGGAGGCCGCGGAGCTTCTCGCCGAGCGCAGCGCCGAGCGCTTTCGCGTTGCGCGGATGCTCGAGCAGCTTCGCGCACTGCACGTAATTCGGGCTGTGCAATCCGGACGACAAACGGAAGTGGCCGCTGAGGAGCGCGCCGGTCTCCGCGAGCAGCGCGGGGAGGTCGAGGGGCATGGCGGCCGAGAATAGAATGGCGTCAGGAGCGAACGCAAATGGGCGCGTTCGAAGGACGCATATGGGAACGTTGAGCGATCAGGTCCGCGCCGACCTCACCGAGTCGATGAAGGCGCGCAGCGCCGAGCGGACGTCCGTGCTGCGCATGCTGCAGGCGGCGATCAAGAACGAACAGATCAACGTCCAGCACGAGCTGGCGGACGAAGAAGTGATGACCGTGATCCGCAAGGCGGTCAAGCAGCGCCTCGACTCGATCGAGCAGTACACGAAAGGCAACCGCCCCGACCTCGCGGCGAAGGAGCAGTCGGAGCTCGAGATCCTGAAGACCTACATGCCGCCCGAGCTGACCGATGAAGAGATCGAGTCTGGCGTGCGCGAGATCGTCGCCTCCACCGGCGCGCAGTCGAAAAAGGACATGGGCAAGGTGATGAAGGAAGCGACCGCGCGCTTCAAGGGGCGGGTGGACGGGAAGAAGATCCAGGAGATCGTGTCACGCCTACTTCCGTGAGCCGTTACTCCCGCCAGATCGCACTCCCCGAATTCGGCGCCGAGGGTCAGCGCCGTCTCGCCAAAAGCTCGGTCGGCATCGTCGGCGCGGGCGGGCTCGGATCGCCGGCCGCGATCTACCTCGCGGCCGCGGGCATCGGCCGGCTCGGCATCATCGATTTCGACGTCGTCGACGAATCGAATCTGCATCGGCAAGTGCTTTACGGCACAAAGGACATCGGTACGAAGAAGTACAGGGCCGCGGGGAGACGGCTGAACGATCTCAACCCGGAGATCCTGATCGAGGCGATCGACGCCAGGCTCAGCGCGGAAAACGCGATCGACATCCTGCAGGACTACGACGTCGTCATCGACGGCACCGACAACTTCGCGACGCGCTATCTCGTCAACGACGCCTGCACGATCCTCGGCAAGCCGAACGTCTACGGTTCGGTCTTCCGGTTCGAGGGACAACTCTCCGTTTTCGACGCTCGCGTCGGCCCGTGCTATCGCTGTCTCTATCCCGATCCGCCGCCGCCGCAACTCGTGCCGAATTGCGCGGAGGCGGGAGTGCTCGGCGTGCTGCCCGGCATCATTGGTGCGATGCAGGCGGCGGAGGCGATCAAGCTGATCGCCGGAATCGGCGAGCCGCTGATCGGACGCCTGCTCCTCTTCGACGCGCTGCGGACCACGTGGCGCGAAGTGAAACTGCGCAAACAATGTGAACGACACGCCGCGGTGACGCGGCTGATCGACTACGAAGGGTTCTGCTCACAAATGAACGACAATGACATCACACCCGATCAACTCGCCGCGAAGCTCGGCGAGGTCACGCTTCTCGACGTCCGCGAGCAATACGAATGGGACCACAGCCATCTCTCCGGCGCGATCCACATCCCGCTGCAGCAGCTCGTGCGCCGTCTCGACGAGGTGCCGCGCGACAAGGAGATCGTCGTCTACTGCCGGATGGGGGGACGGAGCGCGCACGCGCAGCACGTCATGCTGGAGCACGGCTTCACGCGCGTGCGAAACCTGGTGGGCGGTCTCATTGCCTGGGCGCGGCAGCAAGACCCGTCGTTTCCCGTCGCGTAACCTTCACCTCGACGAGCTCGACCATCGGGCGGCCGAAGAGCACGACGATCGACTTGCCGGTCGCGCGTCCCTTCGTCGAGCCGTCGATGATCGCGACGCCGCAGTCCTGGTAAAGCGGCGAGAGGATGTTCTCGCGGTGTCCCGGCGATTCCATCCACGACTCGAGCAGCACCTCGGCGGTCTCGAATCCGGCCGCGAGGTTCTCGCCGGCGTTCGAGAAGTTGTAGCCGTGCGGCTTGAGCCAGAGGAACGGCGTCCGGCCGTCGGGCGAGACATGCGCCCAGTAGGCCTGGTCTTCCATGTCCTTCATCCGGTCCTCGGCCGCACCGTCGAGACGGACGTCGTCGCGCAACGGTCCGAGCCCCGCCTCCGCCCGCACGCGATTCATCTGCGCGATGACCGATTCGCGCGTGATGTCGGTGCGCGTCGACGGCATGCGCTGCGCGAATAGCGGCAGTGCGACGACGGCGATGAGAAGAAGCCTGCGCATGAGTGTTGAACGAAACGATACGCGCGACGGGACGCTTCCAGCTGCAACAGTTTTGTTAGCGCGCGTTGTCGGGCCGGACGCGCAGGAAGAACGTGCAAGCCTTCCCGGTCTTCGACTCCACCCAGACCGAGCCCGCATGCGCGACCGCGAACTCGCGCGCACGGAAGAGGCTGCGGCCGGTGCGCTCGGGCGACGACGGGTTCCAGACGTACTCCGGCTCGAAGATCGCCTGACGCAACTCTTCGGGGACGACCGCACCGTTGTCCATCACGAAGAAGAGCAGCAGCGGTCTTCCTTTGTGCTCCATCCAGCGCACGCCGACGACCACCTGGCCACCGGACGGGACGTAGTGCATCGCGTTGTCCATCAGGATGCCGAGGGCGTCGGCAAGCTGATCGTGATCGGAGAAGCGCTCTTCGAGATCCTGCGCGTCGACCTGCAGCTGCACGTTCTTCAGATCGGCGAACGGCACGAAGCGGTCGGCGACGCGGCGGACGACGTCGGTGACGGTCAGCTGCCGTCCCGCGGTCGCCGGCTCTTCGACTTCCGGCGCGAGCTCGAGCGCGGAGAGGATCTGCTCGACCGTGCCGGCGGAATCGGCGAGGAACGGATCGTTGCCGCGCGTGCGTGATGCCGCGAGCAGCGAGTCATGCAGCGCGCGCAGCGGTCCGAATGCCGTCTCGCGCACGTACGTCGCAAACGACGCATGCGACTCCGCCGCGGGACGGAACACGAGCACCGCGCCGCTCGCGCCGCCGGAGAGCGGAACGAGCGAGTAGAGAACGTTGCGTCCGCCGATGTGCACACCCGACGTCGCGGGGACGGAGAGCTCGCCGACGCGCGTGCCGATCGCCTGCTCGATGAACTTCAGCGATTTCAGGTCCGACTGCGCGGCGTTGAAGAGCTTCGTCGCGTCATCGCTGACGAACTTCACGCTGCGATCCGATCCGAGCAGCACCGACGGCACCGCGGCCGCGATGAGCAGGCTGACCACGCTGGTCAGTGCAGGCGATGCCGACTCGACCGGGAACGGCAGCACCGGCGCCTTCGGAAACGCGTCGAGTGCCACGGCGGTCGATTCATCCGAACGGGGTTGCGTGACCACGACCGGCGGCGGTGTGGGCTTCGGTGTTGGTCTCGGGGTGGGAGGTGCGGCAGGAGGAGCGGCGGGAACTTCGACTGCCTCGTGGGTTGCGCTCGACTTCGATTTTCGCGGCTTGTCGCATTTGTCGCACAGGATTCCCTGTGAGATCTGCGAGCCGCACATGAAGCATTTCTGGGGCATAACCGGCGCTCCGGATGGACGATGTTACCCGCCTTCTCCAGCCCCTGCAACGTGATATAGATTCCGGCCGTTATGGAAAAAATTGTTGTCATCGGCGCGGGCACAATGGGAAACGGTATCGCGCACACCGCCGCCGCGAGCGGCTTCGCGACGACGCTCATCGACGTTTCCGACGAGTTCCTGCAGCGCGGGATGAAGACGATCTCCTCGAATCTCCAGCGCGGCGTCGACAAGGGAAAGATGACCGCCGAGGAGAAGCAGACGGTCCTCGACCGCATCCAGTCGACCACCGACATCGACTCCGCCGTCGCCAATGCCGACATCGTCATCGAAGCGATCATCGAGAACCTCGCCGCCAAGGTTCAGCTCTTCGAAAGACTCGACAAGCTGACGAAGCCCGAGTGCATCCTCGCCTCGAACACCTCGTCGATCTCGATTACCAAAATGGCCGCCGCGACGAAGCGTCCGGAAAAAGTCATCGGCATGCACTTCATGAATCCGGTGCCGGTGATGACGCTCGTCGAAGTGATCCGCGGCATCGCCACCTCCGACGACACGTACCAGCGCGTCGAAGACCTCTCCAAACGAATGGGGAAGACGGCGATCGAAGTGAACGACTATCCCGGCTTCATTTCCAATCGCGTGCTGATGCCGATGATCAATGAAGCGATCTTCACGCTGTACGAAGGCGTCGCCACAGCGGATGCCATCGACGGCGTGATGAAGCTCGGCATGAATCACCCGATGGGTCCGCTGACGCTCGCTGATTTCATCGGCCTGGACGTCTGCCTCGCGATCCTCCGCGTGCTCGAGGACGGCTTCGGCGATCCGAAGTACCGGCCGTGCCCGCTGCTGGTGAAAATGGTCGACGCGGGATGGCTCGGAAGAAAGAGCGGACGCGGCTTCTATGACTACCGGAAGTGACCACGGCATTGCCGTGTTTTAATCCGCACCTAACAAATGCTCTGTCAAACCTGCAGTGCCTATAACGACGACGATCGCGAGTTCTGCTTTCGCTGTCAGAACAAGCTCCTCGTGCTCTCCGGCGTCACGTCGTTCGAAGAGGATGACGTCGAGGATTACGAGGAGGAAGAAGACCTTTCACTCGACGAGCATCTCCTCGAGCGCGTCTCCGCCATCGAAGAGATCGTCAAGCGCTCCGCCGACACGCTGCGCAGCCTCGTCGACGCCGTGCAGAAGCACGAGCGCGCCATCTTCATCAATCAAACCGGTCTCCTTTCCGTCAAAGAGCTCCTCGAGAAAAAGAACGTCGTCTCCGCCGACGAGCTGGTCGAGCTGTGGGAATCGAAGATGGGCGAGCAGATGCTCGCTCTGGAAAAGAAGCAGCGCTTCATCGACCGCAAGGACCGCATCGTCTCGCTGTTCCACGGCGAGAAAAAAGACCGTTTCCAGCAGTACATCGCCGAGGCCGAAGCGGCGATCGACGCGTTCGATCCTGAGCGCGGGATGAAGGCGCTCGAGGAAGGCTTCAAGCTCGATCGCGACAATTACGAGCTCTCCTTCTTCCTCGGCGAGATGTTCTTCAATGACGGCGATCTCGACCGCGCGAAGTCGTATCTCGAGCGGACGCTGGAAGTCCTGCCCGATCACTTCGACGCCGCGGTCTTCTACGGCGTGCTGCTGCACGAACGCCAGGACCTGAAGGGCGCCGAGCGCTGGCTGCGCCGCGCGATTCAGATCTCACAGGAGTCGTTCCTCCCGTACTTCTCGCTCGGCGCGATTTACGCGCGCAAAGGAAAACTCCTCCGCGCACAGAAGTTCCTCGAGAAAGCGATCCAGCTCGAGGGAATCCCGCAGGCGCACTTCCTTCTCGGCACGATCTTCTATGAAAAAGGTCAGCTGGAGCGCGCGATCCGTTCGTTCCAGGCCGCGCTGAAGCTCGATCCCGATTACGAAGAGGCGATCTATCACCTCGGACTCTGCTACCTCGATCGCAACTGGAACCGCAAAGCGATTCAGTGCTTCCAGGAAGCGCTGGAGCTCAATCCGAACAAGATGGAGTACCAGCAGGCGGTCAAGATTTACGAAGGGATCTCCGGACATGTGCCGCCCGAGGGTCCGGCCGCCGAAGCGTTCAAGGAAGCCGAGGGGCTGGTCAGCCAGGGAAGCTACAAGGAAGCGCTCGATCTCTATCGGCGCGCATCGCAGAACGATCCCGACAACGTCAACATCCTGATGCCGTACGCGCTGCTTTGCTCGCATCTCGACATGAACAGCGAGGCGATCGGCGTCGCGCGCGACATCCTCAAGAAGCATCCGACCGAGGTCGTCGCCGCCGCCGCGTACACGACGCTCGTCGAAGCGCTGCGCGCCGAGGGCAACTTCAAGGAGGCGAATCGCGCGCTCGAAGAAATGCTGCGCGACTATCACTCCAACTACGCGAAATCGATCGCCTACTACGAGAAGGCGTACAACTTCGCGGAGATGGAAGAGAACCTCGACGAGGCGCTGGAAAGCGCGCAGCTCGCGTTGCGCTACTCGCCGAAGGAGCTCAAGCAGTTCCCGCTCGCGGCCCTCGGATGGGTCTACTTCAAGCGCCGCGACTTCTCGAACGCCGTCGATTTCCTCAGCAAGTCGGCCGACCTCGGACCGACCGCCACGAACCTCATGCACCTCGGCATGGCGCTGCTGGAGAGCGGCCAGAAAGATCGCGCCCGCGCCGTCTTCCGCCGCGCGAAGTCGTTCTCCATGAAGGGCTCGGGACTGGAAGAGAAGATCCTCGAGCAGGTGCGCTCGAACACGAAGCTGATGGATCGCCTTCACGCGCGGCGCCGGCGTCAGGCGAAGACGTAAGCCGACCTCTCAACGAACCCTCCCGCGAGGACGTATCAACTCCCGTCATGATCACGGTTGCCCTCGGACTCCTTCTCTCCACGCTCTTCAATCTCGGTCCCGAAACGCCGGTCGATCCGCATCCGGCGATCGGCGCCGCGGCGGGCAATCAGCGGCAGGCGACGCTGGCGTGGTACGGCGATTCGCTCGCCGCCGCTTGGGTCGATCAGCGCGACGGTCAATATCCCGACGTCCGCATCGTGCAGCTCGACGCGCTCGGCCATCCGAAGGGTCCCGCCGCGCGCGCGTACGGCTCGACCTACGCCACACGCCTCGCGGCGAATGGCGCCACCACGCCGCTGATCGCCTTGTGGGACGGCAGCGGCACGTACGTCGGGCCTGCCGGCAGATCGGGCCGCGGCATCAACGGAGATCTCGCCGATCTCGTGTCCGATGGATCGACCTACCTGCTCGTGACCTACGCCGAAAAGATGCACGCGGAGATCCTCGACTCGCTCGGCGATGAAATCGCGACCGCCGATTTCGGCACGGAGAGGAAGATCGCCGGCAGTGCCGACGCGGTGGCGTTCGGCGGCGCGTATCACGTTCTCTACACGCAGGACGACTGCTTCGTCGGTTGCTCGCGTGCGATTCACGACACGATCGTCGAGCGCGACGGCTCGACCTCGGATCAGCTGATCGCGAACGGCCTCCCGGCTTCCGTGAGAGTCGCCGCCGCGGCGACGGCTGACCGGCTGCTGATCGCGTGGAACACTCCGACCTCGATCGAATTGCTGACGCTCACCGCGTCGCGCACGCTGCTCACGCACACGTCGATCAAGACGACCGCGCAACGACTCTTCGCGGCGAGTGACGGTGATGAATTTCTCGTCGCGTGGAACGACGGGCACGCTCTTCAGGCCACACGCGTCAACATCGACGGCCGCACGGAAGGCGAGCCGTTCACGATCGGATCGGCGACCGCGTCAGACGTCACGTTCGCGCGCACGCCGCAGGGCATCGTCATGGCGTGGAGCGATGGACAACCGTCGAACATCTTCACGCGCGGTGCCGCGAACTTTGCCGCGATCGGCGCGGCGCCGACGGTGCTCGCCAGCCTCGGCTACGAGCAGCAGGACGACCTCTCGCTCGAGGGCATTCCGGTGTGGAGCGAGGGAGAGACGCATTCACGGATTCAGTCGACCGACGGCACGATCGCCGAAGCAGACGCGGGACATGCGCTGCGTCAACCGGTCGCCGCGCGCGGCGCCGGATCGCGACTCGTCGCGTGGCGCGACCTCGCTCCTGACGGCAAGTCGCGCGTGATGGCGAAGTACGACGATCGCGCGCCGGTCATCATCGGCGAGTCGTGGTCGCGCTCCAACGTCGACGTCGAATTCGACGGCTCGAGCTTCTTCGTCTTCTGGTCGAACGGACATCTCTTCAAGACGCGCTTCACGACCGGCGGCGCACAACTCGAGACGCAGGAGGTCGCATCATCCGGCAACGTCAGCGGCTTCAGCGCGGTCCGCATCGGAGACCGCGTGGCGATCGCGTTCAACGATGGCGGAACGATCCTGTACGAGGGCGAACATCGGCGCGCGGTCGGCACAGGTGCGCCGATCGACGAGCGTCCGGCGATCGCATTCGATGATCAGCAGCAGCCGTTCATCGTCTGGCGGGGCAACGGATCGGGGAAATCGTCGTGCGTGATGACCGGGCATCTCATCGACAGCGCCTTGTTCGCCGCGCTGCCGCTCACGTGCAACGCGCAGACGTTCGGACCGACGGCGGTCGCCTGGACCGGCAGCGAGTTCGTCGTCGCGTGGAACACCGACGTCGAGTTCGGCTATCACAACATTCACTACCTGCGCGTGCAGCGCAACGGTGGCGCGCTGGATCCCGCACCGACCGACGTCAGCCGCCGGTTCCGCGACACCTACGGTCCGGTGCTCGTTCCGTCAGGCGACGGCGTGGTGACGCTCGGCTACGTGCGCGTCGTCGTGGAAGAACCGTTCGACGTCGTGGCCCGCGTCTTCACGCGCACGCTCGGCAACCTCGGTCCACCCCGCGGCCGCGCGATCGGGCGTTGAAAAGACTGCTTCAGACGCGCGTCAGCTTCGCGTACTTGGCGATGAACTTCTTCGAACCGACGCGATCGAAGTAGACGGTCAGCTTGGCGTCGGGACCGGCTCCCTCCATCGTCAGGATCGTTCCGTCGCCGAACTGCGCATGCCGCACGCGCGCGCCGCGCTTGAGCTCCGCCGGCGTGCCGTCGCTCACCGGTTTCGCCGGCCGCACCGCTGACGGATCGAACTGCACCGGTCCGCTTCCGAAGAACGACGAGATGCTCTTCACCGCATCGCTGCCGGCACGCGCGCGCGACGTCGGCAACGGACGCTCGCGCCACGACGGCTGCTGCTGCGGTGGCGGTGAGTACGACGGCCGCCCGATCCGCACGCTCTCTTTCGCCGCCTCGGGGATCTCATCCAGGAACGGCGAGGGACTCTGCTCGCGGAAGCGCCCGTGCAGCCGGCGCTCGTGCGAGTGAAGGCAATAGAGCTGCTCGCGGGCGCGCGTCATGCCGACGTAGCAGAGGCGCCGCTCTTCCTCGACGTCGTCGTCTTCATCCATCGAGATCGAGTGCGGAAGAATCCCTTCCTCCATCCCCGCGAGGAAGACGACCTTGTACTCCAGCCCCTTCGCCGAGTGCAGCGTCATCAGCGTGACGCCTTTCTCCTTCTCGTACTTGTCGAGGTCCGACATCAGCGTGACGGAGTCGAGGTAGTCGGCGATCCCGCCGCCCTGGTTCTGCTCCCAGAACTCACGCGTGGAGTTGAGCAATTCGTCGATGTTCTGCAGGCGCGATTCGTCCTGGATGTCGCGCGACTCGGAGAGCATGCGGCGATAGCCGGTGCGCAGCAGGAGGTAATCGAGCACGTCGGGCAGCGGATTGCTCGCCGCCCGCTGCAGGTCGTGGACGATGTCGCGGAACTCCTTGACAGCCTTCGACGCGCGTGACGGGAGGAACGCCAGGTCGCCTTCGATGATGGTCCAGAGCGAGACGTTCTGCGCCGTCGCCTGCTCGTTGAGCGCGGCGAGCGTGGTATCGCCGATGCCGCGCGATGGCACGTTGATCACACGCTCGATCGACGGCGTGTCGTGCGGCCGGATGGTCAGGCGGAGAAAACAGAGCACGTCCTTGATCTCGGCGCGCTCGTAGAACTTCACGCCGCCGACCACGGAGTACGGCGTGTTCGCCCGCAGCAACTCTTCTTCGAAGGGCCGCGACTGTGCGTTCGTCCGAAAGAGCACCGCCACGTCGGTCAGCTTGTAGCGCGAGCGGAGCGCGTGGATCTTGTCCATCACGAACTGCGCTTCCTCACGCTCATTGCTGCAGGTGACGATGCGCACCGGGTCGCCCTTGCCGGAGTCTGTAAAGAGCGTCTTCCCCTTGCGGGCGACGTTGTTCGAGACGACGCCCGTTGCCGCGTCGAGGATGTTGCCGGTGGAGCGGTAGTTCTGCTCCAGCTTCACGATTTTGGCGCCTTGAAAATCTTGCTCAAAATTGAGGATGTTATTGATGTCCGCGCCTCGGAAACGATAAATGCTCTGATCTTCGTCGCCCACCGCGACGATGTTCCCGTGCTTCCCGGCCAGCAGCTTCACCAGCACGTACTGCGCGCGATTCGTGTCCTGGTACTCATCGATCAGCAGGTGCTGAAAGCGATCGTGCAACTCCTGGCGCACGTCGTCGTGCTGCTCGAGGAGCTGCACGTAGTTGCCGATCAGGTCGTCGAAATCCATGGCGTCGAATTCCTTCAGACGCTGCTGGTACTTCCGGTAAATCTCCGCGACACGCCCGCCGAAGAAGTCGAGGTTCGTCTTCTCGTACTCCGCCGGCCCCATCAGCTCGTTCTTGGCGTGCGAGATCCGCGAGAGGACGGAGCGCGGCGGAAACGCCTCGTCGTTGACGTTCAGCTCGCGCATGCAGCGCTTGAGGAGCGTCAGCTGATCGGACGTGTCGTAGACCGCGAACGACTTGGTGAACCCGAGGCGGTCGGCGTAGCGGCGAAGGATGCGGAGGGAGGTCGAGTGGAACGTACCGATCCAGGGGCGATAGCCGCCCGCGGGAACGAGCCGGTCGACGCGCTCGAGCATCTCGTTCGCCGCTTTGTTGGTGAACGTCACGGCGAGGATCTTCGAGGGGTGAACGCCCATCTCGCTGATGAGCCAGGCGATGCGGTAGGTGATGACGCGCGTCTTGCCTGATCCGGCGCCGGCGAGGACGAGAAGCGGGCCCTCGCCGTGGGTCACGGCTTCGCGCTGCGGTGGGTTGAGTCCGGTGAGATCGATCATTGTTTTGCGCGGCGCATGGTAACAGCCGTCACAACCGGAAGTTCCCCTCCGTCATTGCTGTTCCCGGCCTTGCGACATACACTTCGTCTCGCGTCGAGGGGAAGACGACATCGCCACCTCGGAGGCACTGAATGTTTGGACTTGGATTTCCGGAACTTCTGCTGATTCTCATCATCGTCGTCGTGCTCTTCGGCGCCGGTAAGCTCCCGCAGCTCGGCAAGGGACTTGGAGAAGGCATCTCCAACTTCCGCTCCGGCCTCAAGGGCGACGACAAGCACGCTCTCGACGAAAAGAAACCGTCGTAATACCTCCCGGAGCAAGGCGAGTGACCTCGTCGGACGAACATTCTCCTTCCCCCACCCCGCTCTATCAGACGGATCTCGCGCAGACGCCTCTGCCCGAGATCCTCTTCACCATTCATCGCCACAAAGCGCCCGGCATGCTCGAGTGCAAACGTGGCGATGAAATCAAAAAAATCTTCTTCGATCAGGGCCAGGTGATCTTCGCCTCGTCCAGCAGCATCGCCGACTCACTCGGCGACAAGCTGCTGCGCGAAGGAAAGATCACGCAGGAGCAGTACGACGAGAGCGTTCGCCGCCTGAAGAGCAGCGGCAAGCGGCAGGGGACGATCCTCGCGGAGATGAAGGTGCTGGAGCCGAAAGAGCTCTTCGTCTCCGTCCGCGAGCAGATCCAGGAAATCGTCTGGTCGGTCTTCGGCTGGGACAAGGGCACCGTCGCCTTCTCCCCCGGTCGCGACAAACACCTCGAGTTCGTGAAGCTGCAGATCCCGATTCCGCAGGCGGTGCTGCAGGGCGTCCGCCGCATGCCCGATGCCCGCGTGCTGGTCGCGCGTCTCGGCACGCGCGCGACGATCCTGCAGCGGACCGACGTCACGACCGACGACATGCATCCCGGCGCCGACGAGCTGCGTCTGCTCGAAGCGATCGACGGCCGCCGTCCGCTCTCCGACCTCGTCAACACGCCGCCGCTCACGCCGGGCGAAAACGCGCGCATCCTCTACGCCTTCTTCGCCCTCGGGCTGATCGTGGTGCGGCGTCCGAGCGGGCAGATCAAGGTGCAGGTCAAAGTAGGAACGCCCACCGAGTGAGGTGGCTCATTACCGGCGCCGCCGGGATGGTCGGCACCGATCTCCGCAAAGAGCTCGAGTCGCGCGGCGAAGAAGTCGTCGCGCTGGCGAAGAGCGATCTCGACATCACGAATCGCGATGAGGTCGTCCGCTTCGTCGACGAGGCGCGGCCCGACTTCATCGTCAACTGCGCCGCGTACACGAAGGTCGATCAGGCGGAGACCGAGGAGTCGCTGGCGAATGCGATCAACGGCTCGGCGGTGGAGTTTCTGGCGAATGCCGCGGATCGCGCCGGCGCGCACCTCGTGCAGCTCTCGACCGACTTTGTCTTCGACGGCAGCTCCACGCGGCCGTATGACATCAACGACGCGACCGCGCCGCTCTCCGCGTACGGCCGTTCGAAGCTGATCGGCGAGCACGCGGCGGCGAAGCACACGGTCATTCGCACGTCGTGGCTGTTCGGCGTCCACGGTCCGAATTTCGTCGAAGCGATTCGCAATCAGATCCGCAAGGGAACGAATCCGCTGCGCGTGGTGAACGATCAGCGCGGACGTCCGACGTACACGCCGCATCTCGCGCGCGCCATCATCCGCATCGCGAACCTCGGCGCGTCAGGCATCGTGCATTACGCCGACGAATCGGAGTGCACGTGGTTCGATTTCGCGTCTGCGATCAACGAGGAGCTCGGATCGCTGGTCAACGTCGAGCCGGTCACCTCGGATCAGTTTCCTCGACCGGCCAAGCGTCCCGCGTACTCGGTACTTTCGACGGAGCGTTACGAGCGACTCACCGGCGTCAAGCCGGAGTCGTGGCGAGACGGTCTTCGCGAATACCTCGCACAGCGTGCATGAGGAACTCGACGTTCCCCTCCGCGCCCTTCACCGGACTCTCGATCACGCCCCTCACCTCGAACCCGATCTCGCGCGTGAACGCGACGACTGAGTCGACCGCCGCGGCGCGCTTCCCGTCGTCGCGCACGATCCCACCCTTGCCGACGTCGCGTTTCCCGACCTCGAACTGAGGCTTGATCAACGCCACGAGCTCCCCGTCGAGGAACTTCGCCACCGCCGGCAGGATCAACTTCAGCGAGATGAACGACACGTCGATCGACACGAGCTCGATCCGCTCGTCGAAATCGCTCGCTTCGAGATGCCGCGCGTTCACCTTCTCGCGATTGATCACCCGCGGATCGTTGCGCAGCGAGACATCGAGCTGCCCGTAGCCGACGTCGATCGCGTACACCCTCCGCGCCCCGTTCTTCAGCATCACGTCGGTGAAGCCGCCGGTCGACGCCCCGATGTCCGCGCACGTCTTCCCCTCGACGCTGACCCCGAATTCCCGCAGAGCGTGGGCCAGCTTCATCCCGCCCCGCCCCACCCACGGATGCTCGAGCTGCTCGATCGCCAGCTCGTCGTCCTCCCCCACCACCGCCCCGGCCTTGTCAACATGTTGACCATTGACCAGAATGCGCCGGGCCATGATCAGCGACTGCGCCTTCGACCGCGTCTCCACCACTCCGCGCTCCACGAGGGCGACGTCGAGGCGTTGCTTTTTCATTCGTTGACGACGGTGAAGCCTTCCTGGCGGAAGTGGCGGTCGTTGGTGTTCATCGGCTGCACACGGTACTGCCTGATCATCAGAACGTCGCGAGCGAGGGCTGCGATCTCGCGCCGCCAGAAACTTCCATGGCCGGCGAAGAACGTGAGCAGCTCGGTCAGAACACCGTCATGCGTAAAGAATTCGGCGCCTTCGAGCTTTCGCGACAGCGCGCGCGCCACGCGATGGTGAGGATCGCCACGATGCACGAATGCGATGAAGAACCACGTGTCGACGAAGTACCGCGGCATTACTTCGCGGTCACCCGGCGAGAAACGCCGTAGACGACTTCGTCGACCTGATCACTTGTCGGCAATTCGTGAAATGCGTCGGAAGGCGCCGCCTCCGTGATGCGAGACATGCGCTCGGCGAGATCGCCGATCGTCTCCATGGATCGCTCGAAAGTTGCGGTGGCTGCGTGCACGAACTCCTTCACCCGCTTCGCAATCCCCTCTGCATGAAGGTCGTACTGCGCCCGCAGCACGTCCTGCGCGCCGTGGTGCACGTACTCGTCGGGGATGCCGATGCGGTGGAAGTCGACGTTCGTGATGCCGAGGTGTTCGCAGCGCTCCATGATCGCGGCGCCGAAGCCGCCCGCCAGGGAGCCTTCTTCGACGGTGATGACCTTCGTGCCCGGCTTGCAGAAGCGCTGAATGAGCTCGTCGTCGAGCGGCTTGATGAAGCGCGCGTTCACGACCGCGACTTCGATCCCCTCGGCGGCGAGAATCTCCGCCGCCTTCATCGACGGCCACACTTCGTTGCCGATGGCGAAAATCGTCGCGGCGGCGCCTTCGCGCATCACTTCGCCTTTGCCGATCGGGAGCGACTGCAGCTCGGCGTCGAGCTTCACGCCCTGGCCGTTGCCACGCGGGTAGCGCAGTGACGTCGGATGTCCGGTCTCGAACGCGGTCTTCAGCATGTGCCGAAGCTCGTTCTCGTCCTTTGGCGCCATGCAGACCATGTTCGGGAAGACGCGGAGGTACGCCATGTCGTAGATGCCGTGATGCGTCGGGCCGTCCTGACCGGCGATGCCGGCGCGATCGAGGGCGAAGACGACCGGCAGATCCATGATCGCCACGTCGTGGAACACCTGGTCGAACGCGCGCTGCAGAAACGTCGAGTAGATCGCCGCGACCGGCTTCATCCCCTGCGTCGCCGTGCCGCCGGCGAATGTCACTGCGTGCTCTTCGGCGATGCCCACGTCGAACATCCGGTCCGGGAACGCCTTCGCAAATTTGTCGAGGCCCGTGCCCTCGGGCATCGCGCCGGTGATAGCCACGATCTTCGGGTCGCTCTTCGCGAGCTCGATCATCGTGTCGGCGAAGACGCCCGTGTACGACGGCGGCTGCGGCTGCGACGGCTTCTTCACCTCGCCCGACGGCACGTCGAACGGCGTCACGCCATGCGACCAGATCGGCTTGTTCTCCGCGTGCTCGTAACCCTTCCCCTTCTTCGTGATCACGTGGATGAGGAGCGGGCCGTTGTAATCGCGGTTCTTCTCGAAGATGTCGAGCAGCGCGGGGAGATCGTGACCGTCGTACGGTCCGAGGTACTTGATGCCGAGCTCCTCGAAGAGAGTGCCCGGCACGATCATGTTCTTGAGGATGTGCTCGACGTCGTGCGCCACCTCGTGCAGCTTGCCGCCGACGAGCGGGATGCGATCCATGATGCCCTTCGTCACATCCTTGAGCTGGTTGTAGCGCTGACCTTTGATGATCGAGTTGAGGTAGCCCGACATCGCCCCGACGTTCGTCGAGATCGACATGTCGTTGTCGTTGAGGACGATGATCATCTTCCGCTTGAGATGACCGGCCTGGTTCAGGCCCTCGAGTGCCAGACCGCCGGACAGCGCGCCGTCGCCGATGATCGCCACGACGCGATACGGCTCCTTGCGGAAGTCGCGCGCAACGGCGATGCCGAGCGCGGCGGAGATCGACGTCGATGCATGGCCCGCGTTGAAGACGTCGTACTCCGACTCCTCGCGCTTGCAGAAGCCGGAGATGCCGTTGTGCTGGCGGATCGTGTTGAACGTCTCGCGCCGGCCGGTGATCAGCTTGTGCGGATACGACTGATGGCCGGTGTCGAAGACGATCTGATCGCGCGGCGTATCGAAGGTGTAGTGCAGCGCGAGCGTCAGCTCGACGATGCCGAGGTTGCCGCCGAAGTGGCCGCCGATCTTCGACACGGTGTCGATGATCGTGTCGCGGATCTCCTGCGCCAGCTGCGGGAGCTGGCGGCGATCGAGTTTTCGGAGATCGACCGGCGTGTTGATGGTGTCCAGAAGTCGAGCCATATCAGTCCGTTCCGAGCCGTTCCAAAACCTACGAGCGGCGTTCGCAGATGTAACGAGCGATGGCGGCGAGATAGTTCACCGGACCCCTTATCTTATCAACGTTCATATCAGCGTTAGCCACCGCCTCCCCGAGGAGGCGTCCCGCCTCGGCACGTGCAGCTTCGACGCCGAGGAGCGCGGGATAGGTCAGCTTCCCCTGCTCGACGTCCTTGCCCGCGGTCTTGCCGAGCGTCGCCGCGCTCTCCTCGATGTCGAGCAGATCGTCGACGATCTGGAACGCGAGCCCGGTCGCTTCGCCGTATCGCTGCAGCGCCGCGAGCTGATCGTCGGACGCGCCTGCGAGCAGGCCGCCGAGGAGGACGGATGCGGTGAGGAGCCTGCCGGTCTTGTTGCGATGGATGAATTGAAGTTGCTGGAGATCATTCGATGCCGGCGCGATGTCCGCGACCTGGCCGCCGATCATCCCCGTTGAATCGACCGCGCGCGCGACCTCCGCAATTGCACGCACCTGCCGCGCCGCATCGACGCCATCGATCGGCGACGCGAGCCACGAGAATGCCTCGGTCAGCAACGCGTCGCCGGTGAGGATGCCCATTGCCTCGCCGAAGACGACATGCGTGGTCTTACGTCCGCGGCGGAGATCATCATTGTCGAGTGCCGGCAGATCGTCGTGCACGAGCGAATAGGTGTGAATCAGCTCGAGCGCGGCGAACGGTTTCAGCAGCGCTTGCGCGTCCGCGCCGCATGCCTCGGCCGCGGCGATGGCGAGAATCGGACGGATGCGCTTGCCGCCGCCGAGGACCGCGTAGCGCATCGCTTCGTGAATGACGGCGGGAAGCGTGTCGGGCGGCGGAAGGTGCGCGTCGAGCGTCGCATCGACGAGCGCGCGCCGCGACTTCAGGTATTCGTCAAGGTTCATCGGCTTCCGGCAGCTCTTCGTCCTCGTCCTCGCCCTCATCCTCGGGCTCGAACGGCTCGACGCGCGGCTGACCCTTGGCGTCGGCCAGGATCAACTCGATCTTCTTTTCCACCTCTTCGAGCTTCTGATTGCAGAAGCGCGAGAGGCGGATCCCTTCCTCGAAGAGTTGCAGCGCCTCGTCGAGCGGCAGCTCCTCCGCCTCGAGCCTCTTCACGATCGCCTCGAGCTGCTGGAACGACTTCTCGAATTCGTTGGATTTGCGGGCCATCAGTGCGGACGTGTTATAGCTGAATTGTTCGGGATTACAATCAATTGGTGCGCGTCTTCATCAGTCATACTGCCGACGATTCCGAGGCCGCGCGGCAGCTTCGCGAGGAGCTGGTAAAACGTTCGATCGACGTCTGGGACCCGGTCGTGGAGCTGTCACCCGGAAGCAATTGGCTGCTTGAAACGGGAAAGGCTCTCGAACGGGCGGACAGCATCGTCTTTCTCTTCTCGGCGTCGACGGCGGATTCATCGTCGATGCGCCGAGAAGTGGAATTTGCCTTGACGAATGAAAAATTCGAGAAGCGCGTCATCCCGGTGCTGCTCTCGAAGAACGTCGAACGGTTTCCGTGGATCCTGACGAAGTTTCAAGTGATCGACGCCAGCAGCGGTGACATGAAACGCGTGGCCAGCAACATTGCCAGCATCTTGCACGTGAAGCCGGCGCAACATGCATCGAGCGAGCGAGCGTCCGTGAAGCGACGTGGCTCATAGAACGGTGAGATCGTGGGGTCACGAAAGAAAAAATCGACCCGCGTCCTGCCGCGTGAAGTTTTCCTGTCTCATTCGCACAAAGACAAAGCGTTCACGGCAAAACTCGCCGAGGAACTTCGTCGTCACGGCATCGCGGCCTGGTATAGCGAACGGAACATCGCGGGTGCCCAGCAGTGGCTCGACGAGATCGGTGCGGCGCTCGAGCGGTGCGACTGGTTCATCGTCATCCTGACCCCCGACGCCGTGAAGTCGAAGTGGGTGAAACGCGAAATATCGGACGCGTTGATGGATGACCGTTACAACGAACGGATCGTGCCGCTGCTCGTCAAGGCCTGCAAGGTCCGACAGCTGGCCTGGCCTCTGGCGACATTACAAATCATCCCGTTCCAGGCGTTCAAGCGCGGACTCACCGAACTACTTCGAATCTGGGGAATCGGTTATCGGCCGTAGCTCGGGCCACACGCTTTCGATGCCGAGCGTCTTCGCGTCGACGGTGCACTGCAGCGCGCCGCGCTTGAGCTGCACTTCGATCGCATCGCCGACGTCGACGCGGTTCGAATCGAGGATCGGCTTGCGGCCGCGGCGCGTGCGCGAGAAGGCGATCGCGTAACCGCGCGACAACACCGACAGCGGCGATACCGCCTGCAGGTGTCCGGCGACCGACTCCAGTCGCTGCCGTTGCTCGATCACGCGCGACGGGAAACGCGCCAGCGGCTCGTTCGTCGCCTCGAGGCGGCGGCGCAGCTGCTTCGCGTGCGTGTCGAGCATGCGGAACAGACCGACGCGTCTCCGCTCGAGCCGTTCGCGCGTGACGGCAATTCGCCGCGGCAGCGCGAAGAGGCGATCGGACGACGCGAGGTGCCGCAGCTCGTGGCGGAAGTTGCGCACGCGCGACTCGATGACGTGGCGGATGCGGCGGACGTCGGCGTCGACCTGCATGCAGATCTCGCTCTTCGCTCGGATCTCGATCTCCGCCGCGGCCGACGGCGTCGGTGCGCGCAGGTCGGCGACGAAATCGCAGATCGTGAAGTCGGTCTCGTGTCCCACGCCGGAGATCGTCGGGATCGCGCACTCCGCGACGGCGCGTGCGAGCGGCTCTTCGTTGAACGCCCAGAGATCTTCGAGCGAGCCTCCGCCGCGGACGATCAGCACGACGTCGTGCAGTTGCCAGCGCGAGAGATGGCGGATGGCGTTTGCGATCTCGCGCGACGCGGTCGGTCCCTGCACGCGCACCGGATAGATCTGCAGATGGAGTCCTTCGAAGCGGCGCCCGAGGACGTTCAGGATGTCGCGGATCGCGGCGCCGGTCGGCGAGGTGACGACCGCGATGCGCTGCGGCAGCATCGGGATCGGTTTCTTGCGCTCCGGATCGAACAGTCCTTCCGCCGCGAGCTGCTTCTTCAACTGCTCGAACGCGAGTTGCAGCGCGCCGAGGCCCGCGGGCTCCGCGTTCACGGCGTTGAGCTGGAACTCGCCCTTCGCTTCGTAGACCGTGAGCCGTCCGCGGACGACGAGCTGCAGTCCGTTCTCGATGCGGAAGCGGAGGAAGCGCGCGTTCGTCGCGAACAGCACGACGCGGATCTGCGACTTCGCGTCCTTGATCGAGAAGTAGCAGTGTCCTGCAGTTGATCGGGTGAAGTTCGTGACCTCGCCTTCGACCGCGATGTCGTTGTAGCGGAACAGATCGAGATTGATCTGCCGGATCAGCTCACTGACTTTCCAGACCCGCGCGCTCAATCGTCCCGGCCCCGAAGGTTCTTTCTGCTGTCGGTCGACCAGACCGGCTGCTCCGTCAACGGGCCGTCCGCTCTTCCCTCGATGAACTGCTGCACGATCTCGTTCGTCGAGCGCTGAAATTCCTCGGGCGTCCCCTGCTCGATGATCCGGCCCTGGTGCAGCATCGCCACGCGGTCGGCGATCTTGAACGCGACCTTCATGTCGTGCGTGATCGTCACCGTGGTCGTGGCGAGCGTGCGGTCCATCTCGCGAATGAGGTCCGCCACGACGTCGCTGATCACCGGATCGAGTCCCGTGGTCGGCTCGTCGAAGAGCAGAATTTCCGGCTTGAGCGAGATCGCGCGCGCGAAGCCGACGCGGCGGCGCATGCCCCCCGACAACTCGCTCGGCCGCCTGCTGCCGGCCGCCTGCTCGAGATGTACGAGGGAGAGGCACTCCTCGACGCGATTGCGGATCTCGGCCTCTTTCATCTTCGTGTGCCGGCGCAGCGGGAACGCGATGTTCTCGAAGACCGACATCGAATCGAACAGCGCCCCTTCCTGAAACGACATCCCGAAATGGCGGCGGAACTTGTTCAGCTCCTGCGCGTTCAGCGTGCAGATGTCAGTGTCGTCGACGAAGATGTGCCCCTTGTCGGGCCGCAGCAATCCGATGATGTGCTTCAGCGTGACGCTCTTGCCGGTGCCCGAGCCGCCGACGATGACCACCGACTCGCCGTCGGCGACCTCGAGCGACATGTCGACGAGCACCTTCTTTTCGCCGAACGACTTGTAGAGATGTTGGAGCGAGATCATCAGAAGAGCAGTTTCGTCAGAAAGAAATCGGCGAGCAGGATGATGAGCGAGGCGCTGACGACCGCGTTGGTCGTCGAGCGTCCGACCCCTTCCGCGCCGCCGCGCGTGTAGTAGCCGCGCACGCAGCCGGTGAGCGTGAGGATCAGACCGAAGACCGCGGCCTTGATCAGACCGCTCCAGATGTCGTTGAGCTCGAGGAACTGGAAGGTGTTCTGTTCGTAGAGCACCGGGTTGGCGTCCATCATCTTCACGGCGACGAGATAGCCCCCGCCGACGCCGAGCGCGTCGCCGAGGACGACGAGCAGCGGCAGCATGAGGATGCCGGCGATCACGCGCGGCACGAAGAGGTACTGCACCGGATCGGTGGCCAGCGACTTCAGCGCGTCGATCTGCTCCGTCACGCGCATCGTGCCGATCTCCGCCGCCATCGACGAGCCGACGCGCCCCGTGACCATCAGTCCGGCGAGGACCGGCGAGAGCTCGCGCAGCATCGCCAGCGCCACGACGCTGCCGACGAAGTTCTCCGCATGCACGCGCTGAAAGCCGTTGAAGGTCTGCAGCGCGAGCACCATCCCGGTGAACATCGAGGTGAGAAAGACGACGGGGATCGAATCGAACCCGAGGCGCACCATCTGCCGCAGCCACTCGCGCAATTCGAACGGCGGACGCACGGCCGCCTTCATCGTCCGCCACAGCATCCGGAACCAGAGTCCCGTCTGCTCGAACATGTTCGTGAAGTAGAGGCCGAAAATCTCGAAGACTGCGGTCATGACTCGACGTAGCGTCGCGGCACCCGGGCGGTGAGGCCGCAAAAAATCTCGTACGAGATTGTATTGGCTTTCGCCGCCAGCTCCTCGGCGCTGATCGAATCGCCGAGCAGCACGACCTCGTCGCCGACCGCGGCTTCGACGTCAGTGACGTCGATGGTGACGAGATCCATCGACACGCGTCCGACGACCGGCGCGCGCTGTCCGCGCACCAGCACCTCGGCGTTGTTCGAGAGCGTGCGTCGATAGCCGTCGGCGTAGCCCACGGGGAGCGTGGCGATGCGACTCTCGCGCCCGGTGTGAAACGTCGTGCCGTAGCCGATGGCCGATCCGCGCGGCAGCGTCTTCAGGCGGACGATCTCCGTCCGCCAGCGCATCACGGGTGACAACGTGTAGAGCGCGATGCCGACGCGCGCGTAATCGCCCGGCCGCACGAGGCCGCGGATCGTCGCCGCGCTGTTGGCGATGTGATGCAGCGGCGCGTCGATCCGCGCTTCACGCAATCCCGCGAGCATCCGGTCGAAGTTCGCGGTCTGCGTCGCGGTGTACGAATCATCCGGCTCGTCGGCATTCGCGAGATGCGTGTAGATGCCGTCGATGCGCAGACGCGGCGCGTTGCGGATCATCTCGATCACGTGCGGCAATTCGCTCTCGATCACGCCCATCCGTCCCATGCCGCTGTCGAGCTTGAGGTGGATGCCGACGTCGCGATGCCGCGCCACTTCGCACACCGCCGCGAGCTCCTCGGGGCCGACGACGCCGAGGGTGATGTCGTGGTCGAGCGCGACGTCAATCGCGTTCGTCGAGCCGAAGACGAGGATCGGCAGCGTGATGCCGGCGTTGCGCAGCTCGAGCGCTTCCTCGAGCAGCGCCACGCCGATCATCGCCACGCGCTCGCGATCGCATTTGCGCGCGAGCTCGACCGCGCCGTGGCCGTAGGCGTTCGCCTTCAGCACGGCGACGAGCCGCGCGCCCGCGGGGAGGCGCGCGAGGATCGCGTCGATGTTGCGCGAGAAGGCGCCGAGGTCGATGTCGGCACGCGTGGGACGAAAATCAGACGGACCAGACATTCAGGTTCTGCCCGTTCATCGGCCGCGAGCGCTCGCTCGCCAGAAACGCGATCGCTTCCGCGATCTCGCGCGGGGTCATCGACGCGGGCGCGTTGTTGCTCACGTCCGCCCACATCTTCGTGTCGACGGAGCCGGGGCTGATGCAGTTCACGCGGATGCCGTGCTCTTTCACTTCCACCGCCAGCGATTCGGTTAGCGAGATCAGTGCCGCCTTGCTCGCGCAGTAGGCGACGAAGCCGGGAAACTTTTCCGGTCCGATCACGCCCGAGATCGACGCGACGTTGACGATCACCCCCGTGCGCCGCGCGATCATCGACGGCAGCGCGGCCCTGCAGGTGAGATACGCGCCGCGCACGTTGACGTCGAACGTGCGGTCCCAGGCCTCGGGCGTCATCTCGTGCAGTCGCGCCACTTCGATGGTGCCGGCGTTGTTGACGAGGATGTCGCAGTGTCCCGTTTCGTCGAAAAGGCGGGCAACATCGGCCTCGTTGCTGACGTCGCCGCCGCTCGTCCTCGAAAAACGGACCACCCGCGCGCCGCGCTCTTCGAACAGTTCCGCGGTCGCGCGTCCGATGCCGCTCGACGCGCCGGTGACAATCGCTACCCGCCCCTCGAATTCGAGTTCCATCGATCCCTCATATAATCGCCGAGGCTACCCGACAAACGTGAACGCAACCAAGTTCTGTGAGGAGAGGCAATGCCAAACGAAGTGAATACTGTTCTGCAGCTCCTTTTCCGCTGGGCCCACATCGTCGCGGGCATCGCATGGATCGGACACCTCTACTTCTTCAATTTCGTCAACGGACCTTTCCAGGGAAAGATCGACGGGCCGACGAAAAAGGCCGTCAATCCCGAGCTTCTGCCGCGCGCGCTCTTCTGGTTCCGCTGGGGCGCGGCGTGGACGTGGATCACCGGCCTGCTGCTGGCCGGCCTCATCTACTACCAGTCACGCCAGGTGCTTTTCGAGACCGGTGAAGGCAATCCGTGGCTCTGGCTCGCCGTGGTGCTGGTGATCTGGGCGCTCGGCTTCGTCATCTACAACGCGATCATGAAGTCGCTCGCGAACAAGACGGTCGCCGCCGGAATCTGCCTCGTGCTGTTCGCGATCGCGTACGGCATCCTGGAGTGTCCGAAGCTCGGCCACTTCAGCGGACGCGCTCTCTACATCCACGCCGGCGCGACGTTCGGAACGATCATGGCCATGAACGTCTGGATGGTGATCTGGCCGATGCAGAAGAAGATCATCACCGCGCTGAAGGAAGGGAATCCGCTTCCCGCCGACTCGCCCGAGGTGAAGATCGCCGGCCTCCGCTCGCGGCACAACACCTACATGTCGGTGCCGCTGATCTTCTTCATGATCAGCAACCACTATCCGACGATGTACAGCACCCCGTACCGCGATGCCTGCGCCGCCGGCGTGATCATCCTCGGCTTCATCGCCGTTCGCATGATGTACGGCAAGGCGGGCAAGGTCCCGGGATTCTGAGTCTTGCGCATCTACCAGGTCGACGCCTTCACCTCGGAGCCGTTTCGCGGCAATCCGGCCGCCGTCTGCATCCTCGACAAGGTGCGGACGGCGGATTGGATGCAGAGCCTCGCCGCGGAGATGAACCTCTCCGAGACCGCGTTCCTCCTCCGCCGCGATGACGGCTTCGCGCTTCGCTGGTTCACGCCGGCGATCGAAGTCGATCTCTGCGGCCACGCGACGATCGCCTCCGCGCACGTGCTGTGGCAGGAGAACGAGCCGAGCGCGGTGCTCCTCTTCCACACGAAGAGCGGCATGCTCAGCGCCGCGCGGGACGGCGAGTGGATCAACCTCGACTTCCCGGCGAAACCCGAAGAGCGCACCGATCCTCCGGCCGAGCTGCTCGAATCGCTCGGCGTGACGAATCCGGTCTACGTCGGACGCAACGCGTTCGATTACATCATCGAAGTCGAATCGGAAGAGGCCGTGCGCGCGCTGTCGCCCGATCACGCGCGGCTGCGGCACATCCCGGTGCGCGGCGTGATCGTCACCAGCCGCTCGTCGAACAGCGAGTTCGATTTCGTCTCCCGCTTCTTCGCTCCCGGCTCCGGCATCGACGAAGATCCGGTGACCGGCTCCTCGCATTGCTGCCTCGGGCCGTACTGGGCCTCGCGTCTCGGCAAGAACGAGTTCCTGGCCTACCAGGCCTCGGCGCGCGGCGGCGTGGTGCGCGTGCGAGTCGATGGCGATCGCGTGATGCTCGGCGGCCGCGCGGTGACGATCCTGCGCGGCGAGCTGCTGCCATGATCGAGGCGGCGACCGACCTCGCCGCCGTCCGCGAGCTGATCATCGAATACGCGACCTCCCTCGGCGTCGACCTCTCGTTCCAGCACATCGAAGAAGAGCTCGCGTCGCTCGAGACGTTCTACAACGCGATCCTCGTCGCCAATGAGCACGACGGCCTCGCCGGTTGCGTCGCGCTGCGGCACATCGACGACGACATCTGCGAGATGAAGCGCCTCTACATCCGGCCGCACTTCCGCGGCCGCGGCATCGGACGCCAACTCGTGCAGGCGATCATCGACGCGGCCCGCGCGCGCGGCTACGCACGCATGCGACTCGACACGCTGCCGTCGATGAACGACGCGAAGCGTTTGTACGAATCGTTCGGCTTCGTCGACATTCCGGCCTATCGTTTCAATCCCGTGGAGGGGACGCGCTACATGGAGCTCGAGCTCAGATGAACATCCGCGAGATGCTGGAGCAGATCGAGCGCGACACGCTTGCCCCGCGCGCGGCGAAGTCGGCCGACACGCGCGGCCGCGATCGCGAGGAGCCGGAGGACGACCTTCGCCCGTCGTATCAACGCGATCGCGACCGCATCATCCACTGCAAGGCGTTCCGCCGGCTCAAGCACAAGACGCAGGTGTTCCTCGCGCCCGAGGGCGATCACTACCGGACTCGGCTCACGCACGTGCTCGAGGTGACGCAGATCGGACGGACGATCTCGAAATCGCTCCGCCTCAACGAAATCCTCACCGAGGCGATCGGACTGGGACACGACCTCGGGCACTCCGCGTTCGGACACGCCGGCGAGGCCGCGCTCTCGAAGCTCGTGCGCGGCGGCTTCGATCACTACAGACAGTCGGTGCGCGTGGTCGAAAAGCTGGAGGACCTGAACCTCACGGTCGAAGTACGCGACGGCATCCTCAAGCATTCGAAAGGGGAGAAGGGCGAGCTGCTGCGCAGGCGCCCGAAGTCGCGCGCGCTGACGCTGGAGGGCGACGTCATCCGCATCTCCGACATCATCGCGTACGTCAATCACGACATCGACGACGGCATCCGCGCCGGCATCATCAGCGAGGACGACATCCCGAAGCCGATCCGCGACACCCTCGGGCGCAAGGCATCGCAGCGCATCGACCGCATGGTGCGCGACGTCATCGCGCAGACGCTGGCCTGCGATTACGAGGCGATCATGATGTCGCGCGAAGTGCTCGAAGCGCTGGAGGAGCTGCGGCGCTACATGTTCGAGAACATGTACCTCACGCGTCAGATCCGCGGCGAGTTCGAGAAAGCGCAGCGCATCCTGACCGCGCTGTTCGAGTACGTGACCACGCACCCGGAGGAGTTTTTCGGGGAGACGCTGGACGATTCGGTGGAGCAGCTGGCGATCGACTTCATCGCCGGCATGACCGACAGGTACGCGATCAAGTTGTACGAGAGATTGTTTATGCCGCGGCCGTGGGCGGACTGAGAAGTTCTTACTTCTTCTTCCCCGCCTTCTTCACGTTCAGCACGTCGCGCAGATCTTTTCCCGCTTTGAAGCGCACGTTCTTCGACGCCGGGATGTTGATCTTTTCCTTCGTCCGCGGGTTGCGGCCTTCGCGCGCCTTGCGCTGGCTGACGGCGAAGCTGCCGAGGCCGGGGATGGAGCAACGCTCGCCACGCTGACAGGAGTCGGAGATGTAGCTGACGAATGCGTCGAACGCCGCGGCTGCCTCCTTCTTGGAGATGCCGGCCTGCTCGGCGATCGCGGTGATGACGTCACTCTTTCCAGCCATTTGAACTTCCTCCTGTACGCGGAAAACACTGATTTTTCGCGGTGTTTCGACAATCTAGGTAACTGCCATTCGATTGTCAACGGCATCCGCCGCGCGCAAATGTCGCAACGCATCGAGGTAGCCGCGAATCACCGAAACGACCTGCGCGTGACTCCAGGTGAGTGGCGCAACGGACAGCGCGGAACCGTCATACGGATTGATCTGTTCGGGCAGAACGAGCGACGCCGGAGCCTTCGCGCGCGCCCAGCGGACGAGGTCGAGTGCCGACTGCAGCTCCGCCACGGAGCGCGCTCTTGCGATCACATGCTCGGCCAGCCAGAGCGTGCAGATCAGCCACGGATTTCCCGGCACGCGCTGCGGCTCGTCGGCGATCCTGTGATAGCCGTCCGACTCATAGCGCGCGATGCCGCCGATCTCGGTCTGGACCCAGAGCCGCTCGCGGATCGCCTTCATCGTTCCCTCGACCCACGCGCTCTCCGGTGGGAAGACGTCGAAATAGAACGTTGCAAAGCAGGACGAATCGACGATGCGGTCGAGCTCGAGCGCACCGTCTCGCAGCAACAACCCGCGCGCGAAACGATTCTCGTCATCGAGCCAGAGGTGCTTCTTCATCGCCTCGCGGATCTCGCCGGCGACTTTCAGATACTCCGCGCGACGCTCCTGGTCGTTGAAAAGATTCGCGAGATCGGCCGCCTTCTGCAGCGCGGCGACGACGGTCGCGCAGGTGAAGGTGAAGACGCCCTGACGTTCCTCCCAGATGTCGAAGCTCGGCAGCGGCAGGCAGGTCTCCGGATCGCGGAACGACATCAGGAACTCGGCCGGCTTCGCCACGAGCCGCTGATAGACCGAGCGCACGAGCTCGAGGTCGCGCGTCTGCTCGTAGTAGCGGCCGACGAGCCAGATCACCAGCGCGGTCTCGTCTTCCTGGATCGGCAGCTGCGGAATGCCGTCACGTACCCACGGATGCCAGAGCGACGCGAGCGAGCCGTCGGGGTTGTACTTGTGGAGGAAGTAGCCCTCGTCCTTGATGAGCTTCGCCGCGAACGGCAGGAACTTCTGCGTGACCTCGGGGAACCCGGCGCGATTGAGCGCGTCGCAGACGAACGCCGCGTCGCGCGTCCACATGTACGAGTAGTTGTCGTTGTGGCCCCACTGGATGTCGGAGTCGTTCGCCGCGAGGATCGCGCCGCCGTTGTCGCATTGCGTGCGGATGATCAGCAGCGATCGCCGGTAGAGCTCGACGATCTCCTCCGGCAGATCGCTCAGGTCATCCGCCGGCTTGTTCACCCACGTGTACCAGTACGACGCCGTGCGCGCCATGACGCGTGCCGCGGTCTCGCTCGCGACGCGCCGGTCGAGCTCGCGCACTTCGCCGTAGCGCTTTCCGGCGCAGACCCAGTACATGACGGTCTGGCTGCCCGACGGCTCGAGCGCGACATGAATGGCGAACGTCGAGTCGACCGCTCCCTGCGCGATCGGCGCCATCGAGAGCACGCCGTCTTCCGCATCGCGCCATGTCCCTTCCGACCCGGCAATGCCGCTCCGGCCGCACGCGTACTCGCCGATGCCGCCCTCGGTGTTGATCAGGAAGTAGCGCTTCGCCTTGTAGTGAATCAGTCCGCGCGACTCCGGATCGAACATCGCGGTGTCGCCGATGGCGTGGCCGTAGATGCCGAAGTCGTGATGGAGGAAGAGCGTGACGTCGCGCTTCCGCTCGGTCAGATTGCGGACGACGATTTTGCGGATGTAGACGTTGGCGTCGACGTCCGCGACGTCGTAGCAGCGCAGCCGCAGGCCGAGCTCGTCGTTCTGACAGTTGACGTCGGTGACCAGCGTCTCGCGAAGGTAGCCGAGCGTCTTCTTCCACGCCGCGTCCTCGATCCAGCTGTGCACGCCGTCGACGCGCACGCCGAAGCGGAAGCGCGCCGCGGCGTGGTTTTCCATCCCGACATGCGGGAAGTAGAAGTCGGCGAGGCGGTACTGCGAGTCGAACGCGACGAGGAGCGACCCGTTGCCGATGACGAGATCCCGCGGCATGACGAAGCGCGCAGTTTAGCGGCGGATCACGAAAGCCGTAAAGCCATCCGCGCCCGAATCAGGCGTCAAGCGCAGCACGCCGTTCTCGATCCACGGCTTCGCGCCGTCGGGAGCGAATCGCGCGATGTCCTCACGCGCAAATCCTTCGACGATCGCGTCGTTCTCTTCGCGCTCGAGCGAGCAAGTGGAGTAGACGACGTATTCGCTCGCGAGCTCCAGCGCCGATGCGAGCAGCTCGCGCTGCAGCTTCGCGAATGACGGCAGATCGTCCTCGCGCAGTCTCCACTTCAATTCGGGATTCTTGCGGATGGTGCCGGTCGCGCTGCATGGCGCGTCGAGCAACACCGTTCTGAACTTCCGCGCGAACGGCGGACGGCGGCCGTCGCTGACCACTCCTTTGATCATGCGCAGCCGCGCGATCGAGATGTCGTTGCTCACGACGTGCGCGCCGCGTGCACGCATCACGATCGTCTTGCCGCCGGGCGCCGCGGCGAGATCGAGCACGTCGTCGCTCGTGTTCGCCGCGATCGTCGCGATCAGCGCGCTGCCTTCATCGAGCGCGTAGCCTTCGACGTCCGCGCTGGAACGCTTCAACTTCCAGATGCCGGGAACGAGGCTCGATGCTTCGGCGTCGGGCGGTGGTGCGTCGGTGAAGACGTCGGGATACGACAGCTCCTGATTCGCCTCAGCGATGCGTGCGGCGCGGTCGGCGCCGTACATGCGCGTCCAGCGCGCGATCAGCCACTCCGGATGCGCGGTGCGCGTCGCGAGGTCCTTCGGCTCCGGCACCTTCCCCTCGCTGATGCGGCGCAGGATCGCGTTTGCGAATCCGCGCGCGCGATGCGGCGCGAGCTGCACCGTCTCCGCGACCGCCGCGTATCGCGCGACGTCCATGTAGCCGAGTTGATACGCGCCGAGGCGCAGGATGTCGCGGATCTCCGGCTCGATCTTTCCTTTGGCCAGGAAGTCGATCGAGTCGTCGAGCCGCGAGCGCCAGCGGAGCACGCCGAGGACGAGCGTGCGGACGAAACCGGGCTCGTGAACCAGGAGCGGTGCCGCGAACGCCGACTCGCGCTCGATGCGCCGGAGCAGTTGCAGCGCGCGGTCGCGCTCGTTCATGTGAGTCGTCCGCCGCCGCGCACGAAATCGACCGCGCGCACCGGCGATTTCCCCGCCCGCTGCACCGAGAGCACGCGCAGCGAACCCTCTCCGCATTGCACGACGACGCCGTCATCGCTTGCGTCGACACGCGCGAGCTCGATCAACTTCAACTCGACATTCAACTCACCAAGGAACACGCCGGGCCACGGATAGAACGCGCGGAACTTGTCGTAGATCGCGCGCGCCGGCTCGCTCCACGACACCGCGCCTTCCGACTTCTCGATCTTCGGCGCGAACGTCGCCTGCGCGTGGTCCTGCGGCGTCTCCGTCCACGGCCCTCGCAGCGTCGTGACCATCGCCTCGGCGCCGATACGCGAGAGCCGCGACGCGAGATCGGGCGTCCGTTCGTCGGGACCGATCGGCGTCCGCGCGGTCGTCACCATCGCGCCGTGATCGAGCTCTTCGTCGACGCGCATGATCGTCACGCCGGTCTCCGTCTCGCCCCGCTCGATGGCGCGCTGGATCGGCGCCGCGCCGCGGTATTTCGGAAGGATGGATCCGTGGACGTTCAGAAATCCCTGCTTCGGGATCTCCAGCAGGGCGGGAGGAAGGATCTTCCCGTACGCGACGACGATCCCGATCTCCGGCGCCGCCGCGCGGATCGCCTCGAGCCCTTCACGGATTTTCGGCGGCTGGATCAGCGGAAGTCCGAGCTCTTTCGCTTTCACCGCGACCGCCGGCGCATGCATCTTCATCCCGCGTCCCGCCGGCTTGTCCGGCTGCGCGACGACGAGCGCGATCTCGTGCTCGCGGGCGAGTGCTTCCAGCGTCGGAACGGCGAATTCGGGAGTGCCGAGAAAGACGATTCGCAAGGCGGCGCGATTGTAAGTCGCTACGGCTTCGACGTCGTGGTGACCGTGGTCGTCGTCGTCGCGGTGGTGCCGGTCGCCGGCGCCTGGTCCTTCAACTTCGGATCCTGCGGCGCGGCCGTTCCTTCCACCCCGGAATTGGGCTCAGGCGCCGCCGCAGGCATCCCGTGCTGCGACGGCGTCTGATTCTTGCTTTGAGGCGAGTGTGTCATTGCCGGAGGGTTGTTCTGGTAATCGCGCGGCGGCGGCTCGCCTCGACAGGCGAAAAGGGCGATGGTTGCAGCCGCCAGCGCGATTTTTCTCACGGCACTGATGAGTTCAAATCATTTGCCAAGTACGGCGTTCTTGAAATCTTCGCCCGGTGCCGGCTTCGCGCCGAGCCAGGTACCGAGAATCGCGTCGGCCGTCGCCTTGCCCGGCAGCGTCCCCTTCATCTTGCCGTTCACCTCGACGGTCGTCCCGGTGCCCGGCACGTACGTCAGCACGAGACGATTGCCTTTGGGGATCGCTTCCATCAGCGAGCAGAGCGTCTTGAACGAGCCGCTCACTTCCGCGGTCGGATGCGCGGTGTTCGCCTCCAGCCCTTCGCTCCACGCGTCGCACATCTGGTCCTTCGAGACGCTGTAGAGGAAGTGCATGACCATGCGGCGCGGCGTGTCGGCGCCCATGATCGCGGCGGCGTTGTTGTTCTTCGCCGGCAGATAGAGCCCGCCGACGTAAATCTTGATGAAGAGCTTCTTGCGGATGCCTCCTCCGTTGAGCACGAGCGGCGATCCGTTGACCGTGACGGTGTTCTCCAGATTCACATCGGCGATGGTTGCTGCGATGAGCGGCAGAGCGAATGCGAATGCAAGCAAAGTCCTGGTTGTGCGGCGCATTGGTGAACCTCCGGCCGGAACGCTAACCTAGAATGACCGGATGAAACAAATCTTCGTCGTCCTCGCTCTCCTCGCCGCGATGCCGCTGGCCGCGCAGGTCGCGGAAGGAGACTCGCAGTGGGCCGCGCGCGCCGAGGGCTCGCAGACCGGTCACGCGAAGCCGGCCCGCGTCGATGCCGCCATCGCCGCGTATCAGCGCGCCATCGCCGCGAATGCCAACGATCTCGACGCGCACTGGAAGCTGCTCCGCGCGATCCGCTTCAAGGGCGCGTACGTCGCCGCGACGACCGACGAGAAGAAAGCGGTCTACGCGCAGGCGAAGAAAGCAGGCGAGGCCGCGCTCGCGCGTTTGAAGACGAAGGGATCGGAAAAAGACGTCGCGAACGCGAATCGCGCGATCGCCGGCGCGGGCCAGATCTTCTTCTGGGACTCGGTGAACTGGGGCGAGTGGGCGCTGGTCTACGGCAAGCTCGCCGCGGTGAAAGAGGGCGCCGCCGATCGCATCAAACGCGAGTCGACGATCGCCATGCTGATCGATCCGAAGATGGAGGCCGGCGGTCCGGCCCGCGTCCTGGGGCGCCTGCACGATCAGACGCCGCACGTCCCGTTCATCACCGGCTGGGCGTCGAACAAGGAAGCGTTGAAGTTCCTCAAGCAGTCGCTGGCGATCGATCCGGCGAACAAGATCACCAAGGTGTTTCTGGCCGAGGCGATGGTCGACGACGATAGCGACAACAAGCCCGCCGCAGTGCAGATGCTGCGCGACGTGGTCAACGCGTCGAACGATCCGGAGTTCATCGTGGAGTGGGAAGCGGCGACGAACGACGCGCGGGCGCTGCTCAGGAAGTGGAAAGCGTAAGCGCCGTCATCCCGAGCGTAGTCGAGGGATCTGGGCGGCCGGAGGCGAGCGAATCGTGCCGCCACCCACGCAGGTCCCTCGACTACGCTCGGGATGACGTTAGCGCGTAAGGGCGACGATCACATCATCGATCGCCACCGTCTCCACCACATCGAACCGCAACCCGTCGCCACGCTCCTCAACGAGCGCGATCGGCGTTCGCTTGAGCGTCACGGTCCCGCCGCCGTGGCGCTTCCACTCCGCCTCCTTCGCACACCAGAAGTGCAGCAGCCGATGCGCGACCGTGCATCGCGACATCGCCTCCGTCTCCTCGTCGGTGAGAAAGAAATGCGCCATCCGCTCGCTGAGGTCGCGCACGACCTGCACGTCGATGCCGACCGCCACGTCGTCCTTCGCCGCCGCGGCATACGGCTCCGAATGCGAGTACGACACGAAGCGCGCGTCAGGCAGTAACGCAGCGGCGGCGCGGCTGAGCATCCACTCGCGACGCCGTTTCTCCAGCTTGAACTCCGGCGCTTCGATCAACGGCGGCTCGCCGTTCACCAGCACGGCGCGCGCGCGCCACGACTGCGGCAGCTCGATCACGTTCATTGCTGCTGCGCCGGCACCGCGGCGATGAATTGATTGTCGCCGCTCGTCGAGACGACGGAGGCGAAGGCGACGCCGGTGCCGGCGATCGGCGTGATGCGGATGTTCATCGACTCGCCGATCGTCACGCCGAGCTCGTGCTCGATGTCAGGCACGATCCACACCTCATCCTCGGCCACCCCCTGCTCGAGCGACTTGTCGCCGACCACGATGCGGAACGTGGCCGGAATTGTCCCGGTGTTGACGATGCCGACGTTCACGCGGCGCGGCGTGCGCGGCTCCGGAATGCCGATGATGGTCAGCTCCGCCGCGTCGCCGCCGGCGGTCGCGGAGTCGCGCGCGGTGAGCGCCGGCTCGATCGAGGCGTGTGAATCGTGCGCGGCGTCGTACGTCTTCACCGAGGCGACCGGCGCGCGGTTGACACGATGCTCGATCCAGAGCGTGCCGATCGCGTCGTTCGTGCCGAAGAGCGTGCCCGCGACGTCGGGCCAGAGCATCGTCTTGCGCGGTGCGAGCGTGACGCGGCGGTCGATGCGCACGCCTCCCGCGACATAGCGCAGCGACATCGAGATCGGCTCGCGAAACGGGTTGTGCAGCGTCAGGTCGGAGACCCAGCGCGCGCCGGCGATTCCTTCGTGGTTGCCGACCAGCGGAAAGACCGCGCAGTCGCGCGACGACTCGACGAGCTCCGCCGGTTTCGGCAGGCGGATGCGCTTCAAATACGTCGCGACCGGCCATGGCTTCGCCGCATCGAGCCGCGTCCAGAGCTCCACGCCGCGCACCGATTTGTAGAAGCGGTAGCAGTCGTCGATGTACGCCGACACCGCCTGCGCGCGAAGGTCGTTCGGCACGCCGTCGAAGCGATCGAGCTGCTCGGGCGACGTGCGGATGATCACCTTCGGCTTCGACTTCTCCAGCGCCGCGATCGTCTCCGCCTGAAAGTCGTGCGGCGAGAGGATCGGCACCTGGTAGAAGCGCGTCGGGTTCGGGCGATCGGCGAAGAAGTAGAACGCCGGCTGATTGGAGAAGTCGAAGATCGGCTCGTTGCGCTTCGTCAGCTTGCGGATCTCCTCGCTCACCGCGTCGATGCGGAACTTCACTTCTTCCGCGTGGCCGTCGCGAAAGACGTGCAGCACACGGCGCTGGTAGTTGAGGAGGTCGTCGATGCGCACGTTGATGAGATCGGGGATCCAGAGGAGCACGCCGATGACCGGCACGAGCACCGCGATGATCGCGGCGACGAACGCGGCGCCGCCGTCGCGCGCGGTCTCGCGCAGCTTGCGCGTGAAGAGGATCGCCAGCATGACCAGCATCGGTCCGACGAGGAACGCGGCGAAGTACTGATGCCGGAACTCCGCGCGGCCGAATGCCGTCCGCTGCGTGACGGCGGCGAAGACGGTCAGCACCAGCAGCGCGGAGTCGAACGTGTCGAACCGTTTCCGCAGCCAGCGCTGGATCAGATAGACCGCGGCGATGGCGATGACGAGCGGCGAAAGAATGAGGTGAAACTTCTCGAAAAGGACGAAGTCGGAGAGCGTGTGCAGGTTGAGGTTCTGCCGGAACGTGCTGACGACATCGGGGAACGGCAGCGACCAGACCGCGTCGATGATGCGCGGGATGACGACGAACGAGGTCAGCGCGAAATCGCCGAGGGCGCCTCTTGCGGCGAGATAGATGACGAACGGCGCGCTGCCGAGAGCGACGCCGATGAAGAAACGTAGGGCGGGTCCTCCGACCCGCCTGGTCGGGTCAGAGGACCCGACCCACGTCATGATGAGCAGAACGAGAATCGCCGCGGCAATCGTGTACAGCCCGATCTCGTAACTGAAAAACAGCGCGACTCCCGCGAACACGCCGCTGAAGATCGCGCTCGCACGGCTGTTCCGCTTCAACGCGTACCAGAAGAGCGCGACGGCGGCGACCTGGAAGAACGTCCGGTTGTTCTCCGCGGTGGTCCACGCGCCCATCGCCACGCAGAGCATCGCCAGCGGGATCGACTCGAACACGGCGAGCCCGAGGAACCAGATCGAGACCGCGAGGAAGCCGCCGACGATCACGCCGCTCACCACCGACACCTCGAGCGAGCGCCCGAAGAGCTGCATCAGCCACGAGTCGAGCACGCCGTCCTCGAGCATGCCGTGCAGCGGGAAGGTGTCGCGATACGGCACCTTGCCGCGCAGGTAATCGGACGCCGGCCCGATCGACTCGCCGCGATGGAAGAGATCGATCCACTGCGACCCCTGCGCGGTCGTGGCGTAGCTCACGAGATAGATGAGCGCGGGAAGGATCACGAATGCGCAGAGCCGCCACGTCGCGCGCGGCGGGAGCGGCTTTCGGATCAGCACGCCGAGCAGCAGCGCGATGACGATCGCCAGGCGCGGATACGTCGTCGGAATCCAGAAGAGCGGAAGGAAGGGAAGCGCGACGAGCGGAAGCCCGCATGTGACGACACGCTGGAACGGCACGCCGGCGATGCGCGCGATGAAGAGCGCCACGACCCAGAAGAGCGCCAGCAGCGCGCCGACGAAGACGACCTCGAGGAAGAGCGTCGGGATGTGCGCGAAGCGGCTGCCGGTGACGAGGTAGCGGAAGAGGACCCACGAGATCGCCTCGCAGAAGAGGAGCGCGTGGTACGGCCGCAGCTCGTCGCGAAAGAGCGAGCGCGGGATGTTCAGCGCGCGCGGCGCGAGGATCGACAGCACGATCGGCAGCGCCAGGATCCAGCCCACCTTGCCGGTAGTCAGGTAGAAGAACGGCGCGAGCAGATACGGCGCGAGGAAGAGGATGGCCGGAACTGTCCTCTTCGGCATGAAGCGCTCGCCGTATCGATGAAAGAGGATCGTGAGCGGCGGGACGGTGAGGAAAAAGAGCGCGATGCCGAGGTAGTCCTTCAGCTTGGAGTAGCGCAGGACCGTGACCAGGCCGATTGCGACCGGCTTCGTCGGGGGGAGCGAGGGGAAGAAGAGGGTGAGGGAAAAGAAGACGCCGGTCGCGAAGCAGAACGCGGAGGCCCAGAGCAGCGCGGCGATGATCCGGTCAGAGAGCGGGCGCGCGTTCATTCGCGGGCGAGTGTACCAATGGGGGCGGTAGGCACCCCTCATCCGGCCTTCGGCCACCTTCTCCCGGCGGGAGAAGGTCTGCCTAACTCACGCTGCGCGAGATGCGTTGTCCTTCTCCCCGTGGGAGAAGGTGGCCGAAGGCCGGATGAGGGGCGCCTTACCGCCCAACCGCAGCGCTCGTAAGCGCCTCAACTACCGCATCATGCAGCGCCGCGATCGTCGCGCTCTTCGACTCCACCTCCGGCGTGAACCCGAACCTCCGAATGGCCTCGGTGGTCGTCGGACCAATGGAGAAAAACTTCGCGTGCTCCGCGACTTTCTTCCGCTCCTCGGCACTCAGCTTCCCGAAGAAATGATCGACCGTGGACGCGCTGGTGAACGTCACGGCGTCGATGGAGTCGAGGAGGACGCGCAGCTCGTCGAGGTCGTAGTCGGCAGCCTTCGTCTGGTAGGCGATGCCGAGGTCGACTTGGCCGCCGCGCTTGCGCAGCTCGTCGATCAGTTCGTCGCGTCCTTCCGCGGCGCGGATCACTGCTGTGCGGATGCCGCTCTGATCGGCGGCGAGCATCGGCAGGAGCGAGATCGACTGGAACTTCTCGGGGATGAGATCGGGGGCGATGCCGCGCGCGCGCAGCTCGGCGGCGGTCGTATCGCCGACCGCGGCGATTCTCGCGCCGGAAAGTCTGCGTGCGTCGAAGCCGCGCTCGAGGAGGCGATCGAAGAAGAACTTCACGCCGTTGACCGAGGTGAAGACGTAGAGGTCGTAACGGCCGTCGATCACGTGATCGAGCGAGTCGAACGACTCAGGCGGCGCGATCTCGATGGTCGGGAACTGCAGCACCTGCGCGCCCGACTCCTCGAGCATCTTCTTCAGCTCGGAGGCCTGCTCGCGGGCGCGGGTGACGACGACGCGCTTGCCGAAGAGCGGCTTCGTCTCGAACCAGTTGATGATGTCGTGCATCTTCACGACCTCGCCCACGACGATCAGCGCCGGCGTCGGGATCTCCGCGTCGCGCACGATGCGCTCGATCGTGGCCAGCGTGCCGGTGACGCTGCGCTGCTCGCGCGTGGTGGCCTTCGAGATCACCGCGACCGGGCGGTCGAGCGCGCAGCCGTACTTCGTCAAGTTGTTGACGATCGCCGGCAGGTTGGCGAGTCCCATCATGAAGACGATGGTGCCGTCGAGCTGCGCCAGGGCGGACCACTTGATGCCGGTCGATTCATCGGCCTCGTGTCCGGTGACCAGCGTGAGCGACGTGGCGTAGGAGCGATGCGTGACCGGGATGCCGGCGTACGCCGGGCCGGCGATCGACGACGAGATGCCGGGGACGATCTCGACCGGCACACCGGCCGCGACCAGCTCCTCCGCCTCCTCGCCGCCGCGTCCGAAGACGAACGGGTCGCCGCCTTTGAGGCGAACGACGCGATGTCCCTTCTTCGCTTCATCGACGAGCAGCTGGTTGATCTGATCCTGCGGCAACGCGTGCGCGCTGGCGCGCTTGCCGACGTAGACCACCTTCGTCGTCGCCGGGATCTTCGCCGCGATCTCCTTCGACACGAGCGCGTCGAGGGCCACGACGTCCGCCGTCGCGAGCAGCTCCGCGGCGCGCATCGTGAGCAGCCCGGGATCGCCGGGGCCGGCGCCGACGAGAAAAACTTTTCCAGTCATTGAGTCACCAACCGTTCGTAAACCTCGTCCACGGTGGCGCCGCTCGCGCGGACGCCGTTGAAAAATGCGCGAATGATTCCGTTCGCCGAGTGCACCGCGATGCACGAATAGCAGTCGAGCTGCTCGCCGAACTTCTGCAGCACGCCGCGCTCGTTGCGCGCCGCGAGCGCGCTCGGCTCGTGATTGATCGATTGCGCGACCTCGATCGCGCGCGCATCGTCGGCCCGCGTCTCGATGGCGATGATTCCCTGGCCGGCGGCGGGCAGCAGGTCGTCGGTCGAGAAGTAGCTGGTGATCTCCGATGCGCGTCCGAGGCGCGTCAGTCCCGCGCTGGCGAGGATGATCCCGCCGTACTGGCCGTCGCGCGCCTTGTTGATGCGCGTGTCGACGTTGCCGCGGATGTCCTCGACCTTCAAGTGCGGGAAGAGCGTGCCGAGCTGCGCGCGGCGCCGCGGCGCGCTCGTGCCGATGATCGAGCCGGCCGGCATTTCGGCGATCGGGATGTTCGACGGATGGACCCACGCGTCGCGCGGGTCGGCGCGCTCGAGAAACCCCGCCAGCTCGAAGTGCGACGGGATGATCGACGGCACGTCCTTGAGGCTGTGCACCGCGATGTCGATCGCGCCGCGCTCCAGCGCTTCTTCCAGTTCCTTGATGAAGAGCCCTTTGCCGCCGATCGTGGCCAGCGAGACGTCGTGGCGTTTATCGCCCGTCGTCTTCAGCACGGTGATCTCCGGCTCGTAGCCCTGGGCGCGGAGGAGGTCGGAAACGCGGTTGGCCTGCCAGAGGGCGAGCGCGGAGCCGCGCGTGCCGATACGTACGTTGCTCATGAACGGAGTCCGAAGATCTTGCGGATCGTCTTCCGCAGCGACTCCCGCTCCTGCGGCTCGTCGGACGCGTCCTTGAGCTGCAGGATCGGGTAATGGAGGATCTTGTTGATCATCTGCGAGGAGAACATCTCGACCGCCGCGCGCTGCTCGGGCGTCATCGGCCCCATCTTGCGCAGGCATTTCTCCAGCTCCGCGGCGCGGATCTCCTCCAGGCGCCCCTGCAGCTCGAGGATCGTCGGGACGGCGTCCTGCGCCACGAGCCGCTTGCGGAACGATTCGACTTCCTTGCCGATGATCTCTTCCGCCTGCTGCGCTTTCTTCTGCCGCAGCTCGCGGTTCGCGTCGGCGACGTGCTGCAGGTCGTCGACGTTGTAGAGGTACGCGCCGTCGATGCCGGCGATCTCGGGATTGATGTTGCGCGGGACCGAGAGGTCGATGAGGAAAAGGTTGCGGTTCTTGCGCGTGCCGAGCGCGCGCTGCACCTGCTGCGGCTCGACGACGAAATGCGGCGCGCCTGTCGAGGCGATGACGATGTCGCACGTCGCGAGGTGCTCGTCGATCGACCCGAACTGGACCGCCAGCCCGTCGAATCGCGCGGCCAGCTCCACCGCCCGCTCGTGCGAGCGATTGGCGACGAAGACCTGCTTCACGTTCTGGCCGTGCAGGTGCTCGGCCGTCAATTCGCCGATCTCGCCCGCGCCGAGGAGCAGGACCTGCAGCCCTTCGAGCTCGCCGAAGATTTTCTTCGCCAGCTCGACCGCGGCGTACGGGACGGAGACCGCGTGCTCGCCGATGCCGGTGTCGGTGCGCACCCGCTTGGCGACGCGCATCGTCTGTTCGTAGAGCTGCGTCAGCAGCGCGTCGAGCGTGCCGTTGTCCTGCGCCAGCTGAAACGCCTTGCGCACCTGGCCGCCGATCTGCGGCTCGCCGACGATCATCGAGTCGAGGCCGGAGCAGACGCGGAAGAGGTGTTTGACCACATCGCCGTAGCGAAGGATGTAGAGGTGCTTCTCCAGCTCGACCCGCGCGGCGCCGGCGCGTTGCGCCATCCAGTCGACGATCTGCTCGATGACGTCTTCATTCGGAGCGGAGAGGATCGCTTCCACGCGATTGCAGGTCGAGAGCAACGCCACGCCGTGCAGCGGTCCGCAGGCGAGGAGCGACTGAAGGATCTCGTCCATCTTCCGCTCGTCCATCGAGAGGCGCTCGCGCACTTCGACCGGCGCAGTGCGGTGGTTGAGGCCGACGAGCATCAACGGCATCGCGTCACCTCAAACATGGTGAATCCCCAGCATCGCCACCAATATCGCGATGAACGCGCCCGCGCCGACGAGCATCGTCCGGCGTGTGCGGTAGGTGCCGCTGATGTACGACTGCAGCACGACGGCGAAGAGCATCCACGCCACGATGGCGCCGACTTCTTTCGTGCGCAGGGCGATGATTCCGGCGGTGGTCTTGTACGACCAGAGGACGCCGGTCACGAGGCCGAGGGTGTAGACGCTGAAGCCGATCGCCAGGGCGCGGTAGCTGACGTCCTTGCAGACGTTGAGACTCGGGATGAGGTCCCACAGCCGGCCGCGCGTTTTCGATTTCAGCGCGCGGTCCTGCAGGTGCGCAAGGAGTCCGAACGCCAGTCCGATCAGCAGCGCGGCGACGCCGATCGTGGTCAGCAGGAGATGCGCGGTGAAGAGCCGCGACAGCAGTTTCGGCGAGTGCGCGAACGGCTCGTGCACCACCGCGGTCACCGACAGCAGGATCAGCACGAGCGGATAGACGAAGAACGACGCCGCGTGCACGCGATAGACGATGAAGAGCACGAGCTCGGCGAGAAACACCAGCCAGGCGATGAACGACGCGGTCTCCGGAAGGTTCGTCAGCGGAGGATGCCCGGTGATCGTGCAGATCGTGCCGATCCAGATCGTGTGGCTGAGGAAACCGACGACCATCAGCCCGAGGCCGGTGTGCTGCATCGGCTTCTCGCGCGCGAAGAGCGACAGCAGCGCGACCAGTGTTCCGGCGCCGTAGAAGCCGAGCGCGATGTAGAGCGTGAGGTTGGGGTTCATGGAACGTCCCTCATGACGGCGCCAACTTCTTGCAGAACACGACCTTATCGTCTTCGATTCTGTAGAAATCCTTGATGCGCGAGATCTCGTCGTAGCCGCTGCGCGCATAGAAACGGAGCGTTGGCGCGTAGCTTTCTTTCGACGACGTCTCGATCAACAACATACGTCCGCGCTGCCGCCGCACCTCGTTTTCGACGAAACGCAGAAGCAGCTGGCCGAAGCCCTGGCCCTGATGCTTCGGATCGACGGCGATCCAGTAGAGGTCGAAGACGCCGTCGGTCAGCGGGGTCGGTCCATAGCAGACGTAGCCCTGCACCATGCGATTGGGGCCGCTGTCGGGATCGTCGAGGACGTAGGTGAAGTACTCGCCACGATCCGGATGCTCGAGCGAGAGGTCGACGAGCTCGGCCGCACACTTCACTTCGTCTTCGGTGAATCGGGCGACGCCGACGAGGATGTCGTGAATACGGTCGCGGTCTTTCGGTTCGACAGGGCGGATTTTCACGACGGTGTCGACATCATAAGTGTGGGCGAGGGCGGGCACGAGTCGAAGGTTAGCGGGCGCGTGAAACGGATCAAGTCGGCGGAATCACGTCGCAATGTGTCGGTCGTCACACCGCCACGCGACGGACTTTTTGCGCGTGTGCTTCGAACAGATGCACGAACTCGCGCGGCACCCACGCGGTAAACGCCGTCGCCTCTTCGCCCTGCCGCTGCTCATACACCTCGGCCACCTCATGCAGCCGCGCCGCGAGCCGCGACTCGGCGTGCGGGATCTCGAGGTGCATCACCGCGCCCCCTTCGAGCTCGCGGTCGCGGATCATCTCGATGAGCCGCTCGATGCCGTGCCCGGTCAGCGCGGAGACGGCCACGGCGTTTGCGCGGCGCGCTTCCGGGAACCAGTGCTGCGACGTCTGGGCGAGGTCGAACTTGTTGTAGACCTCGAGGATCTTGTCGCGGTCGACGCCGAGGTCCGCGAGGACCTGCTCGCCGATCGCCTGCTGGTCTTCGAATTGAGGATGCGAGCCGTCGATCACATGCAGCACGAGATCGGCCGCCACCGCTTCTTCCATCGTGGAACGAAACGACGCGACGAGATGATGCGGGAGCTTGCGGATGAATCCGACCGTGTCGACGACCACGGTCTCGCGCGGCATCTCGTACGCGATGCGCTGCGTCTTCGAGTCGAGCGTCGCGAACAGTTTGTCGACCGCTTCCGCGCCGCCGCGCGTCAGGCGGTTGAAGAGCGTCGACTTCCCGGCGTTCGTGTAACCGACCAGCGCCACCGTGTACGCGCCGGCGCGCGACTTCCGCTGCGTCAGGCGCGTCCGCTCGATGTGCTCGAGATCGTCCTTCAGCTTCGCGATGCGCGTGCGGATGATGCGGCGATCGAGCTCGAGCTGCGTCTCACCGACGCCGCGCGTCCCGATGCCGCCTGCCTGCCGCTCGAGGTGAGACCAGGCGCGCGTCAGGCGCGGCAGCGTGTACTCGAGCTGCGCCAGCTCCACCTGCGTCCGCGCCTCGCGGCTGCGCGCGCGTCCGGCGAAGATGTCGAGGATCAGCGCGCTGCGGTCGATGACCTTCACGCCGATCACCTTCTCCAGGTTGCGCACCTGCGCCGGCGAGAGGTCATCGTCGAACACGATGAGCGTCGCGGCGTGATGCTCGGCCAGCCGCTTGACTTCCTCCGCCTTGCCGCTGCCGATGAAGGTGGCGGGATCGGGTGAGGGACGTTTGGCGAGGATCTGCGCGACGACTTCGCCGCCCGCGCTTTCGATCAGTTTGGTGAGCTCCGCGAGGTGTTCTTCAGCGACGCTGCGCGCCAGATTGGGGAGCACGAGTCCGGCGGCAATGGTCTTTTCGGTCACGTGATGTCTGTCCTGCAAATATACAGATGTTGTGCCGGAGCGCAATATCATCGCGCCCATGTTCGTCGTCTACGAGGTCCTGCTGTACCTCGTTTTCATCATCACCGCTCCATTCTTCCTTCTGACCGGTTTTCTCCGCGGAAAGTACCTTTCCAATTTTCCGGAGCGGATGGGGGTCTATGGGACGAAGGCGGCGGCGCACGATCTCTGGATTCACGCGGTGTCGGTCGGTGAGACGCTCGCCGCGCGGCCGGTGGTGGCGGAGATCATGCGGCAGCGTCCCGCGACGACGATCGCGTTCACGACGACGACCATCACCGGCCAGGCGCAGGCCAAGCGGCTTTATCCCGACGCGACAGTGACGTACTTCCCGTTCGACTTCGCCTTCGCGGTGCGCCGCTTTCTCGATCATCACCGCCCGCGCGCGTTCGCCACGATGGAGACGGAGATCTGGCCGAACGTGTCGCGCATCGCGAAGTCGCGCGGCGTTCGCCTGATCCTCGCCAACGGCCGCATCTCCGACCGCTCGTTCCCGCGCTACCGCGCCTTGCGTCCGCTCGTCGGCCGCGTGCTGCGCGAGTACGACCGCGTGCTCGCGCGCGAGGAGACCGACCGCCAACGCTTCGTCGCCATCGGCGCGCCGGCGTCGATCGTGGAGACGTCGGGAAACGTGAAGTTCGATTACGAGCCCGACATCGCACCGCTCGAAGTGGCAACCGAGCTGGCGACCCTGATCAACGGCCGTCCGGTGATCGTCCTCGGCTCGACGATCGAAGGGGAAGACGAACTGCTGATGCCGGAGCTGGAGCGCTTCGTGGCGGAGACGAATGCGTTCGCGATCATCGCGCCGCGCAAACCGGAGCGCTTCGAGATCGTGGCCAGCATCCTGGCGACGTCGTCGTTGAAATACGCGCGGCGCAGCGAGTTCCCGCCGCACATGCCGGCCGACGTCCTCCTCCTCGACACGTTGGGCGAGCTGGCGAAGATCTATCGCTTCGCGACCGTCGCGTTCGTCGGCGGCTCGCTGGTGCCGGCGGGGGGACACAATCCGATCGAGCCGGCGGCGGCGGGCGTGCCGGTCTGCTTCGGCGCGTCGATGTCGAACTTCCGCGAGATCGCGCAGGTGTTCATCGACCACGAGGCGGCGAAGCAGGTCGAGTCGGCGGAGGAGGTCTTCGCCTTCGCGCGGCGGATGTTCGCCGACGAATCGCTGCGCAGCGCGTGGGGCGAGCGAGCGCGGCTCGCCGTGACCCAGAACCGCGGCGCGTCGGAACGGACCGCGCGCCGGATCGTCGAGTTGCTGGCGTGAAACTGCTCGAGCTCCTCTACCGCGCGATCAATCGCCTGCGGCGTTTCCTCTACCGCACCGGGGTGCTTCGCGCGAAGCGGCTGCCGGTGCCGGTCATCTCGATCGGCAACCGCGCGGTCGGCGGGAGCGGCAAGACGCCGGCGACGATCGCCATCGCCCGCGCGCTGCAGGAGCGCGGCCTGGGCGTCGCGGTGCTGACGAGCGGCTACGGACGGAAGTCGGACGAACAGGGCCCGGTGACGTCGCTCGACACGGAGCGCTTCGGCGACGAGCCGGTTTTAATCAAGTCGAAAAACATAGACGTAATCGTCGGCCGAAATCGCTATGAGAATGGGTTGCGCTATTCAGCCGACGTTTTTCTGCTCGACGACGGCTTCCAGCACCTCCAGCTCCATCGCGACTGCGACGTCGTGATCGAGGCGCCGGCGCGCTACTACCGCGAAGGTCCCTCCTCGCTGCGCGACGCCGACATCGTGCTGGAGCGGAAGATCCGCGTCGTGAACGGCGACGCGTTCCGCGGCAAACGCGTTTTCGCCTTCTCCGGTCTGGCCAACAACGAGCAGTTCTTCGACACGCTGCGCGGTCTCGGCGCTGAGGTCATCGGCACGCACGAGTTTCCGGACCATCACCGCTACACCCTCGCGGACCTGCGCGGCATCCGCAACGCGGCGCGCGGCGCCGACGTCATCGTCACCACCGAAAAAGACGCGGTGAAGATCGGCCCGGCGGATGACATCATGGCGCTCCGCATCGAGATGGAGATCGGCGACGACGTGATCGCCGCCATCCTCCGGTGCGTCGCCCGATGAGTCGCAAAAAATCACCACTGCTCCAGCGGATCGAGTACCTCGCCTACCGCGGCGTGACGCGCGCGGTCGGCGCGATGTCGGAGGAGTCGGTCATGCGGTGGGGGACGCGGCTCGGGGCGCTGGCGGGCAGGGTGCTGCGGGGGCGCGACCGGCTGGCGATGCGCAACCTCCGGGGGGCCTTCCCGGAACGCGACGAGCCCGAGCTGCGTCGAATTCTCGATGGCTCCTGGCATCACTTCGGCCGTGAGATGCTGCTCTACCTCAAGGTGCAGTCGATGTCGCTGCAGGAGATCGCGGCGCGCTGCCCGTACATCAATGACCAGATCCTCCACGACGCGCGGGCCCGAGGCAAGGGCACGCTTTTGCTCAGCGCGCATTTCGGCGGCTGGGAGATCGCTCACCTGGCGCTGATGGCCCACGTCGACAACGTCCGCACCGTGGCTCGCCCGCTCGACAACGAGCTGCTGGAGGCGGAGCTGGTGCGCATTCGCGCGAAGTCGGGCGCGAAGGTGGTCGACCGCCGCAAGGCCGCGCGCTTCCTCTTGAAAAGCCTCGCCGAGAACGCGGTGGTCGTCCTCCTGCCCGATCAGGCGGTGCTGCCGCGGGAGGGGATCCTCGTGCCGTTTCTGGGGCGTCCGGCATGGACCACCGACGCCCCCGCGAAGATGGCCGTGAAGTACGGCTCTACAATTGTGTTCGCTTTTTGCATCCCCGACGGTTCCGGACATCGTCTCGAATTTGAAGAGCCGATTCGTGTGGACCAATTGAGCGAGGAAGAGAGAGACCCGGTGGCGCTGACGGAACGGATCAACGACATCATCTCCCGCCGAATCGCCGCCTGGCCCGAGCTCTGGCTCTGGATGCACGATCGCTGGAAAGGGACGGGCGAAGGCGAGGCAAATGGCTAGTGCCGAAACGGTAGTAATCGGTCTCAATTGGGTCGGCGACAACATCCTCGCGCTGCCGACCTTCCGCGCGCTGCATCACCGCTTCCGGAGCGAAGGGGGCATCGCCGTCGCCGCGCCGGAGAACATCGCCTCGCTCCTCGCGACATCGGGGGTCTTCCGCAAGGTGATCCCCTGGAACGGCTCGACCCGCGCACGCATCGACGCCCTTCGCCGCGGCGGCAAATTCCGCCGCGCGGTGATCCTCCCGAACTCGTTCCGCGCGGCGATGGTCACCTTCGCCGCCGGCATCGGCGAGCGCTGGGGCTACTCGACCGACTGCCGGTCGATGCTGCTCACCCATCGCGTGCCGCGCGAGACGACACGCGGACATCAGCTCGAGGACTACACGCCGCTCCTCGCCGCGATCAACGCGCCGCGCGTGGTCGACGAGATCCCGACGATGACGCTCCCCACCGCGACACGCGAAAAAGCGCGCCGCCGCCTGCGCCAGCTCGGCATCAAGCTCGATCGCCCGCTCTTCGGCATCCACGCCGGCGGCTTGTACGGCCGGGCGAAACACTGGGGCGATGACCGCTACTGCGAGGTGGCCGACCGCCTCCGCGCCGACGGCTGCAACGTCCTGCTCCTGACCAGTCCCGGCGAGCGCGTGCAGGCCGAGACGATCGCCGCGACCTGCAACAACCTCCCGATCATCGGCGACGACGGCGACGTACTCACCCTCGCCGCCGCGATCTCGCATTGCTCGGTGATCGTGACGAACGACAGCGGCCCGCTCCACCTCGCGGCCGCCCTGGCCATCCCGTCGGTCTCGATCTTCGGACCGACCGACCCCGGCCGCACGGTGATCCCCGGCGCCTCCCGCGTCATCCGCCGCGACCTCTCCTGCGCCCCCTGCTACGCCCGCGAATGCCCCCTCGGACACCACCGCTGCATGCGCGACATCGGCGTGGACGAGGTGTACGAGGCGGCGGTGGGTTTGTACAACGAGGTCGAGGGGCGCGTGACGGCGAAATTACTGCAGCGGTGACACGCCCAGCTTCTCGCGCATCAGTTTCATGACCGCCTCGACCACCGGTTGAGGATCGAGGTTCGCTTCCGCGAGCTCCTTCCTGATTTCCCCGGGAGACTTCGACCAGAATAGAGTGATCTCATCGTCGAGAGCATCCATCACCGCCCCTCCCGCACCACAATCTTCACGGGACAACTTCATCGCATCCTCTGGACACACGTTTATTGGGGGCCGCTTTGGGGACCGACCTGTATGCATATGCCGGAACGAAGGGGCGTATTTGCCGTTCGGCGAAAAGTTTTTTTGAAATTGGGCCCGGCGTTGATCAGTCGCACCAGATGCCGTCGTCTTCCATGATCCCTTTTGCGAGATAACAAAGGGTGCGGAAGGTCTCACGATGCCAATCGGGATTTCGATTCTCCGAGATGAGCTCCAGCCATGCCTGCGTTGTGATGTGGTGGATCGCGCCCTGCGGATCCTCCACTTCCGGACACAGATGCCTTTGCACCCAACCGAAGAGCTTCGTCGCCATTTCCATCGCGGGCGACATCGGCTCTCGTTCGACGCCCTCGTATCCCATGATCTCTTGCGCGGCATCGCGCAGGGCATTGAAGACCTCGCGGTTGCGCCAATCGAGATTGGGATTTTCGGAGCTGAGCTTCTGTACGGCCTGCACGGTAACATCCTGAGAGGATCTCAGATCTTTGTGAGGATGTCGGGTCTGTATCCAGACAACGAGATCCATCGCCATAGAGACCGCGTGCGGGATGGGGTCTAGTTCACCGGCCATCGATTCCTCGCTCTTGTGGGGATTCCCATGACGGAAACGAAGCCTATGCCGCTTTACTTCCCGCCGTCCGGCACTGCGCAAAAATCAAAATCATTCTTCGGAAATGATGGAACCTCCGGAGCAGCGCCCGAATCGCTTCCACCGCGGGTGCCGCGTCGAGGTTCGCTTCGCTCAATTCCGCTTCGAGCTCTTCGCGTGACTTCTTCCAGAATTCGTTGATTTCTTCATTGAGCCTGTCCATTGTCGTCTCCCGTCACCATTGAGCCCTCCGCCGCCGAAGGCGACGGTCCATGTTGCGAACATCATCCACTGAAGTACACAGCGCTTCGGCATGCTCCTCAGTTGTCGCGCCATCGTCCGCGGCGCGCATGAGCGCATATTTTTTCAGGCGACGATCATCGAGAGATGCAAGGAACGCGTCGAAACGGTTCCTCAGGACCGCGTCACCTTCGAGATCGTCGGATGAAGCCAGACGATCTTCATGGATCTCGCCTTGTGTCTCTTCGTCGGTGCGGCTGTAGGCCAGCGAGAGATGTTTTCCGCGCCGGCGGGCCTTTTCCAGGTCATGGCTGATCAGGCTATCCACGACGCCGCAGAGAAATCTGAAGAGCGCTTCCTCATCTCCCTGAAATTGACGCGTGCCGTCGAATAGCCGCTCGATCGCCTCCTGCACGTAGTCCTGGATCTTCTGCCGGAGAGACGGGGCACCGCCAAATCTAGTGACGCGATAGGAGCCGTACGCAAGCAGCTTCCTCGTCATCAGCTCCCACTCGATCTTCTGCAGCAGTGCTCGGAGATCAGCGTTCATCTCTACTCCTGCATAAGTACGCCGGGTGCGAGCCGAACTTTTGCCGTCTCCTCTTACGCAAGCCGAAAAATAATTTCTGGCCGTGGCAAAAACCCTGAGCTCAGCGGGCATTCACTCATTGAAAGAAACGAAGGAGAGAACACATGCGAACCCTCAGAACAATCTTCATGGTCTTCGCCGCACTCGGCGCCTCGGCCTGGTTCCTTCCTGCCCGCGCACAGCAGCACCTGAACGACCACGACGATCACTCTCACCACACAGCCCACCTCCCGCACCTTTCCGGCGTTCCGCACGACCACATCGCCCTCGCCGACATGCACGCGTACGCCTCTCACCACCTCGGTACGGTCACGGAGCTTTCCGACACGTACGGCGAAACGAATCACTGGACGCACGAGTGGGAGCTGCGCTGGGTCGACTACAACGTCTCGGGCAACATCGTCCGCGTCTATCACGCGATCAACAAACACGACGACGGCGTTCGATTCGCGGCGTCGTGGGACGGCCACCAGGCGCGCTATCACGACTGGGAGCCGATTCACTGAAAGAAAGGAGGATGACGGATGTGTCGCCGCCTCGGACGAGGCGGCGTTTTTTTTGCTGCTCAGCGTGCCGGCGTGCCCTTCCAGGCGCGCCTTCTTCTGCGGATCGCTTTATCCATGGAACGGATGTCGGCCACTCTGACCCCGAGGCGTTCCGCACATTCCGCCGCCGTGTCACACGCGCCGGAGATCAGCAGCTCGACATACGGCTTGTACTCGTCAGGCAGCGTACTAACGAAATCACGGGCCAGATCATCCGCCGTGAACAGCTCGTCGAACATGGTGCTCTTGTGATCGACGAGCTCACCCTGGTCCGCGACGGTGCGGTCGTCTGAGACAAAGGCGTGCAGCTGACGGTTCTCCACTCTCTCCGCGTCGTGCGTGATCAGCGACCGGATGACGCCCAGAACGAAGCGCACCGAGTCGATGTCGGAAGGGCAACGGCGCTGACCCTCGAAGATCAGTGCCGCCGCGCGCATCACATAGTCCTGCGCCTCTTCTCCACCCGCGGGTGCGTCTGCATAAGAACCACGCCAGCGATGTCTGACGATCAGCGCGCGGGCAAAGGAGAGAAAGCGGGGCGTCTGGCTCGTCCAGAACTGCTCATCGCGAAAGTCAGCGTGCAGCTCCGAAGGATCGAACGTCACGAATTCATCCTTCGGAAATGGCAAATCCGCATTTCCGGCGGGCAGTACTCATAGAAAGGAGATACAGACATGACGAATCATCGCCACCACATCATCCGCAACCTGACCATCGTCGCACTCGCTTTTGTCGTCGCTCTCTTCTTCCTCGGCGCTCAGCCGTCATTACAACACGCAACGCATCCCGCCGATCACGACCCGCATCACGTCGCGTCGGCAATCGCCCAGGTCGACAACGAGCTCGAGGCACATTCCGATATGGAGGCGTTCGCGGCGATCCACTTCGGCAACTTCGTGGAAGTGCCGGACACGTTCGGAGGAACGTCGCAGTGGCATCCCGATTACGACCTGCACTGGTTGCAGATCGAGCATGACGGCCACGTCGCAATGCTCTATCACCTCTCCAGCAAGCGCGAAAACGGACACCGCCTCGTGAATGTCTGGGACAGCAGCGACCACTCGTGGACCGGCTGGAATGTACTGCAGTAGCGCGACGGGAGCGACTCTAATGCGACTCGACATCAACAACGAAATCACGGTCGGTTCGACTGCGTGCGGCGAGCCGACCGCGACGCTCTTCGTGTTCGCCACCGGTGGGCGGCGCAAACAAATCATCGCCGTTGCCGGAGGGCAGGTGTCATTGGATCCGGTTCACCGCCGCCTGCTCGTGGCCGACGAAAGAGAAGACGGGCCTGCGGCCATGATCGTGAATGAACGGAATGGGGTCTGCGTCTATCTCGATGAATGGGAAGCCACGTCGGCGGCGTGGATCGAGAACGCGTTTCTGCGGACGCGATGTACAGCGTCCGCTACCGATCTCTGCCCGAGAACTTCTCCTTCATGAGGTGGGTGATGGCGTCGATCGTGGGCTGCGGATTGATTTTTGCCGTCTTGAGTTCTGCCGCGATCGCGGCCGGGTCTTTTTTGTAGAACTCTTCAATTTCGCGATCAAGCTCGGCAGTGCGTTGAACAGGCGCTTTCGTCCTACTCCGCATTTATCCTCCCGCAATCCAAAGGAGCAATCCTGACGCCACCTGCGTCATCGAGAAAAGTATAAAAAGATGGCGAATCTTGCCGCATGTCCATTAGGAATGCAACGTTAGCGTCGCCACGCAGCCTCTTCCATTGCGCCGATTCTCCAGCGTGAACGCCGCCCCATGTGCGTCCGCGATCTGGCGCACGAGCACGAGACCGATCCCGCTGCCGTTCGGCTTCGTCGTGAAGAAGGGGACGAACAGGTTCGACGTCGCGGCGAGGCCGGGGCCTTCGTCGAAGACCTGGATGACAGGCGAGGGCGCCTGTCCCCCCACGGAGATGCGCACGCTGCCGCCGGTCTCGAGTGAGGCGTCGACGGCGTTCTTCAGCACGTTGATGAGCAACTGCTCGAGTTGATCTTCGTCCGCTTCGATGACGACGGGCGGCCCTTCATCGATCGCGACCGGCATGCGCGTTTCGAGTGCGGCGACGCGTTTGACCAGCGCGGCGAGATCGACCGGCTTCTTGCGCGGTTGCGGGAGGCGCGCGAGCTGGGCGTAGCCGCGCATGAATCGCGTCAGCGATTCGGCGCGCGCGGAGATGACGCGCATGCCGCTCGCGGCGTCGTCGCGCCAGTCGTCGGGGAGCGGATCGCGCGCGACGAGGCGGGCGGTCGAGTCGGCGATCGACTGGATCGGGGCGAGCGAGTTGTTGAGCTCATGACTGAGCACGCGGACGATGCGGCGCCATGCCTCCGCTTCCTCTTCGCGCAGCGCGCGGCTGATGTCAGCAAGAAACAGCAGCGTGTGCGGGAGGCCGCCTTCGCGGAACGTCGAGCGGCGCACGCTCCAGCGCTGCTGGAAAACCGCGGGCGCGTCGTCGGTCATCAGTTCGCCGAGGCCGATCTCGGTCGCGGTGCGGCCGATGAGTCGCATCGAGGGGCGGTCGAGGAGGCGCTCGGCCGCGCGGTTCACCAGGCGGACGCGCTGCTCGGGATCGAACGTGAAGATCGCGGCGTCGATCTCCGCGAGCACCGCGCGCAGCAGCGCCGTCGCCTCGATCGCCTCGAGCTTCCGTTGCTCGATCGTGTCGCGCAGCGCGTCGAGCTCGATCATCGCGTCGCCCAGGACGTCGCCGCGATCGAGGTCGCGCGGACGGAGCGTGTAGTCCTCCTCGCGCAGCGCCGAGATCAGGTTGCTGAGCGTCCGCAGCGGATAGACGAGACGCTCGTGCAGCACATACGTGGCGACGAAGATCGACACGACGCCGAGAAAGGCGACGGTGCCGATCGCCTTGAGCGTGGCGTGCGAGGCGAGGAGCAGCACCAGCAGCGCGAGCAGCAGCGGGACGACGGCGACGAGCGCGGTGACGACGATGCGCGTTTCGAATCGCAGGCGCCGCCGCGGCTTCATAAACCGTAGCGCTGGATGCGCCGGTACAGCGCGCTGCGGCTCAGGCCCAGCGCTTCCGCCGCGCGGCTGACGTTTCCGTCGCATCGCACCAGCGCCTTCCGGATGAGCAGCGCCTCGACCTCTTCGAGACTCATGTCATCCATTCTCTGCTGGGCCGGCGCCTGGAGTCCAAGATCGCCGCGCGCGATCGCCGGGCCGTTGGCCATCAGCACCGCGCGCTCCACGACGTGTTCCAGCTCGCGCACGTTGCCCGGCCACGCGTGCTCGAGCAGCGCCTTCATCGCCTGCGCGTCGAAGCCGTTCGTCGACTTGCGGTACTTCGCCGATCGCTCGCGCAGGAAATGTCCCGCCAGCAGCGGGATGTCCTCGCGCCGTTCGCGCAGCGGCGGCAGCCGGATCTCGACGGTGTTGATGCGGAACAGCAGGTCCTGGCGGAAGCGCCCGGCCTGCACTTCGTCTTCCAGCGCCGCGTTGGTGGCGGAGATGAGGCGCACGTCGACGCGACGCGTCTGCGACGAGCCGACGCGCTCGAATTCGCCGCTCTCCGCGACGCGGAGCAGCTTCGCCTGCTGCGCCGGCGGCACGTTCGCGATCTCGTCGAGGAAGAGCGTGCCGCCGTCGGCGAGCTCGAAGCGTCCGACGCGATCGCTCTTCGCGTCGGTGAACGCGCCGCGCACGTGGCCGAACAACTCGCTCTCGAACACGCTCTCCGCCAGTCCGCCCGCGTTGACCGACACCAGCGGCTTCGAGGCGCGCTTCGACGCCGCGTGAATGGCACGTGCCACCACACCCTTGCCGGTGCCGTTCTCGCCGCGAATGAGCACGTTCGCATCCGACGGCGCGACGCGGCGGATGATGTCGATGACCGGCTTCATGACCGGCGATTCGGCGACGAGGTCGAGGCGATCGCCGTCACGCGCCAGCGAGCGCTCGAGGTCGCGCGAGCGGCGCAGCGCACGCCCGAGGTCGAGCTGATTGCGGACGATCGCCAGGAGACGCGCGTTGTCCCACGGCTTCTGCACGAAATCGCGCGCGCCGCGCTTCATCGCATCGACGACCACCTCGATCGTCGCCCACGCCGTCATCACGACGACCGGGAGCGTCGGGTCGTACGCGTGCAACTGCTCGAGGAGGTCGAGCCCTTCGATGCCGGAGGTCGTGTCGCGGCCGTAGTTGAGATCGACGAGGACGAGATCGAACTCGCGCGCCCCGACGGCGCGGATCACCGCCGCCGGCGACGACGCGGTCTCGACATCGAGGCCCTCCGGTTTGAGCAGGAGCCGGAGAGCCTCGAGGATGTCGGGCTGGTCGTCGGCGATCAGTACGGTCGGCATGGTTAGTCGTAGCGTATCGCCACCAACGGATCGACGCGCGACGCACGCCGCGCCGGGAGCCAGCTCGCGATGAGCGCGACACACGCGATCAGCGCGCAGATGCCGACGAACGTGACCGGATCGTTCGTCCCGACGCCGAACATCATGCTGGCCATCACCCGCGTGGCGATCAGGGCCGCGATCACTCCGATCGTCACGCCGATGATGACGATCTTCAGCGCGTTGCCGACGATCAGCGCGAACACGTCCGACGTCCCGGCGCCGAGCGCCATGCGGATGCCGATCTCAGACGTCCGCTGCGTGACGGTGTACGACATGACGCTGTAGATGCCGACCGCCGCGAGGATGACGGCGAGCGCCGAGAGCATGCCGAGGAGCACGAGATTGAAGCGGCGTGCGCCGAGGCTCTCGTCGCGTTGCTCCTCCATCGTGCGCACCGCGCGCACCGGCTGCTCGCGATCGACCTGCCGCACCGCGGCGCGCAGCGACGGCCCGAGCGACGCCGCGTTCGGCGCCTGCACGGCGTAGTAGAGGTGCGCCGCCGTGTCCTGCTTCTGCGTGAGGTAGACGATCGGCGGCGGCTCTTCGGTCAGGTCGTGAAATTTCACGTTGCCGACGACGCCGACGATCTCGCGCTGCACCGGCGGCTCCGCATCGGTCATGAGCAGCCGCTGTCCGATCGGGTTCTGATTCGGGAACCACTTCCGCGCGAACGCCTCGTTGACGACGATCACGCGCGGCGACGTGGCGGTGTCGTGCTCGTTGAAATCGCGGCCGAGGCGGAGCGGGATGTCGAGCGTGCGGAAGTAGCCGGTGGTCGCGACGCTGACCGTCGATGAAGGCGCGTGGCCGGCCGGAGCTGGCGGACGGCCGGCGATGTTGAAGGTGTAGACCGCTTCGTCGGGACCGAGTGGCATGGTGTCGCCGGCGCCGGCCGCGGTCACGCCCGGAATCGCGCGCAACGCGGCGAGCATCCGGTCGGTGAAGGCCGCCTGCTGCGCCGCCTCCTTGTACGCGTTCTGCCTCGCCGACACCTCGATGTAGATCGTGTCGCGGTAGTTGAAGCCGGGATCGAGTCCGGTGACGTGCATGAAGCTGCGCAACAGCAGTCCCGCGCCCGCGAGGAGGACGAGCGACAACGCGATGGTCGCGGTGACGAGCACGTTGCGCGCGCGATTGCGGGCCCGCCCTTCCGTCGAGCCGCGCGTCCCCTCCTTCAGCGTTTCATTCAGATTCGGCTTCGATGCAGTGAGCGCGGGGGCGAGACCGAAGACGATGCCGGTGAGCACCGACAGCGCGAGCGCGAACGCGACGGCGCTGGTGTCGAGCGCCACGGCGTCGAGCATCGGGACGTCGGCCGGCGCGAGCGCTTTCAACACGTCGACGCCCCACGCGGCGAGCAGCAGTCCGCACGCGCCGGCGACGACGGCGAGCAACACGCTCTCGATCAACAACTGCATGACGATGCGTGCGCGCGTCGCGCCGATGGCGGAACGAATGGCGATCTCGCGACGCCGTCCCGCCGCCCGCGCGAGCAAGAGGTTCGCGACGTTCGCGCAGCCGATGAGCAGCACGGCGAAGACCGCCGCGGTCAGCAGCAGCAGCGCCGGCCGGACGTCCTGTACCAGGTAATCCTGCAGCGGCTGGAAGGTGAATTTGAAGCCGCTGTTCGCCCCCGGATCGAGCGCCTCGAGTCTCTTCGAAATGACCGCCGCTTCCGCGCGCGCCTGCGCCAGCGTCGCCCCGTCGCGCAGCCGCGCCACAGACTGCAGGAAGACCTGATCGCGATGCGTGAGGGCGTCGGGCGGCAGCTCCGCGTGCAGCGGCAGCCAGTACTCGCGGCGCGCGCTGGCGAGCGGAAACTCGAAGCCGGGCGGCATCACGCCGATGATCGTGCGGATCTTGCCGCTGGTCCCGAAGTGGGCGATGCGTCCAATGATGTGCGGATCGCCGTTGTAGACGCGCTTCCAGAGCGCGTCACCGATGATGATGGTCGGCGCCGCGCCTTTGCGGTCGTCGGCATCCGTAAAAATCCGTCCCAGCCGCGGTTTCACCCGCAGAATCCGCATCCCCTCGGCGGTGATGTACGTCCCCATCACCGGCTCCGCCTCGTCGCGCTCGCGGACGAACGAGCCGTTGCCGAGGTAGATGGTGAAGCCCTCGAACGACCGCGACTGCGCGCGCAGATCGGCGAGATTCGGATAGGAGAAGACGGTGTCGAGCGTCGCGGCGGCGTGATAGTTCCCCTGGACTTTCACCAGCCGATCGGAGTCGCCGAACGGCAGCGGCCGCAGAAGGATGCCGTTGACCACGCTGAAGATCGCGGTGTTTGCGCCGAGGGCGACCGCGAGGGTGATGATGGCGACGAGAGTGAAGGCGCGATCCTTCGCCATTGTGCGGAGGCCGAAGCGGAGGTCGTTGAGAAGGTTCGTCATGAGTTCGTTCCTCTCGGTTGCCGGTTACCGGTTACCAGTTGCCCGCGTGCTTTTCGGCAACCGGCAACTGGCAACCGGCAACTCGTTTACGCGATCGCAAATCCCGAATCCGCCAGCTTCGCTTCCGCTTCACGTTCATGCGTCTCCTCGACGATGCGTCCATCGAAGAGATGCACGCTGCGATCGGCGTAGCGCGTGAAGCGCGGGTCGTGCGTGACCATGCAGATCGTCGAGCCGGCGGCGTGCAGCTCGCGCAGCAGATTCATCACCGCCTCGCCGTTCTTCGAATCGAGGTTGCCGGTCGGCTCGTCCGCGAGGAGGATCGCCGGCTCGCCGGCGAGTGCACGCGCGACGGCGACGCGCTGCTGCTGGCCGCCGGAGAGCTGCGCCGGATAGTGCTTCATCCGATGCACCATGCCGACGCGCTCCAGCGCCGCTTCGACGCGTTGCCTGCGCTCGGCGGGCGCGAGCTTGCGATACGACAGCGGCAGCTCGACGTTCTCGGCGACGGTGAGATCGCCGATCAGGTTGAACGCCTGAAAGATGAAGCCGATCTGCCGGTTGCGGATGCGCGCGCGGTCCGCGAGACCGAGCGTCTCGACCGCTTCGCCGGCGAGCTGATAGCGCCCCGAGGTCGGCGCGTCGAGCAGCCCGAGGATCGAGAGCAGCGTCGATTTGCCGCAGCCGGAGGGGCCGGCGATGGAGACGTACTCGCCGCGGCGGATCTCGAGATGGATCGAGGTCAGCGCGTGCGTCTCCAGTTCATCGGTGAAGAAAACTTTGCTCACATCGTCGAGTCGGATCAGCGTTTCGTTCATTGGCTCTCCCGGCGCAGTTTGATGCGCGGATACTTTTCGTAAGCGGATGTGTCGGAGATCAGCACCTGATCGCCTTCGCGCAATCCGCCGCGGATCTCGATCGAGGTCGCGGAGAGACGGCCGAATGCGACCTTCACGCGCTCGGCCGTGCTGCCGTTGCCGTTGAGGCGGAAGAGCGTCGCATCGCGCCCTTCCTGCGCGTTGACCGGACGGCCGACGAAGAGCGCCTCGGGGATCCGCTCCAGCTCGATCGTGCCGTCGATGGAGAGATCGGGCCGCGCGCCGGCGGGGAGCGGAGCGTCGATGGCGAGATCGACGACGACCGTCCCTTCGACGACCGCCGGATCGATGCGCGAGACGCGTGCGCTGACGATGCCGTTGCGCGTATCGATCGACGCCGGCTGTCCGATGCGGACGTCTTTCGCCTGCGTCTCCGCGACGCGGATCTGTCCTTTCAATTTGTCGGCACGCGCCACGCGCGCGATGTTCGTACCGGTGGCGAGCCGCTGGCCGGCCTGCACGCTGACCTGCTGCAACACGCCGTCGATGCCGGCGCGCACCTGCAGCGATCGCGTCCGCTCCTGCTGCAGCTCGAACATCGCGCGGCGCTGCTCGACCTGCGCGCGCTGCACCGCGAGCCGCGCGCTCTCGCCCGATTTGCTCACGCGAAGCCGCGTCTGTTCGAGCTCCACGCGACGCGCGAGCTCGTCGGCGGTGGTCTGCGAGACGCGCCGCGTGATGTGCGCGACGAGTCCCTGCCGCTCCAGCTCCGCATCGGCCGCCGCGCGCAACGCCGCCTGCTCGCGCTCCGCCTGCAGCCGCGCGATCGCCGACTCGCGATCGAGCCGCTCGTTGTCGAGCTGCGCGCGCGTCGATTCGTATTCCGCTTCCGCCGCGCGCAACTGCCACTCCGCGTCGCGCGCACTCTGCTGCTGCTGCGGATCACTCAGCTCGAGGATGACCGTGTCGGCTTTGACCTCACTCCCCGCCTGCACCAGCACACGCTCGACGCGCGCGTCGGTCGTCGCCGAAATCCACCGCACGTCCTCGGGGACGAGCGTCCCCGCCCCGCGCACCTCGCGCAGCATCGGCCCGCGCTTGACGACGTCGATGACCGCGCCGCTTCGCTCGACCGTCGGCGCCGCCGGCTTGAGCCGCGACAACCCGACGGTGGTGAGGATCACGACGAGCGCCGCGATCGCCGCCGCCGCGTAGCGGGCCGCCTTTTTTCTCGATGGGGATTGCCGTGCGATGTCCATTGGCCGCCACTCTTCGCAAGGCGGCTGCCGCGGCTAAGTCGTTGAGAATGCTCGATCGGTGCTCGGCTGGAGTGTTCGTTTATGGGACGCCGGTGTGCGAATCAGAGACGCGCCGGCGCGGCCGGCTGCGTTGATTGCTGCGCCTGGCGGCATGAGCGAGAGAGCGTGCATCATTTGCGACTTCGAGCGGCGCAACGCGCCTGACATCTCGGTGTGTGCGTTCCGGCTACGGAGGCTGCGCGGCAGAACGAATGTCAGGCGCGTTGCGCCGCTCGAAGCGACGATCGGCGAAAGCGTGAATGCTCGTGCCGAAGGCGGAGCAATCAACGCGGCCGGCCGTGCCGACTGATGTCCTCGGATTCGAGAATCGCCTTCGGCGCACCGTTCGCGGCGACGTTGATCATCGCCCGCCCTACCTGCTCCGTCGTCGTCACGTATTTCGGCAGCATCCGCTTCAACAGCGGCAGCAACGGCCGCGTGATCGCGTAGAGAACTCGATACGACGTCGTGCGCGACTTGACCCCATGCAACGGCTGAATCACTGCCGGCCGGAACATGTACGCGGCCTTGAACGGCAACTTCAAAAGCGCGTTCTCGGTCGCGCCTTTCACCCGCGCCCACATCGTCCGCCCGCGCTCCGTGCTGTCGGTCCCTGCGCCTGAAACGAAGATGAAGGTCATCCTCGGCGCGGCGATCTTCTTCGCGACGTCGAGCGTCAGGTCGTACGTCACGCGACGGTAGTCCTCCTCGGACATTCCCGCCGACGAGACACCGAGACAGAAGAAGCAGGCGTCGTAGGCGGCGATATCGAGCGACTCGAAGTCGCGGATGTCCGCTTCTTCGAGCTTGGGATGTCGCTGCCCCGTCTTGCTGCGGCCGATGGAGAGGACTTTCTCGACACGCGGATCGAGGAGGCATTCGCGAAGGACGCCTTGTCCGACCATGCCGGTGGTGCCGAAGAGGATTACGTGCATTGAGTGCTCCTGACAGCGAGTAATATTGCCGCAGGTCCGGATGAGCGGCATCTTCATCAGCCATACGCATAGCGATCGCCTGCTGGCCGACGCGGTGGCGCAGCTGGTGGAGGATCTGTTCGGCAACCGCGTCGTGGTCCGCTATTCGACGCAAAAAGAGATCGACCGCGGCATCACGCCCGGCGCCGACTGGTATCGCTGGATCGTCGATCAGGTCGAGACGGCGCAGGTCGCCTTCATCCTCATCACGCCGTCGTCGATCCAGAAACCGTGGGTGATCTGGGAAGCGGGCGCCGTCGCCGGTGCGGCGTTCGCGTCAAAAAAAGAGGGCGACCCGGTCATCCCTCTGATCTACGGCGTGCGCACGACGGAGCTCCCCGATTTCTTCGCTCGCTTCCAGACGGTAACGGCGACCGACGAAGCGGATGTCATCAAGCTGACGGACCTGTTGCAGCAGTTGTTCGGCGACGCGTCGGGAGTCAGCGCGAGCGCGATGAGAAAGTTCGTCGAGGCACAGGAGAAAGCGATCGCGCGCTACCTGGTCACGGTGACGGAGGTCCTCACGGACCTGCCGCACCTCATCACGGAGGCGGCGATCCAGGAATGGCTGGAACGGCTGAGCGATCTGCAGCGCGGCGGCCGTCACTCCGAAGCGGGCGTGCTGGAGAGCTGGATGAACGTCGCCTTCGGCCGGGAGGAAAAGGAACGCCAACAGCCTCTCGACATCCGCATCCACCGCCGCCTCGGCGAGCTCTATGCGACGGCCGCCGACACGGCGGGCGCGGTGCGGCAGTTCGAGCTCGCCCAACGCCTGGTCCCCCGCGACATCTTCATCCTGCGGCGTCTCGGCAAGGCGTACCTGGATCAGGGAAACGTCGGCGCTGCCGACGAGGTGCTCGACCGCATCGCGCTGCTCGATCCGTCGGCATTCGAACGAAACATCGAAAACGCTGCTTTGAAAGCGCGCGCGCATCGTACGAAGAAGGATTTCGCCGGAGCGCGCGACGTCCTCGAAAAGGCGTTCAACTACAACTCGTCGTCGTACTACCTCGGCGATCTTCTCGGCCAGATGCATCTGGCGCTGGGCGACGTCACACGGGCCAAAGACGTCTACTCGCGCGTCCGGCTGATCCTCGACGACCTGGCCGAACAGAACGTCTGGACCACGGCCACCGCGCTCACCTCATCCATCGTGCTCGATGACGAAGCCGCGGTGGAGCGCGAGATCGGTATCCTCCGAAGAACGAAGCCGACGCTGGAACAGCTGCGAAGCATCGAGCGCGGGCTCGACGAGGTTCTCAAGGCGCTCGGGCGCGACGACCGTGTCCGCCGGAGAATTCGGGAGATGGAGCCGGATGGCGATGGCCCAAAGTCATGACATCGAGCAGGAGCTCTGGGACAAGCACGTCGCGTGGTCGCTCGTCGCCGATCGACTGAAGCGCACCAGAACCCGCGCGCGCACGGCGCTGCTCATCCTCACGATCGCCGGCGCCGCATTTCAAACCGTTGCCGGCACGGCGAAGGCGCTCCAATGGGGAACGATCGCCGGCATCGCGGGCACCATCGCTCTCGCGTTTGTCCCGATCATCGCGACGTTGTGGCTGAAACCGGAGCGGACAAAACGGTGGCTGCGCGCGCGATCGATTTCCGAGGGGATCAAATCGGAGTACCACCTGTTCCGAGCCAAGGCGGTCCCGTATGACGGAGACAACGCATTAACGCTGCTCGACGCGAAGATCGCGGAGATCAATGGCTGGGGCGCGGACATGGATGACCTTCGGGCCAGCATCGGCACGCCGGGCGCCGAGCCGCCCGACATCACTCCGTCCAATTACGTCGAGAAGCGGATCAACGAGCAGATCGACAACTACTACGAGCCGAAGGCGAAACTCAATGCGCGACTGGCGCAGCGCTTTCGGGTCATCGAGATCGGCCTGACCTTCGTCACCGCCGCGCTGAGCGTGCTCGCAAACATGAAACGCGATCCCGCTGCCGGTGTCGCAGTGCCGTTCGCTCCCTGGATCGCGGTTCTCACCACGATCGGCGGAACGATCGCCGCCTTCACGTTTGCCGGCCGATACGATTTCCAGGCGACGACGTATTTCGCGACCGCCGCGAATCTCAAGGATCTCGTCAGGGGCTGGAAGCTGAAGAATTGTCCCGCTCCGCCGTCTCCCGACTGGTCCGACTTCGTCACCGCCTGCGAAGCCACCATCTCCGCCGAAAACCGCGGCTGGATGGCGAAGCTCGACGATGGTCAGGAGACGACCAACAACTCTTAGCTCACCACCCCAGAACCAACATCGCCACGCCCACGAACACGATCACTCCACCCGCCACCGCGTCACCGTAGTGATCGGCCCAATGCAGAGTCATGCGCTTCACGCCGGCGAGCATGCCGGTGGCGAGGACGATCATCGTGGTGATGGTTGCGATCTCGTAAGCGATGGTGACCAGCGCGACCGACATCCAGCCGCCGGTGGAGGCGGCCATGATCATCGGGACGATGGCGACGCAGGGGTCGGCGCAGAAAACGAGGAAGAGGCTCCACTCGGTGATGTTCGCGCCGGGGCGCGCGTGGGCGTGGACGCTGCTGCGCCAGAAGCCCCAGAGCATGTAGGCGAGGCCGAAGCCGATGAGGAGGACGGTCGCGTACGACTCGAGGCGCGAGCCCATGGCGTGCACGGCGTTGAGACCGACGACCAGCGCGGCGATGCCGAGGGCTGCGGAGACGGTGACGTGGCCGAAGCCGCAGAGGAACGTCGTGCGCGCGGTGCGCGTCGTCGACCAGCCGCGCGCGCGCGCCAGCGCGGCGAACGGCACCCAGTGATCGGGCGCGAGCGTGTGAATCGAGCCGATCAGCGCGGCCGTGATGATCAGCGTCCAGGTCACGCGTAGACCTCGAACTTCTCCAGCGCCGCGGTGCGCGCGGTGGCCAGCCAGCGGATCCAGGCCTCGATGCCGAAGCCGGTGCGCGACGACACCGAGATGACGCGCGGATTCGGCATCACGTGCGCCAGCGCGTCGGTGATCTTGTCGACGTCGACGAACGGGAGGTGCGGCAGCAGGTCGGCTTTGGTCAGCAGGACGAGATCCGCCTTCATGAACATCGTCGGGTATTTCAGCGGCTTGTCTTCGCCTTCCGTGATCGACAGCGCGACGACGTTCAACGCCTGCCCAAGGTCGTAGACCGCGGGGCAGACGAGATTGCCGACGTTCTCGATGAAGAGGTACTCGACGCCGGCGAGATCGAAGTGATGCAGCGAGCGATGCACGAGCTCCGCATCGAGATGACACGCCTGTCCCGTGGTGATGGCCTTGGAGCGGATGCCGGCGGCGATCAGGCGATTGGCGTCGTTCTCGGTGGCGAGGTCGCCGGCGATGGCGGCCACTTTCTTCGGATCGGTCAGCGCGCGGCCGGTCGCCTCGAGCACCGCGGTCTTGCCGGCGCCGGGGCCGCCCATGAGGTTGATGGCGAGGATGCCGTCGCCGAGGAAATGTTCGCGGTTGTGCGCGGCGGTGCGGTCGTTACGCGCGAGGATCTTCTGCTGCACTTTGACGGGAACGACTTCCGGATCACCGCATCCGCAGTCCTGACACATCGGGGACCTCCATTTCGATCTGGCGGAGAAGAATTTCGTCGCCGCGCGTGAGTTGCGCCGGCTCGTGGCAATGCGGGCATTGAAGGATCGCGCCGTTCGCGATCGGGCGGTCGCACGAGGGGCAGACCCATTGTGTGGAGACGCGCTGGATGACCAGGTCGGCACTCGCGCAGCAGGTTCCTTCGCGGAAGGTTTCGAAGGCGGTCGTCAGCAGGTCGGTGTCTACTCCGGAGAGGTCGCCGATTTCGATGTGTACGCGGAGGACGAGGGCGGCGGCGTGGCCGCCGCACTCCGAGGTGACGGCGTCTACGAGCGATTGGACGATTGAATACTCATGCATGGTGAAAGTCCGGCTGACGCTTTTCGAAGAAGGCGCTCAGTCCTTCGGCGAACGCGGGACCGTCGGCGATGCGCGCGAGATGCTCGAGCTCGCGGTCGAGGTGATGGTCGAGTCGATCGACTCCCGCCGCTTCATTCATCAGCTGCTTGGCAATCCCCAGCGCCTCGGTCGGTCCATCGGCGATCTGCTTCGCCATCGCCAGCACCTCGGCGTCGAAGTTCTCGTTCTGGAGCACGCGCGTGACGAGGCCGTACTCCTGCGCGCGATGCGCACCGAGGCGCGGATTGAGGAGCAAGAGCTCGAGCGCGCGGCGCAGGCCGACGAGTCGCGGGAGGAAGAACGTCGAGCTTTCCGCGCCGGTCAAACCGGTCTTCGAATACGCCCACTCGAACGTCGAGCGCTCGCTGGCGATGACGAGGTCGCAGCAGATGGCGAGGCCGAGGCCGCCCGCGGCGGCGACTCCGTCAACGGCGGCGATGAACGGCTTCGACGCGCGGCGGATCTCGGAGATGGTGCTGTGGAGGTATTCGAGGATTTGTTTGAAGACGGGGCCGAAACCCGGTTGCTGAGTTGCTGGGTTGCTGGGTTGCTGCAGGTAGTTCAGGTCTTTCGGATCTCCGCCGTGGCGGATGTATTTCAGGTCGGCGCCGCTGCAGAAGATGCCGTTGGTGCCTTTGAGGATCACGCAGCGGACGTTGTTGTCGCGGGCGAGTTGCAAGCCCGCTTTACGGAGGTCTCTTGCGGTCTCTACGTCGAGTGAGTTGAAGCGCTGCGCGCGGTCGATGGTGATGATGCCGACAGCGCCGGCGTGCTCGATGCGGATGTGGGTCATGCGAACGCTTCCTCCGGCGCGGCGGCGTAGGCGAGGGCGCTGGCGGCGAGGTCGCCCCAGGAGTCGCGCATCATCCATTCGCGATGGGCGTAGGCGTAGGCGCGGACGATGTCGGTCGCGTTCCAGCGCAGCGCATCGCGCACGAGCGGGGAGACCGGGTATTCGCGGCTCACCGCGACGACGGGGCCGGCATCGACGTCCGCGGTGACGACGTGCGCGCTGCTGCGCGTGGAGCGCTCGCCGGCGACGATGGCGTCGCGCGTCGCGTGCAGGCCGGGGTAGCGGCGCTGCGAAACGTCGGCGTCGTGGATGTTGAAGATGCGATCGGGAAAGGCGGAGAGCATCGGCTCGGTGAGGATGTAGAGGTAGCCGAGGCAGATGACGGCGTCGACGCCGAGCGCCTGCAGGATCGCGGCGGTGTCGGTGTCGTAATCGCGGCGGGCCCTCACCCGGCCTTCGGCCACCCTCTCCCGCTGCGGCGGGAGAGGGGCAATCGGTTGCATCGGATGCGTGAGCACCGGCACGCCGCATTCCGGGAAGTCCGGTTCCGTGGTCATCACGCAGACGAGATTGAATTCGCGATGCTGCAGCAGCGCCTCGAGTCCGGGCGCGCGTTTCGAGCAGAGGACGGCGACGTTCAACATATGCGGGGCAGCGGCTCGCCATCGGGCTCAGCCAGCAGTCTCCTTCCGAATCCGGTGTCGAGGATGATCGAGCCGGGACGCTCGTTCGTGACGGTCCCGATGATCGCGGCGTCGCGTCCGCGCTCGTGATTGCGGATGATGGCCAGCACGCGCTCGGCGTCTTCGGCGCGCACGCCGAGGACCGCCTTGCCTTCGTTCGCGACATGCAGCGGATCGATGCCGAGGACTTCGCCCGCGGCGCGCGCGGCATCGGTGACCGGCACCTTGCGCTCCTCGAGCACCACGCCGACGTGCGACTTCGCCGCCATCTCGTGCAGCGCGCTGGCGAGGCCGCCGCGCGTCGGGTCTTTCATCGCGGTGATCGCGCCCGGTGCGCCGTCGATGATCGCGGCGACGAGCGAGTTGATCGGCGCGACGTCGGAGACGAGATCGCCTTCGAGGTCGAGCGAGTGGCGCAGCGACATCACCGCGAGGCCGTGATCGCCGATCGTGCCGGTGATGATGATCCTGTCGCCGGCGCGCAGGCCGTTGTCCCGGATCGGAACTTTCGTGACGCCGATGCCGGTGGTGTTGATGACGATGCCGTCGACCTCGCCGCGGCCCATCACTTTCGTGTCGCCGGTGACGACGACCGCGCCCGCTTCTTTGCACGCCGCGACCATCGAGCACTGGATTTTTTCGAGGTCTTCGATCGGGAAGCCTTCCTCGAGGATCACCGCGCAGGTGAGCCCGAGGATGCGCGTCGCGCCCATCATCGCCAGGTCGTTGACCGTGCCGCTGATGGAGATGCGGCCGATGTCGCCGCCGGGGAAGAAGATCGGATGGATGACGTGCGAGTCGGTGGTGACGACGATGAATTCATCGCCGAACGGGATGCATGCGCCGTCGTCCATCGCGCTGAGACCGACGCCGTCGAACGGCATCGCGGCGAAGTCGCGGATGAAAACGTCTTCGATGAGGCGGCGCATCGCGCGACCGCCGCCGCCCTGCTTGAGGAGAATGCGACCGCTCATGATGCGACCTCGACAGGCGAGGGCGCCTGTCCTACACCTAAATCAGGAATCCCGCCGTAGAGGTGCCAGATCTTGCACGTCCCTTCGTTCGAGACCATGCAGGCGCCGACCGGCGTCTCGGGCAGGCATTCCTTGTTGAAGAGCCGGCAGTCGACCGGGTTGCGGATGCCGGCCATGATGTCGCCGCAGATGCATTGATTCGCGAGCTGCGGCGGCGCGAAGTCCCACAGGCTGCGCAGGTCGATGGTGAAGCGCTTGCGTGCGTCCCACTTCGCGAACTCGTCGCGCAGACGGAGGTTGCCGTTCGGCACGTGCGCGATGCCGCGCCACCGTCCGCCGCACGGACGGAAGACTTTCCACAGCTGCTCCTGCGCCGCGAGATTTCCTTCGCGCGACACGCAGCGAGGGAAGGTGTTGACGACTTTTCTCTCGCCGTCGCGCACGAGCTTCACCAGCTCGACGAGTCCCGCGAGGATGTCGAGCGGCTCGAAGCCGGCGACGACGACCGGTTGCGCGTGACGCTCGACGAATTCTTCGAAGACGCCGTAGCCGGTGATCGCCGCGGCGTGGCCAGCCGCGAGGAAGCCTTCGATCTTCGTGTCGGGCATTTCGGCGACGATCTCCATCACCGGCGGGATGTATTTGTGCGCGGAGAGAATGGAAAAATTGTCGGGAGGTCCGGCGATCAGAATCGCCGCGGTGGCGACCGCCGTGGTCTCGAAACCGGTGGCGAAGAAGACGATCTCCTTGTCGCTCTTCCTCGCGATCTCCACTGCCTGCGACGGTCCGTAGACGATGTGGATCTTCGCCCCTGCGGCCTGCGCGTCGGCGAGCGAGCGAACGGTGCCGGGCACTTTCAGCATGTCGCCGTACGTCGCGATCTCGACGTTCGGCTGCTCGGCGAGCAGCACACCTTCATCGACCTCGGGGACGTCGGTCACGCAGACCGGGCAGCCCGGTCCCATGATCACGTTGAGTTTTTTCGGGAAGAGCGAGCGGAGTCCGAACTTCGCGATGGCCTGCTCGTGGCTGCCGCAGACGTGCATCACGGAGACTTCGCGGCCGATCTCCTTCATCAGCGTTTCGAGCTGATGCGCGAGGGCGCGCGCGAGCTCGGGGTTGCGGAACTGGAGCGCGGGCGTCTCGCCCGCAGCGAGCGGGCGTCTCGCCCGATCGCCGGTCTGGTCGCCGGGCGGGACGCCCGACGACTGCGGACGGGACGTCCGCGCTCCGCTCATTGCGTCGCCTCGATCTCGCCGAGGACATCAGCCGCCATCGGATCGTTCTCGTCCCCCTCGGCGAGCAGCGTCTCGTAGTACGCCAGCGTCTCGCCGATCGACTCCGACGGAATGCGGCGGATGGCGAAGCCGACGTGATTGAGGATGTAGTCGCCCACCGCGACCGGCTCATCGACGATGTCGAGGCAGACCTGCCGGCGGACGCCCCAGAAGTCGACCGTGGCCATCGAGCCGTTGATCTCGACTACTTTGCCTGGGACACCGAGACACATGTGAGCTCCTCCGTCGTCTGAGCGACTGCGTTGGCGATGACGGCCTGTCCGAGGGCGATGCCGCCGTCGCCGGGCGGGACTTCGCGGCCGATGAACACGCGCTGCTGATCGCGCAGCGCGGCGGTGATCGATTCAGTGAGGCGCGCGTTCTGGAAGCAACCGCCGCCGAGGACGACCGGCATGTCGCCGTCGGCCGCGTGAATCAGCTCGACGGTGATCGCGGCGAGCGTGTTGTGGAAGCGCGCGGAGATCGTCGCGGCATCGCGGCCGGCGAGCAGATCGGAGACCGCGGCCTTGACCATGGGGCGAAGATCGACTTCCTCGCCGATCGCCGCGGGATAACGGCGACGCTCGCCGGGATCGGCGACGACGTTCCACTGGAACGCGACTTCCCCTTCGTAACGCGACTCGCCGATGCCGAGGAAGAGCGCGCCGAAGGCATCGAAGTAACGTCCGACACCGCGCGCCAGCGGCGCGTTCACGTCGTTCGCGATCATCCGGCGGACGGCTTCCACGCCGCGACCGCGGAAGAGCGGGAGATGCTCGAGCGGCGACTCGCCGTCGAAGGCGTCGTCGAGGAGCGCGAGCGCGATGCGCCAGACCTGCCGGATCGCCTGGTCGCCGCCCGCGAGTGCGATGGGACGGAACGTGGCCACGCGGCGGAACTTCGTGTAATCCGCGATCATCACTTCGCCGCCCCATGAGGTGCCGTCGAGACCGTAGCCGGTGCCGTCGTACGCGACGCCGATGACCGGCGCGTCGAGGCCGTGCTCGGCCATGACGGCCGCGATGTGGGCGTGGTGATGCTGCACGCCGATCAGCTTCACGTTCGGGATCGTCGAGGCGTAGCGCGTCGAAAAGTAATCGGGATGGAGATCGTGCGCGACGACGCGCGGCTCGATGCCGACGAACGTCTTCATCTTCTCCACCGACTGCTCGAACGAGCGCAGCGTCTCGACGGTCTCGAGGTCGCCGATGTGCGGTCCGAGGAACGCGCTCCGCCCCGCGCCGACGCAGATCGCGTTCTTGAGATGCGCGCCGACGGCGAGCAGCGGCTCGTGGAATGCGTGCTTCACGGTGATGCCGCGCGGGACGTAGCCGCGCGCGCGGCGGAGGACGACCGGCGCATCGTCGATGACGCGGACGACGGAATCGTCGACGCGCGTCTCGATGTCGCGGTCGTGCATGAGGAACATGTCCGCGACTGTCTCGAGCTGCTTCAGCGCGCCGGCATTCGTGTACGCCATCGGCTCTTCGGCGATATTTCCCGACGTCATGACGAGCGGACGTCCGGCCGCGGCGAGGAGCAGGTGATGCAGAGGGGTGTACGGGAGGAAGAGTCCGACGAGCGGATTTTCGCCGGAGACAGAAGGTGCGAGCGGAGCGCCGGCCTTTCGGGTTAGAAGGACGATGGGGTGCTCGACGGAGGTGAGTAGCCGGCGCTCGCGCTCGCTGAAAGGGGAGATCCGCTCGGCCTCGGCCAGGTCTCGCACCATGACCGCGAGCGGTTTTACCTCACGGTGCTTGCGCTCTCGCAAACGCTGCACCGCGATTTCGGAAGTCGCATCACAAGCGAGGTGGAAGCCGCCGAGTCCTTTCACGGCGACGAGGAATTGCGCGCGCAGACTGCGCGCGGCGAAGCCGATCGGATCGGCGGTGTCGATGGCGCGGCCGGTCGGCGTGACGACGAAGACTTTCGGTCCGCACGCCGGACACGCATTCGGCTGCGCGTGGAAGCGGCGGTCGTCCGGATCCTCGTACTCGCGGCGGCACTCGGCGCACATCCGGAAGCTCGCCATCGTGGTGTGCTGGCGGTCGTACGGGATGTCGCGCGCGATGCTGTAGCGCGGTCCGCAGTTCGTGCAGTTGGTGAAGGGATAGCGATAGCGGCGATCGAGTGGATCGAGGATCTCGCCGAGACATGGATCGCAGATGGAGAGGTCGGCCGGGATCGACACGTTGCGCACGTCCGCTTCCGTGCTCGCGCCGATCTCGAACGCATCGCCCGGCTGGAACGGAATCGCGACCCACTCGATCTCGCGCACGCGAGCGGCGGGAGGAGCGTCGCTCTCGATGTGCGCGATGAAGGAGTCGAGCGCGTCGTCACGGCCGAAGGCGTCGATGACCACACCCATCGAGTCGTTCCGCACCCGCCCCGCGACACCGCTGCGTCGCGCCAGCTGGTAGACGAACGGGCGGAAACCAACACCCTGAACGATCCCGCGAATTTGAATGTGGCGCCCTTCGAGAGCCATCACACGACCTCGTGACGACAAGGTAATCAGTGTCGGCAAAGGGGAGGATGCGCGGTGATACAGATCGTTGTGATCGAGATCACGGGGAGCTGTTGAGCGGTTGAGCGGTTGAGCGGGCTTAACAGCTCAATAGCCAAAGAGCTCAACAGCTTGTCACGCCGCTTCCCACCACGGCACCGCGTCGCTCGCATCGGTGCGCAACTCCGCGATCACGCCCACCCGTTCCGCGAGCTCGAGCACCGCGGCGGCGGCGAGAGGGACGGCGTTGCGCACCGCTTCCGACAATCCGAGAGCCATCTCCGTTTGCGCGGCGACGATGCCGACCATCTTCACGTCGCCCGGCGAGCCGCCGGCGATGTCGAGGATGAGCAGCGTCTCGGTGAGCGCTGGGTCGTGCGGCGTGAGCCGCAGACCCGGCGGGTTGGAGATCAGGTCTTCACGGTCGTACAGCTTCACCGTTCCTGGCTCGGCATACGACGACGCGACGGCGTCGATGAAGATGACATGGCGATGTCCGGCAAGGTGCGTGGGCAACTCCAGCGCCGGCGTACCGAGGTCTTCGACCACGACGTCGGACGGAAAGGAGTAGCGGCTGTTCAGCCAGTGGATCACCGTCGGTCCGACGGCGTCGTCCTGGGCCAGAACATTGCCGATGCCGAAGATCGCCAGTCGGCTCATCCGAGCACCTTCACGCGAGCGAGATGCTTCCGCTCCGGATCGAACACATGAACCGCGCAGGCCATGCAGGGATCGAAGGAGTGGATGGTGCGGAGTACTTCGAGCGGATGATCGGTCTGCGCGACCGGGTTGCCGACGAGTGAGGCCTCGTACGGTCCGATGGTCCCCTTCTCGTCGCGCGGACCGGCATTCCACGTGGTCGGAACGACGGCCTGGTAGTTCTTGATCTTGCCGTCGTCGATGACGACCCAGTGCGACAGCGTGCCGCGCGGCGCCTCGTGGAAACCGACGCCTTCAATGCGGCCCTTCGGAAACTCGGGACGGTTGTAGATCGTGGTGTCGCCCTTGACGACGTTGTCGGTGAGGAGCTGCCACTGCTGCATCGCGACCTCGGAAAAGACCGCCGCGCGGATGGCGCGGGCGCCGTGGCGGCCGAGGGTCGAGTGCAGCATCGCCGGCGTGGCCTTCACCTTCGCGATCGCGGAGATGTTCGACAGCGCGGCATCGGCCCACTTCTTCATCAGCGGATTGCCTGCCGCGTAGCCGCAGAGCACATTGGCCAGCGGCCCGACCTGCATCGGCTTGCCTTCGAAGCGCGGCGACTTGACCCACGTGTACTTGCCGTCGTCCTGGAAGTCGGTGAAGTTCGGCTCGGTCTTACCTTCGAACGGATGCAGCGGCCCGTCGTCTTTGTAGTACGCGTGCGTGCTGTCCTCGGTGACCCCTTTGCGCCAGTACTCGTCGCGCTGGCCCTTGATCGGCTTGTACGTGCTGATGTCGCCGCCCATGATCGTGCCGCCCGGCAGCACGAAGTTCGTGTTGCGGCCGTCGAGTGGGATGTCGGGAACGGAGAGGTAGTTCGTCACGCCGCCGCCGTAGCCGAACCATTCGGGATAGAGACCGGCGATGGCGCAGACGTCGGGGACGTAGACCTTCTGCACGAACGAGGTGATCTTGTCGAGCAGCGGTTTCATGCTGTAGATGCGATCGAGATTGAGCGTCGCCGGTGAGTCGAGATTGATGGCGTTGGCGACGCCGCCGACGGCGACGTTCTGGATGTGCGGAGTCTTGCCGCCGAGGATGGCCACGACCTGGTTCGCGTAGCGCTGATACTCCAGCGCCTGCAGGTAATGCGAGACCGCGAGGAGATTGATCTCCGGCGGAAGCTTCATCGCCGGATGTCCCCAGTAGCCGTGCGCGAAGATGCCGAGCTGGCCGCTGGCCACGAGGCCTTTGACCTTGTCCTGCACCGACTTCATCTGCTCTTTCGAGTTGCCCTCCCAGTCGGAGAGGCTTTCGGCGATCGCCGAGGCCTTGGCCGGATCGGCCTTCAGCACCTGCGTGACGTCGACCCAGTCGAGCGCGGAGAGCTGGTAGAAGTGGACGACATGATCGTGCAGCGCGTGCGCGGTCATGATGATGTTGCGGATGTATTGCGCGTTCAGCGGGATCTCCAGCTGCAGCGCGTCCTCGACGGAGCGCACGGAAGCCATGGCGTGCACGGTGGTGCAGACGCCGCAGAAACGCTGCGTGAAGAGCCACGCGTCGCGCGGATCGCGTCCGATCAGCATCGATTCGATGCCGCGCCACATGGTGGAAGAGGCCCAGGCCTTTTTGACTTCGCCCCCGTCCACCTCGACGTCGATGCGCAGGTGACCTTCGATGCGGGTGATCGGGTCGACAGTGATGCGCTTGCTCATATCAATTCTCCTGGTCCTCGGACCCCGACTTGCGATTGCGGAAGATCACGGCTCCGAGGACGGCGTAGAGCGCGATCGGCGCGGCGAAGCCCTGATAAACGCCGTGCTGGATCGTCTGCTGGACGTCGGGCACGGCGCGCTTGTCATCGAAACGGAATCCGAGTTTCTCGAACGGGACGTGCGACAGATACAGCACCTGCGTCCCGCCGAGCTCGTGCTCGCCGTAGACCTTCGGGTAGTAAAGCTTCGGGCTCTTGTCGATCCTGTCGTGGGCTTCCCTGAGCAGGTCTTCGTACTTGCCGAAGATGACGGCCTTTGCCGGACAGACGGTCGTGCACGCCGGATCGAGACCCTTCGCCAGGCGGTCTTTGCAGAGCTCGCACTTGACGATCTTCGGCGTCGACTTCGCCCACTCGAATTTCGGGACGTTGAACGGGCAGGCCACTTCGCAGTAGCGGCAGCCGATGCACGTGTCGGCCTCGTAGGAGACGACTCCGAAGTCGCCCTTCTTCAGAGCGCCGAGCATGCAGGCGCCAACGCACGCGGGATCGATGCAGTGCATGCACTGCTTCTTCACGTACGAGTATTCGTTGTTCCCCTTGTAGAGCTGGATGACGTTCTTCGTGTACTCGTTGAGGCCATCGGGGACGTCATAGAGCTTGTTCGTGCGGTTGTCGGCGGGAAGCCCCGCTTCCTCTTTGCAGGCGACGACGCACGTCTTGCAGCCGATGCACTTGGTGGCGTCGTAAAGCAGACCGACGGCATCGGGACGTGCCGTCTTGCGCTCGCGTGCGAGCGCCGGCGTCGCGGAGACGGCAGCCGCCGCCGCGATTCCTTTCAGGAGTGAGCGGCGATCAGTTTTCATCGCTGTTTTCTCCCGCTTTGCGCGAGCCGATCAGGCCACCGACCAGGAGCGCTCCGGCGACCGCGCCGGCGACGCCGGTGGCCACAGGGCTGATGCCCTTGTGCTCGGGGAAGACGGTCGGATAGGTGTCCGGCGGCATCGGGCGGTCGATGTTGACCGTGTCATGCAGCGCCAGCGTGAAGCCGACGCCCTTCTCGGTACAGCCGAAGCATGGATGTCCGATGCCGATCGGCCAGCAGTCCGGGATCTCATTGAAGCTGCGCGTCGAGCAGGCAGCGTGCGTGACCGGACCTTTGCATCCGAGGCGATAGAGACACCAGCCCTGCAGGTGTCCCTCGTCGCCGAACGATTTCGCGAAGCGGCCGGCGTCGAAGTGCGGGCGGCGCGGGCAGTGATCGTGGATCAGCCGGTCGTACGCGAACTTCGGACGATTGAGCGCATCGAGCGCGGGCGGCTTGCCGGTCTTGGCGACCTGCAGCGCGACCGCGAGGAAGGTGTACGGGTTGGGCGGGCAGCCGGGGAGATTGACGACCGGCTTTCCTTTGATCAGTTCGATGGCACCGACGGCGCCGGTGGGATTCGATCCCGCCGAGGCGACGCCGCCCCATGAAGCACAGGAACCCATCGAGACGACCGCGGCGGCTCGGCTCGTGACTTCCTCGAGGATCTCGGTCCCCTTCTTGCCGCCGATGTAGAGGAACGTGCCGGCGTCTTTGGTCGGGATGGCACCCTCGACGACGCAGATGAATTTGCCGTCATTCGCCTTCATCGCGTCCTGCAGAGCGGCGTGGGCATCGTGGCCCGCGGCCGCCATGACGGTCTCGTGGTAATCGAGCGAGATGACGTTGAAGAGCAGATCGGCCAGATCGGGCTCCGAGGTGCGGAGCAGCGTTTCGGTGCAGCCGGTGCACTCCTGGAAGTGCAGCCAGATGACCGACGGCCGCCTGATCGAGCCGATCTCCGCGGCGATGGCCTCGGGTGTGAGGCCGTTGGTAATGGCCAGGCCGAACGGCGCGGCGACCGCCAGCTTGCCGCAGAACGAAAGGAAGTCGCGCCGGTTTACACCACTGCGCTTCAGGTGGGCCGCGATTGTGTTGTCATGGGGTACTTTCTTCATCGCCTCTCCTTGGTCGCAGTGGGCGGAGCGACCACCGCGCGAAGATGCGCCGCGCGACAAACCGCAGCAGCGACGAGACGCACTGTTCAATGTGATCCGCCGACACAGTGGCTGGTGCGCTACCGCACGGCGTGATGTCTGCGCGCACGCGACGATGTGCAACGGAGGCAGTCATGCCCATTCCGACGCTCTGGACTCTGCTCGGCTTTTCCGTCGTCGCGATCGCGCTCTACGTTTTCTTCGGCGAGTACCTTCGCAACTGGTTCCGCTTCCGCGGCGTCCGGCTGATCGTCTGCCCCGAGAATTACCAGCCGGCGGCGGTGAAGGTCGACGCGAAACGCGCCGCGCGCTGGGCCGCGCTGAGCGGCGATCCCGACCTGCATCTCAATGTGTGCTCGCGCTGGCCGGAGAAGGAAGGTTGCGATCAGGCCTGCCTGTCGCAGATCGAGGACTCACCGGAGAAGTGCGCGCTGCAGTCGATCGTCGATACATGGTTCGCCGGAAAGCGCTGCTATTTCTGCCGCCACTTCATCTACGAAGCAGGCGCCGTGGTGACGCCACACGGCGGTGTGATGGACTGGACGACGATCCTCCCGGAACAGGTCCCGAACGTGTTCGCCGTCTCCGATCCGGTCTGCCGCCGCTGCTTCATCGTTGAGTCGTTCCGCCGCGAGCATCCGGAGATGGTGATCGAGAGGGTGCATCCCGCGGAGCACGCGAGGACGATTCCGCCGACGCCGAACAGCGTGTTTTGAAGCGGCTCGTCCGTCACAAACCGGAGCCGTAGAGTTGCAGCGAAGCCCAGACGCGGGGCGCCGCCGCACGTCGAATCATTTCGATCTGCGTCGTGCGCAACGCCTCGGCCGGTGTGGCCCCGTGGCGCAGCGAGCGATGGAAGGTGATCGACATCTCCCGCGTCGGCGCATCGTCGACTTCCCACAACGTACCGACCACGCTGCCCGCACCCGCGCTGAGAAATGCATCGACGAGGCTCCGTGTGCCGGCGGCAGTCCGGCACCCGGCGAGAACGACGGTGCGGATGTGCTCGAGCTCGAGCGCCGCGATCTCCGCTGCCGTCAGCGTGCCGTCGTCGTCCTTCGTCTCGGAGAGAATCAGATGGGGCGGCATCGCGTCACCGAGACCGGCGTTGGCGTGTACGGCGAAGTGCGCGATGTCGCAATACGCCAGGTTGCTGATGACCCGTTGCCTCGTCGCTGACGCGCCAATCAGCAACGCACGCGACGGGTACATCGCGGCGATCTCTTTTGCCTCCGCTTCCGCACCGTCGAGCGAACCGGTCCGTGCATCCGAGAGCGGGTTGCCGATCGAGAGTAGCGCACGCGACGCTTTTCGCTCTCGATGCAGCGATTGAAACCACGCCGTCGTGCCCGGAGTGATGACCACCGGATGTTCTTCGATCAGATACCGTCCGTCCGCTCGACGGAGCGCGCCGAACGGCAACCGTCCGAGCGCCGGATCGCGCACAAAAACGAGCGTGTCTTCGGGCTGGGCAATGCCGGCGATCGGGTCGACGAGAATGCGCGACAGTCGACGTCCGAGATCGTCGAATCGGCTGATGTCGTTTTGCACGATCGATTGTTCGAAAGCAGTCACCAGCCGCTCGAGCTCAACCGGCGTGACAGAGACGGTCGCGCGAACGTCGTTCGCATAGATCACGACACGATCGTGAAAGAGGCCGTAGCTGATGATGACGGTCGACGACGGCAAGGTCGCGGACGGCTGGTTTCCGGCGACGTGTGGCCAATTCCGGAAGCGCTCCAGCATCTCCTGCGCGCGCGCCGGGTTGCCGCTGCGATCCAGTGTGTCGGCGAGCATGCCGAAGGCGTCGAGCGGCGAGCCGACGACGGCATCCCTGATTCGGCCTGGAGTCACGATGACGCGACCGCTTTCGAGCAGTTTGACCGCGTGTTCGAGATCGTCCTGCTCCCGTCCCGATTCACGCATTTCGCGGAGAACGCGTGCCCGCGCGAGCAGCAATCGGGCGGTTGCAGTCGCATCGTTCGTCGAGCGGAGCGACTGCGTCAGCAGGAAAGCGGTCTCCTCCCTGTCTTTGGCGACGAGCGCCTCGACGAGCCGCAAGTCATCGGTCACACGTTCGCTGGCATGGGCTTCCGCGAGAGCCGCCGCGGCTGCCCGGGGCATTCCCGCCCGGCTCGCGGCAAGGGCGCTCCAGACTCTTGCCTCCTCGCGCAAATGAGCGTGGTTGCGACCGGCAAGCACATTCAGAAGTGAATACGCGATATCCCACCGCTCATCCGAAATCGAATCGCGCGCGGCCGAATACAGAGCATGGGTCATGCGGAAGTCGTTGCCCGTTTCAGCGGCAGATGTCATGACCGCGTGTCGCATGCGCCAGGCGGAGCTCGTGTCTCCTGATGCTGCCAGGAACTCTACGGTCATGTCTCGCGTGGCACCCGCGTTCTGCACTTCGCCGAGCGACTCGAATGTCGCGGTCGCGCTGCGAATCGATCGAAGGGCGCTCGTGTGCGATCCGGCGCCCGCGGCAAGCGCCGCGAGATGCCACTGAATCTGCGCGTGTAATGCGCGATAACGCGAAGGGGCGTGCAGAAGCGCAGCGGAGACGCTCTCGTTTGCAGCGATCGCCATGTACAAACGCGCCGAAAGAGCCATCGGACTGCCGTGCGCACGGAATTGCTTCTCCGCCTCCCGGAGTACGCGCAACGCGCGTAAATTCTCTCCGCGCGCGAATGCCTTTCGGCCTTGCTCGTACGCGACATGCGCCTTCGCCAGCTGTTCTCGCGATCCGGCGCTCGTCTCGATTGCGCGAACGGCGTCCGCGACGAGACCTTCGCCGCGGTTGCTTTCCAATGCCCGTCCCATGACGCGGCAAAGCATGAGCATCGACACCGCGCCATCGCGGTCTTTCGCGAGAAACCGTTCACCCCATCGCGCGAGATAGAGATCCGACCAATGCCGTGCTTCCTCCGGATAGGTGGTCGCCACGTCGTTGATGAACAGCTCATCGCCGGCCTCGGCGGCACGCTCCAGATCGTCGACAACATCCCGCCAGGCGGCGATTCGTGATTGCGCCGACTCGATCTTCCGGAGCCGCTCGCGGATCTCATTCGCCCATTCGGACGATGAATCGACTTCGAGATACTTCCTGCAGGCCACCGCCGCATCGGCGTGGAGAGCCAGCGCATCCAGAATGATCGCCCGATTGAACAGCGCCTCCGGCAATGCGGGGCGTAGATCGAGCGCGCGATCGGTTGCGGCCAGTGCCGTCGACAGCTGCAGCGCGTCGTCCCGAGTAGCCGTGGCGTGAAGCGCGGCCGCATAGTCGTTCCACGTCGTGGCGTCCGCGACGCGACGCGAAGTGATCTTCTGAAGGAGATTTTTTGCAGCGACCCGATGACCCGCCAGAAGCATCGCGCGGGCACGCAGCTCATCGGATTGCTGCGCGAAGACGAGCTCCTGCGCTTTGCGCGTCTCGTCACTCGTTGCTGGTCGCCGCGCGTACGGCAATCCGGAAAGTCGCCCTTCGACAGGGCGGTACTGGAGCGAGCGAGCGGCGCTATTCAGCTCGTCAGCGGGACTCTTCCGGCAGCCGGCGAGCATGACGGCGACGATCACCGCGACCGCGATATGCCTCACATCTATTAGGAGGGACGCCAAACCGTGTTTCCCGCTGTCATAATTTCCCCGTGGCCGCGGAAAAGGAGCTCTACAAAATCGGCGAGGTCTGCCGGATGGCGGATGTGCAGCCGTACGTCCTTCGCTACTGGGAGACGGAGTTCCCGCCGCTCGCGCCGAACAAGAGCGGCGGCGGCCAGCGGCTCTACACGCGCCGCGAGATCGACATCATTCTGCGCATCAAGCAGCTGCTCTATTCGGAAGGCTTCACCATCGCCGGGGCGAAGAAGAAGCTGGAAGTGGAGATGAGCGAGCCGGTGGCGGCGCCCGCGGTGTCGGCGCAGAAGATGGATCTCGCGGGGGTGAAGAAAGAGCTTCGCGAAATTTTGCAGTTACTGAAATAGCGCGACGATCTTCTCCAGGCCCGCCTTGTCGGCCTCGTCGAATGCATTGTGCTGATCGCTGTCGACGTCGAGGACGGCGATCAACTCGCCTTCGCGGCCGAAGACCGGCACGACGATCTCCGACTTTGAATTCGCGTCGCAGGCGATGTGTCCTGGGAACTGGTTCACGTCGGGGACGATCACGGTCTCCCGTTTCGCGGCGGCGGTGCCGCAGACGCCGCGGCCGAATTCGATCTGCAGACAGCCCACTGTCCCGATGTACGGTCCGACGACCAGCTTGTCGCCGCAGACGCGATAGAAGCCGGTCCAGAAAAAGGCGTCGAAGCGATTGGCGAGCACGGAGTTGATCGTCGCCATCAGCGCGATCTCGTCGAGCTTCGCGCCTCCTTCATCGCTCCAGACCGCGGTGATCGCGCCGTAGCACTCTTCGTATGCAGCCGATTTGTCAGTCATGCGCGCGCCTCGTCATTCCGAGCGTAGTCGAGGAACCCGGCGGGTGGAAGGCGCGCTGATCGTGCCGCCGCACACTCAGGTCCCTCGACTACGCTCGGGATGACGTCTGCGCGCGCCGGTATACCTCGTCGTATTGCTTCGCGGAACGTTCCCACGAAAAGTCGATGTCCATGCCGTTGGCCTGCAGCGTCTTCCACAAACGCGCATCCTTGAAATTGAGCATCGCGATCCAGGTGGCGAGATAAAGATCAGTCGGATTGGGCGGGCCGAAGCCGAAGCCGGTCGCGTCCGCGCGATTGGTGCCGTCGAACGGAATCACCGTGTCGACGAGACCGCCGGTCAGCCGCACGATCGGCAGCGTGCCGTAATGCGAGGCATACATCTGATTGAGTCCGCACGGCTCCCACATCGACGGCATGAGCAGCAGATCGGATGCCGCGTAGATGCGATGGGCAAGCGCCTCGTCGAAACCGATGATGACCCGCAGCGTGTCGCGATGCGCGGCCGCCGCTTCCTGCAGCATCTCTTCGTACTGCGCGTCGCCGCTGCCGAGGACGATCATCTGCGCGCCGGCGCGCACGATGCTCGACAGGACCGGCAGCACGAGCTGAAAGCCCTTCTGCTCGACGAGGCGCGAGACGATGCCGATGAGCGGCGTCTTCGGCTTGTACTTGAGGCCGAGCTCCTTGGTCAGCATCCGCTTGCAGATGGTCTTGCCGTGCAGTTTTCCCGGCTCGAAGTTCGCGGGGAGATGCTCGTCGGTGGCGGGATTCCATTCATCGAGGTCGATGCCGTTGAGAATCCCGCTGTATCGCTCGCCGACATGCCGCAGCACGCCGTCGAGTCCCGCGCCGCCCGCTGGCGTGCGCGTCTCGCGGCCGTAATTCGGCGAGACGGTGGTCACCTGATCGGCGAGCAGAATCCCGCCCTTCATCAGATTGACGTCGCCGAAATGTTCGACCGCATCGGGCGCCCAGTAGCGGCTGTGCAATCCGAGGAAATCGAATTTCTCGCGCGGCGCGACGCCCTGGTAGTTGAGGTTGTGAATCGTGTAGACCGATCGGGCGTCGCGGAACGAGGGGCTGGCGCGCAGGCCGGAGTCGAGATAGACCGGCAGCAGCGCGGTGTGCCAGTCGTGCGCATGCACGATCTCCGCGGCAAACTCGATCAGCTCGCAACCGCGGATGACCGCGCGGCAGAACCAGGCGAAGCGCTCGACGAGATCGTCGAAGCCGTCGGGACGGATGGAGTAGATCTGCTCGCGATCGAAGAAGTAGTCGTTGGCCGCGAGGTAGAGCGGGATGTCGGTGTCGGGAAGGGTGGTGCGCAGGAGCGTGAGGTCGGAGGTCCAGTTGGCCCACGTCATCGGTGTCGTCGCGACGTGCTCGGGCTCGATGCCGTTCTTCAGGAACCACTGGCGCGCCTGGCGGTGGTACGGCATGAAGATGACGACGTCGTGTCCGAGGGCGCGCAGTGCTTTCGGCAGCGATCCGCACACATCGCCCAGACCTCCGGTCTTGGCAACGGGAGACACCTCGGATGTTGCGAAGAGAACGCGCATTGCTTCGTCAGTCTATCGCGCGGGTTTGGACCGGCAGGTTTCGGGGCGTGGGGCCCCTCATCCGGCGCTTCGCGCCACCTTCTGCCGGTGGGAGAAGGAGCTAGGAGCCTGCGCGCCAGAAACGAATTGCCAGGCGCGTTGCGCCGCTCGAAGCCGCCAAGTGCGACGCCGTGACAGGCGTGCCGCGAGGCGAAGCAAGCAACGCAGCCGGCCGTGCCGGCTAGCTGACGATAATCGACGCGTAGCCGACGACGTGGCCGAAGTCGTGATTGATGTCGCCGCTGGTTGCGTGCTTCATCAGGCGTGCCCGCGAGGCGCCGAGGGCGCGGGCGGCGATGAGCATGGTGGTGGTGGGGACGATGCCGCACATCGAGACGTCGAGCTCATTCACGACGCGCCACAGCTCGCGCGGGTTGAGCGCCAGCACCTGCTCGATGGCCAGTGCGTCTTTCACCAGCGTGGTCTTCTGATCTTCGTAGTGATTGAGGTCGGAGCTGGCGAGCATGCCGACCGACTCGTCCTGCGCGGTGATGACGTCGGCGAGCGCGTGACCGATCTCTTCGCAGTAGTCATAACGCGGCGCGCCGAGACAGATGGGGACGAAGGTGAAGTCGTTGCCGAGGAGCTGCTGGAGAAACGGGAGCTGCACTTCGAGCGAGTGCTCGCGGGCATGCGCGAGCGAGTCGTCCGCGAGGAGGCCGGACTTCTTCATCAGCGCGTCGGCGAGCTCGGTGTCGATGCGCGCCTCGCCGAACGGCGTCTGCCAGGTGCCTTCGCGATTGAGCGCCGCGAAGTGCCCGAGGCCGGTGTGATTGGGGCAGAGGATGATGAGCCGCTTCGGCAGCTCGGCGACGGCGTAGAAAGAGGCGGCGACATGTCCGCTGTAGAGCAAGGCGGCATGCGGAACGACCGCGCCGATGAAGCGCTCTTTCGCTTCCTGCACCGGCGATTCCCGAAAGCAGAACGCGACTTGCTGACGAAGACGATCGCGAGAACCTTCGTAGAAAGTGCCGGCTACGGCTGGAGGGCGGATCATGCGGGGAGTTTATCCCGGGGGAACGACGAGGGCGCCTCCGGCGGGCGGGCGCGGCCCGCAGCGTCTGTTGGCATAGCCCTGAAGACGTTACTCCCGCGGAAAACTGGGCGAGTAGAGCACGGCGTTCAGGAACAACGGCAGAGTCCCCCTCCAGAAAAGCCGGAAGTTCGGCTCGTCGGCGAATGTGATGACCTGGCCGTCGCCGTACGGCTCCGAGATCAGGTAGGGCGAGCCTTTCAGGCGATCGATCGACTCCGGCCAGGCGACGCCCGACGCGAGCGGCGACTTCTTGTCGATGGTCAAGATGTTGTCGACCTTGTGCGCGACCGGCTGGTACGCGGCGGTCCCCTCGATCAGCACGAGTGGCGCGCGCGGCACGCCGAACGTGAGGTACGAGCGCGCGCTCATCTCGGTGCGGAACGCGGAGCCGGGGACGCGGTACTCGTTATAGCGCTCGTCGGACGTCTCTTCGTCCTTGTCCTTCTCTTTGTCTTTGTCGTCTTTCTTCTTCGGCTCTTCCCACACCTTCAGCTTGGAGAGCTCGACGTCCTTGTCGCGCAGGAACGCGCTCGCTCCCTTCACCGCGACGAGCGTGCCGCCCGCCTTCACCCATGCCTGCAGGCGGGCGACGGTGTTCTTGTCGAGGCGCGCGTAATCGCCGTCGGGCAGGACGAGCACGCGGTAATGACTGAAGTCGGTGCGGCGGAGTGATTCGAGCGCGATGCTCGTGTGCGGGATCGGCGTGTCGACGTCGAGCGTGTGCCAGAGCATGCCGTACGACGTGGAGCTCGTGCCGTTGCCGCCGACCAGTCCGATCTTCGGATCGCGGATGAAATGAATGCGCTCCGATCCGAAGGCGGTGCCGCCGGTCCAGCCGCTTTCGAGCGGCACGACGCTGACGCCGATGGCGCGCGCGTCGCGCTCGAGCGTCACGTCGAGGTCGGACTTGTTGTTTCCCTTGAGCACGATCAGCGAGCCGCGGGCGTAGGTGCTGTCGCCGAACGAGACCTCGTCGTCGCTCACGCTGAAGTTGACGGCGTCGCGCAGCAGCGCGCCGGCGAAGCGGTAGAGGTTCGCGTCGAGTCCGTCGACGAGATAGCCGTACGACGCCGCGCGGAACGGAGCGGCGGCCGTCTTCACGTACGCCCTGGTCTGAACCGCGACCGGCGTCGTGACGACGAACGTCTCGACGTTCATCGCCAGCGGCAGGGACCACGACGTCAGGTCGTAGAAGTCGTCGGGCTCGTCCTGCTGCGCCTTCGTCCGCTGCTCCTCGAGGAAGCCCTTGGAGAAGACGGGCGACTTCTCGAGCAGCGTCTGCGCCAGTGCGCCGAGCGGCTGCTTCGTGGTGATGATCGCGGTGCCGGCGGGGAAGGTGCGCGTCTCCGCCGTCTCCGCATCGACGCGCGTCGCTTTCACCGACACCGGCGTGGTCAGCATGTCGACGCGGATCGCCTGCTTCTGCAGCAGGTCGAGCATCGGCTCGAAGTTCGGCGAGCCGGCGAGGACGAGATAGGTGTGCTTCGCCGCGGCGAGCTGCGCCTGCACGGCGTCGAAGGTGTAGCGGATGAGCGCCTCGCGGTTCGACGCCGCGGTCTTCACCGTGGCCATGCCGGTGGTGTAGTGCCGCGCGATGCGATCGGCGAGCGTGAGCACCGTGCCGTCGTCGCGCGTGACCGCGGTGCCGGCGTGCGAGTGGCCGGCGACCTCGTACGTCATGCCGATCGCGCCGTGCAGCGCGGGCCATGAATCGCCGTAGCCGGGATAGAAGAGGTCGAAGCGCTCGCCGACGAAGAACGGCCAGCCCTTCGCGGAGAACGCCGCGGCGTTGGCGCGGCCGAAAACGTCGAGCCACTTCTCCACCTCGCGCGGGAGATTGGCGTTGATCGGCTTCGCGTCGGGCGGGAAGAAGTAGGTCGACTGATAGCCCATCTCGTGGAAGTCGACGAAGACCTGCGGGTTCCACTTGCGGTACTCGGCGACGCGCGCCTGCGTCTCGCGCTGCGAGAGCCAGGTCCAGTCGCGGTTCATGTCGACGAGGTAGTGATTGAAGCGGCCGCCCGGCCACGGCTCCTGGTGCTCGAAGGCGTCGGGATTCGGATTCGGTCCCACGCCGCGCGTGCGGGTGAACCACTGGATGTAGCGCTCGCGGCCGTCGGGGTTCTGCAGCGGATCAATGACCACGACGAGGTCGTCGAGCATTGCCGGATCGCGCAGCAGCGTCGACGCGACCTGCATCGCCGCCTCGGCCGACGACGATTCATTGCCATGCACTCCGAACGCGAGCCAGACGATGGCGGGATCGTTCTTCGCAATCGACGACGCCTTCGCCGCGTCGGCGCTGCCGTCAGCGATCGACGTCAGGTCGTTGCGGATCTCGTCGAGCCGCGCGCGGTTCTTCGGCGAGGTGATGACCGCGAGGACGAGCGGACGGCCTTCGTAGGTGTGGCCGAAGGTCTGCACGGTGATGAGGTCGGACTTCTTCGCCAGTTCGTTGAAGTAGTCGAGAATGCGGTCCCACGACGTGAAGTGATCGCCGGGCTTGTAGCCGAGAAACTCTTCGGGAGTCGGCGTCTGTGCCATCACGGTGATGGCAAAAACGAGGACGAACAAAATGACCGTTAGCCGTCGCATCATCATTCGCTAATGATCTACCAGATCATCTCCCTGCTAGGCGCGATCCTGATCCTCTTCGCCTTCGCCGCGGTGCAGATGCGGCGGATGCAATCGGAGAGCGCGCTGTATCAGGCGCTGAACCTGTTCGGCGGAATCTGCCTCTGCATCGCGGCGGTGGCGTCGATGCAGTACGGCTTCATTCTGCTGGAGGGAAGTTGGGCGGTACTGAGCGCGCACGGGTTGTGGCGCATCACTCGCGTCACTCGGCGACTGTGACTTCTTCCTCGACCGCGGCGTTCGACTTCGCGTGGATGCCGAGGCGCTTCATCATCTCGTTCAGCGTCGAGGGCTTCAGTTGCAGCAGCTCGGCGGCGCGCTTCTGCACGCCGTTCGCGAGCTCGAGTGATTGCAGGATCATCGCCCGCTCGTACCTCGACACCGCGTCCTTCAACGACAGCCCCTCGGCCGGCACGGTCATCGCCGGCTGATCGGTGTTGACCGGATAGCGGAGGTAGTCGGGGAGCAGATCGGGACCGATGCGCTCGGTGGTGCAGAGGACGACGGCGCGCTCGATGGTGTTCTCCAGCTCGCGGACGTTGCCGGGCCATGAGTGGTCGAGGAGGATGCGCATTGCGTCCGGCGTCACCTCGCGCACCTTCCGCTTGTTCTCGTCGGCGTACTTCTGCAGGAAATGCGCGACGAGCAGCGGGATGTCCTCGCGGCGGCGGCGCAGCGGCGGGAGCGGGATGGTGATGACGTTGAGGCGGTAGTAGAGATCCTCGCGGAAGCGCTGCTCCGCCATCAGCTTGTTCAGGTCGGCGTTCGTCGCGGCGATGATGCGGCAGTCGACGCGGATCGTCTCCACCGATCCGAGGCGCATGAACTCCTTCTCCTGGATCACGCGGAGGAGCTTGGCCTGCGTCTCGAGATTGATGTTGCCGATCTCGTCGAGGAAGATCGAGCCGCCGTCCGCCACTTCGAAGAGTCCGCGCTTCGTGGCGATCGCGCCGGTGAACGCGCCCTTCATGTGGCCGAAGAGCGATGACTCGAGCAGCTCCGGCGGGAGCGATCCGGAGTTGACGGTGACGAACGCGTTGCGCGCGCGCGGCGAGGCGTGATGAATCGCCTTCGCCACGAGCTCCTTGCCCGTTCCCGATTCGCCGGCGATGAGGATGTTGGAGCGCGACGGCGACGCGAGGCGGATGAGATCGAAGACGCGCCGCATCACCTCGCTCTTGCCGATGATGTTGGAGTACGCGTACTTCTCCGCCAGCTCTTCCTTCAGCCGTTCGTTCTCGTTCGACAGGCGCCGCTGCTCGAGCGCCTTGTTGACGGTGAGGACCACTTCCTCGTTCTTGAACGGCTTCGGGATGTAGTGGAAGGCGCCGTGCTTCATCGCCTCGATCGCGCCGTCGATCGACGAGAACGCGGTGATGATGATGACCGGCAGCGCCGGCGTGGAGACGCGGATCGAGCGCAGCGTATCGATGCCGCTGATGCCGGGCAGCATGATGTCGAGGATGACGAGGTCGATCTCGTCCGCGCCGTCGAGAACGCTCAGCGCTTCCTCGCCGCTCGAGGCGAGCAGCACGTCGAATCCTTCGCGGCGAAGCACTGTCTCCAGCACGTCGCGAAGAACTTCTTCGTCGTCAACGATGAGAATGCGCATGATCTTCGCGGCTCAGGATGACACCGGGACCCGTGGCTCTGGGCAAAGAAATCGAAAACTCGGCTCCCATCCCTGCGGGACTCTGCACCGTGATTTCGCCGTCGGATGCGTGGAGGATGCGGCGCGAGATGGCGAGACCGAGGCCTGTGCCGCCCTGGCCGCGACGCGTGGTGACGAGCGGATCGAAGATGCGATCGATCAGGTCGGGCGCGATTCCCTTGCCGTCGTCCTTCACGCGAATGATCACCCGTTCTCCATCCTCGAAGGCATCGATCCAGATGTTGCCATGCTCGGCGACCGCGTCGCGCGCATTGAGGAGGATGTTGGTCAGCACCTGCTGCAGGTCGTTGAAGTTTCCGTGCACCTGCATCGCCGCGATGTCGCCGGTGTGCACCGCGATTTTCTTCGGCGCCATCATGTCCTCGTGCAGCACGATCGTCGCGCTCACGAGCTCCGGAATGGAGACGAGCTCGCGCGTGCGCGGACGATTGGCGATCAGATCGAGCAGGTTGTTGACGAGCTTCGACGCGCGGAACGTCTGCTGCTCCATCTTTTTCAGCACGCGGTATTTCGGATCGTCGGGCGGGATGTCCTTGAGCAGGATCTGCGCGTAGGACGAGATGCCGGTGAGCGGCGTGTTGACCTCGTGCGCGACACCGGCGGCGAGGAGGCCGAGCGACGCGAGACGCTCCTTGTCCTCGAGCTCGCGCTCCAGGCGCACGCGATCGGTGATGTCGGCGATGACCACCACGCGCGCGCCGTTCGGATCGTCGGCATGCAGCGCGCTCGCCGTGACCGTGACTTCCTTCTCCACGCCGAGGCGGTTCACGAAGTGCGTGGTGAGCGTGCTCGCCGCGCCGCGGCGGAGCTCGATGAACGGCGGGAAGAGATCGGCCATCGGCTCGTCCTCCCCTTCCGCCGCGACGAGCTCCCAGAACGCGCGGTTCGCCGTGAGCACCGTGCCGTCGCTGGCGACGACCGCGATGGCCGACGACGACGACTCGATGATGTTCTCGTTGTACTCCTTCAGCGCGCGGATCTCTTCGAGCTGACGGCGCAGGCGTCCGTAGAGCCGCGAGTTCTCGATCGCCAGCGCGACCGGCGCGGTGAGCGATTCGAGGAGGTGCAGATCGTCGCGCGAGAGCGGCTCTTCACCGCGCTTCGTGCCGAGCACGAGGAGGCCCTGCAGCTCGCCGCGATTGCGCAGCGGGAAGAGATAGCGATAGCCCGACTTGAGCAGCTGCCACGGCACGTCCGACGCATCGGGGAGCCGCGGCTCGGTCAGGATCATCGGACCTTCGCTCGGGATCGCGCCGAAGTCGTCGGAGGTCGCGCGCCGCGGCAGCGAGCTCTCGGGCTGATAGATCACGAACGTCACCCCTTCACGGAGGAAGAGGTTCATGCGATCGATGTCGAGCGCGGCGCGCAGGCGGTCGCGCATCATCGCGATCAGCTCGTGCACGTCGTTGAACGTCGCCAGCTCCTGCGCGAAATCGGTGATCGCTTTGCGATGCCGGTAGCTGTCGCGGTAGAGGAACATCTCGATGACCGACTCGATGCGCGACTTGACCGGGATCAAAACGCCGGCGATGAGCAGGCCCGAGGTGAAGGCGAGGAAGTTGCGCTCCATCGCGGAGCGCTCCTCGATGACGTGCGAGAGCACGAGGTTCACGGTCGAGAACGCGATCATGCCGAACGCGAAGACGACGGAGTAGGCGAGGACTTCCTTGATCACCACCTCGACGTCCCACAGCTTGTATTTGAGGATGGAGACGGCGAAGGCGAGCGGGATGAAGGCGAGCGGCAGGATGGAGAGCGTCGAGTAGACCGGCTGAATCGGTCCGGAGACGAGATACGGAATGATGTAGATGCCGAGGAACGGGAGGAAGCCGATGATCATCCCGAGGTAGATCCACTTGATCTGCTTCTTTCCGACCGCCGCCGCTTTCCGGTAGGTGTACGCGAGCGCGACGACGGCGAGCGTGAAGTAGATCGCGAAGTGGAGCAGCTCCCAGCGGAAGATCAGCTCGAAGGAGTGCGCCACCGACGAGACCGGGACGACGTTGTTGAAGATGAGGAGGTCGGTGTCCCACGCCGCGAGCAGCGCGGGCGGGAGGTACAACGCCGCGAGGATGCCGCGGTGATGGACGATCGGCTTCGGGAACAACAGGAAGAAGTTCAGCGTGAGCGGCGGGAGGAGGATCATCGCGATCTCCTCCACGACCTCGAGCAGCTTGTAGACGAAGTCGATGTCGCCCGCCGGGGTGTAGACGTAGACGACGAACGACAACAGCGTCACGAAATAGAAGAGCGCGCTCTCCCTCGTCGGTCCTCGGAACAACGTGAAGAGCCCGATCGCGAGGTAGAGAAAGCCGATGAAGCTGAGGATCAGGTACGGGTAGTCGATCTTCAGCTCGGGCGCGCGGTAGGTGAGCGTGAGGGTCTGCGCGCCGCGCTGCACGAGGATCGGGACCGGCGTGCCGATGCGGCGGAGGGTCTTCTGCAGACCTTCGATCTCGGTCGTCGGCGTCCCGCCGATCAGCCAGATCGCATCGCCGGGGCGGAGTCCGGCGACTGCGGCGCCGCTGTCGGGGTCGACCGTTTTGACCACGATCACGCCTTTGTTGCGGCGGAAGGTGAAGTCGATTCGTTCGAAGGAGGAGCGCTTGCGCTGAAACGAGGCGAATGCTCCAGCGATGATCGCCAGTGTCAGCAACCCGATCACCACATTCGACAGGAGCGATCTGCGCATTCGAGAGCCGATTGGAGTATTCAACGGAGGTGCCGCGATAAATGTGCACCTAACTCGCTGAATCCAAACGTTTGGACGGGTTGCTTCACTTCCTTGAACGGAGCGCACACTCCAATGGATTGGAGGATGACTTCAAACTACCGTACAGGAAATCTGCAAACGTCCCTCAATAAACAGACGTCGCAATTCTCTTTTTTCCGCTTGCGGCTGCAGAGATCGAGGATGCCGAGGCGGCAGAGGGCGAAGTCGTAGCGGACGGGATCGGTCTGGTCGAACTCCGCGAGACGGTCGGTGATGGCGCGCGCGGCCTTCCAGTCTGCGGACTTGCGGCGGCCGAGTCCGAGGAACGTGGCGATGCGGTGGATGTGAGTGTCGAGCGGCATGACGAGCTTCGCCGGATCGACGAACGTCCAGAGGCCGAGGTCGGGCGAGGTGCGGCGGACCATCCATCGCAGGTAGAGGTTCATCCGCTTGCAGGCGGAGCCGTCGTTGGGGGAGGTGAGGAGGTAATCGATGCTGTCTTTTCCACGGAGCTCGTCGACGAAACGCGCCAGCGTCGGCCCGATGTCGTCATCGTCCTCGCGATAGCACTGCTCGAACAGTGCGCCGAGGGAGCCGTGCTTCTTCACGGCTTTCGCGATGCAGGCGAGGAAGTCGACGAGCTCGGGCGTCTTCTGGAAACGGTGCGCGAATCCGGCGAAGCGTTTCTCCGCTTCCCGGCGATTGAACGTCGTGATGTAGGCGTACGGCGTCGGCGTCATCGCATCGAGCACGCGTCCGATGTTGGCCACGACGATGGCGGCGCGGCCGTACGCGAAAGCGGCGGCGAGGAGGCCGGCGATCTCCTGGTCGAGCGGATCGCGGTAGCGCAGCACCAGCTCGAGCGGGTCGGGCGTGATCGTCGAGACGTCGAACGTGGCGACGAGCTGGTCGAGCCTTTCGTGCAGGATTTCCTGCCGTACGGGCTTGTTGACTGCCATGGCTCACGCAACGCGGCCCCTCATGCAAACTGTTCCGGAAGTGACCCGTCTAATTCAGCGAACTCAATTCGAGGTCGTAGAGGATCTATGCGCGCACGTCTCTTTTTTGTCGTCCTCAGCCTTTTCTCCCTGCCTCTCTTCGCCGCGATCACCGGCACGGTGATCAACATGGATGGCCAGCCGGTGGCCGGCGCGAAAGTCTCGGCCTTCGCGCTCGAGTCGCTCGATGCACGCCGCGCCCGCATCTCCTCGGCGGACACGACGCGCAAGCCGCTGGCGACGACGACGACCGATTCGAAGGGGAACTTTTCCATCGACGCGCCGAAGAGCTCTGTCGTCGACCTCCGCTTCGACGCCGCCGGTTTCGCGCCGCAGAGCGAGCGCGCCGCCGCGGACGACGACGCCGGCGTGATCCAGCTGCAGCCGGGGCAGCTGAAGCAGGGGACGATCACGGCGAAGGGGAAGCCGCTGGCCGGCGCGCACGTGGTGGTCGCGGGCGAGTACGGCGAGATCATCGCCACGACCGACGAGACGGGCCATTACTCGCTCCCCGATCCGGCGCGCATCAATTCGCGCATCGTGGTGAAGCATCCCGACTACGCGATCGTCAACCAGACGATCGGCCGCCTCAGCACGACGAGGACCGACATCGCGCTCGACCCCGGAACATCGCTGAGCGGGCGGGTGGTGGCGGAGGATGGAACGACCCCCGTTGCGAACGCCGCGGTCTACATCGATGACGTGCCGGTGACGAAGACGGCGGAAGACGGCACGTTCACCATCGCCCACCTGCCGAAGAAGTTCGAGCAGATCGAAGTGCACGCCGACACGCGCATCGCATCGCGCGCGTTCGCGAAGAACCTCGAGTCGCCGGTCGAGCTGAAGCTCGCGCGCGGCGCGTCACTGAGCGGCACGGTGCGCGATGCGAAGACGCAGCTCCCGCTCGCCGGGGCGGAGATCCGGCTCATCACGCCGCGCGCGATCACGCTCGCGGGTGGCCTCACGGCGATCAGCGATGCGAAGGGGAACTACTCCTTCACCGGTCTCCGCGGCGGTGACTTCGACGCCACGTCGTCGCGCCCGAACTACGCGATGACGACCGTCAGCGTGCACATCGCCGCCGGCCAGGCGGCACAGAAAGCGCTCTACGGAACGCCGCTGGCGCGCATCTCCGGCACGGTGATCGACGAAGACAAGCGCGGCGTCGCGGCGGCGCACATCGAGCCGCGGCAGGCGAACAACGAGCCCGGAATGATGATGACGCGGATGCGGATCATGGATCGCAACCGTCCGACGCTGACCGCGCCCGACGGCCGCTTCCTGATCCGCATCGAGGAAGGCGAGACGCAGCTCGAGGCGACGAAGAAGGGTCAGCCGAGCGCGCGCTCGAACACGCTGAAGATCGCGGCGGGCGAGCGGCGCGGCGGCGTGGTGATCGCGCTGCCGCACGGCATCACGGTCTCCGGCCGGGTCATCGACAACAAAGGCAAACCGATCGCCGGCGTGGCGGTCGCGGCGTCGGAAACGCGCGCCGGGGGCGGCGGGCGGGGCGACGTGCGGCGGATGATCATCAACAACATCGTGCGCGGCACGGACGAAGACGTCGTCCGCACATCGAACGACGGCACGTTCTCGATGCGGGTGAAGGAAGGGACGTACGACGTCGGCTTCAAGGCGCCCGGTTACGCCGGCAAGACGATGCGCGCGCAGCAGGTGAGCGCGAGCAGCAAGCCGCTCGAAGTCACACTGGAACCGGGTGTCGACATCAGCGGCCGCGTGACGCGCGCCGGCCAGCCGGTGGAAGGGGTCAACGTCATTCCGATCGGCACCGATTCGATGATGCCGGTGCAGACGGGACCGGACGGCACGTTCCGCATCGGCGATCTCTCGCCGGGCGAAATGATGGTGGCGTTCAGCAAGCGCGAGGAGTTCATCCAGATGAACCGCGCCGTGACCGCGCCGGCGACCGACATCAACGTCGACCTGCCGCCGGGCGGCCGCATCACGGGACACGTCGTCGACAAGAGCTCGCATCAGCCGGTGAAGTCGTTCGAGGCGGGCATCTCGCCGGCGCGCAACGGCGGCGGATTCGTGACGATGATGGCTCCGTCGATGAAGAACTTCACCACCGACGACGGCTCGTTCGTGCTGGAGAACGTGCCGGTCGGCGCGGTGACGCTCGCGGTGAGCGCGCCGGGCTACGTGCAGGAGCGCGTGCCGAACCTCACGGTGGAAAACGGCAAGACGATCGAGAACGTCGAGGTGGCGATGGAGACCGGCGTCCGCGTGACCGGCCGCGTCACCGGCCCGGACGGCGCGGCGGCGGGCGGCGCGATGGTGCGCATCGACCCGATGGCGGGGGGCCGCATGATGCGCGGCGGCGGCATGAACGATCCGTACACGGTCGCCGATCCGAACGGCGAGTACACGCTGGAGAACGTCGAGCCGGGCGAGAAGACGCTGGTCTTCAGCCGCAGCGGCATGATCTCGACGTCGAAGACCGTGACGCTTTCGGGGGATCACATGCAGGTCGATGCACAGCTCTCGTCAGGGATGCGCGTGGCCGGCATCGTGGTCAATGAAGGCGGGACGCCGATCGCCGACGCGCAGGTGCGCGCACAGTCGGCATCCGATCCCGGTTTCGGGGGCCGCAGCGCGCGGACCGACGCCAGCGGATCGTTCTCGTTCGAAGGTCTCGCGCCGGGACACTACGAGTTCAACGCGGGCAAGGACGGTTACGCCGATGCGATCGCGCGTGACGTCGACATCACGGCCGCCGGCTTGGTGCGCCTCACGCTGAAGAGCGGCGGCACGATCGTCGGTCACATCACCGGACTCACCGAGGCCGAGCTGCAGAACGCGATGGTGACGGTGAGCTCGCCGAACGGCAACGCGTCCGCTCCCGTCGACGCGACCGGCGCGTTCCGCATCGAAGGCGCTCCCCTCGGCACGGTCCGCGTGAATGCACGCGCCGGACAGATGATGACGTCGAGCCGCACCGCGCCGCCGAAGTCGGTGCAGGTCGAGCCGGGATCGACGATCACGGTCGACTTCGATTTCTCCAACGACACGAAGATCAGCGGCCGCGTAACGCGCAACGGCGAGCCGGTCGCCGGCGCCTCGGTCAACTTCGGCGGCGCGGGACGCGGCGGACGGACCTCGACCGACAGCAACGGCCGCTACGAGATGTCGGGACTCGACGACGGCAAATACAGTGTCACGGTGATGGACCCGACCCGCGGTCCGTACTCGACGCTCTACACCGTGAGCGGCTCGGGGACGTTCGACATCGACATGCGTGGCACGGTGCTGCGCGGACGCGTGGTCGATGCGTCGACGGGTCAGCCGATCAACGAGGCGACGGTCACGATCCGCAAGAAGGATCCGAGCATGGCGGGCCCGCCGGTCAGCGTCTCCGGCACCGATGCCGGCGGCAATTTCTCGTTCGACATGATTCCGGCCGGCACGTATTCGGCGAGCGCGGAGAAGAGCGGCTACGGGGCGTCGACGTCCGAGGTGCCGGTGAGCGACAGCGGCGCGGACCCGATCGAGCTGAAGCTGACGTCGTCGGTGGGGATCACGCTGCTCGTGGTCGACGCGCGCGACAACCGGCCGATCAGCGCCTGGTATCACGCCGTGTCGTCGACGGGACAGCAGTACGACGACTTCATCCGCATCATGGCCTCGAGCACCGAGCCGGTGAAGATCCCGCTGCCGGCTGGTTCATTCAAGATCACGGTCGGCGCGGACAACTACTCGCAGCGCTCGTTCACCATGAATTCGCCCGGGACGCAGACCATCGGTCTCACGCCGGGCGGCACGATCGTCGTGTCATCGACGAATCACAGCGGCACTCGCGGACGCCTCCTCGATTCGACCGGCAGCGGGTATGGACGCGGACGCGGCGGCGCGCCGAGCAACTTCCCCGTGGAGCTCGATCCGCTGCAGTCGACGCTGGAGAACATCGCGCCCGGCGTCTACACGCTGCAGCTGCTGGACGACAAGAACAACGTGCTGAAGTCGTCGCAGGTGACGGTGAATGAAGGGATGACGGTGACGGTGAGGATGTAGGGCGCGCGCCCTACTCCTCGTCGTGCTCGTCGATCTGCGGCGGCTCCGGAATCTCCGCCACCGCCTCGAGCGTGACCCGCTCGGGGCGGCCGACGCCTCCCTGCATGAAGAAGTTCTTGCGGTACTTCTCCAGCCGCTTGAACAGATGGTGCAGGTCGTAGGTCAGGCGCATCACCGTGCGGCGGAGCTTGTACTTCGCACGCTTGAAGGCCTCGAGGTCGTCGCCGCGCAGCGTGGGGAGGAATGACTCGATCTCGGCGATGCGCTTGCGGACTTTCTCCAGGTCTTTGTCCTGGATGTTGACGAAGACTTCCTCGCCGTCGATGAGCATCGGCTCGACGGCCGACATCTCGTTGTCGAACCATTTCCAGAGCTGAATGATGTCGATGCGGCGGCCCTTGGAGAGGAAGCGCGTCTCCAGGAGGTCCTGGCGGAAGTAGCCGAAGAGCTTGCGGTCGTCGGTGCGATTGAAGTCCTCGTCGGAGAGGTTCCGGATGTTCCAGACGCCGAAGCGGATGATGTCGTTGCGGGTCGAACGGAGCTGCCGGATGACCTCCTCGAGGACCTTCTGCGGAACCTGGGAGAGCGACTGAGGCTCCGGGAGGACAGAGGCGGACATGGCCGCGAAGGATAAGGATTTGTTAAGGCCCGCGCAAATGCGCATCTTCAGTGCCCTCGCCCCGCTTGCGGGGAGAGGGTGGCCGACGGCCGGGTGAGGGGCAGCCCCCTCATCCGCCTGCGGCACCTTCTCCCCCGCGCGGCGGGGGAGAAGGCTACTGCGCGGCAATGAAGGTCGGATCGCCGGTCCGGTTATCGACCAGTGACCCGTACGCCAGCACCGGCGCGCTCGCCTCGACGTGCACCCGTCCGTTCGCCACCGCGGTCGTGAGCGGGAGCTGAACGAGCTGCAGCGGCGCGAGCGCAAAGTCGTATCGAGCGACGACCAGGCCGGCGGCATCGAGCTGCGTGACGGTCACGCTCGCCGCGTTCGGCGACATCACACCGATGTTCGTCCGGAAGCGCGACGAGACCTCCACCTGAATGATGTCCTGCGCCGTCTTCGCTTCGCTCTCGTCGCGGAACGGGATGAACTGACCGAACGAGCCGGTCCACGTCCGGGTCGTCGCGATCGCGCCCGCCGGGAGATTCGCCACGACTACGCCGCTCGTGTTCGGCGCGTGGAAGAACGTGCCGAGGACGTCGGGGATGATCGTCGAATCGACGGTTCGCTCGACGTTGCCGAAGCGGAGAATGGTCTGCGGTGACGTCGTGCGCGCATCGGTGTGCCACACCGGCGAGTTGATCGCGGGCGCGAATGCGACGCGTGCGTTCGCCGGCGGCAGCACGCCCGGGATGTAGATCGGATCGCCGGAACTGTTGTCGACGACGCTCGCGTAGCCGAGGATTTGCGCGTTGCTGGTCATCACGAGCACGAAATCGCCTCGTGTCAGCAGCGGAAACTGCCGGTGCGAGAACGGCGCGACGTCGTGATCGAACGCGCCGACGGTCGCGCCGCTGCGCGCGTCGAGCACCGTCACGTGCACCGTCCCTCCCGATCCTCCGACGTCCGCGAATCCGTAGTTCGTGCGGAAGGCATCGTCGACCTCGGCGTGATTGATGATGAGCGGCAGCGAGGTCGCCTCGCCCGCCGGTACGAATTGTCCGAATGTACCGACCGGCGTCGTGGTGTAGGTGCGCGACGTGATCACGAGCTGCGCGACGTCGCCCTGGATCGCGAGCTGTCCGACGCCGACGCTCTGCAGCTCGTTCGCCACGATGTCATCGAAAGCCACGACATGCCCGGCGTCGATCACCGCGTTGAACGCTGCGAACGCGCTGTTGCCGTTCGCGCCGCTCGGCGTGTAGATCAGGGTGACGTGCGCCGGCGCGTTGCCGCGGTTGTAGAGCCGCACGTCGCTGACGAATCGCGTCCCGTTCGCGCCGTTCACGTGTCCGACGACCGGAATGGTCTTCGCCGGCGCAATCGGCCGCGACGTCGCGGGAGCATCACCCACGAATTCGATGCCGAGCTCCCACGACAGGAACGTTCCGATATCGGTCGGCAGGACATCGGCGATACGCAGTTGCCACGTCCCGGCGGCCGAGCGTCCGCGCAACACGTCGAGCGACTGGAACGGTTGCGCGTCGACGCCGTACGTGACGTCGAGATCGGGCGTGATGTCGAGCGTCTCCTGCTTCAGCACGACCGTCGTGCCGTCCGGCGCGGTGAGCGTGATGCGCAGGTTGCCGCGCGCGGGATGCGCCGCGCGCACGTGCACGAAAAGCCGGCTGATCGAGCGCGCGTCGTTGATCGTCAACGTCGAGACGATGCCGTTGGCGTCGTTCTCCGGGATGGCGATCCCCTGCTGCGGACTCTGAAAGTACGTGACCTCGCCGCGCGGCGCGCGATCGCAATCCGAGGCGCTGAGCAGTCCGCGCAGCGTCATCGCGGAGCAGATCGTCGTCGCGTTCGCGCCGCCGTTGAGCTGGCGGTCGGCGTCGAGGAGCTTCTGCGCCATCACGCGGAACGTCGGCGACGGCGGCGTGTCGAAGTACGACTCGATGACCAGCGTGTCGGTGACCTGCTTGCCCGCCTTCAGAAAAATCTCGCGCAGCGCCGACGACCAGATCTCGCCGTTTTTATGTTCCGTGCCGCTCTGATTGCTGTCGATGTAGTCGGCGATCGTCTTCGTGCTGTCGACGCGGCGGAGACAATCGGAACCGGCGGGATAGCCGCAGCCCTGCGAGGAATCGTCGGTCCAGCAGCGCGCGTCCCAATCGCCGATGCAGAACGGATCGCGCCCGCTCTGCACCGTCTCCGCGTAGGTCGAGGAAAACGACCAGTAGTCCGCGTAGCCCTCGCCCATCGCGCGCGACTGCTCGCGCGATTCGCCGCCGAACGCGCCCGGCGCGATCCAGTCCTGCACGACGTGCATGAACTCGTGCAGCATGATGTCGGAGTCCTCGGCGTCGTCGGTGCCGCCGTCGCCGAAATAGAGACCGCCGTGGCCCGGCGTGGCGCTCGGGATGTAGTACGAGTTATCGCTGCCGTTCGCGGCGTGCGGGTCGACCGGGAGCAGATAGTCGACGAGCCGCCGCGAGCCGGTGTAGCCGAGCGATTGCAGGTAGCGCTGCGCGCGATCGATCTGAAAGTACGCGTTGACCTGCTCGAACTGCCGCTGATCGCGATCGAAGAGGAACGGCTGCGACGGATCGAGCGGCGCGTTCGTCGGCTGTTCGAGATCGACGATCGCGCAGTTCGCGCCGTTCAATCCCGCATCGACGTCGACTTCCTTGTACGCCGCGCTCGGCACCGCCGCTTTCTGATCGTTCTGATCGAGCAGCGACGGATCGTTGAGCTGCGCGACCGGATTCACGTCGAAGACGCGCGCCTTCGCCGTCCAGAAGAGCGGGACGCGGCGCAACAGCTCGTTCGTGTCGACGTCGCGGAACTCCGCGTACTGGAGCTTCCCGCCGACGATCACTTTGCGCACGAAGCGCAGCTCGCCCTTCACGTGCAGCGCTGCGCGCTCGTGCGGCACCGCGGTGTTGTCGCCGTCGACGAGCGGGACGCCATTCACGAACTGCTGATAGTGGTAGTGCGGTCCGGTCAGCGACTCCTGCACGCGGTCGAGACGGAAATCGGGAGTGGCGGTGAGCAGTGCGGCCGCCGTGAGGAGAGCGAGCATTCCGAAGAGATGTTACGAGGCTGCGCCGGCGGCCGCTTGTGCCGGAGCGGTGACCTGCGTCGCCGGGAGCGAGAAGTAGAACGTCGTGCCCTGCCCTTCGCGGCTCTCCACCCAGATCTGTCCGCCGTGGCGCTCGACGATCTGCTTGGTGATGTAGAGCCCGAGGCCGAGGCCGCCGTAGTTGGTCGACGAGACGTGGCGTCCGCGATGGAAACGCTCGAAGACCTGACCCAGCTCGTCGGCCGGGATGCCCATGCCGCGATCGCTGACCGCGGTGACGACGTGATCGCCGCGATCGTCGACGTCGACGCTGATGTCGCTTCCTTCCGGCGAGTACTTCACCGCGTTCTCCAGCAGATTGCCGAGGACCTGCTCGAGGCGATCGCGGTCTCCGTTGACCACGCGCTCGTCGCCGTCGACGTCCACGCGGAAGTGACGATCGCTGAACGCGGTGTGATGACGGTGCACGACGTCGCGCACGAAGTTCGACCACGGGATCGACTCGCGCCTGATCTGCAGGCGTCCGGTCTCGATGCGCGACACGTCGAGGAGCTCGAGGATGAGCCGCGACATGCGGTCGATCTGGTCGAGCGCGATGTCGAGATACTCCTCCGAAGTCGCGAGGTCGTTCTCCCGGATGAGCGTCTTCGCCAGCTGCGTGTAGCCCTTGATCGAGGTGACCGGCGTGCGCAGCTCGTGCGAGGCGATGGAGAGGAATTCGTCCTTCAGCCGCGAAAGATCTTCGACCTTGCGCCGCGCTTCGACCTGGTCGGTGTAGAGCTTCGCGTTCTCGATCGCCAGCGCCGCGCGCTCCGCGAGCACCTCGGCGAGCGGGAGCTTCTCGTCGGTCATCACGCGATCGGGATCGTTCGCCGCGATGACGATCGCGCCGAGCATTTCGCGCCGCGTGCGCAGCGGAAGGATCAGCAGCGACGCGAGCTTCATCGGATTCGCGTGCTGCGACGTGCCGACGCGATAGCCGGTGTCCTCGGTCGTCACGCCTGCGATGTTCGTGGTGAGCGAAGGGAAGCCGGTGGCCACGACCTGGCCGATGATCCCTTCGCCGACGATGAGCGGCTGGCGGTAGATGTACGACCAGGCCAGTCCGAGCGAGGCCATGTCGCGGTGATAGATCGACGCGACGCGCAGCTCGTGCGAGTCGGCCGACTTCATGATCACCGCGGCCCAGTCGCCGAGGACCTCGGCCACGCGCTCGGCGATGGCCTGCGTGACCCAGACCGGATCGATGTTCGAGGAGAAGAAGGCGCCGGCGTCGGCGAGCGTCTGCGCGCGATCGGCCTGCAGCTGCATCTCGTCTTCGAGGCGGCGGCGCTCGGTGATGTCGCGGAAGGTGACGATCGCGCCGGTGGTGTGTCGCTCCTCGTGCAGCGGCGTCGCCGACATCGAGATGGCGAGGCTGCGGCCGTCGCGCTCGATGAGCATCGTCTTGTCGTGCACCGGCCGTCCCGTGGCGAGCGCTTGCGCCGCGGGAAGATCGTCGGGGTTGATCCGCTCGCCGTTGTCGTTGCGCAGGTGGTAGACGTCGGGCTGCTTGAAGATCGGAACGCCGATCTCCGTGCGTCCCAGCAGTTTCTCGCCGGCGGGATTGATGAAGACGGTGCGGCCCTCGGCATCGACGAGCATGACGCCGTCGGCCATTCCCGCGATCATCGCCTCGGTGCGCTTCACCTGGCCTTCGATCGAGCCGACGATGGAGCGCTCGATGCGGACGATGGCGATGGAGGCGCTGGCGATGATGGCGACGCCGATCAGGACCATCAGGAGCATCACCCACTGACGCTGCAAGGTCATGGCGTCGACCTGGGCGTTCTGTTCCCGGCGAAGCCGATTGGTCAGCTTGTCGGCGAAGTCGGGCGCGGAGCGGCGGAGTCGTGCGACTTCGAGCATCGCTTCGATGTCGTCCTCGTGACTGGCGTCGACCTGCTTGTCCATCGGCCCGCGAATTTCGTCGAAGTGCTTCTTGAAGTCGTTGACGGCCTTGATGTCAGGAGGATCGACGGCGAGCTGATTCGCCGCGTCGTAGTTCTTCTCGAAATCGTGGACGGCGTCGGCGTACGACTGCGTGAATTCCGTGCGTTGGTTGATGACGTAGCCGCGTGCCGAGGAGACGGCTTGAATGATCGCGCTGTCCATCGCCTGGACGGCGTCGATGAGCGGCTCGGACCCGCGCACGATCCTCGTCTCCTCGCGCCGCTCGCTCTGCAGAACGAGAATCATGAGCGCCACGCCCGCGATGACGAGAATCGCCAGCGCTGCGAATGCGCCCCAAAGCATTTTGTGAACGGAAGAGGCCATACCCCAGAAGACCAGCTCGGCCTGATGCAAGAACGGGGCCGTACGGTCTCGATTGTAGGCGCCCAAATCACGGAAAACAAGGCACTTCCGGGTCATTTTTCGTGGAACGCGCAATGCAGTACAGGACCGCGGAGGCTCTATGGCACTCAGGCCTTTACGCAACGCCACAATCACATTCGGACTGGTTTCGATCCCCGTCCGCTTCTACACGGCGACGAAATCGGAAGACATCCATTTCAACCTGCTGCACGAGAGCTGCGGCAGTCGCGTCAACCGCAAATGGTGGTGTCCGCATCACGAGAAGATCGTCGATTCGGATGAACTGATCCGCGGTTACGCGCTGTCGAAGGGGAAGTACGTCACCTTCACCGACGACGAGATCGAGACGCTGGAGACGGACGACAACCGCGCGCTCGACATCGTCGAGTTCCTCACTCTCGATCAGATCGATCCGGTCTTCTTCGAGAAGGCCTACTTCCTCGGGCCCGCCCCGGGCGGCGGCAAGACGTACAAGCTGCTGTCGACGGCGATGAAGAAGGAAGGAAAGGTCGCGCTGGCGCGCTGGGTGGCCGCGGGACGCGAGCACCTGGTGGTGATCCGCCCGTACGAGGACGGCATCATCCTGCACACGATGTTCTACGCTGACGAGGTGCGCGACTTCGACGCGATCGACCGGGAGGGGGCGGGCGAAGTGCGCGACAAGGAGATGAAGCTCGCCGAGATGCTGATCAACGAATTGAGCGAGAAGAAGTTCAATCCGGTGCAGTTCAAGGACGAGTACCGCGAGCGCCTACTCGACCGCATCCGCGCGAAATCGCACGGCAAGACGATCGTCGCCGAGGAGAAGGAAGAGGAAAAAGGCGGCGGCGAGGTCATCGACATCATGGAAGCGCTGCGCCGCAGTCTGGGAGGCGGAAGCGCGAAGTCGAAGCCCGCTGCGCGGCGCGCGGCACCACGGCGCGCGGCATCATCGAAGAAGCCTTCGAGGGCGCGCGCGCGGACGGCGTCGAAGAAGAGGAAGGCGTCGTAACGCATGGCCGGCAACCTTCTCAACAAGTACCAGAAGATGCGGGACTTCGGCGTCACGCCGGAGCCCGCGGGGAAGGTCAAGCCGGTCAAGGGCAAGAAGCCGATCTTCGTCATCCAGAAGCATCACGCGTCGCATCTGCACTACGACTTCCGCCTGGAGATGGAAGGCGTCCTGAAGTCGTGGGCGGTGCCGAAGGGGCCGTCGTACGACCCGACGGTGAAGCGGCTGGCGATGATGACGGAGGACCATCCGTACGACTACGCGAAGTTCGAGGGCGTGATCCCCGAGGGCAATTACGGCGCGGGGAACGTCATCATCTGGGACCAGGGGACGTGGGACTTCATCGAGCCGGGCGACGACGCGGTAAAGGCGCTGCAGTCGGGCAAGCTGACGTTCCGTCTGAACGGGAAAAAGATGTTCGGCGAGTGGGCGCTGGTCCGCATCAGCGGGCGCGGTCGCACCGGCGACAAAGGGAACGAGTGGCTGCTGCTCAAGCACAAGGACGAGTTCGCGAACGACAAGATCGACATCACCGAGTTCGCGCCGCGATCGGTGGTGTCGAACAAGACGGTCGACGAGGTGTCGCCGAAGAAGGTGTGGATCAGCAACCGGACGTCGACGCGCGGCGCGCCGACGATCGCATCGAAATTGGCCGCGAAAGCGGCTACGACGAAGAAGAAGCGAGCGCGATCGACGCCATCTCCAGCAGCTTCTTCTCGGAGTCGAAGCTCGCGCGCTGAATCGCCTGCGAAAGCTCGACCCACTCGACGTCGTCGACCTCGCTGAGCTGCGGCGTCATGGTCCCGCCGGTGTGGGCCATCAGGTAGAAGTCGACGCGCTTGCGGATCAGCGTGTCACCGACGCGGAAGTAGTACTCGATGGTGTCGAGCGGCTTGAGGATCTTCGCCTCCAGCCCCGTCTCCTCGAGCACCTCGCGCAGGGCGGCCTGCTCGGAAGTCTCCCCCTCGGAGACCGCGCCTTTGGGCAAACCCCAGCGCGTGCGGCCGCGGGTGGCGATCAGCGCGACATACGGTTGACCGTCGCGCAGGGCAATGACCGCGCCCCCCGACGAGTGCTCGTTGCGCACTTTCCGCTTCCCCCCAGGCATCGCCCGGGCATTTTAACTGTCTATCTCTTTTCCCAGAAAAGGCGTACATTTTGGGAAATCGTAGTGACATAAAGAGGGAGGCACTCTGTGACTTCGCTTGGCATTGGCACCGTCGTTGGACTCGTGGTTCTCGCCGGCCTGATCGTCCTCTTCATGCGCACTCGCGCGAAGGACCTGATCGAGGAGATCCTGAACAAACGCCGCCCGACTTCGAAGCTGGTCAGCCGCGCCGATTACGTCGAAGGTCTGGAGCGGATGCCTGTCGCCCTCGCGCTCACGGAAGACAAGTTCTATTACGAGAACCCCGACTTCGAGGCGATGTTCGAGCTGCGGACGATCGACGAGGTCGAATACGACGACGAGCTGGCCACCGGCCGTCAGGTCGATCATGGATGCCGCGCCCTCCGGCTCCGGTCCCACGGCACGACATTCGAGTTCATCCTCGCCCCCGACGTCTGCGCCAAGTGGATGGAAGCACTCCCGCCACACCGCATGAACGAGGAAAGAGCCAAAGCGGTCTAACGGAATCGGTCTCCGTCCTCTCCTGTTGGCTGTAACCGCGTCGGGGTGTAGCGCAGTCTGGTAGCGCACCTGCTTTGGGAGCAGGGGGTCGGAGGTTCGAATCCTCTCGCCCCGACCAACTTACCGCCTCCCTCCGTCCCCGTAGCTCAGCTGGACAGAGCAACAGCCTTCTAAGCTGTGGGTCGCAGGTTCGAGCCCTGCCGGGGACGCCAATGCACCCGCCGCCGCCCTCCCGGGTAGGGATTGACTGCCCTCCATCACTCCTACTGCAAGGGGGATTCATCCAATGCACAAGGCCTGGTGTGTAGCGATCTCGCTCGCTCTCGTCGCGTCGGTCGGGTTTGCGGAGACCGCGAAGAAACCGAAACGTGCGGCGGCGACGGCAGCCGTCACGCCGACGAACATCACCGTCACGAACAACTCGTCATCGTCCGTCTACGCCACCCTGGTTCTCGGACAACCACCGACCACGAACCCGCCGAACTGCACGAACCTCGGGCAGCAGATCCAGTCGATCGCCGACGCGCGTCTCGTCTTCACCTCGAGCGTCGCCGGGAAGAAGGTCAAGTTCACGCCGCAGGCGACCGGCATCACCACGAAGGGCTACTACCAGATGGACGCGAACGAGGTGATCACGTACGTACCGAAAACGTTCACCTGCGGATCGAGCACGTGCAGCCCTGCCGTCACGTTCAACTTCTTCTTCACGCCGGAGGCCTACAACGGAGATCCGAACAACGGCTGCGGCGGCTCGAAGACGTTCCCGAATGCGACGAACCTGGCTGAGGCGTCGATCAACTTCGGCATCAACGGATCGTCCGGCACCGGCTGCGCCAACGCGGACGCCACCGACATCAGCTGCGTCAACGGGATCAACGCCGCGCTCGCGCTGTCGCTCAGCGGAACGGGGTGGCCCTTCACCTCCGCCGACAACGGCAACTTCGGCTCGAACGCCAACGCGCAGGGGGTCTACGGATGGGCGGCGACGAATTGCGTGAACAGCGCCGGCTTCCCGAATCCGGCGGCCAACTGCGCGCCGCCGGCGAATGCTCCGCGCGCGATGAACGGCAAGTGCACCACGCCGGGCGGAACGTCGTACGCGCCGATCACCGACCCGAGCACCAACATCCAGTACTGCGCCGAGATCAGTGATCCGTCGACGACGAATCCTCAGGGTCTCTGCGTCAGCCAGCGTCCCGGCGGCGTGACCGGCGGGACGATCGCCATCGCGTTCAACGGTTTCATCTGACCGGCGGCTTTCTCAGATCGTCACGGACGCCTGCAGCGCGCCGGCGTTCGTGACGAACAGGGTCGATCCCTTGACGTCGATGAATTTCCGGCGGCGGAAGTCGCTGAGCAGGCGAGTCACGGTCTCGCGCGTGCTGCCGATCATCTGGCCGATCTCTTCGTGCGTGAGGAGCACCTTCAGGCGAATGCCCTTCGGCGTTTCGTCGCCCGTCTCGGTCCAGTCGAGGATGAGCTTCGCCAGCTTCTCGGTGGTCGACTGCGACAGGCCGAGGGCGCGGACGCCGCGCTGCGCGGAGTGATGCTCGGCGCTCAGCTGCTGCGCGGCATTCATGCAGACGTCGGAGTTCGAAGCGAGGAACTTGAGGAAGTCGTCGCGGCGGATGAAGTTCACCTGCGACGGCTCGACCGTCTCGGCGGTGACCTCGTACGGACTGCCGAGGATCGAGGCGCTGACGCCGATGATCTCGCCCGGCTCGGCGATCTTCGCGATCAGCCGCTTTCCTTCGGACGACGACATCGTCAGCTTCGCGCGGCCGCTGCAAAGGATGAAGACGCCGCGCGGCTGTTCGCCTTCCACGAAGAGGAGCGAGCCCTTGGGATAAACGCTCGTGTACTTGATGTGATCCAGGGTCTCGAGCGACGCGTGCGGCAGCTTGCAGAACGCGCCTTTGTTCAGCGTGCAGGTCGTGCAGTGGTCCTGAATGTCGATGTTGTACGGGCTGGGCATCATTCACTCCTTCTTGCTGATCACAAGATGCGCCCTGCTCGTCCGCCGCGCGCCACCCTGCCGGGTAGTTGTGCGCACATCGACGGGTGATGCCGCGCACAACCCCGTGTGCGAGGTCATACGCTGACGGTTGCGCCCGCTCACCGGTGAAACGCGACGTTTCCTCTCGATTTCCCACCCCGCGGGGTGGGAGCCTCCCCACCCGGCGATGCAAACCGGCACCGCCTGATCGGACATGGCAGCCCCTCCGCCGCGAACGAACAATGTGAACATCCCATGCGGACTGAGACACTTTCGGCTTACTCTCTCGACGAAGAGCTGCTGGTGACAGTCAAACATCTTCGTTGGGTGGCGGTGGTTGCACCGATCGTGCTGGTGACGGCGCTCGAGCTGAGCCGGCAATCACTGATCGGTGTGATGTCTCTTCCCCGCCGCATGGCGCTCGATGCGATCGCCGCGGCGGTCCTGATCGCCGTTTCGATCCTCATGGTGCGCGCGATCGGACGGATGCAATCGCGGCTCGAACGTCACAACGAGGAGCTGCTCGCGCTGCACGGCGCGGGCCTCGACGTCAGCGCCGAGCTCTCGCTCGATGCGGTGCTCAACAAGGTCGTCAGCAAAGCGTGCGCTCTCGTCGGTGCGCGTTACGGAGCGCTGTCGGTGGTTCGCGACGACGGCTCGATCGAGGCGTTCATCACGTCGGGGATCACGCCGGAGGTGCGCGCGAAGATCGGACCTCCTCCCGTCGGCCACGGTCTCCTCGGCGTGGTGCTGCGCGAAGGCGAGCACCTGCGTCTGACGAACATCGGCGGCGACGCGCGCTCGCATGGCTTTCCTCCCAATCATCCGGCGATGCGATCGCTGCTCGCCGTGCCGATCGTCTGCAAGGGTCCGTTCAAGGGCAACCTCTACCTGAGCGAAAAGCCGGGCGGCGCGGAGTTCACGCCGAGCGATGAAGAGACGCTGGAGCGTTTCGCCGTGCAGGCGGCGATCGCCATCGACAACGCGCATCTGCATCGCCAGGTCGCCGACCTCGCGGTGGCGCAGGAGCGCCTCCGCATCGCGCACGAGATGCACGACGGCATCGCCCAGGTCCTCGGCTACGTGAACACGAAAGTGCAGGCCGCGACCGAGTACATCCTGCAAGGCAAAACCGACGACGGCCTCGGACAGTTGCGCGAGCTCGGCAGCGCCGCGCGCGAGGCATACGGCGACGTGCGCGAGGCGATCGTCGATCTGCGCACGCTGCCCGGACCTTCGCAGTCATTCGAGGAAGTGCTTCGCGAATACGCCGATCGCTGGATGGACCAGACCGGCATCGCCACGCAGCTCCTCGTCGACAGCACGCTGAAGCTTTCGGCGGGGATGGAACTGCAGCTCGTGCGCATCATCCAGGAAGCGCTCACCAACATCCGCAAACACGCGAAAGCGACGACGGCGAAGATCGATCTGCGCCAGCGCGACGGAATCCTCTTCGTCACCGTGAGCGACGACGGCGTCGGCCTGCAGCAGACCGCGCGCACGCCGACGGTCTTCCCGCGCTTCGGCATGGCCACCATGCGCGAGCGGACGGAATCGATCGGCGGACGATTCGTCATCGAGAGCACGCCGGGATCAGGAACGCGCGTGCGGGTCGAGGTTCCGCTCCCGTCGTAATTCAGTTAATGCCGAGCGAAGTCGAGGCATCAGCGGCGGCGCCACGACGGGAGTGCCACGTGCGCCGATCCTGCGACGACGCAGCGCGGTGCCGCCGATGATCCCTCGACTTCGCTCGGGATAAACTCGTGCCGTGCGCATCCTCATCGCCGACGACCATGCTCTCTTTCGCGACGGACTGCGCAGTCTCCTCCAGTCGCGCGGGCATGAGGTCATCGGCGAGGCGCGCAACGGCCAGCAGGCGATCGAGCTCGCGCAGCAACTGAAGCCCGACCTCGTGCTGATGGACATCCAGATGCCGGAGCTCGACGGCGTCTCCGCCACGCGCGAGCTGACGGCGCTGATGCCGGACATGAAGGTGGTCGCGCTCACCGCGTCGGAGCAGAACGAGACGCTGTTCGATGCGATCAAGGCAGGCGCGCAGGGTTACCTGCTGAAGAATCTCGAGGCGGAGGAGTTCTTCGCCCTGCTCGATCGCGCGAGTCTCGGCGAGCCGGCGTTGACGCCAGCGCTCGCGCGCAAGCTCCTGCAGGAGTTCGCCAAGCCGGCGGCGCGTGTACAACCCGCCGAGCCCGACGCCGATGCGCTAACCGATCGCGAGCGCGAAGTGCTCGAACTGATGGTCGAGGGCGTGACGTCGAACCGCAAGCTCGCCAATCGCCTCGGCCTGAGCGAGAACACGGTGAAGTTCCACGTGCGCAACATCCTCGACAAGCTGCGGCTGCACACGCGGGCGGAGGCGGTCGGCTACGCGATGCGGCGGAAGATGGACCCTAAATCCTGATCGAGTGCCGCTGATAGAAGTTGTAGTCGCCGAGCCGCGCGCGCAGCTTCTCGACGACATCAGAAGGAAGCTGTCCCTCCGATGCGGCGACGTTCATCTCGATCTGGTGGACGTTGCGCGAGCCGGGGATGACGGTCGACACCGCGTCATGCGCGAGCACGAAGCGCAGCGCCCCTTCCGCGAGGTTGCGCGCCGTGCCGCCGATGATCGACTTCACCTCGTCGACGCGATCGCTCGCTTCCTGCAGCCGCCGCGGCGTGAGGAAGTTCTGGCGGATGTCGTCGGCCGGAAAAATCGTGTCCGCGTGGAACTTGCCGGTGAGCAGTCCTGACGCGAGCGGCACGCGCGCGATGATCCCGTAGCCCTTCTCCTTCGCCAGCGGAAAGAGCTGCGTGGCGGGCGCCTGATTGAGCACGTTGTAGAGCACCTGCAGCGCGTAGCCCCAACCGTGCGTCATGATCTCGATGCCGTCTTCCGGCGTGGAGATCGAGACGCCCCAGAAGCGGATCTTCCCCACTTCCTGCAGCCGCTCCATCGCTTCCTGGATCTCTTCGCGCCGCAGGTCCTGAATCGTCGGATTGTGCAGTTGATAGAGGTCGATGTAGTCGGTGCGCAGCCGCCGCAGCGAGCCGTCGACGGCGACGAAGATGTGCTGCTTCGAAAAGTCCTTCCGCAGCTCCCCCGCGCCGGTACGCGCGTTGCCGACCTTCGTCGCAATCACCACGTCCTGCCGCTTGCGCGACAAGACGATGCCGAGAAGCGACTCGCTGCGACCGAAGCCGTAGCTGTCCGCGGTGTCGAAGAAATTCACGCCGAGGTCGCGCGCGCGCCGGATTGCGGCGAGCGATTCGTCGTCCGAGGTGCGCCCCCATCCGATCGGCACACCCGAGGCCTCGGTGGGACCGCCGATGGCCCACGCACCGAAGCCGATCTCACTGACTTTGATCCCCGTCTTGCCGAGCTCGCGGTACTGCATCGGTCCGCATTGTAGCGGCAGCGATTAGCGCCGTTAACACTCCGACCGCGAGCGCGAGCCAGCCGACGCCGCGCATCAGCCAATTACGCAGGTACGTTTCGGTTGGGTGAGGTTCGTCGCGCTGGAGAGTGACCATCGCGCCGCGATCGGGAAAGAGCGTGGCCCCTTCGTTCGACAGCGTGATGTGGTAGTCACCGCGTGAGACGCGGAACGGCGGCGACTCCCACTCCTGGATGCCCTGCATGGTGGCGGCCGCCCGCAGATGATCGATGTGCATGGCCGTCTTGTGATCGGAGTTGTCGGTGATCACGACGCGTAAATGACAAGCGACGTGATCCTCCGCCGCCGCGGTCCTGGGCGTGTCGACACTCAAGTGAAACGAGCCGGAGGTCGAGATTTGAAACGACGAAACGGCTTCGACGCCTCCCGCCGGTAACGGCAGATGGATCGGCTCCCAGTTCGCGTCACCGTTGACGTACGTCGCGAAGATGAAGACTCCACAGGCGATCAGAAGCGATACGACGGAGCAGATCCATAGTCGCATCTAGAGATGCACCAGCTTCACTTCCTCGATCGCAGGATTCAAACGCAGCGCTGCCACCGCATCCGCGCTGAGCGCGGAGTCGATCGTCACGATGCCCATCGCCTTCCCGCCGCTCGTCGTTCGCGCGAGGTTGTACTCGGCGATGTTGATGAGGAACTCGCCGAGGATCGTGCCGACGCGGCCGACAACGCCGGGGACATCCTTGTTGATGATGTAAAGCAGATGCCCTTCCGGCTTGAACTCGACGCGGAAGTTGTTGACCGACACGACGCGCTGGCTCCGCTCGCTGAAGAGCGTGCCCGAGACGCACACCTCGTCGCGCTGCGATGACGCGCGGAAGGTGATCAGGTTCGCGTAGTCGCGCGGATTCGGATCGGAGCTCGTGCCGATGCTGATGCCGCGCTGCTGCGCGATCTGCTCGGCGTTGACGAAGTTGACGTTCGCCACGTGCGACGCGAGGAGTCCCCGGAGCGCCGCGATGGAGAGAATCTTCTGCAGCCGGTCGGGCACGCCGAACAGCTCGATCTGCGCTCGATTGACCGGCCCGTTGATGATCTGCGCGGCGAATGCGCCGAGGCGGTCGGCGAGACTGATCAGCGGCGCGGCATCGGGGTCGCCTTCGAACGGCAGGTTCACCGCCGAGACGAAGATCGAGCCGCGCAGCGCTTCGACGACCATGCGCGACGTCTCGACCGCAACGCGGTCCTGCGCCTCGATCGTGTTCGCGCCGATGTGCGGCGAGAGGATGATGTTCTTCGCGTTGAGCAGCGGGTGATCTTTCCCCGGCGGCTCATCGACGTACACGTCGACCGCCGCCGCGGCGATCCGGCCGCTGTTGAGCGCATCGGCGAGCGCCTGCTCCTCGTAGATGCCGCCGCGCGCGATGTTGAGCGCGATTGCGCCCGGCTTCATCTTCGCGATCTCGTTCGCGCCGAGCATGCCGCGCGTCTCGTCGGTCAGCGGCGTGTGCACGGTGACGACGTCGGCGCGCGCGAGCAGCTCATCGAGCGTGACGCGCTCGACGGAGTGCTGCTGAAAAACACTGTCGGCGATGTACGGGTCGAATGCGATGACGTGCATGTCGAACCCGCGTGCGCGGCGCGCGAGGCGCGTGCCGATGCGGCCGAAGCCGATGATGCCGAGGGTCTTCTTCTCGAGCTCCGTCCCCATGAATTTCGCGCGCGTCCACTCGCCGCGCTTCACGCTCGCATGGGCCTCGGGGATGTTGCGGCAGACCGCCAGCAGCATCGCCATCGTGTGCTCGGTCGCCGACATGATGTTCGCCGTCGGCGCGTTGATGACCAGGATGCCGCGCGCGGTGCAGGCGTCGACGTCGACATTGTCGAGTCCCACGCCCGCCCGCCCGATCACGCGCAGACGCGAGCCGGCGTTCACCAGCTCCTCGGTCACCGCGGTGCCGCTGCGTGTGATCAGCGCGTCCGATTCCGCGACGGCTTTCAGGAGATCGTCGCCTTTGAGTCCGGGGCGATAGTCGAGATCGACGTCGCTCGCGGCGCGGAGAATGTCGAGACCTGATTCGGCGAGCGTGTCGGTGACCAGGACCACACACTGCCCTCGCCCCGCACCGCGGGGAGAGGGTGCCGAAGGCGGGTGAGGGGCGGTGCCAGTGGCGGAGAGAACCCCCTCATCCGCCTGCGGCACCTTCTCCCCCGTGCGCGGGGGAGAAGGATGATCGCTATGCAAGCGCGACCTCCTCGAGCACATCGAGCATCGCGTTCAGATCGTCGAGCGGGATGTCGCCCATGTGTCCGATGCGGAACGTCGTTTCCTTCCAGTCGCCGTAGCCGCCGCCGAGGGTGTAGCCGCGCTTCTTCATCTCGGCGCGGATCGCGTCGGGCGATTTCACCGGCTGCAACGCGCTGACGGTGCACGACGCATGCGCCGGATCGGACGCCGGCTTCGCGTACTTCGCGGTGCGCTCCAGCGTGATGTCGCGCATGCGGCGATGCCGCTCGTAACGCGCGTCGAGCCCTTCCTGCCGGACGATGTGCTCGAGCTGCGCGGCGAGCGCGTAGAAGTGCGAGATCGACGGCGTCGACGGCACGCTCATCTCGTCCGCCTTCTCCTTGTACTGCACGAGATCGAAGTAGGTGCCGCGATACGGATGCTTCTTCGCCCGCTCGAGCGCCGCCTTCGACATCGCCGCAACAGTGATGCCGGGCGGCAGCGCGAGTCCCTTCTGCACGGAGGCGAGGCAGACGTCGAGACCCCATTCGTCGACGCGCATCGGAATGCCGCCGAGGGATGAGACGGCGTCGACGAGGACGAGCGTGTCGGCCGATTCGTCGCGCACGACGCGCGCGAGCGCCGCGACGTCGTTCGTGACGCCGGTCGACGTCTCGTTGTGCGTCAGCGTGACCGCGTCGTAATGCGCGCGGCGCGAGCCGAGATGATCGGCCAGCGCCTCGGGATCGATCGCGTTGCCCCAGCCGGCGTCGAGCCGGTCGACCTCGAGGCCGAGCGATTGGGCGATGGCGAACCAGCGCTCGGAGAACGCGCCGCACGTCGTGACGAGCACGCGGCGCGCGACGCAATTCTCGAGCGCCGCCTGCATCACGCCGGTGCCGGACGAGGTGACGACGAACGTGTCGCCGGTCGTGCCGAAGAGCGGCTTGAGGTTGGCGAGGATGCCGGCGTAGAGGTCGCGGAATTCGGGGCTGCGATGTCCGATCACGGGGCGCGCGAGCTCCTGCAGGATCTCGGGTCGCACCCACGTCGGACCGGGAACGAAGAATTTACAGGTCATGATTAGATCAATTCGTCTGGTGCAGCAGATACGCGAGTAGCTCGCGCATCGTCGTTACGTAGACCTCCGCATTGTCCCTCACGCGCTCGCGCACGCAAACGCCGCCGAAGCCGACGAAGAGGTCGACGGTCGGCTTCGTTTCGAGATCGCTGACGCCGTCGCCGACGAACGCGGCCTTGCCGTGAGTCCGCGCACGCACGTCGCGCACCACGAGCTCCTTGCCTCCGGGACGGGTGAGAAAGGAGCGGCGATCGAAATCCTGGTAGTCACCGCGGTCATCAAATCGCAACGCGACGGCGTGCACCGCGCGCGACGGCACGCCCAGATGTGATGCAAGCGGCTCGATCGCCTGCGCGATGCCGGCCGTGACGAGGTGGATCTGCACGCCGGCCTCGCGCAACACGCGGAAGGTCTCCTCGACGCCGTCGACGATGCTTTCGATGTAGCGCTGCGCCAGTGCGTCCACCGCTTCGCGCCGCGGACGGATCATCTCGAGCCGCCGCGCGTAGACCTGATCGAGCGGGATCTCGCCGTTCATGGCGGCATCGGTGAGCTTCGCAATTTCGGGATTGCCGCCGGCGAGGACGTCGATGCCTTCGATGGTGACGAGGGTGGAGTCGACGTCGAAGAAGACGAAGCGGTACTTCATGCGATTTGCCCTCGCCCGCCGCAGCGGGAGAGGGTGGCGCGAAGCGCCGGGTGAGGGCCCCCCTCATCCGCCTGCGGCACCTTCTCCCCCGCGCGGCGGGGGCGAAGGGAGTTGGCTTGCTCTGTCATAACGCCACGATCTTCAGCAGATCCGAGAACCGGTCGAGGTAGTGATCGGGATGTGACGCGCGCAGCTGCTCCGCGGACGACGATCCGGTCGGTACGACCGCGACGTCGATCCCGCTCGCGCGAGCGGCGTGGACGTCGATCGGCATGTCGCCGACGAAGAGCGCCTCCGCGGGCGGGCATTGCGTCGACTCGAGCGTGCGCAGCACGTGCTGCGCATCGGGCTTGCGCGCGCCGGCGACGTCGGGGCCGACGATGTCGCGGAAATACGGTGCGAGGTTCAGGAAGGCGAGGATTTTCTTCGAGAACGACGTCGGCTTGTTCGTGCAGACCGCCATCTCCACGCCGAGCTTCTGCAGTTCCTCGAGCGTGAGCTCGACGTCCGCCAGCACCTTCGACTCTTCGCAGCAGATCTCGTCGTAGCGCGATTCGAACGCGTCCTGCACGCCGCGCGGCACCTTCGTCACGTTGAACGCGCGCTGCAGCAGCGTCTCCAGACCGTCGCCGACGAAGTCGCGGATGCGCGCCGCGCTGAGCTCGTCGAGTCCGTGTTGCCGCCGCGCGTAGTTCACCGCCTCGGTCAGCGCCGCGTAGGAATCGACGAGAGTGCCGTCGAGATCGAAGAGGACTGCGCGATACCGGAGCGGCTGGGGCATGAGGGTGCGGATTCTACCGATTTGTCACCGGTAGCGAATTCCGGGCCGACTACGGTACTCAAATGAGAACGTCGCTCGCAGCGCTGCTCACGTTGCTCCTCCTCTCCCCGTCCATATTCGCCGAAGACAGCAACGAAAATCGCGCGGCCCTGACGATCAATCTCGAAGCGGTCGGCGACAACGCGGAAGGCGTCGTCACGCGAACGGTCTTCAAGTTCAACGTCCCGTCCGATGTGCCTCCGCAGATCCCGCTGGTGATCGTCGGCACGATCTCGCAGGACGGGAAAGTGCTGAAGAACTTCCGCTACCCGATGACGTCGGGCGCGCGCAGCGAGCTCACGGCGATTCAGACGGTGCCGGTGGGCAACGTCGAGATCGAAGCGCGTCTGATGATCCCGCTCGAAGAGGCGGCGCCGGTGATCCTCGGCAAGCTGGCGAAGACGTTCCCCGTGGCGAAGACGAACAAGCCGTACACGGCGAACATCGAAGAGGGTGCGGAGTCGGTGATCGCCGAGGGCGTAGTGCCCGAGGCGAGTGGCACGGTGAGGATCCTGACGCCGCGGCGCGACGTCGCGCCGAACCTTTTCATCGTCGACGTCGACATCACGCCGCCGGTGAAGAAGGTCGAGTTCTGGGTCGAAGGCAAGAAGATCATGACCCGCAACGCGCCGCCGTATCACGCGGAGCTCGATCTCGGAAATCTTCCAAAGCGTGTAGAGGTGAAGGCGGTCGGCTACGACGCGCAGGGCCACTACATCGACGCCGACGCGTTCGTGGTGAACGAGCGCGAGACGCCGCTGGAAGTGAAGCTGACGCGCGTGGTGACGCCCGACAACGTCTCGCACATCAAGCTGGCGGTCCACAATCCGAAGAACACGACGATCAAGTCGGCGATGCTCTTCGCGGGCCAGAAAAAGATCTTCGAGTGGACCGGTCCGCCGTACGCGGTGAACCTGCCGGCGAGCAAACTGGCCGGCGTCGATTTCATCCGCGCGTCGGTCACCGACGACACGAACTACGAAGCGTCCGACCTCCTCTTCCTCAACGGCGACCGCTTCATGGAGGAGATCGAAGTCAACCTGATCGAGCTGCCGGTGTCGGTCAGCGACGCGGCGGGCGCGCCGATCTCGAATCTGAAGCAGGAGAACTTCTCCGTCTTCGAAGACGGCAAGCCGCAGAAGATCGCCAACTTCAACTACGCCGCGAACCTGCCGATCTCCGCGGGCGTGCTCGTCGATCACTCCGGCAGCATGGAAAAGCGGATGAAGGAGACGAAGGACGCGGCGGTCGATTTCTTCAAGCAGATCATCAAGGGCCAGGACCGCGCGTTCATCGCCGGATTCGCGTTCGACGCGACGAAGATCGCGCCGTTCGTCTCCAGCGTCGACCTGCTGGAGTCGCAGGTGAAAGCGATTCCGGACGCGGGCGGCGGAACGTCGCTCTACGACGCGATCATCACCGGCCTCTATCGCTTCCGCGGCGTGCAGGGACGGAAGGCGCTGATCGTGCTGAGCGACGGCGAGGACACGACGTCGCGCATCAGCTACGACGAGATGCTCACCTACGTCCGCGCGTCACGCGTGCCGCTCTACTTCATCGGCATCGGCCTCGGTTTCGGCGATTTCTCCGGCACGTCGAAGATGAAGGCGATGGCCGCCGAGACCGGCGGCGTGGCGTACTTCATCAAGGACGTGAAGGCGCTCCCCGACACGTACGTGCAACTGGAGAAGGAGCTGCGCACGCAGTACCTCATCACCTACAACGCCGAGGCGTCGAAGAAGGATCAGAAGTACCGGACGGTGGAGGTGAAGGTCGATCGGCCGGACGCGAAGGTGAGGACGATTCGGGGGTACATCCCGTAGCGCGTTATTGATTCAACCTTCGGTACGTCGCCGAGAGAATCGTCACCCTCTTCACGTACGTCCTCGTCTCCGAGAACGGCATCGACTCGAGGAACTCGTCCATCGGCTTGCGCGGGGCGCCGCGGCGCCAGTTGAGCACGTTGCCCTGACCGGCGTTGTACGACGCCACGGCGAGCTGCGGGTTGCCGCCGAAGAGATCGGTGAGATGGCGGAAGTGGTACGTGCCGAGCCTGATGTTCACTTCCGGATTCTCGAGATCGCCCGATGAATGGAGCTTCTGCGCGAGCTCTTTTCCGGTCGCCGGCATGAGCTGCATCAGGCCGGTCGCACCGACGCGCGATTTCGCGCGCGGGTTGAAGTAGCTCTCCTGGTGGATGAGCCCCATGATCAGGTACGGGTCGACGCCGTTCTTCTTCGAGTACTCGCGGATCTCGTCCTCGTACTTCGTCGGGTAGTACATGCGGAGGAAGTACGGCGGCACAGCGTCCTGCTCGACGGTGGCAAGCTGCGGAAACGCGCGGCGGATGGTCATGAACATCAGCTGCGTGTCGCCGTTCGCGTGATAGAGGTCGGTCAGCAGCGCGTCTGCGTACGCCTGGTTCGTCTTGTTGACGTTCTTCTGAATCTCCATCCGCGCGTTCTTCATGTCGGAGAGCGCGGTGAGCTCGTACGCGAGACGCAGCTCGCGCGGCATCATCTTCTCCGCGAGCTGGCCCCAGTCGGGACGATTGATCTTCAGCGGATTCGTCGTCTCCTGATGTCCCGGCACGCCGCGCGATTTCGCGAAGAGTGCGTAGAGGTCGTCGTACGGCGCGGAGGCGAGCGCGCGGTAGATCGTCATCGCCTCGTCCTTCTGGCCGGCGCGCTCGATCGTCCGCGCATACCAGTACTGCCCCTGCCGCTTGATGCCGACGCTCTGGTACGTGTCGGTGATGAATTTGAAGTTGTCCTTCGCCGTGACGAGATCGCCGCGCCCGTACGCCGCCCACGCCTTGTCCCAGAAGTGCTGCAGGCCGGGATCGGCGAGGCGATCGAGCTTCACCAGTTGCCTGATCAGCTCCTGTTCGTACTCGTCCTGATTCTTGGCCTCGGCGAGACCGATCAGCGTCGTCAACACCTCGACATGCATGGAGTGGTCGAGCCGCAGCGACAGCAGATCCTTCAAGCGCTCGGTCCCCAGCCGGTTGTACTCGTCCTGCTTCGCCTTCTTCGGCAGGTCGATCAGCTTGACCTGCACCTTCACCTTCGCGAATTTCGGCTTCGTGATCGTGCGCGCTTTCTTCCCCTTGCCGCGCTTCACCTTCGTCACGCCGACCTGCTTCCGCTGCAGAACGGTCTTGTAGACGACCGGATTGATCGACGACGCGAGTGCGCGGTAGCTCTTCGACGCGTGATAAATCGCGGGGATCGCGACCTTGAACGAGCTCGAGGCGAGCGGCTCGAGCACTTTGTTCGCATCCTCGTAGCGACGCAGTTGGTAGAGCGCGATGCCGCGATTCAGCGCGACCGCTTCGTGCATCGACGGCGGCGCAACCGGCTCGAGCGCGGTGAGCTCGTCGAGCGCGTTCTGCGGATCGCCGTCACGCAGCAGATTCACGGCGCGCTCCAGACGCTCGTCGGCCGTGATGCGAATCGCGGCGTCCTTCGGCACCGATGAAAGCGAGCGGACGATGGCCAGCGCGTCGCCGGCCTGCGCCGCGCGCGGACTCTTGATGGCGATGTTGCGCGCGGCGAAGAGCACGGCGTCGATGTCGCCGCGGATGAAGCGGTCCTCGATCACGTTCCAGCGCGCGGTCGCGGTGACGGACGGCGTTTCCGATCGCACGGCGATGCCGGCGTAAACATCGGCGCTGCGATCCCAGTCGGCGACGTTTCGATAGAGGCCCGCGAGATTGAAGGCTGCGTCTTCCCAGTACGCGAGCGCCGGCGTCATCGACCACAACTGCGCGAGCGTGGTGCGCGCCGACTTCCGGTCGCCGGCGACCTGATGTCCGTTCGCGAGGAGATAGAGGCGGTATTGCTCGACGGCGCGCGAGCCGAAGCGGAACGACGAGAGCTGCTTGACCGCGTCGGGGCCATCGCCACGCTGCAGCGCTTCGACGCCCGCGGTGTAAACGTCGCGCAGTTTCGCGAGGTCGGGGGGCGCTTCCGGCTTCGCCCGCGCGGCCTTCTCGCGCTGGGCCTTCGGCAGCAGATCAAAGTAGTAGATGCCGAGCGCGACCAGTGCGAGGGCGACGACGACCGCGATCGAGACGACGAGCCAGCGCTTACGCATCAGCTGGCGAGAGTGCGAAAGGGCTGCCTGTTACAGCCCCAGCGATTCGGCGTGACCGTCCGCGAGGATTCTCACCAGCTCGTCGTAGAAGTAGTTCGACGTCTTCCGCACTTCGTCGGCGATGCGGTCGTCGTACATCTGGCGGCTGCGGTCGATGTCTTCCTTGAGGCGCTCGTACAGGTCGCGGTTCTTGCGTCCCTGCTCGACCTTCGACTCGTTGTAGAGCTTGATCTCGGAGACGAGCAGGCGCGCGAAACGGCGCGCTTCATCGTGCTTCTTCGCGTCTTCGCTCTGCGGTGTCTGGAACGCGGCGCCACGGCCGACGCCGCTCGGCGGCACGTACTGCGTGCTCGGACGACCAGCTCCCTCGTCTCCCATCGACGGTGCCGCGGGAGGGGCGGCGGGCGGCGGTGGAGCAGGGGCCGGCGCGGGACGCGGCGGCGGAGTGGGACTGGAGAACTCTTCGGCCGACGGGATGTTGAACTTCGGCGCGGGAGAAGCGGTGGCCATCAGTTCTTTGATCTGCGCGGCGTCGAAGCGCATGGTCTCGGTCCGCTGCGGCTCGGACGCCGGAGGCGGCGGTGCGGCGGGACGAGGCGGCGGCGCAGGAGCAGGCGCGGCCTGCGGCGCCGGTTTCGGGGCGGCGGGCGGCGGCGCGGGAGGCGCCGGTTTCGGAGCAGGTGCGACAACAGCAGCGGGCTCGAGACCGGCGGCGGTGCTGCCTCCTTCGATGAGGCTCGGCGATGGCGTCTTCTTGCGCAGCGCGAGCGTGTCGATGAGCAGGCCGGTGGCGAAGACGAGCAGCTCGACCGAGGGAGCGTCGAGCTTGGCGATGTCGGCCTCGATCGCGTCGATGTAGACCGCGGCCGCGACTTTGTCCTTGATCACCATCGGCACGAGGATCGCGCGCGTCGACGCGGCGACGCCGAGGCGTGTCGAGATGTTGGCGCCGTCCCAGATCACCACGTGCTCGTCGCGCAACACCGTGTCGAGCTCCGGGATGAGGCCGGGCGCCGCGTTGAAACGTTTCACGTGCTCGTCATTGCCGCCGGCGGCGGTGAAGCCGACGCCCTTCCAGCCGCTGAACGTCTCGCCGCGCAGGATGAGCAGCGCCGCGCGCGAGCCGAACTGCAGGCACTCCTCGAGGAGCGCGTTGAGGACATCGACCTGCGACTTGCCGCGCTCGACCGCCTGCACCGCGTTCTTCACGCGCGAGGCATCGGGACCGCCGGCCGGGAACATCTGCGGAACGAGGGTGGGGGATTCGACCGGCTCCGGCTTGAGCGACTCTTCGAGCTCGCCGATCGACTTCTGAATGTGCGGAAGAACGTTGATCGAGTTGACGTCAGCCTGAACACTCTGGAGGGCGGCCTTCAGTTGTGAGTCGACGACTTCGCGCACGTCTTCGATGGAGGACCGGATCTCCGCGACCATCCGATCGATGGACTCGCGTACGTGCGCCTCGATTGAGGTCGCGACTTCCTCTCCCCTCACGGCCATAAATCCTCCAGGTACCGTAGCTTGAACCTGCCCAGACGAGGGCGCAGCGATTATTGACCCCGGTTTTACGAGCTGTCAACTTACGGCCGGGCGGTGAAACGGCCGGTGTGCTACTTTTGTCACCAGATGACCCGGTCTCTCATCGCGGCGCTCGCCGCACTTCTGCTCGCGGCCTGCGGCGCCGGTTCGGACGGCGCGGACCACAGCGAGTGGTTGCGCGTCCTCCACTCCAAGAAAGCCGCGATCTCCCCGTCCGCCACGGCGCGCGAGAAGCAGATCTACGCGGACACACTCGCGGCGTTCGTGCAGAAGCATCCGACGCACAGTCGCGCACGCGAGGTCTACGAGCACATCCAGCTCGACTTCGCCCGCGAGCTCGCGTCGCTCGGCCGCTACCAGGATGCGATCCGTTTCTACCGCGCGATCCTCGCCCACGATCCGCAGGACGCGGCGGCGCTGAACGGTCTGCGCGATGCGGTGGAGCATCTCGCCGTCTCGCGGCAGAAGCTCCTGGCGCTTGAAAAAGGGATGTCACAACACGACGTGGCGAAAATCCTGGGGAAGCCGATCCCGGGCTGGAAGGTTCGTACTGAACGGCGCGACTCGGTGATCGAGTCGTGGTACTACCGGACGAGCGACGGACGGGTCGCCGGTGTCTACTTCCGCGATGGCGAACTTTTCGCAGCGGAAGAAAACTCGCAGGCCCGTTTGACGCCGCTCTCCGGCGGCGTCGCACAATAGGCAAAGGATCAACAACGCATGCCTCTGTACGAGTATCAGTGTCAGGTTTGTGGTGAGCGTGTCGAGGTCATCCAGCGGCACAGCGATCCGCCGTACGCGCATTGCCCGAAGTGCGGCGGCGACATGAAGAAGCTGCAGTCCGCGCCCGCCATCCAGTTCAAAGGCTCCGGTTTCTACAAGACCGACTACAACGCATCGAAGCCGTCTGAGTCGAAGTCCGAATCGAAGACGGAGACGAAGAGCGAGTCGAAGACGGAAACGAAGAGCGACAGCAGCAAGACATCCGACTGATGAAGATGGTCACCGCGAAAGATCTGAAACGACGCGCCGACTCGGTGCTCGAAGAGGTCTTTCGATCGCTGTTCGAAGAGATCGACACCGACCGGATCCGCCGCGACGTGGAGCTGATGCGCGCGAGCGAGCCCGACTTCGACGCCGCCGATCACGCGAAAACACTCGCCCGCCGCACCGCGATCCGCTGCGCGGCCGCCGGCGCGGTGACCGGCATTCCGTCGGGACTTCTCGCCATCGGCACGATCGGCGCCGATCTCGCCTATCTCGTGTTCCAGCAGTTCCGGCTCGTCGTCGGCATCGCCACGATCTACGGACACGAGCCGCATGGACGCGAGCGCTTCGCCGAAGCGCTGTCGTGTCTCGCCTATTCGTCGGGCGTCGGCATCGGCAAGCAGGGGATCGCGACGATGCTGGAGTCGGCGGTGCTCGAGGGCGGCATCGTGGCCGAGAAGATCGGTGCGCGATTCGCGCGCGAGCGGCTGATGAAGTTCGTGCCGATCGTCGGCGCGATCTCCGGCGGCGCTCTCAATTACGCCTCGGTACACGCGGTCGCGCGCGCCGCGATCCGGTATTACGAGTCGCGCGTGGACGACGCGGTGGCCGATGAGATCTGGGCTGAAGGCGATCGCGAACACGCCTGATTTGCAAGGAATGCAGCCCCATAGACCCGCGTTAGCTGGCCTGACTGCACAATGCCTAAGTTCGAGACCGAATCCATGACGGAGGTTCGCTCCGCGTTCTTCGAACGGCGGAGACTCCGCCGCATTCGGATGATCGTCGAACTGACGATGAATCTCGTCAGCAGCGACATGACGGTCACCTATCGCGAAGCGTGCTGCCTCATCGATTGCGCGCGCAAAGCGATCCTCGAGCTGCATCCGTCATTCGAAGATCGTTACGAGCGCGTCGTCCGCCCGCACTTCGAATGTCTGCTCGCCGAGCGCTGGCCGCAGGCCGAGCTGCTCCGTCCCAGCGCCTCCGAACTGGTCAATTGATCGCGTCCGGCACCACGCCGGCGATCTCGCACTTCTGCAGCACAGCCGGCGGAAATGCCGCGCGCCTCGCAAACACCATCCCCACCTCGTCGTATCCGATCAACGCCCACTCCTCACGTGGCCAGTAGACGAGTGACGCGGGCAATTGCCGCCGCTGCTTCGTCACTGCATCGACGACCGTCATCTTCCTGCGCCGGTACTCATCGACGGCCAAGTCGATCTGGTATTTGCTCAGAAGCGCGCGCCACGCGCGGCCGTCGAGACGAGCACGCGCGTACTCCGCGTTGAACGTGCGATAGAGCTCGTTGCGGCCGTCGGTCAGTGCGCGACGTTCGGGATAGCACGACCAGATCAGGAACCCGCCGAACTGATCGGGGTTGTAGATGTGACCGCGCAAGCCGCTCGCTTTCAGACGTGCAACGGCCGCGAGCGGCCAGCGATGCTTCGCCAGTCCGATTCCGTGCGGCATCACAACGAACGCGAAGATGACCACCGCGCCGGCGACGACATACGCCACCGGCTTCTTCCATTCGATCGGCGGCAACAGCAACGGCAACGCGGCGAAGTAGAGCGGCTGATGCCGCACGTGGAGGATCGCCAGCAGCGCGAACATCGCGAAGAGCACGTACTCGCCTTTGCGCATTTTCACGAAGAGCGCGATCGCCGCGATGATCGAGAGGTAGAGCAGCGGAAAGACGAGCGGCGAGCTGCGCTGCCACTCCGCATTCGTGAACGCGCCGCTCGTGACCAGCGCGTTGAGCGAGATCGGCGCCGCGATCGCGCGCCACCCGAACGGATTCACGAGCAGTGCGGCGCAAGAGGCGAGCGTGCGCGGGATCGAGCGCGTCAACACGAGCATGATCACCGGCGCGAGCAGCGCCGAGGGGTGCACGTTGATCCAGAGCACTGTGAGGAGAGCGAAGGCGATCCAGGAGCGTCTTGCGATGGCGATCGCGATCGCGACGAACGCCGCGGCAATCGATGCGGGCCGCATGTCGAGCAGCGGATTGGCACCGGCGAAGGCGACGCACGCGACGACAGGATCACGCGAGAACGCGAAGAGCGCGGCGGCGAAGAGCGCGCGGAGGATGCCGAGCGCAGCGAATGGAATCGCGTAAACGCCGATGTCGAACAGCCACTCGCCGTTGATCCACGGCACGCGATCGCTCGCCACCGCAAACGGATCGCTCGCCGGCAGCGCGCGATGCTCGACGATCCAGCGGCCGGTCGCGAGATGCCAGAAGAGGTCGTAGCTGCGGAGCGGAACGAGCGCGACGATCGCGAAGACGACGAAGAGCAGGACCGTGCGGCGCACGCCGCGAGTGTAGGACAGGCGCCCCGCCTGTCCTCAAACTTACCGCGTCGTCGGAGCGGGACTCGCCGGCGGCGCGGGCGGCGCCGGAATCGTGGTCGGCGCCGGAGGCACCGGCGGCACGCCCTGCACCGCGGGGACCGGCGGCACGGGCGGGACGCCGTTCTCGAGGCGGATGTCGCCGTTCACGGTGGAGATCCGGAGCTCGTGCTTTCCGCCGTTCACGTCACCCGACACGCGGCGGCTGCCGGGATGCGAGTGGATGCTCAGCGGGAAGGTCGCTTCGAAGTCGCCGTTGACCTGCGACAGATCGCATGCGAACGACGCGCTCGGCGGCAGCACCGCAACCACGCGGCCGTTCACTGTCCTCAACTTCGCGCCCTGGAAGTCGCGGACGAACTTCGCCATCACGCGGCCGTTCACGGTGCGCGCATTGACCTCGGCGCTGCCCGCATTCTCCAGGTTGATCTCACCATTGACGTTATTCGCCTCGGTCGGGCCGTCGATGCCGTGCGTGGCGATGCGGCCGTTCACCGTGCGGAGCTCGAGCTCCAGTTGCGGAGGAACGCGGAGCGAGTAATCGACCGTCACGTCATCGCCGAAGTGGAAGCCGATGAAGCGAACCTTGTGACGGCGCTTCCGCCCGATCTCGAGCGTGTCGCCGTTCACTTCGGACTTGAAGTAGCCCTGGTTCTCCTGGTTCGCCTGCGGTTTCTCGTATGCGCGGACGTGAGCCACGAGCGTGATCTCGTTCGCCGTTCCAGCCTCGACGTTGACGCTTCCGTTGACCTCGTTCACATGGAGGCGATGGATTCCATCGGCCGGCCAAGTCCGGTTGATCGTCACTTCCCGCCGCTCGCCGGCCACACAGGCCATGAGCAACATCGCGGGCAGTAAATAAAGGTAGCGGTTTCGGCTGTTCATTCGAGTCACCTGCAACGGGTTACTACGGACACCAGGGGCGAGAGTTTCAATTGGCACTGATCGACACTTCCCAGACCACCCTTCTCCGGATCGCCGCCTTCCTGGTCGACGCCCTCACGATCTCGATTCTCCTCATGCTGCCCGCGTCCGCCATCAGCTACGGGATGGCCTGGGTCGGGGGATCGGTGAAGGCGATCCAGATCGTCTGGTGGGTCGCGCTCTTCATCTTATTGACAGCGCTGCTGATCCGCGACGGATTTCGGGGCCGCTCCCTCGGCAAGCAGATGCTCGGCCTCCGGCTGCTGACGCCGCGCGGCGAAGGATGTGGCTGGTGGCGGTCGGTGCTCCGCAACCTGACGGTCGTCGTCTTTCCGCTGACGCTGATCGAGGTGTTCCTCGTCGTGGCCGGCAAGCCGCGGCTCGGGGACCTGCTCGCGAAGACGACGGTCAGCGAGGAGTGAAGCGGATCCGCTTCTCCGTCAGCGTCGCTCCGAACTTCTCCGCCATCGACTCCCGCACATCGAAATCAAAGGTGTTCGACTCGCCGAAGTTCTCGGCGACGAGCACGACGTCGGGCGGCGCCACCATCCGGTACACGGTGCTCAGGATCTCGAACGGCACCTCGAGCGTGAAGCGCTTGTAGACGTATCGATCGATCAGCGATGTCGCGCGAAGCGCCTCCGCCGCGGTCTCGCGATACGCGCGCGACAGCCCGCCGGTCCCGAGCTTCACGCCGCCGTACCAGCGCACGACCACCACGCCGCACTCGTGCACATCGGCTCCTTCGATCGCGGAGAGGATCGGCTTCCCCGCTGTTCCCGACGGCTCGCCGGCATCCGAGCCGCGCGTCCGGCCGCCCCACAGTCGAAACGCCCAGCAGTGGTGCGTCGCGTCGAAGTGCTTCTTCTCGATCCGCTGCAGCTCCTCGAAAAACGCCTCCTCGCTCGACACCGCGAAGACGATCCCGAGGAACTCCGAGCGCTCGATCTTCATCCGCGCCTCGGCCGGCGCCGCGGGCATGCGGTAGTGATCAGCGGGCATAGCGATACGCCGAGACGTAACGATTGCCGTGCAGGAAAAAGCGCAGCGGCCAGTGCGCCGCGTCGCCGGAGTTCTCCACGCCGATCCGCTTGCTGACCGCGATCTCTTCCTCCGGTACGTCGAGGTCGCGCTCCGTGATCCACAAGCGATCGCCGTCGAGCGGCTCGCCGTCGCACAGCTTGTCGACCGCGAGCGCCGCGCAGACTTTGCCCGGTCCGTTCATCAGCTCGAAATCGTTCTTCGCTTTCGGCCGGCGCTTGCGCATCGACTCGATCCCTTTGACCGGCACCGCGGCGCGAATCAGCACGGCCTCGGCGATGTCCGCTTCCTGGCAGACGACGTTGAGGCACCAGTGCATGCCGTAGCTGAGATAAACGTACGCATGCCCCCCTTCGAGGTACATCGATTGATTGCGTTCCGAGCGCAGGCCGCGTCGCGCGTGACTCGCGGCATCGTTCGCGCCGAGGTACGCCTCGACCTCGACGATCCGCGCGGCGAGCTGCTCGCGTCCGAGCCGGCGCCAGAGCACGCATCCGAGGAGCGCGCGCGCGACCGTCACCGTGTCCTGGAGATAGAACTCAGGCGGAAGCTTGTCGGGCACGATGATCGAGCTCGTCTTCGCCAACGTAGCGATTGATGATGTTCAGCAGCTCCGCGTGCACCGCGGGAGGCGCGCCGACGATGTTGCCGCGCGACAGCCAGCGATCGCCGCCCGAGAAATCGCTGATCGTGCCGCCCGCCTCGGTGACGAGCAGCGATCCCGCCGCGATGTCCCACGCCGCGAGATGGATCTCGAAGAATCCGTCGAACACGCCGGCCGCGGTGTAGGCGAGATCGAGCGCCGCGGAGCCGGGCCGCCGCACCCCCTTCGCCACCATGATGATGTCGCGGAAGATGTTGGTGTAGATGTCGACGTACTGCTGCGCGCGAAACGGAAAGCCGGTGGTGAGAAACGACGCTTCGACCTTCTGTTGATCGGAGACGTGCATCGGCTGACCGTTTCGGAAGGCGCCCGCGCCGCGCTCCGCGGTGAAGAAGAGATCGCGCAGCGGCTCGTGCACCACTCCGGCGACGATCTCCTCGCCCTGCTTCAGCGCGATCGAGACCGACCAGATCGGAAAGTGCTGCAGGTAGTTCGACGTGCCGTCGAGCGGATCGATGATCCAGGTGCGGCGGTTCGCTGACGTGCCGCTGCTGCCGGTCTCCTCGCCGAGCGTCGCGTCGTCGGGACGCTCCTGCGCCAGGAACTCGTTGATCGCCGCTTCGCTCTCGCGGTCGGCGGTCGAAACCCAGTCGTTGCGCGCCTTGAGGTCCGCCTCTTCCTTGCCGATCCGTTCCCAATAGCCGAGGAGGACTGCAGCGCCGCGTCGCGCGGCTTCAATGGCGATCTCGATGTCAGTCAAGCGAGAGGCATTCTAGTATCCTCCTGTCAAATCCTTTTTGATGGATCTCGCACAAATATCGCACTACCGCGTTGATCGCCTCCTCGGGGCCGGCGGCATGGGAGAGGTCTACCTCGCGGAGGATGCGAAGCTGCGGCGCAAGGTCGCGCTGAAGGTGCTGCCGGAGCGCTTCTCCGCGGACCCGGAGCGCATCCGCCGATTCCAACGCGAGGCGCGCGCGGCCTCGGCCCTGAACCATCCGAACATCATCACGATCTACGAGATCGGGCAGGCGGACGACCGGCACTACATCGCCACCGAGTACATCGAGGGCGAGACGCTCCGCAGCCGGGTGATGAAAGAGCGGCCGATGTCGCTGTCCGAGGTGCTCGACGTCGCCATCGGCGTGGCGAACGCGCTCGCGGCCGCGCACGAGGCGGGGATCATCCACCGCGACATCAAGCCGGAAAACATCATGCTGCGCCCCGACGGGTACGTGAAGGTGCTCGACTTCGGGCTGGCGAAACTGCTCGACGGTCCCGGCTCCGACACGAACACCGGCGCGGTGATGGGGACGCTGATGTACCTCTCGCCGGAGCAGGCGCACGGCGCCGTTCCCGACGGCCGCAGCGACATCTACTCCCTCGGCGCGGTGATGTACGAGATGCTCACGCGCCGTCCGCCGATCGTGACCAACTCGTTCGTCGAGCTCGCGCACGCCGTCGCGTACACGCTACCCGAGCCGCCGTCGAGACACGTGCATCGACTTCCCGCCGATCTCGATCGCATCGTGATGAAGACGCTGGAGAAGGACCCGACGAAGCGCTATCAGAGCGCCCGCGAGCTTCTCGGCGATCTGCGCACGCTGCGCCGCGAGCTGGAGATGGAAGGGAGCCTCGATGACTCCGCCGATGTCCGGCATTCATCGCCGGTGCTCGCGCATCAGGCGACGCTGCCGCTCACGAACCCATCGCTCGGCGGACGTCAGCGCCGCGCACTGCCGCTGCTCGCCATCGGCGTCGGCATCGCGCTGCTGGCGATCGTGGCGTGGGTGCTCGCGCGCGGACTGCTCGACGCCGACGGTCCGATCAGCACCGTCGCCGTCCTTCCGTTCATCAATGCCTCGGGCGATCCGAGCTCCGAGTACCTCAGCGACGGCATCGCCGACAGCATCACCGACTCGCTCTCGCAACTTCCGCAGCTGCAGGTCGTCGCGCGGAGCCGGGCGTTTCACTACAAAGGCGTGACGGTCGATCCGCTCACCGCCGGACACGAGCTCCGCGTGCGCGGCGTGGTCACCGGACGCGTGTTCCTGCGCGGCGACATGCTCGTCATCCGCGCGAGCCTGACCGACGTCCGCAAGGGAACGCAGATCTGGGGCGAGCAGTACGACCGGCGTTTGTCGGACGTGTTGTCGGTGCAGCGCGAGATGGCGCAGGAGATCTCGAACAAGCTGCGGACACGCCTCTCCGGCGACGAAAAGAAGCTGCTGCAGAAGCGGAGCGCCTCGAGCAGCGACGCGTTCCAGCTCTATCTCAAAGGACGCTACTACCGCCGCAAGTACAGCGAGGAGTCGGTGCGCAAGGCGGTCGCGTTCTTCAATCAGGCGTTGGAAAAAGATCCGACGTATGCGCTCGCGTATGCCGGTCTCGCCGATGCGTACTACGGACTCTCGAACCTCTACCTGCCGCCGCGCGAGGCGATGCCGCGCGTGCGTGAGGCGGCGCAGCGCGCACTCGCGCTCGACGATTCGCTGGCACAGGCCCACACCTCGCTCGCGCTCGTCCTCGTCTGGTACGACTGGGACTTCGCGGCGGGGGAGCGCGAGTTCCGCCGCGCGATCTCGCTCAATCCGAATGATTCCGAGGGACATCGGCTGTACGGCAACTTCCTCGCGGCGACCGGGCAGTCGAATCGCGCGCTGACCGAAATGAAACTGGCGGAGCAACTCGATCCGCTGTCTGCGCCGGCGAGCTGGGATGTCGGCCGCGTGTTGTTCTACTCCGGACGTCTGGCCGAGGCGCGGACACAGGCGCGCAAGGCGCTCGAGCTCGACGAACGCTTCGCGCATGCGTACATGCTCCTCGCGCAGATCGCGGAGCGCGAAGGGAACACGACCGAGGCGCTGGCGCTGATGGAGAAGGGGATGTCGCTCGCCGGCCGCACGCCGTTGTTTGTCTCGATGTGGGGCTTCGTGAACGCGCGCGCCGGCAAGACGCAGGAAGCGCTCGCGTCGATCGACGAGCTGAAACGCCGGCCGAGCTACACGCTCCCGCTGTTCCTCGCCCGCGTCAACGCGGGCCTCGGGCGCTCCGACGAAGCGATCACCTGGCTGGAGCAGGCGTACACGGACCGGTCGGAGTCGATCGTCTGGCTGAAGGTCGATCCATCGCTCGAATCGCTGCGGACCGAGACGCGATTCAAAGAGCTGGTGAAGCGGGTGGGTGTGTAGGGGGGACTACCCCCCTCATCCGGCCTTCGGCCACCTTCTCCCGCGGGGAGAAGGGGTGCCTGCCTTGCGGTGCGCCAGATGCGTTGTCCTTCTCCCGCCGCAGCGGGAGAAGGTGGCCGGAGGCCGGATGAGGGGCTCTTTCCACAATTGAGGGTAGGGAAATAGGAACTTTTCCGCTCCCCATTTGCGATGGCCCGTCGTGCTCGCAACGTGGTCGTTGTGTCCCCGCACGCGTTCGCGTGGGATCGCGCGCTGCTCGCGACATTGCGTCATTCGACGCTTCCCTTCGGCGCCGAGCTCGATCTCGAACCGCTGAACGAGTGGAACCTCGGCGCGCGCGAGCGGCTCTCGCTGGTCGCGCAGTTCGCGGCGCATCAGGCCTTCCTGCAATTCGCGAGCATCGCGGACGGTGAGCTCAGCGCCGATGAATGGCGCATCGTCCGAAAGCGTGGCAGTGATTGCCGGCTCGTGCGCGTCGCGGCTCGGCATCCCGATCCGTCGACGGCTCCGCCGATGCTGACGCTCATTCATCAGTTCGCGGATGCGATCGACGCACCGCCGCTCGATGTGCTGCGGCAGTCGTGGGGACGTGCGGAATCGGTGTACGCCGAGGCGCATCGCAGATTGCGCGAAGACGTCGCGTCGGATCTGCGCTGGACGCAGTCCGCCGCGGCCGGATCGATCCTCGCGCCGGGACCGGAAGCGCTCGACGCGCTCTGGTCATCGCGCGGCGGACGTTACGAATGCAGCGATACGACCGCCATTCGCGCGATGGGCGACGCAATCGTCCTCGGCGGCGGCTCGCCGTTGCGCCGCTACTCCGCGCTCGACGCACTCGTGCCGCTGATCGGCGAGCTCGATGAACTGAGCGAGAGCGACGTCGCGGAACGCGTCATCGCGCGGTTCGACGACCGGCAACTGATCTTCATTCTGGAAGAGGTGTTCGACGCGGCGTCGAAGCAGGTCGTGCAGATGATCTCCAACGTCGAAGGCGCGACGTGGATCATGCCCGGCGGAACGCCGCTGCCCGAGTCGCGGCACTTCGTCATCGCGCGCCACCTCGCAACGCAGCGCGCGCTCGAATCGCGTTCGTGGCCGTCGATCGAGTCGCTCGTGACCTCGCCGGTGTATGAGGCACTGCTCGAGAGCGGGACGTTGCCGCCCGATGACCTCACGCTCTCCGAACCGAGCCGCTCCTATCTCGGCGCGCTCTCGCTCCTCGGGCAACGCATCCCGTGCGATGTGGCGAAGACGTTCCTCGGCGAATTTCTCTTCACCGGCTCGCTGGACGAGCTGCTGATCGATGGCGTGACGTCGATCGAGCACGATTGCTTCGTCCTGACTCGCAATCTCACGCATCTCGTACCCGAGGCTTCGCGCGCGGCGCTCTGTCGCGTCGCAGCGGAGAAGCTCGAGTCGTTCAAGTGGAGCGGCGCGGAAGAGATCGTGCGCGTGCTGCGCGATTTTCCGCGGCATGCACTCACCGAAAAGTTGGCCGAGAGGCTCGCAACCGCGCTGATCGATCGCGGACGTTATTCGGAAGCGCGGGCGATCACGAAGAACGAAACGCTGATCGCGAAGTGCGAGCGCCGCACCGGCGATTACGACGCCGCGCTCGCCCGCCTGGAGCGGATGGAGTACCGCGACTTCGACGCCGCACTGCTGCGGAGCGAGCTCCTGTTCGTCGACGGGCGTTACGACGAGGCGCACAAAGCGCTCACCGACTGCGAGCCGGTCAACGACGCGGAGCGCGCGCGGCTGTCGTATCACCGCGCCGTCCTCGCGAACGAGGCAGGGCATTCGTTCGCCGGACGCATCGAGGATCCGTACTGGCTCGCGCGGCACGCGACGTATCGCGCGATCCGCCATCGCAACGCGAGCGTGGCGCTCGAATCAACGGCGGTCTCGCTCGAGCTGGCGAAGACGGTTCCGGATCGAATCGACGTCTCGCTCGATCGCATCTTCGTGCTCTTCACCGCGGGCCGCTGGCGCGAGACGCGCGCCGAGGCGATGAACGCGCTGGCATTAGTCGAGGAGACGGACGGCGATCGTGCGGCGGGCGGCATTCTCTTCACGCTCGCGTTTCTCGTGGCGGATGACGGACAGTGGGTGCATGCGTCGCATCACATCGAACGGCTGCGGCACTTTTACTCCGGCGTCGGCGACGCGCGGCGGCTGCGCGAGCTCGACCTCCTCACCGCGCATCTCGATTTCAGCCGCGGGCGTTTCGAGCGTGCGCGCATCGCGGCGTCGGCGGCGCTGGAAGCGGAGCTGTCGTCGCAGATGCGCGAGGCCGCGTACCTGATCCTCGACGAGATCGATCGCATCGAAGGCACCTCGACGCCGCTCCGCTCGACCGGCCGCACGCCGAACATCGAGCTGACGCGCCGCCACAAGCGACTCCTCGGCGAGGAATCCGACGCGACGGAGCTCGAGCGCTTCCGCACCGCGCTGACGAAGAACGATCACGCAACCGCGGAGCGTCTGGCGCGCGAGCTCGGCATCGAGATCGAGATGCCGTCCGCCGCCGCGAGCGAGCTGCATGTGATGCGCGCCGCGGCGACGCGCGACTTCCCGTTCGGTCCGCACGATCTCGGCGCGGTTCGCTGGCGCTTCGCCACGCGCAACCGGCTCGGTCACTGGAACGAGATCGGCTCGCTGCCGCCGATCGCATCGACGGAGCTCGATCAGGCGATGGCGGCGCAGGTGCCCGACTGGATCGCGTGCAGCGAACGCGAACTGCTCTACATCGACGGACTCTGGCGCTGGCCGGCCGAATCGCGCGATGCGATCGCCGCGCTCTTCCAGACGCGCGCGGAAAACCATCGCCTACGCCGCCTCCTCGAACAGGAAGAGCCGGTGCACGCGCACAGCACGACGGTCGAAGGGGTGATCGGCGACTCGCCGTCGATGCACGAGGTCTACTCGACGATCACGCGCGTGGCGAAGCGCGACGTCGCGGTCTGCGTGCTCGGCGAGTCGGGCACCGGCAAGGAGCTCGCCGCGCGCGCGATCCATCGCCACTCCTCGCGCAGACAGAAAACGTTCACCGCCGTGAACTGCGCGGCGCTGCCGGAGAACCTGATCGAGAGCGAGTTGTTCGGTCACGTGCGCGGCGCATTCACCGGCGCCGATCGCGATCGCGCGGGCCTCATCGAGACGACCGACGGCGGCACGCTCTTCCTCGACGAGATCGGCGAGATGCCGCTCACCGCGCAGGCGAAGCTGCTCCGCTTTCTGCAGGAAGGGGAGTTCCGGCGCGTCGGCGACACGGTGAATCGGACCGCTGACGTCCGCATCGTCAGCGCGACGAACCGGAAGCTCGACAACGCGGTCGAGGAAGGACGGTTCCGCGAGGATCTCTACTATCGAATCCGCGGAGTCGAGGTCGCGCTGCCGCCGCTGCGCGAGCGCGGTAGTGACGTCCTGCAGCTGGCGACGCACTTCCTCGCGGCGGAGCGCGAGAAGCATCGCGGCGGCGCGTCGTCGTTCACGCCCGACGTCGAAGCGATCCTCTCGTCGTACGCGTGGCCGGGCAACGTGCGCGAGCTGCAGAACACGATCCGCGCGGCGCACGCGCTGGCGGGCGAGGGACGCGCGATCGACGTCGAGCATCTGCCCGAGCGGCTGCGGCAGGTCGTCGCGAAGCGCGGCACGGCGGGCTCGTATCAGGAAGCGGTGGCGCGGTTCCGGCGCGAGCTGATCGAGAAGTCGCTCGCCGCCGCGGGCGGCAATCAGAACCAGGCGGCATCGCTGCTGCGGATGTCGCGGCAGGCCCTCGCGTACCAGATCCGGGAGCTGGGGATCATGGTTTGCGTGTAGGCACTTTGGTACATGGCCGTGTTCGGTCGTTCACAGGCAGGCGCGTAGAATCCTTTGCATCGTGAAACGGCTCCTTCTCGCAGCAGTGGCCGCATCGCTCACCGCCGGTTGCGCGCTCTACTCCGACGTATCGATCGCGCCTTTGATGGTGAACCCCGCGGGGATCGATCGCGGCTCCGACGTGCAGTCGATGATTCGCAAATACGACTATCTCCGCGCGATCGAATTGACGTCGTCGATCGAATCGCGGCAGCGCAGGAACACCAACGACCTCATGGCGCTCGGCGAGGCGGAGCTCGCGGCCGGCCGCTACGACGCGGCGCGCCAGCACCTCCGCGCGGCCATCGATCTCGATCCGTACCGCACGACGTTCTCGCAGATCGCGTGGGACCTCTCGCAGGTCGAATACATGTGCAACAACTTCGAGTCGAGCCTGGAGTGGGCGCAGCTCGCGCAGAAGAACGGCCTCTCGATCAAGCAGTGGCATCTCGACTATCTGCAGGCGCTGGCGAGCACCGACATCTATCACTTCACCGGCTCGCAGAGCGATCGCGTGGCGATGCAGATCGGACGTCCGAACGTGCCGCGCATCGACGTGCGGATGAACGGGCGGAAGAACACGTTCGCCATCGTCGACTCGGGCGCGGTGCTCTCGATCGTCTCGGAGAAGCTCGCGCAGTCGCTGCCGCTGCGCCGCCTCGGGAAGTTCCAGTGGACGTTCTTCGGCCTGCTCGATGAACCGATCCAAGTCGACTTCGGCCTGCTCGACTCGCTGGAGATCGGCGGCATCCACATCGAGAACGTGCCGGTGGCGATCATGCCGAGCGACAAGATGCGCTTCCTCGTCGCCACGAACGAGCCGTTCGAGATGGACCTCCTCCTCGGCGCGAACCTGCTGAAGGAGTTCCGCATCGAGTTCGACTACCGCCACAGCAGCGCGTTCTTCACGCATCTCACCGCGGCCGATCATCAGCCGGACGAGCTGCAGAACCTCTTCATCGAAGGCTTCCGGCCGATGGTGCGCGGCACCGTGAATCGCAAGGGATGGTTCCTCTTCGTCCTCGACACCGGCTCGGAAGTGACCTTCGTCAACCAGTCGTCGCTCCCCGCGCTGCCGGTGCAGTTCTACGCGCCGAAGATGCACGGCGCGCTGCTGCAGGGCCTCGGCGGCGCGAAGAAGCGGGGCGAGAAGATCGAGAACGTGGAGCTCGGCATCGACAAGTGGGGCGGCACGTTCAAGACGCTGCCGATGTACGAGTCGGACGATCGCGCGCACGCCGTCGGCATCATCGGAGAGAACTTCCTGATGAACTTCCGCGTGATCGTTGACTTCGGGCGGATGCGCGTCGAGCTGATTCGGGGGTGACAGGCGAGGGCGCCTGTCCTACACCTTCTTCTTCCGCGCCGCCCAACCCTCGATCGTCTTCTGCGGCGTGCGGCTCAGCGCCAGCGCTTCGGGCGGCACGTCCTTCGTGATCGTCGATCCGGCGCCGACATACGCGCCTTTGCCGATGCGCACCGGCGCGACGAGCTGCGTGTCGGAGCCGATGAACACACCGTCTTCGATCACCGTCTTGTGCTTCCTCACGCCGTCGTAGTTGCAGGTGATCGTCCCCGCGCCGATGTTCACGTTCGCGCCGATCTCCGCGTCGCCGATGTACGACAGATGCGACGCCTTCGCCCCTTCGCCGAACACCGCCTTCTTGGTCTCGACGAAGTTGCCGACCTTCACGTGGCGTCCCAGCTGACTGCCCGGACGGAGATGCGCGTACGGACCGACGCTGGCTTCATCCTCGATGATCGCGTCCTCGGCGACGGTGCCGGTCTTGAGATGCACGTCGTCGCCGACCGTGACGTTGATCAGATGCACGCCCGGCTCGACGACGCAGCCTTCGCCGATCTTCGTCGTTCCTTCGAGCGTGACGAACGGATAGACGACCGTGTCGGCGCCGATGGCGACGGTGGAGTCGATGACGACGGTGCCGGGATTGCGGAAGGTCACGCCGGCGCTCATCAGCTTTGCCACGACGCGGCGCTGGATTTCCATTTCGACCGTCGCCAGGTCGGCGCGCGAGTTCACGCCCGCGGCCTCGATCGGATCGTCGACGATCACCGCGCCGACGCGATGACCGGCCTTGCGCAGCAGGCCGAGTAAATCGGTGAGGTAGTACTCGCCCTGCACGTTGTTCGTCGAGAGGCTGCTGAGATTTTCGAAGAGACGCTCGCCGTCGAACACGTAGATCCCCGCGTTCACCTCGGAGATTTTCTTCTCCGCGTCCGTCGCGTCTTTCGCTTCGACGATGCGCGTCACGGCGTTGGTGTCATCGCGCACGATACGGCCGTACATCGCCGGATCGTCGAGCTTCATCGTCAGAAGCGTCAGCGCGTTGTTCGAGCGCTCATGCTCTTCGACCAGCTTGCGCAGCGTGTCGGGACGCGTGAGCGGGACGTCGCCGGAGAGGATGAGCACGCGCTTGCCGTGGATGCCTTCCTGCCCGAGGACCGACATCGCCTGCATCACGGCATGTCCGGTGCCGAGCTGCTGTTCCTGCACCGCGTAGCGCGCGCGATCGCCGACCTGCTTCTGCACCGCTTCGCGCTGATGGCCGATGACCATCACCGGCGCGCTCGCGCAGACTTCCGACGCGAGGTCGAGCACGTAGTCGATGATCGGCCGCCCCGCGGCGCGATGGAGGATCTTGATCGTTGCCGACTTCATCCGCGTGCCGAGTCCGGCCGCGAGGATGATCACTTCGACGTTATCGGTCATCCTTCGTTTCTCCGCATTCGTTCCAGCGTCCGGCCGTACCGGTCGTAGAGCCGGAAGATCGTATCGGCAAGAGCGCGAGAGTCGTGCCTGACGTAGTTTCCTTCCGCGATGATGTCGCCGAAAAACGGCGTCACGCCGAGCTCGCGCACGGCATTCACATCGAACGGGACCGGAACCGCGTCCTCCTTCGCGTACGTCGCGAGGATCTGCTCCGAGGGACGGCGTCCGTTCATGATCATCACGTCGACGACCAGTCCCGCATGCTCGATGATCGCGGCGAGGTGCTGCTCGGCGCTGTAGTCATCGGTCTCGCCCGGCTGCGTCATCACGTTGCAGATGTAGACGCGCAGCGCCTTCGACGCGCGCAACGCATCGGCGAGGTCCTTGATCAACAGATTCGGAAGCACCGAGGTGTAGAGCGAGCCGGGGCCGATGATGATCATGTCGGCCGCGGCGATGGCATCGATCGCGCCGTCGACCGGACGCGCATCCGCGGGATCGATCGCCAGGTGCACGATGCGCGCGTGCTGGCGCGGCGTGCGCCGGCGGTCGCCGAGGTAGGAGCCGCTGATCGCGACCTCTCCGATCAGCTCCGTGCCGTCCTCGAGGATCGCGCGCAGGCGAACGTCGCTCAGCGTCGACGGATAGATCGCGCCGCGGATGGCGAGGATGTTCGACGCGCCGAGGATCGCGTTGTCGAAGCTGCCGGTGATGTCGGTCATCGCCGTCAGCAGCAGGTTCCCGAGGGAGTGCCCTTTGAGAGGACCATCGGCTTCGAAGCGGTAATTGAAGACCTGCGAAAGGATCTGCTCCTCTTCCGCCAGCGCCACGATGCAGTTGCGGATGTCGCCCGGCGGGAGCATGCCGAAATCGCGTCGCAGCTCGCCGGAACTGCCCCCTTCATCGGTAACGGTGACGATCGCGCCGAGGCTGGAGATCGACCAGGTGCCCGCACCGCCGACGAACGTCTTCAGGCCGCGGAGGAGTGTCGAGAGTCCCGTGCCGCCGCCGATGGCGACGATGTTGAGGCCGGAGCGCATGAGTGCGCGGCAACCCTACTTCTTTTTCAGCTCGGTGAGAACCAGCTTCGCCACGGCCTTGAGCGTGTCGAAGACGCCCGTGCCGTTCATCGCCACCGCCTCGAATGTCGGCTCACCTTTGAAGTTGAGCTGGCGATACATCTCGTCGGCGGGGAGGGCGGTGGGGAGGTCGCGCTTGTTGAACTGCAGCGCGTAGGGGACGCTCTTCAGGTCGTAGCCCTGCTCTTTGAGGTTCTTCTCGAGATTCTGCAGCGACTCGATGTTCGCTTCCATGCGCGGCTCCTGCGAGTCGGCGACGAAGATCACGCCGTCGACGCCTTTCAGGATCAGCTTGCGGGAAGCGTCGTAGAAGACCTGGCCCGGAACCGTGTAGAGATGGAAACGGGTCTTGAAGCCGCGCACGGTGCCGAGGTCGAGCGGGAGGAAGTCGAAGAAGAGGGTGCGGTCGGTCTCCGTGGCGAGGGAGATCAGCTTTCCCTTCGCCTGCGGATTCGTCTTGTCGTAGATCCACTGCAGATTCGTGGTCTTACCGCAGAGACCGGGACCGTAGTACACGATCTTGCAGTTGATCTCGCGCGCCGCGTAATTGATGAACGTCATTGCTATTCGCTGAACAGGCTGTCGATGTCCTCGTCCGTGATCTCAGCGAACGGCGAGTCGAAACGGTTCGCCTGATTGCCGCGATCCGCCTCCGATTTCTTCAGCAATACCTCGAAGGTCTTCTCCAGCTCTCCGGAGGCCTTCTTCACTCTGAGCCGCACGAGTCCGAGCGATGACTTTTCGTCGAAGATGACCACGAGGATGACCCGCTGCGCGACGAGCGAGATATGGATGTTGTCGCGCTCTCCCTCGTGGAAAAGGATCGAGAACTCCTTCTCGCCGATCAGTTTCGCCAGCCCGTCCGTCGCGGCGACATTGCCGGCGGTCAGGGAGGCGAGAGAGGTAGCGTCTACGCCCCGCATGTCTCCCATGGAGGCGATCTGCTGGCCGTTTTTATCGACCAGGAAGACGATTTTGGAGTTGGAGTCGACCTGCAGACGATGAAGGATTTCCTTGATCTGCAGGTACTCCTCCTCGTACATCACGAGATCAGGAGCGGCCATTGTTCACCAGGTGCCCGAAAGTTGGGACGGACCGAAGTGTATAGCATAGGAACGACTTAGGAACCTAGCGCTAGATTTCACGACGTCCCTCCAGCGCTTTCGACATCGTCACCTGATCGGCGTATTCGAGGTCGCCGCCGACCGGCAGGCCGAATGCGAGCCGCGTCGTCTTCGTGTCGAAGGGCCGGAGCTGCTGCGCGATGTAGAGCGCGGTCGCCTCTCCTTCGACATTCGGGTTCGTGGCGATGATCACCTCGCGCACCGAACCGCCCTGGACCCGCTTGAGCAGGCCTCCGACGTCGATGTCCTGGGGACCGATCCCCTTGAGCGGCGAGAGCGCGCCGAGGAGGACGTGGAAGACGCCCTTGAAATCGCGCGTCTGCTCGATCGTTGCGATGTTGAACGCCTCTTCAACCACGCAGATGACCGACGGATCGCGCCGCGGATCGCCGCAGATCGCGCATGGCTCGATGTCCGTCATGTTGTTGCAGATCGAGCAGCGGAAGATCTTCGACTTCACCTCGAGGATCGCCTGCGCCAGCGCCTCGGCCTCGCCGGCGGGACGCTTGAGGATGTGGTAGGCAAGCCGCGACGCCGACTTCCCGCCGATGCCGGGGAGTTTGGTGAGCTCGTTGATCAGGTTGGCGAGGGGGGGAGCGGTCACTAGAACATTCCGGGGATTTTCATGCCGCCGGTCATGGCGCCGATCGAGCTCTGCATCGCTTCGTCGACCTTGCGGGAGGCTTCATTCACGGCGGCGACCACGAGGTCCTGGAGCATCTCGACGTCGTTCGGGTCAACGGCTTCCTTGTCGATGACCACGCCGAGGAGCTCCTTCGAGCCGCTCATCGTTGCCTTCACCATGCCGCCGCCGGCGGAGCCTTCGACCCGCAGCTCGGCCATCTGCCTCTGCATCTGCTCCTGCATCTGCTGGACTTGTTTCATGAGCTGCTTCGGGTTCATTTCGTTCTCCTGCTCTCGACGATCTCGCCGCCGAGATGTTTCTGGAATGCCTTCACGATCGGATCTTCGCGCAGCGCCGACGGCTTGTCCTCGGTGCGCCGCATCTGTTGCTGCTGCGCTCCTTCGAGCTTCGTCTCGACCGTCACTTTCTCGCCATACACGTCGGACGCCAGCTGCTCGATGGTCGACTTGGCGTCATTGACGTAGTCGGCGAAGGTCTGGTCGTCGAAGGTCCAGACGATGCGGTTGCCGTCCTTTTTGCCGGAGGTGGCGTGGTCGAGGTAGCCGGCGATGAGGGGGCGGGATTTTTGGAGCTTTTCGGTGAGGGCGGAGAGCCCCTCACCCGGCCCTGCGACTCGCTTCGCTCGCTCAGGGCCACCCTCTCCCCGCTGCGCGGGGCGAGGGGGGTTGGTGCCGGATAGCACCTCCTCCACGGCCTTCAACTTCGGGAAGGTCGCCGCTTTGAGCAGCGCGAGCTCGACGGCGAGGCGCTGGTGCTCGGCGCGGTTTACGGTCTCGTCGTCGCGGAGGAGGAGGTTTGCGATGCGGAGCAGGTCGGGATACGAAAAGCGATCGGCGACTCCGCGGATCGTCGCGAGATCCTCGGGTGAAACGGCGAGCATCGACTCGTTCGCGCCGCCGTTGAGGAGGAGCAGATTGCGGACGAAATTCAGCAGGTCGCGGTAGAGGATCTTGAAATCGCGGCCGCTCTCCGCGGCCTCGTGCAGCGTCTCGAGGATCGCGCCGTGGTCGCCTTCGCCGATGAGCGTCACGATGCGGGCGAAGACCGAGATGTCGGACAGCGACAGCACGGTCGCCACGTCGGCGGCGGTGATCTCGCGGCCGGAGAAGGCGATGACCTGATCGAGCAGCGACAGCGCGTCGCGCACGCTCCCTTCGCCGCGGCGGGCGACGATCTCCAGCGCCTCGCGGTCGGCCTTGATCCCTTCCGAATCGCAGATCTGCTGCAGGCGCCCGATCAGCTCATCGAGCGTGATCTTGCGGAGGATCTGCTTCTGCACGCGCGAGATGATCGTCTGCGGGACCTTGTTGATCTCGGTCGTGGCGAACATGAAGATCACATGCTCGGGCGGCTCCTCGATCAACTTGAGGAGCGCGTTCCACGACTGGATCGACAGCATGTGCGCTTCGTCGATGATGAAGACGCGGTAGCGATCGCGCGCCGGCTCGTACTGCGTGACGTCGCGCAGCTCGCGGACGTTGTCGACGCCCGTGTACGTCGCGGCGTCGATCTCGCGGACGTCGAGGTCGATCCCCTCCGTGATCTCGCGGCAGATCGTGCACTCGTTGCACGGCTCGGCCGCCGGTCCCTTCACGCAGTTCAGCGCCTTCGCCAGGATGCGCGCGCTGGTGGTCTTCCCCACGCCGCGGACGCCGGAGAAGAGATAGGCGTGATGGATGCGCTTCGACTCGATCGCGTTCTGCAGCGTGCGGACCGTGGTCTCCTGACCGACGATGTCGCGGAAGGATTGGGGACGGTATTTGCGGGCCAGGGCCTGGTAGGACATTGAGGGAGCGAGTCTAACGAAAAATGCCCGCTCGGAAGAGCCCAGGCCGATCTGTGTCACGCAGGTTGAGCACCTTATCGCTGCTTCCTTCCGGACCTGACGAGGTTCGGTGCGCCTGCTGCACAGGACCCGAGCTCACCCCAGCGGGCTTTGTTCGGACTTCCGGTAACGGTTCCCTGACCGCACCTATTTCGCCCTTCGGTGGTAGTCTCATTGCTTCGTTTCCGCCCAAACGACACTTCAGCCGCCGGAGCCCAAATGCGCAACGCGATCCGTGGTGCTGCCTTCCGTCGTCCAATCCTTTTCGTTTCATCGCTGCTGACACTGGCGCTCGTCGCGGTGCTCGGCGTCGCCACGGCGTACGCGGTCTGCGTCCCGACCGCGTACAGCGTGACCGCCAGCGCACCACCACCGATCGCCAACTGGACGACGACCGCCGGGGTCTGGCAGCCGAGCGGCGGATTCCCCGGCTGCGCATCGGGCGACAGTGCGTCGGATACGAACTTTTCGCCGACGCTGCTCATCGTCGACAGCACGATTCCGAATCCGATCGTCGGCCTGAACATCAACTGCAACGGCTGCGGCATCTTCATCCAGTCGGGCGGCCAGCTCACGCTCGCCGGCGCCGGCTCGATGGGCAGCGGCGCCAACATCACTGTGCAATCGGGCGGAACGCTGGTTCTGGCCAACGGCGCTTCGCTCACGATGCAATCGGGCTCGAACTTCAACGTCGCCGGCGGTCTCGTCGACGTGCAGTCGGGCGGCCTGCTGACGCTGCAGACCTCGAGCTCCGTCACCAGCAGCGGCACGCTCCAGCTGAGCGGCGGCGAAGTGGCGGTCGATCCGGGACGCGACGTCACGCTCTCGAACGGCGGCACGGTCCAGGTCAACGGCGGCGGCACGCTGAGCGGCGGCGGCAGGATCACCGGAAGCGGCAGCGTCGACGTCAACAGCGGCACCCTGACATTGAAGGACGGCATCGGCGATGTTCCGTTCGTCATCGCCTCCGGTGCGTCGGCCGATTCCGTCTCCGGCACTTACGTACTCTCGACCAACGGCACCGTCTCCGGCGCCGGAACGCTGGGGGTCAGCGGCGGCACGCTGCAGATCGGCGGCGTCACCTCGCCCGGCGGATTCACGATGAGCGCCGGCACCCTGACCGGCGCCGGCTTCCTCGACACCGACTCCTTCAACTGGAGCGGCGGCACGATCACCGGAAGCGGCGGCACGCAGCTCAACGGCAGCGGCACCGGCACGATCAGCGGCGCGAACGGCGCGATGACGCTCGACGGCCGCAGCTTCAACAACTACGGCTACATCGATTTCACCGCGACGACGAATCCGCTCACGCTCGACAACGGCGGGACGTTCAGCGTCTACGGCACGATGGTCCTGCAGGACGACGGCACGATCAGCGGCGGCGGCAACTTCGTCGTCGCGCCGAACGGCCTGCTCTGGAAAGCGAACGGCGGCGGCACCTCGACGATCTCCGCCGCCTTCGCGAACAGCGCCAGCGTTCAGGTCACTTCGGGCGAGCTCGTGATCTCCGGCGACGGCACGAGCAGCGGTAGCTTCTTCGTCGGCACCGGCTCCGAGCTCGAGTTCGCGGCGTCGAACACCTCGCTGACCGGCACCGTCACCGGCGCAGGCACGGCGTCGTTCTCCGGCACGACGAGCTACAACGGCTCCAGCTTCTCCGTCGGAAACACGGAGATCTACGGCGGCACGCTGACGATGTTCGCCTCGGGCGACACGACCGACATGATGTTCGACGGCGGCACGCTCGGCATCGCCGCGAACCAGACCTTCACCCTGAACGGTACCGGCGACTGGTCGAGCGGCACGATGAACGGCAGCGGCGTCTTCTACGTCGCGCCCACCGCCACGTTCACCATCAACGCCTCGACCAGCGACTGCTTCATCGGCGGCATCGAATTCAAGAACGACGGCACGGTGAACTACGCCGGCGTGGCGCCGAACAAGATCACCATGTCGTCCGCGCTGCTCACGAACAACGGCCTGTTCGACATCCAGACCGATCAGCCGATCGTCGAGTTCTTCTTCGTCGGTGACGCGAAGACGAAGCCGAAGAAAACGGGAAGCGATGGACTCGTCTCGTTCGGCAGCAACATCCAGAACAACGGCACGTTCCAGAAATCGGCAGGAACCGGCACCACGATCGTCGATCCCGACTTCACCAACGCCGGCACGATGAAGGCGCAGAGCGGCGAGCTGCACTTCACCGGCGCGTACACGCAGACCGCCGGCACGACGACGCTCGGACCGGGCAACATCAAGGTCGACACCACGATGCAGCTCACCGGCGGTGAGCTGAACGGCATGGGCACGGTGACCGGCGATGTGCAGAACGACGCGAAGGTCGCGCCGGGCAGCCCGGCCTGCACCATCACGATCACCGGCAACTACACGCAGGGCTCCGCCGGCGAGCTGGCGATCGATCTCGACAGCGCGTCGCTCTACGACGTCCTCGCGGTCGGCGGCACGGCGACGCTCGACGGCAAATTCACCGCCTCGCTCAACTACTCGCCGGTCATCGGCACGCAGTTCAACGTCCTCACCTTCGCCACGCGTGTCGGCGACTTCACCACCTACGTCCTGCCGTCGCTGATCGCCTCGAGCTACACGCCGACCGCGCTCGTCCTCACCGCGGTCGCACCGGTGACCGACCTCGCGGCGTTCATGAACGGACCGGCAACCGTCAGTGCCGTCTCGCCGCTCAGCTACGCCGTCATCATTCAGAACAACGGGCCGAACACCACCGCGGGCACGACGACGGTCGTCGACACGTTGCCCGCCGGCGTCACCGGCGCTTCCGGCTCCGGCACCGGCTGGAGCTGCGGCGCGCCGTCGGGCGGCACGATCACCTGCACCTCGACCGACGCGATCCCGAACGCCGGGTCGTATCCGACGCTCACGATCTCCATGACCGCGCCGCCCGCCAGCGGCAGCATCAACAACAGCGCGACCGTCTCCTCGCCGTTCGACAGCAACAGCACGAACAACACCGCGAGCAACACGACCACCGTGAACGGCGTTGCCGATCTCGAGGTCGTGAAGAGCGGCCCGGCCGGTGTCATCGCGGGACAAGACGTCGTCTACACCGTCACGGTCACGAACAACGGTCCTTCGACGGTGAATGGCGTGGTCGTTTTCGATACGACCCCGGCGAATCTCACATTCGTTTCCAACACCGGCGATTGCACCACGGCCTATCCGTGCTTCCTCAACACGAGCACCGCGGGTCAGGTGAAGGTCATCACCTCGACCTACAGCACGTCGCCGAGCTTCACCGGCAACGTCACGAACACCGCGGGCGTTGCCTGGGCGGCGCCGACGACTGATCCGGACAATTCGAACAACTCCTCGAGCGTCACGACGAACGTCGGCGCGCAGAGCGACCTCGCGGTCAGCAAGACCGGCACTGCCACGGCGGTTCCGGGTCAGAACGTCACCTACACGATCATCGTGACGAACAACGGCCCGTCGCCCGCGACGAACGTCATCGTCAGCGATCCGACGCCGGCCGGCGTCGCCTTCAGCCAGAACACCGGCGCGTGCGTCACGGCATATCCGTGCAACGTCGGCACCCTGGCCGCCGGACAGTCGGCGACGATCAACTCGACCTACTCGATCCCGCCGAATTACACCGGCCCGACGGTCGTGAACACCGCGACCGCCACGTCGGACATCAACGATCCGAACACCGCCGACAACAGCGCGTCCGCGACGACGAATGTCACGCAGCAGGCCGACCTCTCCATCGTGAAGAGCGGTCCGCCGTCCGCGTCGCCCGGAGGCCTCGCCACCTACACCGTCACGGTTACGAACCTCGGTCCGTCGACCGCGAGCTCCATCGTGGTCACCGATCCCGATCCTCCGGGCATCACCTTCGTCAGCAACAGCGGCGCATGCACCGGCGCGTATCCGTGCAACCTCAGCCCGCTGGCGTCGGGACAGTCGGCCACGATCACCACGACCTACAACGTCCCGGCGAACTACGCCGGCACGTCGATCACCAACGCCGCCTCGGTGAGCTCCGCCGCGACCGACAACAACACGTCGAACAACAGCTCCTCCGTCACCACGCCGGTCACCGCGAGCGCCGATCTCTCCATCGTGAAGAGCGGCCCCGCGTCGTACAACCCCGGCTCGAACGTGACCTACACGATCACGGTCACGAACAACGGTCCGCTCAGCGCGGCGAACGTCTTCGTCACCGATCCGACCCCCGCGGGCCTCGGCTTCGGCAGCAACAGCGGCGCGTGCACCGGCAACTATCCGTGCGCTCTCGGCACGATGACCGCGGGCCAGACGAAGACGATCACCACGGTCTTCAGCGTCCCGTCCAACTACTCCGGCTCGATCACCAACACCGCGTCGGTCAGCAGCTCGACCAACGACGGCAACGGCGCGAACAACGCGTCGACCGTCGTCACGCCGCAGGCCACGGGCGGCAGCGTCGATCTCCTGATCGTGAAGAGCGGCTTCCCGACCGCCGAGCCGTCATCGCTCGTGACATTCCAGATCGCGGTCCACAACAACAGCGCGGGGACCGCGACCGGTGTCACGGTGAACGATGCGACGCCGTCCGGCCTGACGTTCGTCTCGAACGCCGGCGACTGCACGACGCCGTTCCCCTGCGCCATCGCCTCGATCGCGCCGCAGCAGACGAAGTACATCCAGGCGACCTACTTCGTGCAGGCGACGAGCGGCAATATCACCAACACCGCGTCGGTCAGCAGCGCGGCATCCGATTCGAATCCGTCGAACAACAGCAGCTCGTTCACGTTCAGCATCCAGACGCCGCCGCTCTGCCCGGCGTTCGGACCGCAGCTCATCGCGCCGGCCAACCTGGCGACCGTCACGTCGCCCGTGACGTTCAGCTGGACCGCCGTGCAAAACGCGACGCAGTACATCGTCACCATCAACGGCGGCGGACCTCCGACGACCGTCACCACGAACGCAACCTCGACGACCGTGAACCTCGGGAATGGCACGTACAACTGGTCGGTCGAGGCGATTGCCGGCAACGGTTGCCCGGGCCAGCCCTCCGCGCATGCCGTCTTCTCGGTCTGCACGCCGCCGACCGAGGCGCCGTCGGCCGGGATTCCGGGCCAGATGACCACGGGGCAGAACTACACGCTGGAGTGGACCGCGGTCGCCGGCGCCGCGACATACGAGGTGCAGGAGGCGGGCGATGAATCGTTCGCCAATACCACCAGCTCCACCGCCGGTGGACTGCAGAAGACGTTCTCGAAGAACGTCGTCACGCCGACCGCGTTCTTCTACCGCGTCCGCGCCATCACCAACTGCAACGCCGTCGGTCCGTTCTCGCCGCCGACCGGCGTGGTGGTCGTGCCGGTGCCGGCGCCGAAGACTCCGTCGCCGAGCGTCAACGTGCCGGTCGGCAGCACGAAGCCGGTGACGTTCCAGCTCTTCATCCCCGGCCTCCCCGGCATCACGACGTCGTTCTTCGTCACCACCGACAAGCCGTGGATCTCGATCACGCCGGTCACCGGCATCGTCGGACCGGAAGGGGTCAACGTCACGATCTCGCTCGACGCGAGTCACCTCGATAACGGCACGTGGACCGGCACGGTGATCGTCGTCTACGGCAGCGCCGGCGTCTCGTCGCGTGTGCGCAGCGACGGCTCGGCGCCGACCACCTCGATTCCGGTCTCCGTCAACGTCGTCACGCCGGTCTCGCCGCAGCCGCTCACCGGCGCGTCGCAAAGCTCGCTGATCGTCCCGTCGCTCGGCTTCCTCGCCAGCGGCGGCTCGACGTGGCGCAGCGACATCCGCCTGGCGAACATCGGCTCGGCGCTGGTGAAGTACCAGCTCTCGTTCAACAACGGCTCGAACACGATGAAGCAGACGTTCATCAACATCGAGCCGGGAGCCACGACCGCGCTCGACGACTTCGTCCGCAACTGGTTCGGCGTCGGTCCGCTCGGCGATTCGTCGAACGGCGCGCTGACCATTCAGGCGCTCGACAGCAACGGCAAGCCGGTGGCGAAGAACCTCTCCACCATCGTCTCCAGCCGCACGTTCAATGCGATCGGCACGTCGACGCTCGGCCAGTTCATCCCCGCCACGCCGTTCGCGAATTTCATCGGCAAGGCGACGAGCGGTCCGGCCTCGATCCTCACGCTGCAGCAGATCGCGCAGTCGAGCCTCTTCCGCACGAACCTCGGGCTGGTCGAAGCAGCGAACAAGTCGGCGAACGTGATCGTCAGCGTCTTCAACGGCGCGGGCTCGAAGCTGCTCGACATCCCCACGTCACTCAAGGCGGGCGAGCAGAAACAACTCAACTCCTTCCTGCTGGCGAATGGCATCGCGCTCGACAACGGTCACGTCGAAGTGCAGGTCACCGCCGGCGACGGCCGCGTCACGGCGTACGCGTCGGTCATCGACAACCAGTCAACCGACCCGTTCTTCGTCACCGGCGTGCCGCTCGGCTCGACTACGGCGAACCACTTCGTCGTGCCGGGCGTGGCGGAGGTGGAAGGCGACAGCGCGCACTGGCGGAGCGACCTGCGGGTCTTCAACAGCGGCAACGCGCCGCAGACGGCGACGCTCACGTTCCTCACGTCGAGCGCGAGCATCTCGCAGCAGATCACGCTCAATCCGGGCGAAGTGAAGGCCCTCGACAACGTGCTGCAGTCGGTATTCGGTCTCACGAATGTCGGCGGCGTGCTGCACGTGACGACCGGCAACAACGCCCCGCTCGTCATCACCGCGCGTACATACGACCAGACCGCGCACGGCTCGGTCGGACAGTTCATCCCCGCCATCACGCCGGCGGAGTCGGTCGGCAGCAGCGACCGCGCGCTGCAGATCCTGCAGCTCGAGGAATCGCCGCGCTACCGCACGAACATCGGCATCGCCGAGGTGACTGGAAACCCGGCCGTGGCGGAGATCTCGGTCGTGCTCCCCGATTCGAAGGTCACGCCGATCGTGCAGGTGCCGCTCGGCGCGTACGAGTTCGTGCAGCTGCCGGTGCTGAGCAGCATCGGCGTCGGCAACGTCTACAACACGCGGATCAGCGTCCGCGTCATCAATGGAGATGGCAAGGTCACCGCGTACGGCTCGGTGATCGATCGCAACACGTTGGATGCGACCTACGTCCCGGCGCAGTAGTGCGCCGGGACGTTGTTCGTCGACGCTAGTGCAACTGGAAAGCGACCGTGACACCACACTGCACTGTGTGAACGCCGGCTTCCATAGCGAGACCACCTGCTACGCCACCCTCCACGCCGGGAGCGTGGTACTTCAGCTCGAACGGTGACGAGCTCCCGTCGGTTACGGCGAGCACCTTGCCCAACCGGCGTTGCGCAAGCGTAGCCAGTCGCTCGGCTTTTCGTCTGGCGTCGGCAAACGATTCATCAATGCAGCGAAGCTGCACTGTCTTTTCGTTCTGAACCGAAAACTGCGGACCGTTGACCTCGTTCGCGCCCGCATCAATCGCCGCACTGATCAAGTCTCCGACGTCCGCTACACCATTCTTCGTAACGCCGACTTCGCTCGTTATGCGATATCCGGCTCGCTTCCCTTCGCGTTCGATTGATTCCAGATGAAAGGCCGACGTCTGAATCTCTTCCGCCTTGACACCCTTCGCCTTCAGAAGCGCGATGATTTTCGAAATTTTCTCGTTATTCGCGTCGACTATGCCGCGGACCGTCGGACCATCTGTTTCGACACCGATGGTGAATGACACCTGGTCCGGCCGCATATCAATCGCAGCCGTACCGCTCACGATTGCGAGGTCCTGCCTGACCAATCCCAGGGACTCTTCGCCTGACATTGGCGGCGGCGGGGGTGGCACCGCGACACCCTGGCCGAAGATACAGCGCGACGGAGCGACAATCAGCAGGAGCAGAACAGAAAGTGCAGTCCAAAAGGTTCGGCGCATCTCCCGATGATGCACGGCTGGCGCATGAAAGAGCTATGACCCTTCTGAAAATCTCTACTCGCTCACTCACAGCGCTCCAGAGACAATTACGACCGCGGTCACATTGCGAATCCCGCACTTGGCAACGCAACAGGGCAGCTCGTCGCACCTGTCGCGGCGCCGGGAGGGGCGCCGGCGTCTTTACGTCTTCGGCGTCGGCCGCCCGATGAAGGTGCCTCCATCAGCCGCGGTCCCGTCCTGGGACACGAACTGAATCGAGACCGACGACACCGTGCGCTTGTAATTGCCGGCCACGAACGCGGCGACCGCGTCGGCGCGCTGCTGTTTCGCTTCACCGCTCCCCGAGCTCAAAGGCGAGTTGATGAACTTCACCGTCATGCGCTCGTCTTTGGTGACGCTCACATCGACGACCTTCTCCTGGAACTCTTTCGCGATCTGGTCGCGCAGCGCCAGCAACTCCCGAAACATCAGCCGGCCTTCCGCGAACTTCTCGCCCTGGCACGACGCGAATAACGTGGCGATGAGCACAACCCGCGCAAGCTGTCTTCCCATGGCGACCAATATAAGTCTGCTGATCGCGCACAGCCGCCGCCGAGTTTCCCTTATCATTCACTCGAAACACGCGCACAGGCCACGCTACGACCACCGCACGTCCGCTGGAGGGAAATGTCCATGCGTCGTTCCGGCCCCGGTCTCGTCCTCGCAGCCCTGTTGATGCTCCTCGGTTTCGATGTTCACGCGCAGTGTGGCGTTGAACGCTGGTCGATCAAGACCGGCACCGACTCGCAAGCCCCGTCGATCAACCTCTCCACCTACATCTCCACCACGATCTACAACTTCTGGTCCTCGACGAAGCCGGCGTCGCTGCCGGCGAACAGCCGGCTCTCGCCGCGCGAGCTGAATCAATACCGCGTCAGCGGCACGCTCACGAAATACAAACGGGAGACCGATTCCGATTACCACCTCGTCATCCAGGACGGCTCCGGGCGAACGATGATCGTGGAGCTCCCATCGATCAACTGCGTCGGCGGCGGCAGTCCGTTCGCCAGCGGCATCTCGCACGCCCGCGCGCAGTTCGACGCGCGGCTGACCGCGACGTCGACGATGAAGACGACTTCCATTCCGGTCACCATCAAGGGAATCGGTTTCTGGGACTTCATCCACGGCCAGACCGGCGTGGCGCCGAACGGGATCGAAGTGCATCCCGTGCTCGACATCGTCTTCAACAGCGCGAAGACGGGCGAAGAAGACGTCTCGGTGCCTCAGGTCGCGCTCCCCGCCGACATGGTCGAAGACGACGACGGCGGCCGCGTGCAGGTCTATCGCGGAGGCGCCGCGCTCAACGACATCCTCTTCCACGGCGGCCCGGTCATCGAGCATCCGCGCCTGCGGATCGTCTTCGCCGGTGATCACTGGAGCGACAACGCGAAGGCTTCGGTGATCGAGACGATCCGCTCCATCAACTCCGATCCGCAATTCGACGCACTCCAGCGCTACGGCGTCGAAACGTGGGGGATGCCGATCGAAGGACGGTATCTGCTTCCTCGCAACGTACAGATCGGCGGAACAGGCGCGGAGCTGAACGACCTCGACGTGCAGCGGCTGTTGTCGACGGCAGTCGATGAAGGACGCATTCAGCACACCAGCGCCGACGTGCTCACGATCGTCATGCTCGATCCCGAGACGCAGCTCGCGGTCGGCCAGACGCGCGACTGGCAGTCGTATCACTCGCTCTTCCACCCAACCGAACTGGCGATGCCGTATGTTGTCGTGCGCGGCGGACTCGATCCTTCCGCCCTGCGCGAATCGATCTTCGGCAGCGTCTTCCGCGCACTGGTGAACCCGGCGGGCGACGGTTGGTTCTGAGGCGCATCGCTCTCATCGCTGCCTTGCTCCTGGCGGAGGCGTGCACGGTCTTCGTACCGCTGCACGCCTTCCGCCTCGCGGAGCAGAACCAGAAACAGATCGATCGCATCCGCATCGGGCAGACGCTGAGCGAAGTAGAGCGGCTGATGGGACATCCTCCCGAGCGCCGCAGCACGCGTCTCCGTTTCGACGGACTGTCGATCGAGGAGTGGAGCTACCTCACGGACTACATCCGCCGCTCCGACACGACGATCACGTTCGTTGGCGGAAAGGTGGAGGAGATCCGCGTCGTGCCGTGGGAAGAGAAAGACTAGGGATAGTTCGAGCTCGAGGAGCTTCGACGAGTGGCTCGGCCGAGGACTGGCGGAGAGAGTGGGATTCGAACCCACGGTACGCTGTTAACGTACACACGCTTTCCAAGCGTGCGCCTTAAGCCACTCGGCCATCTCTCCGGGGTTGAACCTCGGTGTGTCAGGCGATTGCGAAACTGGCGGAGAGGGGGGGATTCGAACCCCCGATACCCGTAAAGGTATAACGGTTTTCGAGACCGCCGCGTTCAACCACTCTGCCACCTCTCCGTTCCACGATTCCGCTCGCGCAACTGCCGGAAAAAACGCTGGAGCAACTCTTTGCTTCGCTCCTCCATGAATCCCGTCTCCACCACCAGGCGGTGATTGAGACGCGCGTCCTGCACGAGGTTTCCGAGCGAGCCACAGAAGCCCGCTTTCGGATCGCTTGCGGCGTAGACCAGCCGCTCGACCCGGGCGTTCACCAGCGCGCCAGCGCACATCGCGCACGGCTCGAGGGTCACGCACATCGTCGTCCCTTCCAGCCGCCAGTCGCCGATCGCTTCCGCCGCCTGGCGGATGGCGTAAAGCTCGGCGTGGCCCAGCGGATCACCCGACTCGCGGCGATTCCGCCCGCGTCCGATCATCCGCCCGTCCCGGTCGACGATCACGGCCCCCACCGGGATCTCCCCGTCGGCGGCCGCTTCCTCGGCAAGCGCAAAAGCTTCATTCATGGCTTCCGACAGCCACTGCGCCTGACTCATTTCTCAAAGAGTACAACGGCGGGCTCTTTGCCCGCCGTCGTTGTCAGTTCTATTTGGTGCACCCACGAGGACTCGAACCTCGAACCTTCTGATCCGTAGTCAGATGCTCTATCCAATTAAGCTATGGGTGCGAGCAAGCGACATTAACCTTAGCGCCCGAAAGTGAATTCCACTCCCGAAGCGTGGGCGCGGATTGTATTCGGCGGCATCCGGCACGCGCAAGTTGTACCCCCACCGATTCCACTTGGAGTAGACTTGGTCGCCTCAGCGCAAGCTCAGCAACAAGCTGATCACAGCCTCCACAGTTGGCTACTGCCTACCCCACCCTTCCCCAGCCAACTGTGGAGGCGTGATTTTTCTGGGGAATTCCACTTCTGTGTCCCTCCTGAAGAGTGGAGTTGCATTAAAGTAAAGCTTTCCCGCCATGGACCGGTTCGCGTTTGACGACGACTACGTCCAACGTCTGCGAGAGCACGACGCGCAAACGGAACAGCATTTCTACGCCTTCTTCCAGTTGCGGCTCTTCGCCCACCTCCGCAAGCTTGTCCGTTCGTTCTCCGACGCCGAGGACCTGCGCCAGATCACGTTGACGCGCGTCCTACAAAAAATCTACGACGGCAAGCTCCGCCAGGGGGGCGCCCTGTTCGGCTTCGTGTTCCGCGTCTGTGATATCGCCGTGCTGGAGCACTACCGGAGTAAAAAAACCGAGTCGCTCGACGATCAGCCGGAACCGACGTGCGACGATGACCCCATGGCCGGTCTCCTCACCCGAGAGACACAGCTCCGGGTACGGCGAGTGCTCGACGAGATGGAGCCGCGCGACGCTGAGATCCTCGAAGCCCTTTTCATCCGTGGGATTCCTCGAGAAGACTTTTGCCGGGAGCACCGCATCACGAAGGACAACCTCCGCGTCCGGTTGCACCGGGCCCTGAAACGCTTCGCCGAAAAATTTCCGCCGGACGATGAAACGAATTCGCACTGATCGTCACTAAGCCGGTGAGAGGAAGAATGGACCACACACTCGCAACCGACTCGATGGCCGTGGAGCGATACCTGCTCGGCGAGCTGAATCCCGATGAACGTAGAGAGTTCGAAGAACACGCCTTCACCTGCGATGAATGCGCAGGCGCTATCGACACCGGAATCGCGTTCCTCGACAACGGCCGTGCGCTGGTCGAAGGAAAACGGAGATTCGACTGGCGGCGACGAATCATGACCTGGGTCCCCTCATCCGTCGCCGCGGCGCTGGCCGTCGTTGTCGGTTTGATTATCTCCAGACCGCCGCCTCAGCCGCCGCAGGGCCCGGCGATCCAGGTCGTTTCGATGTACGACGCCGACCAGGCCCGTGGTACCGCGGACCAGCACCCACCCGCGGGGAAGCCCTGGATCTTCGTCGCCAACATCCCTTCCGAGAAGACATACCCCAGCTATCGCTGCGAACTGCGCGACACATCAGGTCACGTGTGCGCGTCGCTCAACGTCACCGAAGAACAAGCGAAGCAAACCATTCCCATGCTGCTCAGTCCGTTGCCGGCGGGCAGCTATGTTCTGTCGATCGAGGGCGTCCGTGAGGATGGCAACCGCACTCAGGTCGACAGCTACCCGGTCAATGTTCAGGGTCCATAACGCAGAAGGAGAGAGCCATGGTCGGTCATTACGTTTTCAACGCCAGTGCAATCGGTCTCGGCGGCGTGCTCACGACGCCGAAACGCAAAGTCATCCCCAGTCTCGCCTCGGTGCATCTCGCTCCGACGGGCGGTGAAGGATCCGCGTGCGTCACCAATTACGACGACGGCGACGGCATCACCTTCGACCGCGCAGAAACGCGCGTCTGGGGCTCCAGTCACAGCGGCAACATCTTCGCAACGCGAGCCGACGTGCTGGTCAACAACCTCGACGTCTTCAACCAACTGCAGGTCGAATCGATGTGGGCGTCCGTGACGTCGATCCGCGAGGTGCTCAAGAACGGCGACGTGCGTGACCGCAGGTTCACGTTCCAGGCGGAGTTCCTCGGCGTACGAGTGAACGGGGAGGAGATCGACGTTCCGGTCGACATGAAGCTGTTCGATGAAAACGCCTCGTACGATGCCTTCCTCGACGCGCTCGACACGCCGGAGATGTCCGACTACCGCTCGCTGATCGGCATCGATCAGGCGTCGCAGTCGCTGATGCAGTCGCACCGAAAGGGGTATCCAGCCAACCCGCTGACGATCCGCTGCACCGGGCTGTCGCCCAAGGGAAAGAAAGATGAGGGCGGGTTCCACGTCAACGTCAGAGGTCTCGGCAAAGCGCATCTCGCCGAAGCGCTGATCAAGCCGGGACACCGCCGCCTGACGCTGCTCCGCCTCGATCTCGCCGAGCCCACAATGCGGCGTATCGACAGCGACCCGGTTGTGAGCTCGTTCGCGAGCGATTCCGTGCTGCTGTCGCAAGCTCTGGCCAGCAATTCGGGCTCGATGAGCGTCGGCTCCGTGGAGGGAAATGGGACGAATTCCTGGCCGCCGTGATCTGCTGGCGCCGCTGCCGATCGTGCTGCTTCTCAGCCTTTCGGCAGCGGCTCAGACGCCTTCGCAACGCGCCGCCGCCGAGGTTCGCTCGGCGGCGGATCGCGGCCTCTGGCTCACGGCGGAGGCGAAAGCGAGCGAAGCGCTTCGAAGGCTCGGGGCGTCTGATGACGACTCCACGTGGGAAATTCGCGTCCGGCGCGGCGAAGCTCTTCTCTACCTGAGGAGGTCCGACGAGGCGCGCCAGGCACTCGAGCCCGAACTTCCGAAACGCCTCGCACACAGTGCTCTCGCGGTTCGCCGATTGACGTCGATCGCATACCTGGCCAGAGATCCGGAGGCAGCAAAACGCTACTTCGCCGAAGTGCTGCAGCTCGCGAAATCGCATCAGCCTTCGACGCTGCCCGAGGTCATGTTCCTGCAGGCCGCGATCGACAAGAAGAACGCGAAGACCATCCTCACTCGGGCTTTGCAACTGGCGCAGAAGAACGGCAACAAACGGATGGAGCTGCGCATCGCCCAGGTGATCAATCACACCCGCATCATGGAGCGGCATTACGTCGAAGCCATTCGCGGTAACGAGAAGCTCATTCAGCCCGCCCACGAACTTCCCTACGAAGGAATGGAACAGAAGCTCGAAGGGGACCTCGGCTGGGCTTTGATGGAAATCGGCGACTTCGAGGAGGCGGCGGAGCACTTCACGCGCGCCGAACGGATCAGCGCGAGCATCGGCGCAGTCCTCGATCGCATCCCGTGGCTCATTCAACTCGGGAACGTTGCCTATTTTCGCCACGACCTGGTAGCCGCGGAGCGGTACTACCGGCAGGCACTCGCGCTGGGAGAACCGATCCAGCACGAGCAACTCGGGATCGTCAACGCGAACCTGGCGACGCTCGCTCTGGAAACAGGCCGCTACGACGAGGCGCGCCGCCTGAATGCCGCGGCCATGGCGCTCAAGAAGAAGAAGCCGGACCTGGCCGATTCCCTCCTCCGCTCGCGCATCATCGACGCGCGCATCGCCACGGCCGCGGGCGATTACGCCGCGGCCCGCAAGGCCGTCGAGACCGTCGCGGCGGAATCGAACAAGCCTGAAACACGCTGGCTGGCCGAGGCGCAGCTGGCGATCGTGTACGCGGCGGAGAAGCGCGACGCCGAAGCCGACAAGCAATTCCGGCGCGCGATGTCGACCATGCGCAACGCCCGGGCGTCGATCGCCGACGAGATGCTGCGGCTCTCGTTCAACAACCTCCCGCGCGACGTCATCGACGACTACCTCGATTTCCTGATCGCAGCCGGTCGTAAGGAAGACGCGCTGTCGACCAAGGAAGAGGTGCAGGGGCAGACGCTGGAAGAGGGGCTCGCGGTCAAAAAGATCATCGATCCGCAAACGATCGCCCGCCAGACCGGTGCCTCGATCCTCTACTACCACCTCGGGTCACAACACTCGTATGTCTGGAGCATCACGCCGGATGCGATCCGCGTGGCCCCGCTTCCTCCGCGCGCGACGATCCGCGCCGCGGTCGATGCATACGTGCGCGATCTCGTCGGCCCGATGGGCAGCAACGAATCGCGCGGCATGGCCCTTTATCGAATGCTCGTCGAGCCGTCGTCGATCCGCGGCGGACCGGTGATCGTCATCGCCGATGAGCGCCTGAACGTTCTCAACCTCGAGGCGCTCGTCGTGCCCGGTCCGAAACCACACTTCTGGATCGAAGACGTCGTCCTTCGCAACGCGCCTTCACTGCAGATCCTCGGACGTGCCATCGAAGCGCGAAAGCGGAGCGATTCGGTGCTGCTGATCGGAAACGCGCCGCAGGCGGACCCGGCGTATCCAGCTCTGCCGCGCGCGGGTGTCGAAGTCAGCCGCGTGCGGAAGCGCTTCGCCCGCGCGACGGTGCTCGACGGCGCGAAGGCGACGCCGACCGCGTATCGCCAGGCATCACCCGAATCATTCGACGTCGTCCACTTCGTCGCGCACGGCGAAGCGACGATGACGAAGCCGCTCGACTCCGCGGTGATCCTGGCCCGCGATCAAAGCGGCTACAAGCTCTTTGCTCATGACATCGTCCAGCATCCGATCAGGGCGCGCCTGGTCACGATCTCGAGCTGCTACGGCGCGGGGAAGCGGACGTACGTCGGCGAAGGACTCGTCGGCCTGGCCTGGGCGTTCCTCCATGCCGGCGCACAACAGGTCATCGCCGCCGTCTGGGACGTCAGCGATGTCGCGACGCCCGACCTGATGGACGCGATGTACGAGGGCATGCACGCGGGGCAGGAACCACCGAACGCACTCCGCGCCGCGAAGCTGAAGCTGATTCGCGGGAAGGGCGCGCACTCGAAGCCGCGATTCTGGGCGCCGTTCGTCATCTATTCGGGCATGTGATGAGCGCGCAATGCGTTCTCACTTGGTCATGCCATCTCGCGCGATCACGATCCGCGGCGCGCGGACCCACAATCTCAAGAACGTCACCGTCGAGATTCCGCAGCGTCAGCTGACAGTCATCACCGGCCCGTCGGGCTCGGGGAAGTCGTCGCTTGCGTTCAACACGCTGTACGCCGAGGGGCAGCGGCGCTTCGTCGAATCGATGTCGACGTACGTGCGGCAGTTTCTCGAGCGGATCGACCGGCCCGACGTCGACGAGATCGACGGCATCCTCCCGGCCATCGCCATCGAACAGAAGAACTCGGTGAAAAACGCGCGCTCCACGGTCGCGACCGCCACCGAGCTCGCCGATCACATCCGGCTCTTCATGACCTACTGCGGCGAGACGTGGTGCGCCGACTGCCAGACGAAGGTGCGCAAGGAATCGCCGGAGTCGATCACGCGGGAGATCGCGTCGTCGCTGGCCGGCAAGCGCGTCGTCGTGCTCGCGCCGGTTTTCTTCGAGGCTGCGAATCGCAACGAAGTTCTCGTGCAGCTGATCAAGGCCGGCTACTTCCGCGCCTGGATCGACGGCGCGGTCGCCGATCTGAAGGAAGTGGAGACCACCGGCACGTCGCTGGAGATCGTCATCACGCGACTCCGCGTCGATGAAGAGAAGCAGGGACAGATCACCGAGGCGATCGAGCAGGCGTTCGAGATCTCGAAGGGGACCGTCAACGTCCTCGAAGAATCGGAAGAAGGCTGGCTCTCGCACCGCTTCACGTCGCGCTTCGCCTGCAACAAGTGCGGGACGGAGTTCGTCGAGCCGACTCCGCATCTCTTCTCCTTCAATTCGCCACTCGGTGCCTGCACGGTGTGTCAGGGCTACGGCCGGATCATCGGCATCGACATGGAGAAGGTGATCCCGAACCGCGCGCTGCGGCTCGACGAGCAGCCGATCGCGCCGTGGAACTCGCCCGGCTACGAGGACTGCTACGAAGACCTGGAGAAGGCGTCGAAGAAATACGGACTGCGCCTCGACGTGCCGATCAGCGAGCTGACGCCGGCGGAATGGGATCTCCTGCACGACGGCCGCAGCAAGTGGTACGGCATCAAGGGCTTCTTCGAATGGCTGGAGACGAAGAAGTACAAGATCCACGTCCGCGTGAAGCTGGCGAAGTACCGCAGCTACGAGCCGTGTCCCGACTGCCACGGCTCGCGTCTGAAGAGCGCGGCGAACAACGTGAAGTTTCGCGACCTTTCCATCGCCGACCTCTTCGCCATGAACGTGAAGACGGCGCGGCGTTTCTGGGAGTACCTCCCGCTCGACAAGCAGGAGGAGGCGATCGCCGGACACCTGCGCCGCGAGATCGTCAACAGGTTGACCTATCTCGACGAGGTCGGTCTCTCGTACCTCACGCTCGATCGCCAGACGCGCACGCTCTCCGGCGGAGAGTCGCAGCGCATCAATCTCGCGGCGGCGCTCGGGTCATCGCTGACCGAGACGATGTACGTGATCGACGAGCCGACGGTCGGCCTGCACGCGCGCGACAGCGAGCGGTTGCTCGCGGTGCTCAAACGCCTGCGCAACGCGGGGAACACGGTGATCGTCGTCGAGCACGATCCGACGATCATCGCGGGAGCGGACTACAACATCGAGATCGGGCCGGGGGCGGGGGAGCACGGGGGGGAGATCGTGTACGCGGGCAAAGGGCGCGCCCTCACCCGGCACGCCGTGCCTCCCTCTCCCGCTGACGCGGGCGAGGGAAGTGGGGAGATCCATATCCGCGACGCGCGCGAGCACAACCTTCAAGGTGTCGACGTCGCGATTCCGCTCGGGAAGCTCGTCGCCATCACCGGCGTCTCCGGCTCCGGCAAGTCGACGCTGATCCGCAACTGTCTCTTCAATCGCTACCAGCGCGACGTGCGCGGGACGAATGGCCTCGACGTCGGCAAGAGCGTGCTCTCCGGCACGGAGCTGATTTACGACATGGAGTTCGTCGATCAGTCGCCGATCGGCCGATCGTCGCGATCGAATCCCGCGACGTACACGAAGGTGTGGGACGACATCCGCAAGCTGATGTCGGAGACGACGGCGGCGAAGCTCAACGGCGTCACCGCCGGCATGTTCTCGTTCAACACCGTGGGCGGGCGCTGCGAGGTGTGCGAGGGCGCGGGGACGGTGACGATCGACATGCAGTTCCTCGCCGACGTCGAAGTCACGTGCGAGAAATGCAACGGCCGCCGCTTCGGCGAGCAGGTGATGAAGGTCCGCTACAAAGGTAAAGATGTTGACCAGATCCTGAACCTCACCGTCGACGAGGCGACGAAGTTCTTCATCGACAAGCGCGGCATCCTGAAGAAGCTCGCCTCGCTCCGTTCCGTCGGACTCGGCTACCTCCGCCTCGGGCAATCGACCGATTCGCTCTCCGGCGGCGAAGCGCAGCGCTTGAAGCTCGCGTCGTTTCTCGCCGAGTCCGCGGCGAAAGCGAACGAGAACGGCGGACGCCTCTTCCTCTTCGACGAGCCGACCACCGGCCTCGCGGCGACCGACGTCGCGCAGCTCATCGCCACCTTTCGCGATCTCATCGACCGCGGTAACTCGGTCCTGGTGATCGAGCACAACCTGCAGCTGATCGAGGCATCCGATCACATCATCGACCTCGGTCCCGAGGGTGGGGATGGAGGCGGCGAGATCGTGGCGGTCGGGACGCCGGAGGAGATCGCGGCGAACGAGCGCTCGATCACCGGGCGGTACCTGGAGCGCGGCCGTCCCGGCCGCAGCGAACGGGCGTCTCGCCCAGTCGCCGTCGATTAGTCGCCGGCCGAGACGGCCGACGACTGCGGGCGAGACGCCCGCGCTCCGCGCGAGCAGCTCCGCGAGGCCGACCTGATCGTCATCTCCTCGCCCGAATACGCGCACGGCGTTCCGGGGGTGATGAAGAACGCGCTCGACTGGGTCGTCGGCAGCGGCGAGCTGATGGAAAAGCCGGTCGTGCTCATCAATACCTCGCAAGCTTCGAAGTTCGTCGGTCCGCAACTGAGCGAGACGCTGACCGTGATGTCAGCAAAAGTGGTCCTGACGGTCACGCTCTGGCCGCTCGGAGAAAGCAGCCTCCGCGCTTTGCTCGACCAACTTCACAACATTGAAACGACCGCTCGTTCCACATAACGACCGCTCGTGCTCCGGGGCGCGAAAAGTGCACATAACCGGGTGCTAAAATGGCCCGCCCACCAGGTTTTATCAGGAGAACTGCATGAGCATTACGGAGAAAGAGTTTCCCGACATCGTCGGAGCGGCGCCGGACAATCCTGCAGCCGCGGCATTCGAGCCATACATTCCGGCGGACCGGGAGCTGCGTGAGCTCACGGTGTTGCCGATCATCATCGGCACCCTCCTCGGCATGATCTTCGGCGCATCGTCGCTGTACCTCGTGCTGAAGGTCGGTCTCACCGTCAGCGCCTCGATTCCGGTCGCGGTCATCTCCATCACGTTCTTCCGCCTCCTGTCGAAGATGGGTGGCAAGGACGCGACGATCCTGGAGAACAACATCGTGCAGACCGCGGGCTCCGCGGGCGAGTCGATCGCCTTCGGCGTCGGCGTGACGATGCCGGCGATCCTGATCCTCGGCTTCGACCTCGAGATCACGCGCGTGATGCTCGTCGCGGTCCTCGGCGGACTGCTCGGCATCCTGATGATGATCCCGCTGCGCCGCGCGCTGATCGTTCAGCAGCACGGCCTGCTCAAGTACCCCGAGGGGACCGCGTGCGCAGAAGTGCTGAAGGCGGGCGCCTCGCCGGAGTCGATCGCCGCGGCGTCCGACAGCGCGAAGAAAGAGATGGAAAAGCTCGGCGGCCAGACCACGAGCGCGAAGACCATCTTCACCGGCTTCGGCATCGGCCTCCTGTACAAAGCGCTGAACGTCGCCTTCCGCGGATGGAAGGACACGCCGGAGAAAGTCTTCGGCCAGCCGTTCGCCGCGGGCTCCGTTTCGGCGGAGATCTCGCCGGAGCTCCTCGGCGTCGGCTACATCATCGGACCGCGCATCGCCTCGATCATGTGCGCCGGCGGCGTGCTCGCGTACCTCGTGCTCATCCCCGCGATCAAGTTCTTCGGCAGCGGCCTCCTCACGCCCCTCGCGCCCGAAACGACGCGCCTGATCAAGGACATGTCGCCGGGTCAGATCCGCAACGCCTACATCCTCTACATCGGCGCCGGCGCGGTCGCGGCGGGCGGCATCGTCTCGCTCCTCCGCTCGCTGCCGACCATCTGGCACGGACTGCGTGAAGGCCTCAAGGACTTCCGCGGCGGCGCGGCGGCACGCGAAGGCATGGCCCGCACCGACATCGACCTCTCGATGAAGCTCGTGCTGATGGGCAGCTTCGCGCTCGTCGCGGTCATCGCGCTGGCGAATCCGCTGTACGTCGGCGGCACCGGCTTCACGGCCCGCATCATGGCCGCGATCCTGATCGTCATCCTCGGCTTCCTCTTCGTCACGGTGTCCTCGCGACTGACCGGCGAGATCGGCTCGTCGTCGAATCCGATCTCCGGCATGACGGTCGCCACGCTGCTCATCACCTGCCTCGTGTTCCTGGTGATCGGCTGGACCGGCTCCGCGTACTACGTGACCGCGCTCTCGATCGGCGCCATCGTCTGCATCGCGTCGTCGAACGGCGGCACGACCTCGCAGGATCTGAAGACCGGCTTCCTCGTCGGCGCGACTCCGCGCAACCAGCAGATCGCGATCCTCATCGGCGCGCTCGCCTCCGCGATCATCCTCGGACCGATCCTGCTCAAGCTCAACAGCGCCGCCGGCGTCATCCTGCCGCGCGTCAGCGCCGAGCCGACCTCCGACGCGGAAGGCGCGCCGGTCAATCAGGTCGAGAACTGGCCGGCCGATCTGCACGTCGATCCCGCCACGCTGACGACGCACCATTCGTACGAAGGCAAGGACTACATGGTGTGGCACTACACGCCGCCGGGTGGCGCGTCGGCGCAGCAGTTCCTCGTCGACTCCACCGGCACGCCTCAGTTCCTCGTCGACCCCGGCATCAACGGGACGCACAAGTTCCTGGCGAACGGCAAGCCGGCGATGAAGAAGTTCGACGCGCCGAAAGCCACGCTGATGTCGTACATCATCAAGGGCATCCTCAATCACAAGCTGCCGTGGGGACTCGTGCTCCTCGGCGTGATGATCGCGCTGACGCTCGAGATGTCGGGCATTCCGTCGCTCGCGTTCGCCGTCGGTGTGTACCTCCCGCTCTCCAGCTCCAGCCCGATCTTCATCGGCGGCATGATCCGCTACCTGACCGACCTGTACGTCCGCAAGAAGTACAAGGGGATGAACCTGACCGAAGAGCAGCTCGTGGCGGAAGGGGACAAGAGTCCCGGCGTGCTGATGGCCTCGGGCTACATCGCGGGCGGCGCGATCGCCGGCATCCTGATCGCGTTCATGGCGGGCGTGCCGTTCATGGCCGACTTCAACACGAAGCTCGACAATCTGGCGGAGAAGAATCCGTTCGTCTCCGGCGCGAACGCCGACCTGCTGTCGTGCATCCCGTTCGTGATCCTCGTCGTCCTGCTCTACCTCGTCGGACGCGAGAAGCTGATGGCGCCGTCGAAAGCCCGATCGTAATTTCGTAACCCTGCGTTTCGCGACGGCCCGCTTCGGCGGGCCGTTTTGTTTTCGGCGTATCCTTACGGCAATTCGGTCCTATGGCATTCGTCGGCTGGTTGTTCGCGACAGTCATCAGCGTGATCGCGTTCGTCGTCGCGAACAGTGCGAAGAAGAACGCGCAGAACGCCGAGGAAGAGGTTCGGCACCTTCGGATCGCGCTGGAGAACCTCGGGAAAAGGGTGGCGGAGCTGCGGAAGGCGGCGGCGGCCGCGACTCCAGTGGGGGCGCCGGCGCCCTCGCCGGCGGAACCGGAACCGGAACCCCAACCCCCTACGACAGGCGAGGCGCCTGTCCCCCCACCGGAGCCACCACCCGCCCCGGAACCCACCCCCGAGCCTGTCGTCGAAGTTCCGCCGGTCGTCGCGGAACCTCCCCCGCCCCCACCCCCGCCCCCACCCACCCCCCAGCCCGTCCCCGCGCAACCGGCGGCGGCGTTCGATTGGGAAAACTTCATCGGCGTGAAACTCTTCGCCTGGATCGCGGGCGTCGCGCTCGTCCTCGCGGCGATCTTCTTCCTCCGCTACTCCGTCGAGCACGGCTGGCTGCGGCCGCCGGTGCGCGCGGCGATCGGCATCCTCACTGGCGCGCTGCTGATCTGGATCTGCGAGCTGCGCATCGCACGCGACTACAAGGTCACGGCGAACGCGATGCACGGCGCCGGCATCGCCATCCTCTACGCCACGCTCTTCGCCATGTACGCGCGGTGGCACCTCATCATCGCGGCGTTCGCCTTCGGGATGATGATCCTGGTGACGGCGGTCGCGGTCTGGCTCTCCATCCGCCGCGAGTCGGTCTTCATCGCATTGCTCGGACTCCTCGGCGGCTTCGCCACGCCGGCGATGCTGTCGACCGGCGAGAACCGTCCGATCGGTCTCTTCACCTACCTGCTGCTGCTCAACATCGGACTGGCGTGGGTCGCATGGCGGCGGCGCTGGACGACGCTCAGCATCGTCAGCCTGATCTTCACCGCGATCTACCAGTGGGGCTGGATCGCGAAGTTCCTCACCGCATCGCAGCTCCCGCTCGCCGCCGGGATCTTCCTCGTCTTCGCCATCGCCGCCGCGTCGTCGCTGATCATCCGAAGAAAGGACGACGGCAAGCAGCAGACCTTCGACGTCGTCGCCATCGCGGGCGCCGTGCTGCCGCTCCTCTTCGCCGTCTTCACCGCGGCGGTGCCGGCGTACGGCTCGCACTACAACATCCTCTTCGGCTTCCTCCTCCTGCTGGCCGGCGGTCTCGCCGCGATCGCGTTCACGCGCGGGCCGGCGTGGCTGCATCTCCTCGGCGGCATCGTCACGCTGCTCGTCTTCGTGATCTGGCGCGGCGCGTCGTACACGCCCGACGCCTGGCCGGTGATCCTCGCCTGGGTCGTCGCGTTCTTCGCGCTCTACCTCGGGGTCGGCATGAAGTTCCGCACGAACGCCGTCTTCGCCGCGCCGGCGTTGCTCTTCATCTTCCCGACGCTCGTCGGCGCGGCCGACGGCGCGCCGGGACTGCTCTTCACGGTCCTCTTCATGTTGCTCGCCGCCGCGGCCGCGTACGCGATCCGCTACGAGAACGGCATCGTCTACTACCTCGCGGCGTTCTGCGCGATCGCGACCGAGGGGATCTGGTCGTCGCAGTATCTGACGCATGAGCGACTGCTGCAGGCGCTCGCGATCTACGCGATCTTCGCGCTCTTCTTCCTCGGCGTGCCGCTCATCGCGCGGCGGCTGCAGCGCCAGCTCAAACCGCAGGGCGCGCTCACATTCCTCGTGCTGCTCAGCATCGCGATGCTCTTCTTCCTCGACAACGGCACGGTCGCCGACGCGTCGCTGTGGGGACTCGCGCTGCTGCTCGCGATCCTCAACGCCGGCTCGATGATGGAAGCGCGGCTCATCCACACGCCGTTCCTGTCGATCGCCGCTGCGCTGCTGTCGTGGGTCGTGATCGGCGTGTGGTGGGGCGCGGCGACGATCTCGTTGTCGCTGATTCCGGCGCTCTTCGTCGTCGGCGCGTTCGGCGTGCTGATCGTGGTCGGCAACGTCCTCGCGAGCCGCGAATCGGACAACGCGTCAGCGTTCGAAGGAAGCACGTATCTCGGCCTGGCCGGACATCTCTTCCTGCTATTCGTCGCGTCGCAGAAGGAGCTCGCGTTTCCGCCCTGGCCGCTCTTCGCGATCCTCGCGCTGCTCGATCTCGCGATCGGTGTGGCCGCGATCTATCTCAAGCGCGCGAAGCTGATGACCGTCGCGATCGCCGCGTCGCAGGCGGTGCTGATCGTGTGGGCCACGCAGTCGTCGGTCGCGCCGTGGCCGAACACGGCGCTCGCGGCCGCGGTGCTCGTCGTGATTCTGGCGAAGGTGTGGCACGCGATCGATCGCCGCTTCGGTGCGAGCGTCGTGGCTGGCGTCTTCCTCGGACAGCTGGTCTGCATCGTCGCCGGCGTCAATGCTCACCTGTACGGAACGCTGCTCGCCGCACACGTGCTGCTGCTGATCGCACTCTTCGTTGTCGCCTGGATCGATGAACGGCACATCGTCCTGCCGTTCGCAGCGATCAGTGCCGCGATCGCTACTGCCTTCGCCGATCTCACTCCCTGGACGCACCTGCTGACCTTCGCCACCGTGATCTACGCGCTCTTCCTCGCGTATCCGCTCCTCCTCGGTAAGCGCGCGAAGCAGGCAATCAGCCCGTATCTCGCTGCGGTCTTCGCGAGCTGCTCGTTCTTCGGCTTCGCATACAGCGCGCTCGTCGACGCAGGCTACAAGCCGTACATCGGCGCGCTGCCGGTAGCGCAGGCCGCGCTGATGATGCTGCTGCTCTGGCGCGTGCTGCAGATCGAGCGCGACGTCGAACGGATGCTCTCGCGGCTCGCGCTCGTCGCCGCGACGGTTCTCGGATTCATCACGCTCGCCATTCCGCTGCAGCTCGACAAGGAATGGATAACCATCGGCTGGGCGCTCGAAGGGGCCGCGCTGGTCTGGCTCTTCCGCCGCATCCCGCATCGCGGACTGCTGCTGTGGGGCGGCGCGCTGCTCACCGCGGTCTTCACGCGCCTCGTGTTCAACCCCGCCGTGCTCGAGTACCACGCGCGGTCCGCGACGCGCGTCTTCAACTGGTACCTCTACACCTACCTCGTCTGCGCGATCGCGATGTACGTCGCCGGCTATCTCTTCCCGCGCACGACGAAGTGGGCCGTTGCCGCGCTCAACGTCGCCGGCACGGTGTTGCTCTTCCTGCTGGTGAACATCGAGATCGCCGACTACTACTCGACCGGCACCTCGCTGACGTTCAACTTCTGGTCGGCGCCGCTGCCGCAGGTGCTGTCGTACACGCTCTGGTGGGCGCTCTTCGCGCTGGCGATGCTGGTCGCCGGCATCGTGCTGCACCAACGCGCGGTGCGCGTCGCGGCGATCGTGCTGCTGTCGGTGACGATCCTGAAGTGCTTCCTGATGGATCTCTCGCACCTCGGCGGCCTCTATCGCGTCGGCTCGCTCCTCGGCCTCGCGGGCTCGCTCGTCCTGGTCGGACTGCTGCTGCAGAAATTCGTCATTCGCAAGACGGAGACGAGCGCCGCTTGATCCCGCTGCTGCTCCTCGCCGCGACGCTCAATCGTCCGATCAATCCGGCACACGCCGGTCCGAATCGCGTCGATCCCGACGTCGAGCTCCTCGCACACGCGCGATCCGATCTCGGCGATCTGCGCCTCTTCGACGCGAACGGACATGAAGTGCCGTACCTGCTGATCGCCCCCGCGTCGCACGAGCCGCGCTGGACCGACGGCCGCGTGCTGCCGGTCGCGCGCACGAAAACAACCTCGGGGTTCGAGCTCGATCTCGACAGCGCCTTCACCGTCGATCGCATCCGCATCGAAGGGATCGCCACGCCGTTCCTCAAACGTGCACGCCTCGAGGGGAGCGGCGACCGTGCGCACTGGACGCTGCTCGCCGACGACGCGACGATCTTCGATCTGCCCGACGACAAGCTGCGCAACCTCGAGATCGCGTTCGAGCCAGGCGCGTACCGCTACCTCCGCGTGACGTGGAACGACCGCAACAGCGCGGTCGTGACGAGCATCGGCGGCGCGTCCGCGCGACTGCACGACGCCAACACGCCGCCCGAGCCGATGCGCGTGCCGCTCGCGTTCCGCAAGATCTCGAGCGAGCCGCAGAAGAGCCGCTACCACATCACGCTGCCGGGGGCGCAGCTCCCGATCGCGGCAATCGAGGCGGCGGTGACGAACGGCGAGGTGTTCCGCGAAGCCTCGGTGTTCCAGCCGTCGCTCGAAGGCGGCCGCATCATTCCGCAGAACCTCGGGACGTCGACGCTCAAACGCGCGGAGCGTTTCGGCGGCGTCGCGGCCGACATGGGCGTGAAGATCGCGCGGCCGAGCGGCGTCGATCTCGAGCTCGTCGTCGACGACGGCAACAACCCGCCGCTCGCGATCACCAGCATCGACGCGCGACTCGAGCCGCTGCCCTGGATCTGGTTCGAGAGCGCCGACGGCTCGCCCGTCACCGCGCGTTACGGCGATCCGCAACTGAGCGCGCCGCGATACGACCTCGAGGCCTCGCACGCGACGATCGCGAAGAGCACGCCGCCGCTCGCACATTGGGAAGGAACGAGCAAGACCCCATCGAACGCGAGCGCCGAGACCACGACGATGGCATCGTTCCGCGGCGCGGCGGTCGATCGCAACGACTTCCGTTACGCGCGCGCGATCCCGGCCGCGCCGGCCGGCGTCACGAAGCTCGCGCTCGATGCCGACGTCCTCTCGCGCAGCCACGGCATCGCCGACGTGCGCATCGTCGACGCGAAAGACCAGCAGGTGCCATACATCGCCGAATACGAAGCGGCGCCGCTGAAGCTCACGCTGAAAGTTCCGGAGCGGACGGCCGAAGGAAAGGTCTCGCGCTACACGTTCGAGCTGCCGTACGACACGCTGCCGGAGTACTCGCGCATCGTCTTCACCACGTCGTCGCATGTGTTCGAGCGCGCGGTGACGCTGCGTCTCGCGGCGGATGAGAGTCGCGGCCGCGAGGCGACGGTCGTCGGCAGCGAAACGTGGAGCAGCAGTCAACCCGAGGTCGTGCCGCCGGTGCTCGCGTTCTCACTGCCGCATGCGAAGAAGGTCGAGCTCGTGATCGACGAGGGGGACAACGCGTCGCTGCCGGTCACCTCGGCGACGATCGACATCCCGGCCGTCTCGCTGCGCTTCTACAACCCCGGAAGTCCGCTCACGCTGCTGTACGGAAATGCGCGCGCCTCCGCGCCGCAGTACGACCTCGCGCTCCTCGCGCCGCGCGTCCTCGGCGAACCGGCGCGCGATCTCACGCTCGGCGCGACGTCGGGAGAAGCGAAGGAAGAGTCGGCGCTCGACGCGAAGATCTTCTGGGGCGCGCTCGCCGTGGCGACGATCATCCTGCTGGCGATTCTTGCGCGGCTCGTGCGGTCACGAGCGTAGGCGCGCACGCTCGGCGGGCGCCCACGTCGATGCGATCCGTCGCGCCGACCACTTCGGGAACGCGCGCGTCAGCCAGACGTAGCCGATCATCAATGCGTTCACCGCGGCGACGAGCATGACCGAGTCGTAGCGCGTCAGCATCGGCACGTGCGCCGCGGGCCAGCGGATCAGCAAGGCATCGACGGCGATGACGAGCAGCAGTTGCGAGACGTCGCGGAACAGCGCGCGGCGGCGCGCGCGACGGATCGCCGGCCGCGGGTCGCAATGAACGACCGGCGGGCAGCCACGATGGGAGATGCCGGGGAGGAGCTCTGGTCGTGGCATCGCACCCGGTCCGACAACCGGGTGCGTCCGATTATTTCAAATAACTCAGCAATATCCCTCGCCCCGCTTGCGGGGAGAGGGTGCCCTGAGCGAGCGAAGCGAGTCGAAGGGCGGGTGAGGGGCCGTGTTCATGGCGACGGCTGACCCCCTCATCCGCCCTTCGGGCACCTTCTCCCCCGTTGCGGGGGAGAAGGAGGTAACTAGCGAATCCGGATGGTCTGGCCGATGTAATTCCCGTCCGCATCCCGAAACGCCTTCACCACCACCGCGTCGCCATTCTTCAGCCGCTCCGCCGTGGAGTACGCGCCACTCTTCGTCTTGATCGGCAGATCGTCGGCGACGTTGATGCGAAACACGGCGTTCGTCTTCGACTCGCGCACGACGAGCAGCGGCCCGTTCGCGAGCGACTCGCTCACCGTGCCCCAGACCGTCACCATCGGCAGCGTCGCGTTCACCGCGGGCGGCGGGAGGGGGTTGGGCGTGGTGTTGTCGTTCGCGTCGAGAAAGCGGACGGTCGTCGCGGCGAAGACATCGGCGGCGTTGCCGAACGAGCCGGTGACCTGCACGCGATCGCCGGCCTGCAGGTCGCGCGCGCGGACGCGGGCGCCGCTGCTGTCGAACGCGTTCGTCAGATCGACGCGGATCTCGCCGCGTCCCGTGTCGACGCGCACCGTCTCCGACGTGCGGTCGACGCGCGTCACCGAGCCGCTGATCTGCGTCACGCTGCGCGTCGTGCCCCCTTCCTGCACGCTGGTGATGACTTCCATCGAGCGCGCGGTCACTTCGCCGCCGCTCGTCGACGTCGACTGCGGCTCGATGCGCACGCGATCGCCGGTCTCGAGGTTGCTGATCTGATAGGTCTGGCCGCGGTAGTAGACCGGCGTGTTGCGCGTCGCGCGGATGGTGATCATCTCGCGCCGGTCGGTCTCCACCACCACCCGCCCTTCATCCGCGTTCACCTGTCGCACGACGCCCTCGACGCGGCCGTAGACCGTGACGTCGCTCGACGGCGGCGCGGTGGTCGGGGTCGAGATCGTGTTCGGGGGACGCGTGTTGCCGACGCCGGTCGGACTCGCCGGCACGGAGCGCCCGAGGAGCGTGATGAACTCCGCACCGACCGCGTGATTGCCGCGGCCGATGCCGCGCACTTCGACGCGGTCGCCGAGGCGGAGATTGCTGAAGCCTTTCGTCCCGACGAAGATCTCGGGCTGGCCGTTGATCACGCCGCCGAAGCCGTTGTACTGCGTCGACAACGTATCGGCGATCACCGGGATCCGGCCGTAGCGATCGTCGTCAGCCGTGATCTGCAGCCGGCTGGAGCCTTCGTCGATGTCGACGATCGTGCCGGTGATGGATCCGCGGCTTCCTTCTGAAACGTCGGATGCGGCGCGCCATTGCGCGAGCGCAGGGAATGCAAGCAGACAAATGAGCAGAGCGTGTTTCATGTGGCCTCCAGGGTTGAGACGAGCAACTACCGGGCCGCGACACGGCGGCCGGCGATCCACGCCTCGCTGACGACGCGATCGTCGCCCATGAAAATCAGCCCGGCGAGCAGGTCCTCGAGCGACGAGGCCCGGTCGCTGCGCATCGAGATGAGCGGCGTGGCGTGCAGATCCATGACCAGGAAATCGGCCGATTTCCCCACCTCGATGCTGCCCGTCTCCTTGTCGAGCGACAGCGCGCGCGCGCCGCCGAGCGTGGCGAGGTACCAGAGCTGGAACGGGCTGAGCGAGACGCCCTGCACCTGCTGCACCTTGTACGCGTCGGCCATCGCGTTGAGCATCGACGGCGTGGTACCGGCGCCGATGTCGCTGCCGAGGCCGACGACGACGCCCGCGTTCAACACGCGCAGCAGCGGGAAGAGGCCGCTACCGAGGAAGAGGTTCGAGTTCGGACAGTGCGCGATGCGCGAGCGGCGCTGGTTCAGCAGATCGAGCTCTTCGCTGCTGAGGTAGACGCCGTGCGCGAGCACCGTCTTCTCATCGAGCAGGCCGTAGTCGTCGTACACGTCGGCGTACTCGGCCTTGGCGAAGAGCTGCTGCACCCACAACACCTCGTTGCGGTTCTCGGAGATGTGCGTGTGGACGTACGCGTCGGGAAACTCGCGCTTGAGATCGCCGGCGTAGCGCAGCAGCACCGGCGTCGACGTCGGCGCGAAGCGCGGCGTGATGGCGTACTGCAGCAGCCCGCGCTTGTGCCACTTCTTCAACAGCTCGCGGCTCTGCTCGTACGACGTGCGCGGATCCTCGAGCAGGAAGTCGGGCGCGTTCCGATCCATCATGTTCTTGCCGATGATTCCGCGAAAGCCGCGCCGCTCCGCTTCGGCGAAGAAGATCTCGGTCGCCTCGTAGTGGATGGTCGAGAAGATCAGCGCGCAGAGCGTGCCGTTGCGCAGCAGCTCGTCGAAGAAGACTTTGGCCACGACTTCCGCATGCTTCGGATCGGCGAACTTCGCCTCGGTCGGAAATGTGTAGCGATTGAGCCATTGCAGCAGATCGCCGCCGTACGAGCCGATCATCTCGAGCTGCGGCGCGTGCAGATGCGTGTCGAAGAAGCCGGGCGAGATCAGCTTGTGCGATCCGAGCTCGACGACCTCGCCGGCGTCGTCAGCATGAAGGGGACGCTCGCTCCAATCGCCGACGTCGGTGATGCGTCCGTCCTCGATCGCGAGGTAGCCGTCGTCGTACGTACGATACGAAGTCGCGATGTCCGTGGCGAACGGATCGGCTACCGGCGTGAAGATGCGCGAACGGAAGAGCTGCACGCGCGAATTGTACGGTGCTTCACTTTTTCAGGACGTCGATGCGCCAGCTGAACTGATCGACGAGCTTCTCCGTCCAGCCCTCTTTCTTGAACGCGATGCGTCCGCTCCGGTCGAGGAACCAGGTCGTCGGAAACGCGGAGACGCCGGCGCGATGGACCCAGCCGTCGTCGAGGAGCACCGGAAAGTCGTGGCGATTCGCCGCCATCCACTGCTTCACGATGGCGGGATCACTGTCGGTATCGACGGTGAGGATGCGCACGTGCTCGTCGTTTGCGTAGCGCTTCACCAGCTTCGCGAAGTCGGGCATCTCCTTCAGGCACCAGCCGCACCAGACGCCCCAGAAGTTGACGACGGCGACTTTGCCTTTGAGATCGGCGAGCGACACGGTCCTGCCGTCGAGCGACTTCAGCTTGAACTCCGGTGCGCTCACCGGCTTGGCGATGCGCGTGGCGAGCACGCGATCCCGGCTCGTCGCTTCACCGGTCGTGTTGACCCGCGCGAGATACGCCTCGAAACCGTCGAGCGATTTGTGTTGGCGTCGATAGAGCGCTTCGAGCGCGCCGCGATTCAGATTCACGCCGTTCGTCTGCAGCGACAGCCCCTCGCGATAGAGCTGCTCCGCTTTCGTCGTCATCTGCTGCGCCTCGAAGCTGCGCCCGAGGTGGTAGGTGATGGTCGAGCTTTCGGGGAAGAGGACACGCGCGGCGAGGAGCTCCTTCTGCGCTTCCTTCACCTTGCCGCGCGCGAGGAGGACCCAGCCGAGCGTGTCGCGCATCGTGGCCCGCGACGTGCGCTCGATGCGCTCGCGCATGTCCGCGGCCTCCATCGCGAACGAGAGGAGATCGCGCTCGTTGAGCGCCGGCAGCTTGCGTGCGGTGCTCTCGGCGTATTCGAGATCGAGCTTGCGGTCGGCGAGTTTTTGCAATGCCATCGAGAGCTGACCGAGGTATTGGATCGACACCGGAATCGCGTGCACGAGCTTGATGAGCTGCTGATCGTCGGTCTCATCGCGCAGTAGCGAAAAACTGACCGAGGCAATCGCGTCGGGGTTGTGGCGATACGGATAGTTCAGGACGTCGAGCTGCATCGGACGCGCTTTCGCGCGGCTCAGCAGGACGTTCAGCGCCTGCGGACTGGCCGGCGCTTCGCGGAGGATGCGGTCCTGCAGCTCGCAGGCGCGGTCCTCCATCTTCAACTGATGAAAGCCGCGCGACGCGACGGAGAGCACGAACGGATCGCCGCCGCTCTCCGCGATCCACGCCTCGAGCGCCGCGGCGTTCGGGAGTTGCGTGGCCATGATGTACGGCGACAGCTTCGCGGCGCGCTCGAGCAGCGGCGCGGCCTCGTCGCGGCGGCGCATCTGCTTCAACATCGAGCCGAGTCGCGCGAGCGCCGGGAGGTTGTCCGGTTCGAGTTTCAACGCCTCGCGATAGGCGGCGATCGCCTGTTCCTCGGCATCCCGCTTCGTCCGAAAAATGCCCGCCTTCGCGACGAGCATGCCGGGCGTCGCGGGCAACGCATCGAGTGCCTTCAACGCCGCATCGGACTCCATGAGACTGTTCAGCGCCATGGCACGCGCGATCACCAGCTCTTCGCGCGTTTCGTTCGCCAGCTTGTCCACGATCAACTTGTTGTCGTCGACGTGATCGGAATCGTCCTGGTACGCGTACGCCAGCGCGAGCCAGCTCCAGGGACTCTCCGGATGTGTGGCGCGCATCTCTTCGGCGACGCGTTCCGCTTCAAATGCGTCGACGCGCAACAGCGCGGTCATGTACCACGCGCGTTGCTCGAGATCGGCCGGCGCTCCGCCCTGCACCGCCGTGGCGAAGTCGTACGACTCGGAGAGCTGCTGAAGCGTCGCGAGCAGCAGGATCGCGGCAAGCATCATCAGAACCTCACGCCGAGGGAGACGCGGAACGTGCGCGGCTGCTGATAGGCGAGCTTGTTGTTCGGCTGACCGAACGTCGGGGAGAGCTGGAAGTTCGCGATGTTCTTGCAGGTCGCGCTCGACGTCGCGGTCCCTTGCGGACACTCCACCGGCGCGGTGGTGAACGGATTGAAGATCGCGAGGTTGCGGTCCGTGCGGTTGATGATCACCCGCTTGTCGACGCCTCCCGGATTCTCGATCGCCTGCGCGTTGAAGATGTTCTGCACGTCGGCCTGCGCGAAGAGCTGCGCGCTGCGGATCGGGATGGCCCAGTTGAAGCCGAAGTCGGTCGCGGTCACGTCGTCGACGCGCAGCGAGCCGCGCGGCGCGAAGTAGTAGGTGGCGCTCGGCGTCGCGACGTAGCCGGGGTTCTTCGTCACGATACGGCGCATCTCCAGGAGCGCCGTCGCGTTGTAGTTGCGCGCGCTGTGATAGCGCTCCAACAGCGTCAGATCGAATTGTCCGAAGCCGGTGCGCTGCGTCCAGGCGAGCCAGACGTTCGCGCGATTGCGGACGTCGGAGCTGAGATATCCGACCGGGGCGCCCTGCGCGAAGTTCGTGTACTCGGGATAGAACGCGGCCGGCTCCGATACCGACGCGGCGACGCCCGAGGCGTTCTCGTTCTCCACGTTGCCGGTGAGGCGCGACCAGGTGTAGTTGCCGCCGAGCGACAGAGCGGGGAAGAATCGATACGTCCCCTGCAGCAGGACGCCGTTGTATTTGCGCAGCAGATCGTCGTCGCTGTTCTCGACGACGATGCGGTCGACGACCTGTCCGCCCGCCGTCTCCGTCCGCCCGAGGTCGAGCGTCGCCCGTTTCGCGTAGAAGCTTCCCCAGCGGCGGCGGACGTAATCGGCGCGGAGCATTCCCTTCGCTTCGAACGTCATGCCGTAACCAACGGAGAGCTCGCGTGCGTTGGGCGACTTCAGCGGGCCTGCGAATTCTTCGCCGCCGGGATAGAACGAGTCGAGCAGGTAATCGTCGGGCTCAATGCTGTGAAACCAGGCGAAGACCTGGCGCAGCACTTCATCCGTCGACAGCGGCGTGCCCGACGTGTTGAGCTCCGGACCCTCGTAGTCGTAGACGATGTACGCCGGCTGGCCGGCGACCGCGGTCTCGAACGTCAGCGGCTGTGCGATCTTTGCGGCGTAGACGCTGTAGCTCGCACTGATGCGATGACGGCCGTTGCCGCGGACGTCGAAGATCGCGCCGAGACGCGGTGAGATGCGGCTGTCGTCGATCGCGCGCACGCCGTTCATGTCGTGGCCGCTGTTCGAGTCGTAGCGCAGTCCGGCGTTCAGCGAGAGGTGCGTGCCGAGGTCGATGCGATCGTTCACGAATCCGGCGAAGGAGCGGAACTTCGTCGGCGACGCCGGCGCAACGAGCGGTTGCCAGACGACGAACGTTTCGCCCGGGATGGCCTGCGTGATGACGTTCTGTCCCGAGTAGCGCAGCGTCGTGAGGAGGAGGTAGTCGCTCGCGGTCTGATGATTGTTCTCGAACAGCGTCTCGTGAAAATCGTCGACGCCGGCGATCACGCTGTGCGTCCCGAACCGCGACGTGGCCGCGAACCACGTCGCCTTGGCGATGACGTCGTGATTGTTGCGATAGGGGCTGGCGCCGCAGACCGCGCAGAACATCGGCGACCAGGCGTGCGCGCCGGTGGCGAAGTCTTCGACCATCGTCCCGAGGATCGGATCGGTCGACGTCCCGCCGATCGCGCCGAGCTCGTACCGCTTGCTGCTGTATTGCACCTCACCGACGAGGTCATGACCGAAGATGCCGGTGTATTGCAGCGCGGCGAGCGTGTTCGGGATGCTCGCCGTCACCGTGCTGCGCAGATCGGCGATCAGTCCGCCGGCATCGTTCACGCGCCGCGACTTCGCGCTGATGTATGAACCGACGACGCTGTGCTGCGGCGTGAGCGTCGCGGTCAGCTTCGCCTCGTAGCGATCGTCGTCGAGGCGGTGCGTGTACGGGATGTTCGTGCCGAACGTCTGCCGGGCGTCGCTCCGTCGCGCGTAGCGGCCGGCGGCGAAGAACCAGAGGCGGTCGCGCACGATGCGGCCGCCGAGCGTCCCTTCGTAGTTGTGATCGATCTGGTCGAGATGCTCCGGTTCGGGATACGCCGTGCGCGCCGTCCACTTGTCGCTGGTCAGCGTGTCGCGCAGTGAACCTGACAGCTCGTTGCCGCCCGACTTCGTGATCACCGTGACCACGCCGCCGGTGAAGCGGCCGTACTCCGCGGAGATGCCGGCGGTGAGCACGGTCGTCTCCTGGATCGCGTCTTCGATGAAGAGGTTGTGCGGCTGGCCGTTGACCTCCTGGCTGATCGTGACGCCGTTGACGAGGTAGAGGTTGTCGTACGACTGCGCGCCGTTGATGACGAGCTGGCCGCCACCGCCGCCGGTGTCCTGCACGCCGGGCGCGATGCGGACGGCGTCGAGGATGGAGCGGCCGATGGGGAGGATCTCGACGAGATGGGCGTCGAAGGAGGCGGAGACCTGCGGCGTGTGGGTGACACCGACAAGTGGATAGACGGCCATCTCGTACTGCGCCTTTAGCGTCATGTCGATGCGGAGAGTGTCGGCGACATGCAACTCGAACCTGCGGTACTCCGGACCGAACCCTTCCGCACGGAACTCGATGCCGTACTTGCCGGGAGGAAGCGCGGTAAAACTGTAGTCCCCGTTTTCAGACGTCTTCGTGACTTGCACCGAGAGCGTCGTAACTCCGTGGACCGTGACCTCGGCGCCTGCAACAGGGTGACCGGACAGGCTCACGTGTCCCGTTACGCTTCCAGTCGGGGCCTGGGCGAATATCGCGGCGGCGGAGAAGAGCAACACCACGCACGACACGAGTCGACGCATTCGGAGACTCCTCCTCGCGTCGAGCAGACGTGTGGAAGTGCCTCCTTATTACCGTCCGTCAAAATGCTTGCAGCATCGGTTCGTGCGCACGATGATCGGCGCTGCGATGCGCGACGGCCTCGATCCCCAGCTCGAATCGCTCGTCGCCGCGCGTGATGACATCGCGCGCGCCGCGGCCATCGAGCGCCTGCTGACCGAGGTCGCCGATCCCGTGATCCGCCGCAGCCTCTTCCACCGCCTCGGCGCACGCGAGCCGGAGCTCGAGGACATCCGCGGCGGCGTGATGCTCCGCCTCGTGCGCAAGCTCGACGAGCTGCAGCGCGGCGCCGGCGATCCGATCGGCAGCTTCGCCGACTACGTCGCCATCGTCACGTTCCACGCCGCCGATGACTTCCTCCGCCGCAAGCAGCCGCAGCGGGCACTGCTGTCGAATCGCATCCGCTATCTGCTGACGCACGACGCACGTTTCGCGCTCTGGCAATTCGAGCGCGAGCTCGTTTGCGGCCTGGCGAAATGGCGCGATCGTCCGCCACAGCCGCGTCCGCTCGATCCCGCGGCCGCGGACGAGCGCCAGCTCGGCGAATCGCTGGCCCGCATCTTCGCCAAGGTCGGCGCGCCGCTGCCGTTTCACGAGATCGTCGCCCTCTTCGCCGCGTCGTCGACCGTCGCCGAGATCAACATGCCGCTGGAAGACGCCGACCTGCACGAGCTCGCGCCGTCGGCCTTCGAGCAACTGGCGTCGAAGGAGACCGCGGCGCACCTCTGGCGCGAGATCGAAGAGCTCCCGCCGCGCCAGCGCGCCGCGCTCCTGCTCAACCTGCGGGAGGTAGGGGGTGGAAGCGCGATTCCGCTGCTGACGCTCACCGGGCTGGCGACCGCGGAGCAGGTCGCGGAATTGGTCGGAATCCCGGCGACTGAGTTGGCCTCAATCTGGAACGAATTGCCGCTCGATGACAACACGATCGCCTCCCGGCTGGGGGCGACGCGGCAGCAAGTCATCAATTTGAGAAAGTGCGCCCGGGAACGGCTGGCCCGGCGACTTTCGAAACGGTAATCACAGCCAAACGCACACGTCTCTGTGAGGTGACCATGAAGACAGACGAGAAGGAACGGCAGGCGCTGGTCAAGGCGCTGGTCGCGGAGCTTTCTGCCGCTGAGCCTCTCCATCTCGACTACGACCTGATCGAGGCCTACGTCGACGGCCGCTGCGACATCATCGATCAGGAGATCGTCACCAGCCACGCCTCGATGTGCACGATGTGCGGGCGGGAAGTGCGGGATTTACAGACATTTGCGGCCCAGTACCGGCGCCGGAGCAACTGGCTGCCGCTGTCGGTCGCCGCGATCGCGGCCGGGCTCGTCATCGCCATCGTGGCGCTTCTCCGTCCTTCCGCAACGGTGGTGACGCTCCATGACGGCAGTCGCGAAGTCCGCCTCCTCCGCAACGGGGAGCTTTCCGGGTTGCGCGGCCTGACCGGCGAGGACGAGCGGCGCGTCACGAACGCGCTGCGCGGCGGGACGCTCGCGATTCCGGCGGCGGCGACGCAGCTGGCGCGCTCGGGCGAGCTGCTCCGCTCGACGTTCACCGGCACAGCATCGTTCGAGCCGCTCGCGCCGATCGGATGCATCATCGTCAGCGACAGGCCTACCTTCGAATGGACCGCCGTTCCCGGTGCTCGCTATCGCGTGGAAGTCTTCTCCGACCATTTCCGTCCGGTCGCCGACAGCGGCCTGCTCGACGCGACGCGCTGGACGGCGCCGCAGTCGCTGCAGCGCGGCGCGACGTACGTCTGGCAGGTGACGGCGATCCACAACGGCAGCGAGACGACGTCGCCTGCGCCGCCGGCCCCCGAGGCGCGGTTCGCGATCCTCGACGAGACGAACGCGCGGTCGCTCGCCCGCCTCGAGCGGATCGAGCCGCGCTCGCATCTCGCACTCGGCGTCGCCTACGCCGAAGCGGGAGTGACGGCGGAAGCGGAGCGCGAGTTCCAGGAGCTGGCGAGCGAAAACCGTGGCTCGGCCGATGCGCGGCGCTTGCTGCAGTCGTTGCGCTCGCACTAGGCGCGTTCGCGCAACCCGATCCACGCGCACTCGCGCAACGTGCGATCGATCTGACGAACGAGCTGCGTCTCGAGGAAGCGTCGAAGCTTGCCGCGAGGTCGCGTGCCGCGGCGATCGCGTGCGATGACCTGATCGGCATCGCGCGCGCCGCCGATGCGCAGGGCGTGATCGCTCGCGTTCGCGGCGCTGTCGCGGCCGCACTCGATTACACGACGGAGTCGCTCGCAATCGCCGAGGCGACGGGCGACACCGCGACGATCGCGCGTGCCTGGAACGACCTCGGGCGGATCGAGCTCGATCTCCGGAACGACGCCGATGCGGCGCGCGACGCGTACCTGCGCGGCTTGGCGATCAATCCGTCCGACGCGCGTCTGCTGAACAATCTCGGCAACCTCGCGCGCGCCGAGGGCGACTTTCGCAATGCGATTGCGTACTACACGCGCAGCGGGGCGGCGGCGAAGAAGGCGCGCGATCGGTTCGGCCAGATCAGCGCGGAGCACAACATCGGGCTCGTCTACACGCAGCAGAACGATCCCGCCGCGGCGCTCGTGCATCTGAAACGCGCGCTGGCGATGGATCGCTCCGCGCGCACGCTGCTGTCGATCTCCGAGGCAAAGCGCGCACTCGGCGATACGGCCGGCGCGATGCGCGATCTGCGGCGTGCGCGCGCGGCGGCGAAGGACGACCTGACGCTGGCGACGATCCTCCTGCGCGAGGGTGATCTCCGCCTCGATCGGCGCGACTTCGCCGGCGCGGCGCGCGATTTCGATCGCAGCATCCGTCTCGCGCCGACGCCGATCGCCATGACCTATCGCGCGCGGTTGCGGCTCGCGCAGAAGCGCTACGCCGAGGCCGCGGCCGCCGCGCACATCGCGGTCGATCGTGCGAGCGACGCCGACACGATCGCCATCGCGCAATCGCTCGCCGGACAGGCGTATCGCGGCATGCCCGATCGCGACAACGCGAAGCGCGCGTTCATCGAGGCGATCGAGGCGATCGAACGGCATCGGACCGAAGTTGCGGGCGGCGTGGAGTCGCGCGAGCGGCTGTTCGAGGCGAAGGTATATCCGTACCTGGCGATGGTCGACCTGCTCGCGGAGAAGGACGAAACGATGCAGGCGCTCGACTACTCCGAACGGGCGAAGGCCCGCGTGCTCGTCGACCTGCTCCAGGGACGCGTCGGCGCGCCGCCGCGCTTGCGCATGCGCGACCTCACGGCGTCGCTGCCGGAGAGCACCGACGCGATCGTCGAGTTCACCGTCACCGACGAAGCGTTCTACGCGTTCGTCGTCACGCGCGACGGTGTGCGGATGTTCACGACGGCGATGCCGCGCGCCGAGCTGGCGGCGGTCTGCAACCAGTTCGCGCGCGAGCTGGCCAGCCGCAACCTCGCGTTCCGCCGCACGGCGCGGCATCTCTGGGACCTGCTGCTCGAGCCCGAAGCGACGCTGCTGCGCGGGAAGAAGCGCATCTGCATCGTTCCCGATCAGGAGTTGTGGCGCGTGCCGTTCCACGCGCTGATCGATCCGAACGACCGGTACGTCGCGGATGACGTCGCGATTTTTTATGCGCCGTCGATCGCCGCCATTGGAAGACAGGCGAGGGCGCCTGTCCCCCCACAGGAGCTGCTTGCGGTTGCCAACTCATCGATTGTTGAGGCGCGGAGCGAGGTTGCGCAGATCGCGGCGATCTATGGGTCGCGGGCGCACGTCGAGATCGGCGCGCAGGAGCAGCTGGTGAAGGAGTCGGCGCCGCGCTACGGCATCCTCCACTTCGCGACGCACGGCGTGTTCGACGACGGCGCGCCGCTCGCGTCGCATCTCCTCTTCGGCCGCGGCGGCGGCGACGACGGCCGTCTCGAAGCGCGCGAGATGATGTCGTTGCGGCTCAACGCGCAGCTCGTCGTGCTGTCCGCCTGTCAGACCGCGTCCGGCCGTCCCGCTCCGGGCGAGGGGATCATCGGCATGTCGTGGGCGCTCTTCGTCGCCGGCTGCCCGACGATGGTGGCGAGCGAATGGAAGGTGGAGTCGACCAGCACGACGGCGATGATGGTCGCGTTCCATCGCAACGTCGTCGAGCGCGGCATGACCCCCGCGCTCGCGCTGCGCGCCGCGCAGCTCGACGTGCGGAAGTCGTACGAGCACCCGTTCTACTGGGCGTCGTTCGTGGTGTTGGGACGAGGGTGGTGACTCAGTGCCGGATCGGCTCGAGCGCGTTCGGCGCCATCGGCTGACCGAGGGCGGTCTTCATCGCCGCGCCGGGCAGGCCGCCGCCGAACGGTGAGATCGCCGGGCCGCCGGTGCCGCGCTGCGCTTCGAACTTGTCGGCGATCTGGAACGACGCGACGAACTTCCTGAAGTCATCGATCGAGCCGCGCGTGTCCGAGGCGTACTGAATCGTGTAGACGCGGTTCACGGCCGCGAGGTAGCCGTCGACGTACGAGACTTTCCCGTCCTTGCCGACGCGCGTGTACGAGTAGGTGTACGACGGGAAGATCGGCGACGTGCTGCGGATGTGATGGAAGTCGGCGACGCGATAGCCGGCGTCGGAAGCGTCGCGGCGGATGGTCGACTGCAATTCGTAGATCGTGTTCTCGTCGAGCCGAAACTTGCCGGTCGGCGACACCGACACCGAGAACTGCGCGCCGTTCGGATGGGTGACCACGATGATCCCGTCGCATCCGCCGAGGCTCTTGCGCGGGACCTGCGCCCACTTCCATTCGGCCGCCGGCGCGAGCACCGAGAAATTCAGGTCGCGGTCGACGAAGCGTTCCTGCGCGGTGAGCGAAGTGGCGAAGAGGAGCAGTGCGACGATCATTCGAACGGTTCGCATGACGATCAAATCCCGGTCGGAATCTCTTCTTCCGGCCGCTCATCCTGCACCAGCTTATCGAGGATGATGGCCTGATGCTTCGACGTGACGGCTTTTTCCTGCGGCACTTCGACGCGCTCGAGGGCCGCCGTCAGTTCTACGGAGCTCTGCTCGATCGCATCCATGAACGTCTGCTCGGAGCGCGGAAGCATGATCGGCAGCTCGGCCTGTTCGACCGGCGCGCGGCGCGACGCACGCTCTTCTGAATCGCGGAACTCCTTGTTGAAACCGAGCAGCGTCGGCGCGAGCTTTTCGTAGAGCTCCGCCGTCGCGCGGACGTCCTCGAGACAGTAGTCGGCGATCTCGCGATGGCGCCCGGCGCGATACCAAGTTTCGACGGAGCGCCCGTCGATCCCTTCGCTCTTCGACGTCTCGACGCCGAACGTCTTGCAGGCGAGGTCGAGGTTGAACTTGAACTGGCGGCTGTTCGTCGTGCCGAAGAAGTTCAGTGCCTCGCGCAGATCGCAGTTCGGGTGATAGCCGTAGCGGTAGCCGACGAGATCGCGCTTCGGGACCACGCCGTGGATCGCGGAGCGGATCATGAGGAACGGCCCGTCGAACTGGCGGCCGTTGAAGCTGATGAAGCGCGAGTCGTCGTCGAAGAACTGCCAGAACTTCTCGAGGATCTGCTTCTCGCTTCCGGAGATGTAGGTGCGCGCGCCGACTTTCTCCGTGCGCAGCTCCGTCTGTCCCGGCACCTCGTACATCGCGCAGGAGCGCCCGTCACCGAGGCGGATCACGCCGATGGCGACGATCCGTCCGCGAAACGGCGACAGCCCGCCGGCGCGCCGCGTCTCCTCGGCATCGCCGTCAGACAGTCCCTTGATCAGATACTCGCGAACGTATGGGTCGAGCTCTTCCCAGGGGATGCCGACGGTCTCGATGTCGATGACGAGTTTTTTCATGATGGGTAGACGGCGTTCATTTTATGACACCGATCGCCGCCTACCCATTCCGGGACTACTGAATTTTCAGCTTATCCACGAGCTCTTTCACCGCGTCTGCCGACTTCTGCAGTGCAGCGCGCTCGTCGTCCTCGAGCTTGATGTCGATGATCTGCTCGATGCCATTGCGGCCGAGCTTCACCGGGACTCCGACGAAGAGATCGTGGAGGCCGTACTCGCCCTGCAGGAAGGCGGCGCAGGGGAGGATCTTCCGCTTGTCCTTCAGGATCGCGTCGACCATCTCCACGGTCGATGCACCCGGCGCGTACCACGCCGAGGTCTTGAGCAGGTTCACGATCTCCGCTCCGCCGTTGCGCGTGCGGTCGACGATCGCGTCGATGCGCTTCTTGGAGATGAGCTCGGTGATCGGGATGCCGGCGACGGTCGAATAGCGCGGCAGCGGGACCATCGTGTCGCCATGTCCGCCGAGGACGAAGGCGTGCGTGTTCTCGACGGAGACGTTGAGCTCGGCGGCGATGAAGAAGCGCATGCGCGCCGAGTCGAGCACGCCGGCCATGCCGATGACGCGCTCGCGCGGGAACCCGGAGACCCGGCGCGCGACTTCGCACATCGCGTCGAGCGGATTGGAGACGATCACCAGGATCGTGTTCGGCGAGCGCTTCACGACCTCGCGCGTCACGCCGGCGACGATCTCCTCGTTCTTCCAGAGCAGGTCGTCGCGGCTCATGCCCGGCTTGCGCGGGAGGCCGGCGGTGATGACGACGACGTCGGAGTCCGCGGTCGCGTCATAGGTGTTCGTGCCGGTCAGGATGGAGTCCGACTTGATGACCGGCGCGGTCTCGTTCATGTCGAGCGACTTCCCCTGCGGGACACCCTCGACGATGTCGACGAGCACGACGTCGGCGATTTCCTTGATGGCGATTCCCTGCGCGACCGTCGCGCCGACGTTGCCCGCGCCGACGACTGTGACTTTCGTTTTCATGGTGATTCCTCGTTCCGGGTGTGTAATTTGCGGCGCGGATTCTATCTCATGCTTTCTGACTTCACGGTGACGGCCAACGCCATCAGCAGTACGACGAAAAAGAGCGAAAAAGAGCGGATTCTGGCCGAATATCTGGTCGGCCTCGACGACGCTTCACTGGAGCGCGCGGTGGTCTTTTTCGCCGGCGCACCGTTCCCGCGACGCGAGCAACGAGTGACCGGCGTCGGCTACTCGACGATCGGCGACGCGGCAGTCGAAGCGAGCGGACGGAGTGCCGAGGAGTTGTGGGCGGCGTGGCCGAAGTACGCGGACCTCGGCGACACGATTGCGGATGTCTTCAGCGGCAACGCGGACATCACGCTCACCGAGCTCGGCGAATACTTCGACCGCCTCGCGGCCACCTCCGGCTCGATCGAAAAGAAGAACGTGCTCGTCGAGCTGTTCCGCAAGGTCGACGCGCAGGGCGCGCGCTACATCGCCAAGATCCTTCAGAGCGAGCTGCGGATCGGACTGGTCGAAGGACTCGTCGAATCGGCGATCGCGAAGGCGTTCGGCCGCACGCTCGCCGATGTCCGCCGCGCGAACATGTTCACCGGCGACATCGGCGCGGCCGCGCTGCTCGCGAAGAGCGACGCGCTTTCATCGGCGAAGATGACTCTGTTCCATCCATTCGCCTTCATGCTCGCGCAGCCTGAGGAGGATCCGGCGGAGATCGTCGCGGCGCTCGGCGCGGGGGCGATCGCAGACGACAAGTACGACGGCATCCGCGCGCAGATCCACACCGATGGCGAGACGGTCCGCATCTACTCGCGCACGCTCGACGACGTCACGCATCGATTTCCCGAGATCGAAGAAGCTGCGCGCGCGATCGGCAGGGGAGCGATCCTCGATGGTGAGATCGTCGCGTATCGCGATCGCATCCTGCCGTTCGCCATCATCCAGAAGCGGCTCGGACGGCGCAAAGTGACGGACAAACTTCGCGAGGAAGCGCCGGTGGTCTTCTTCGCCTTCGATCTGCTCTACCTCGACGGCGAGCCGCTGTTCGAGATGCCGCTGCGCGAACGGCTCGCGCGGATGCCGCAAGGCGGCGCGATTCGTCGCTCCGATTCCTCCGCGGTGCGCGACGCCGCGCATGTCGACGAGCTGTTCGACGCCGCACGCGCACGCGCGAACGAAGGGCTCGTGGTCAAGGATCCGGCTTCGATCTACACGCCGGGACGGCGCGGAAAGTCGTGGCTGAAATACAAGAAGGCGCTCGCCACGCTCGACTGCGTCGTCACCGCGGCGGAGTACGGCCACGGCAAACGGCGCGGTGTGTTGAGCGACGTCACGTTCGCCGTGCGACGCGACGGGGAGCTGGTGAACATCGGCAAGGCGTACACCGGACTCACCGACGCGGAGATCGCGAAACTGACCGAGTTCTTTCTGAGCACGACGATCTCGCGTCACGGACCGGTGCTCGTCGTCGAGCCGAAGCTCGTGCTGGAGATCGCGTTCGATCGATTGCAAGAGTCGAAGCGCCACAAATCGGGCTACGCGATGCGGTTCCCGCGCATCGTGCGCGTCCGCGACGACAAGACGGTGGAGCAGATTTCGACGATCGATGAGGTGCGACGCATTTACGAAGGGCAGCTTAAACGAGAGAATCCGTCGTAATGGTTTCAACGACGTTCGTTTCAGCGCCGCCGAAAGAGCTCGTCCTCGACGAAGGCTTCCGCTTCACGCACGGCCAGACGATCAAGCCGTTCAGCATCGCGTACGAGACGTTCGGTGAGCTGAACGCCGACAAATCGAACGCCATCCTCGTCTGTCACGCGCTCTCCGCCAGCCCGCACGCCGCCGGCACGTACACCGAGAACGACGACGAGCGGCCCGGGTGGTGGGACGGGCTGGTCGGCTACGGCAAGGGGATCGATCTCGAGAAGTACTTCGTGATCTGCGCGAACATCCCCGGCTCGTGCTACGGCACGACGGCGCCGAGGTCGATCGATCCGATGAGCGGCACGCCGTACGGCTCGCGCTATCCGTGGCCGACGATCGAGGACATGGTGCATTCGCAGAAGCTGCTGCTCGACCGGCTCGGCATCACGCATCTGCGCGCCATCGCCGGCGGCTCGCTCGGCGGGATGCAGGTGCTGATGTGGGCGGCGCTCTATCCCGACTTCGCCGACGCGATCATCGCCATGTCGACCGGACCGGCTGTCCCGGTCCTCGGCATCGCGTGGCACATCATCGGCCGCAAGATCATCGAGAGCGACACACGCTTCCACGGCGGCGACTACTACGACAAGCCCGATCCGCTGCGCGGGCTGGAAGTGGCGCGGATGGTGGGGCACATGACGTATCTCTCCGCGCACGCGCTGCAGACGAAGTTCGGGCGCCGGCGCCGCGGCAACACGCGGCAGTTCGAGATCGACTCGTACTTCGAATACCAGGGGAAGAAATTCGCCGCGCAGTACGACGCGAACTCGTACATCCGCGTGCAGGCGGCGATGGACGAGATGGATCTCGAGGAGCAGTTCGGATCGCTGCAGGCGGCGTTCGCGAAGTGGCGCGGCCACACGCTGATCATCTCCTTCGACACCGACTGGCTTTTCCCGCAGGTGGAGTCGGAGCGCGTGACCTCCGCGCTGCGCTCCCTCGGCGTCGACGTGCAGCACGAGCGGATGACCTCACCCAACGGTCACGACTCGTTCCTGATCGATTACGATCTCATCACGCCACCCGTTCGCGACTTCCTAGGCTGATGATCGCCCCCGGCAGCCGGCTCGGCCCTTACGAGATCGTCTCGCGCCTCGGCGCGGGCGGCATGGGCGAGGTCTACCGCGCACGCGACACGCGCCTCGATCGCAGCGTGGCGATCAAAGTGCTTCCGCCGAACATCGCGCGCGAGGAGCAGGCGCGTGCGCGATTCGAGCGCGAGGCGCGCGCGATCTCCGCGCTGAATCATCCGAACATCTGCACGCTTTTCGACGTCGGCAACGAGAACGGCGTCGCGTACCTGGTAATGGAGCTGATCGAAGGGCCGACGCTGGCCGAGCTCCTCGCGCGCGGCGCACTTCCGCTGCACGACGCGCTGCGCTACGCGATCGACATCGCGACGGCGCTCGATCGCGCGCACCGCCAGGGGATCGTGCATCGCGATCTCAAGCCGGGGAACGTGATGATCACGAAGTCGGGTTTGAAGCTGCTCGACTTCGGCCTGGCGCGGCTCGAAGTGCGTCCCGACGTGACGCACGACGCGCCGACGATCGTCAATCCGATCACCACCGACGGGATGATCCTCGGCACGCTGCAGTACATGTCGCCCGAGCAGCTCGAAGGGCATGCCACCGATGCGCGCACCGACATCTTTTCGTTCGGCTGCATCCTCTACGAGATGGTCACCGGCCGCCGCGCGTTCAGCGGCGGGAGCCAGGCCAGCATCATCAGCGCGATCATGACCGGCGAGCCGCCGGCGATGACGACGCTGGCTCCGGTCACGCCGACGCTGCTCGAACGGCTGGTGAAGAAGTGCCTGGCGAAATCGGCCGATGATCGCTGGCAGAGCGCGGGCGATCTGGCGACGGAGCTGCGCTGGATCACGGAAGAGCCTTCGATCGAGATGATCGTGCAGCCGCGGCGCAAGCGGATCGTTCCGTGGGTCATCGCGGCCGTCCTGCTGCTCGCGCTGATTGCGCTCGCTGCGTGGACGCAACTGCATCGCACCACGTCACCTCCCGCCGCGCGTCTCTCGCTGCCGCTCGACGCCGATGCGCTCACCGGTTCCGGCTTGCAGCCGGGCATCGCGATCTCACCCGACGGTACGGCCATCGTTTACGCGGGTTCTCGCGGCGGCACTTCGATGTTGTGGTACCGGCCGCTCGCGGAGTTGGCGGCGACTCCGATTCCGAACAGCGAGAACGGCATGGCACCCGCCTGGTCGCCGGACGGCCGGGAGATCGCGTTTCTGGCGAATGGAAAGCTGCGCCGCACGACTCCGCGCGGCGAACGCGCATCGATCATCTGCGACGTAAAGGCCTCGCCGATCTTCTCCATGGACTGGGGAGAGGCGGGAATCGTCTGGGCGGGCGACGACGACCAGGACGCATTGATGCTCGTCTCGCCCGCGGGCGGTCCGCCGCGGCGCGTGAAGATCGCGCCCGTTTCGGCGAAGCACTGGATCAGCTGGCCGCGCTTCGACCAGTCCGGCCACATTCTCTACACGGTGTTGGGGCGGGAGCCGGGCCTCGCGTTGCGCCGCGTGTCGATCGATGGCGAGGACGATCGCGCGATCGGAAACATCGAGACCCGCTTCGAGCTCGTCGGCGACTCGATCGTATTCGGACGCGAAGGCTCGCTGTACGCGCAGCGGATCGATTCCGATGCGCGACGCAGTGGGGAGCCGGTGCTGCTGGCTCGCGACGTCTACACGTACATGGGGGTCAGCGACTGCGCGTTCTCCGCCTCGCCCTCGGGCATCGTCTACATCCGCGCCGGCACCGACAGTCATCCGACCTGGTTCGACACGAATGGGCTGACCACCGGCACCATCGGACCGGCTGGCGCGTCGCTTACCGCTCGCATCTCGCACGACGGCAGGAAAGTCGTGGCTGCGGTGGAAGAACCGACCACCGGCATGCGGCAGCTCTGGATCTGCGACGTCGCACACGGCACCGCGCTGCGCGTGACGAGCGATGACGGCGATCACGAGGACCCGGTGTTCTCGCCGGACGACACGAGGCTCGCGTTCGGCTACTCGGTCGATGGTCCGCCGCAGGTGGCGATCATGCCGGCGACAGGCGGCCCGCCCACGAGGATCACGCCGCCCGCGGGTCCGCAGGATCACGAGGATTGGTCACGCGACGGCCGTTTCATCATGTACGACATGGAGACTCCCGGCACCAGGACGGACCTTTGGTTCACGACCGCGCAGCCGGGCGCGCAGCCACAGTCGTGGCTGCAGACACCGTTCGCGGAAGGCTACCCGCGCTTCTCTCCGGACGGCCGGTGGGTCGCGTACGTGTCGAACGAGTCGGGAAAGGACGAGGTTTACGCCGCGCAATTCGACAAGCCGCTGGAGCGCGTGCAGATCTCCAATGGCGGCGGCGCGCATCCGGTGTGGAGTCCGAATGGCCGCGAGATGTACTACAACAACGAACGGAAGCTGTACGCGGTACCGATCACGTACGCGGCTGCTTCGCTCGAGCGCGGCGAGCCGCGGGTGCTTTTCAGCGACAACGCGGCGGACTGGACCGGCATCGACATCACCCCGGACGGTAAGCGCTTCCTGATCAACCGCGTCTTCTCCGCGCCGACCACGCGTCCACTCAATGTGATCGTGAACTGGCAGCAGTTGCTGGCGAAACGCTAGCCTCGAAGTCGCGCAGCCGCTGCTCCAGCCGCCACTGTTCGCGCGCTTTCGCGTTTTTCGCGATGAACGCGTCGCAACTTTTCCCGCAGACGTAGGCCTCGTACCTGGTGTTCGTCCAGAGACTCTCGCCCTCGATGAACGCGTACTGCAGGCTGTTGCGCGCGAGGCGTTTGAGCTCGAGGTATCCGAGGTTGTGCTCCTCGACGGCGCGCTGAAATTCGGTGGTCATGTCGCCGCGCGAGATGCCGGGATCATCGGTCCCGAGAAGGACCGGGACGTTGTTGCGCATATAGAGACGCAGGGGATGGTTGCGTCCGGTGACGCCGAGGATTTGGGCGTTGCTGGTGAGGCAGATCTCGACGGCGACGCCGCGCTCGGACATCGTGCGCAGCAGCTCGGGCATGCCCGACTCGCGCGCGATGTCGACGCCGTGTCCGATGCGCTCCGCCTTCGCGATCATGACCGTGTCGCGGATGTGATTGCGCAGACCCTCGGGCGGCACGAGTCCCGGCGCGAGCTCGCCGGCATGCGCGGTGAGACGCACCTTCGGATAGACCGAGCGCAGGTAGGCGAACATCGCCATCTGGTCGTTGAAGTTGGTCATCGACGCCCACCCGTCTTCCGGCATGACCGGGTTGAGCCCGACGACGCGCGGATCGACGCTGGCGGTCTCGAAGGCAACGATGAGCTCCGCGAAAAACCGCTCGCGCGGAAAGCCGCGGTGCACCTCGTAGAGATAGCGCAGCGTGGTGCCGGGACTCGCTTTGTGTCCGGCGGCGTCGATCACGTCGAGCATCCTGCGCGCGTTCGTCATGACCTCGGCCGTCTTGCCGTCCTTCAGCAGCGCGTCGCGCATCTCGGCGAATGACGCACCCGGTGTGAGTGTCGTGCCGAGCTGATTCGCCGCGCCGAAGTCGAGGCCGAAGATCGATTCGATGTAGTCGACGTTCTCTGCCGCGAAACGCTTCACGACCTCGGCCAGCATGTCGGGCCTGCGCTGAAGGGTCGCGGCAAAGAACCTCGTGAACGAGGCGAAGAAGTGATCGTGTCCGCTCTCCGGACCGTTGAACTGCCGCATCGAGAGCGCGTCGATCATCCGCGAGTAGAGCACCGGATCGGAGACGAGTGACTTCGCCGGCACGAGGCCGTCGCACGGCGGCGATGCAATCGACAACTTCGTCCGATCGATGCAAAGGCCGTCCTGCATCGCCCAGTCGAGATACGACTCGGCGTAGACGGATCCGGAAAGATGCTCGTGCAGATCGCCGCCCTTCGGCATTTCCTCCAGAAAGCGGCGAAGGAGGAGCGGATCGTCGCGCAAATCCTCGAGACGGCGCCCGGCCGACTGTTCATCGGCGAGCGCGCTCGCGGCGAAGAGGAAAAGGAGGAAGAGCGTCCGAAGACCGCGGTGCATCCGCGAATGTTAAGCCGCGTCGTTGATCGGCGCGCGGTAATCGCACTCCGGGTTGTTGCAGTACTCGATGTGTCCCTCGCGCTTGGTCGTCTTCTCCAGGAGGTACGGCGCCTGGCACTTCGGGCACGGCTTGTTCAGCGGCCGGTTGTTCAGCGCGAACTCGCACTTCGGATAACGCGAGCAGGAGTAGAAGACGCCGCGGCGCGAGCGGCGCTCGACGAGCTCACCTTCGCCGCACTGCGGGCACTTCACGCCGGTCGGCTTGGGAGGCGTCGACTTGCCACCGCCGATCTTGCGGATGTTTTTGCAGTCGGGATAACCGGAGCAGGAGAAGAAGGGGCCGTAACGGCCGCTCTTGAGCACCATCTCCTTGCCGCAGTTCTCGCAGGGCGGCTGCGGCTCGGTGGGGATGTTCGCCTTCATCAGGCGCGGATCCTTGGTGTTCTTGCAGTCGGGATAGCCGGTGCAGGCGTAGAACTGGCCGAAGCGCGAGCGCTTGAGCTGCATCGGCTTGCCGCACTTGTCGCAGATGATCTGCTCTTCGCCTTCCGCCACTTCCGCCGCGTCGCCCTTGGCCATTTCCTTCGTCGTCTTGCACTCGGGATAGTTCGAGCAGGCGAGGAACTCGCCGAAGCGGCCGAACTTGATGACCATCGGCTTGCCGCAGGTCTCGCACTTCTCGTCGGTCTCGAGGCCGGTGCCTTTGACCTGCTGCATCTCGGTCTGAGCGCGGGCGAGATCGACGGTGAATTTCGAGGAGAACTCGCGCATCAGCTCTTTCCACTCGATCTTGCCGTCTTCGACCTCGTCGAGCTCCTCTTCCAGGCGCGCGGTGTAGGTCTCGTCGATGATGTCGCCGAACGACTGCTTGAGCAGTTTCGAGATCAGGACGCCGAGCTGTGTGGGGAAGAACTTCCCCTCGTGCTTGTACGTGTAGTCGCGGGTCTGGATCGTGGTGAGGATGCTGCCGTACGTCGACGGCCGGCCGATGCCGTTCTCCTCGAGCGCCTTCACCAGCGTCGCTTCCGTATAGCGCGGCGGCGGCTGGGTGAAGTTCTGGCGCGTGTCGAGATTCAGCAGCTCGAGCACGTCGCCTTCGTTCATCGGCGGCAGCGCCTTGTCGTTCTCCTGCTTCTCCTCGTCGTCCTCGTCGTTCGCTTCCTGGAAGACGGCGAGATAGCCGGCGAACTTCTGCACTTCGCCGGAGGCGCGGAAGATGTAGTTGCCGTTGCGGATATCGACGTCGGTGACGTCGAAGAGGGCGGGCTTCATCTGCGAGGCGACGAAGCGGTCCCAGATCATCTTGTAGAGGTTGAACTCTTCCTTCGTCAGGAAGTCCTTGATCGCTTCGGGCTCGAATTCGGTCGACGTCGGGCGGATGGCCTCGTGGGCCTCCTGCGCCTGTGCAGCTTTCTTGACCTTATATACGTTCGGTTTCTCGGGGAGAATATCGGCACCGTATTTCGTGCCGATATACTGTCGCACTTCCGTGAGCGCGTCGTCCGAGATGCGCACCGAGTCGGTACGCATGTAAGTGATGAGGCCGACCAGTCCGTGCGGGCCGAGCTCCTTGCCTTCGTAGAGCTTCTGGGCGATCGACATCGTCCGCTTCACCGGGTACTTGTAGCGGTTGTACGCGGCGCGCTGGAGCGTCGAGGTGATGAAGGGGGGCGGCGCCGACTGGCGCTTTTCTTTACGGGCGACGGTGTCGACGACGAACTTGCCGGTCTTGACCGCCGTCTCGATCTGCCGCGCGAGCGTCTCGTTCGTGACGTCGGCTTTCTTTCCTTCGACTTTCGACAGCTTGGCGATGAACGGCGGAGGAGTCTGTGCCGCGAGCTTCGCCGCGAACGACCAGTACTCCTCGGGGACGAACGCTTTGATCTCGTCCTCGCGGTCGGTGATCATCTTCAACGCCACCGACTGCACGCGTCCGGCGGAGAGACCGCGGCGGACCTTGTCCCACAGCAGCGGCGAGATCTTGTATCCGACGAGACGATCGAGCACGCGACGCGCCTGCTGCGCGTTCACCTTGTTCATGTCGATCTCGCCCGGGTTCTCCATCGCCTTCTTCACGGCGTTCTTGGTGATCTCGTGGAAGAGGACGCGGCGGACCTTCTTCGAGTCGTTGCCGAGGAGGCTCATCACGTGCCAGCCGATTGCTTCCCCTTCGCGATCAGGGTCCGAGGCGATATAGATGGTTTCGGCCTTCTTCGCGGCGGCCTTCAGCTCGCTCACGACTTTCTCTTTTCCTTCGAGCACCTCGTACTTCGGCTCGAAGGTGTCTTCATCGACACCAAGCTCGCTCTTCGGCAGATCGCGGACGTGACCGACCGAAGCCTTCACGACGTAATCCTTGCCGATGAATTTGTTGATGGTCTTCGCTTTCGCGGGAGACTCGACGATGACGAGATTTCTGGCCATAGCGGAACGCCGAACTGCGCGGCAGACACTCGAAATTCCTCGCGCGCGCATTATGCGCGAGGGCGACAGACCATATCAGAGGCCATTCGGAGGCGCAAAAAACTATGCTTGGTAGACGATTCGGAAAGCGGCCTCGGCGCCCGGCGGGACATCATCGATCGGCTCGAAGGAGATGCCGTCGATCGACGCCGCGGCATCGCGTACCGCCTTCGTGACGAGGATCTCGCTCGCCTTCGCGATGTCCTCGCCGAGCTTCGATGCGGCGTTGACCTCGGCGCCGAAAACGTCGGCGTCGCCGATGCGCAGCACGCGCCCGAATCCGAGTCCGACGCAGAGCAGCACGTGCTCCTGCGGCACGCGCGCGGCGTTGTAGCGGACCGTCGTCCGCTGCATCTCGATCGAGGCGCGAATCGCCTTCTGCACGTTGCGGAAGATGACGAAGAAGCTGTCCCCTTCGACCTTCAGCAGGATGCCGTCGTGCTTCTCGATGACCGGGATGAGGATCCTCTCCGACTCGTAGATCGTCTGGAGAAAGTGGATGATCCCGAACTCCGCGACGTTGCGCGAGAAGCCGGCGAGATCGGTGGACATGATGCACCACTCCTCGCCGAAGAGATCCCAGATGCGCTGATCGATGGAGTCGCGATCGGCGGCCGCCTCGATGCGCGCCGCGATCAGCTTCTGCAGGCGTTCTTCGGAGGCGCCGTGGACGATGCGGCGGCGGAAGGACACTTACTCCTCGTCGTCCGCGCCCGCTGCCTTGTACTTCTTCGTCTTGTTGTAGAGCGTCTTGTACGAGATCCCGAGGATCTCCGCTGTCTTGCGGCGGTCGCCGTCGGTCATGTTGAGCGTCTCTTCGATGACGATGCGCTCGACCTCTTCCATCGGCTGCCCGAGCGGAATGGAGACCGCGTTGCGCGAGCGGCGCTTGCGCGCGCCGAGGAGCTTGTCGGGAAGGCATTCAACGGTGAGCGTGTCGCCGCGGGCCATGATGAACGCGCGGTTCATCACGTTGCGCAGCTCGCGCACGTTCCCCTGCCACTCGTACGCCTGCAGGGCCTCGATGAAGTCGTTGTCGATGTTCTCGACCTTCTTGTCCTCGGTCTCGTTCAGCTTCTGCAGGAAGAAGTGGGCGAAGAGCGGGATGTCCTCGAGGCGCTCGCGCAGCGGCGGCACTTCGATCGGGAAGACGTTGAGGCGGTAGTAGAGATCCTCGCGCATCCGGCCGTCCTGAATGGCCTTCTGCGGATCGCGGTTCGACGCGGCGATGATGCGCGCGTCGATGTTGATCTCATCGTTGCCGCCGACGCGCCGGAACTTTCCTTCTTCCAGCACACGCAGGAGCTTGACCTGCAGCTCGATCGGCATCTCCGTGATTTCGTCGAGGAACACTGTGCCGCCCTTGGCGGTCTCGAAGTAACCCTCGCGGCGTTTGATGGCGTTCGTGAACGCGCCCTTCTCGTGTCCGAAGATCTCCGACTCGATCAGCGTCGGCGAGATCGCGCCGCAGTTGAACGCGATGAACGGCTTGTTGCGCCGGCGCGAGAGCGAGTGGATGGTGTTGGCGACGACTTCCTTGCCCGATCCCGACTCGCCGACGATGAAGACGTTGGCGTCGGTGTTCGCCACCATCTCGATCTCTTCGAACAGCTTCTGCATCCGAGGCGACTTGCCGACGAGATGCCCGAGGGCTCCCATCTTCTGCAGCTGACGACGAAGCTCGAGGATCTCCTGCTTCATCATCTGCTTGTCTTCGATCGACTTCAGGATGACCTGGAGTCGCGGAAGATCGACCGGCTTGGTGACGTAGTCCTCGGCGCCGACCTTCAGCGCTTTCACCGCGGAGTCGACGGTGGCGTGGCCGGTGAGGATGATGACGGAGACGTCGGAGTACTGCTCTTTGATGCGATGCAACAGATCGAGACCGGAGCCGTCGGGCAGCTTCAGGTCGACGATCGCGACGTCGGGGACCAGTTTCGAGATCGCCGCCCATCCGGCTTTCACCGAATCGGCGAGCTCCGGTTCGTAGCCCCACTCCTCGACTACATCGGCCATCCCCGCGCTGGTCGCGCGGTCATCATCAACGATCAAAACTCGTTTCATCGTTCTCCCAGTGGAAAGGACAGCCTCAATGTGACCTTATCACTTTCCTGCCACGCATTCAGCTCGCCGCCGTATGTTTCGGCGATGAGTCTGGCGGTCGCTAGCGAGAGGTCAGGATTGCCGGTCGGGTCTGTGTAGTAGAACTTGAAAATCTTCGTCAGCTCGAAGTCGTCACCGACCGGAAATCCGATCGCGGTGATCTGCAACTCCTGCTGTTGTTTCTCCGCACTGGCTTCGCGCCCATTCAGCGCCAGCACTTTCGCCGCACCCTCGAAGAACATCTTCAGCCCCTGACGGATTCTCGATTCGTGCGCGATGACGATCGACGGTCCGGCGGCCTCGAGTGTGAAGCCACTACGCTCCGCCGCTTCGATCGAGATCGGCGCGACATCGACGCGAGCGGGCGCTTCATCGCCCTTCGGCGGCGTCGAGAGCAGGAAGAAGCAGTCGAAGATGTGCGCCATCCGACGCAGCTCGGTCTCCAGCGCCTTGGTGTACTCGGAGAGCTTCGCGTCGTCGTTGCCGTCGGTCAGCTTGCGGACGCGCATCCGCAACAGCTCGAGGTTGAGCACGGCGACATTGAGCGGCGTTTTGAGGTCATGCGCCGTGTCGCTGCTGCGCTTGAAGTTCGCGCGCGCAAAGTTCTCGAGCCAGGAGTCCAACCGCGCCAGCTTAATGCAAGCGCCGTGACATGCTCAGCAGTGCGGCTTAGCGATCCAGGTTGATCAGCGCGATCGACTCTTCGAGCTTTCCTTCGGCGACCTGGAACTCCGGATCCTCCGACGAGAGGTACAGCAGCTCCTTCTCCGCTTCCGACCGCTCACGCTCCGCGGTGGCCGCGTCGAACTCGCCCGGAAGAATGCCGCGCTCGGCGAGCACGATCACGCGATCGGGAAGGACCTCCGCGAATCCCCACGTCAACACCATCCGCTCCACCTTGCCGCCGTTGCGGTAACGCATCTCGCCGATGCGCAGCGTCGTCAGCAGCGGCGTGTGTCCCGGCAGGACGCCGATCTCGCCGTCCGTGGCCGGGAGCACCACTTCGTCCGCTTCGGTGTCGATGATCTTCCGCTCGCGCGTGACCACCGTGAGGTTGATCTTGGTCGGGAGGAGGTCCGCCATCGGATTTCCTTACGCCGCCTCGGCCTTCATCCGCTCGGAGCGCTCGAGCACCTGCTCGATCGTTCCCTGCAGCAGGAAGGCCTGTTCCGGCACTTCGTCGTGCTTTCCTTCGACGATCTCGCGGAAGCCGCGGATCGTGTCGGCAATCTTCACGTACTGTCCCTCGATGCCGGTGAACTGCTGCGCCACGAAGAACGGCTGCGACAGGAAGCGCTGAATCTTGCGCGCCCGGTTGACGATCACGCGATCTTCTTCCGACAGCTCGTCGATGCCGAGAATGGCGATGATGTCCTGGAGGTCCTTGTACTTCTGAAGGACGGCCTGCACGCCGCGCGCGGTGTTGTAGTGCTCATCGCCGAGGATGCGCGGGTCGAGAATCTTGGAGGTCGACGCCAGCGGATCGACGGCGGGGTAGATGCCGAGCTCCGCGATCTGACGCGAGAGAACCGTCGTCGCGTCGAGGTGAGCGAACGCGGTCGCCGGCGCCGGATCGGTGAGATCGTCGGCCGGAACGTAGATCGCCTGCACCGACGTGATCGAGCCCTTCTTGGTCGAGGTGATGCGCTCCTGCAGCTCGCCCATTTCGGTGGCGAGGTTCGGCTGGTATCCGACGGCGCTCGGCATGCGGCCGAGGAGTGCCGACACTTCGGAACCGGCCTGCGTGAAGCGGAAGATGTTGTCGATGAAGAGCAGCACGTCCTGCCCTTCCTGGTCGCGGAAGTACTCGGCGACGGTGAGGCCGGTGAGGCCGACGCGCAGACGCGCACCCGGCGGCTCGGTCATCTGACCGTAGATCAACGCGGCCTTCGACTTCGACGGATCGCCCGGCACGATGACGCCGGTCTCGGCGAACTCGAGCCAGAGATCGTTTCCTTCGCGCGTCCGCTCGCCGACACCGGCGAACACGGAGAAGCCGCCGTGCTGCTTGGCGACGTTGTTGATCAGCTCCATGATCAGAACGGTCTTGCCGACGCCGGCGCCGCCGAAGAGTCCGGTCTTGCCGCCCTTGGTGTACGGCTCGAGGAGGTCGATGACCTTGATGCCGGTCTCGAACATCTCGATGTTGGTCGACTGCTCATCGAAGGGCGGCGCCTCGCGATGGATCGACCAGCGGGCCTCGGCGTTGACCGGACCTTTTTCGTCGACCGGCTCGCCGAGGACGTTGAGGATGCGGCCGAGGGTCTGGCGTCCGACCGGAACGGTGATCGGCTCGCCGAGGTCGATCGCCTTCATGCCGCGGACCATGCCGTCGGTCGGCTTCATGGCGATGCAGCGCACCTGGTTCTCACCGATGTGGTTCGCCACTTCGACGACGACGTCGATCTTCACTTTCCCGAGCTCGCCGTCATCGACGACGCGGATCGCGTTGTAGATCGCCGGAAGATGTCCTTCCTGGAATTCGATGTCGACCGCGGGGCCGATGATCTGAATGACTTTGCCGATCTGATGGTCCGTTGCCATGTTGTCTCCGTTTTACTGTGCTGCCGCGGCGCCCGACACGATCTCGATGATCTCCTTCGTGATCGCGGCCTGGCGGATGCGGTTGTAGGTCAGCGTCAGGTGACTGATCATGTCCGACGCGTTCTTCGTTGCCGCTTCCATCGCCGTCATGCGGGCGCCCTGTTCGGCCGCCGCGGACTCGAGAAGGAAGCGATAGAGCTGAAATTCGATGTGCTTCGGCAGGATGTCTTCGAGGATCGCCGCCGGACTCGGCTCGTAGAGGTAGTCGACGACGTTCTGGACTTCGTCCCACGAGCGCTCCAGCGGCAGCAGCCGCACGATGCGCACCTGCTGCGCGATCAGCGACTTGAACTCGTTGTAGATGACGTACACCGCGTCGATCTCGCCGCTGACGAAGTCCTCGATGAAGTCTTTGCCGATTTCCTGTGCCGTCTTCAGTGAAAGCGCCTGGTAGACGTGCGTCGCCTGGCGGCGGATCGGAATCGTGCGGCGCTTGAAGAAGTCGTACGCCTTGCGGCCGAGCGGGATCAGCTCCACCGACTCGAAGTTCTTCTCGCGGATGAAGTTCATCGTGGCGCGCGTGATGTTCGAATTGAACGCACCGCAAAGGCCGCGGTCGGCGGTGATCGGGATGATCAGCACCTTGCGCTCGGCATCAGGTGCCTGCAGCAGCCGATGTGCAGTGACGTCGACGCGCGTGGCGACCGACGAAAGCACCTCGCGCAGCGCGGCCGCGTACGGACGCGCGGCGAACATCCGCTCCTGCGCGCGACGCAGCTTCGCCGCGGCCACCATCTTCATCGCCTTGGTGATCTGCTGCGTGTTCTTGACGCTGCGGATCCGGCGCCGGATGTCGATTGTGCTGGGCATGGCTGTTTATGCTGCGGCGACGACGACGTTTGGATTGTCGCGGACGTAGCCGCTCTTGAATTCGGTGATCGCCGAGCGGAGGTCGCCCTCCAGGGACTCGTCGAACTTCGGCGCCGTCTCGAGCCGCTTCAACAGGTCCTGCTTCTCATCATTCAGATACTGGTGCAGCGCGGTCTCGAACGGACGAACCGCGTCGACGTTCAGGTTGTCGAGGAAGCCTTTGACGCCGGCGTAGACCGAGGCGGTCTGCAGTCCGATGCTCATCGGCTGATACTGACCCTGCTTGAGGATCTCGACGAGACGCTTGCCTCGGTTGAGCTGCTGCTGCGTCACCTTGTCGAGATCGGAGCCGAACTGCGCGAACGCCGCGAGCTCGCGGTACTTCGCGAGATCGAGGCGGAGCGTGCCGGAGACCGTACGCATCGAGCGCACCTGGGCCGCACCACCGACGCGCGAAACCGAGATACCGACGTTGATCGCGGGACGGACGCCCGAGTGGAAGAGGTCCGTCTCGAGGAAGATCTGGCCGTCGGTGATGGAGATGACGTTGGTCGGGATGTACGCCGAAACGTCGCCCGCCTGCGTCTCGATGATCGGCAGCGCCGTCAGCGAGCCGCCACCCTTCGCGTCGCTGAGCTTCGAGGCGCGCTCCAGGAGTCGCGAGTGGAGATAGAAGACGTCGCCGGGATACGCCTCGCGGCCGGGCGGGCGGCGGAGCAGCAGCGAGATCTCGCGATACGCCGCGGCGTGCTTGGAGAGATCGTCGTAGATGCAGAGCGCGTGCTGGCCGTTGTACATGAAGTACTCGCCCATCGCGCAGCCGGCATACGGCGCGAGGTACTGGAGCGGCGCCGGCTCGGAGGCAGAGGCGTTGACGACGATGGTGTAGTCCATCGCGCCGTACTCCTCGAGCGTGCGGACGACCTGCGCGACGGTCGACTTCTTCTGACCGATCGCGACATACACGCAGATGACGTTCTTCCCCTTCTGGTTGATGATCGTGTCGACGGCCACGGCGGTCTTGCCGGTCTGGCGGTCGCCGATGATCAGCTCGCGCTGGCCGCGGCCGATCGGAACCATGGCGTCGATGGCCTTGAGGCCGGTCTGCAGCGGCTCTTTCACGGGCTTGCGGTCGACGACGCCGGGCGCGAGACGCTCGATCGGGTAACGCTCCGTCGTGTTGACGGGGCCCTTGCCGTCGACTGGGATGCCGAGCGGATTGACCACGCGTCCGACGACGGCCGGTCCGACCGGGACCGACATGATGAGTCCCGTGCGCTTGACCTGATCGCCTTCCTTGATCGAGCTGGCCTCGCCGAGGAGCACGACGCCGACGTTGTCTTCCTCGAGGTTGAGCGCCAGACCCGCGATGTCATGCGGGAACGAGACGAGCTCGCCGGCCATGACGCGATCGAGGCCGTAGACGCGGGCGATACCGTCGCCGACTGAGGTCACGGTGCCGACCTCGCTTACATCTACGCCGCGGCCGATGCCTGTTAATTGCTGGCGGATAATTTCTGTGATTTCTTCAGCCTTCAAATCGACAGCCATAAGGTCTCCGTTATTGGCGACGGGATATTGTTTACGCTAAAGAAGCGCGAAATTTATTGATCTTGCCGGCGACGGACGCGTTCCAGATCTCGCTCCCAACCTGGGCTACGAATCCGCCGAGAAGCGTGGGGTCGGTCGTAAGCCGCAGCTCGACCTTCTTCCCGAGCTTCTTCTCCAGCGTCTGCCGGAGCTGGTTCTGTTCGTCGTCATTGAGCTCGTGCGCGGTACGGACGTCGGCGACTGCGATCTGCAGCGCCTCGTTGACGTACGCCGCGAGCGCAGCGGTGATCGCGCCGAGGTCGTTGATCCGATGGTTGCGTGTCAGGACGTCGAGCACTTTGACCGCGAGCTCCGAAAGGCCGATGCGCGATGCGATCTGCTGCGTGACCTTCAACTTGACGTCGTGCTCGAGGCCGGGATTGGCGTACAGCTCCTGGAGGTCAGTCGACTTGCGGCGCTGCGCGTCGAACTGCTCCAGCTCGCGGCGCAGGTCATTGGCCGCCGCCGGTGAGCCGGTGATGTCCATGATGGCGCGGGCGTAGGGGCGGGCGAAGCGGCGAATCACGAGCGCACCCCCCCGAGCTCTTTCACGCTGTCGGCGAACAGGTTGTGGCGATCTTTGTCGTTGATCTTGTCGCGGAGGAGTGCCTCGGCGCGCTCCGATGCGAGCTCGCCGGCGTACTCGGTCAGCTCATGGCGCGCGCGCTTCAGCTTGTTGTCGACTTCGTTCCGTGCGGCGGCGAGGATTTTCTGCGCTTCCGTTTCGGCCGCGGCGATCAGCTCGCGCTTCTGGCGCTCGCCCTCGGCCTCGGCACGCTCGCGGATCGCGCGCAGCTCGTCTTCGATCTGCGCGAGCCGCGACTGGATGTCGGTCGCTAGCTGGTCGGCTTTCTCGCGTCGGGTGCGGGCTTCTTCGGCCGCGCGGCGAATCTGCTCGCTGCGCGCGGCGAAGGCACCCTTCACCGGACCGCCGATCAGCCATCCGAGCACGCCGAAGAAGACGATCATGTTGACGAGTTTCAGGATCCAGGCGGGGATGCCGAAGTAGGTCTTCGATGCCTCGTGGCCTTCGCCATGAGGAGCGCCCTCTCCATGCTGCGCGAACATCGGAATCGCGATCGCGAGCAACAGGAGCATGAGAACGAGCAGCCGCTTGCGCATCACACCGCCCTCCCGAGGATCCGCTCGGCCGCCTCGCGGGCGAGCGATTCGGATTCGCGGACGATCTTCTCGCGCGCTTCCTTCACGTCGCGGCTGAGGTGCTCGTCCGCTTCGTTCACGATGCCCTTCGCATCGGTGTTGGTCTTATCGATCATCGACTGACGCTGAGTCGCGGCTTCGCCGCGATAGCGCTCGCGCAGTTGCGCGGCATCGCGCTTCGCGGTGTGCAGACGCGCTTCGATCTCCGCAGTCGCCGCGTTGAAACGGGAAAGCGCTTCCTCGTGCAGACGGTCGGCGGTCTTCGTTTCGGTCTCGCGTGCTTCGAGGACGTCGTTGATCGGCTTGAGAAAAAACTTACGCACGATCAGGTAGTTCAAGAAGAACATCACCATGATCGCGGGCAGAGACCAATCGGGCGCAAGATTGATTTGCATAGTTCAGGAGGATTCGGCTCTGGCGGCGTAGGGCGGACTCGGCGGAGCGCGCTGCCCCAAAGCTGCGGGTATATACCACAAGGGAAACAACGGTGTCACGGGCCCGGTTGACGGACTGCGCGTGGCCGACGAAACCTACAAACGCATCCTCTCGCGGGCCGACGAGTTCTTCGACTCCGTGATGAAGGCGCAGCCTCAGAACCTGCAGTGTGGGCGAGGCTGTTCCCTCTGTTGCTACGGCCTGTTCGAGATCGGCTCGGCCGATGTCTCGGTGATCGCCGACGGACTCGCGAAGCTCAATCCCGCGCGACGCGAAATGATCATCCGCCGCGCCGTCGAAATCGTCGCTTCGAGCCGCCACCCGAACCTCCGCGAATGCTCGCCGATCGAGAAGGAAGAGTTCTTCGATCGCACCGCGTCGACTCCCTGTCCTAACCTCGACGACAAAGGGCTGTGCATGATCTACGAGCACCGTCCGCTCGTCTGCCGCACGTTCGGACTGCCGCTGCGCGATGGCTCGCGTTACATCGGCGACGTCTGCGAGTTGAACTTCGAGGACGCGACGAAGAAGGAGAAGGTCGCCGCCGCCTGGGACCTGCAGTGGGAGGACGAGCTCGGACCGGAAGACGAGTACACGATTCCGGAGGCGATCATCCTCGCGGCGCGCATGCGCCAATGGCTACGATGAGGCCTTGATGCTGGCGACGTTGCCGCCCTTCGACTTCTCGCCCATCACGCAGTTGCCCTGGAAGATGGCGCCTTCTTCGATGATGAGTGCCGGCGTGTCGATGTCGCTGTAGACCTTGCCGTTGCGGTGAATCTCGACGCGCTGATCGGCGACGATCTTGCCGATGACCGTACCGCTGATCGCGACGCGCCCGACGTGGATCTCCCCTTCGATCTGCGCGCTCTCGCCGACGACGAGCTCATTCTTCGATGTGATGCGGCCGTTGAAGCGGCCGTCGATCCGCATCGTGTCCTCGAACTCGAGCTCACCTTTAAATGAGGCGCCTCGATCGAGAAATCCGTTCAGTTCACCGCTCTTGCCCTTCGTCATTTGCGTCTCCCCATCAGGTCATCGACCACGCGGATCAGATCATCCTCGCTGGAGAAGCGGATGCGAATCACGCCCCCTCTCCGCTTGCGATCGATTTCTACTTTGGTTCGTAAAGTCCTTTGCAGCTTGTCCTCGGCGTCGCGCGTGAAGACGTCCTTCTCTTTTTCTTTCTTCTCGACGGTCTTCGGCGAGCTCTCCGAGGCGAGCAGCTCTGTCTGGCGGACATTGAGGTTGCGCTTCACCACGCGATCGGCGAGTTGCTCCTGCTTCTTGGCCGATTCCACGGCCAGGAGAGCGCGGGCGTGACCCATCGAAAGCTGGCCGGAAGCGAGCAGTTTCTTGACCGCATCTGGTAACTTCAATAACCGCAAGAAGTTAGCTACTGTTGAGCGCTCTTTTCCGACTTGTTTAGAGATCTCTTCCTGGGTGAGGCCGAACTCCTCATGTAATTGATGATAGGCAAGCGCCTCTTCGATCGGGTTCAGGTCCTCGCGCTGGATGTTTTCGATGAGGGCGATCTGGAGTGCGTCGCCCTCGCCCATCATCTCCTTCACGACGACCGGGACCGTTGTCAGGCCGGCCTTCTGCGCCGCGCGATAACGACGCTCGCCGGCGATCAGTTTGTAGCGATCGCCGGATCGGGTGACGACGAGAGGCTGTACGATTCCGTGCTGGCGGACCGAGCGCGCGAGCTCCTCGATCGAGGCCTCGTTGAAGGTCTTGCGCGGCTGGTACGGGTTCGGTGCGATCTGGTCGATCGCGAGCTCCATGAGGCCCGAACTCGGGGCGGCGGCCGGAGCGGGAGCTTCGGCCGGGCGCTGCGGGATGAGAGCACCAAGGCCACGGCCGAGGACTTTCTTCTGATTCACCGCATCCACCTCAGATCACATTCTCCGCGCGCTGGATGAATTCCTTCGCGAGGCTGACGTACGCCTCGCTGCCGCGCGAGCGAATGTCGTACAGGATAATTGGTTTGCCGAACGAGGGCGCTTCGCCCAGCCGGACGTTACGCGGGATGATCGTGTCGTAGACCTTCCCCACGAAGTGCGTCCGGACTTCCTCGGCGACCTGCTTCGAGAGGTTCATCCGGTCGTCGTACATCGTCAGGACGATGCCTTCGATGTCGAGTCCCGGGTTGAGAAGATCACGCACCCGCTCGACGGTGTTGACGAGCTGCGAGATGCCTTCGAGGGCGAAGTATTCGCACTGCATCGGGACGAGCACGGAGTGCGCCGCGGTGAGGCCGTTGATGGTCAGGAGACCGAGCGACGGTGGCGAGTCGAGCAGGACGTAATCGAACTCCCCGTTGATCTCCTGGAGTGCGCGGCGAAGGTGGAACTCGCGTCCGATCGCGTCGCTGAGCTCGAGCTCCGCGCCGACCAGATCGACCGACGACGGGGCAAGGAAGAACGTCGGCAGCTCGGTCTCGCGGATCACGTCGCGGATCTTCATGCCCTCGGTGAGCACGTTGTACATCGACTTCTCTTCGTTCTTGCTGATGCCGACGCCGGACGTGGCGTTCGCTTGCGGATCGAGGTCGACGACGAGCACCTTCCGCTCACACGCGGCGAGCGAGGCTCCGAGGTTGATGGCCGTCGTGGTCTTGCCGACGCCACCTTTCTGATTCACGAGCGAGACGATCTTCGTCATTCGGTTGTTCCACGTGGAACGTTCAACGTGACGAGGAAGTTTGCTTCGCCGCGCGGCAGCCGAGAGACTTCCCCGCGCGCAAATCCCCGCATTTCCGGCACGTCCGGCGAGCCCTGAAACAAAGCCACGCGGGCATCCTCCGCCAGGTGCGACTCGAGCGACGGCACCCACTCCTCCGGATTTCCAACTGCGCGCGAAATGACGAGGGAGAACTTCAAATCAGGTGGGAACCGCGCCAGAGCGCGCGTCAATCTATCACCGTAAACCCGCGCGTTCAATCCGCATTCGCGCACGACATGCTTCAAAAACGCCCATTTTTTCTGGTCCGCTTCGACCAGGTGAAACGTCGCGCCGGGCGAAACGATGGCCATCGGAATGGCCGGCAAGCCGCCGCCGGAGCCGAAATCGAGAACGTCGCCGGACGGCTTCAGGAGCTCCGCGGCCGCAAGCGCTTCGGCGATGTGCTCGTCGAGATGCTCCCGCGCTTCGGGCCCGATGAGGTTGATCTTCTCGTTCCATGTGAGCAGGAGGCGTTGATAAACGCTAATCAGCGGATTCATCGCAGATCCACGCCACGCCGGAGGTGCATCCGGAGGATCGCGATGGCGGCCGGCGTAACGCCGGGAATCCGGCTCGCCTGGCCAAGCGAAGCCGGCCGTACGAAGGAGAGCTTCTCCGTCATTTCCCGAGAAAGGCCGGGCAGCGCGTAGGTCATCGTCGATGGGATCCGCAGCTCTTCGTCCGCCACGAGCTTCGTCGCTTCGCGTTGCTGCCGGTCGATGTAGCCGGCGTAGCGAAGGTTGCTGACGACCCCCTCCCGCTCTTCCTCGCTCAGTTCGGCGAACGCTTCGCTGACCTCCGGGATGACCTCGGCGGCGGCCGCGATGAAGGCGTCGACGTCGAATTCGTACCGCTGCATCAGCTTCGCAACGGTCGCTTTCTCGCTGATCGAGATGCCGGCGGTTGCGAGCCATGCGACGGTTTCGCGATCGGGAGTGAGCGTCGTCTGGGCGGCGGTGCGTGCGCGATGCATCCGCGTGACGCGCGCCTCGACGCGTCGTTTTCGCTCTTCGTCGAGGATGCCTAGACGTTCGGCGATCGGTGTCAGACGTTCGTAGACCGAATCGCAGCCGAGGAGGAGCCGATGCTCCGCGCGGCTGGTGAACATGCGGTACGGCTCTTCGGTGCCGAGGGTAACGAGGTCGTCCATCATCACGCCGGCGTAGGCTTCGTCGCGGCGGAGGACGAGCGGCTCGGCGCCGCGCACGAACTGCAGCGCATTGATGCCGGCGAGTAGACCTTGCGCACCTGCCTCCTCGTATCCCGACGTGCCGTTAATCTGCCCCGCGAGGAAGAGGCCTTCGACGCCGCGCACCTGCAGCGACGGCTCGAGCTGCTCCGGGTTCACGAAGTCGTACTCGACCGCGTAGCCGTAGCGGGCGATCGTCGCGTTTTCGAACCCGGGGAGCGACCGGACGACGGCGTCCTGAACGTCGGCCGGAAGCGAGGTCGAGATGCCGTTCATGTAGAGCCACGGATGTTGGAGACCTTCCGGTTCGACGAACACCTGGTGGCGCTCCTTGTCGGCGAAACGGACGACTTTGTCCTCGATCGAAGGACAGTAGCGTGGGCCGGTCGCCTGGATCTGGCCGGAGTACATCGGCGCGCGGTGGAGGTTCGCGCGGATCAGCTCATGCGCGAAGGCGCTGGTGTAGGTCAGATGGCAGAGCACCTGTGGCTGTGGCAAGGCGCCGGTGAGGATCGAGAACGGAAGCGGCTGCGCGTCGCCGGGTGCTTCGTCGAGCTTCGAAAAGTCGACGGTGTCGCGCGCGACACGTGGCGGCGTTCCGGTCTTGAGGCGGCCGAGCTTCAGACCGAACGCCCGCAGCGAATCGGAAAGGCCTTCCGCCGATGGCTCGCCGAAGCGGCCTCCGCGGGTCTTCGCCTCCCCCGAATGCATCAGCGCGTGGAGAAAGGTGCCGGTGGTGATGACGACGGCTTTAGCGTCGAGGACGGTTCCATCGCCGAGGGTGACACGCATGTCGCGCGACACCGCGGTCACGGAACCTTCGATGATCGTGAGGTTCGGCTCGGCTTCAAGGATTGACCGAACAGCCGCCGCGTAAAGGTCGCGATCGCACTGCGCGCGCGGCCCCTGCACTGCCGGACCTTTCGAACGGTTGAGCACCTTGAACTGGATGCCGGCCTGATCGGTGGCTTCGCCCATGAGCCCGCCGAGGGCGTCGATTTCTTTGACGAGATTGCCTTTGGCGAGACCGCCGATGGCCGGGTTGCACGACATGCGGCCGATCGCTTCGCGCTGCATGGTGATCATCGCCACGCGCGCGCCGCCGCGGGCACAGACGCGCGCAGCCTCCGCACCTGCGTGGCCGCCGCCGATCACGATCACATCAAAGCGAGTCATGTTCCACGTGGAACAGACTGGGAACTGGCTCTACTTCCCGATGCAGAATTTTGTGAATATATCCGTAAAGACGTCATCACGCGTGATGGCACCGGTGAGGAGGGCCAGCGCATTCGATGCTCGGTAGAGATCGACGAGAACGACCTGTTCGTCGTGCGCCGCATCGAGCGATTGCCGCGCCGCAATGAGTGCCGCTTCCGCCTCGGCCACCGCGACGCGCTGCCGTTCATTCACAAGCACCGCCGAAGCTTCGGGTGCTGCGAATTCATCGCGAACCAGCGCATCGAGCCGCGCGAGCAACTCCGCGATTCCGCGATCCGCCGGCACGCTGATCCCCAGCTCCCCTGCCGGTGCCGACGCCAGGTCGATCTTCGTGTAGACGCGAACGGTCAGCGTATCGAACGACTCCGGCTCCATCGGAGCGGTCGCATCGATCAGATAAAGAATGATATCGGCGCGTCGGGCCGCTTCGCGCGCTCGCTCGATGCCGATTCCTTCGACCACGTCCGATGACTCGCGCAGACCTGCCGTGTCCGCGAGCGTCACCGGCAGCCCGCCGATCTCGATCGTCTCGCGCACGATGTCGCGCGTCGTTCCCGGGATCGGCGTCACGATCGCCCGCTCGCTACCGACCAGCCGGTTCAACAGCGTCGACTTGCCCGCATTCGGCCGCCCGAGGATCACGGCTTCGAGTCCGCGCGTTGTCGCGCGGCCGCGGCGGAATGAGTCGCCAAGCTGCCGGGTCGCGCCGATCGCTTCGTCGATGCGTCGCAGCGCGTCGTCGCGTGTGATGAATTCGTATCCCTCCTCACTGAAATCGAGCGCCGCTTCGAGCCGCGAGATCACATGCAGCAACGTCTCGCGGATCGCGGAAGCCGTTCGGCTCAGCGTACCTTCGAGATTGACCAACGACAACTTCGCCTGCAGCGGCGTGCGCGCGTTAATCAGATCGGCGATCGACTCCGCCTGGACCAGATCGAGCTTGCCGTTCAACACCGCGCGCTCCGTGAACTCCCCCGGCTCCGCCATCCGCGCGCCGAGGGCCACCGCTGCTTCGATCACGCGCTGCACGAGCAGCGGATTGCCGTGGAGCGTCAGCTCGACGAGATCGTTGCCGGTGAATGAACGCGGCGCGACGTAGCGGATGGCGACGCATTCATCGAGTAGCTCGCCTTCGTGATGGAGCCGCGCGAATGCGGCCTGCCGTTCGTCAGGAAGGACGCCGGCGAGATGTTCGAGGATTGTGGAAGAAGCGGGACCGTCGATGCGGACGATGGCGAGCGCGCTGCGGCCGACCGGCGTCGCCGGAGCGACGATCGTATCGGCCGGGACGCTGGTCACGACTCCGTCGCCGTCCGACGGATGATTGCCACCCGCTTGAAAAAGCCTTCGCCGCGCGACTCCGTCGTCACCTCGGCGTCCTCGCGCAGCGCCATGTGCACGATTCGACGCTCGATCGGACTCATCGCAGGCAGCAGGAACTCGCGCCCGTCCTCGCGAACGCGATCGGCGACTTCACGTGCGCGTTCCTCGAGCTCTTCGATCCGCTTGCCTTTGAAGTTCTCGCAATCGAGCTCGATGTCTTTTTCGATCTTGCGTCCAACCAGCGACTTGTTCGCCAGCACCTGCAGCGCGTCGAGCAGCTCGCCGTGACGATCGATCATCCGCCGTCCGTCCGCGCCGTAAAGACGCACATTGACCTGCGTGTCGTTCTCCTCGGTGCGAACCGCGAGGTTCAGCTTTGCGAGAGAAAGTACTTGTTCGCACCAGGAGCGAACCGACGCAGCGGTCTCCGACTCCGGACCCTGCTCCGGAATCTCCGCCGCGAATTGTTCGAAGTCCCCCGGCTGCAGCGTGTCGGGATCAGGCGTGTCGTCGAGCTCCCGCCGCCGCCCGCCCCGTCGTCCACCGCGTCCCCGCGCGTCGCCTCCGCCGCCGCCGCGGGAGTCGCGTCCGCGTCCGCGCGGAGCGCGCTCACGACGAAGCGGCGGCGCGGCCACGGCAGACGCAGACGGCCGCGATTCCGGCGCGGAAACAATCACAGGTGTCGGCGCGACCGCGTTCTCGTTCACCTCGGCCTCAATCACGATGCGCTTCACGCCACCGAGGAAGCCGCGCTTCTCAGCCACGATGGCGTGGCGCAGCTTGTACCGCTCCACGCCGAATGCGTCCGCGGCGTGGTTCAGCGCTTCTTCGAGACTCTTTCCTTCGAATCGCTGCATCGGCTCCTCGTTACGCGGGCTGTCCTTCGTCGGGATGATCCGCCCACCACTTATTCATGATCAACTGCTGAATGATGGACAAGATGTTCTGCACAAGCCAGTAGATCACGAGGCCGCTCGGCAGCTCCTTGAAGAAGAAGCCGAACAACAGCGGCATGATCATGAACATCCGCTTCTGCGCCGGATCGACGGTCGACGGCGTCAGCGTCTGCTGGATGAACATCGTGACGGTCATCAGGATCGGCGTGATGTAGTACGGATCCTTCGTCGAGAGGTCGTGGATCCAGAGGATGAACGGCGCGCCGCGCAGCTCGATCGCTCGCGACAGCAGGCCGTAGAAGCCCCAGAAAATCGGGAGCTGCAGCAACATCGGAAGGCAGCCGCCCATCGGGTTGACGCCCTCCGTCTGGTACAGCTTCATCACGTCCGTGTTCATCTTCTGGCGCTGTTCGGGATCCGACTTAGCCTTCTTGTACTTCGACTTGATCGCCTCGACCTTCGGTTGCAGCTTCTGCATCTTGCGCATCGAAACGATGCTCTTGTGCTGCAGCGGGTAGAGCACGATCTTGATGAAAATCGTCAGGACGATGATCGCGAAGCCCCAGTTGCGGGTCCAGGTGTTGATCCACTTCAACGCGACGAGGAAGAAGCGGGCGATGACGCCGAACGTGCCGAACTGCAGCGTGCGCTCGAGGCCGTAGCGATCGACGACGCCGGTTTCTTTCGGTCCGAAGAACGCGCTGCCGGAGACGACGCCATCCGGCGCCGCGTTGATCGCGGCGTAGAGCTCGCGGCGCTTCTCGTTCTTGTCGCCCACGACTTCGATGCGATTCAGCACCGCGCCGTTCGCCTTCTCCGGCTTGAGCACGGAGAGGAAGTAGTTGTCTTCGACGCCGATGAACTGCGTATCGCTCGGATAAATCGCGACGGTGTCGGCCTTCTCGCGCTTGATCAGCTTGAGACTGTCGTCACGCTGCACGACCGCATCGCCCGTGATCGTCAGCTGGCTCTGGCCTTCCTCGGCGTCGAGCGTCCGGATGCCGGGACCGATCTGGATGCGATATGGAACCGCCGGATTCACCGCTGCTGCGAAGTGGAAGAGGTATTCGGGGCCGACGCGGAACGTCTTCGTCGCCGACACGCCGTTGCCGGCGTAGCGGTAATCGATGACCGTGTTCGGTCCTTCGTGCGATTCGCTGACGGCCCAGAGTGCGCCGTTCAGCTGGTCTGCGACCTGGCGGTTTGCGGCTGCGATCGAGAAGGGGAAATCGGTGCGACCGGCGGGACGCGCTTTAACGAGCTCGACGTTTCCGCCGCTCTTGGCGCGGTAGCGCTTCAGCTGGAACGACACCAGCTCCGCGCCGCGATTCGAAAAGACGGCGATGAAGTCGGGCGTTTCGACCCGCGTCAACTGTTGTGTTGACGCGCTGACGTTCGCCGCGGGCGTGGTGATCGACGGAGTTGCAGCCGGCGCGACAGGCGCGGGAGCGGCGCTGGTGGTCGACGTCGTGGAGCTCGATGTGGTCGCGCTCGCGGCACTACCAGTCGTCGAGGTCGCAGTGACCGGCGGCTTCTTCGGCGCGAGATTCGGGAAGAGTTTCGGCGCGATCACTCCGTAGAGATAGAGGATCGCGAACGACAGCAGGACAGCGACAAAGATTCGTTTTTCCATTCGTCAGGGAACGGGGTCCCAACCTCCCGGATTGAAAGGATGGCAGCGGGCGAGCCGGCGCAGGCCGAGCCACCCACCGCGGATCAATCCGTATTTTTCGATCGCCTGCATCATGAAGATCGAGCAGGTCGGCTCGAATCGGCACATCGGCGGTAGTAATGGAGAGATGAAGCGCTTGTAAAAGCGAAGGAGGAGAAGAGCGGCCGCGCGCATGGAGAGGGGCTCACTCCACGGCGCTCGTCACGACACGGCGCAGGACCTTGGTGAGGTCCGCGCTGTAATCGAGGAAGGTGGCGGCGGCGGCATTGGGCTTCACATTCACGACGACGTCGAGCATCCGCGCGTCGAGATCGAGCGGCTCGCGTTGCCGCCGGTAGACCTCGCGCGTCCAGCGCTTGAGACGATTGCGAACGGTCGCTTTTCCGACCTTCTTCGTCGCGGTGATGCCGACTCGCGAATGCGGCAGACCGTTTCCGGCGAAGAAGACGACCGCATATCGGGAAAAGATCTTTCGGCCCGTTTCGTAAACCCGGAGAAACTCGCGGCGTTTCGCCAGCCTCTTCTCCCTGGGTAAAGAGGCGTTGAGGGCGGCGTCAGCCACGGTGGCTGACTAGACCGCCAGGCGCTTGCGGCCCTTGCGGCGACGACGGGAAAGAACTGCCTGTCCGTCCTTGGTGCGCATGCGGACGAGGAAGCCGTGCGTGCGCTTGCGGCGACGGTTGTTCGGCTGAAAAGTACGCTTCATTACAGTAACCCCTTGAAAAGACAGCGTGAAAGAAAGCGCTGAGTATAGTCACCGCCCCTGGGATGGTCAAACATAGGGCGGAAAGCATGCGGGCAAACTGCTCAGAAGAGGGCCTTATTCCAGTGTGGCGACGGCGGTTTTTGCGTGCTAGACTCGCAGGCCCATCAAAAGGGCCAGATTTTCCACAGTTGTGGAAAACCTGTGGATTTTCAAGCAGATAGCTCCGGTCCTTCCCCTTCATGAACGTCTGGAATCAGCTCCTTGCCCGGATCGAGCAAACCATTGACCGGACGGACTATGAAACGTGGTTCGCGCCGACCCGGTTTCTCGCACGCCGTGGTGACACGATCGATGTCGGCATCCCGACTCAGAAGCATGTCGACGCCGTCCGCGACCGCTTCGGCTCGCACGTTCGCGAACTGCTGAACGAGCTCTCGTCTCCCGAGCGGGTGCAGGTCCATTTCGTGGTCGAGGCCGCCGATGACGACCTCCCGATGCTCGCCGTGCAGTCCCCCCGCGACGAGCTCCCACCTTCGATCTTCAACCCAAGGTACGTCTTCTCCACCTTCGTCGTCGGCAGCTCGAACCAGCTCGCCTACGCCGCGTCCCTCTCGATCGCCGAAAACCCGAGCGGCTCATTCAATCCGCTCTTCATCTATGGTGGCGCGGGCCTCGGCAAGACCCATCTGATCCAGGCCATCGGCCAGAAGATGCGGGAGAAGGACGCGAAGAAGAAAGTCGTCTACATGTCGGCCGACAGCTTCGTCACCGACCTGATCACCTCGATCCGCTACGACAAGATGGCGTCGTTCCGCGATCGCTATCGCACCCTCGACGCCCTGCTGCTCGACGACATCCAGTTCCTCGCCGGCAAGGAACGTACGCAGGAAGAGTTCTTCCATACGTTCAACGCGCTGTACGAGAATCAGAAGCAGATCGTCTTCACCTCGGATGCGCCGCCGAAAGACATTCCAACGCTGGAAGAACGTCTTCGCTCGCGCTTCGAATGGGGTCTCATCGCCGACATCCAGCCGCCCGATCTCGAGACGAAGGTCGCGATCCTCCGCAAGAAAGCGGAAGAGCGGAAGATCGATCTGCCGCAGGAAGCGGCCATCTTCATCGCCGATCGCGTTCGCTCGAACATCCGCGAGCTCGAAGGTCACCTCAACCGCGTCGTCGCCTTCGGATCGATGGTCGGTCACTCCATCGATATCGACCTGGTGAAAGAAGCGCTCAAGGATCTGCTGTCGAAAGAGAACAAGCCGATCACCGCGCCGGAGATCCTCAAGGTCGTGGCCGCGCACTACGGCATCAAGGTGATGGACCTGAAGTCCAAATCGAACGCGAAGACCATCGCCTACCCGCGCCAGGTCGCGATGTACCTGTGCAAGCACCTCACCGATCTCTCGTATCCGGAGATCGGAAAACTGTTCAACAACAAGCACCACTCGACGGTCATGTACTCGGTCGACAAGATCGATCAGTTGATGCAGGACGATCAGCAACTCACGCGCACGATCGACATGCTCACGAAGCAGTTCAGGTAATGCTGTGGAAAGCACCCACCAAAAGCTGCGGATGAAAAACGACGGGATCGGAGAGACGTCGAAAACTGCGGAAAATGCTGAACTTTTCCGGTGTTTTTCCGCGATGAAACCCGCAGATTCGAGACAGGTAGAACTGCTATACTTTCGAAACCTTTGCAGCGTGCCCGAGCGTTTTCCGCACGGTTCTACTGCTAACACCACTAAAGAAGAATAGAGCTTAGGTTCTGAAGGAAGAGACATGGAGCTGACAGTCGGAAAAGCTGATCTTCAGAAAGAGTTGCAGCTTTGCCAGGGCGTCGTCGAAAAGCGATCGACGATTCCAATCCTCTCGAACGTGCTGCTCAAAGCGGCCGACGGAAAGCTCCAGGTTGCGGCGACCGATCTCGACGTCACGATCCTCACTTCCTGCGCCGCGAAGATCACCACGCCCGGCGGCGTCACGCTCGAAGCGCGCCGCCTGTTCGACATCGTCCGCAGCCTGCCGGATGAAGACGTCCACATCGCGCTCCAGGAAAACAACCAGATGCTGATCGAGTCGGGAACGGCGAAGTTCCGCCTCCTCGGCTTGCCCGCCGAGGATTACCCGACGCTGCCGACCGTCAACGTGTCCGAGAGCTACACCATCCCGCTCGACGAGCTGAAGACGATGGTCGCGAAGGTGAAGTTCGCGATCACGCACGAAGAGACGCGCTTCCAGCTCAACGGCGCGCTGCTCAAGATGCAGCCTCAGAAAATGGAGATGGTCGCGACCGACGGCCATCGAATGGCGTTGATCAACTTCCCGTACGCGAGCGCCGGAAACGGCCGCAAGAAAGGAAGCGACCTGACGATCCTCATCCCGCGCAAGGCGCTCGATGAGATCCTGCGGCTCGAGTCGGGTGAAGAAGGGACCGTGAAATTCGGCGTCTCCGAAAACCAGCTCTTCTTCGACGCCGCCGATCGCCGCCTGATGGCGCGCATGATCGACGTCAATTTCCCGAACTACATGGAAGTCATCTCCCGCGACAACGACCGCCACGTGATGGTCGATCGCGAGCGGCTACTGTCGACGATCAAGCGCATTTCACTCGTCGCCAACGAGCGGACGCGCGCCGTACGCTTCGATTTCGCGCCCGGCAAGCTGACCGTGTCCTCGACGAATCCGGAGCTCGGCGACGCGCGGGAGACTGTTCCCATCGACTACGCCGGCCAGCCGTTCTTCGTCGGTCTCAACGCCGCCTACGTGATGGATTTCCTCAGCGCGACCGACACGCCGAGTGTGTCGCTCGATCTCAAGGACGAGAACAGCCAGTGCATCGGACGTCCCGCGTCGACGGCGGAAGACCTGCCGTATGACTACCTGTACGTCGTGATGCCGATGCGGCTGGCGTGATCCTCGCGCGGGTAACGACGCAGACGTTCCGCAACCTCGACGCCGCGGACCTGGCGTTCCATCCGCAGACGAACATCGTCGTCGGCCGCAACGGCCAGGGAAAGACGAACCTCCTCGAGGCGATCTACTTTCTCGCCACCACGAAGTCGTTCCGCACGTCGCGTGTGGCGAGTCTCTTCCGCTTCGACGCGCCGAATCTCTTCGTGAGCGGAGCCGTCGAGCGCGACGGAATCGAGCGGACGATGTCGGTCGGACTCGAAGCGGAGACGAAGCGCCGCGTGCTCACGATCAACGCGGAGAAGGTGCCGCTGGCAGCGTATCTGAACGCGCTGACCGTGTTCGCGTACTCGTCGTCGCGCCTCGACATCCTGCGTGGTGCGCCGGAAGAACGGCGGCGATTTCTCGACCGCGGCATCGCCAGCATCAATCCGGCGTACCTCGAGCTGCTGACGCGTTACGGACGCGCCCTGAAGCAGCGCAACGCGCTTCTGCACGACGTTGCATCGGGGACCGCCTCTGCATCGATGCTCGATCCGTGGGACCAGGAGTTCGCCGCGGCTGCCGCGCCGGTGTGGAGCGCACGCGCCGCGTACGTGCAGCATCTCGCGAAGACGTTTCGCGAGATCGTGGCGATGCATCGCTACCACGTCGGCAACGTCGAGCTGATGTACCGGCCTGCGACGAGCGATGTCCCGCGTGTCGCGGAGATTCGCGCGCGGATGTCGCTCACCGGTCCGCAGCGCGACGTGCTTGATTTCGAGGTCGATGGGCGGCCGGTCGCCGAGGTGCTGAGCGGCGGCGAGCAGAAGATGATCGTGCTCTTCCTGAAGTTCGCGAAAATCGAGCTCTTCCGGCGCCGGACGGACGAGTCGCCGGTCTTCCTGCTCGACGACATCGATGCCGAATTAGACCTCGATATCCTGCAGGAACTATTGCAGAATCTGCCACCGAAAACTCAGGTTTTTGCTACCTCTGCAAAGGAGCGCTTCCTCGACGTTCTGGAGACCGCTCCGCACCGTCGCTTACTCATTGAAAATGGACGAGTTAAAGGCACACAAGATTTCGCCTGAGACGGGATTTTCATAGTAAAATTAAGCGTTTCCAACTGCGACGTAAAAGCCCGCTTGTGACCTGCCGGCAAACACACCTAATGCAGACCGAAAGCTAACGACTGAATGGCAGACGACTACACAGAAGACGGCCCGATTACGCCAGAAGAAAAACGCGTTGCGCAGGATGCTGCCGACGTCCTGAACGGAACGACCTATACCGCGGAAGACATCAAGGTCCTCAAGGGACTCGATGCCGTTCGCAAGCGTCCCGGGATGTACATCGGCGATACCGACGACATCACCGGACTGCATCACATGGTCTACGAAGTCGTCGACAACGCGATCGACGAGGCTCTCGCGGGCTACGCCGACCGCGTCTCGGTGACGATCCATCCCGACAACTCCGTCACCGTCGAAGACAACGGCCGCGGCATCCCGGTCGACCTGCACAAGGAAGAGAACCGCTCCGCCGCCGAAGTCATCATGACGGAGCTCCACGCCGGCGGTAAGTTCGACAACAACTCGTACAAAGTCTCCGGCGGTCTGCACGGCGTCGGCGTCTCCGTCGTCAACTTCCTCTCCGAATGGCTCGAGCTCGAGATCCATCGCGACGGCAACATCTGGCGCCAGCGCTACGAGCGCGGCATCCCGGTTGCGCCGATCGACAAAGGCGAGAAGACCACGCGCCGCGGCACGCGCGTCACGTTCAAATCCGATTCGACGATCTTCTCCGTCACGGAGATGAACTACGACACGCTCACCCAGCGGCTGCGCGAGCTGGCGTTCCTCAACTCGGGCGTCCACATCGAGATCCGCGACGACCGCACGGAGAAGCACCACGAGATCCGCTACGAAGGCGGCATCGTCTCGTTCGTGAAGGATCTGAACAAGAACAAGACGCCGCTGCACGACGAGCCGATCTTCATCCGCGATGAAGTCGACGGCGAGGCAATCGAGATCGCGCTGCAGTGGAACGAGGGCTACTCCGAGAACATCTTCTGCTTCACGAACACCATCAAGAACCTCGACGGCGGCACGCACCTCGTCGGCTTCAAAGGCGCGTTGACGCGCACGATGAACAAGTACGTCGAGGAGTCGGGGATCCTGCAGAAGCTCAAGCTGACGCTGGAAGGCGACGACATTCGCGAAGGGCTCGCCGCCGTGATTAGCGTCAAGGTTCGAGACCCGAAGTTCTCGTCGCAGACGAAGGACAAACTCGTCTCCTCGCACGTAAAGACGTGGGTGGAGCAGGTCGTCGGCCAGCGCCTCGGCGAGTTCCTCGAGGAAAACCCGCGCGAAGTCCGCAAGATCGTCGACAAGGTGATCGAGGCCGCGCGTGCGCGTGAAGCGGCGCGCAAGGCTCGCGATCTGACGCGCCGCAAAGGCGCGCTCGATTCCGCGTCGCTCCCCGGCAAGCTCGCCGACTGCCAGGAGCGCGATCCGCGTTTCTGCGAGATCTACTTCGTCGAGGGCGATTCGGCAGGCGGCTCGGCCAAACAGGGACGCGATCGCCGTTTCCAGGCGGTCCTTCCGCTCAAGGGCAAGATCCTCAACGTCGAGCGTGCACGCCTCGACAAGATGCTCTCCTCCGAGGAAATCCGGCTGATGATCACGGCCCTCGGCACAGGCATCGGCGCCGGCGACTTCGACGTCGCCAAGCTCCGCTATCACAAGATCATCATCATGACCGACGCCGACGTCGACGGCTCGCACATCCGCACGCTGATCCTTACGTTCTTCTTCCGCTACATGCGCGAAGTGATCGACCGCGGACATCTCTTCATCGCGCAGCTGCCGCTGTTCAAGGCGTCGCAGGGAAAGAAAGACACGTACCTCAAGGACGAGGTCGAGAAGTCGCGCTTCCTGCTCAATCGCATCGCCGCCAGCGTGAAGGTCACGCCGCAGGAAGGCGGAGCGATCGCGGGCGACACGCTCGTGACGATGCTCCAGCGGATGGAGGAGTACCGCTCGCACGCGAAGAAGCTGCAGTCGCGCGGCATGCCTGGTGAAGCGCTCGACGTCCTCTTCGCCGAGGGCTTCACCGATCGCACCGCGCTCGGCGATCCGGACAAGGTCGATTCGCTTGCTAGTGCGCTCACCGCGCATGGATTCGAGCACGTCCGGCCGATGACCGACGAAGTGACCGAGACGCCGATCCTGCAGTTCTCCGTCGGCGGCAACGGCACGGGACGCAAGGTCACGATCAACAACGAGCTCCTCTCGCAGTACGAGTTCCGCCAGATGGCGAAGGCCTACGAGCAGCTCTCCGCGTTCGGCCTCCCGCCGTACGCGTTGGAGCACGACGACGAGACCAAAAACTTCGCCCGCGTCGACGATCTCATCTCCGAGATCTACCGCCGCGCGGAGAAGGGGCTCTCCATCCAGCGCTACAAAGGTCTCGGTGAAATGAACCCCGAGCAGCTGTGGGACACGACGATGAATCCCGAGACGCGGCGCCTGCTGCAGGTGACGATCGAGGATGCCGTCGGCGCCGAGGAGCTGTTCACGATCCTTATGGGCGACCAGGTCGAGCCGCGACGGGTGTTCATCCAGGACAACGCATTAGAAGTGAAAAACCTCGACATTTAATCGTGACGAATATTCATGTCTGATTCCGATTATCAGAATTTCAACGACCAGCGTCTGCCCGTAAACATCGAAGACGAGATGCGCAAGTCGTATCTCGACTACGCGATGTCGGTCATCATCGGCCGCGCGCTCCCCGACGTCCGCGACGGCCTCAAGCCGGTCCATCGCCGCATCCTCTACGGCATGTACGAGCAGGGGAACACCGCCGGCCGCGCGTACAAGAAGTCGGCGCGCATCGTCGGCGACGTCATGGGCAAGTACCACCCGCACGGCGACTCGGCGATCTACGACTCGGTCGTCCGCATGGCGCAGGAATTCTCGATGCGCTATCGGCTGGTCGACGGCCAGGGAAACTTCGGCTCGCTCGACGGCGACAACCCGGCAGCGATGCGTTACACCGAGGTCCGCCTCACGCGGCTCGCCGAAGAGCTGATGCGGGACGACATCGACAAGGAAACAGTCGACTGGGTTCCGAACTACGACGGCACCGAGCGTGAGCCGGCCGTCCTCCCCGCGAAGTTCCCGAACCTCCTGGTCAACGGCTCGTCAGGCATCGCCGTCGGCATGGCCACGAACATCCCGCCGCACAACCTCGGCGAAGTCATCGACTGCTGCCTGATGATGATCGACAACCCGAAAGCGACGGTGAAAGAGCTGATGACCGTCATGCCGGGCCCCGATTTCCCGACCGCCGGCTTCATTCACGGCATCGACGGAATCCGCCAGGCGTACGAGACCGGCCGCGGCATCATCCAGGTCCGCGCCCGCGCCATCATCGAGGAGTCGAAGAAGCAGGACAAGCAGCAGATCGTCGTGACGGAAGTCCCGTACATGACGAACAAGGCCCGCCTGCAGGAGAAGATCGCGGAGCTGGTAAAGGACAAGCGGATCGAAGGCATCTCCGATCTGCGCGACGAGTCGGACCGCGAAGGCATTCGCGTCGTCATCGAATTGAAGCGCGGCGAAATCCCGGAAGTCGTGCTGAACAACCTGTACTCGATGACGCAGATGCAGACGACGTTCGGGATCATCTTCCTGGCCATCGTCAACAACAAGCCGGAAGTGATGGATCTCCCGACGATGATCCGCCACTTCATCGAGCACCGGAAAGAGATCGTCGTCCGCCGCACGCGCTACGACCTGCGCAAAGCGGAAGAGCGGGCCCACATCCTCGAAGGACTGGTCAAGGCGCTCGATCATCTCGACGAGGTGATCGCGCTCATTCGCGGCAGCAAGACGCCGCCCGAGGCGAAGGAAGGTCTCGTCTCCAAGTTCGAGTTCAGCGAAGTCCAGGCCCAGGCGATCCTCGACATGCGCCTGCAGCGCCTCACGGGACTGGAGCGCGACAAGATCGTGCAGGAGTACCAGGAAGTGCTCGCGCTGATCGCGAAGCTGAAGGAGATCCTGGCGTCCGAAAAGCTCGTCCTCGACATCATTTCGACCGAGCTGCACGAGATCAAAGAAGCGTACGGAGATCCACGGCGCACGGAGATCATCGCCGAGGCGAGCGACATCTCGATCGAAGACATGATCGCCGACGAAGACATGGTCATCACCGTGTCGCGCGGCGGCTACATCAAGCGCTCGCCGCTCTCGCTCTATCGTTCGCAGCGCCGCGGCGGCAAAGGCCGCATCGGCATGCAGACGAAGGAAGAGGACATCGTCGAGCACCTCTTCGTCGCCAGCGCGCATTCGTACATCCTCGTCTTCACCGACAAGGGACGTCTGTACTGGCTCAAGGTGCATCAGATCCCCGAGGTCGCGTCGAACGCGCGCGGCAAGGCGATCGTCAACCTGCTGCAGGTCGAGCAGGGTGAGAACGTCCGCGCGCTCCTCACGGTGAAGGACTTCACCGAGGCGAAGTACGTCGTGATGGCGACGCGCGCCGGCAAGATCAAGAAGACCGAGCTCGATGCGTTCTCGAACGTGCGCGCCACCGGCATCATCGCCATCGACATCAACGAAGGCGACGATCTCTATGCCGTCCGTCTCTCCGACGGCAACAGCGAGATCTTCGTCGGCACGCACGACGGCCGCGCGATCCGCTTCCACGAATCCGACGTCCGTCCGATGGGACGCGGCGCCGCGGGCGTGAAGGCGATCTCGCTGCGCGAAGGCGATCACGTCGTCGAAATGGACGTGCTGCCGGCCGCGAACGAAGTCCCCGCCACGGAAGACATCGTCGAGGACACGGAGAGCGAGTCGGACGAGGAAGTGATCACCACCGACACCCGCGGGATGATGCTCACCGTCACCGAAAAGGGCTTCGGCAAGCGGACGCCGGTCTCGATGTACCGCCTGCAGAGCCGCGGCGGCATGGGCGTCACGAACATCAAGATCACCGAGAAGAACGGCAAGGTCGCGGGCATCGCGCATGTCGTCGGCGACGAACAGATCCTGCTCATCACGGAGCAGGGGATGATCATCCGGACCGATGTCGCCAATCTCCGTCCGATGGGACGCTCCACGCAGGGCGTGCGTGTGATCAACCTCGACGAGAACGATCGGGTGGTGGCGGCGGTGAAGGTGGTCAGCGAGTCCGAGCCGGAGGGCGAGGAGCCCGAAAGCTCCGCGCCCGACGATGAGCCGGTGCAATAATCACGCGATGGTGAAAATGTCGCGCGAGCGGGTCAACCAACTCGCGCGAGACCTCCTCGAAGTCCTGACGCGCGCACAGTCGGTCGTGCTGCTCAAAGACCGCGAGGCCGTGCGTCAGGCGATCGCGCATGCGCTCGACGACGAGCTGCGCCGCGAGCAGGAGCGCGAGGAGAACGTCCGTCGCAAGCTCGCCACGATCAAGAAGCCGCCGGCGCCGGGATCGGCGGAGTACGAGCAGCTATTCAGGAAATTGCTGGAAGAGGAGCACGTGCGCGAAGGGCTCGAATAATCTAGTTCGCCTCTTCTTCCGGCTCACTCATCAACTTCCGCCAGCGCTGCGCCTTCATCCGCTCGAACACGCCGCCGCCGTTCCCCGCCGGAATCCAGCTGTTGCCGCCGCACTTCGGGCAGCGGCCGCGGAACGCGATGTTCTTCCCGCAGTCGGGACAAATGATCACCAGCGAGTGAGATAGCTCGAGCTTCTGCTCTCCCTCGGTATCCAGGCTGTTCAGGAAAGACGCCAGATTGGTGAAGGTATCTTCGAGGGCCATGCTGCTCACACGAGCCTTTAAAGTGCACACGACGTGCCCGTCAGATGCGCATGACGTCGAACTGCTCGTGGTGCAACGAGTCATCCGGCTTGAACACGAGATGAATCCCGAGGTTGCGCTCCGTCTCCTCGAAGATCGGGTCGGTCGGCTGCATCGATGAGTAGACGACCGGGTTGACCCGCACGATGACATCCTGTCCCTCGTGGAGGTCGCGCAGCTTCATCAGCTCGCGCCAGATCTCCAGCGCGACGGTCGTATTCGATTTGATTCGTCCGCTGCCGGCGCAATACGGACAGGCCTGCGTGAGCGAGCGCTCCAGCGACTGACGCACGCGCTTGCGCGTCATCTCGATCAGGCCGAACTCCGAGATCTGCAGGATCTTCGTCTTCGAGCGATCCTTCTTGATCTCGTTCTCCAACGCCTCGAAAAGCCGCGCGCGATTCATCGGCTCTTCCATGTCGATGAAGTCGAGCACGATGATGCCGCCGAGATCGCGCAGGCGGATCTGGCGGACGATCTCCTTCGCCGCCTCGAGGTTCGTGCGGAACACCGTCTCCTCGAGATTGCGCTTGCCGACGTACTTGCCGGTGTTCACGTCGATCGCGACGAGCGCCTCGGTCTGATTGATGACGATGTAGCCGCCCGACTTCAGCCACACTTTCGATTTCAGCGCCTTCGCGATCTCCGGCTCGATCCCGAACTCGTCGAAGATCGGCTCTTCGCGGCGGAACAGGCGCACGCGCGACACGAGGTTCGGCTGGATCTGATCGAGGAACTCGACGATGCGCTGGTATTGATCGACCGAGTCGACCCACACGCTCTTGAACTCCGGCGACAGCACGTCGCGGATCGTGCGGAGCACGAGGTCGAGATCGTGATGAATCGCCGTCGGAGCGGAGACCTTCTCCGCTTTGCGCTTGATCTGATCCCACACGTCGGTGAGGTACTTCAGGTCGGCGCGGAACTCTTCTTCGTTGCGCTCTTCGCCCGCTGTGCGGACGATGAAGCCGCCCGTTCCGCTCGGACGGATCGCCTCGAGCATCTCCTTCAGCCGCTGTCGTTCCGCTTCGTTCTCGATGCGGCGTGACACGCCGATGTGATTCACCGTCGGCATGTAGACGAGGAAGCGTCCCGGCAGCGTGATGTGGCTGGTGATGCGCGCGCCCTTGCCGGCGATCGTGTCCTTCGACACCTGCACCACGATCTCCTGGCCTTCGCGCAACAGATCGGCGATCGAGGCCTCGGGACGTTGCTGCGGCACTTCATCGAGGTGCAGCTCGTCGTTCGCTTCGCTCTCGTAATCCTCGAGGTCCTCGATCACGTCGGAGACGTAGAGGAACGCGTCGCGCTCGAGCCCGAGGTCGACGAACGCCGACTGCATACCAGGGAGCACCTTGGTGACGCGGCCTTTGTAGATGTTCCCGACGATCGTGCGGTGGCGCGTTCGTTCGACCCACAGCTCGACGACCTGTCCCTCATCGAGAACGGCGATGCGTGACTCGTGCTTCGTCGCATTGATCACGATCTCGCGGGCCATGTGGACGCGATTGTACGAGGCCGGTCGCCCTTCGGTGAATAAACTCCGTAGGGCCTCGGTTTACGCGGCTTGCCTGCCTTGACGGGTCCCGACCGCAATGCTATTTTGCGGCGCCTTTCGAGCAAGTACTCCGGCATAGCTCAGTCGGTAGAGCAACGGACTGTTAATCCGTGGGTCGTAGGTTCGAGTCCTACTGCCGGAGCCACTCCCACCCTCCTTTCTCGGCACTTTTGACACCTGGGGCCGTCTAATCCCTTGAGCATGTCCCGGGTTCCGATGATCCTCGCGGTCCTTTCGCTCGCTGCATTGCGATGCGGCACGCCTGTGCAGGGATCGCCGCAGGACGCGCAGTCCAAGATCACGCGCGGCGATCTCGTCGACGTCGTCACGTTGACCGGCGAGCTGCAGGCGAGCAAGGCGACGGCGATCAAAGTCCCGCGCATCGAGTCATGGCAGACGAGCATTCGCTGGATGATCGACGACGGCTCGCGCGTGATGCGCGGCGATCGCGTCCTCGAGCTCGACAACACGGCCGTGACCAGCACGCTCGATCAGAAGCGCACCGCCGTGCAGACGGCGGAGCACGAGCTCGCGGAAGCGCGAGCGCGCACGCGGGCCGACATGCTGGAGAAGCGCTTCGACCTCGATCGCAAGCGCGCCGAGGTCGAGAAAGCGAAGCTCAACGCCGCCGTTCCGGACACGGTGATCTCTGCGAAAGAAAAGCGCGACCGCCAGCTCGCACTCGAGCGCGCGACGAACGAAGCGGAGAAGGCGAAGACGCTGTTCGACGCGGCAGAACGCGGAGTCGCGGCCGACATCCGCAATCTCGAGCTCGCGGTCGAATCGGCGAAGCGCGAGCTCGCCGTCGCGCAGGGCTCCATCGACGCGCTCATGATCACCGCGCCCGATGACGGAGTCGTGCTGATCAACGATCACTACCAGGAGCCGCGCAAGCTGCAGCTCGGCGATCTGGTCTGGGTCGGACTCACGCTCGGACGCATTCCCGACCTGAACAGCATCCAGGTCGTCGCAACGTTGTCCGATGTCGACGACGGTGCCGTGAAAGTCGGCGATCGCGCCACGATCATCGTCGACGCGTATCCGACGAAGCGCTACAAAGGTACCGTCGTCTCCGTTGCGCCGGTGGCGCAGGAAGTCGCGCGCCAGAGTCTGCGCCGCGGATTCAAGACCGTCATCAAGCTCGATCAGCTCGACGAGACGCTCCTTCATCCCGGCTACTCCGTGCAGGTGACGATTCCGCGCGTGCTGCGCCGCAACGCCCTGCTTGTGCCGCGCGAGCGAATCGATTTCTCAGGCCCGAAGCCGAAAATCGACGGCCGCGAAGTGAAGCTCGGTCCGTGCAACAGCAACGTGTGTGTGGAGGAACAGCGATGAAGCGCCGCTACCTCATCGCCGCCGCGATCGTTCTCGCGATCCTCACGTTCGGCGCGGTGCGCTCGAAGATCGCCGCCAGTCACGCCGGCGAATGGGTCAAGGTCCGCAAGGACGATCTCATCCTCGGCGTCGAGGTCACGGGTGAGCTCGAATCGGCCAGCTCGTTCAGCATCGGCCCGCCGCCGATCGACGACATGTGGAACTTCAAGATCTCGATGCTCGCGCCCGAGGGAATGGACGTGAAGCGCGGACAGCCGGTGCTCGGATTCGATACGTCGGATCAGCAGCGCCGCCTCGAGGAATTTCAGAACGAGGCCGATTCCGCGGCGAAAGAGATCGACAAGATCGGTGCCGATCTGCAGCTCAATCGGAAAGACGAGCAGCTCAAGCTCGAGGACGCCGAGGCCCGGATGCGCAAGGCGGAGCTGAAGCTCGAGGCGCCGCCGGAGCTCGTCGGCCACAACGAACGAAGGCAGACCGAGATCGAGCGCGAGGCATTGCAGAAAGAGATCAAGCTGCGTCGCGCGAAGCTCGTGGCGATGAAGACCTCGGCTACCGAAAAGCTCCGACTCCTGCAGTCGAAGCTCACGTCGGCGCGCGCGAAGGTGGCGACGATCGAGCGGAGCATCAGGCAGCTCACGGTGCCTGCGCCGCGCGACGGCACAGTCGTCTACGTCATGAACTGGCGAAACGAGAAGAAGAAGGTCGGCGATTCGACCTGGGTCGGAGAGCGGATCATCGAGATTCCCGATCTCGCGCAGATGCGCGCGCGGGGCGAGGTCGATGAATCGGACGCCGGACGTGTCGCCGTCGGGCAACGCGTCACGCTGCGTCTGGATGCGAGCGCCGACAACGAATACCGCGGCCGCGTCGCGGCGATCGGGTGGACGGTGCAACGCGCCCGGGGCTCGAAAAAAGCGCTGAAGGTGTTGACCGTCTCGATCGCGCTCGACCGGTCCGATCCGAAGCTGATGCGTCCCGGCATGCGCTTCCAGGGCATGATCGAAACGAGCCGTGTTCCAGGCGCGACGGTCGTTCCGATCGATGCGCTGCAGATCGAGAACAGCGCGTTGAAGGTCACGCGCCGCACCTCGTTCGGCATGGAGTCGAAGACCGTGACCATCGGACGGCGCAACAGCGAAGTCGCGGAAGTGATCAAGGGATTACAGCCGGGGGACGAAGTCGTGCGCCAGCAGCCGGCGAAGGAGTCGGCCGAATGAAGCGCGCCATCCTCATCGTCGTCGCGGCGGGCGTGCTCGTGCTGAGCGTCGTCGTCGCGGCGCGCTCGCCCACCGCGAGCACCCCGTCCGTCGTCCTGTACAAGCAGATGGTCATTCGCCATGTCACCGCCGAGGGAACGGTCGAAGCGGAGCAGGCCACGCCGATCACCGCGCCGATGGAAGGACATCAGCCGATGAAGATCGGATGGGTCGCCGACGATCAGACGTTCGTGCACAAAGGCGACGTCGTCATCCGCTTCGATCCGACCGACTTCGAGACTTCGCTGCTGCGCGGCACGATTGCGCAGGAGAAGGCGTCGAACAAGGCGACGCGCAACGAAGTCGATCGCAATGCCGGCTCGCGCAATCTCGATCGCGACGCGGCGCAAGCGCAGCGTGAGCTCGAGCTGGCGCAGCAGATGCGTCTCGAGGACGCCGACATTTACTCGCGATATCAACGCGTCGAAACGGAGATCGACCGCACATTCGCGCAGCAGAAGCGCGATTACAGCCGCGCGGTGCGCTCGATCAAGGACAACGTCGCCGGTGCGGACGCGGCGCTGATCGGCATCGAGCGTCGCAAAGCGGACTTCGACGTCGGCCAGGCGAAGCGTTCGCTCAACGCGCTCGTCGTCACGGCGCCGCACGACGGCGTGCTCGTGCTCAAACGCGACTGGCGCGGCGATCTGCCCACGGCCGGCTCGACCTGCTGGCCCGGCATGCCGCTCGCCGACATGCCGAAGCCGGGCGGGATGAAAGCGGTGGTCTTCGTGCTCGAAGCCGACGCGGGCGGCATTACGAACGGCGATCCGGCGGTCGTGACGGTCGAGTCGGCGCCGGGCAGGCCGGTGAAGGCGGCCGTCGCGCAGATGAGTAAGGTTGCGAAGCCCCGTTTCCGCGAGGTGCCGGTGCAGTACTTCGAAGTGACGCTGAAGCTCGCGCAGGCGAACGGCATCACGCTCAAGCCGGGAGCACGTGCGCGCGCCACGATCACGCTCGCCGCGCAGAAAGACGTCATCGCCGTGCCGCGGCAGGCCGTCTTCGCCAGCGGCGGCGAGCAGGTCGTCTACGTCCGGCGTGGCGGGCGCTTCGTGGCGCAGGCCGTGACGCTCGGCAGCTCGACGGCGGGACGCATCGTCGTGACCAGCGGACTGAAAGACGGCGACGAGCTCGCGCTGCGGGATCCGCGATGAACGTCAACGAGGCCTTCGCCGGCGCGGTCCTCTCCCTCGGCAAGCACAAGCTGCGCACCGCGCTGACGATGCTCGGCATGGTCTTCGGTGTCGGCGCGGTGATCGCGATGCTGTCGATCGGCGGCGGCGCCGCCAAGAGCGCGGTCGCCGCGGTGGAGAAGCTCGGCGCGCACAACGTGATCGTCCGCAGTACGAAGATCCGTTCCACCGAGCTCGCCGACGTGCGCAAGAAATCGCTCGGGGTCTCGATGCGCGACGCGGAGGCGATCTCCGAATCAGTCGCCGGCGTCGAGCTCGTCGTGCCGCGCATCGAGGTCGAGACCTACAAGATCATGTCGCGCGAGGCGAAGGCGAAAGGGAAGCTGATCGGCATCTCCTGGCGGCAGCCGTACGTCGCTGCGGTCGCGGTGAGCGAGGGACGTTTCTTCCAGCGCGACGAAGAGGAGCAGCACCGCCAGGTGTGCGTCATCGGCGACGCTCTGCGCCGCGATCTCTTCGGCCTTGCGCCCGCGATCGGCAAGCAGATCAAGGTCAACGACGTCTGGCTCGAAGTCGTCGGCGTCCTTGCCGCCTCTGATTCTTCGCGCAAGAACGGCCTCCTCGGCAGCGTCCCGACGACGTCGACCGCGCGGCAGATCCTGATTCCGTTCACCACCGCCGCGCGCAAGTTCGATCGCGATCCGCTCGAGGCGCCGGTCGATGAGCTGACGATCATGCTGAAGGAAGCGACGCAGCCGACGCAGGCCGCGGAGCTGATCCGTCCCTTGCTCGAGCGTCTGCACAGCGGCGCGGAAGATTACGAGGTCGTCGTGCCGGAAGCGCTGCTCGAACAGAGCCGCAAGACGCAGCGCATCTTCGACATCGTCATGGGCTCCATCGCCGGCATCTCGCTGCTCGTCGGCGGCATCGGCATCATGAACATCATGCTGGCGTCAGTGTTGGAGCGGACGCGCGAGATCGGCATCCGCCGCGCGGTCGGCGCGACGGCGCGCGACATCCGCAATCTCTTCATCATCGAGTCGTTCGCCATCAGCATCATCGGCGGCGCGATGGGGATTGCCATCGGCATCGCGCTCGCCGGCTTCGTCGCGGCGTTCGCCGGATGGCCGACCGTCGTCAGTGCCTGGTCGATCGTGCTCGCGACCGGCGTGTCCGCATCCGTCGGCTGGTTGTCGGGCGTATATCCCGCGACGCGAGCGGCGAAGCTCGATCCGATCGAAGCGCTGCGGTACGAGTGATGGCTACAACGTCGCCGTCGGCGCGAACGCGGGCGAGCTGAGCACGGAGCGATCGGGAAATCCGACGCGCGTCAGCATCTCCGAGAACCGGTAATCGCGGCGCAGCGGTGCGAAGCGTGGACCGACCAGCAGCTCCGCCAGCTCGCCGCGCATGCGGAACCACTCCTCGGCGTGCTCGAGCGCTTTGTCGTAATCGCCGAGGGCGAGATAGACCTCGGCGAAGAAGCTCGGCGCGACGAAATCGCTTTCGGCCATCGTGCGCAGCTCCGCGAGGATCGCCCGCGCCTTCTTGTTGTCGCCGCGCATCCCGTAGATGTATCCGAGTCCGGCCACGAGCTCCGGATAGCGTCCTACCATTCCGATCGCCGTTTCGATCGATGCCGCCGCTTCGCCGTACATCCCCTTCACCGCGTAAATGCGGCTCTTCAGCAGATGGGCGAGGAAGTAGTTCTCGACGTCGAGAGTCTTGCGGACATGCTCGAGCGCGTCGTCGTACCGCTCCGCGAAGTAGAGCAGGTCGGCGTAGTTGACGTTGAGCAGCAGCGACAGCGGCTCTAGCTCAATCGATTGCCGCGCCTGCTCCAGCGCTTCGGGGAGGCGATTCATCCAGCCGAGGAATGCCGAGTACCAGTGATGCGCGGTGGCGTAGCCGGGATCGAGTCCGATGGCGCGGCGAAGCTCGTGATCCGCTTCGATCCAGTTCCACTTGTAGCAGAGACTGACGTGACCGATCGTCGCGTGCGGCTCGGCCAGCGAGGGATCGAGCTCCACGGCGCGGCGCGCTTCCATCTCCGCCCGCGCATAACCGTCCGCCGGTGAGGCGAGGAAGCGGCTGCTGATGATCGCGTAGCAATCCGCGAGGCCGGAGTGCGCGAGCGCGTACAGCGGATCGATCTGGATCGCCTTCTCGAACTCTTCGATCGCGCGCTTGACCCCTTCGATCGTCCGCTTGTTCGCGTGGTAGCGGCCCTTGAGATAGAGCTCGTACGCCTCGCTCTTCTTCGTGGCGCGATGCGCGAGCCGCTTCTTTTCCACCGATGTGAGCTGCAGGCGGAGCTGATCGGAGATCTGCGTCGCGATCTGGTCCTGCACGTCGAAGATGTCGGAGAACGGCGTGCGGAAACGGTTGCCCCAGATCTGCGAGCCGTCGCGCGTGTTCACCAGCTCGATGCTGATGACGATCGTCGTCCCGACGTGCTGCACGCGGCCGGTCACGACCTGCGTCACGCCGAGCTCCGTGCCGAGCTGCTGCGGCGTGGGCGATTTTCCCTTGTAGGTGAAGACGGTGCTGCGCGCCATCACGCGCAGTCGCTTGCCGACGCGCGATAGCGAATGGATCACGCTTTCCGTGATGCCGTCGCTCAGGTACTCCATCTCCGGATCGTCGTTGGCGTTCGCGAACGGCATCACGGCCAGCGATTTGATGCGCGACGAGCTGCGGTTGCTGAGCGCGCGCGCTTTCTTCACCGGCGGCCGCATCATGCCGTCGTAGTCGCGCAGCGCCTCGCGGATCGCCGCGGCCACCGCGCGCATCGTGTCGAAGCGTCCCTCCGCCTGTTTGGCCAGACACTTGTCGACGATCTTCCGCAGCTCGATCGTGATCTGCGGCGGCAGTGACGGCGGCGGCGAGTGCAGGATGTGATGCAGCGTGTCGACGACGCCGTCCGCCTCGAACGCGCGCTTGCCCGAAAGCACTTCGTAGAGGATGCAGCCGAACGAGAAGATGTCGGAGCGGCTGTCGAGCGGCCGGCCCTGCACCTGCTCCGGCGACATGTAGCCGAGGGTGCCGATGACGATGCCCTGTTGCGTCTGGAACTTCTCCGTCGGGCTCTTGTCCTCTTCGCTGCCCGCGACCCACGAGCCGACGAACTTCGCCAGGCCGAAGTCGAGCACCTTCGCGTAGCCGTCGCTGGAGATCATGATGTTCTCCGGCTTGAGGTCGCGATGCACGACGCTCGCGGAGTGCGCTTTCTGCAACGCGTCGGCGACCTGGGCCAGATACTCGACCAGCTTGCGGCCGTCCGTCTCCTTCGACATCAGATCGCGCAGCGTCACGCCGTCGATCAGCTCCGTGACCATGTAATGCGTGGCGCGCCAGTCGCCGCGCACGCGCACCTTGCCCACCTCGTGAATGGTCAGGATGTTCGGATGATTGAGGCCGGAGATGACCTTCGCTTCGCGCTCGAAGCGGGCCATCGCGTCTTCGTCCTGCTGCAGATGCTTCGGCAGGACTTTGATGGCGACTTCGCGGCCGAGCTTCGTGTCCTTCGCGCGATAAACCTCACCCATGCCGCCTGACCCGAGCGGGCCGACCACTTCGTAGTGCCCGAGCCGGGTGCCGGTGCGTATGGTGGAGGACACGTTGCGCCTTGAATCCGATGAGGAGATCGAGGCTGATTATGTTTGCCTCACGCGCAACGTGCAAGCGGGAGAAGCGGCCGGAGCCAGGGCCCCGGCCGCCTCGATAATGCTAGTCCTGACCGTTGAAGATGTCGGCCTTCGGAGACTTGCGCTTGGCCGGAGCCTTCTTCTTGGCCGGAGCCTTCTTGGCTGGGGCTTTCTTTGCAGCCTTTTTGGCCGGAGCCTTCTTTGCTGCAGCTGCTGCCTTCTTGGCGGGGGCCTTCTTGGCCGGAGCCTTCTTTGCTGCCTTCTTCGCTGCTTTCTTTGTAGCCATGATGAATCTCCTTTCGTCTGTCAGCGGATGAACAGGTACGAACCTTCGACTTTGAATTGGGGAGTCGAAATTGAGTGCTGTCTGATGCGCGGGAAGCTCCGCGCTGTCCTGGCCTTGCGTGCACCGTTCAAGGGGACGGCGATCCCGTCATTGGTCGGGACGCCGATGCTCTTCACGACGCCATAGAACTGCTTCACCACGGGCTGCGCCGGCGCGTATTCGCCGACCGGTACTGCAAGCGCGAGATAACGTCCGCCGTCTTGCAGTACGAGTCCGTCTGCAAGCAATGGCGCGAGCATCGCCGCGATCTCGTCTGTTTTGCGAGGAGCGCCGAGCGAGGCGAGCGTCTTTTCGATCTGACGCGCGTCGGTCACTGCATCGCAGGCGATGTAGAGCAGACGTTCCGCACCACTGAGGACCGTCAATGCGCGGCGCGCGACAGGACGCAGGTCCCACACTAGCAGGTGATCGCCTGTATCGATGGAGAAGAGATCGCTGCTCGCTGTCTGCTGATGCCACTCGTGCAATGCGTGCGCGACCGGCGTCGCATACGCCGCGACGTCCTGTGGACGTTCGTAGTCGAATTCGAAGTGATAAGCGATGTTGCGCAATGCCTCGCGCGGAACGCCGCGATAGACGTACTGATACGCAGTGAGCGGCTCGACTTTCGCGAGCCCGAGTTTTTCCGCCTCGAAGTAATTCGGACTGAAACGATCGAGCCGGATCGGTGCGATGAAATTCGCCGGCGGCAGATGCGACAGCAGCGGAATGATGCTCGCCATCCACGCATACGATTCCGCCGATTCGCCGGGAAATCCGACCAGGATGTTCCACCGCGGCTCCACGCCGAACTCCTTGCACCACTTGAGGAGCTGGATGTTCTGCAGCGCCGACACGCCCTTGCGCATCAGCTTGAGCACGGAGTCGTGCAGGCTCTCAATGCCGGGCTGAATGGCGCGGATGCCGGCGTCGCGCATCATGCGGAGCTGCTCTTTGCGCAGATTGGCTTTCGTTTCGTAGAAAAGGCCGTAATCGATCCCGCGCCGCGCGAGCTCGGGGATGAAGTCCTTGAAGTACGCGAGGTCGAGGATGTTGTCGGTCATCTCGACCTCACATCCCGGATGGCGGCCGGTGAGATGCGTCAGCTCGTCGAGCGCGCGATCGGCCGACTTGCTGCGGAACTTCATCGTCGCGCCATTGAGGCCGCAGAACGTGCAATGCATCTTCTCGCCCCACCAGCAGCCGCGCGAGGTCTCGAAAAAAATCCGCGGCTGCCAGCTGCGCGCAAACCGGCTGCGGCCGAATTGCTCGAAATAATCGTCGTAATCGGGATACGGAAGGTCGTCCATCCGCATCACCGTCGGCGCGTTTGTGATCGCGGCGAAATCAGCGGCGACGCTCGCTTGTGTGCGAACGCCCGGCATTCCGTCGACCGATTGTCCGTCGAGGACGCGTCGTACGAGCTCGCTGATCAGCAGATCGCCTTCGCCCGAAACCGCGGCATCGATGAAATCGAATTGCCGCACCGCCTCGGCGCCCATGACTCCTTCGACATTCGCGCCGCCGAACACAATGAACGTTTCGGGACGCAGTGCCTTGATCCGTTTCGCCAATGCGAGCGAGGCCGTCTGTTGCTGGAAGACGCTCGTGAATCCGACGATCGGCGGCTCATCGCGCAGCACTTCCTCCGCGCAGAGCTCGACGAATTCACGCGCCTTGTCGCGCGCACGCAGAATCTCGGCGACCTGTGCGCGTGTCGGACGCCGCAATGTCACGCTGGTCGCAGGCGGCCGGCGCCGAAGCACTGTCTCGACGTATGCCTCTTCTTCGTCCGCGGTCATGTCGGACAGCGCCGCGCTGAAAATCCATTCGCCGGCGAGCTTCGTCATCGACGGCCGGATGCCGCCCGCGACATTGAGATAAAAGCGCGAGCCGACGAGCTCGGCGAAGCGCATGGTGAAGTAGTGGATTTGTGAATCGATGCCGTTGCGGGTGAGGCCGGCTTTCAGGAGGGACAGCGCGATCGATGGAGAGAAAAGGGGCCCAAACGGCATCGATACAAGGCCCACGCTCCTCACCCGCACTCGCCTCCGGATTTCACGATTGCTTTAGCTATGAACCTATTGTGCCATGGTTGAGAGCGGTGTCAACGCTCAACGTCATTGTCTGACAGTATTTTGCAAGCACGCCTTTGACGGTGAATAATCAATTCCGTCCAATACGTTCCATCATCGAGGCACAGCCATTCTTACGATCAACCAGCTTCCCGACAGCCGCCGCGCGATTCTCACCGCGCTCAAGCAGCAGGGTCCTGCCACGATCGCGCAGCTTGCGGCGATTCTGCAGCTCACCGGTGAAGCGGTGCGCCAGCAGCTGCTGCAACTGCAGCGCGATGGCTGGATCGAAGCGCGCGTCGACCGCGCATCGGCGGGACGAACGGGCAGACCGGCGACCGCGTACAACCTCACCGCGGCGGGCGATCATCTTTTCCCCAAGCAGTACGATGCCTTGAACGTGGCGATGATCGACGCGATCGCCGACGAGCTCGGCCCCGAGGCCGCGACGCGCGTGCTTGCGCGTGTGGCGGATGAAAAGGTGAACGTCATCGAGCCGATGCTGCGCGACCTCACGCTCGAGCAGCGGATCGCCGCGCTCAAGAACTGGTACCTCCAGGACGATCCGTACATGGAGACGGAGAAGACCGATGACGGCTTCCGTCTGATCGAGCGCAATTGCCCGTTCTACAACACGGCGATGCGGCGCCCGAATCTCTGCAGCGTCTCCGTCAACGCACTGACACGCGTCCTCGGCGTGCGCGTGTTTCGCGAAGAAAAGTTCCAGAACGGCGACGGCCGCTGCGTCTTTCGCGTGATGGCGAACGAGCCGGTCGACGCCGAGTCGCACGCGTTCGCGCTCGAGTCATCAGCCGAATAGCGCACGAAACGCGCGCTCGCCGCCCGGCGAAAAAATCACCGCACGTCCATCGACCTCGCGCCGCGCCCAACGGAGCGCGAAGATCCGCTCCAGCATCGCCGCGCCGAGCGCGCCGCCGAGGTGATGGCGCCGCTCGCTCCAGTCGAGACAGGTGCGCGTGAGTGCGCGGCGCGACCTCGCCAGCGCGTCGAGATCGATTCCGAGCTCGGCGAAGAATTCGCGCGACGACAGCAGCTTGCGATCGCGCAGCTGCTCGAACATCCAGACGCCGCGCTCCCCCGCGAGATGGTCGTAGCAGACGCGCGCGGTGCGCAGCGCGGGATCGGCGGGACCGATGCGACGCGACGGTCCGCGTCGTGCCGCGACCTCGGTCAACTCCTCGAGCATCGATGCGACCTCCGCGTCGAACAGCCGGAAGTAGCGATGCCGTCCCTGTTTCTCGATCGCCAGGATCTCGCCGGCGGTGAGCTTCGCCAGATGCGAGCTCGCGGTCGACGGAGAAACATTCGCCTCCATCGCCAGCTCGGTGGCGGTCAGCGCCGTGCCGCCCATCAGGGCGCGCAGCATCCGCGCCCGCGCCGGATCGGCGATCAGTGACGCGAGTCCGGCGAGATCGATTTCATCCATTGGTCCGACACCTCGCGGCCGCGCGCCAGGTCGTCGACCACCAGCACGAGGTTGTAATCGTGATCGCTGTACTGCACCTCGATGTTCACGCCGGCATCGGCCATGCGCCGCGCGATCTTGCCGAGCTGTCCCGCTTCGTCCTGCCGCAAGCGCGGCATCAGTACGTCGTGCTCCGCGATGACGCGAATGCCCGCGGCTTGGAGTGCCCCGCGCGCGGCCGCGCCATCGACGAAAAGAAAATGCGCGACGTCGCCGAACACGCCGCCTCCTTCGATGCTCACGCCTGCGCGGCCGAGCGCTTCGCCCATTTCGGCGAGTGCGCCGGGACGATTCTCGAGCGCGATCGCCAGATCCTTCACGCCCGCACCTCGGCGACGTGATGGATCGGCACGCTGCACGAATTCGCGATGAAGCAGAGCTCGTGCGCACGCTCGTGCAGCTTCTCCGCGCGCTCGATCTGCTCCGCGTTCGCGATCGTCACGATCGGATGCAGCGTCACTTCCTCGAAACGTCCGCCGCCTTTGCCGTCCTCGCGCATGACGCCGGTCGCGCGATCCTCGTACGACAGCACGTTGATCCGGTGCTTCGCGCAGAGCGCGAGGTAGCTGAGCATGTGACACGACGAGATCGCGGTGAGGAAGAGGTCCTCGGGATTGTGGACCGAGGCATCGCCGCGAAACGCCGCGTCGGCCGTCGCATTGAGCACCGGCTTGCCTTCGATCAACACGCGGTGCCCGCGGTTGTACGTCGTGTAATCGGTGGTGTTGTCGCCGTCCCAGATCAGGTGGGCGCTGTATTGATGATCGTTCATGCGCCCATGCTAATCGCCGGCCGGCGTCGATACTTCGACCGCCATCGAAGCGATCCACACCGTCTTGATGTTCACGAACTCGCGGATGCCGCAGACGCCGAGCTCGCGACCGAAGCCGGAGTGCTTCACGCCGCCGAACGGAAGGCGCGGATCGGACGCCACCATCGCGTTCACGAACACCTGCCCCGACTCGATGCCGTCGATGAAGCGCTCCGCCTCCGCGCGGTCGTTCGTCCAGACGCTCGCGCCGAGGCCGAAGGACGTCGCGTTCGCGATGCGGATCGCGTCGTCCGCATCGTTCGCGCGAAAGAGCGACGCGACGGGACCGAAGATCTCCTCGGCATACGCGGGGGCCGATTCGGGGATGTCGGCGAGGATCGTCGGCGCGTAGTAGTTGCCGCCGAGACGCTTGCCGCCGGTGACGAGCCGCGCGCCGGCCTCGATCGACTTGCGCACCTGCTCGTCGATGTCGTTCACGATCTGCGGCATCGCCAGCGGACCGACGTCGGTCGCTTCATCCATCGGATCGCCGACCTTCAGCGCTTCCATCGCCGCGCTGAACTTCGCTTCGAACTGCTCGGCGATCGACTCGTGCACGATGAAGCGCTTCGCCGCGATGCACGACTGTCCGTTGTTGACGATGCGCGCCTTCACCGCGACCTTCACCGCCTCCTCGAGATCGGCGCTCGGCATCACCACGAACGGATCGCTGCCACCCAGCTCGAGGACGCTCTTCTTGATCTGCTTCGCCGCGTTCGATGCGACGCTCGCACCCGCCGGCTCGCTGCCGGTCAGCGTCGCCGCTTTCACCCGTTCATCGTCGAGCAGCTTCGCAACTTGTTCCGCGGAGATCAGCAGCGTCTGAAACTCGCCCGCGTCGAAGCCCGCCTCGACAAAGATCTCCTCGATCGCCAGCGCCGACTGCGGCACGTTCGACGCGTGCTTGAGCAGTCCGACGTTGCCGGCCATCAGCGCCGGCGCGGCGAAACGGAAGACCTGCCAGAACGGGAAGTTCCACGGCATCACCGCGAGCACAGCGCCGAGCGGCTGGTAGCGGATGAACGAATCCGCGGCATCGGTCTGCACGTACTCATCGGCTAAATGCTTCTCAGCGTGGTCGGCGTAGTAGCGGCACACCAGTGCGCACTTCTGCACCTCGGCGATCGCCGCTTTGACCGGCTTCCCCATCTCCGTCGTGATCAGTTTTCCGAGCTCGTTTTTGCGCCGGTCGAGCGCCTCGGCGGCCGCGCGCATGCGCGTCGCGCGATCGGCGAACGAGCGTGCGCGATTGATCGCGAAGGCATCGACGGCGCGCTGCAATTTCGCCTCGATTTCACGCTCGCTGAGCGCCTCGAACGTGCGCAGCGTTTCACCATTTGCGGGGTTCACAGTTGAGATCGTCATGGCTCGTTTTCCCATGCTATTCTTCGCCGATTCGTTCCGTCCAAAATTGTTCAATTCACAAAGTCCCATGCAAGGAGACCGCATGAAATACGCGAAGTTTTTCCTGTTCGCGCTGCTCGTCGCTCTCGCGCCGGTAGCGCTCTTTGCCCAGAGCTCCAACGGCTCGATTTCGGGCATCGTCAGCGATGATTCCGGCGCAGCGCTTCCGGGCGTCACCGTCACCGCGACCAACAGCGCGACCGGCATCTCGCGCACGACCGTCAGCAACTCGGCGGGTCATTATCAGATCGCGCTGCTGCCGCCGGGCACCTACAACCTGGGTGCCGAGCTCTCCGGCTTCCAGCCGATGAAGCGCGAAAAGGTCGTGGTCAACGTCGCCACCGACGTCACGATGAACTTCGCGATGAAAGTCGGCGTGTCGGAAGTCGTCACCGTATCCGCCGCGGCTCCGGTGATCGAGACCTCGAAGTCGCAGGTCAGCTCGGTCGTCAACGAGAAGGCGATTCAGAACCTGCCGACCAACGGCCGCAACTTCATCGACTTCGTCCTCACCACGCCGGGCGTGGTGCGCGACACGCGTCTCGGCGACATCAGCTTCGCCGGCCAGCGCGGCACGCTCAACTCGCTCGTCGTCGACGGCGCGAACAACGACAACACGTTCTTCGGCCAGACCGTCGGCCGCACCGGCTCCGGCCGCGCGCCGTACCAGTTCTCGCAGGACGCGGTCAAAGAGTTCCAGGTCAACAACAACGCCTACACGGCCGAGTACGGCCGCGCGGGCGGCGCGGTCATCAACGTCGTCACCAAGTCGGGCACGAACGAGTGGCACGGTTCGGTCTTCGACTACTACCGCGACAAAGACCTCAACGCGAACAACTACATCAACGTCATCAACGGCCGCGCGAAGAGCCCGTACCACTTCGATCAGTACGGCTTCAGCCTCGGCGGCCCGATCGTCCGCGACAAGCATTTCTTCTTCGCCAACTGGGATCGCCAGCGCAACTCCACGCCGAACGTTGTCGTCCTCGGCGGCGGCCGCATCACGACGTTCCCGACCGACGCGGCGAGCCAGTCGGCTCTGGCCACGCTCACCGCGCTCGCGGGCGAGTACAACCAGCAGCAGAACCAGGACGTCTACCTCCTCAAGACGGATCACGAGCTGATGGTCAACAACCACCTCTCGCTCCGCTTCAACCGGCAGCGCTTCCACGGCGTCAACTTCGAGAACAGCGGCATCACCAACTCCTCGCAGCACTCCGGTAACTCGAACGTCTTCACCGACTCCATATCCGCCGTCTGGGACACCGTCGGCAACAGCTCGTTCTTCAACGAAGTGCGCGCGCAGTATCTGAAGGACAGCGAGCCGGGCGAAGCGAACAGCAACGCGCCGGAAGCGACCGTCCTGCAGGGCGGCAACACCGTCCTCGTCATCGGCCGCAACTCGTTCTCGCCGCGCGAGACGACGATCAAGCGCAACCAGCTCGCCGACACCGCGACCTACGTCCTGCAGAACCACACGTTCAAGGGCGGCTTCGACTACAGCAAGGACAGCATCCTCAACTACTTCCCGGGCAACTTCTTCGGCGTCTACCGCTTCAACAGCCTCGCCGATTTCGCGAACAACAAGCCGGCGCTCTACACGCAGGCCTTCGCCGGCCCCGGCACCACCGGGCCGACGACGCATCCCGATCTGAAAGAGACCGCGCTCTTCATCCAGGATGAGTGGCACGTTCGTCCGAACCTGACCCTCAACGGCGGCCTGCGCTGGGACAAGCAGGGCATCCATCAGCCGACCGTGCTCAATCCGGACGCGGCGCTGCAGGCCGCGGGCTATCGCACCAACAGCATCCCCGAGGACACCGACAACATCGGACCGCGCCTCGGCTTCGCCTGGACTCCGGGCGGCGACACGCGCACCGTCGTGCGCGGCGGCTACGGCGTCTTCTACGGCCGCACGCCGTCGATCATGATCGGCACCGCGACGTCGAACAACGGCATCAACGTGCAGACCTTCACCTTCACCTCGAACATCCCGGTCAGCTACCCGAACACACTCAGCTCGATTCCGAGCGTCGCCGGCGTCACGCCGTCGATCTTCGTCTTCGATCCCGACTTCGAGAACCCGCGCGTGCAGCAGTCGAGCTTCGGCGTCGAGCACCAGCTCGGCAGCGACTATTCGATCGGCGTCACGTATCAGTACGTGCAGGGCGACGACCTGCCGCGCTCGCGTGACATCAACGTCAGCACCCCGACGACCGTCGACGCGACGATCAGCACCGGTGGCGCCGTGAAGTTCACGCGCTACACCGGCCGGCCGTTCACGAACTTCAACCGCGTCATCGCGTTCGAGAGCAGCGCGAAGTCGAAGTACAACGGACTGACCCTCGACCTGCAGAAGCGTTTCTCGAACAACTGGCAGGGCCGCCTCGCCTGGACGCATGCGTCGGTCAAGGACAACAAGCCGGATGCCACCGCGGTCGTGCCGTTCTCCTCAGGCGACGACGGCAAGTACATCAGCGATCCGCTCAACATCGCCAAGGACTACACGCACGGTGACGTCGACGTCCGCGACCGCATCGTGCTGAGCGGCGTCTGGTCGCTCGACGGCTACGCGCAGCACATCAGCAACAACGTCCTCCGCGTCCTGGCCTCGGGCTGGACGTTCAGCGGGATCGCCAGCTACCAGGGCGGCCAGCCGTTCTCGCCGACCGTGAGCAACGATCTGAACAACGACGGCAACTCCGCGAACGACCTCGCGCCCGGCTTCACGCGCAACTCATTCCGCCTCCCGTCGCAGATCTCGGTCGATCCGCGCATCACCCGTGACATCAACTTCTTCAGCACGATGAAGCTGCAGCTCATCGCCGAAGCGTTCAACGTGCTCAACCGCAACAACGTGAGCAACGTGAACCGCACGCTGTACAGCTACAACGCGACCACGAAGGTGCTCACCCCGAACGCCACGTTCGGAGTCCCGACCGCGACGTCGGGCCAGCGCATCATCCAGCTCGCCGCCAAGCTGACGTTCTAGCCCCGCAACCCCCTCTCCCCGCCAAGCGGGGAGAGGGTGCCGAAGGCGGGTGAGGGGCCGGTCCCCAAAGGGCCGGCCCTTTCTTTTTCGCGCCTCCCCCTTGACAAACCCCATTTGTAAATACACATTCATTTACAAATGGGCCGCCCTCCCACCATCAACCGCGAGCGCCTCATCGACACCGCCCGCCGCGTGTTCGCCGCAAAGGGCTTCGCCGCCACCACCCTCGCCGACATCGCCGGCGAGCTGAAGGTCACGCCGGCCGCGATCCTGCGTCATGTCGACTCCAAGCAGGCGCTCTTCGGCCTGGCGATGCAGAGCGGCATGTTGCTCGATCCGCCGAACTGCATCCTCGAGCTTCCGCACATCGATGCCAGAACCGATCCGCGCGTCGTGCTGCGGCGCATCGCGCAGGAGTTCGTCCCGTTCATCCAGCAGGTGTTGGCCACACGAATTGTCGTCGCCATGCACGCGACGTCGGTCGTGCTGCCGTTCGATCCCGAGGCCGACAATCCGCCGCGCCGCGGACTGAAGATCGTCGCCGATTACTTCCGCCGCGCCGCCGAGGCGGGCGTGCTGCGCATCAGCGATCCGCATGCCGCGGCGCTGCTTTTCATGGGCTCGCTGCAGGGCTACGTCCTCTCGCACACCGTGCTGAAGATCGTGCCGCCCGTGCCGCTCAACGACTACATCGACGCGCTGCTCGAGCTCTGGACGAGCGGCGCCATTCGCAGTGGAGGAAGCCGTGCCATCAAAAGGAACGTCAGTCCGAATCGTGATCGCGATCGTGGTGCTCGCGCTCGCGGCGACCGGCCTGCTGCTGTACATGCGCGAAGCGCGAAAGCCGAAACCGCTGGTGCTGAGCGGATCGCTCGAAGCGCGGACCGTGCAGGTCGGGTCGCTCGTCGGCGGCCGCGTGGTCCGCGTTCTGACCGATGAAGGCGCGCACGTCGCCGTTGGCCAGCTCCTCGTGACGCTGGAGACCGAGACCATCGATCGCCAGATCGCCGAGCAGCAGGCGGCGATCGACGCGGCGAAGGCGCAGCTCGCGAAGCTGGTCGCCGGTCCGCGCTCGGAGGAGATCTCCAAGGCCGCCGCGATTGCCGCGAACGATGCGCGCGAGCGCCATCGCATGGAAGTGCTCTATCGCGACGGCATCGTGGCGAAGCAGCTCTACGAGGATGCGGCGACGAAAGCAAAAGCGTCGTCCGATGATCTGCGCCTCCTGCAGAAAGGCTCGCGCGTGGAAGACATCGCCGCTGCACGCGCGCAGGTCGTGCAGGCGGAGCGGCGCGTGGCGACATTGATGAAGAACCGCGCGGAGAGCGAAGTGCGATCGACCGTCGCCGGAGTCGTGCAGTCGTTCGGGCTGCGTCCCGGCGATCTCGTCGCTCCCGATCAGCCGGTCGCGGAGATCCTCGAAGCAGATCAGCTCTGGGTCCGCGTCTATGTCCCGGAGACGATGCTCGGACTCGTGCACGTCGATCAGCCGGTGCGCGTCCGCGTCGACACCTGGCCGAACCAGTCGTTCGCCGGACACATCGCCACGATCGCCAGCCAGGGCGAGTACACGCCGCGCAACGTGCAGACGCGCGCGCAACGCGCGGAGCAGGTGTTCGGCGTGAAGGTGCTCGTCGATCCGAATCCGAAGCTCCATGCCGGCATGGCAGCGGACGTTGACCTCGGCGTGAAGGGTCGCGCGGAATGAGCGCGGAAATCGGTATCGACGTGCAGGAGGTATCGAAGGACTTCGGCGCGTTTCGCGCGCTCGATCGCGTGACGTTGCAGGTGCCGCGCGGCGAGATCTTCGGGCTCCTCGGTCCCAACGGCTCCGGCAAGTCGACACTGATCCGCATCCTCTGCGGTCTCCTCGCGCCGACCTCGGGACACGCGTCGGTGGATGGCTACGACGTCGAGCGCGAAGGGGAAAAGGTCCGCCAGCACATCGGCTACGTGTCACAGGCGTTCTCGCTCTATCGCGATCTCACCGTCGACGAGAACCTCGATTTCTTCAGCTCGATCTATCGCCTGCGCGGCAACGAGCGGCGCGAGCGGAAGGAGTGGGCGATCGAGCTCACGCACATCGCGCCGTACCGCGACCGCCTCGCGGGCGCGCTCTCCGGCGGATGGAAGCAGCGCCTCGCGCTCGCCGCGGCGCTGATGCATCAGCCGCGCGTTCTCTTCCTCGACGAGCCGACCGCCGGCATCGATCCTGTCGCGCGCCGCGAGCTCTGGGACCTCCTCTTCGGACTGGCAGGCGAAGGCGTGACGATGTTCGTGACCACTCACTACATGGACGAGGCGGAGCGTTGCGGCACGGTCGCGTACCTCTACCTCTCGCGCCTGATCGTCGGCGGACACCCCGAGGAGCTGAAGAAGCTGGAGGAGGTCACGCCGGCGGGAACGCGGCGCGTGTCGGCGGAGGCGCGTGAGAGCGTCGCCACGCTGATGACGTCGGCGAAGAAGCTGCCGTACATCCGCGCGGCGACGATCTTCGGCACTTCGATCCATCTGCTCATCGACGCCAACGTGCCGAACGACAAGGTGGAGCACGATCTCGAATCGATCGGTACGAGCGACGTCACCGTCGTCGACATCGCGCCGACGCTGGAGGACGTGTTCGTCCAGCTCACCGAAACGCGCGGCAAGGAAGTGGAGGCGGCGCGATGAACGGCTTCACCGCGGTGTTCCGCAAAGAGCTGACGCAGATGACGCGCGACCGCGCGACGCTGATCTTCTCCATCCTCGTGCCGGTGTTCGAGCTGATCCTCTTCGGCGTCATCGACATGAACGCCAAGCACATCCCGACGATCGTCTTCGATCAAAGCCGCACGCAGGAGAGCCGGCAACTCATCGATCAATTCACTGCCACGACGCTGCTGAAGGTGACGCAGTACGCCCGTTCCCGCGCGGAGCTGCAGCACGCCGTCGTCGCCGGACACGCGCAGGTCGCGATCGAGATCCCGCCCGATTACGCGCGCAACATCGCGATGGGCCGCCAGGCCGACGTGCTGGTGATGATCGACGGCTCCGACTCCAGCGTCGCCTCGCAGGCGCTGTCCGCCGCCAACGGCGTCGTGCTGACGAACAACATCCGCAAGATCCTCGGCGAGCGTGCCGCCCCGCCGGTCGAAGCGCACCCGGTGATGATGTTCAACCCCGACATGCGCAGCGCAAACCTGCTGATCCCCGGCCTCATCGCAATCCTGCTGACCTTCTCCGGAACGATCCTCTCCGCGTTCGCGATCGTGAAGGAGCGCGAGCGAGGCACCCTCGAGCAATTGATGGTCACACCCGTCTCGCCGCTAGCCGTGGTCCTCGGCAAAATCCTCCCGTACCTCGGCGTCGCCTACGTGACGTTGATCATCGTGCTGACCCTCATGCGCTGGGGCTTCCAAGTCCCGATCCATGGCAGCCTGACTTTGCTGCTGCTCTTGTCATCTGTCTATCTGCTAGCGCTTTTATCGTTCGGATTGCTCATTTCCTCGCGTGCAAAATCGCAAATGGAGGCCATGCAGCTCGCAATGGGGATCATGCTGCCGTCGGTGCTCCTGTCGGGCTACATCTTCCCGATCTCGTCGCTGCCGCTTCCACTGCGCGGCATTTCGTACGTTCTCCCCGCCACGCATTTCATACGCATCGCGCGCGGCATCGTGATTCGAGGCGCGACGTTCGGTGATCTCTGGGAGCCGGTGCTGTCTCTGCTGGCGATCTCGGCGGTGTTGATTGCGGTTAGTACGCGAGCCTTCAAGAAGACAGTTGTTTAGTAAGATCTGTTCATGACGCACACGTTCACCGCAGTATTCGAGCCCGCCGACGAAGGTGGCTACACTGCATTTGTCGAGGAGCTTCCGGGTGCGATATCACAAGGTGAGACTCTCGAAGAAGCACGGGAGAATCTGAAGGAAGCAATCGAGCTGATTCTCGAAGTGAATCGGGAGGATGCGCTCCGCGACGTCCAGGAAAGCACCCTGATTCGCGAGAAAATTGTCGTGGGCCAGTGAATCACTCAGCGGCTCAGCGGAATCGGAATGTCCAGAACTTTGCAGATACGCCGCAATGTCGTGGTCTTGATCTCACTGTGACGCGGAACCGCGGTGCTGTGCCCGTTGGCTGAATTCGTGTAGATCGTGTGTTCAGCCCCTTCGCGGCGTACGTAGCAGGAGTGGCGAGCCAGATGCTGTTCGAAGTCGCGTCTCTTCATCCCGGCTAGCCTGGACCGCGGTCAAGGGTTACAGCACGTAGCGCGACAAATCTTCATCCCGCACCGTCTCAGCCAACACCCTCTGCACATAAGCAGCATCAATCGTCACGCTCGCGCCGCTCATCTCGCTCGCGTCAAACGACAATTCATCGAGCAACCGCTCGAGAATCGTGTGCAATCGCCGCGCGCCGATGTTCTCGGTTTTCTCGTTCACCAGCGCGGCGTAGCGCGCGATTTCGGCGATGGCGTCGTCGCTGAACTGCAGCGTTACGCCTTCGGTGCCCAACAGCGCGGTGTACTGCATCGTCAACGCGTTTCGGGGCTCGCGGAGGATGCGGCCGAAATCGTCCTCGGTGAGGGACTCGAGCTCGACGCGGATGGGGAAGCGGCCCTGCAGTTCGGGGATGAGATCCGAGGGCTTCGAGACGTGGAAGGCGCCGGCGGCGATGAAGAGGATGTGATCGGTCTTCACCATGCCGTACTTCGTGTTGACAGTCGTCCCTTCGACGATCGGGAGCAGGTCGCGCTGCACGCCTTCGCGGGAGATGTCGGGGCCGTGCGAGGCGTTCTGGCGGCCGGCGATTTTGTCGATCTCGTCGAGGAAGACGATGCCGCTCTGTTCGACGCGCTCGATCGCCTCGCGCGCCACGTTCTGCTGATCGACGAGCTTCTCCGCCTCTTCCGCGATGATCACGTCGCGGGCGTCGCCGATGCGCATCTTCTTGCGCTTCGAGCGGCCGCCGAAGAGGCCGGGCATCATGTCCTTGATGTTGAGGCCCATCTCCTCGACGCCCTGCGGCGTGAAGATCTCGAGCGACGGGAAGCCCTGCTCCTTCACGTCGACTTCGATCTCGCGCTCGTCGAGCTTTCCTTCGTCCAGCCAGCGGCCGAGCTTCTCGCGCGTTTCGTTCGGCGACTCCTCGCCCGGCGTCGACGCCGCGATGAACGCGGGGCGGGCGGTGGGGCGGCGGGAGTCGGGGAGGAGGATGTCGAGGATCCGCTCGCGGGCGTTGCGGATGGCGGACTCTCGCACCATCTCGTTCTTCTCATCGCGTACGAGCTTCACGCCGATCTCGGTCAGGTCGCGGATGATCGACTCGACGTCGCGTCCCACGTAACCGACCTCGGTGAACTTCGACGCCTCGATCTTGAGGAACGGCGAGCGGGTGAGTCGCGCCAGGCGGCGTGCGATCTCGGTCTTGCCGACGCCGGTCGGCCCGATCATGACGATGTTCTTCGGCGCGATCTCGTCGCGCAGCTCGGGCGGGAGCTGCTGCCGGCGCCAGCGATTGCGAAGGGCGATGGCCACGGCGCGTTTCGCCGCGCGCTGGCCGACGATGTACTTGTCGAGCTCGCGCACGATCTCGTTCGGAGTGAGGCGCTCGGGTGCGCTCAGATCGACGTCACCGGGAAGTTGAATGACCATCAGAGAGTCTCGACCGTGATGTTGTCGTTCGTGTAGATGCAGATCGCGGCGGCGATGTGCATTGCCTCGCGCGCGACGTCGGCGGCGCCGAGGGACGTGTGCTTGACGAGAGCGCGCGCGGCGGCGAGCGCGTATGGGCCGCCGGACCCGATGGCGAGGATGCCGTCGTCCGGCTGGATCAGATCGCCCGTGCCGGAGATGAGGTATGCCTTCTCGGTATTGGAGACGATGAGAAACGCCTGCAGCTGGCGCAGGTACTTGTCGAGCCGCCAGTCCTTCGCCAGCTCGACGACCGAGCGCTCCATGTTGCCGCGGTACTCCTCGAGCTTTGCTTCGAAGCGGGAGAAGAGCGCGAACGCGTCGGCGGCAGAGCCGGCGAAGCCCGCGAGGATCTTGTCGTGATAGAGCCGCCGCACTTTCGCCGCGCCGTGCTTCATCACTGTGTTGCCCACCGTGACCTGCCCGTCGCCGGCCATCGCCACCTGCCCGTCGCGGCGGACGCAGATGACGGTCGTAGCGTGAATGATGAGTTGGTCCATTACGCCGCGGATCGTATCGCGGCCGGCGGCGGTGCGACCAGTTCACCCAGTTGCGGATGCGACAACTTCCACGCGTGCAGCATCAATCGCGGTGCGCTGAGTCCGCCATAGCGTTTGTCGCCGACCACCGGATGGCCGATTCCGCTGAGGTGGATGCGGATCTGGTGCGTTCGTCCCGTCTTGATCTCGACCTCCACCGTGTCGCCCGCGGGGCGAACGATCGTCACGGCGTCCTTGCCGTCGATCGGCGTGTCGATGGTCAACTCCTTGACGATCGGCGGCTCGACGCGCGCCAGGTAGATCTTGCGGATCTCACCCTCCGCGAAGAGTCGCGAGAGCTCCGCGGCCGCGGCGCGGGTGCGGGCGAAGATCACCACGCCGCTCGTCGGTGTGTCGATGCGATGCACGAGGTAGATCTCGCGATACCGGAGACGCAACAGCTCTTCGAGTGAGCGGACCGTGCGGTCGCGTGCCGGTTGTGTCGGCATGCCGGCCGGCTTGTTCACAGCGATCCAGTCGGCAGTCTCGCGGATGATCTCCAACTCCGTCTCCGCCTCGACGACCGCGATGCGATCGTCGTCGTTCACTTCACGCGAGGCGATGGAGACGAGGCGCTCGTTGACGAGGACGCGGCGCGAGGCGATCAGCTCGCGGGCCTTGCGGCGGGAGTATTGAGGAAAGCGGGCGGCGATGGCCTGATCCAGACGCATCGCCGCCAGATCCTTCGCTTCGCTCAGGATGACTCTGCGCGTTCGCGCAGAGTCACTTGCGAACCATCCGCTCCGGTTTGGCCGGAGCGGGGGCGGACTCGCCGCCTTCGATCACGGTCAGGTCGGGACCGCCCATGCCGAGGGCCTTGCGGACCTTGGTCTCGATCTCGGCGCCGAGGTCGGCGTTCTCCTTGATGAACGACTTCGCATTCTCGCGGCCCTGGCCGAGGCGGAGGTCGCCGTACGAGAACCAGGAGCCCGACTTCTCGATGATCTTGTTCTCGATCCCGATGTCGATCAGCTCGCCGGTCTTGGAGATCCCCTCGCCGTAACCGACGTCGAACTCCGCGTGGCGGAACGGCGCGGCGCATTTGTTCTTCACGACCTTCACCTTGACCCGCGAGCCGACCACTTCTTCGCCTTCCTTGATCTGGTTGGTGCGGCGGATGTCGAGGCGGATGGAGGAGTAGAACTTCAACGCGCGGCCGCCGGTGGTGGTCTCGGGGTTGCCGAACATCACACCAATTTTTTCACGGATTTGGTTGATGAAAATCATGCACGTTTTAGACTTCGAAACGATGCCGGTTAACTTGCGCAGCGCCTGCGACATTAAACGTGCCTGTAATCCGACATGAGAATCGCCCATCTCGCCTTCGAGCTCCGCGCGCGGCACGAGCGCGGCCACGGAGTCGATGACGATGACGTCGATCGAGTTGCTGCGCACCAGCACCTCGGCGATCTCCAGCGCCTGCTCGCCCGAGTCGGGCTGCGAGACCAGGAGGTTGTCGATGTCCACGCCGAGCTTCTTGGCGTACTCGGCGTCGAGCGCGTGCTCGGCGTCGATGAAGGCCGCCAGACCGCCGGTCTTCTGAGCCTCGGCGATGATGTGCAGCGAGAGCGTCGTCTTGCCCGACGACTCCGGTCCGAAGATCTCGATGATGCGGCCGCGCGGTACGCCGCCGACACCGAGAGCGGCATCGACGCCGATCGAGCCGCTGGAGATCGAGCTGATCGGCAGGAACTCCTTGGCGCCGAGGCGCATGATCGAGCCCTTGCCGAACTGGCGCTCGATCTGGGAGAGCGCGGTCTCGGCGGCTTTGAGCTTGTCTGAGGGAATGATGGCCATACTGCCTGCTCCTTTAATGAGTGGTTTTCAGGATGGTAGTCGCCGAGGAGAGGCGCGGATGAGAGTCGACCTGAGGGGACATTCGTGTGGTGAAACGAGTGTAAGAGGGCGCCATAGGGAGGTCAAGGATTCCACAATGCGTAGAGACCTCTGCTTTAATCGCGCGCACTTGTGAAACGGTCTCTACCAGTTGTAGCCACGCTGCTCGCCGGCTCCGGCTTCTGCGCACTCGTCTACCAGACCGCCTGGATGCGCCAGTTCCGGCTGATCTTCGGCGCGTCGACGTTCGCGACCGCCGCCGTCCTCGCGATCTTCATGGGTGGACTCGGGCTCGGCTCCGCGCTCCTCGGACGCCGAGCCGACAGGCATCCGAACCCGCTTCGTTTTTACGGCAACCTCGAGCTGTTGATCGCGCTCAGCGCGGCCTTGTCGCAGCCGCTGCTCTGGCTCGTGGGGAAGGTCTACATCGCGCTCGGCGGCTCGGTCACGATGGGCGTTTTCGGCGCGACGCTCGTGCGCCTGATCCTCGCGACGCTGGTCCTCGCGATCCCGACGATCCTGATGGGCGGCACGCTCCCCGCCGCGGCGCGCGCGGTCACGACGAGCGACGACGCCGGCCGCCGGCGCCTCGCGCTGCTCTACGGCATCAACACCCTCGGCGCGGTCGCCGGCGCGCTCGCGTCGACGTTCTTCATGCTCGAGACATTCGGCAACCGGAAGACGCTGATCATCGCGGTGCTCCTCAACCTGCTCATCGCGATGATCGCGCGAGCGATGACGAGCGGAGCGGACGTCTCATCCGCACCGGTCGAAGAAAGCAGCAGCGCCCTGCCTGCGCGATTCGTCTACGCCTCCGCCGCCATCGCCGGCTTCGCCTTCCTTCTGATGGAGCTCGTCTGGTACCGGATGCTCGGTCCGCTCCTCGGCGGCACGACGTTCACCTTCGGTCTCATCCTCGCGATGGCACTCCTCGGTATCGCGCTCGGCGGCACGGCGTACTCGCTCTGGAGCGGTGGCGGCGGCGCGACGGTCAGCGGTTTCGCGCTGACCTGCACGCTCGAAGCGGCGCTGCTGATGCTGCCGTACGCGCTCGGCGATCGCATCGCCATCCTCGCGAATTACCTTCGCGTGCTCGGACACTCCGGCTTCGGCGGCTTCCTCTTCGGCTGGACGATCATCACCGCGATCGTCGTCCTGCCGCCCGCGATCATCGCCGGCGTGCAGTTCCCGTTGCTCATCGCGCTCCTCGGGCGCGGGCGCGAAGAAATCGGCGAGCACGTCGGCCGCGCATACGCATGGAACACGCTCGGCGCGATCGCCGGGTCGCTGGCCGGCGGCTTCGGATTCCTGCCGCTCTTCTCCGCGCCGGGATGCTGGCTCATCGCCGCGATGCTGCTCGTCGCGCTCGGACTCGGCGCGGCGCTCTACGCGCGGAACATCCCGTCGATCGTCATCGCCGCGTGCGCCGTGGCGTGCGCGTTCGCGCTAGGCCCCACCGCGCTCTGGCGGCATTCGGGCATCGGTGCAGGCCGTGCGGAGACGCCGCAGAATCCGAACGAGATCCGCACCTGGACGAACGCCACCCGGCGCATGACCGTGTGGGACGCTGACGGCCGCGAGAGCGCGGTGGCGCTGGCGGATGCCGACGACCGCTCGTTCATCGTCAACGGCAAGTCGGATGGCGCCGCGCGCGGCGACGCCGGCACGCAGGTGATGGGGGGACTCGTCGGCGCGATGCTGCACCCGAATCCGCGCAAGGCGCTCGTGATCGGGCTCGGCACCGGAAGCACGGCGGGGTGGCTCGGCGCGGTGCCGTCGATGGAACGCGTGAATGTGGTCGAGCTCGAGCCGGTCGTGCTGCGCGTGGCGCAGGCCTGTACCGCGGTCAATCACGACGTGCTGCACAACCCGAAGGTGCACATCAGCATCGGCGACGCGCGCGAAGTGCTGCTCGCATCGCGCGACCGCTACGACATCGTCTTCAGCGAACCGTCGAATCCGTATCGCGCCGGCATCGCCAGCCTCTTCACGCGCGACTTTTACGAAGCGGTTCGCGCGCGGCTCGATCGCGACGGCATCTTCCTGCAGTGGGTGCAGGCGTACGGCATCGACGTCGAGACGATGCGCACGATCTACGCGACGATCGGTGCGGTCTTCCCGCACGTGGCGACGTGGCGCACGGGCGAAGGCGACCTGCTGATCGTCGCGACCCGCGAGCCGGTCACGTACGACCTCGCGCGCCTCCGCCAGCGCGCCGCGGCGGAGCCGTATCGCTCCGCGCTGCACGCGACGTGGCGCGTCGAATCGGCGGAAGGATTTCTCGCTCACTTCCTCGCAGGAGATCGCCTGACGCGCGTCGTCTCGCACGATGCGCTGCTGAACACCGACGATCAGACGCCGATCGAGTTCGGCTTTGCGCGCAGTCTCGGCGACAGCAGCCGCTTCCACATGGATCAGGTGATCGCGCTCGCCTTCGGTCTCGGATGCGCGAAGCCGGAACGAATGAACGGCACGATCGACTGGCACGCCGTGCTGCTGCAGCGCGCGTTCGAGATCGACCTCACACCGGTGCCTTCGATTGCCGGCGCGGATGAGCGCGTGCATCACGAATTCGCGTCGCTGTGGGACAAGAGCAACTTCGGCGGGGCGATGACGGTGTGGACGCGGAACGGACGCTGGATGCCGGTCAACAGCGCCGAGGCGGCGATGGTGGCGGAGTCGATCGTCTATTCCGGAGCGCCGGACGATCCGGCGCCGTATCTCGCCATGCTGCGCGCGTGGGAACCGCTCGAAGCGGACGTGATCGAAGCGGCGTTCCGCATTCGGAAAGGAGATCGCGCAGCGGCGATCGCGCTCCTGCGCCGCGCGTTTGCCGGCTATCGCGCGACCGCGTGGCCGCAGCCGGAGATCATGGGACGCGGACTCGCGCTCGCGAAGTCGGTCGGCGCGCCGGCGGAGATGTATGCGGCGCTCGAGCAGCCATTTGCCGCGGCGCAGCTCGAGGAGTTGCGCCTGCGAACGCTGTACGACCTCGGGCGGCAGATCGATCATTGCGGACCGCGTACGCTCGCCGCGCTGAAGCGGCTCGAGCCCTGGGCGCCGTGGCAGCTCGAGCTGCTGCAGGATCGCGTGAACTGCTACGCGCAAGCTGGACTGCACGATCTCGCGGCCGCGGCGCAGAACGACCTGCGCGATTACCAGGCGAACATGCCGGAAGCGTTAGCGCGCTGAATCGATGGCGGCGCGAATCTTCTTCAGGTCCGCGATGAATCGCGCCGTCTCCCTGTGCCGCGCGTCGTCGGTCGGCGCGCGAAGGATCGACGACGGATGCACCGTCGCGGTGACGAACTCCGCGAGGTCGGACTCCACGAACTGTCCGCGCTGGATCGAGACGCGGAACGTCCGTCCGATCACCGCCTGCGCCGCGGTCGACCCGAGGCAGATGATCGCGCGCGGCTTGACCACGCGGATCTCCGCATCGAGCCATGGCCGGCAGGCCTGGATCTCCTCCGCGTTCGGCTTCTTGTGGATGCGACGCTTGCCGCGCGGCTCCCATTTGAAGTGCTTCACGACGTTCGTGACGTAGACCTTCCTGCGATCGATCCCCGCCTCGGCGAGCGCCTTGTCGAGTAATCCGCCCGCCGGTCCGACGAACGGCTTTCCGCTGAGATCTTCCTTGTCGCCCGGCTGCTCGCCGATGAACATCACGGTCGAGCTCTGCGTCCCCTCGCCGAAGACGGTCTGCGTGGCGCGTTTGTAGAGGTCGCACGCGGTGCAGTCCGCGGCGTCATCGCGCAGTTTCGTGATCGCGCTCACGACGTCGGTGACAGTGCAACAGTCGAACCGACCCACGTGAACTGCTTGTTGAAATCGACGCCGAGCATCTTGCCGCGCGAGAGGCGCACGAGATTCTGCGAAAGGATCGGCTTCGGCTCGTCGTCCGGGCGGAGGAACATCATCCGGATCTCGACCTTCACGCCGCCGTCGGGCGCCTGCAGCGCAGGCTCGTATTCGATCTTCTCCTGGATGCACCAGGCGTGACGCTCGTCGGCCGGAATGGCGTCGAGATCGGCGCGCGTCGGCTCGACGTTCACGCCGCCGCCGGCGAAGGAGAAGAGCGGCTTGAGCACGTAGCGCGATTCGAAGTCGTCCGGCACGCCGTCGAGATCGGACACGAATGTCGCGCGCGGCACCGACGGATGATCGAGGAACGGCAGCGAGTACTTCGACCAGACCCAGTACCAGTTCGGATGCGGCGCCCACTCGACGTCGAGTGCGTCGCGGTAGTCGAACGGCAGCTCCAGTCCCTTTTTCAACAGCTCGTCGAAGACCACGCGGTTGTAGATCCGGCGGACCGGCGTGCCGTCGGCGCGGAAGAGCCGATTGCCGCGCTTCACGAGCTGCGTCGGATCGACCGCGTCGACGTCGAACAGCTTCTTCGTCGCGGCGAAATCGGGATATGTCTTCTGCCGCGGCGGATCGATGTCCATGAGGATCACTTCGCGCGGATCGTGATCGCCGACGATCGTGCGGCGCGCGAGCTCGAGGAACGAGTCGCGGTCGTAGCCGCTGAACCAGCACGACCAGTCGCCTTCGAAGCCTTCCAGCTGGCGCAGCGTGTCGACCCAGACGTCGCGTTGCACGATCTGAAAACTGGTGAGCGACGGGAAGCCCTGCAGCTCGATCAGCTTCGGGACGAGTGCGCCGTTCTCGTCGGACGACGGCGAAGTCGACCTGCGAGAGGCTCGGCAGCGCGTCCATCCCCGGCGTGTTCCAGCGCTCCGGGATCGCCGCTTTCATCTGCTCGATGCGCTGCGGATCGGAGAGCTGCTCGACGATCGCCGTCGCCGCCTCGACCGCGCGCTGCTTGAAGTCGTCGGTCAGGAAGAGCGGCGTTTCCGCGAGGCGGAATTCGAACTCGACGTCGAGGCGCGCTTCGAGCTCCTGCTGGTACCACTGATAGCGCGCGTCATCGATCTGATCGTTGAACAGAGCGCGATATTGCGGATGCATGCGCCGAGTCTATTGCACTCGGAAGTTGGACGCGTGCATGTGCGTGATCAGCCAGCGTCCGCCGGTGCGGCGGAAGACGAACGTCCGGCGCGCCGTCGAGCCGCCGGGGATCTGGAACGAGACCACCGCCAGGTCGCCGCCGGTCTCGATTTTCATGTCCTGCGGGACGAGGCTCGTCTTCTGTCCGTTCGCGCTCTCGAAGTAGCGGTGGAAGACAGCGTCGATCTCGGCGCGGCCCTGCGCGCGCTGCGGCTGCGCGACGGGAAAGAACGCTGTCGCATCCTCGGCGAACGCGGCGCTGATGCGCCCGGCGTCGAGATCGTTCAGCGCGGACATGAAGCTCATCATCGCCGCGCGGACGTCGGCTTCGTCGTTCGGGTGAGTGGTCGTCGCGCAACCGGTCAGGAGCAGCAGTGCGAGCAGGACGCGTTTCAACGCGCCGCCACCAGCGCCCCGAGGTGATGCCGCAACACGCCGAGGAGCGTGTATTCCGAGGTCAGGCGGCTGCGGCGCACGTTGTCGCCGATCATCTCGTTCTCCAGCGTGTGCAGCCGTTCCTCGTACCACTTGCGCGAGACCTCGCCGTGACGCCACTTCTCTTCGATCACCTGCAGCACGTGATCGCGATCGATGATCTCGGGGTGGTGGTTCACGCCGAGGATGCGCGGCATGTTGTCGTGGCGCGCGAACTCCGCCATCGTCATCGCGTCGCTGTCGTCACCGTCGAACGCGAGCGGCGTGATGTCGCCGCCGTCGAGGACGAGGTCGAACAGACGATTGTCGACGACGACGAAGTGCCTGCCGTCCTCGAGCTTGCGCGCGAACTCGGCGAACCACGGATGATCGTTCGCCGCCGCCGAGAGCGCGTTGGTCGGCATGCCGTCGCTCTTCCGTTCGCGCAGCCGTGGATGCGCGACGCCCGACCAGCGGCAGACCAGGCCGAACGAATGGCAGACCGCGAGCAGGCCCGCGCTCGGATGCTCGAGGATGTCGTCGAAGAGGCGGAAGAGCGGCGCTTCCCATGCCGTCGTCTCGTTGATCCCTTGCGAGACCTCGCTCACGCCGTCGTTGAAGCGCGGATCGAGATGTCCCGGTCCGCCGGTGCCGATGTAGAAGCGGAAGCGTCCGTTCGGCGACGGCGGGATGGCGAGCCGGCGACGCACGTCGAACGAGACGACGCGGATCTTGAGGCCGCGCGCAACGAGGTCATCGCGCATCTCCTCGGCCGTCTCGAGCACCGCGTGCACGAGCGAGTCGTGGCCGACGTTCGGCCACGCGTGGTTCATGTCGAGGATCGCGATGTCGATCTTCGAACGGTCTTCGGCCGGGAGCGAGTCGTCCTGCAGCTGGACGTATTCGAAGAAGTCGTAGCTCTGGTGGATGTCGCGGCGCATCACTTCGAGGATGTCATTAGGCAATGCTGGTGCCGAGCTCCGTTTCCTGGACGATGTAGTCGACGACGTCGCGCAGATCCTTCCGCTGTTCGTAAGCGGCGAGCTGGCGGTCGGCGCCGGTGTGGTTCTTCACGATTTCGCGCGCATAGTAGACCTCTTTGCGCGAGCCGAGCTCATCGACCACGTCGTCGACGAACTCCAGCAATTCATCGAGCAGCATCGTGAACGGAACCTCGTCGGTCTTGCCGAAGTCGATCAGCTTTCCTTCGATTCCGAAACGCGCCGCGCGCTGTTTGTTCTCGTTCAGCAGCGAGCGGCGATAGAGCCGCCACCCCATGTTCTTCGAGTAGATGTTGTAGAGCTTCTTCGTGATCGCCTGGAAGAGCGCGGCGAAGCAGATGGTCTCGTCGATGCGCATCGGCACGTCGCAGATGCGGTATTCGAGCGTGGGGAAGAACGGATGCGGACGGACGTCCCACCAGATCTTCTTCGGGTTGTCGATGCAGTTCGTCCGCACCAGGACGTCGACGTACTGGCTGTACTCCGACCAGTCGCGGAAGTAATCGGGAATGCCGGTGCGCGGGAAGCGCTCGAAGACTTTCGCCCGATAGCTCTTCCAGCCGGTGTTCTGGCCGCACCAGAAGGGCGAGTTCACGGAGAGGGCGAAGACGTGCGGCAGGAAGTAGCGCGCCGCGTTCATCACCGCGATGCGCGTCTCGTTGTCTTCGACCGCGACGTGCACGTGCAGGCCGAAGACGAGGTTCGCGCGGGCGAGCATCTGCAGCTCGTACACGATCTTGTCGTAGCGCTCGTTCGAGGTGATCGGAACGCTCGCCCAGTGGGAGATCGGATGCGAGCCGGCGGCGGCGATGCGGAGGCCGTTCTCGCGCGTGAGGCGGATGATCTCGCTCCGCAGCCGCGTCACCTCGCGGCGCGCATGCGCGATGTCGGTGCAGATCGGCGTACCGACCTCGATCACCGCCTCGTGCATCTCGCGCTTGATCTCGTCGTTCAGTCGCTTCTCGCCCTCGGCGAAAAGCTCCTGAATGTGCGACTTCAGCTCACGCGTCTCCGGGTCGACAACCTGAAACTCTTCCTCGATACCGAGGGTGAAGGACGGTTGCGGCATGAGGGAAGGATATCGCGAATGCGCTATCGCCCTACGACCGGCGAATCGGGAGACTTCGTCGTATCCATCACCGTGGGCCACGATCCGGTCAGCTCGAGCTTCCGCTCGCCGGTGACCAGCTCGATCAGCACCTCGGCCATGTTCGTGACCATCCATTCGAAGTTCGTCTCGCCGACGGATGCGCGATCGGCGTCTGGAGCGCAATTCATGAAGTCGATGGCGTACGGGATGCCGTCGCGCACCGCGAACTCGACGGTGTTCATGTCGTAGCCGAGTCCTTCGCAGAGCGCGAGCGCGTCGCGGTGGATGCGCTCCTCGAGCTCGGGCGGTGTCTTGTAGTCGGCGACGTAGCGGAGGTGATGCGGCTGTTTCGGGTCATACATCATGATGCGGACGCGTTTGCGGCCGAGGACGTAGCAGCGGTAGTACGAATCGAACTCGATCGCTTCCTGCGCCATCATCGTCAGGTCGCGCGTCTGGTCGTACGCGGCGAAGAACTCCTGCGGGTCGTGCACCTTGTACACGTCCTTCCAGCCGCCGCCGTACGCCGGCTTCATGAAGATCGGCCAGCCGAGGTAGTTCCAGACCTCTTCCCAGTTGACGAAGCGCATATTGCGGAACGACTTCGCCTCGGTGTTGGGCGGGTACTCCTTGTGCGGAAGCAGCACGGTGCGGGGGACGGCGACGTTCGCGGCCTTGGCCACGAGGTTGTCGAAGAACTTGTCGTCGGCCGACCACCAGATCGGGTTGTTGACGATGCGCACACCCGAGGCCGCGGCGCACTTGAGGTAGGTCCGGTAGAACGGGACCTCGTGGCTGATGCGGTCGAGGATGAGGTCGTACGGAAAGACGCCGTCGTCCTTGAGATACGAGATCTCCATCGGTCCCGCTTCGACCTCATCGCCGCCTTTGGCGTTGATGGCGTTGATCAGGGCCCAGGGGAAGGTGTCTTCCATGCCGAACAAAATGCCGACTTTTTTCTTGCGCATGCTTGCCGTTCTCCGTGGTGCGATCGTATAGCATTCATTTTATGTATCGCGAACACGTCCGCTGGTTTTCCCCCTCGCTCGGCCGGGACATGGAGTTTCTCTGGTTCGGCAAGTTCGGCCGGCCGGTGATTCTGTTTCCCACCTCGGCCGGTCGCTATTTCGAGAACGAGGACTTCCATCTCGCCAACTCGGTCTCGGACAAGGTCGACTCCGGCGAGATCCAGCTCGTGCTCGTCGATACGGTCAACGATGAGAGCTGGCACAACAAGAACGTCCATCCGGCGGTGCGCGCCGCACGGCACGTGCAGTACGACTCGTACCTGCGCAACGAGCTGGTGCCGTACATCTTCAATCGCGCGCAGCGCGGCGACCTCGCGGTCTACGGGGCGAGCTTCGGCGCGTATCACGCCTCGAACTTCGCCGCGCGCTACCCCGACATCGTCAACCGGGCCATCCTCTTCTCCGGCGTCTACGACATTTACTCCGCCATCGACGGCTGGTGGGATGAGAACTGCTACTTCAACTGCCCCACCGCGTACATCCCGAACATGAACGCGGAGTGGGTTGGGAAACTCTCGCGCGTGAACTGGGTGATCGCCACGGGCGAGTACGACTCCATCGTGCAGAAGAACCACGACTTCAGCCAGCTCCTCTGGGCCAAGGGGATCCCGAATTACCTGGAGATCTGGCCGGGCGTCTTCGGACACGACTGGCCGTGGTGGCGCGAGCACCTTCGCCGTTTCGTCTGATCGTTGCATGCGACGCGCAGCGCTTGCGCTGTTAGTGCTTTTCGTCTCCGCGACGGCATTCGCGCAGGAGACATCGATCGATGTGATCGTCGAGTTCCGCGATCCACCGCTCGCGGTGCGTTCACTCCCGCTCACGACCTACCGCGCCAATTTCGACCGCCTCCGCCGCGATGTCGCCTCGCGTCAGGGAAAAACGGGGCTCGCGGAAGCGGTCATCCGCCATGAGTACTTCGAGACCTTTCACGGGATGGCGATGCGTGTCCCGCGCGCCACGCTCGCGCAGCTCCGCGCGTTGCCGTACGTGAAACAGGTGCATCTCGACACGCCCGTCCAGGCGCTGACGGAGACGAACATCGAAGCGGTCGGCGCGGTGCGGACGTGGAACACGCGCGGCTCACGTGGCGCGGGTGTGACCGTCGCCATCATCGACACCGGCGTCGACTACCGCCACCCCGCGCTGCGCAACGTGCAGGGCGGCTGGGACTTCGTGAACGACGACGCCGATCCGATGGACGACCACGGCCACGGCACGCATGTCGCCGGTATCGTCGCCGGCAATCTCGACGACTTCACCGGCGTCGCGCCCGATGCGACGCTCGTCGCCTACAAAGTGCTCAACGCAAACGGCAGCGGCCTCTTGTCGAGCGTCATCGCGGCGCTCGAGCGCGCCATCGATCCGAATCAGGACGGCGATCTCTCCGATCACGCTTCGGTCGCGAACCTGAGCCTCGGCGGCTCCGGCAATCCCGACGACGCGGCCTCGCGCGCCGTCGACCATGCGGTCGCCGCCGGCATGGTCGTCTGCGTCGCCGCCGGCAACAGCGGCCTGTACCACGGTGTGGCCAGTCCGGGCACGGCGCGCGATGCGATCACCGTCGGCGCCGTCGACAGCAGCGACAGGATCGCGACCTTCAGCTCGAAGGGTCCGTCGGCGAAGATCGTGGCGATCAAGCCCGACGTCGTCGCCCCCGGCGTCTCGATCCGCTCGACGTACCTCAACGGCGGTTACGCCACGCTGAGCGGCACGTCGATGGCGACGCCGCATGTCGCCGGCGCCGCGGCGCTGCTCCGCGCGATTCATCCTGACTGGTCGCCCGCCGACGTGAAGACGGCGCTGATGCTCTACGCCAAGCCGCTCGCGTACGAGCAGATGGCGCAGGGAGCGGGACGCATCGACATCGCGCGCGCGGCGGAAGGGACGATCGCCGCGTCGCCGGCGAGCATCAGCTTCGGCCTCGACGCGCTGACCACCGACTCATTCCAGAAGGCTCAGCGGATCCGCGTCACGAATCGCGGCACGAAGAGCGAGAGCATCTCCGTTTCGATCGACGGCGCGCGCCGCGGCGTGACGTTCGTGGTCGTACCGCAGAAACTCGACCTCGCGCCCGGTGCGTCGGATGACGTGACGGTGAGCATCTCGGTCGCGAACCAGGACACCGCTCCGCTGACCAGCGACTCGTATGCATTCAGCGGATTTGTCACCCTCGACACCGCTACGGCGCAGACGCATCTGCCGTGGGCGGTGGTGAAGGCGTCGCGCGCGACGGTGAGCACCGACCTGGAGCTTCTCGGGCAATTCTGGCTGAGCAGCGTCCGCCTCCCGCCGCCGGTCAGGATCGACGAGGCGACGACCGAGACGGTGCTCCCGCCGGGCGAATACGACATGCTGCTGGTCGGCCGGGTGAAGCGGGATGACGGGACGCCGGCCATCGACACGGCGGTCATCGCGCTCGATGCGCGCTCCGTCCGCGGCGAAGTCTCGTTCACCGCAAACCGCTCACTCGCCGCGCACACGATCACGTTCAAGGCGGTCGATGCGAAGGGCACGCGCCTCTATCGCGGGCAGTCGCTGGCCGCGTCGTACGTGCAGCGCGTGCGGCTCGGGATGCCAGCCGGTTCAGTTCCCAACACGATCGATCTCTCGGTGGACATCCAGCCGACGCTGAGCGTCTCCGATCTCTCCTCGCGCTGGACCGTGCTGGCGCTCGAAACGCTGTTCGATCGCGAGCATGCGACGTTCACGCAGATCGGCCATCCGCCGCTCAAGGGGATCAGCGGCGACGTCGAGCTGACGAACGCGCCGTCCGAGCTGCGGCACGTGTCGGTCCGATTGCCGGCGAGCTCCGACGTCGTCATCGGTTCCGCCGTCGGAACGAAGAGCATTCTGACGAACACGAACGGCGCGGCGGTCGACTTCTACATGACGCAGTCCGACGCCGCGTTCCCGGCCGTGTTCAGTCTCACCGCACCGGGCGTGTCGGTCCCCTCGATCGCGGCACGTGGCGATCGCATCGACGTCGGCACCGCCTACTCCGCGGCCGACGGCGAGCAGCTGGAGGTCGGTGCCGGACCGCTCTATCCGCGGCAACCGATCGCCATCCGCAACTCGCTCCTGCAGCCGCCGTTCGGCTTCATCGGCCAGGTCGGCGACTATCGGACGAAGTACGACACGGCGGGCTACTTCACCGTGAAGAGCTCCGACGGCACGATCGTGGAATCGGGAACGCCGCTCACGAATGCGTTCTACGTCCCGCCGCGCAAATACACGGTCGACTACACGACGTCGATGGGACCGGTGAGAGCGCAGGTGACGGCGACGATCGACGCGACGAACGGCGACGCGAACGCGCCGTGGCTGACGTCGATGTACCTCGCGGACGGCGACGGCCGCGCCGTGACGAAGTTCGCGCGGGATGGGAGCGGGTCATTGCGTTTCGCGGCGGATGTGACGTCGGCGAAGGTCTCGATCCGCGACGGCGGCGCGTGGCGCGAGCTGCCGGTGGTGTTCGACGGCGAGAACCGCTATCACGCCGAGCTCGCGAACATGAGCGTCGCGGCGGTCGACCTGCGGATCGAGCTCGTGGACGCGAAGGGGAACCGGATGACGTACACGCTGGCCCCGGCGTTCACGGTCGGCGACGTTCCGATGCTGCCACGCCGCCGGCCGTGAAAACGTAGGGCGGGTTCTCAACCCGCCGCTGTGACGGGTCGGAGGACCCGTCCTACGTTACTGCTTGTCGTGGTTCGCGAACTTCTTCAACGATGCCGCCGGGACCGTGCCGCTGATCGTCACCGAGTCATTCGCGCGCTTCACGTCGAAGCGGCGAAGCACCGAGACGAGCTCCGGCTGCTTGTCCTGAACCGCGAGGCGCATCGCCGCGAGACCGCCGCGCAGCGTGTCTTCCAGCAGCTGCAGCGTCTCCGCGTCGTTCGCCATGCCGAAGGCGCTGATCTTCAGCGCGTCGCCGGTGTCGGTCGCCCAGAGCGCGACGGTCGAGACGTGATTCAGCGCGGCGCTGATCTGCAGCGCCGAGGAGCTCTTGTTCTCGATCTTCGGCGCATTGGTCAGGCGCGAGGCGCGCGTGACGTCGACGAGCGCCCAGGCCGTGGCGTTCGTGTCGATGCGGCCGAGCTCACGGGACAGCCCGCTGAGCGTCGTGAACGACGTGCCGCCGCTCGCACGGTCGGCGAGCGCCTGCGACACCGACGCTTCATCGCCCGCCAGCGCGAGATGTGCGTCGGGGAACGCGACCGCCCCGTGCGTCGAATCCTTCTCCGACTCCGGCAGGAGGTAGTACGAGCCGTTCGCCGTCTTCTTCTCCTTCGCCCCGCGCGCCGTCAGCGCGCTGGTCAGCCGTTCGACGCTGAAACGTCCCTCGGCCGCGACCAGCACCTTGCTCTCGTTGCCGAGGGCCGTCTTCGGCGTGACGGAGAAGACGATGAGGTCGACGTCCTTCGACGGCTTCAACCCGGCCTCGGTCAGGAAGCGCTCGGCGTCGCCGTTCGCGCTGACCTTGTCGGTCTGCTGGAAGAGCATGCCGGAGAGCGGGCTGGTGCGCATGTCCGAGACATGGACCACGCCGACGCTGACCGCGTCGCGCGGGATGAGGGACATCGCGCCGTTCGTGGTGCCGAACGCCATCGGTGCGGCGACGAGCAACGCGACAGCAATCATGTGACGTATTTTCAGTTCCATTTGTCAGAACTCCTTTTTGTGGAAACGCCAGATGGCGAGGGTGAGTGAAGCGAGACCGAATGCGGCGGTGGTGATGAAGGGACTGGCGGAGAGCTCGATCTTCGAGCCGAACGAGTTGGCGGAGACGAACGTGAATACGGCGGCGCCGAGCTCCGCGGTTTTCGGGATGACCCAGTAGAGCGTCTGGATGATCGCCGCCTGCCACTCGCGCGACAGCGCGGCGGCGATGCGGTCGTGTCCGACGAGCATCCCGGAGAACATGAACACGCCGACGCTGGCCATGATCGAGACGGCGGTCGACGAGGTGACGACGCCGACGAGAAACGCGAACGCCAGCAGGACCGCGATCACGAACAGGATCACCGCGCCGGCGACGAGAAAGCGCGGATGCACCACGTGCGTCTTCCAGATCACGATCAGCCAGATCGAGCCGAGGAGATAGAAGACGTTCGAGCCGGCGAGCAGCAGTCCGGCGAAGTAACGCGACAACAGCAGCTTCGTCCGCGACACCGGCCGGGAGAGATACAGATCGATCGTCCCCTTCTCCTGCATGCGCGGCACGAGATGCGCCGTGGCGAAGATCGAGAGGAAGGTGCAGAGGAGGTAGAGGCCGGCCGAGAAGCCCGACTCCACGCCGAGGACGAGGCGTTCGATGGAGACCTCGTTGCCCCGCATCTCCACTTCCTTGCCGAAGAGTTTCGCTCCTGCTAATGCACCATCAACAATGTCGAGGTTAATTGCCGACGCAAAAATGATGATGACAATCGTCGACAGGAAAAAGTAGGCGATTAATGTCCATCGGGCGGCCGCTTCCCGCCAGACGTCTTCGATGTTGGCCCAGAGGACTCTCATTGGCGTTGCTCCGTCGGTTGATCCACCGCCTTCACCAGGTCGACGAAGACGTCTTCGAGGGTCGAGCGCACCGGCGCCAGCTCGCTGAGCATGCCGCCGCGCGAGCGGAGGCCGTCGACGAGCGCGTTGAGGTGCGCGAGGTCGGTTACGGACAACACGAGGTGTCCGTTGACGCGCTCCACGCCGGCGCCGCTCTCGCGGAACATCGCCACCAGCGATTCGTCGAGCGGGGAGGCGATCATCTTGTACTTCGCCGTCCGCCGCGTCAGTTCGTCGATCGTCCCCTCGGCCGCGACTTTCCCCTTGCGCAGCACGGCGACGCGGTCGCAGGTCAGCTCGATCTCCGACAGCAGGTGCGAGTTGAGCAGCACGGCGGTGCCGTTCTTCGCCTCTTCGCGCAGCAGGTCGCGGATCTCGCGGCGGCCCACCGGATCGACGCCGTCGGTCGGTTCGTCGAGCAGCAGGACGTTCGGGCGATGCACGAGCGCGCAGGCGAGCCCGAGGCGCTGGGTCATGCCCTTGGAGAACTTCTTCACGCGGACGTCGATCCACTGCGGCAGACGCACGCGCTCGAGCAGCTCGGGGATGCGGAGCTTGATGTCGTTCGTGCTCATCCCGGACATCCGTCCGAAGATGGTCATCGCCTGCCGCGCGGTCAGATAGCCGGGGATCTTGTGTCCCTCGGGGAGGTAGCCGGCGCGGCGGCGGCTCTCGGCGTTGCCGACCGGCAGGCCGCCGATGAAGGCGGTGCCGTTCGTGGCGGCGGTCAGCCCGAGGATGATCTTCACGGTCGTGGTTTTGCCGGCGCCGTTCGGGCCGAGCAGGCCGAAGAGCTCGCCTTCGCGGACCGTGAAATCGATCCCGTCGAGCGCCGTGATCGGCGGTTTCCGGACTCCGGCGCTGTACTCCTTGCGGAGAGAGCGCACTTCGATGAGCGAATCGGTCATGATCTTCATTACGTGAAAAAGGGGATTCGGTTGCTCGACTTCCCTGTTTTGCCCTGAGCAGTGTCCGATCACGCCGTATTTTTCGACCCCTCGCGCAGGCGATGGTGGTGGATCAAAAGGATCAGCACGATCCTCGGATTACTGTCCGTCGTCGTCTTCAGCCTCTTCCTGATCAGCGTCCTCACCACGCCGTTCCTGCCGGACATGCCTGGTTTGACGTCGGAGATCAAGCGGACGTTGCGCCATGCCGTGCGGCTGCCGCGCCATCAATCACGACTGCAGCAGTACATCGCCGTGCGCGCGCGCAACAAACTGCTCGCGCAGATCGCGCACGAGCAGGAGATCCGGCGCAAGAAACTGGCGCTGCCGCCGGTGAAGGGAGGCAGCATCGTCGCCGCCTTCTACGCGCCGTGGCAGGAGACGGGACTGCATTCGCTGCACGCGAACGCGTCGCACATGACGCACCTGCTGCCGGCGTGGGTGCATCTGAAGAAGGATGGCGGCGGCCTCGATTTCCGCGACTGGGATCCGGAGACCGTGCCGCACAACCTCGAGGTGCTGAAGGTCGCGCACGAGAACAACCTGAACATCGTGCCGGTCTTCAGCAACGCGCAGCAGTCGGACTTCGATCAGCAGCGCGTGCACATCTTCCTCACCAATCCGCGGTTGCAGCAGCGCGTGATCCTGCAACTCGAGAACTGGGTGCTGACGAATCACTTCCAGGGCATCAACGTCGACTTCGAAAATCTCGCGCCGGCCGACTATCCGCTGCTGATCACGTTTCTGCAGCGCCTGAAAGCGGAGTTTGCGCCGAAAGGGCTCCTCGTCTCCGCCGACCTCGAAGCACCGGTGCCTCTGAACTGGCGCGCGGTGTCGGCGGTCTGCGATTTCGTGGTCGTCATGGCGTACGACGAGCACAGCTCGACCAGCCAGCCCGGCCCGATCTCGTCGATGAAGTGGTACCGCCAGGTGCTGCTCCGCGCCGTGACCAGCATTCCGCGCGAGAAGCTGGTCATCGGCCTCGCGAACTACGCGTACGACTGGCAGGAGAACCGCGACTGGGCCGATCCGTTGACGTATCAGGGCGCGCTGGTCCTGGCCACCCGCTACCACCCGGGCGAAGCGCCCGAGAAGATCATGGATTTCGACGATCAGGCGCTGAATCCGACGTTCTTCTACGTCGACGACGACGGCGTGGAGCACGAGGTCTGGATGCTCGACGCGATCACCGCGGCGAATGAATGGATGGTGGCGCAGCCGTACGGGCCGCGCGGCGTGGCGATCTGGGTCCTCGGGTCGACCGATCCGACGATCTTCAAGTTCCTCCGCCGCGACCGCCTCACCTTCAAGCCGACCCGCGCCGATTTGCGCGAGATCGCGTTCCCGTACGACGTCGAGTTTGTCGGCGACGGCGAGATCGCGCGCGTGGCCGCGCTGCCGAGACTCGGCGCGCGCGACATGGAGGTCGAGCCGAACACGGGACTCTTCCTCGACGAGGTCTACCACCGCTTCCCGACGTCGTACGTCATTCAGCGCAGCGGCTACAACCCGGGCCTGATCGCACTGACGATCGACGACGGCCCGGCCAGTCCGTACACGGGCCAGATGCTCGACGAGCTGAAGAAGCTGAACGTGAAGGCGACGTTCTTCCTCATCGGCGAGAACGCCGACCGCTATCCCGGGCTGGTCAGGCGCATCTGGGACGAAGGCCACGAGATCGGCAATCACACCTACACGCATCCGAACATCGGCGCGATCTCGTCGCGCCGTGCGGATTTCGAGTTCAACGCGACGCAGCGCGTGTTTCAGAGCCTCCTGCATCGCTCGACGCTCCTCTTCCGCCCGCCGTACAACGCCGACGCCGAGCCGACGGCCGCGGAAGAAGTGCAGCCGCTGGTGCAGGCGTCGGCGATGAACTACATCACCGTGCTCGAGTTCCTCGATCCGCAGGACTGGAAGCTCGAGGAGCGGCTCGAGGACGGAACGATCCGCAAGCGGACGGCGCAGGAGATGCTCAACGTCGTCCTCGAGCAGATCGAGACGGAGCACGGCAGCTGCATCCTGCTGCACGACGGCGGCGGTGATCGCAGCGAGACGGTGAAGCTGATCCCGCTGCTGGTGCACGAGCTCCAGAAACGCGGTAAGAAGATCGTCCCCGTGTCGGAGCTGGTCGGCGCGACGCGCGACGACGTCAACCCGCCGGTGAAGAGCGCCGACACGCTGATGCTGGCGAACGACCGCTTCGTCTTCGAGACGATGTACGTCGTCGAGCTCTTCCTCACGATCGCCTTCATCACCGCGATCGTCCTCGGCACGCTGCGCATGCTGTTCGTCACCGTGCTGGCGCTGATTGCACGTCGGAAAGAGCGGAAGCATCCGCCGTTCGACGAGTCGTACGCGCCCGCGGTGACGGTCGTGATCGCGGCGTACAACGAGGCGAAGGTGATCGTGCGGACGCTCGACGCGGTGCTGGCGAACGATTACGCCGGACCGCTCGACGTGATCGTCGTCGATGACGGCTCGGCGGACGACACCGCCGCGACCGTGACGCTCGCGTACGGCGACGATCCGCGGGTGCAGGTGATGCGGCAGGAGAACGCGGGGAAGGCGGCGGCGCTGAACCGAGGCATCGCCGGCGCGACCGCGGAGATCATCATCGCGCTCGACGCCGACACGCTCTTCGCGCGCGACACGATCCGCAAGCTCGCGCGCCGCTTCGCCGACCCGCTCGTCGGCACGGTCGCGGGGAACGTGAAGGTCGGCAATCGGATCAACCCGCTGACGTACTGGCAGGCGATCGAGTACGTGACGAGCCAGAACCTCGATCGGCGCGCGTATGCGCTGCTCAATTCCGTGTCGGTCGTGCCGGGTGCGGTCGGCGCGTGGCGTCGCGAAGCGATCGTGCAGGCGGGCGGCTACACGAGCGACACGATGGCCGAGGACATGGACCTGACGTGGCGCACACGGCGGATCGGGTGGCGGGTGGAGACGGAGACGGAGGCGGTCGGCTTCACCGAGGCGCCCGACTCATTCAGCGCGCTGTACAAGCAGCGCTTCCGCTGGGCATTCGGCACGCTGCAGTGCCTGTGGAAGCATCGCCGCGCCCTCGGGCGCTACGGCTGGTTCGGGCGGCTGATGCTGCCGTCGCTCTGGCTCTTCCAGATCGTGTTTCAGGCGCTCTCGCCGCTCGTCGATCTGCAGATCCTCGTCGCGCTCGCGTTGACGATCGAAGCCGCGCTGCGGCATTTGTCGCAGGACTGGCAGCCGCTGCCGGTCGCGGCGACACAGTTGTACGTCGTCGCGTTCATGTACTCGTTCTTCTTCGTCATCGAGCTGATCGGATCAGCGGTTGCGTTCAAGCTCGACCGCGAGGATCCGAAGATGCTCGTCTGGCTCTTCTGGCAGCGCTTCCTCTACCGGCAGCTGATGTATGCCGTGCTGCTGAAGTCGATCAAGACAGCGATCTCCGGCATCCGCGCGGGATGGGGAAAGCTCGAGCGGAAGGGAACGGTGGAGCTCAGCGCGCCGCTGCCGTGACGTGCACGTTGCTCAGCCGGTTCTCCACCACGCCCCAATCGACATTCGCCATGAACGCCTCGATGTACTTCGGGCGGTCAGCCGGCTTGTAGTCGAGCAGGTACGCGTGCTCCCAGACGTCCATCACCAGCAGCGGGACGAAGCCCGCGACGTTGCCGGTCTCGTGCAGCTCGATCCAGTGATTGGAGACGTGTCCGTTCGCCGGATCGAGGTAGCAGATCGCCCAGCCGACGCCGCGCATCTTGCCGACGCTGACGAAGTCGGCCTTCCAGATCTCGTAGGACGGGAAGCTGCGCGTCACCGATTGCATGAACTCGGAGCGCTTCTCGGGATCGCTGCCGCCGCCTTTCTTCAGGTTGCCGAAGTAGTACTCGTGCAGGACCATCCCGTTGTACTCGAAGCCGAGGCGGCGGGTGAGCTCGGAGTAGGCGGGCATTTCCTCCTTGTCGACCTTGCCGTCGGAGAGGATGTCGCCGATGCGCTGCGTCAGCGTGTTGGTGTTGGTGACGTAGCCCTCGTAGAGCTTGAAATGCATCTCGAGGGTCTTGTCGGAGATGCCGGTCAGACCGCTGAGGTTGAACTGTTTCGCTTTGTAGGACTTGAGTTCCATGATGCGCGTCGTAAATGCACGACGCTCACCAGTTTTTCGCCAGACTCTCCAGCTTGAAATCGGGCTTCAGTCCCCAGTGCTGCGCGACGCCGATGACGTGCTCGACACGCGTGACCGTGAAGTCCGCGGGCGCCTTTGCGGCGGCGGCGAATGCGGCGTGGTTCGCGCTGTCGACGATGAGCAGCGAGCTGTCGCGCAACTCGACGTTCACGCGCGTCCAGCGGAGGTCGAGCGGCTTCTGCAGCGCCTTCTCCAGGCCGACGACGAACGCGCGGTCGGGCGAGCCGTCGGCGTTCGTGTCGAGGCCGATCACGATCGTGCGGTCGTAGCTGCGGATCGTGACGTCACCGCTCCCGGTGTAGTCGTTGTTCCCGCCATACGCGCAGACGGCGATCAGGAGCGCCGCAAGGATTGCAATACGTTTCATCGGTCGGCGCATTTTAGCGGCATTCCATAAACTTTCAATCCTTCTCCCCCGCGCACGGGGGAGAAGGTGCCGCAGGCGGATGAGGGGGGCCTACCGTCCGTCGTACCGCAAGCAAGTGCAGCTGCCGCAAGTGCAACACGCGTAATACCCGGTGATGCAGCTGACCGAGCAATCGTTCTTGTACGACGACGCGGCACAGCCGCTGACCGAGCAGGAGGTCGAGCCGCTGCCACCCGAGGTGCACCCGCCGGCGGCGCCGTCACCGCTCCAGTCGTTCTGGAACGGCTCGCGCGTCCAGCCGTCGGAGCTCAGGTTGCTCACGAGGCGGCGGGAGCGGCTGCTGCCCGACGGCATCGTGTCCATGTAGTAGATGTCGCCCAGAGTGCTGTGATGCGCGAGTCCGATGGCGTTGGCCACGCGCGTGGTGTGGAACTCCGCCGGTGCGACAAAGTTCGCGCGCGGGACGTCGCGCTTGAACGTGACGATCAGCGCCTCGCGATCCGCGGGCGACGTCACCATCACGCCGCTCGCCTTGAAGACGAGTGTCGCGTTCGTCCAGCGATACGAGACCGGCGTCACGAACGACTCCGGCGTGGCGACGACGAACACCGAGTCGGCCACGCCGTCACGCGATCCGCCGGCGTCGGAGTCGATGGCGATGACCATCACCTGGTTGTAGCTCTCGGCGTAGATCGCGCCGTGAAAGACTTTCGCCGCGTCCGTATCGGCGGTTGCGAGCCCCGCGACGAGGCTCAGGAGTATTGAACAGAGTAGGACTTTCCCCGGGTTGTAACTCATTCCGTTTTTCCTTTCGTCGGTTTGTAAGGGGGTTGGGGGAGCGCGGATTTTAGGGACGAGCGGGAACGCCGTCAACGCGCAATTACGTCAACAGGCAGGGATGGAAACTGGACGAGTTATCGCACGCAGCGGAACTTCGCGTAGACGTACGGATAGTTCCCGCGGAACCAGTTGCGGAAGGTGCGGCGGATGAGTTGCGGCGAGGTGGCGGGCGACGCCCCCTTCATCACGAAATGCTGGCCGTCGAAGAAGTCCGACGAGTAGACCGGATACGACGGCATCGGCTCGAAGCCGGGGAAGCCGGCGAAGTTCGTCGACGTCCACTCCCACCCGTTGCCAACGAGATCGTGCACGCCCCACGCACTCGCGCCGGCGGGGTACGACCCGACCGGCACCGGATCCCAGTTCGTGAAGCCGAAGTTGCCGCGCGTCGCATCGGCCGGCTCGTCGCCCCACGGATACGTCCGCTCATCCCCCGCCGGCGTCCCGAACGCCGCGCGGTGATACTCGGCCTCGGACATCACGCGCGCGCCGCGCCAGCTCGCGTACGCCGTCGCCTCGTCCTGCGTGACGTAGACCGGCCAGTCGAGCGGCAGCGGGGTCAGCGAGAACATGCCGCGCCAGTACCACGCGCCGTCGCGCTCGAGCCAGAAGTTCGGAGGTGTCACACCTTCCGCTTTCATGAACTCGAGATACTCGCCGTTCGTGACGCTGTAGCGATCGATCTCGAATGCGTCGACGTCGACGCGATGCGCGGGGAACTCGTTGTCCCAGCCGAACGTGTCGCGATCGGCGCCGATGGTGGCCGTGCCGGCGGGGATGTGTGTGGGACGGGCGCCCTCGCCCGTCCGGACAGGCGGGGGCGTCTGTCCTACACGGTTCAGCGGCGCACGTTTCATCTTCCGCTCGTACGGCATGTTGTGAAACATGTAGAGCAGCGTCTCCTGATGCATCTGCTCGTGCTCCAGGATCGCCAGCGCCGCCTCGGCGCCGCGCAATTGCGGAACCGAATCGTCCTCGATCACCGCATAGCGCAGCGCGTCCTCGACCATCGCGTCGGCGGTGCGGCCGTACGCCTGCACCTCGTGGCGCTTCGGCCAGACGTCGGTCGGATCCCTCACCGCGTCGACGCTGTCGGGATCGATGCCGCGCGCGAAGAGGAGCTCGTAATCGTCATTGATGCCGTGGCCTTTGAGCGCGAGCTTGATCAGCGTGTTGACGTTGAACGCCGGCAGATGGCCTTCGTAGAAAACGATCGGATTGCGGAGATCGATCGGGCGGTCGTAGTACGCGCTCTCGACGGGGATGGAGAAAACCGCTTTCGAAGTCTGGCGCCCTGCGCGAAACCACTGGCTGAGGTCTTCGCGAGTGATGCCGCGCGGAAACGCCGCGTGTTTCACGGGCGCATCTTACCCCGCGAATGCGGGCTCACCGATTTCCACTTCGATGACACGGAACGGCGCACGATCGGGGAAATTCGCCGACAGCAGCGGCATCGCCACGTTGTACACCGGCGCGTTCGCTTTCGTCCTTCCCTCGAGCGAGCCGCGATGCGCGTGGCCGTGAAAAACGGCGGTGACGCGATAGCGATCGAGCGGCTCTTCCAGTCGTGATGACCCGAGGAACGCGACGATCTCCAGCGGCTCGCCGGCGACCGTGGCCTGGATCGGCGAGTAATGCAGGACGCCGATCTTCTGCGGTGTGCGCAGTCGCACCAGCGCGGCCTCCAGCTTGAGCGCTTCCTCCACCGCCTCGTGCACGAAGTCCTTGATGATCTTCTCGCCCCACGCGCCGAGGGCGCGGCGTCCGAAGCCGCCGCCGAAGCCCTTCACGCCGGCGAATCCGACGCCGTGCAATTCGACCGTGTCGCCGTCGAGCATCGTCACGCCCGCATCAGTCAGGATCTTGACGATCTCGTCCTGGTGATTCGATTCGAAGTCGTGATTGCCGAGAACTCCGATCGCGGGGATTCGCAGCGAGGAGGTGATCTCCTTCGCCAGCACGCGTGCTTCATCGATCGCGCCGTAATCGGTGAGGTCGCCGCACAGGAGCATCACGTCGGCCTCTTCCGTGGCCTGCGTGAACAGCGTTTGAAACGCGCCCTGCGACGTTTTCTTCGTGTGGATGTCGGCAACAGCGGCGATGCGTAGCGTCGTTCGTTCAGTGTTCATCACGTCGGGCTTCCGTCCTGGGCGATGCCGGCCGTCCACTGCTCGATCTCGTCTTTCGACATGCTGCCGAGAGGCTGCAGGCGCGCGTCACGGTATCCCCACTCCTCGATGTCCTTCAGATATTGCTGCCGTGAAATGATCGTGCCGAAACAGATCCGCTCCGCGCTGTCGGGCTCCGCCGTTTCGCGTTTGACCCGCTCGTTGAGCTCGTCGACGACCCACGCCGGAATCCGCGATCGGTCGGATGGATAGACGTAGCCGAACAGCACGATGTGCGCGAAGAGCGCGCGCCAGTGGACGCCGTATCGATCGATGACGCGGCGCCAGTTGAGCTCGCGTCCGACGGCGCGCATGACGTGGAGCACATCGGCGCCATCGAACCGCTCCCGCTCCATGATCAGTCCCTTCGACCAGATCATCTCCTCGGCCGGAATGAGATTCACGTCGACCCCGAAGACCTGCTCCGGCACCGCATGCTCGAACCACGAGTCGTCGACCAGCGCCACGCCGTTCCCCGCGCTGAAGATCAGGTCGACGAAGTCCTCGCCGTGAAATGCCTTCCCCAGCCAGTGCGGAAAGGTCAGTTCCGCGTCATATCCCGCCTCGCGAAACGCGTCCGCCGCTTTGTCGAAATCATCGCGGCGGATGAAGACGTCGAAGTCCTTCGTGTGCCGCTCGATGCCGGTGTATCGCGCGAATGCGTACGCGCCGCCGACCAGCGCCGGGACCTCCGCGTCACGCATCACCTTCAGCGCGTGGCGGTAAAACTTGATGGTCGATTCGGCAAGGAAGGTGTCGGCGGTTGCGCTCACGGATGAGTCAGACTGCAGCTTCCGTTCCCCCTCGCCCCGCTTGCGGGGAGAGGGGTCAGGGGTGAGGGGCGACGCCCTCGGCCCAGGGCATCCCAAACCAAATCGCCGCATCCGGCCGCTTCGCCCACTCCTCGACTTCGCGCATGACCACATCGAATGCGTTCGCATCAAAGAGATCCATCGACACGATCGCCTCGCGCGCGGTGCGGACGACGCCGGCCATGTTCGCGGCAAGCGTCGGAAAAAGGTCCATGCCGGCGCAGCCGCCGAAGAAGATCAGCGTGTTGCGCACCGGCTGCGCGCCCGCTTCGTGCAGCAGTTGCACGAGCCGGCGGCCGATGAACGGGTCGTTGCCGATGCGGTCGTACGTGCGCATGTAGGCGCGCCACAACTCCGTGAATCCGGGAGGCTCGGGCCACATGCGCAGGACGTCGTGATCGTCATCCGCGAGGACGATCCGCCCGCCCGGCTTCACCGCCCGCACCATCGTCTTCACCACGCGCAGCGGATCGGGGACATGCTCGAGCACGAAGCGGGTGTGCGCGACATCGTACGTCCCCCACTCCACGTCCGCTTCGAGCACATCGCCCTGCCGAAACTCGACGAGCGACGCTTCTCCGTCATCCACAGCAAGCCGCTTCGCCAGCGCGAGCTGCTCGTCGCTCCGCTCGATGCCGACGACACTCCCGCGCGGCACCGCGCGCGCCATCGCACGCGAGAATTGTCCGAGTCCCGAGCCGAAGTCGACGATCCGCTCGTTCCCGCGAAGTGAGAGCTCGCGCAGTGACGCGGGATTCAACAGAACGTCATTTAACAGTGACAATCGCCGCTGTTCGTCGGGTGCGGTGCCGTGGATGTACGTCGACTCGACCATACTCAAATCGTACTGCCCGCCATGCGCCGCCTCGTCACACTTCTCGCAATTGTCGTCGCGCTGAATGCGTCGGCGCAGCGCAGACGCGCGGTCGATCCGCGGCCGGTGGAGCGCGAGAAGCGGATCCTCTTCATCGGCAACAGCCTCACGTACACGAACGATCTGCCGGCGATCGTCTGCCGCCTCGCGGTGGCGGGAGGAAAGCAGGCGGTGTGCGATTCGGTCACCGGCGGCGGCTTCGCGCTCGAGGATCACTTCGGCGACGGCCGCGCCGCGCAGCGTCTGCGCGACGAGCAGTGGTCGATCGTGGTGCTGCAGCAGGGACCGTCGGCCCTGGAGGAGAGCCGCATCAATCTGCGCGAATGGACGGCAAAGTTCGCGGAGCTGATTCGCGCGGCGGGCGGACAGCCGGCGCTCTACGCGGTCTGGCCGGAGAAAGCGCGCTCGTTCGATTTCCCGCGCGTCTCGCAGTCGTACCGCCTCGCAGCCGCGGATGTCGGCGGCCTTTTCTTTCCCGCGGGAGACGCCTGGCTCGCCGCATGGCGCCGCGATCCGACGCTCGCGTTGTATTCGGCGGACGACTTCCATCCGTCGACGATCGGCTCGTACCTCGCCGCGCTGGTGATCTACCGAGTGATCTGGGGAGAGCTCCCGCCGAGATCGGTGGGTGCGCAACTCGGCCTCGATGAAACGCGCCTGGTGATGCTCGAAGCAGCCACGAACGACGCAGTCACTCCGTAAGTTCTTCGACCGGATACCCCGCGTCGACCCACGCGTCGAGTCCCCCCGCGAGTGGCCGCACCTCGGTGTACCCCCGATCGATCAGCATGCGCGCCACACGGGCGGCTGAGGCCTCGTTTGGTCACGTGCAATACAAGATGATCGGACTCGTCGGCGGCACGCGCTCCAGCTGCTCCGCTACTTCTTCCGGCGACGACGCGACGATCGCGGACGGAATGCGCCGCAGGTCGCGCTGGCGCGAGCCGCGCGTGCGGACGTCGAGGACGATCGGCGACTCGCCGCGGTCGAACATCGACTTCAGATCGTCGACCGTCACGCGCGCGACGCGCAGCCGCTTGTAGAAACGAAGGCGCTGCCACCACTTCAGCAGGACGACGAGGATGATGATCGAGCCGATGAAGACCACCGACCACCACCCGAGGTCCTCGAGGCGTTGGAGGAGGCGTCCGATCGCGTGATGGAACGCGCGTCCGGCGGCGACCGCGCTGCCCGCCCAGATGAACGCGCCGATCGCGTCGTAGATCAGAAACTCCAGCGTGCTCGCCTTCATCGCCCCCGCGAGCGGCGGCGCGACCGTCGAGAAACCAGGGATGAACTTCGCGAAGAGCAGCGACTTCATCCCCCAGCGATCGAAATACGCCTCGGTTTCGCGCACGCAGGAGTCGGGCGAGAGCGAGATGCGGCAGAGCGTGCGGAGGATGCGGTAGCCGTAGCGGCGCCCGAGGAGGAACCAGATCCAGTCGGCGATGACGGAGGCGAAGAGCGCAGCGGTGAGGACGTACGTCGACGACATCTCCCCGTTGCGCGCGAGCGCGCCGGCGACGATGAGCGTCGGGACCGCGGGGATGGGCGCGCCGATCTGTTCGAGGAAGACGTTGACGAAAACGAGCGGGACGCCGTAGTGGAGGATGAGCTCGATCAGATGGTGCAGCATGCGCGCTGCATCATCGTACTTGATCGATCACGATCGGCGCGCTCGTCGTCGACAGCCTGAACGACGCGGTCCCGGTGCCGATGCGGAGGTGCTTGTGATTCGCGCTGTAGTTCTCCGCGCGGCAGAGGCGCGGATTGCAGAGGATCTCGCCGGCGTCGGCGATCTGCGCTTCGAGCGACGTGTCGTGATCGAGCTTCACCGAGATCGGACCGTTCTCCGTCGCGGCGTCGATGCGGCCTGACGTCGTGGCGATGGAGATGCCGCCGTTCTTCGCGCGGGCGGTGATGCGGCCGCTCATGTTGCGGATGGCGATGCCGCCGTTCGACGACGTCACGTCGAGGCGCGCGCTCTTCGGGACGCGGAGGATCATGTGCACCCACCACGCCTGGCTCTCGTCGATCGCCGGGCCGGTCGCGCTGATCTCGCCGTTGCGGAACGAGATGTTGATCGAGCCGAGCGTCCGCTGCGCGCCCTGCTGCGAGAAGCCGACCGCTTCCTTGCAGACGATGAGGCGCGCCATCGGCTTGTCCCAGCCTTTGATCGAGACGCCGCCCTGCTCGCTGCTGTGGATCTTGAGGACATCGATCCCCTGCAGCTGCATGTCCTGCTGTTCCTGCGAGCGCGACGTCGCGGGGAACGAGGTCACGTTGCGGGTGTGGAAATGCTCGCAGTCATCGGAGAGGAGATTGGAGAAGTCCTGCGAGGTGACGATCATGGAGCGCTGCGGCGGAGTGGCGGTGACGGCAGCGGTCGTCGTCGTGCCCGCGACCGGCGGCGCCGCGAGCGCGGGCCAGGCCGCGATCCCGAGCATGAAGCCGATCGCCGAGAGTCTCATGGTCGTGTGTACCGTCTTAATGACGTTACGAAGCAGCGAAGGTTAGGTTTCGGTGCGATGAACAGTCTAACAGCAGCTTTTGAGCGGTTAAGCTGTTGAGCTGTTTGGCAAAGCCGGCTCAACAGCTAAATCGCTGAACGGCTCAAAAGCTAACCTCGTACGCGGTTCCGAGTCTAACCGTCCGACATGGAGATGACCGACGTCGCAGCCGTCAGCCGTGCGCGTGACGGCGACGCCGAAGCGTTCCGGCTGCTCGTCGAGCGGCACAGTCGCGCCATCTTCCGAGTCGCCTGGCGTATGACTGGAAACGAACATGATGCGGACGATGTGGTGCAGGAGACTTTTCTCCGCGCCTACCGGCAGATCGATCACTTCGAGGAGAGGGCGAACTTCTCCACGTGGCTGCATCGCATCGCCATCAACTGCTCGCTCGATCTCCTCCGTGCGCGCGGCCGTCATGACAAGCAGTACGGCGGCGACGTCGATGCCGTCGATCTGAGCTCCGATGCGCCGGAACCGGACCGGCTGGCCATCAGCGCGGAGCTGCAGCAACACGTCGCCGCGGCGATGAAGCGCCTCAGCGACAACGAGCGGACCGCATTCGTGCTCCGCCATTTCGAAGGAATGCCACTCGAAGAGATCGGAAAGACGCTCGGCATCCAGGTCAACGCGACGAAGCACACGATTTTCCGCGCCGTGCGGAAGCTGCGCGATGCCCTGGAACCGTTCGTGAGGTCGACCCCATGCAACACCTGAATGACGAAGAGCTGATTGCCCATCACTACCGCGACACCGACGCGTCGGAGCACCTGCGCGCCTGCGCCGATTGCAAGGCGCAGTACGACACGCTCTGCCGCGTCCTCTCGCTCGTCGAGTCGGTGCCCGTGCCGGAGCGCGGCGCGTCGTATCCCGATGAGGTCTGGAACCGTCTCCGCTGGCGACTCGAGCGCCGTCGCAGACGGACGTGGCAGTGGATGGTCAGCGTGGCCGCCGTGCTGGCGATCGCGTTCGTGACTGGGGCGTGGTGGCACGGCAGACAGCAGACAGCGGACAGCGGACAGCAGATCGCCGCGATCAAGACGCCCCAGCAACCCAGCAACCCAGCAACTCAACAACCCAACAACCCAACAACCGACAAGGTCCTCGTCTACGTCGTCGGCGACCACCTCGACGCGGCCGAGCGCGTCCTCGCCGAGCTCTCGAACGCCGATCCGAAGAAGGGGCTCGACGTCGTGGAGCAGCAGAAGCGCGCCGAGGAGCTCGTCGACGCGAACCGCATTTATCGCCAGACGGCGGCGAAGCGCGGCGACGCGCGCATCGCGGCGCTCCTTTCCGACATCGAACCGATTCTCGTCGAGCTCTCGCACTCCGGCGCGAAGCTCACCTCCGATGAACTGACCAGCATGCAGAGGCGCATCGACTCGAAGAACCTGCTCTTCAAGATGCGCGTGATGAGTGCGCAGGGCGAAGGACAACACAACAGCGACACCCTGCTCGCCTCGCAACATCTGAATTCGCTATGAGGAAACCCGACATGACCCGCATCCGGCTTGCCGCACTTCTCGCCGCACTTCTCGCGCTTCCCGCGTTTGGAGGCGTCGTCTTCACCTACACGGAATCTTCCTCGGAACCGCGCGAGCGGTCGCGCGAGTCGCGCGCCGATCGCGAGACCGCGCAATACGACCGCGCCACCGAAGCGCTCGACGATCACGACTGGCAGCGCGCGGCGGCGGTCTTCCGCGCCATGGCGAATCTGCGCGGCGAGCACGCCGACGCGGCGCTCTACTGGCTCGCCTACGCCGACAACAAGAAAGGTCTGCGCGGCGACGCGCTCGCGGCGCTCGATGAGCTCAAGCACTCCTATCCGAAGAGCCGCTGGATCGAGGACAGCAAGGCGCTCGAGGTCGAGATCCGCCAGTCGTCGGGTCAGCACATCGAGGTGCGCCATCTCTCCGACGTCGACGAAAAACTGATCGCGCTCAGCGGCCTGATGGACAGCGATCCCGATCAGGGCGTGCGCGTCGGCGAGGAGATTCTCCGCACCACCGACGTAGCGAAGGTGAAGGACGGCGTGCTCTTCGTCTTCAGCCAGTCGGGCAACCCGCGGGCGATCTCCATCGTGACGAAGACGGCGAAGGACACGAAGAGTCCCGAGCTGCAGAAGAAAGCGGTGCGTTATCTGGCCATCGTCGGCGGCGATGAAACGAAGAAGGCGCTGAACGAGGTCTATGCCACGTCGAAGGATGTCGTCGTCCGCCGCGCGGTGATGAAGGCGTATCTCATCACCGGCGACCGCGTGCAGCTGCTGACGCTGGCGAAGACGGAGCCGGACGCCGACCTGCGCGCCGACGCGGTCACTCAGCTCGGCGCCATGGGGGCGAAGAACGAGCTCGTCGATCTGTACAAGAACGAGACGACCACGCCGATCCGCAAGCGGATCATCCAGGCGATGTTCATCAGCGGAGACTCCGAGAAGCTGCTGGAGATCGCGAGGACGGAAAAGAACCCGGAGCTGCGCGCCGCGGCCATCCGCAACATCGGCTTCACCGGCGGCGGCAAAGCCTCGTCGCTGGTGTCGCTGTACGACGGCGAGAGCGACATCAGTGTGCGCCGTGCCGTCGTGCAGTCGCTCTTCTTCATGGGGGGCGTGAAGCAGCTGCGCCAGCTCGAGCAGAAGGAGAAGGATCCGGAGCTGCGCGAGGAGATCGGGCGGAAGCTAGAGCATCTGCGCAAATAGCCAGCAGAGGAGCAACACCACCGGCGCGTGAAACATCAGCTGCAGCACTGAGTAGCCCGCGAGGTCGCGCGCGCGGACGTTGAGGATGCCCATCAGCGGCAGCATCCAGAACGGATTGATCAAGTTCGGCAGCGCCTCGGCTGCGTTGTAGATCTGCACCGTCCAGCCGAGGTGCTCGCCCCATGCTTTGGCCGCGGCCATCACGTACGGCGCTTCGACCACCCACTTGCCGCCGCCCGATGGAACGAAGACGCCGAGGATCGCGGAGTAGAGCGCGACGACGATCGGGAACGTCGACTTCGTCGTGATGGCGACGAACACGTGCGCCAGGCGCTCGGCGATGCCGGTCTTCGAGATCATCCCGAAGATGCCGCCGTAGAACGGGAACTGGATCAGCACGCCCGCTGTCGCCGGCACCGACTTCGCCACCGCGCGCAGGAACGAGCGCGGACGCCAGTGCAGAAGCAGGCCCGCGGCGATGAACGCGAAGTTGAAGTTGTTCAGATCGAGCGCCGCGAAGCCTCCCTTCTCGCGGAAGTTCATCACCAGGAACCAGACCATCAGCGCGGCGACGAGGAGCATGAGGACCGGCGATTGTTCGCCCGGCGTCGCTTTTCCTGATTCGACGACTTCGTCTTCGACGAACGTCACGCCCATCTCTTTCGCCGTGCGCGCCGACGCATCGTCGGGCGCGGAGAAGTACGCGACGAGGACCGAGATCACGATGAGGATCGCCGCCATCGCCATGCTCTGCCAGAGAAAGATCGTCTGCGTCAGCGGAATCACGCCGGTGATCGGGAGCAGCGACGCGGGGATCGACGACTTCGTCGCCTGCAGCAGCGCGGCGGACGACGAGAGCCCGAGGGCCCAGACGCTGCCGAGGCCGAGGTAGGCCGCGGCGCCGATCGCGCGGTAGTCGACACGCTCGATTCTGCGCACGATCTCGCGCACCAGCAGGCCGGTGAAGATCAGCGAGAGTCCCCACGAGATCAACGACGAGAGCATCGCGAACGCTGCCACGAACGCCACCGCGCCGCGCGGCGTTTTCGGGATCGACCCGAGCCAGCGCGTGAGCCGCGCCACCGGCGGCGACGACGCGACGACGAAGCCGCCGACGATCACGATCGCCATCTGCATCGTGAAGTTCACCAGCGACCAGAAGCCGTTGCCGAACTCCGTGGCGAGCTTCGCCGGCGCGACTCCGATCGACAGTCCGCCGACGAAGACGAGCACGATCGCGGCGAGCGCGAAGACGAACGCATCCGGGAACCAGCGCTCGCAGAAATCAGCGGTGCGCATCCCGATCCGCGCGAGGAGATTTGGGGGTCGCATCTGGAAACTCAACTTTAAGCCGTAAAGTTGAGTTTCCAGATGCGACCCCAACTTAAGGTTCCGTCGGTAGCCCCGCGCTGATCCAGCCGCTGATGCCGGCGGACATCACGCGCACGTTCGCGTATCCGAGCGTCTTCGCGCGCTTCGCCGCGTTCGGCGCTTTGCGGCAGAGCGGATTCGAGCAGTAGAAAACGAGCGTGGCCGACTTGTCGGCCGGCAGATCGGCATCGCTGTCGAAATGCGCGGCGCCGGGGACGTGCGCGCTCATCCAGCTCTGCGGCGAATTGACGTCGAAGATCGCGACGCCGGTCGCGTCGCGCAGCTCGCGCGGCGAGATCGTCTTCAGTCCCATCAGTCGCGCAAACACTGCTTTTCTCCCATGGCCAGCATGTAGGCGTAGACCATCCAGAACGCGCCGTGAATCCATTCGGTCCACGGTTTGTGGCCGAAGAGGTAGACGACGATCGCGGTGGTGAAGAGATAGATGAAGGTGAGCAGGAGCATCACCGAGATCTGCGACCCGCGGAACCGCAGCGTGCGCACCTGCGGGATCCACTGGATCGCCACCAGGACCAGCGCCGCGACGCCGACCAGCGCGCCGGCGCGTCTCGCCAGGTCGAGCGGCGCGAAGACGAACAGTGCGACGAATGCCACGCCGGCGGCGGCGAAGACCCGTCCGGCGAACCGTTCGGCCGATGGCGACCGGAGGGGGCGGATCTTCGGCAGGTAGTTGCCGATCACCAGCGCCAGCGCGCCGATCACGAGGCCGATGGCGCGCTTTTCGGCAAGGCCGTCGATCCAGCCGAGGCGGCGCGCGACGTCGGATGCACCGGCGAGGATCATGAGAGCGAGAAAGGCGATCAATGGTTTCTTCATCGGAATGCCTGCTTTTTCGTTTCCTGCAATTTCCAGCCGAATGTTTTGGCGAAGCTCAACAGCGCGTCTTCCAGGACCGACATCTGCAGCTCGTACACGACCGACTTCCCCTGCTTCTCCGAGGCGATCAGGCCCGCTTCGCGCAAGACGGCGAAGTGGGCCGACATCGTCGGCTTGGAGACGTCGAAGTGATCCGCCAGCTCGCCGGCGCTCATCGGCCGCGACCGCAGCAGCTCGAGCACGCGGCGCCGCGTCGGATCGGAGAGTGCTTTGAAGACCATGCTCACAGTTCGATGTTTAGCCAATCATCGAAATGAAGTCAAGTGATATTTTGCCCGCGATGCAGAAAAACGAGCGGAATCGCTTCCCCCCGATCGAGTTTCCGCACGACGAGCGCCCGGTCTACTCGCCGTTCGTCTATCGCGATCGCATTCAATCGCTCGAGCTCGATGCCGAAGAGCTGGCGGCGCGGCTGCGGCGCGAGACGACCGCGGAAGTCCGCTTCGACAACGGCGCGCGCGCTCTCTACTCGACCGACGCGTCGAACTACCGCCAGGTGCCGATCGGCGTCGTGGTGCCGCGCACGGAAGACGATGTGATCGCCACCGTGGCGCTGGCGCGCGAGTTCGGCGCGCCGATCCTCTCGCGCGGCGGCGGGACGTCGCTGGCGGGCCAGTGCTGCAACGTCGCCGTGGTCATCGATTTCTCGAAATACATGCACGGGATCCTCGACATGAATCCCGGCGAAAAGTACGCCTGGGTGCAGCCGGGCATCATCCTCGACGATCTGCGCGACGCGGCGGAAAAACACGGCCTGACGTTCGGTCCCGATCCGGCGACGCACACCCGCTGCACGATCGGCGGAATGATCGGCAACAACTCGTGCGGCGTGCACGCGCTGATGGCGGGGAAGACCGTCGACAACATCGATGAGCTCGACATCCTGACGTACGACGGCGTCCGCATGCGCGTCGGCGCGACGAGCGAGGACGAGCTGGCGCGGATCATCCACGCGCGCGATCGCCGCGGCGACATCTACGCCGGCCTGAAGCGGATCCGCGACACGTACGCGGACGAGATCCGCGCGAAGTATCCGAAGATCCCGCGCCGCGTCTCCGGCTACAACCTCGATTCGCTGCTCGAGGAAGACGGCTTCAACGTGGCGAAGGCGCTGGTGGGAAGCGAGTCGACGTGCGTCGTCGTGCTACGCGCGAAGTGCCGGCTGGTCTACTCGCCGCCGGCGCGCTCGCTGCTGGTCATTGGCTATCCATCGGTTTACGACGCGGCCGATCACGTGCCGCGCGTCCTCGAATTCGAGCCGATCGGACTGGAAGGTCTCGACGACCTGCTGATCGAGGCGGAGAAGGCGAAGAACCTCAATCCGCGCGGCATCAAGCTGCTGCCCGAGGGCGGCGGCTGGCTCTTCGCGGAGTTCGGCGGCGAGACGCGCGACGAGGCGAACGAGAAGGCGCGCAAGGCGATGGACGCGCTGCGCTCCGACGTGCAGTCGATGCACCTCTTCGATCACCCGCACGACCAGAAGCTGGTCTGGGCGGTGCGCGAGTCAGGCCTCGGCGCCACCGCGTACACGCCGCGCAAGACGCGCACGTGGGAAGGGTGGGAGGACGCGGCGGTCGCGCCGGAGAAACTCGGTGGCTATCTGCGCGACCTGCGCAAGCTGCTGGAGAAGTTCCAGTTCGGCGGCGATCTGTACGGACACTTCGGGCAGGGCTGCGTGCACACGCGCACGAATTTCGATCTGCAGTCCGCGAGCGGCATCGCGAAGTACCGGCAGTTCATCGAGGAAGCGGCGGACCTCGTCGTCTCGTACGGCGGGTCGTTCTCCGGCGAGCATGGCGACGGCCAGTCGCGCGGCGCGCTGCTGCCGAAGATGTTCGGCGAGCGGCTCATCGGCGCGTTCCGCGAGTTCAAGGCGCTGTGGGATCCGCAGTGGAAGATGAACCCTGGCAAGGTCATCGATCCCTACGAGCCGACCGAGAACCTCCGCCTCGGCGAGCACTACAAGCCGTGGTCGCCGGAGACGCATTTTCAGTTTCCCGACGACGACGGAAGCATGGCCACGGCGATCCTGCGCTGCGTCGGCGTCGGTGCGTGCCGGCGCATGGACGGCGGCACGATGTGCCCCAGCTTCATGGTCACGCGCGAGGAAGAGCACTCCACCCGCGGCCGCGCGCGGCTGCTGTACGAGATGTTCGAGGGAAAGGAAGTGCCGGCGTCGTGGCACAACGAAGAGGTGAAGGAAGCGCTCGACCTCTGCCTCTCGTGCAAGGGATGCAAAGGCGATTGCCCCGTGAACGTCGACATGGCGACGTACAAGGCGGAGTTCCTCTCGCATTACTACGAGGGACGTCTGCGTCCGATGCCGGCGTACGCGATGGGGCTGATCCACATCTGGGCGCGCTTCGCGTCGCTCGCACCCGATCTCGCGAATTTCGTGATGGGGCTGCCGATCATGAAGACGATCGCGCGCATCGCGCCGCAGCGGCAGATGCCGCGGTTTGCGCGGAAGACGTTTCGCGATTCCTTTGTGGCGGCGGGCGGCGACAAACGCGTGATGCTCTGGCCCGACACCTTCAACAATCACTTCTCCCCCGACACGGCGCATGCCGCCGCCGAGTTCCTCACGGCGAAAGGCTACGAAGTCACGATCCCAGGCAAGCAGCTCTGCTGCGGGCGTCCGCTGTACGACAGGGGGATGCTCGACGGCGCGAAGAAGCTGCTGCGCGAATCGATCGACGTGCTGCGCGAGACCGGCGACATCCCGGTCGTCGGACTGGAGCCGAGCTGCGTCTCGGTCTTCCGCGATGAACTGCCGAACCTCTTCCTCGAGGATGCGGACATCGCGCGGCGGTTCTTCACGCTGAGCGAATTTCTGCAGCGCGAGAACATCGAGTTGCCGCAACTGAAACGGAAGGCCATCGTCCAGGGGCACTGCCATCACAAGGCGATCATGAAGTTCGAGCCGGAGGAGGCCATGCTGAAGAAGATCGGCCTCGACTTCGAGCCGCTCGACTCCGGTTGCTGCGGCATGGCGGGGGCGTTCGGCTTCGATCGCGAGAACTACGAGATCTCGATGCGCATCGGCGAGCGGGTGCTGTTGCCCGCGGTGCGATCGGCGTCGCGCGACACGCTGATTGTTGCCGATGGTTTCAGCTGCCGGGAGCAGATCGAGCAGGCCACCGACCGCAAAGCGCTGCACCTCGCACAGGTCCTGCAGATGGCTCTGCATGAAGGACCGGCGGGGCCGGAAGGCGAGCTGCCGGAACGGGAGTACATCGAGACGCCGCCCGCGCCCGATCTCGGGCGGACGGTGCGGCATGTCGGTGTCTTCGTGGCGAGCGCCGCGCTGTTCGCGGCGGGCGTGGCGGTTGTGCGGAGATGGCGGAGAAATACAAAGCGATCGCGGACTACGCGGTCATCGGCGACACGCGATCGTGCGCGCTGATCTCGCGTGACGGCTCCATCGACTGGCTCTGCTGGCCGCGCTTCGATTCACGCGCGCTCTTCGCCGCGATCCTCGACGCCGACAACGGCGGCTGCTTTTCGATTCAGCCGTCGATCCCGTTCCGCGCCACGCGCCGCTACATCGACGACACGAACGTCCTGGAGACGACGTTCACCACGGACCGCGGCGTCGCGACGCTGACCGACCTGATGCCGGTGATGCGCGAGAGCGACAAGCGCACGCTCCTCACGCCGTTCCGCCAATTGCTGCGGCGCATCGAAGTCGTCGAAGGCGAAGTACCGATCGCGGTCCGCTTCGAGCCGCGCCCGAACTACGCGCGCGATCGCGTGGCGCTCACCACGAGGCAGGGTGCGATCTTCTGCATCGATCGCTCGACCGCGCTCCATCTCCACAGCGACGTCACGCTCGACGACGGAAAGGTGACGCTGCGCCGCGGCGAGCGCGCCGATTTCGCGCTGGCGTTCGACGATCACACGCTGGCCGTCTATCCGGCACTGGGCGACGGCGCGACCGAGGCGATCGAGCGCACGCTCCGCTTCTGGCGCGACTGGTCGTCGCAGCTGGTGTACGACGGCGACTATCGCGACGCGGTGATGCGCAGCGTCCTCGTGCTGAAGCTGCTGACGTATGCGCCGTCGGGCGCCATCGTCGCGGCGCCGACGACGTCGCTGCCCGAGCGGATCGGCGGCGTGCGCAACTGGGACTATCGCTACTGCTGGCTGCGCGATGCGGCATTCACCGCGAGCGCGCTCTACGACTGCGGCTTTCATGTCGAGGGCGACGCGTTCGTCAACTGGCTGATCTACTCGACGCGGCTCACGCATCCCAAACTGCAGATGCTCTACGACGTCGTGGGCGAGTCGCGCATCCCGGAGCAGGAGCTCGGGCACCTCGATGGTTACGCCGGCTCGAAACCGGTGCGCATCGGCAACGCCGCGCACGATCAGCTTCAGCTCGACGTCTACGGCGAAGTCCTCGGCGCGATCGAGGAGTACTCGCAGCGCGGCAGGAAGCTGAATCGCGATCAGCGGACGCTCGTGCGGCGGCTCGCCGATAGGGTGGCGAAGCGCTGGCGCGAGCCCGACGACGGCATCTGGGAGAAGCGCTCCGGTCGCAGGCAGCATGTGCACGGCAAGGTCATGGCGTGGGCCGCGCTCGATTGCGCGGGACGGCTGCTCGGCACGTCGCGATGGAGCGACGAGCAGGCGAAGATCTGCGACCTCGTGCTGGCGCGTGGCTTCGTGAACGGGCGATTCGTCGGCGAGCTCGATGGCGTAGAGGTCGACGCCAGTCTGCTCTACATCGTCCGCGTCGGGATGCTCCCGCCGGACGATCCGCGCATGCTGGCGACGATCGACGCGATCCGCGCCGAGCTCGGCAAGGACGATCTCGTCTACCGCTACGACACGCGCCTGACGAAAGACGGACTCCCGTCCGGCGAGGGAGCGTTTCTGCCGTGCAGTTTCTGGCTCGCCGAGGCGCTCGAGCTCGCGGGACGCACCGCGGAATCGCGCGAATTGTTCGAGAAGTTGCTCGCGCGCCGCAATGACGTTGGTCTCTTGTCCGAGGAGATCGATCCGGAGAGCGGCGCGTTCCTCGGCAACATGCCGCAGGCGCTCACGCACATCGGCCTGCTCAATGCGGCGATCTGCATGGCTCAGCGCAACAAGTAGAACGCGCCGAGGATCGCGCCGTAGACGCCGTGCGCGACGAGCATCACAAACGGCGTGTAGTGGCCGTAGTTGATGGCCAGGAATCCGGGCGGCTCGAGGAGACGCGTCGGTTCGGGGCCGCGCGACTCCGACACCATGCGCGGATGCACGCCCGGCAGCGCGGGGAGCAGCACCGTCACGACGAAGATCCCTTGCACCACGCCGATCGTCGCGCCGAGGACGATCGAGGGCGCGCGGACGCACTCGAAGAAGAGCGCGTAGATGAACGCGAAGAGCCAGCCGTTGATGATGTGGACGACCACGCCGACGAACTTGGCCTTGTCGCGATCGGGCGTGAACATCGTCCCGACGATGAACGGGATGTCGATGCGCGTGAGGCCGAGCGACTGCCCCGCGATGGTGAGCGTGGTCAGCACGATCGTCGCGCCAAATCCCCAGAGAAGAATGCTCGGCAGATTCATTGCTTCGCTGTCTCACCATGCAAGAACAACGCGAAGTCGTCGTCATCACCGGCGCATCCGCGGGGGTCGGGCGGGCGACGGCGCGCGCGTTCGGGCGCCGCGGCGCGCGGGTCGCGCTCATCGCGCGCGGACGTGACGGGCTCGAGGCGGCGAAGCGGGAGATCGAATCGTTCGGCGGCGAGGCGCTCGTCCTGCCGCTCGATGTCTCCGATCACGACGCCGTGGAACAGGCCGCGGCGACGGTCGAGGATCAGTTCGGTCCGATCGACATCTGGATCAACAACGCGATGCTCTCCGTCTTCTCGCCGATCATGCAGATGGAGCCGGACGAGTACCGGCGCGTCACCGACGTCACGTATCACGGCTACGTCTGGGGGACGCTCGCGGCACTCCGGCGGATGAAGCCGCGCGATCGCGGGACGATCGTCCAGGTCGGTTCGGCGCTCGCGTATCGCGGCATCCCGCTGCAGTCGGCGTATTGCGCGGCCAAGCACGCGGTGCAGGGCTTTCACGACTCGCTGCGCAGCGAGCTCATTCACGACGGCAGCAACGTGAAGGTGGTGATGGTGCAGATGCCGGCGCTCAACACGCCGCAGTTCCGCTGGGTGCGCAGCAGGCTGCCGCGCAAGGCGCAGCCGGTGCCGCCGATCTTCCAGCCCGAGGTCGCGGCCGACGCGATCGTCTGGGCGGCGTACAGCGACCGTCGCGAGGTGAACGTCGGGTGGCCCGCGACGAAGGCGATCGTCGGCAACAACTTCTTCCCCGGCTATGGCGACCGCTACCTCGCGAAGCACGGCTACGAAGCGCAGATGCTCGACGAGCCGGAGGAGCCGAATCGTCCCGACAACCTCTGGCATCCTCTGCCGGGCGACGCGGGAGCGCATGGCGTGTTCGACGAGCGCGCAACCGGCGTCAGCGTCGAATTCGAGCTCAACAAGAAGCGCGGCTGGATTGTCGCGGCCGCCGTGGCGGTATCCCTCTTGCTCTTTTTCCAAGGCAGGAGGTGTTTATGCGAGAAGGAGCGAAACTCTTAGGGCATCCGATTCACCAGATGCTCATCGTGTTTCCGCTCGGACTGCTGGCGACGTCGTTCTTCTTCGACATCGGCTGGCTGATCACGAAGGCGGAGAACCTCGGCATCGTCTCTTACTGGATGATCATGGCCGGCATCGTCGGCGCGTTACTCGCGGCGGTATTCGGCTTCATCGACTGGCTGGCGATTCCGTCGAACACGCGCGCCAAGCGCATCGGCGCGTTGCACGGCATCGGGAACGTCGGCGTGGTGCTGCTCTTCATCGGCAGCTGGCTGTTGCGCCGCGGCGATCCTGCGACGCCGGCGACGTCCGCGCTTGCGCTGTCGGCGATCGCGGTCTGCATCGCGCTGGTCACGGGATGGCTCGGTGGAGAGCTGGTCGACCGCCTGGCGATCGGTGTGGACGAAGGCGCGCATGTCAACGCGCCGAGCTCACTGAGTGGCCGTCCGGCCACGGAAAACGCAAAACCTTCTCCCCTCCGTTGAGGGGAGAAGGTGCGAGCGGGCGTCAGATGTTGCCGCGGCCTGAGTACGGATTGTTCTCGGACTGAGAATCATTCCGCTCGTTGCGGGAGACGCTGCCGCGATCCTGTGCGGCGAAGGAGCCGCGATCGCGCTCGGGACTGCGCTCGGTGTTGTTGTTGATCGGGCGATTGATGTCACCCGTCGACCGCGGCTCGAAGCCCGATCGTTCGGTGTTGATCTGCCGCTCGAAGGTCTGTTCATTCGGGGCGAGGTTCGTGTTGCCGGCCAGATTCGAACCGCCCTGGGCCGCCGCGCGTGCACGTGCGCCTCGGCTGTGCCCGCCTTCGCGTCCGATGTTGGACATGTGCTGGCGATCGCGGCTGACCGCCTCACCGCCTTTGCGACCGGCGACGCGCGCTTCATCCGAGGTGAACTCGTGCGCTGTGCCTTTTGCGTGTGCTGCGCGTCCGCCTTTGCTCGCAATCTCACGCTGCTTGGCCGCATCCATCGACGCAAAACCGCGCTTGCTGGTGTTTGCCATAGAGAGTCTCCTTTGGGGTTTGCTCTTGAGTACTGCGTGAACTGCTAACTTCGTTGCGTCAGGCCACGTCGAAATCGAGCACGAAATGTGCCGAATCGCACTGCCTGCCAGCAAGTGATTGGAGGGACTCGGGTTGGGGGATTACCCGCTACGGGACGTAGCGGCGTGCGGCGCCGGCCGCGTCGCTGCCGAGGCTGACAGCGGCCATGCGCTGGATGAGGCGGCGGCCGTCCGAATCGGTGCGCTCGTAGACGCGGCAGAGGCGGTCGATGCTCGGGACGGGCTCGCTTGCGCGGATGGTGAAACCGATCGGCGGCTGCTGCGGATCGGAGGTCGTCACCTTGCGCCAGATGCCGCGCAGCAGCTCGCAGCGGATGAACACGTTCTCCACCGGCTGCGGCTCGTCGGCATCGACCGGAGGCTCGCCGTGCGCGTCGGCTTTCTGCTCGTCGAGCGCGCGCGTGACGTGCCACGAGATCATCTGACGCAGCGCCGGCGCCGAGCCGTTCGGCGCTTCGACGATTCGGAGACCCGTATGGAACTCCGGATGGCCGGATCGCGCGAAGGCATGAAGGCGTGATCGCACGATCTCGCACCACGCTTCGATCGGACGTTCCTCCCAGCGAAACGTCAGCAGACAGGTTTCGCCGACGGGTAACGGCTCTTCGTGTGCGATGCGCGAGCCGCGCAGTGAGATGTCGAGGATGCGAACGGCGGTACGCCCGATGCGTCCCTGTAGAGGAGCGCGGGGCGTAATGCGACCGAGGTTACGACGGTCGTCGTCCAGGTAGTAGTCAACGCTACGCAAGTTGTTTGGACCCGCGCCCAATATGGAGACCCTTTGCTGTATATGCAACAACTAAAAACGGTATTTTTGTTGCGGAAACGGAATTCAGGACATACCTTTCTCGCCGGGTCCGAACCACACAAGGAGCTTTGCCGATGGTGCACGACGACGTGAGCGTCCGTGAGCAGGAGTTTGCCGTGCTGAACGAGGTGCGTCCGCTCGAGCCTGAGCTCAAGCGCGCGTTGTACTCGGCCTACGAGCTCGCTGCTGCTACGAAAGCAGCGCTCTACCTCGCTTCCTCTTATGTCAATGAGCGTTACGAGCTCGTGACGTCTTACGCCTTCAATCCCGCGGACCGCCGCGTCATCGACGGAAAGGACGCGCTGGTGCAGCGGCTCAGCACGGTGCACGGTCCGATCGTCGTCAACGCGATGAACGAAGACGAGCGGATCGCCGAGATCCTCTTCCGCCAGAACAACGAGCGCATCCTCGCCGTGCCGATCTTCGGCCGCGGCCGGCGCATGGTCGGCTTCATCGACCTGCGCGACAAAGCGGGACGGAAAAACTTCGATGCATCGGACGTCGTCGCCGCCGAGAAGATCGCGCGCGAAGTGATCAAGGTGCTGGCGACGAAAAATCTCTACGGCGTGGGACGCGTGCCGCTCGTCGACATGCCGGTGAAGCGGACGAAGAACAGCGGGTCGTGGAGCTCGCCGCGCATCCCGGTCGCGCGCAAGCCGGAAGGGGAGCGGCCGTCCGCGGCGACGCTGTCGGCGCGCGCGCTCGAGGTGATCAAGCGGGCGCACGAGCGGATGACGAAGCGCGACCTGGCCATCGACCGCCGGCGCCGCATCCTCACCGCCGAAGAATTCGAGCGCGTGCGCGTGCTGCTGCCCGCGGCGCTGTCGATCCCCGGCGTGGCCGCCGCGGTGATCACCAGCATGACGCACGACGAGATGCAGGCGGTGGTCGCGCACGGCGAGCTGACGCCCGCATCGATGAAGCTGATCCAGCTGAAGATCGGGCAGTGGGCGAAACGCGCACCGCGCGAGTCAGCGCAGAAGCCGCTGATCATGCCGTCGCGCAACTGCGGAACGATTCATCACGATCAGTTGCGCACGGTGGCCAGCTCGCAGCTCGCCTCGCGCGCGGTCGAGCGCCTCGTGCTGACGATCGCGTTCGAGATCACGCCTGACGACACGGCCCGCCAGCAGATCGAAAAGTTCGCTCAATACCTCGGCGAAGCAGTCGAGGCGATCATCGGCCGCACCGAGCTGCAGTCCGAGCGCCGCGCGATGGCGCATCTCCTCCTCGAGCCCGACTTCAACCGTTACGAGGGGCTGGCCGATCACTGCAAGCTCGTCTCCGACATCGCGCAGCGTTTCGCCGCCGTCGTCGGACTGCCGGCGCAGGACGCCGAGACCGTGCGCATCGCCGCGCTCGTGCACGACGTCGGCCTGCGACTGCTCGACTACAACGAGCTCACCGCAGCGAAGGAGTTGTCGGAAGACCAGAAGCGCGCCGTCACCGAGCACCCGCTCGTCGGTGCCGCGCTCGTCGAGCCAATCCTCGGATCGGAAGTCGCGCTCGCCGTGCTCCGCCATCACGAGCGTGTCGACGGCACCGGCTATCCGGGCCGCATCCCGAGCGATCGCATCCCGATGGCCGCCAAGATCATCGCCATCGCCGATGCCTGGGTGGCGATGACGTCGCCCTGGCCGTATGTGAATTGCGTTCCGCCGGGAGATGCCGTCACGCGTTTGCGCGATGGAGCCGGCACGCAGTTCGATGCGTCTCTTGTAGGGACTTTCCTCGCATCACGCACGGAAATCGTCGGTGAAGATGAGGAATCCTGAAGGAGGCTAGGCCAATCAACGCTGTCGGCCGTGCCGACCGGAGAGAGAGGGATTCGAACCCTCGGTAGAGCTTTAGGCCCTACGACGGTTTAGCAAACCGTTGGTTTCAGCCACTCACCCATCTCTCCACATGGCCTACGCAGAACGTCTGAAGAAGGTCGGATGGAAATCCGAAATTCCCCGGCATTCTATATCGCGGGCATCGGGGACTGCTGCAGCGTCGAGATCACGCGCGCGAACTCCAGCGGATCGACCGGCTTGCGGACGTACGCGTGGAACCCTGCATCGCGCAGACTCTTCTCCGCGTGCGGCTGTCCCATCGCCGTCAACGCCACCATGCGCACGTGATGCGCCGAGCCGTTGCGGCCGCGCAGGTAGTGCAGCAGCGCGAAGCCATCCTGATCCGGCATCGCGATGTCCGTCACCACGATGTGCGGCAACCGCGTGTCGATCATCGTGCACGCGTCGTTGACGCAGCTCGCCGACTCCACGTCGGCGCCGCAGCGGCGGAGCATCGCCGTGACCACGTCGCGCGTCGGCTCATCGTCATCGACCAGGAGGATCGAGACGCCGTGCAGATCGACGATCTCGTCTTTCGGCGCGGCGTGCACCTTCGTCGAGCGGTGCGCCGCGAGCGGAAGCGTCACCGTGAACGTCGCGCCGCGGCCGGGGCCTGCGCTTTCGGCGTGGACCGAGCCGCCGTGATGCTCCGCGAGGTACTTCACGATCGCGAGGCCGAGCCCCAGGCCGTTGTACACGCGCGTGCTCGCGCCGTCCGCCTGGCGGAACGCCTCGAACACATGCGGCAGAAACTCCGGCTTGATCCCGCGGCCTGCATCGCGGACCACGATGCGGACGTCGCCCGCCGCGCGCTCCACTGAAAGCGAGACGCGGCTGCCGGTGTCCGAGAACTTGATCGCGTTCGACAGCAGGTTCCAGACGATCTGCTGCAGACGTGTCGCGTCGCCGATCACCACCGCGCGCTCCGACGCTCCGGCCACGTCGAGCGTGATGTTCTTCGCGTCGGCCGCGAGCTTCGTCGTCTGCACCGCGTTGTAGATCACGGTGGAGAGATCGACCAGCTCGTTCTGCAGCGTCAGCTTGCCGGTGACGATCTTCGACAGGTCGAGCAGATCGTCGATGAGCGAGGCCTGAGCGCGCGCGCTCCGCTCGATCGTTTCCAGCGCGGTGCGCGTCGTCTCCGCGTCGAAGCCGCCGAGGAGCATCATGCGCGACCAGCCGAGGATCGCCGTGAGCGGCGTGCGCAGCTCGTGGGAGAGCGTGGCCAGGAACTCGTCCTTCGTCCGGTTCACCGACTGCGCCAGTTGATAGAGGCGCGCGTTTTCCAGTGCGATCGCGGCGCGCTGCGCCAGCTCCGTCGCCAGCGCGACGTCCACTTCGTCGTACGCGTTGCGATCGATTGCCGTGAACGTGATCGCGCCGAGGCAGCGGTCGCCGCTCATCATCGGAACGACCATCGTGTCGGCCGTCACCGCGAGCGACGGAGTCTCGCACTCCACGTCGACCGAGCAGCGGTCCGCCAGTCGCGGAACCGCGAGGCGCGGGATCTCGTGGAGGCGCGTTTCGTAGTCGAGCGTGCGGTTCAGCGCGGTCGTCGCCTCGAGCAGGAAGGCGTTGCCGTCCTCGAGGCGCTTGCGGTCGGTGATGTCGCGCGTGAAGCAACGCGTGTGGACGAGCTCGCCGTTCTCGAACAATGCGTTCGAGGTGATCGCGACGTGCTTGATCGAGCCGTTCTTCGCCACGAGGCGCGCTTCGTAGTCGTGGATTTCCTCGTTGCGTTTCAGACGGCTGAGGATGTCGTTGAGGACGTTGCGGTCGGCGTGGAACTCGCCGATGTGATGTCCGACGTATTCGGAGCGCGTGTAGCCGAGCAGCGTCAGCTCGGCGTCGTTCGCCCAGAGGATCCTGCCGTCCGGTCCGACCCAGTGCAGGCCAACCGGCGCGTTGTCGACGAAATCCTGCAGCTCCGCTTCGCTGCGCTGCTGCGCGACGAGCGCCGCGCGCAACGACGGCATCACCTGATCGTGCCGCCGGCAGATCGATTCGAAGCCGGCCGCCTCGCACTCGCCGAAGAAGCGGTCGAGCGAATACGCGCAGAGCAGCGAGAAGGGGATCTCCTTCTCGATGTCGTTCCAGAGGTCCTCGAGACGGAGAGCCGCCTCGGCGTTTCCGTCGCGCCAGAGCACGTCGACCATCTCGCCGTAGATGCGCAGCTTTGCATCGCCTCCGTTGAGCTGTTTTCGAAGTGCTCCGCCGATGTTGTCGTTGAAGCGGCGTGCATCCGGCATCGTGCCGAGCATGAAGGAGCTGAGCATCTGCTCGGCATCGAGCATCAGGAGGCGGTCGTCTTCGTAGACGATCCGTTTCGCGCGCAGCTTCGCGGCGAATTCGCGGCGATGCTCCTCGGTGGCGACGACGACGACGCGGTCGCCGGAGGCCAGCCCTTCGGCGATGAAGGCGGAGGCGAGCGAGTAAAGCGCTTCGTCAGTTTCGTAGAACTGTACGGTGTGGGTCATGTGGGATCACGCAAAGGTTCTGCGCGAAATTCAGCAAAAACCCTGCCTTTACTGATTTTGTGGTGATTTCGGCACTAGAGCCTTCCGCCGGTCCTGCACCTCGCGCGCTTTCTTGTAGTACCGGTCGGCGGCGCGCGGATTACTGCTGCGGCGATACGCGGTGGCGATCAGCGTGTAGGTCGCGGCGGCGCCCGCGAGGTCGTTCGCCTGTTCCTGAATCTCCGCCGCGGTGTCGAGATTGCGGATCGCGCCAACGAAATCACCCTTCTGCATCATCGCGTAACCCTGCTGCGCCAGCACCGCGCCGAGACGCACGTTGTCCTGCAGCTTCTGAAACAGCTCCGCCGCTTTCGCATACAGCGGAAGCGCGTCGTCGTTCCTGCCGAGATCGTGGTTGAATAGGCCGTACTGAAAGTAGGCCTCCGCGAGGGTGCGCTGCTCGCCGAGCTGCGAGTAGAGATTGATCTCGTTGTCGAACGCATCGATCGCCTCGTTGACGTCGCCGTGCTCGCGATAGGCCACGGCCAGTCCCGCCTGGGCCGCCGCTTCGTGCACGCGGTCGTTGAGCGCATGGAATCGAAAGGCCGCGTTCTCGAATGCGACCGCCGCGCTCTTGAAATCTTTCTGCGCGAGCAGACGCCTCGCCTGATCGAGCGCGGCGCGTGCTTTTTCAGTCTCTTCGTTGACGGCCGGCGTCGCGGTGGTGGTATCGGGAGGCGGCTCGACGACCGCGGCCTGCACCGGCGCGATCTTCGTCGTCGCGAGCTGCTGCTCGGCGTACGTCGCGGCGAGCTTTTCGGCGCTCTCCCGTTCGTCGCGGACCACGGCGTAGCGCCAGACGCCGATGCCGAAGATCACGACGCCGAGTGCGACCGTGGTGAGCCATGCGCCGAGGATGCGTGCGCGCCGTTTCGCCTCCAGCAGCTCGTAGGCGCGCGAGCGCTCGCGCTCCGCCTCCAGTTTCGCCTCGCGGTCGCGAAAGCGGTTCGACCAGCTCGTCACGGAATGCGAGAGGACGTCGTGATAGAGCTCGTACTGCGTCGTATCCGACGATTCGATGCGGCGCAGGAACCGTCGGTCGGGATCGGACAGCGTCTTCAGCAGTCCGGGAAGGTGCGTCACCAGATCGCCCGACCAGACGCGCAGGTCGCTTTCGAAGCAAGCGATCTTCTTCCCCGACGGCGTGGCCAGTCGATCGAAGAGGCGCGCGCAGAGCCGGCGCTCCGGCGCGGTCAGAGTCTCCATCACGCCGTCGACGTGATTCTTGACGATCGCCGCCGTCCCTCCGAGCGCGCTCAATTGCGCCACGCTCATGCCGGTCCGTTTCACGTGCGCGTCGTTCCAGAGCCGCGTCATCACGATCTGCAGGTACGGAGTGGCGACGCGGCGGATCGTCGTCTGGCTCCGTGTGGCGCTCTCGGCGATCTCGCCGCCGCCGGGCCAGCGCCGCGCATCGAGCTCGCTGAGGATCACCTCGGTGAGCTGCGGCTCGAACGGCATCGGCTTCTCGTTCCGCAGCTCCGCCCATTTCAAAAGAGGGAGCTCGATCGCGTTCTTCGCCGCCCCGCGATCGAGATGATCGATGCGGATGCAGTTCTGCAGGATCGTGGGGATCCGCCTCTGCAGGCGGCCGAGCGTGGCCAGTGAATCGTCGCGCATCGAGAAGACGACGTTCATGTCGACGCGCTGGTTGTTGACCACCAGCGCCAGCTCCGCGTCGAACGGCGAATTGGCGTCGGGGTTGTAGAGGAAGTACTCCTCGAACTGATCGAAGATGAGGATGAGCGTCGCTTCGCTCTTCGGCCTCGCCGCCGCCGCCGCGATCATCCGCTCCTGCAGCGTGTGGCGGAAGTTGACGTCGTGCCAGTCGCGGAAGATCACCGGGATGGCCGACCGCTCGCGCTCCAGGATCGGCATCACGCCGGCGAGCAGCACGGAGCTCTTGCCGACGCCGCTCGCGCCGAGGAACACGGTGATCGGCGCGGTGAGCGCGTTCGCCGCGAGGGCCGCCACTTCCTTCTCCCGGCCGACGAAGTAGTCGCCGTCTTCCGCGCGATACGGCTGCAGACCGCGGTACGGCTCGTTCACGGCCGCTTCGCCTCGACGCCCGCGACGAACGTGCTGACATCCATCTGATACAGCCCGACCTGGCGGCGGCGCCACAACTCCTCTTCGACCTCCGTCACCTCCCACTGGATGGCCCACGACATCCGGTCGGAACCGGAGCCGGCCGACTTCAGCGCGCGCGCCGGTTTCAGCGTCTCCAGCATCACGCGGAAGTTCCAGTCGCGCAGGCCGTACCCGAGGAAGAGGAAGTGGCAGTTGCGGCAATGGGCCATGAAATGCGCCGGCACCGCGGACGACGCCATCATCAGCGAGAGGAACGCCACGTAGTCCTCCTCGGTGATGACGAAGTTGTCCTCCGGCGTCGCGCGGCTCTGATCGAACTCCGGCCGCGCGCTGCCGTGCATCTTGTAGATGATCGACGCCTTCGCATCTTTCGGACTGAGGTTGAGCGTCGACGGCGAATGGCTCGAGGGCTCCGTCTGTCCCGGCTCCCACCACAGCACCTGGCCGGCGATGTCGAGCCGGTCGTTCGGATAGACCACCAGGTGAAACTCTTTCCCCGCCTCGCGGAACGCGTCCTCGATGAGCGAGTCGTAGTTCGTGGTGATGATGAGCATCGGCGTCGGGACCGACGCGAGGAAGCGATGCACCGCGCCGACGGCGAACTTGCGGCGGAAGACGTTGCTCAGACTCTCGCGCAGCGGCGCGCGGCCCGACGTCACCTCGTAGTACGACGCGACCTTCGGCAGGTCGTTGCTTTCCGACGTGAGTCCCGCCTGTTGTCCGAGCCAGCTGGTGAGCTGCGCGCCGGTCGGCGGCATCGTCGCCTGATCGTTCCATTCGCTTTCCGGCGTGCCGGTCAGCGAGGCCCCGGCGCCGAGAAACGGAACGACATGTCCCGCGACGATCTGGTCCCAGATCACCTTGTACGGTGGATCAGCCATCAGTAAGGAGGGACGTCAGGGGCCTGTTTCCCTACCGGCGATCAGGCAACGAGCCGGATCTGCCGTCGCTCCTCGTCCTCGTCGCCGGCGTGCGCGGCCGCCCAGCCGAACCCCGCGACGCAGGCCAGCGTCGCCGGAATCGCCGGGATGGAGAGGTTGAACTCCACCAGTCCGTGCAGCGTGAGGGAGAGCAACGCGCCGAACGCGGCGAGGAGCATCGTGCTCTCCTCGCGCCGCTGCTCGCGATGCCAGCGGCGGATCAGGATGACCATCAGCGCGATGAACGCGATCGCGCCGAGGGCGAAGCCGAGCAGCCCTCCGGTCACCAGCAGTTGCAGCGGATCGCTGTGCGCGAACTCGACGTAGAAGTTGAAGTCGCGCGGCTGCACGCGGCGGAACGCCTCGCGAAACGTGCCGAGGCCGGAGCCGAAGACCGGAAAGTTGCGCCACGCATCGATCGAGAGGCGCCAGAGCGAGAGGCGGAGATCGCTCGCCGGATCGCGCGGGTCGGAACCGAGGAAGCGGATGATCGGTTGCTGGCGGACGGTGAGGACCGTGAAGCCGATCGCCGCCGCGACGATCGCCGCTCCCGCGCCGGCGAAGCTCCAGCGCCGCTGATTGATGCGCGGATGCGCCGGCGCGATCGAGAGCAGGACGAACGTCACGAGCACAGCGACGATGATCCCGGCGCGCGACTGCGTGAGGCCGAGGCCCGCGGCGATCGTCCCCCACAGCACGACGCGCAGCGAGATGCGGATCAACACGTTCTCGAACCGGTGCGCCCGCTCCGTGACGCGGCGCGAGCCGTCGCGGTAGTGCAGCACCTCGCGCCAGAGCACGCCGAACGCGACGGCGAGCGCGATCTCGAGATAGCCGGCGAAGTGGTTCGGATTCACGAACGAGCCGTGCAGGCGGTCGCCTTCGCGGAACGCTGCGGCGATCACGATCTGCAGCAGCGCGCTGCCGAGGAGCACCGCGATGAACAGGCGGCGTCGCGTGCGCGAGCGAAGCAGCAGGATCGCGGAGACGAAGAGCGCGATATAGGCGAGCGTCAGGAGGATCGTGTCCCACGTCTCGCTCGGCGCGATCGAGATGCGCGGTGTCGGAGCGGGACGGCCGAACGCCTTCAACGTCGTTGCCGCATCGCGATAAATCCGCCCGCTGAGCCCGACACGCATCGGCGCTAGTTGGACGATTCCGAGAATGGTGATGCCGATCAGCGCGGCGATCGTCGTCTTCACGCCGGTCAATCGACGCAGTCGCGGATGGCCGAAAAAGGTAAGTGCGAAGGTGCCGAATGCAAACAGCTCGAGGGCCAGCGTTCCGCCTCGCGTAATGGCGCCGAACGGGATCGGAGCGACCGCGACATACGCCAATAACATCGCCAGCGCGCACAGTTCGAGCGGCGAGTCGGCGCGTATCTTGTTGAGCAGATTGGCGCTCGGCAAGGGCGGTGTCGAATTGTGGTCGATTTGACTATCGTACTCCTTAGGCCTAGTGTTTCCTTCCTATGTCGCGGGGTTTGGCTCTCTCTCTCGCCTTCCTCGTCGGCCTGCAGTTGCAGTCGATGTCTGCCGCGCCGACGATCACCCATACGCCCTTGGCCTGCCTGTCGGCCGAGACGCACGCAAAGATCACGGCGCACGTCGAGGGCCAGCCGTCCTCCGTCCGCGTCTACTTCCACGCCATCGGCCAGACGAGCTGCGGCGAGTACTACGTCGAGATGCGCCGCAACGACAAAGACCCGACGCTCTACACCGCGATGATGCCGATCCCGACGCCCGACGCCGACGTCGTGATGTACCAGATCCGGGCAAAGACGAACGGCGGCAACGAGACCGCGATCGCGCCGGTCGCCGCGACGGTGCGGAAGGAATGCACCCTCCCCGCGCTCGCCGGCGCCGATGTTCAGGCCGCGCAGTCGATCGTCCTCGGATTGACGCAGCCGTCGCAGAAGCCGATCCCGTGCAGGTTCCGCTGCAACGGAATCACGAACTACGTCACAGCGGCGGGCGAGATGAAACCGAACGAAGAATGCCGGCTGCTGCTCGCGTCGCTGGTCGGCAAGGGGTCGACGCTGCCGTGGTACCGGACGCCGGCCGCGGAAGTCGCCGCGGGCGCGTTCGCCGGCGCGGGACTGGGCGTCGTGCTCGACAACGGCAGAAATCATCGACCGCCGTCGCCCGCACGTCCATAATTAACGATTGAAGCATATGGCTGGCTTGCAACAGGGTGGAGGGGTGTCGTCGCTTTTTCGCGATGACGAACGGACGATCGGTCCCGCCGAGGCGTGGGCGATCATCGTCAAGGGGCGGAAGCTCATCTTCTTCTCCCTCGTCGCGGGCCTCCTGACCGCGATCCTCATCTCGCTCTTCGCCGAACCGAAATACCGCGCGACCGTCGTCCTCAACGTCGAGCGCGACACCGGACGCTTTTTCGAGGTCGGCTCCGAGTCGCAGTCGTACACCTTCTACGATCCGCAATTCTTCGCCACGCAGACGCGGCTGATGCGCAGCCGCGAGGTGGCGGAGCGCGTGATCACGCGGCTGAACCTCCTCGGCAATCCCGAGGTCGCGGCACCGCGCAGCGGCTTCTTCCGGCTCTTCGGCGGCGCCGTCGGCACGACCACCGGCGACCTGGCCAAAGCGGCGGGACGGATTCAGGCGTCCGAGACCGCGTCGCCGGTGCCGGGCACGAACCTCGTCGAGCTCGCGTACATCGGCCGCAATCCGAAGATCACCGCCGACGTCGCGAACGCGCTCGCCGAGTCGTACATCGACTGGAGCCTCGAATCGAAGTTCCAGGTCGTCGGACAGGCGTCGAAGTTCCTCGGCACGCAGATCGAGCAGCTGAAGTCGGACGTCGATCTGAAAGAGCAGGAGCTGCACAACTACGGCCTGTCGAAGGACATCATCTCGGTCGATCCGAAGACGAACGTCACGCTGCAGAAGCTCGAGGCGCTCAATCGCGACTACGCCACCGCCGTCTCCGACCGTGTGACGAAAGAAGCGCACTACTACGAGGTGCAGGGCGCGCCGAACGACGCGCTGGCGCAGGACGCGAACGACGCCACCGCCCTCGGCCTCAAGGGCGAGCTGTCGAGATTGCAGCGCACGTACAACGAGAAGCTGCAGGTCTACAAACCGGAATGGCCGGCGATGCAGCAGCTGCGGATTCAGATCGAGGAGACGCAGCGCGTCGTCAACAAAGCGGTGCACGATGCCGCGGTGCGCGTGCGCGACGAAGCGCGCCGCGACTTCCTCACCGCGCAGCGCCGCGAGCAGGCGCTGCAGAACGAGCTGACCACGCAGAAGCAGGAGGCGATGCAGCTCAACAGCAACGCCGTCGAGTTCAACAACCTGCGCAATGAAGTCGAAACGAAGCGCAACCTGCTCGACACCCTGCAGAAACGCCAGGCGGAGACCGAGGTCACGGCGCGGCTGCGCGGACAACGCGTGTCGAACATCCGCGTCGTCGATCGCGCGCTCGTCCCCGGCTCGCCGATCAGTCCCTCGTATCCGAAAAACACCTGGGCCGGGCTGTTCTACGGCCTGATCATCGGCATCGGCCTGGCGATCTTCCGCGACTTCCTCGACCGCAGCCTCCGCACCGTCGAAGACGTCGAACGTCACCTCGGTCTCCCCGCGCTCGGCGTCATCCCGGCCGTCGGCACCGTCCTCGGATCGCATCGCTGGTACGGCTACGGCGGGCGCTCGAAGAAAAAGCAGAAGGACGCCGATCCCGACGAGGCGAAGATCGAGCTGTTGCCGCACATGCATCAGCGCTCTGCGGTGGCGGAGGCGTATCGCGCCGCGCGCGCGGCACTGCTGTTGTCGCAGGCAGGCGGCGTCCGCTCGATCGTCATCACGTCGTGCCTGCCGGAAGAAGGAAAGACATCGACGGCACTCAACCTGGCGATCGTCCTCGCGCAACTCGACAAGCGCGTGCTGCTGATCGATGCCGACCTGCACAAGCCGCGCGTGCACGATGCCCTGCGTCTGACCAATCGCGCCGGACTCGTTTCGATCCTCGTCGAGAACGTCTCGCCGACGCGCGTCATCCAGCCGACGCAGATCCCCGGCGTCTCGGTCGTGACCTCAGGACCGCCGTCACCCAATCCGTCCGGACTGCTGTCGTCGGAGTCGATGCGCACGCTGCTGCAGTTCGCGGAGATGAACTTCGATTACGTGCTGCTCGACAGTCCGCCGCTCGATTCGGTGGCCGATGCAATGCTCATCGGCGCGCAGACCGACGGCGTGGTGCTCTGCGTCGAGGGAGGCAGCACGCCGCGCGATCGCGTCCGCCGCATCTGCAACCGCCTCCGCGCCGGCAACGTCACGATCCTCGGCGTGTTGATCAACAAGTTCCACGAGCAGGTGTTCGGCTACGGCTCGGGCAAGGCGTACCGCTACTACCGCGCGGGATACGGATACGGCGAAGAAAAAAGCGCCTGATGATCGACATCCACTTCCACTGCCTCCCCGGGATCGACGACGGTCCCGCGACGTGGGATGACGCGGTCGCGCTCTGCCGCGCGGCGGCGGAGGAAGGGACCGAAACGATCGTCGCGACGCCGCACGTGATGCGCGATCCGTGGATCAACGAAGACCGCGCGGAGCGCGATCGACTGCTCGTGCGGCTCAACGCCCTCCTCGGCGGCGAGCCGGCGATCGTGCCGGGCTGCGAGTACTTCTTCGCGGCGGAGGTGCTCGAGCTGTGGGAGCGCGGGAGCGAAGGTCCGCTGGTCGGACTCAATCGCGGCTCGGCGCTGCTCATCGAGTTTCCGGCGTACGCGGTGCCGACGAACGCGGAGTTCATCTTTCACGAGCTGGCGGTGATGAACGTGCAGGTCGTGATCGCGCATCCGGAGCGCAACGGCGAGCTGGCGCGCAACCCCGACCGGCTCGCGTCGCTCGTGGCGAAAGGCGCGCTGACGCAGATCACCGCCGGCTCGCTCCTCGGCGAATTCGGACGCGGACCGCTCGCCGCCGCCGAAGAGTTTCACTCGCGCGGACTGGTGCACATCATCGCCTCCGACGCGCATTCGCTGAAGCGCCGCCCGCCGCGCATGGGCGCCGCGCGGCGCTGGGTGGAGAAGCATTGGGGACGCGCCGCGGAGATCGCGATGTTCGAGACGAACGTCGAAGCAGTCACGCGCGTGGGAGTCGCAGCGCGATGAAGCGTATCCTCGCGGTCGTCGCAATCGCGCTGGCGATCGCGTCGATCGTGAGGTACCGCGACGACCGCCGCGCGCGCGCCTCGGCCGAACAATTCGTGCGCGACTTCGACGTCGCAGAACGGCGTCCGGAGATCGCGTCGACGCTGCCGCTCGTTCCCGCCGCCGATCTCGGCGCGAATGTCGTCGCCGACGTCGCGCTGAGCGATGCCTTCGGCACCGTGCATCTCGCCGACGTCACGCCCGAGCTGCGCGAGAAATGGTTGCGCGCCGTCGAACGACTCGGCAGCGAGCTCGAGGCCGCGCGCGACATCACGCTCGACGCGCTCGCCGAACGTCCCGGCTGGCCGCGTCACTGGACGACGCTCGGCGAGGTCGTCTACGCGTCGCAGCGCCGCTCGTTCGGCGCGAACGACGCGCGACTCTGGCAGACGCCGCTGCGCCTCGGCATCGAATCGTTTCCCGGCGACGACAGCGCGACGACGTTCGCCTCGACCGCCTATCTCGAAAGCTGGCCGGAACTGACCGATGCGGCGCGTGCGCACGCGATGAGCGGCTTCCGCCGCGCGCTGCTCGATCCGGCGTTCGCGTCGCGCGGTTTTCCGCTGCTCATCGCGGCGATCGGTCCCGACGAAGCGATCGCCATGTTGCCGCCGGTGGCCGACACGCTGCGCCCTGCATTCGAATCGTTCGCGCGCGACGGCGAGGTCGCGAATGCCGCGGCGATTTATCGGCGGTGGGAAGAAGCGGAGTGGACGTCGCGCATCAGCGATCTGCGCGAGCTCGAGGAGCGCGCGCGTCTGAACGACGTCGAGAAACAGCGCGGCCTCGCGCAGTCGTGGCTGGCGCGTCATCGTCCGACCGATTTCGATTCGCCGGCTGGACGCGAGCAGGTGCTGCGCGTGCTGCAGCTCGCGGTGAACGATCGCGTCGGCACGTGGCAGGGCGACGTGCGCGGTCCGGCGATCCGCTTCCTGCTCAATCGTCGAATGACGCCCGGCGAGCCGGGACGCCGCGGCATCGAGACCGCGCCGGGCGGCGCGATCGTCGCGACGGTCGTGGCATCAATGACCGGCGTTCCCGATCCGATCCGCGCCCGTGCTCGACTCCTCGGCGGCGACGTCGAAGGCGCCCGCGCGATCTTCGATCGTTCCGACAGCGCCGGCTCGTTCGAGTGGACGCCGTTCCTGCTCGATCTCGCCGAGTACCGCTTGTCGCAGGGCGCCGCCGACGGCGTACACAACGCACTCGACGGCCTCTCTCCCGCGACGCGCGACGAGTGCGATGTCCTCGCGGTGCGCCGCAAGCTCGCGCAACTCGAGGGCGCAACGTCGACCGCTTCGCCGAGTCCGCAGACCTTGCCCGCCACCGCGTGGAGCACGAGCGGCGCGTTGTCGCTCTGCATCGAAGAAGGCGCGTCGCGCGAGCTGATCACCACCGTCGATGTGCAGCAGCCGGCGCTCGTGTCGTGGGGCTGGAACGACGGACGCCACGGCGTCTTCTATCTGCAACCGGGCCGCACCGCCGTGCGCGTCTCGACCATCGGACGCGCGGGCCGCCAGACGTTTTTCATCCGCACGCTCGCCGGCGGACCGATCACCCTCGGCGCAACCACGCTGTAGACTAGCTCGCGGTTCCCATGTCACGACGAGTTGTGCGCTCGGTCCTTCTCGCGACCCTGCTCATGCCGCGCATTGCCGCCGCGGGTGAGCTCGAGGACCTTCTGCGCGTGCTCGCCGAGGAGACCGACCTCGCCACGCGGACGAAGATGAACCGCGACTACGTGCCGGGCATGATCACGGTGCTGGAGGGCGACACGCTCGAAGCGCTCGGCTGCCGCAACGTGCTCGACGCCCTCTCGCTCGTACCCGGCATGCAGGCCTTTCGCGAGCTCTCCGGCGCGCCGAATCTGAGCATCCGCGGCATCGCCTTCCCGTTCAACGCGGGCAACACGAAAGTGCTGATCAACTCCGTCGCCATCAGCCGCGAGGATGCCGGCATCAACTCCGCCGCGCTGCTCACGCCGATCGAGCAGGTCGAGCGCATCGAGATCGTGCGCGGGCCGAGCTCGAGCCTGCACGGCGCGTTCGCGTTCGCCGGTCTGATCAACGTCGTGACGCGCGACCGCGGCGGCCGCGTGTTCGCCACCGCGACGAACGGCGGTGGCGTGGCGGGCGGCTACTACGCCTCCGACATCGGCAACTGGCAGCTCGCGCTGAACAGCGCGCCGTACACCGGTGAAGAAGGCGAAGGTCCGGTCGGACTCGATCCGCATGCGCACGGCTCGACGTCGGTGCTGCGTCTGTCGCATGAAGGCTTCTCCATTACCGCGCAACATCTCCGGCGAAATCAGGAGATCACCGGCCAGCAGGCGCTTGAGCGCTCGACCGGCATCGAGGCGCGGCAGCGTTTCGCGATCTCACCCGCGGTCAGCGGCGAAGCGCGCGTCGATCTCCTCGATGACGAATTCCGGTCGGCGTCCGTCGGTCAGCGATTCAAGGGGAGCGTGTTCGAAGCGGCGACGACGCTGCAGTGGAAGGCGTCGCGCCGGCACAACGTCCTCGCCGACCTGTCGTTCGCGCGCTCGCACATCGACCGCGCGCAGCTCACGCTCGTGCCGTTGCTGCGGACCGACATCCGCGACATCAATCGCGACTTCTCTGCCCTCACGCTGCAGGATCAGATCGAGCTCGGCAGCCGCCTCACGCTCACGCTCGGACTGCGCGGCGATCACTACGAGGACGTCGGTGATCGCATCACGCCGCGCGCGGGCGTCGTCTACCGCGCGAGCGACAACCACATCTTCAAGGCGCAGTACGCCGAGGGATTCCGGCCGCCGACGTTCTGGGAGCTCTACGCGCCGGGCCATCTCGACACGAACCTCGGATTCGAATCGATGCGCACGACGGAGCTCGGCTACGTTTATCGCCGTACCGATCTCGTCGCGCGGCTCACGCTCTTCCGCTCGAAGATCGACGACATGCTCTTCCTCGTTCTGCCGCCGCCCACCCTCCCGACGTATTTCGCGAACAATACGAGCGCGCGGATGCACGGTGCCGAGGGCGAGGTCGAGTGGCAGAAGAGCGAGCGGCTGCGGTTGATCGCGAATGTGTCGCATGTAAGCACCGAGGACGGCCGCATCACCAGCAGCCCGAGTGGCGACAGCGCCGCCGCGGCCGACTGGCTGGCCAATCTCGCCGCGATCCTCCGGCCGTCGCCGCGCACGATCGTCGGCGCGCGACTGCTGCATGTCGGCGAGCGGCACACCATCACCGGCACGACCGACGGCTACGACTCGCTCGACGTCACCACGTCGCTGGCGGTCACACCGGAGTGGACGGTGCGCGCGGGAGTGCACAACCTGCTCGACGACGACGTCACGTACCTGCTGGCGTATCCGAACGCGACGGCGATCGTGAACTTCGCATCCCGTACGGGTTTTGTGACGATTTCGCGCAGGTTCTGACGCTTAGAATCGCGTCGATGCACGCGCTGCTCCTGATGTTGCTCCTCGCCGCGGACCTGGCCGAGGTGCGCACGGCGGGCGATGTGCTGCACGCGTTCCGCAAGCCGTCGCAGGTGCGCGTCGTGAGCGTCTGGGCGACGTGGTGCGCGCCGTGCGTCGCGGAGATCGGCGACGTGCAGGTCATCGCCGACCAGTTTCGCGACAAGCGGGTCGAGGTCATCGGCGTCTCGCTCGACGACATGATCCCGGGCGAGCGCGCGGCGACGAAGACGAAGGTCGCGCAGTTCCTGACGCAGAAGAAGGTTCGCTTCCGCAATGTCTACTACACCGGCGCGGCGAACGAGCTGGCGGACGATTTCCGCTTCGACGGCTCGATCCCGATCACGCTGGTCTTCGATGAGAACGGCCACGAGCTGTTGCGCAACGAAGGTGTGCTCGACAGGAAGTGGTTCACCACGCAGCTCGAAACTTTGCTCGCCAGACGGAGGACTACGAAATGAAACGGATCGCGCTCGCCGCAATGCTGCTGCTCATCGCCACCGCCGCCTTTGCCGCGGAGATCGAAGTCGGCGCGAAGGCGCCCGGATTCACGCTCACGAACGCCACGGACGGCAAGAGCGTCAGCTTCAAGCCGGGCGACGGCAAGCTGTCGGTCGTCGTCTTCACCTGCAACCAATGCCCGTACGCCAAGGCCTTCGAGCAGCGCATCATCGATCTCGGGCGCCAATACGCGGGTCGCGGTGTGGCCTTCTACGCGATCGATCCGAACGACGACGCGCAGTACCCGGTCGAATCGGCCGCGGAGATGAAGAGCCGCGCCACCTCGCGCAATTACCCGTTCCCGTATCTCAAGGACGGCAACAGCGCGACTGCCCGCGCGTACGGCGCGCGCGTCACGCCGCACATCTTCGTCGTCGACGGCACCGGCACCGTCCGCTATCGCGGCTACGTCGATGATTCCGCGAAGAGCGAGGAGCGGAAGCACGAAGGCCTCCGCGCCGCGCTCGATTCACTGCTGGAAGGAAGAGACGTGGCGACGACCGCGACGAAGGCGTTCGGGTGCACGATCAAGTTCAAGTCGTAAGCGCGGCGCGCGTGGAATGAGGGTCGCCGCGGGGTGTTCTATCTCGTGGCACCCCAATCTTGAAACCACTCCTTTCCTTCTCCCTTCTCTTCACAATCGCAGCGTCGGTAATTGCCGATACGCCGTGCCGGCGGAGTTTCCGTTTCGCCGACGTCGTCGTCACCGGTGTGATCACCTCCGCGGTCTACGGTGACTTCGATGAAGACGGACGCGCGGACATCGCGGTGATGCTGGGCAACGTGCGCATCGTGGCGCTCAATCGTGGCGGACACCTCTTCGAGCCACTTCCGCGCCAGGCGCTCCTCTTTTCGGGACTGACGGCTCCGCTCGTTGCCGCGACCGACGTCAATCGAGACGGACATCTCGATCTCGTCTACCGCATCTACAACACGATCTCCGTTGCGCTCGGCGACGGACACGGTGCTTTCGGCGCGCTGAGCAAAACGGTTCTGCAGAACAACTCCGACACGACATGGCGGCTGGTGGATTTCAATCACGACGGTCTGCTCGATTTCGTCGGTCTCTATCGGACGGCCGTTACGTTCGAGCAGTCGCGTGGTGACGGCACCTTCAGCGTTGTCGCAACCGACTCCATCGGCGGCGGAAACGTGCAGTCCGAGGTGACGCTGACGGGAGATTTCGACGGCGATGGCCAGTTCGATGCGCTTCGCGTCGCGACCGATATCGGCGTACTCAGCACCGTCGAACGTTTCGATTGGAACGACGGCACGTTTCACTTCACGCGCTCGGACGAACAGGTCGCGCTGCCGTTGTCGGTGCAGCCGATCGACATCGACGGCGACGGCGCGGAAGAGCTGGTGGCGATCGACAAGGGCTCGCTCGTCATCGGCCGCGCGAAGAATCGGCGGTTGACCGTGCAATCGTTTGCCGTCGCCCCGCCGGGTGCGAGCATCGGTATCACCGACCCGGTCATGGCCGATACCGACGGCGACGGGATCAACGATCTCGTGTTCAATGGCGGCAACGAGATCGGCATCGTTCGCCGGACCGCGAACGGGTTCGACCCCGCGGTGTTTTACGGAATACCCGGCGCGACCGGGCTGCAGGCGCTCGATCTCGACGGCGACGGCCGCGCCGATTTCGCGCCTTCGCGCGGGACGAGCGGTTTGCCTGTTTTGTTCGATGGAAATGCGAGCCGCGTCTATCCGCTGGCGTTCCGATCACGCGGCTTCGATTACGCCGACGTCGACGGCGACGGAAAACGCGACCTGATCGGCACGGCCGATTCCGGCAATTTCAGCGTGCAGGTGCTTTACGGCGACGGCACGGGCTCGTTTCCACGGGCCGGCCAGCCGTTCGTGATCGCCGATTCGAAGTACCAGGACGGCCGCTCGTTCACAGCCGATTACGACGGCGACGGCCGAGCGGATCTGGCCATCGCGCCGGTGCGTGCAGGAGCGAAACCGATGCTGTCATTCGGAAGCGCCGCGGGATTCGACGCGCCGTCCGTGACGATCGATGCGGACGAGTTGATCGGACGTGTGGAGCTCGGCGCTTCGCAGGCGCCCGGCTTGATCGTGCGCATCGGCGACGATATCGCGTTGATCACGGTGTCGTCCGGCAGGCAGTTGAGCGTGAAGACCATCTACCACCGTCCCGCCGGCGCAGCCGTTGTCGTGGTGCGGACCGTGCCTGGAGCGCCCGCGCAACTCGGCGTGCTGGCGGGCACGGGGCTTCGAATCGTCACACGCGCCGGCGACGTCTGGAACGAGAGCACGTTGACGTCGACGTCCGCCTTTTCCGTTTCGTCGGTCACGTCGGCCGATCTCGATCACGACGGCCGCACCGACTATCTGGTGGTCGACACCTCCACCCTTCGCGCCTATTTCGCGACGGGCGATCAAACGTTCGAGACCAGCTTTCCGGGCCCCACCACCGGGTCGCCCGACACCATCACCGCCGCAGACCTCGATCACGACGGCCTGCTCGATCTGCTGATCACGTCGAGGAAAAACGTGGAGAATCCAGGTAACGCGCAGATCCTGCGAAACGCAGGCGGGCGCACCTTTGAGACGTATTCGATGGCGGCGACAATGGAGCCCTACCGCAACGGAGTCGTGGTCGATGATCTCGATGGCGATGGCTGGACCGACGTCGTCATTCCGACCATTGGTGGCGCGGAAGTGCTGACCAACACGTGCATCGGTCCGCGGCTCGACGTCGTGGCTTCGCCCGCGGTCGCATCACCGGGCGGACACGTGAATTTCATCGTGCACGCGCGATCGACGGATGCATTCTCGGTCGGCTCGATCTTCATCGATGAAGGCGGAAAGACTCTCGAGGTGCTGCAGCCGAATCCGGCGTACGGCCTGGCGACGATCGCGTGGACCTCTCCATCGCTGACCGCTGGAGCTCATACCTACACGATCCGCTACGTCGATCAGTACGGCGGGACGTCGGAGAAAAACGTTACCGTGGTTGCCGGAACGCCCCGCAGACGCGCGGCGCGGTAGCGCCGCTGGCGGAGGAGGTGGGATTCGAACCCACGGTACCGTTTCCGGTACGGCGGTTTTCAAGACCGCTGCCTTAAACCACTCGACCACTCCTCCGGGAGTGTGGACAACAGGGGGCTAGGGCAGAAGATTCACGTCGAGCGTGATCTTCAGCTTCAGCCGGCGGTGATGGCGCAGCTCGTCGACGGAGAGGTTCAGCGGGATGCTGACCTCCTTCACCAGGCCGTCGTTCGAGCGGCGCTCGGGGGCGGGCGGGGCGGCGACCGCGGACGGCGCGTTGTCGAGCGCCGGGAGTGAATCGAGGATGCCGGGCGGGAGGGGGATCTCGATCGACGTCATCGGCACGTCCGTCACCTGCATCGATGCCGGTCCGGGCGTGCTGAAGTAATCCGTCACGTCCTCGAACGGGCTGTTCTGCGACGCGCTTGTCGCGGCGGTCGTCGTTGCGGAGCCGACCAGCTCCGTTTCCACCAGCGGGATCGACTCGTCGTCGGACGAATCGTCGACGAAAAACGATGGAGTGGTCGATGGCGCGGCGGCGGCAGCGGCGCGCGGTGCGGGGGCTGCCGGAGCGGGGGCAGGAGCTGCTGCTGCGGGCGGCTCATCCTCGTCCCACAGCGAATCGCTGGCGGGACGTTCGGCCGAGACCGGGTTGAGGATCTGGATCTGGAGGTCGACCGGCTCGGAGCCTTCGAGACCGTACTTCTTCACCAGGTGCGTGAGGACGAGCTGGGTGATCCCCTTCAGTGCCTCTTCCACGCCGATGCCGGTGGTCGCCACCGACTCGAAGTACGGCACGTGCTGCTTGTTGATCGCGTCGTCCATCTCCTTCACCGGCATCGCGTTCGGGAGATCGCGTTTGTTGTACTGGAGGACGAGCGGGATCTCGCGGATGCGGACCCCCTGGCGCTTGAGGTTGTCCTCGAGGTTCTGCAGCGACTCCTGGTTCGCGTCGAGTGCGAAGTCCTGCGAGTCGGCGACGAAGACGATGCCGTCGGCGCCCTTCAGCACCAGCTGGCGCGTCGAGTTGTAGTAGACCTGCCCCGGCACCGTGTAGAGCTGGAGCTTCGTGCGCATGCCGCGGATCTTGCCGAGGTCGAGGGGGAGGAAATCGAAGAAAAGAGTGCGGTCGGTTTTCGTCGCCAGCGAGAGCATCTTGCTCTTGTTGTTCGACGGCAACGAGTCGTAGATGAACTGCAGATTCGTCGTCTTGCCGCAGAGGCCGGGACCGTAATAAACGATCTTGGCGGTGATCTCTTTCGTCGCGTAGTTGAAGAGGACCATGGTGGGTGCACCCGAGTCTGTTGAGGGTAATCTGCGGTTTGGACGGTGTCAAACCAACGCGGTGCTATGATCGCCGCTCGGTTCTTTCTCAAGTCAACCCGAATGGTGTAGGGAAGCCGGTGTGATGCCGGCGCGGCCCCCGCCACTGTAACCGGATACGACTCGGCGCTACGGCGATGCGCCCCCACTGCGGCAACGCGGGAAGGGAGCCCGAGAAGGATGACCCGGAAGCCAGGAGACCGACCACTTCGGGCGCTTCAAATCCCATGAACCGCTTCGGAGGGAAGTGTCATGAAGTCGATCCTCGCGTTTTTCCTCGTTTTCACCTCATTTTCAGCATTCGCCCAGACCAATCAGACCGTCTCGGATGAGATCGTCGTCACCGCCTCCGCCATCCCGGAGACGGTCGAGTCGACTCCCGCGACCGTCACCGTCATCACGCAGAAGGAGATCGAGCAGCATGCCGCGCGCGATCTCGCCGACGTGCTGCGCGAGGTGCCGGGCCTGACCATCAGCCGCACCGGCTCGCCCGGCAAGGCGACGTCGCTCTTCACGCGCGGCGCGAACTCCACGCACACGCTCGTCCTCTGGAACGGCATCGAGATCAACAACCCCTACTTCGCCGGATACGACTGGGGACGCTTCTCCACCGCCGGCGTGCAGCAGGTGGAAGTCGTGCGCGGGCCGTACTCTGCGTTGTACGGCTCGGATGCCGTCGCCGGCGTGGTCAACGTGTTGACCAATCCGGTCAAGAGCGGCGTGCGGGGCGACTTCGAGCTCGGCGGCCATGGACTGCGTAACGCCATGGCGGGCGCCGATTACGTGACGCAGTCGACGCTGTTCAGCGCGTCGTACGAGCATCGCAACGACGACGGCTTCGAGCCGAACGACGACTTCGCGCAGAACACCGCGAACCTCTTCTGGAAGTGGACCGCGTCGAACCACTTCTCGATCGGCGTTGCCGGCCGCCGCACCTCCTACGACCTCGGCATCCCGACCAACCTGAACTTCGACGGCACGGAGCTCGTCCCGTCGCCGAACCGCCGCCAGGAAGGAACCGAGCGCCAGATTGCGGTGCCGATCGCGCAGAGCATCGGCCGCTTCTCGTACGAGATCGCGCTGTCGGAGAGCCGTCGCAACGACGACTTCACCGATCCCGATGATCCGTACGGCTACGTCAACGGCACGACCGATTCGACCACGCGCCGCGCGCGACTGACGACACGCACGTCGACCGCGATCGGCACCATCGTCGCGGGAGGCGAGTACGAGCGCGCGACGGTGACCGACGTGACGACCTTCGGTCCGAACCTCGATCACGACCGCCGGCGCGACAAGTCGTTCTTCATCGAAGACCGCCTCGAGCACGAGCTCGGCACCGGCTCCCGCCTCGAGCTGAGCCTCGGCGCGCGCCGCGACGACTTCGACGAATTCGGCAGCGAGACCTCGCCGCGCGCCGCGTTCGCGTGGATCGCCGGCAGCAACAAGGTGCACGCGGCCTACGGCCAGTCGTTCCGCGCGCCGTCGATCGGCGAGCTCTTCTTCCCCTTCTCCGGCAACGCGTCGCTGCAGCCGGAGCATGGCAAGAGCACGGAGATCGGCTACGACCGCGCGCTCGGCGACAAGGGACTGTTCTCGATCACGCTCTTCCACGCGCGTTATCGCGACCTCATCGTCTTCGACAACGTCACGTACACCTTCGCCAACATCGGACGGGCGCGGACGCAGGGGGCGGAGATCTCGCTGACGCGCAACGTCGGCCAGAGCTACTACTCGACCATGAACTACACGTACCTCGACACGAAGCAGGACGACACCGGCGAGGAGCTGCTGCGCCGGCCGAAGCATTCGGGCTCGATCTTCATCGGGCGCCGCGCCGGCAAGACCGACACGAACATCGCGCTCGTGCACACCGGCTCGCGGCTCGACGTCCTGCCGGTCGCGCCGTTCACCCATGTGAGTGACAAGGCGCACACCACCGTCGACGTGAACGTGCAGATGCACGGCGACCGCTACACGCCGTACATCAAGCTGGAGAACGCGACGAACGAGCGGTACGAGGAAGTGCGCGGCTATCGCTCGCCGGGACGGCGGTTCATCTTCGGGCTGCGCGTCGGCGTGTAAATCATTTCGCCAGTCGCTCCAGGATGCGCCAGACGTCGGCGTGCGATTCGAAGAAATGCGAGGCGTCCTCACCGATCGAATGCAGTCCCGCGGCGATGAGGTGCTTCTGAAAATCGGTCAGCCTGGCGTCGGCGATTTTCAACGGATTGAACGCCGGTGGTTTTCGCGGCGTCAGCGCCGGCAGATCGGTGCGCGGACTGGTGCAGGTGAGCAGTGAGCCGAGGTTGTTCGCCACCTGGTCGCGCGCGAGGAGATGCGTGCCGCTCGGGAGGAACGTGGCGCAGATGGTGTTGATGATCGAGGTGTGATCGAAGACGGTGTTGCTGACCGTCCCTTTTGGGATCCACGGTGACATCACCACCGCGGGCACGCGCACGCCGTAGCGGTCGAACGTGAAACCGCTGTAGCCGGGCTGTCCTTGTGCGATCACGACGTCATCGGGACGCACCGCCGTCGATGGCTGCGGCGCGTAGTGATCGTACGTGCCGCCATGCTCGTCGAACGTGACGATGAAGAGCGTCTCGTTCCAGAGATCGGTCGCCGCGAGCGCGTTGAAAACGTCGGCGATCAGCTCTTCGCCGTACAGCACGTTGGACGCGCCGTCGAGCGTGTCGACGGTCTGCGGATGCTCGTCGTTCTCCGGCCCGATGAACGGGAGGCTGAAGAAATTCGGCTCGATGAAGGTGTACGAAGGGAACGGATACTTCTCCGGATCGCTCTGATAGTTCTTCAGGTCCGTGTAGAAATCCGACATCGGATAGAAGCGGCGCTGCGACGAATCGGGGCCGTACGGCTTCATCTGCAACTGGCACGTGTAGGCATTGCAGAGAAACGAGAGGCTGCCGTAGTAGACGCGCCACGAGCCGGGGCTGTTCGCCTCCATCAGATTGAAGATCGTCGGCGTGTCGTTCTTCCAGATGTCCCAGACGTGCTCGCCGATCTGATTGTCAACGTAGCCGGACGCCGTGCCGGCGTGTACGAACGAGCGGTTCGTGAATGTCTGCGACGGCACCGACGCGTACCAGTGGTCGCAGACCGAATACCAATAGGCGAGCTCGGAGATCACCGGCACGTCGGAGGGCTGGAAGCAATTCATGATGTTCGGGGTCTGCGTCGGGTTCGCGACTTTCGCCGCGGTCGCGTAGTCCGCGAGGAACCCGAGCATCGTCGGCTCCGGGGCGGGCGGATTGCCGAACAGCTGATCGGTGACGTGCTGATAGACCTCGTTCGGATCGGGATTCGGCTGCGTCATGTCGGTGCCGTGACGCGGCTGAATGGCGTAGGTCTTACCGTCGTACGTCCAGACATTCGCCGGCGGCAGCGGATCGAGTCCTTCGAACGACTGATTCCGCGGCGGCGGATTCTTCGAGTCGTACAGCCATCCGAGCACGTTGTCGAATGACCGGTTCTCGAACATCAGAACGACGATGTGCTTGATGTTCTCTAAGCCGTTTGCCATGCGGACAGTGTAGTGATGTCCGCCACCGCACGTGCCACCTGCCGCTCGCGCTTCTCGATCTTCTTCGCGCGTCCGATCACATCCTCGATCAGCGCCCACGTCACGTTCGACGGCTGGTAGCGATCGGGCGATGACTCGGCGACGTGGCGTCCGAGTGCGCCGAGGGCCGTGTGATACGGCAGCGGTCTCGTGTCGCCATGGCGCGCGAGCTCGTCGATGTAGCGCGCGGTGAGCAGTCCCACCGCGGCCGACTCGACGTAGCCTTCGACGCCGGTGATCTGTCCGGCGAAGAAGATGCGGTCGTCCTTCTTCGTCTGAAACGTGTTGCGCAGATGACGCGGCCCGTTGATGAACGTGTTGCGGTGCATCGATCCGAAGCGGGCGAACTGCGCGTTCTCCAGGCCGGGGATCATGCGGATCACCTGCTGCTGCGCGCCGACCTTCATCTTCGTCTGGAAGCCGACGAGGTTGAAGTACTCGTCGGAGAGATCTTCCTTGCGCAGCTGGACGACGGCATGCGGACGCTCGCCCGTGACCGGGTGCTCGAGGCCGACCGGCTTCATCGGACCGAAGCGCAGCGTGTCGATGCCGCGGCTCGCGATCTCTTCGACCGGCAGGCAGCCCTCGAAGTGGACGGCGTGCTCGAAATCGTGCAGCGGATACAGCTCGGCGGCGAGCAGCGCGGCGACGAACGCGTCGTATTCAGCGTGGGTCATCGGCGCGTTGAGGTAGTCGGTGCCGGAGCCTTTGCCGTAGCGCGATTTCCAGTAGAGCTTCGAGTAGTCGAGCGAATCGGCGGCCACGATCGGCGCGATCGCGTCGTAGAAATAGAGGCCGTCGCGCCCGAGAAATTCGTCGATGGCGTGGAAGAGCGGCTGCGAGGTGAGCGGGCCGGTGGCGACGACGAGGAAGTCGTATGTGGCACGGACACTCTTGTCTGTGCCGGACAGACAGGAGTGTCTGTCCCACAGATCGAGCGACTCGACCTCTTCGCGTCGCAGCGTGATGCTCGGCTCGTTCGCGATCGCCCCGGTCACCGCTTCGGCGAAGCGCTCGCGATCGACGGCGAACGCATCGCCCGCCGGCACGCGCGCTTCTTCGCCGCAGCGCATCACGAGCGACTGCATCAGAGTCATCTCGTGCTTGAGCAGGCCGACGGCGTTCGTGACGTTCGACGAGCGGAAGGAGTTGGAGCAGACCAGCTCCGCGAGGTTGCCGCCCTGGTGCGCGGCCGTCGATCTCGCCGGACGCATCTCGAACAGATCGACGGAGTGGCCGCGGCGTGCGAGCGAGAACGCGCATTCCGAGCCGGCCAGCCCGGCGCCGATGATCTTGATGCGGGACATGGGGGTCAGTTCGACGGTTCGTTCATGTCGAACGAATGCTGCTCGTTGCGGATCTCGCCGAACTTCTGCTCGAAGATCGAGATGTTCGCCGCCAGCGCCTCGAGGAGCTGCTTGGCGTGCAGCGGCGTCATGACCACGCGGCTGTAGACCTTCACCTCGGTCTGCCCCGGCATGATGCGTCCGAGGTCGATCACGAATTCGCTCGGCGAATGGATGATGTGCGCGAAGTTGACGTAGTGGCCCTGTGCGGTCTGTTCGTCGATGGAGATGCGGAGTGTCTGCTGCGGTGGCTGCTGTTCCATTGCGCTACCAGACACGAGGCCCCAGGTGCCTATTCCCCTAATGAATTGAGTACAGGCAGGCGTCGATTGCCTTCGTCGTTGCCGCGATCACCGCGCCGCGCATGCGCAGCTCGCTCTTCATCTGCACGATCGATTCGAGACGCCTGTCGGCATCCGATGCGAGTGCATCCGCCTTGTCGCTGTGTCCGCGCATCTCGTTGTCGATGGCGTCGAACGTCATGTCGAGCGTGACGTCCATCGATTCGCCCGCCGTCCGTTCGATCGCCTCGACCGGCGCGCCGCCGTGGTAGTAGCGCGTCGCTTCCATCATGACGTTGGCCAGGCGGTCGTACGCGTTGCGCGACGGCTGGTCGGCGAACACTTTGTCGAGCGCGCGGTTGCGACCCATCGCGGTGATCGACGACTCGATGGCCATGAGGTCCTCGCCGTTGCGCACGCGTGTCGGGATTGCCGCTCGGGCCTCGTTGAGCCGCGCGCGGATGTAGGCGCGGCCGAGCTGCAGGCTCGCGTCGTCGGTCAGCCGTTGCTCCAGCTCGTCGGCGCTGCCGTTGAGATTTTCCTGTTGAAAGCGGCGATCGATGACCGGCAGTTGCGTGGACGTCATCGCCATGCGCTCGGCGCGCGTCGTCGGCAGGTTCGCCGCGGGAGCTGCGTCCTCGCGATTGATCACGCGCAGACCGATCGCGCCGACGGCGATGATGAAGATCACGAGCGGCGCGACCGGCGCGTACCGCCACATCGACTCGGGCAATGCGTTGCGATGTCCCTTGCGGCTCAGTTCATCGATCAGGCGGCTGTTGTCGCGCTGCGGCTGCACCGAATGCGCGGCGCGCGCGAACATCGACGCGAATTCGAAGTTCCGGTTCCCGTACTCGAGGTTCGCCAGGCCGCGCAGCATCTGCGCGCTCGTCACCACGTTCTGCTCGCCGCCGCCGAGATTCGCGCGCACCGCGGCGATCGTCAGTGCCGGTCCGCGCAGCGACCACCAGCCGCCGAGGAGCGTGATCGCGGCCGCCTTCACCGACTCGATGGCGCGGCAGCGCGCGCACCAGATGCCGGCGTTCGCGCTCTGATTCGCGGTGACGAGCACGGAAACGACGACGGGATGAGAGGAGCAGCGGAGCGACGCGTCGTACACGCCGCAGCTTTGACAGGAGACTGCCGAGAGGTCGTCGATGTTCATGGGATGCCGCAGATTATGCCAGCATCCCGTTGTAATCGACGATCGCGCCGGCGGCCGCGCCGAGCGCATCGCAGTCGCCGTTCGCGAGGAACGCCGCGGCAACGTCGTGCACGGTCTTCAGCGCTGCACGCGCCAGCCACGCCGCCGCGCTGAGGCGGCGGACGCCGAGCCGCTGCAGCTCCGCGGCGCTCGGCACGCCGGAACGGGCCATGATGTTGAGCGGCAGCGCGATCTCTTTCGCCAGCGTCGCGATCGACGCAGCGTCGGCGACTCCCGGGACGAAGATGCCGTCCGCGCCTGCATCGGCGTAGCGTCGCGCGCGAGCGATCGATTCCGTCAGCGCGTTCTCCTGCTTCTTCAGGTACATGTCGGCGCGCGCGTTGATGAAGATCGGACCGGCACTCCGCGCCGCTTCGATCTTCGCGCAGAGCAGATCGGGCGATTCGCCGCGATCCTCGAGGTTGATCCCCGCGACGCCGAGGTCGAGCAGCGCGCGCACGGTCTCGCCGACCGTATGCGGATCGTCGCTGTAGCCCGATTCGATGTCCGCCGTCACCGGCACATTCACCACGCGGACGATGTCGCGCAATGTGGCCAGGAGCAGCGGCACCGGCAGCGCGTTGCCGTCGGCATAACCGTGCGACCACGCCACCGCCGCGCTGCTCGTCGCGATCGCCTTCGCGCCCGCCTCGGCGACAACGCGCGCGGTGATCGCGTCCCAGGCATTCGGAAGGATGAGGATGTCGGGGCCGGCGTGAAGATCCTTGAAGGTCATGTACCCGACATTCTCTCGGAAACCTGGACGGCCATCGCCGTCGTGCTCAGCAACGACCAGTTTTTCCCAGAGGTTTTCGGAAGGTCGATCGAGGCGCGGACCGTGCCGAACGCGATCTGCGCATGGTGCATGACCATCACCGGCTCATAGCCGAGCCGCTCTCCGTCGACGAACGTGCCGTTCGTGCTGCCGAGATCCGTGATCGAGCATGAACCGTCATGGATCGTGATCAGAGTGTGGCGCCGGGAGATCGTGCGGGTGATGAGCACGACACCACAGTCCTCGGCACGTCCGACGATGTTCTCCCCTTCGCTTAGTGGATAACTTCGTCCCTCGCAGTACAGCGTCCCGGCCACGAGATCCACGGCGCCGTCGGATGCGACCGCGCCGCAGAACGCATAGCCGAAGCCATGAATGGTGCGGATGTACTGCGATGCGCGAGCGTCATCGCCGAGGGCGCGCCGAACTTCATTGACGAGGCTGGCCAGGTTGGTCTCACAGACGAACGTCGACGGCCAGAGCACGTCGTAGAGCTCTTCCCGCGACAATGCGCGCGGCCGCGCCGCGAGCAGCGCGTGGAGCAACTGCTGCGCCTTCAGCGAGAGATGCCGCTTCACGCCGCCGCGCATCAACAGACGCGATCCACAATCAAATACGAACTCACTGAATCGGAACGTGGCCGCCTGGTCATCGGCCGGCTGGAAACTGGCATTCATGGACCCTCCACTGGAATTCGAGTCTTGAATCACCAGCATCGGCCCTGCGTTGCCCTCAAATGTGGGGAAGGTGTGGGGAAATTATGGATGGAAGGAAAGTCCTACAGGTGGACCCCCATGATGATCGACTCGTGCAACTCCCCCAGCTTGCCGTCGTCGAACTTGTTCCCCTGACTCGCGGCGATGAACACGTATTGATCGCCCGCGACGACGCCGATCGTCGGCTCGTCCATCAGCGGGTGGTTCATCTCCACGATCTCCCAGCGGTCGGCGCGGAGGCCGGCGGGGGCGAGGTGGAGGCGGACGACGCGGTTCGGCTCGACGCCGTTCTGCACGGCGTACAGCCAGCCGTTCGCGTACGCGAGGCCGTCGATGCCGTACGCCGGGAAGTCGGGCGGTAGCGCGAGGTGCGTGACGTCGCGCGTGTCGCGATCGACGACGGCAACGCCGCCGCCGTAATCGGCGACGTAGAGCAGACGGCCGTGAATGGTCTGGCCTTGCGATGAACGGATCGCGCCGCGCGGAACGAAGAGCTGCAGCTCGTTCGCGTCGGGCGGCAGCGTCAGCACGGCGCCCTGCGAATCGGAAACGTAGAGCGTGCCGTCGCTCGCCAGCGTGAGGTCGTCGAGCGCGTTCGCGCCGGCGGGTGGCGTGAGGCGTTTCACGACGCCGCCGGTGTCGAGGTCGAAGGCCCAGACGGCGGTCTCCTTCTCCTCCGCTTTGTCGACCTTGCCGCCGCGGATGATCGCGCGGCTGCTGGCCCAGAGGAGGCGCCGCTTCGCATCGACGGCGAGTCCGTTCGCGCCCCAGAAGCCGTCGGCCGGTTTGACGAAATCGGAGACGCGGCCGCGCGCGTCGATGCGGACGATCTTGCGCGGCCTGTTCGCGCTGACGAAGAAGCTCTTCGTCTTCGCGTCATACGCGATCGCCTCGGTCAGCAGATCTTTGGGAAGGCGGAACCGGATCGACGCATGCGAGATGTGCCGGTGCCGCAACGCGTCGACGTCGCGCTCCAGCGCGTGAAAGTCTTCGCGGGAGCGAAGGGCATCGAAGTCGTGATCGGAGAGATCGTCGGCCACGCTCATCGCCGCGATGCGCCGCAGCTCCGCCATCGCGTCGTCGCCGCGTCCGTTCAGCGCCAGCGCGGCGGCGTAGTTGTGGGCGACGGCCGGATGGCGCGGCAGAAGACGCACGAGCGTTTCCATCGAGCCGAGGAAGGCGGCGAAGTCTTTCTTGTCGTAGGCGGCCCTCGCGGCCTGCCACAACTGCGGCGGCGTCTGGGCGGCGGCGGAGAGGGCGAGAAAGAGGACGGTAATGGAAGCTTTTCGCAGCAGAAATCTCAAGGACGCCCCGCCTCACATCATGATAGAATTCATTAAACAATCACTCAGATTCATTAATTCGGTTTGGGCGTGACGACTGTCTCTCACGCCAGGCCGATGACGAAGCATCGGTCGCAGACGACGAGGAGTCTTAATGCGTAACGCCGGACTCGTACTGATTGTCCTCCTGCTGACAGCGGCGGTCCCCGCGATGGGGCAAAGAGTTCCCGATCCGCCACCGAGCAAAAACCCCCACGCCTGGGCCGACGCGGACAAGCAGTACCCCTCGGCCAAGGTCTGCGGCGAGTGCCACCCCAACCAGTACAAACAGTGGAGCATCTCGTCGCACGCCTACGCGGCGCTCTCGCCGATGTTCAACAAGTTCGAGCAGCGGATCAACGACATCTCGCGCGGAACGGTCAACTACTTCTGCGTTCGGTGTCACGCCAGCGTCGGCACCGCGCTCGGTGAAGAGCGCGCCATCGCCTGGTGGGATCGCGCTCCCGCCGCGCGCGAAGGGATCACCTGCGTCACGTGTCATCGCGTCGGCGAGGCGTACGGCAAGGTCAACGCCGCGCGCCGCATCACGCCCGGCACGATCCACGAGCCGGTATTCGGTCCCTTCGACAGCCTCGGCGGCCTGAAGGCGATCAGCGAAGCGCAGAAGAACGGGATCCTCGTCACCGCCGACGAACCGGACAAGACGGCCGAGGGCGAGAAGAAGTGGATCCGGATGCACCAGACCGCGATCCAGTCGGAAATCATCAAGAAGTCCGAGTTCTGCGTCGCCTGCCACCAGGTCGCCGTCTATCCGGGCATCAAGCTCGAGACGGTCTGGGAAGAGTACCGGGCGTCCCCCGCGGCGAAGCAGGGGATCACCTGCCAGCGCTGCCACATGAGCAAGGACCCGGGCCACGACGTCGGCTTCGACATCGGCTGGGTGGCCGAGGTCAATGGCAAGCATTTCAACGAGCAGCGCGAGCGGACCGACCACACCTTCGTCGGACCCGGCTATCCGATCAGCCATCCCGGCCTCTTCCCCTTCCGCCGCGACGAATCTCCGTTCACGCCGCAGCAGTGGCTGACGTTCGACTACCGCGCGAAGTGGGGAAGCGACGAGTTCGAAAGCAACGTGCCGGCGTCGACGACGTTCCCGGCCGAGTGGCAGAACGCGGCCGACCGCAGGAAGGCGTGGGCCATCGTTCAGGAAAACTTCCTCGCCTGGAAGGACCGCGAGCGGCAGCGCTACAAGCTGATGGAAGGCGCGTCGCGACTCGACGGTCCGTTCTTCGACAAGCCTCCCGAGGCGGGGAAGGACTTCTCGTTCACGTACAAGCTCTCGAATCTCAATCCGGGTCACAACCTGCCGTCAGGCTCGCTCGGAGCGCAGCCGGAGTTGTGGCTCAACGTCGTGCTGGTCGATCCCGATGGAAAGAGAGTCTGGGAATCGGGCTACGTCGACAGTCACGGTGATCTCGCCGATCTGCAGTCGGTCGAAGTCGGCGATCAGACGCTTCCGCACGACAACCAGCTCTTCAGCATGCAGAGCAAGTTCCTGACGACGAACCTCAAGGGAACCGATCGCGAGATGTATCTGCCGATCAATCTCGACTTCGATCAGGACCCGTTCATCCGCCCCGGCGGCGCGCCGACGTCGATCCTCAATCACCCCCCCAACGCGCGTCTGGAGAAGCGGAGCATTCCGCCCCTCGGCAGCCGCGTCGCGCACTACAAAGTCCCCGGGAAACTGCTGAAGCCCGGCACCTACCGGCTCGGCGCGCGTCTGCGCGGGAGGACGGAGCCGATCTACTTCATGGAGTTCGTCTTTGCCACGACGGAGATGAAGCGGACCGAGAACGAATGGGTCACCGACACCCATGCCTACGCCGTCGCGATCGACGTCCACTGAGAGGAGGGCGAACATGAGATTGATCAAGGCACTGCTGCTTCTCCTCCTCGTCGTGCCGTGCGCCTTCGCCGAGGAAGAGAAGAAGAGTGACGATCCGTGCGCGCCGAAGCCGCTCGAGGCCAGCACGGGCACGCATGAGATGTCGGAGCACGCCAGGCTCCTGCCGGGCGCTCCCGATCCGAACTGGTTCAAAGCCGATCCCTGCTACCAGCAGCCGTACGACGCCGACGCCGAGCTCGATATCTACCGCGGCAAGAGCATGATCGACAGGCCGCGGCCGCCGGTCGAGATCGGCATGCGGCTTTACGACCGCGGCGCGTACACGCCGCGTCCCACCTGGCTCGGCCAGAAGAATCCGATCGGCTGGCACTTCCTCTCGTACGGCGACCTGCGCGTCGCCGGCGCCTACAACGACAACGGCGTCGCCGCCGCCAACGGCAAGACCGAGCAGACGTCGGTCGCCGCGCGCCTGAACCTCGACATGGACATGCAGTTCACGGCGACGGAGCGGATCCACGCGTTCACGCGGCCGATCGACAAGAACGGCTCGTTCACGCGCTACCTGATCCGCGGCGGCACGGAGCACACGGCGATCGATCACTTCGACTTCAACCTCGACACGCTGTTCTTCGAGGGCGACGCCGGCGCGATGCGCCAGGGATTCACCGGCAAGACCAACTCGATCGATCTGCCGTTCGCCATCGGCCGCGTTCCGATCACCACGCAGAACGGCGTCTGGATCGAGGACGCGATCGACGGCGGCGCGTTCAGCATCACGGCGAAGAACAGTCCGAAGTACGACATCAGCAACACGGACCTCATGTTCTTCGTCGGCCTCAACAAGGTGACGACGGCCGCCGATCCGGGCGACAAGGCGCGAGTCTTCGGCCTGGCCGGCTTCGCCGACCTGCTGCGCGGATACCTCGAGTACGGCTACGGCTATCTCGACGCTGACGTCGACGGCCACAGCTACCACAACGTCACGGCCGCGTTCTCCAAGCGGTACCGCGGCCGCGTGGCGAACAGCGTCCGCGTGATCGGCAACATCGGTCAGAAGGGAGTGGGCGGCGTGAGGACGGCGGACGGCGCGCTGCTGCTGGTGGAGAACTCGCTCGTTCCGCGCCGGCACTTCGGCTACGACGTCTCGGCTTTCAATCCGCTGAACTTCGTCCCGTACTTCAACTTCTTCGCCGGCTTCAAGAGCCCGCAGTCGCTGGCGCGCGGCGGCGATTCGGGCGGCGTGCTGCGGAACACCGGCCTGGCGTTCGAGTCCGACGGCCTGACCGGCTACCCGACGCTCGACGCGACGGCGAAGGACTCCTTCGGCGGCGCGGGCGGGGTGGAGTACCTGTTCCAGCTCGATCGTCAGATCGTCTTCGAAGTGGCGACGGTCCAGCGCAGAGGGCACAGCACGCTCGGGACCGAGCACTCGGTCAGCGCCCGCTATCAGCACCCGTTCACGAAGGTCTGGATCCTCCGCCTCGACGCGATGAAAGGATGGCGGCAGGGGCGGAATGACGTCTTCGGCGTACGAGTGGAGTTCCGTCGCAAATTCTGAGGGAGGTTCCGGATGGCCAAATTTCAGCTTCACGTCAACGGCAGATGGCACACGGTCGACATCGACGGCAACATGCCTCTGCTCTGGGCCCTGCGCGACGTTCTGGGACTCAAGGGGACGAAGTTCGGCTGCGGCGTCGCGCAGTGCGGTGCCTGCACCGTGCACCTCGACGGGCGCGCGGTGCGCTCCTGCTCCGTCGACGTCGGCGTCGCCGCGCTCTCCGAGATCACCACGATCGAGGGCCTGTCGTACGACGGCAGCCACCCCTGCCAGAAGGCGTGGGTGGAGCTCGGCGTCCCGCAGTGCGGCTTCTGCCAGCCGGGCCAGATCATGTCCGCCGCCGCGCTCCTCGCGGCGAATCCTCACCCTGACGACACGCAGATCGACGACGCGATGCGCGGCAACATCTGCCGCTGCGGCACCTATCCGCGCATCCGCGAGGCGATCCACAAGGCGGCCGGAGAGACGACGTCATGAGCATTTACAGAGTGACTCGCAGGGATTTCCTCCGCAGCGCCGGCATCGGCGCCGGCGCGGTGGTGTTCGGCTTCCAGCTGTTGCCCGACGAGCTTCAGGCCGCGGATCTCAGCAAGCTCCAGCAGCTCCTGCACAACCACGTCGTCCTGAATCCATACGTGGCCATCAAGCCGCACGACGGCACGATCGTGATCGTCACTCACCGCCCGGAGATGGGCCAGGGTATCCGCTCGAGTCTTGCGGCGGTTCTGGCCGACGAGCTCGAGGCGGACTGGAGCCGGGTCAAGCTGCAGATGGCGGACGGGGACGCCGTCGCGTTCGCGGTCGAATCGCCCTACAAGGTCGCGGCTGATCTCAACCTGCAGTTCCCCTACGAAAAACTTCCGTCCAAGAAGCCGCAGTACCTGATTCCACCCGAGGCATCGCAGTTCGCCGACAGCTCGCGAAGCATGGCCGCGTACTTCCAGACGATACGGCTCATCGGCGCCGGCATCCGGCTCGTCTTCGAGCAGGCCGCGGCGAAGGTCCTCGGCGTCGACGCGAAGGACTGCCATGCGCGGCAGCACAAGATCTACCACGAGCCGAGCGGCCGCTCCGTCGACTTCGGCAGCAAGCTGCTGTTGGTGCACGCCGGCAAGGTACCGGTGCCGACATTCGGCCAGGTCGTGGCGGCGCTCAAGAAGCCGGCCGACTGGCGCTTCATCGGCAAGAAGATGCCGTTCGTCGATGCGCCGAACATGGTCACTGGCAAGGCTGTCTACGGCGCCGACATCGATCTGCCCGGGATGCTGACGGCGATGATCGAGCGCTGCCCGGTGGCCAACGGTCAGCTCGAAAGTTTCGATGCGAGCGCGGCACTCAAGGTGCCGGGCGTGCGAAAGGTCGTGGCCGTTCTCCCTCCGAGCGTTGCGCCAGGCGGTGTGGGTCGCGCCTTCGTACCGCACGCCGGCGTCGCCGTCATCGCGGACAACACGTGGGCCGCTTTGCAGGGGCGCAGGGCCCTTAGGCCGCACATAAAATGGAATTACGGTCCGCACCGGTCCTTCGAATCGACGGCCTACCGCAAAACGCTCGAAGCCTCGACCGCGGCGGAAGGGAAGACGGTGCGCAAGAAGGGCGACGTCGACGGCGCCTTCGCCACGGCCACGAAGGTCGTCGAGGCGGGCTACTACGTCCCGCTCCTCGCCCAGGCGCCGATGGAGCCGCCGATGGCCATCGCCCTGCTCAAGGGCGACAAACTCGAGGTCTGGGCACCGACGCAGAATCCTGATTTCGCGCAGCAGATCGCGGGCTTTCTGGCCTTTGGAATCGACGAGTCGAAATGGCTCGACGAGGAGATCATCGCGAGGATGCGTAAGGCCGTGACGCTGCACATGCCGTTGCTGGGCGGCGGCTTCGGACGCAAGTCGAAGCCTGACTACATCGGCGAGGCTGCACTGCTCGCAGCGCAGAATCCCGGCGTCCCGATCCGCGTGCAGTGGACGCGCGAGGACGACATCCAGTTCAGCTACTACAACGCCGTCAGCAGCCAGTACCTGAAGGCGGCGCTCGACGGCAACGGACGTCCGACGGCGCTCCTCCAGCGCAGCGCGCTCACCTCGTTTTTCGGGACGCTCTATTCTCCCGACAAGGCAAAACTGCGTGCCGAGACGTACGACGGCGGCGTCAACGATTACGCCTCCGGAATCGAGCGCGCGCAGGGTCTGGAGGACATGCCGTACGACATCGCGAACATTCGCATCGAGAACTGCAAGGCGGAGAACCACATCCGCGTCGGCTGGATGCGATCGGTCGCCAACATCTACCACGCGTTCGGCATCTGCTCCTTCGCCGACGAGCTGGCGCGCGAGGCGGGACGCGATTCGAAGGAGTACCTCATCGATCTGATCGGCAAGGGGCGCGACCTGAGCCGCGTCATGCAAGCCGAGGGCGTCAAGCAATACCGCAACAACGAGCTGCCGCTCGAGGCCCTCAATCTGCCGGACGAGCAGGGACATCTGATGGAGATCGTCAGCGCGTTTCCGCCGCACACGCAGCGGCTGCGCGCCGTGGTCGAGCGCGCGGCGAAAGAGTTCGGGTGGGACGACAAGGTCAGGCAGTTCAAAGGAGTGAAGGGGCGCGGCTTTGGCATCGCCGCTCACCGGAGCTTCCTGAGCTACGTGGCGATCATCGCCGACGTCTCGCTCAACGATCAGAACGAGCTCACGATCAACGAGATCTGCGGCGTGATCGACTGCGGTCTCGCCGTCAATCCCGATCGCGTCCGCGCACAGATGGAGGGAGGCATCAACTACGGTCTCAGTTACTCCCTCCTTGGCGAGATCACGGTCAAGGACGGCGCCGTCGTGCAGCACAACTTCGACGACTATCCGGTGCTCCGCATTCACCAGACGCCGAAGAAAATCTCCGTGCACATCATGGAGAGCGACCAGCCGCCGAGCGGCGTCGGCGAGCCTCCGACTCCGGCGGTCGCGCCTGCACTGGCCAATGCGATCTGCGCCGCCGGCGGACCTCGCATCCGCGAGATGCCGTTCAACCGGAAGGTCGTGGTGGTGTGAGCCGGAGCCGCAGACGTTTCCTGCGCGATGCGTGCGTGGGGATGGGAGTCCTCGCGACCGGTTGTTCGCTTCACGGCTCGCGACCCGTCACCGGCATGCAGGCCTTCGGTGCCGACGACAAGCACGTCGTCGCCGGCTCGCGGTTCAGCGTCGTGCGCGACGCCATCTTCGCCAATCCCTATCAGAAGGTCTGGGGCGCGGCGGGGAACGCACCGCTCGAGCGCTTTCCGGTCACGTACGCGCCGCTCGTGCGAGGCATGATGCCGGGCGGCGAGCCGTGGCAGTTCCTCGCGGCCGCGCGGCGCGTGCTCGCATCCGACACCGACCTGCGCTGGGGCCCGGACGGCAAGGGCTACCAGCGGATGCTCCACGCCAACGGCATCTGCATGACCGGCCTCTGGGAGATCACCGCCGACACGCCGTACACCGGCTACTTCCGCAAGGGGAGCCGCGGCCTGATCATCTCGCGCTACTCCACCTGTTGCAGCGAGACGCGCCGCGGCAACATGCGATCGCTGTCGATGATCGGCCGCATCTACCCGACCACCGATCCGAATCATGCCGAGCCGCTGCCGACCGCGAGCTTCATCACGCAGGAAGACATCGGCGGCGAGATGACGGCGAACATCAACGACGCGAAGCTGCGCAACGCGCCGAACACCACGGTTAGCCGGCGCGGCAGCGGCATGCCGATCCTCCTGCTGTCAGGCCTCGTCTTCAACAGGGCCGAGAAACGGCCGACCATCCGGCAGGTCTACCAGATCGCGGAGCTCGGAAAGCAGGCCGGCGAGCCGACGCGCGCGCCGGAGTTCATGCAGCTGACCGTCGCGCCGGGCCAGCCGGTCATCCCCGGCGCGGACCTCGATTTCCGCGACGAGATCATGGCCCACATCTACGACCCGGGCGATCCGGCGCCGAAGCGGAAGCTCGTCTTCGACATCGAGACCTCCGACACCGGCACGACGCACGGCCTCCCGGTCAAAGAACGCCGCGACATCAAGGACTGGAAGAAGATCGGCACGATGACCTTCGACGCCGCGGTGGTTTCGTACAACGGCGATCACGTCTTCCACGTGAACCATCCGGCATGGCGCGAGGACCGGAACAATCCTCTGACCGTGGTGAAGTCGAAGGTGTGAAGCGTCAGGCGCGCTGTACGTCTTCGACGATCACGTCCGCCGCCTTCTCGCTGATCATGTAGATCGGCGTGACGATGAAGAGGCCGGGGATGCGGGGGAACACCGAGGCATCGACGACGCGCAGGCCTTTCGTACCGATCACGCGGAAGCGGCTGTCGACCACCGCGTTGCGATCGTCGGGCCGGCCCATCGGGCAGCTGCATGAGGCGTGATGTCCCCACGCGTTGTCGCGGACCCAGGTGGGGAGGTCCTCGTCTTTGTACTTCGGGCCGGGGATCGCTTCGTGCGCCACTTCGCTGTTCAGGCGGTTCATGCCGCGGACGAACTTCACCGCCTCGACGACCGCCGCGAGGTCTTCGCCGCTCGCGTCGTTTCCTTCTTCGAAATAGTGGAAGTCGACCTCGGGCGTGTCGCGCGGGTTCTTGCTCTTCAGCCTGACCGTGCCGGCGGTGTTGTTCGTGTGCGCTTTGAGGATGGCCCACGTGAGCATGTTGTCCTTTTCCACGATGGGGCGCGCATAGCCGGGGTAGTAGCCGTGAAAGTTGCCCGGCAGGGCGAAGATGAAGAGATCGGGATCGGGCTTCTTGCATTCCGATTTCAGGAACACCGCGGCCATCGTGCCGTTCGAGGTGTAGAGACCATTGCCGCCGCGCCAGTCGACGAAACAGCGGTCGCCCTGATAGCCGGTTTGAGGAACATCGAACGTCGCGCCCTTCAACATCGAGAACGGCTGCTTCATCTCCGCGACGATGCCGACCTCGTAGCGGTCCTGCAGATTGGTGCCGACGCCGGGACGATCGACGAGGCACTTCACGCCGATCTTCGGATCCTCGAGGTGCTCCTTCGGCCCGATGCCGGAGAGCATCAGGAGCTGCGGCGTATTGAACGCGCCGCCCGCGAGGATCACCTCGCGCGTGCAGGCGTAGATCTTCTTTTCGATCTCCGGCGCGCCGGTGGTGAGCGGTGAGGCGCGATAGAGGTTCTTCCCTTCCCAGCACTCCACCGCCACCGCGCGCTTGTCGTCATCGAGGATCACGCGCGTGGCGAGGGTGTCCATGCGGATGGTGAGGAACTGGGGGAAATCTTTCTTCGTGTCGCGGATGAACTCGCGCGCCCCGTTTCTCTTTCCGCGATCGGTGGCCAGCGGAACGGCGGTGGTCAGTCCTTCCTGCGCCGCGCGGACGCGGCGATCGTTCGGGTCCCACATGATGCCGCGCCGGATCCGGCGCCAGATGTGGCGCAGCCCTAGGCGGCGGGTCGTGGCGCGCATGAGGGAGAGGACCGTTCGTATCGCGTCTTTGTCGCCTTTCGCGATGCTCGCAGCGACGCGGCTCGTGCGGAGCCAGCCTGAAAACCCATGGCCGGACGGATTGTCGGCGCCGGGTGCCGGCGGCGTTTCGTAGAGACATTTCTCGACGCGCTGGAAGTACTGCCACATGTTCGACGGCTGCCACGACGCGTCGCCGGTGAGCTCGGCGATGTGCTTCCAGTCGTTGTCGTGCGGGACGATGGTGATCATCGCGTTGTGCGCGGTGCAGCCGCCGAGCGTGCCGGCGCGGGGATAGAGGATCCCTTTGCCCTCGACGTACTTCTCTTTGTCGCGCTCTTCGTTGTGCTTGTAGTGATGGACGAAGAAATCCCACGCCATCTCCTTTTCCTCGGTGGAGATGGCGTGGAAGCAGGGGACCTGAGAGCTGACGAGCTCGGGGTCTGAGCCGGCCTCGATCAGCAGGACGCGATATCCCTTGCGGGCGAGGTTCGCCGCGAGGGGGCCGCCGCCGGCCCCGGAGCCGACGACGACGTATTCGTATGTCTCATCCGCTTGTTCGATCGCGTTCTCCTCAGAACGTCTTCAGCAGCTCGATCAGCGCCCGCTTGTCCTCGAGCGGCAGAGTGGTGCCGAAATCGTGTCCCTTGTCCTCGTAGAAGTCGGGGCATTTGTTCAGGGCCAGGAACTTCGGGACGAGCTCCGTCTTCATCAGGGATGCGACCTCTTCATCGGAAGGATTGTCCCGTTTGATCTTCTTCAGCACCTCGATGATCTTCGTCAGCAGCTCGAGGCGCTTGAAACCGTTGCTGATCCCCGGATCGAGGTTCGTGTTCGCGATCAGATTGACCGGCGTGCCCTTCGGAATCGGACCGAGCTTCACGGCGTCGAGCGCCGGGTCGATCAGTTCCTGGTGATGATTGCGAATGAGGTTCGCGATGTTGTCGGGCAGATAGCCCATCGGAATGTAGATGAACGACTTCGCGGTCGTCGTCCAGACCTGCGTGCCGCGCGGCTGGATCCGGAGCATCTTCTCGATGCCGTCCTGGAACGCCTTCATGCGAGCGCCGACGCTCACGTCGCCGCGCAGGGCGCCGGTCGTCGGATCGATGCCGACCGCGTTGTTGTGCAGATACGGCGCGCTCGACCAGAGGCTGATGAGTGAAGGCGGACGGTAGTAGCCCGGTCCGTTCAACTCGCCCGGCAGCGGGATGGTGATCGTGCTCTTGCCGGTCGGCGCCCACGGGTTGTCGACGTCGAACGAGCCGATCGGCGCCAGGTTCTTGTAGGTCTCGGAGGAGAAGTTGTCCCAGATGTGATCGCGCGTGGCGTTGGTCGCCGCGGCGCGCGTGGCGTTGGTGCCGATCTCGGTGACCGTGTGCCGCCGTTCATCACTGAGGAAGTTGTCGGTGAAGAAGTCGGGCTTCATCACCTCGGTGCGGAACCACGCCTTCGCCTCTTCGCTCGGGCCGTTCGGCGTGAGCGGATAGAAGGGCGGTTGCTTGCTCGAGTGGCAGGACGCGCAGTTTTCGGCGAAGACGATCTTGCCGCGATTGAGCTTGCTGTCATCAATGTAGCTCGAGCCGCCCGGTGCATCGCGGAGCAGCAGAGGCTTCGCATACTTGATGAAGTAACGCGCCAGCGACGGCGAGCGGTCCTCGCTCCAGTTCCACGACGCGGAGTTCGTCTGCAGCGCCACGACCGGCACCGGCGACTGCGAGGCGAGCTTCGGATTCTTCAACGTCGCGCCGCCGACGAGCGGCCGGAAGTGCTTCTGCCACTCCGGCCAGCCATGTCCGATGTTCACGTAGACGCGGCTGAGCGCTCCGATGAAACCGACCGAGTCATCGCCCTGCTTGAGCACGCGGGGGACGAGGAGGCCGTTGTCGAGATCGAGGTTCTTCAGGCAGAGCGCGCCGCCGCTGAGCGTCTCGACCATCGGATCGTACGGTCCCTTGGCCGACACGCCTTTCGCCGCGCGGTCGAGACGCTGCTTCACGTTGAACACGCCGTTCATCGTGCCGGGATTGTTCAGGTAATCGGTGGCGATGAACGAGGTGTCGAGCGCTCCCGAAACGCTGGTGTGGATCAGCTGCCAGACGAAGCTGCTCTCGTCCGCGGGCTCGACGTTCACCGGCTGACCGTTCGTGCCGCCGGTGACGCGGCGCGGGACGAAGAACTCGCACACGTTGAAGTACTGGGCGCCGACGTAGTCGTTGAGGTTTTCCCACTTCGGGTTCGCCACATCGGCCGGCGGACGGACCGGATCGAAGCTGACGTGGCAGAGCGAGCAGGCCATGCCGACGACGTACGGCCGGACCAGTTTCGGATTGTTGTAGTAGCTCGGGTTCTCGTAGAAGTCGTGGTTCACGCCGTCCGGGCCGACATGCTTCATCCACTCCGCCTTCGCGGCGGCGTCGAAGCGCTTGTTGTCGGAGAGGCGCAGCCCGATGACGCCGGAGGAGCGGCCGTACGTGGCGTAGTCGACGATGTCATCGATCTTGCCGGCCGGATCGTTCGGGTTCGGCACGTCGATGAAGAGACCGTACGGGTCGGGCTTCGTCGCCTGCATGAAGCCGGGCTGGTTGATGATGCCGATCTCCTGGAAGCGGGTCGGACGGCGGCGCGAGTCGATCGTCTTGATCAGATCGGCCGTGCCGAAGCCGTTCTGGGCGAGCCAGTCCCACATCTCGCCGCTGTCGCCGACCCAGAGGTTCCAGACGATGCGGCCGCGCAGCGCGTCCTTTTCCTCCGGCTTGCTCGGATCGAGGGTGATGCCGTTCATGCCCGGAAAGACGTCGACTTCGGTCTCTTTCCACTCCGGAGGGATCGGCTTGTAGTGAGTCTCTCCAGGGATGCATACCGGAGCCGTCGGCCTGCACGAGACCACGGCGAAGATGACGAAAAGCGCCGATAGAACACCGGCGAGAAATCCGAATCGGATTCTGGACATTGGGTGCTCCTTCCCCCGCGCCACCGGGCGCAGATGATCGATATGGATGGATGTGTCTATTGTAGGAGTGACACAGAGATGTTTTTCCCTACCCACGGCCAAAATCAGTGTTTTTGACGCAATTTGTCGACGTCGCGGCGGACGTCATCGGGAAGCGGCTCGTACGGCGCGAGGCTCGGCCGCTCCGCCAGGTACCGCAGCACGTTGTCGGGACGGTATTTGGCGTCGACCCGCATCTTTTCCACGACCGACGGATCGAGGTCCCCGTTCAAGCCGCCGATGGCCCGCTTTCCCTTGCCCCAGCTGAAACGGATTGCATCGAGAAACTGAAAGCCCAGGCCGTACGATTCGTAAACCTCCGCTTCCGGATGCCCCTCGAACGGCCGCAGGAAATCGTGATCGAGCTTCAGTCCAGCCGTGACCGCGCCTTCGATGATCCAGTGCAGCGCGATGTTCGCCAGGCCGTCGGTTTTCAGGCCGCCGCCGATGTTGGAGTGGACGCCGGGGAACCAGCGCTGCTCCATCGTCTGCCCGGGCCGCACTTCACTCCACACCTCGGGACGGAAGTCGAAGCGCTTTTCGTCGACGGCGAGCGCCTGCCGCGCGCTCCGCACGCAGGTGGCCGGAGCCTTGCCGGTGTGGAACGAACGTCCCGGTGGCGTCGTCGTCTCGCCGGTCGCCTTCAGGCGTGAGCCGAGCGAGAGGACCGTGTCCCACACGCCGACGTATTGCACCGTGACGGGGTCGAAAACGAGCGGCGCGCGGTTGGTCGAGGTGCGCCGCGTGTTGATCTGATTCAGCAGGTTCGTCATCGCGTCGGGATCGCCCTTCTTCTCGATGTACTCGCGGAAGAAGAAGGGGAAGTAGTACGCATCCTTCTTCGGCAGCAGGCCGCCGCTCCACTCGAGGAAGCGGGTGATCGCGCGCGCCGTCGCCGCGCCGCGGCTGAAACCGAAGACGTAGACGTCGTCGCCCGGCAGATAGTTGACGTTGAGGAAATGCAGCGCGTCCTCGACGTTCCCCTCGAATCCCGCCCCCCAGACGCCGCCCAGGATGCGGTCCGCGGTATGGAGCAGGTCGTTCGACGGGCCGCTGTACTTTGCCAGCGAGCCGACGCCGATGGCGTAGTAGGTGATCTGCTGCACGTCCGCGTTCGGGAGCACGGCCCGGCAGATCTTCAGCGTGTTCGTCGGCCGGAAGACCTTGCTGTGGTCCTCGCGCTCCCGCTCATTCGCGGTGCTGTTCCACGTGCCGTCGAGACAGAGAACGAGTCTGCGATTCGTCATGATCGTCACACTCCCCGCTGCGGATACGGGAACGCCGTCGCCGCGAGCGCCGCCTGGTCGTAGTAGCTGCGGATGGCACGCTCGGCCATGCCGTAGCCGAAGTTGATGATCCGTTCCTGCGTCGCCGCCGGCAGTTCCGCGAGACGCGTCGGCGTCTCCGCCAGCTCCCGCGCGTTGGCCTCCGGGATGTTGAGCGCGGTGACGGCCGGATACTCCGCCGGCTTCGTCCACATGCTCCAGTACGCGCCGCTGTGTTCGTCCTTCTCATCGATGAACGCCTTGACCACCTGCCGTTTGCGCAGGCTGCGCACCTGGTTGTCGATCGTGGCGTTGATGCGGAGCGCGTGGCGCGCCCAGTCGGCGTGCGGATTCTCGTCGGGCTGATAGCGTCCGCCGCCGTCGCTCACCAGCACGCGCTTGCAGCGTTTCCACGGGTTCTCGATCCCCATGTTGTCGTACACGCCGCCGTCGCTCAGCACCACGCGCGTGGTGAACGGCGGCCTGCCGCACTCCCCGGTGTTGAGGTCCGTCCACTGGCTGTGCTGAAAGTCGAGCCGCGCCGGCGACAGCACCGGCGGGAATGCGGACGACGCGGCCACCGCTTCGGCCACGCCGGTCTTCGGATTCGGAATGGTGCCGATCCGCCAGTCTCCGATGATCGATTTGGAGAAGCGGAACAGCGAGCCGGTCTGCACGTTCGTGGCGTTGATGACGAACACCGGCCGGTCCGGAAAATCCTGCAGCGTCGCGGAGTCGAAGACGACCTTGCGGTAGCTCTTGATGATGCGATCACTGATGGAGACGAACGGCGTGAGGATGCCGCCGATCACCGAGCCGGCGTCGATCGTCGTGCCGGCGAGCTTGCGGATCGCGTCGACGACGATGTTGAAGTTCGTCGCTTTTCCCGCGGCGTCGAACGTCAGCTTCTTCCAGCGCGTCGCCAGGACGCCGGCGGTGATCGAGCCGCCGGAGACGCTCGACACGCGATCGAGCTTCGGCAGGTAGCCGGCGTCGCTCAGATACCAGAGCGTGCCGAGGTGGAAGAGCATGGCGCGGTAACCGCCGCCGGAGAGACAGACGGCGAGCGTGTCTTCGAGCTTCTCCTGCTGCAACGGATCGCTGGTCAGCGGAATGGTGGTTTCGGCCATCGAATCCTCCTCAATGTAACGATGCGGTGGCGAGCGGCGCGCAGGGCGTCGGCTCTTCGTCCAGCGAGCCCGGTTTGATGGTCGCGGCCTGCGTCAGGAACTCGCGGATGTATGCCGTCAGGAACGTGATGAAGCGCGGCGTGTAGATGTCGCTGTGCTGCGAAATGATCTCCGGCGCCACGCGCGCCACGATGTACGGCGAGTGCGGATCGCGCGGCTTCCGCGGCCGCAGCGTCAGGTTCTCGTTGCCCATCTTCACCGCGCCGCTGGCCAGCGTGAGGTTCGAGCTCGCACCTGTCGACGCGACCAGTTCGGGAACGTCGTACTCGCACTTGCACGTCGCGAGGTCGCCTTCATTCACCTTGAGATGGCAGCGCTCGATCGTGTTCTGGTCCGCCGGCGCGACCGCCGGCCGCTCCGCGAGCGGCGGGTGAATGAGGTTGTTCGCGTCGTCGGCGACGAAGAGATCGTGCGTCGTCTGCGGTTCGTAGTGTCCCGCTCCGATGATGTCGCTCATGCCGTGCAGCTTCCACGGATGAAGGACGAAGTAGAGGCTGCGGCCGGCCGGGAACGCGACTTTGACCGCGTCGTCACCCTCTGACGCGACGGTCAGCAACACGGGAAGCTGGCGGTCGGCGTAGCGGCCCGGCGTGCGCTCGTCGTCGACGAATTCTTCGTAGCGGCTCGCCTCGAATGCGGGATTGACGAGGACGACGAGGTCGCCGATGCCGGGACGGATCGGCCGCACCTGCGTGCCGCCGCAATCGACGGCGCGTTTGCCTGTCGCCAGGACGGAGCCCGGTCCGTCGAGCTTGCGCAGCTGCCGCACGAGCGCCCCTTCCACCGCGGAGTAGACGAGCGCGCCGCCGAAGCTGTGGCCCGCCGTCACCATCGTCACCGGATGCGGTCTCTCCGGCGTGGCGATGCGGTCGTTCAGCTCGCGATAGAGATTGTCGAGGTCGAGCAGGATCTCGCGTCCCGCTTCGTGGCCGATGCGATGCGCGGTCGCCTTGCGGTCGTAGAACGAGAGGAAGCTCGGGTTCTCGATCGAGTCGCCGCGCCAGCCGATGTAGATGCCGAAGACGGGACGCGCGCCGACCTTGGGCTGTCCTTCGCTGAGCGCCTGCAGCACGCGGCGGAAGCAGGCGAGGTTGTTGTCGCAGACCTTGGAGCGATGGTGCCAGCCATGAACGAAGGTGATGAGGATCGCGCCCGGCGCGTCGGGGACGTTGCCCGATTTGCGCTTGCCGCCGAGCGCCACCTCGCGCAGGCGGGCCATGACCATTTCCTTCTGCACGTCGTCGGCGACGTGGCCGTTGTCGCTGATCTCGATGACGCCGAGGTCGAACTCTTTTCCGTTGCGATCGGTGAAGCGCTCGATCGACGTCTGCCGCAGCAGCAGATCGGAGCAGACCGGTTTGCTGTTTGCGTCGGGGACGTCGGCGCGCGCTTCCAGCGCTTCGAGCGTGATCGGCGTGGCGAGGAGCTGCGTGCCGCGCAGCGGAGGAGGCGTCGTGAATTTGCAGGCGGAGAGGCTGAGCACAACCAATGCGGCCGTCATGACCTTCATGGGGACGTCCTCCGTTCGGGGTAGAACCACAGTCTATAATTCCGGAGAGACGTTGGAAAGGAGTCTGCGTGGAGCTGCTGCGCATCCTCGAGGAGTGCCGCGCCGCGGGTGGCGGCGACTGCGCCCTCGCGACGGTGGTCGAAATCAAAGGCTCCGCGTACCGGCGTCCCGGCGCGCGGCTGCTCGTGCGCCGCGACCGCAAGACGTGGGGCGCGATCAGCGGCGGCTGCGTCGAAGCCGACATCGTCGAACGCGCGCTCGACGTCATCCGCCGCGGTGAGCCGGCAATCGCGCGCTTCCGCCCCGCGGAAGACGATCTGATCGTCGGCCTCGGGAGCGGCTGTGGGGGCGAGCTGGTCGTCTTCATCGAGCCGTTGCCCGAATCGCTCCACGACCAACTGTCGAACGCCGCGAACGGCGACGCTCTGATTACGACCGACATGCGGACTTCCATCGGGCGGCCGTCCGATGCGCCGGACGGCGCATTCATCCAGCCGATCGTCTCCCGGCTCTCGCTCTTCATCTTCGGCGCCTCGCCCGCCGCGGAATCGCTGCTCCGCTTCGCCAAGCAGCTCGGCTGGTGCGTGCGCATCGCCGATCACCGTCCGGTCGTGGCGTCCGATGAACGGCTGTCAGCAGCGGATGCGATCGAGATCGCGCCGACCGAGGAGCTCCCGTCGCGCTTCGCGTATCCGTCGCCCTCCGCGGCGGTGGTGATGACGCATCACTACCTTCGCGACCTGGAGCTGATCCGCATGCTCGCGCCGATGCGGCTGGATTATCTCGGCCTCGTCGGATCGCGCGACCGCGCGCAGCGGCTGATCCACGAAGCCACTGCGCTGGGAGTCGATCCCGATGCACTCTCCTCGCTCCGCGCACCCGCCGGCCTCGACCTCGGCGCCGATGCACCGTCGGAGATCGCGCTGTCGATCATCGCGGAGATCCAGGCGGTGCTGAGCCGCACCACCGCCACCGCGCTGCGCAATCGCCACGGCCGCATTCACGCCGGCTCGGACGAGAGCGCGGTCGTGATCCTCGCCGCCGGCGGCTCGCGCCGCCTCGGACGGCCGAAGCAACTCGTGCCGATCGCCGGCAAGCCGCTGATCCGGCGCGCCGCCGAGGCGGCACTCTCTTCCGGAAGCGGCGCGGTCCACGTCATCGCCGGCGCGGAGATCGCAGGCGTCCGCACCGCGCTCGACGGCCTGCCGGTCGACGTCGTGATCAACGAAGCGTGGAACGAAGGAATGGCGTCGTCGATCCGCGTCGCGATCGAAGCGATCGAGCGCCGCGAGCGCCCCGTCGAGTCGCTCATCCTCATGCTGTGCGATCAGCCCGGCGTCTCCGCCGACGTCCTCCGCCGGCTCCTCGACGCCTACCGCGCCACCCGCGCCCCGGTCGTCGCCTCGCGCTACCCCGAGGGCCCCGGCGTCCCCGCCCTCTTCCACGCCGAGCTCTTTCCCGCGTTGAAGACGCTGCGCGGCGACGTCGGGGCACGCCAGCTGATCCGTCATCTCGATCGCGAGGTGGTGACGATTCCACTCACGCTGCCGGGGGACATCGATACGCCGGAAGATGTGGTGCGGTATGTCGCGGATGACGGAGTGTAGGGCTAAGCAGGACGCGCGTCCGGCAATACGGCGTGCGGATGGCCGTCCTTCCTGAAACGTGGGGGTCAAACCCCGCGCACCCGGAAAAAATAAAGAGGAGTTTCATGCATGCACAAGGCATTGAGGGTCGCGGTCTGCGCGATCATGGTTTCGGTCATCGGCGTTGTAGCTGGTTTCGCGTGCAAGATTGACGAGACGGCATTTCAAAGGACGTATCGGGGCGATTCCACAACCGCCACGAACCTCGATCTGAACGATTACGGCCGCATCCATGTCGATGCGGAAAGTGCCTCGTGTGTCGAGGGAGCGCTGTATGCGCTGTACGACAAGATCAAAGACAGCACGAAGCTCGACGCGGCAGGCGCGCCGGTTCATCCTCTGGCATACAAACGCTGGCTCGATGGCTATAACGTCGCACTGATCTTCGCCGCGGCCCAGCGGATCGGAGAGCAGGGATGGGCGTCGAAAGACCTCGACGCGGCGCTCGACGACGTGGAGCGTCTGTATGAATTGAGGTATTCGGACGGCACGACCACGCCACCCTGCAGCAACGAGAAACTCGACACCTGCATGGACGACTATGCCGGCGCGGCGTCGGGGAACGCGTGGATCGCGGCCTATAAATACCGGCGCGGCGATTCGAATGTCCCGACCTTCCAGGGCAGGGCCGAACAGTACGTCCGGTCCGCAATGGCCGGGGTCTGCATTCACAACCGTGCCGCGTTCGACGCCGGGAACCACCGGACGTTGTGCAATGCCACGGTGGCCGACCTCGAGAACGGCACGGCGGAAACGATGAGTCTCAACCACGGGCAGCAGACGATCGCCTACGGTTTCGGTCTGATGACCAGCATCGCGTCCGCGATCAAAGGCCTGGAAGTCTCCGGTATGAGCTTCGCCTGGCAGCCGTCAGAAAGGACGATCGCCACGGAGCTGTTCGAGGAAGCCGAACGGTTTGTCGATGCCGGCTCGCAATTCAAGGACATATGTGCCCATCCCGTAATCCAGCCGGATGGCACCTGGGTCATCACCGACAATATCGCTTGCGGCGAATCCTACAAGCCCAATATGTACGCGCTCTACGACTTCTATTACAAATACCTCGGCAGCAGCAGCATCCCGCAGGTCGGCACATACCGATCGAATTACTTTCAGGCGAGCTTGTTCAATGACGAATTCTTTTCGTATGGCCGGCAGGTGACATACGGAAACCACGGCTACACGTGGGTCCCTTACAAGAAGAGCGGATCCATGGACAAGTTCATGCCCTTCGACACGACCAATCCGATCGGCTATTTCGAGCAGGTCGGTCCGACCGGGCTGGCGCAGGGCTGGGCCTGCGATTCCGACAAGCCCTCCAACCGGATCAAGGTCGACTTGTACGATCAGTACGGGCGCAAGTACGAGACCTGGGCGAACTCCGACAGTGTCCAATCGGAGATCAACCAGCTCTGCGGCGGCGGAACCGCGCACCGTTTCTGGCTTCAGCTCCCCGGCTCGTCAAAGGGAAAGATCATCCGGGCCTACGGCCTCGACTACACCTGGTTCGGCTCCACGCTGCTTCCCTGCCTGCAAAGTCCGCAGTGCTCGTGGTGAGGAGATAACGCGTCAATCGCCCGGGGAACCTCTGCACAAGTAGCGCGAAGGCGGTGTGGGACAGGCACTCTTGTCTCACGCTTGTGCAGAGATTCCCCCGGCCAGGTCCTGTTCCTCGACGCCTTCCCGCCGTCTTTCCGGGCGAGACGTTGACCATCCCCCAGGTGAGTGCGCAGACCGCTCTGCGCGATCGTCCCTGCGGCCGCTCCCTGTCCCGACTGCGGCGCGATTCCGACGACGAAGCAGCGCTTCGACGCGGTGGGTCACGTCGCGTTCCAGTGAGCGAACGCTGGCGCGGTGACGTTGGCGCGCGTCAGCTCTTTACGGACTCGACGCCTTCCCGCACCACGCAGCATCAATTCGTTCATATCCAGCAGCTCAGGGTGCCGCGGTTTACGTCGGCGGGATCATGGATTACGCGAAGGTGAACGCCGTGGCTCCAATGTTCCTGTTCGGGCGCGACTTCTCGCGGCCGCGGCCGTCATCACGGTGGATGAGCCGCGGGGGATCGAGACCAACAGGGCGTGGGAGTGCGTCTTGATCGGCGGCGGGTGTTACGAGTGCTTCTATTGCTGGTCGATCTTCTGCAGCGATCCGTACTACGTTGGCTGCTGAGACGTACGTTCTGCCGACGAATCCGTCTGAACGGCACGTGGTGGGCGGGCAACCGCCTGCCACGGCTGGATGGATCGTTCGCGAGCAGCGTTCGCGGTCGTCATGCCGGCGGTTCGGGGCCAAGATGGCGCCGCGGGCGGTCCCGCGATCGTGCACGAGCTGTTTCGGCCGTTCGAAGTCGCGCCGTCGGCCCGGGCAAGCCGCTCATCCGGCGCGCAGGCGGAGGCGGCACTGTCGTCCGGGAGCGGCACCGCGGCGCTCGAAGGCCTGCCGGTCGACTATCAGAAACCGCGATAGATGAACGTCGAGTTGAACGCGGCGAACAGCAACAACGCGACGATCGCGCAGGCAATTGCGAGGCCGAAGAGCGCGTCCTTCAGCACAAACTTCATCCCGAACATTCTGCCCGCAACCCGATCGCGCCGACCCCCCCGGCCACCAAAATCAACCCTTTCACGATCTCCGGGGGTAGGGAAATGACCGTCTCCGGACACACCTCTTAACGGAACTCCACCGTCTACTCGAGGAAGGCCGGATGGCAAAGGGAATTGGGCTACGCGACCGCTCTCTCCTGGAGCGGGTCAGCCGCGGTGACTCCGAGGCGTTCTGGAGCCTCTGGATCAACCACCGGCCGCACCTGCGCGCGGTCTGCTACCGCCAGATGCGGAGCGTGGAGGCGGATGCCGACGACGCGGTCAGCCGCTCGATGCTCGTCGCGTACGCCAAGCTGCCGGTCTACGCGGCGGAGATCATCGACATCGAGGCCTGGCTGACGCGGCTGGCGTGCAATGTCTGCCTCGACATGAAAAAGGAGCGTTGCCGCGGCTCGCGCAAGGCGGAGGTGCTCGACGAGCAGGTCATCGCGCGGCGCGAGGCGACGCTGCCGGAACCGATGTCGCCGGAGGACACGGTCGTCCACATGCAGATCGCGAACACGATCCTCAAGGCCATCGACGAGTTGCCGTCGACGCTGCGCGACGTCGCGCATCTGCGCTTCGTGCAGGAGGTCAGCTACGACGCGATCGCCCAGACGCTGGCCATCACGGAAGTGAATGCGCGCAAGCGGGTGCAGCAGGCACGCGAGCAGCTCCGTCCGCGCCTGACCGACTTCGCCCAGCAGTCGTCGTCTTCGTGACGATCACTGCGCCTGCAACACGAGGAACTGCGGATTGCTCGCGCGGAGTCCGGCGGAGCGGCACTCGACGTAGACGTAGTAGACCCCTCCCAGCGGTGGCGTGAAGGACGCCGTGTAGCGGCCGTCGCCGACCGGCGTCAGACGCTGGCGGTCGGACCAGCTGCCGCCGGCCTGCACGATCAGCACGCCGGCGTCGTCGAGTCTGGCGGCGGGCTTGCCGGTGGCGGAGTTGGTGAGCCGCACCTCGAGTCCCGCCGGCTTCCCGGCGGTGATGCCGTCGACGCGAGTGAGGTGCTCTACGCGCAGTGGAGGGAGCGGCTTCGGGATGTCCGGATTCTCCGCCACGTGGACGCGAACGCAGGAGATGACGCGCGGCGAGCCGACGAAGACCGCCACGTCGTAGATCCCGGCGGGCGGCATCGTGGCCACGGTGGAAAACGTCCCGGGCGCTCGCTCGCCGAGACTCCGGTCGAGGACCATCACCGCCTGCGGATCATGGCCGTAGTTCTTGAAGTAGCCGCTCGGCGCGGCCATCCCTTCCTTGTAGAAGTAGACGTGCTGGTCGGCCGGATTGGCGACCAGCACGGCGTTTGCGCCCGGCGCGGCGACGATGCCGTCGGCGACCGTCGTGCGCGCGCGCTTGCCGAACGTCTCGTCGCCGCCGGGGAAATCGGCGACGCTGAGCTGCTTTCCTTCTTCGCCGATGTTCGCCAGCGGCACCATCAGCACCAGCTCGCTCGCTTTGCGGCGGACGTACGCCAGCGTGTCGGTGAACGTGACCTCGAACGGCCCGCCTTCGAGCTCTCCGGTCTGGATGACGCGGTTCGACGCGACGTCGACGATGTGCAGGAGGTCCTTCGATGGATTGAGCGCGAAGCCGTAACGGCCGCCCGGCGCGAAGCGGATCCGCTCCAGTCCCGCTTCCGTCTCGATGCGGGCCACGATCCGGCGGTTGCGCGGATCGAAGGCGGTGATCGAGCCGTCGGCCGAGGCGGCGTAGGCGAGGCTGGAGAGCTCCGACCAGGCGACCGAGACCGGTTGCGCGCCCGCCTGGACGCGGCCCGCGATCGCGAGCTTCGCCACATCGATCAGCGTGACCGTGCCGTCGCCGGCGTTCGTCACGAGGACCGTGCGGTCATCGGGCGTGATCGCCAGCTCGTGTGCTCCCTTGCCGGTGTTGATCGTCGCGGCGATGCTCAGGTCGGACGTGCGCACGGCGGTGACGCCGGTGGTCGTGGTGATCCAGACGTAGTGGCCGTCGCGCTGCGCGGCGATGCGCCGCGGCTCCGCGCCGGCGTCGATCGTCTTCAGCAATTTCCAGCGCGTCGTATCGATCGCCGCCACGCGGCCGGAGGCGGGCATGGTGACGAAGAGGCGGTTGTCGCGGCCGGCGAGCGTCCAGTCGAAGCCGGGCGAATCGAGCTGCAGCATGGCCAGCAGCTGCGTGCCGCCGAAGCCGAAGACCGGATCGACGACCGTCAGCGTGCCGTCTCCGTTCAGCGCGATGACGTAATAGATGTTGAGGTCGAGCGCCGGACGGGTGAGGGAGTTGCCGCCGGCGTAGGCGGCGATGATGCCGGTGCACTGCTGGCGGTCGACCGGCTTGTCGTCGTTCCGGCGATGAAACCAGGCATTCGGATAGACGCCGGCCAGCGGCGTGCCGGTGCTCTCGTTCTTCAGCGTGAGCGTGACGCGCGCCGGGTCGCCTTCGCGCACGGCGCTGCCCGACACCGGCTCGAGCTTCAGCTCCAGCGTCGTGCCGAAGTCGGTGGCCCGCGGCGGATCCTGCACGGACAGGAGTGTCTGTGCCACACACGTTGTCAGCAGGGCGGCGAGGAGCACGCGGCGATGGAGAGCGGGCATCGGGATCTGATGATGAGACGACCGGGCGCGGAGAGATGTGAAGCTTCACAAGCGTCTGCCGCGGCGCGTCTTTCCTTCAAGGAATCTACGCATGTTCGACGGGGTGGGCCGGTTGGCGGTCGTTGCCGTTCTCGAGTACTGCCCGGCATCGGGCGACGAGCTTGCCGCGATTGCGCGGCAGGCGGCGTGGCTCGAGGTGCGGAGCGAGCTCGATGGCGAGTGGTTGCGGGCGCATTTCTCCGGCACGTTGTTCTACGCGCCGCGCGACCGCGACCAGGCGCGGCTCATCGCCGCGGCGCGCGATTACGACCTCATCGAGCTGCGGCTCGAGGAGTGTGTGCCCGAGGTGCTGGAGGCGATCCCGCCGTCGAAGCGGGTGCTCTCCGCGAGCGACTGTCCGGCTGATGCCGCGTCGCTTCGCGCGCAACTCGGCGCGATGTCGGCGATCCCGGCGCGGCTCTATCGCCTCACGGTGCGCGCGGAGCGTTCCGGCGACGAGCTCGTGCCGCTGCAATTGTTGAAGGATGCGAACCGGCGCGACGTCACGGCCTTCGCCACGGGACCGATCGGACTCTGGTCGCGGCTCGTCGCGCCGCGCCTCGGTGCGCCGGTCGTCTTCGGCGGCGCGCATGGCGACGTCGCATCGGACGGACTGCCGGGCATCGAGCGGCTGCACGACTTCGGGTTCCCCGAGCTCCCGTCGTTCGACGAGCTGTTCGGGATGGTCGGCAATCCGGTGCTGCATTCGTATTCGCCGCGCATCCACAACTCGGCGTTTCGCCGCGTCGGACGCGACGCGCTCTACGTGCCGTTCCACGTCGAATCGTTTCCCGACTTCTGGACGAACGTCATCGAATCGGGCGGCATCGAGTCGCTCGGCTTCTCCATCAACGCCCTCTCCATCGTCTCGCCCTTCAAGGCCGTGGCGCTCGACGCGGCGCGCGAGCGAAGCGCGATGGTCGGCCGCGCCGGCTCGACGAACTTCTTCCGCCGCGATCCGCAGAGCGGGTGGGTGGCGGAGACGACCGACGCCGACGGCGTGCTGCTGACGCTGCGCGGCCACGGCGTGCAGTGCCGCAACAAGCGCGTGGCGGTGATCGGCTGCGGCGGCTCCGGCCGGGCCATGGCCGCGGCGCTGCAGCAGGCGGGTGCGCACGTGACGCTGGTCAACCGCGGCCTCGAGCGCGGCGACTACGCGCGGCAGTTGCTGCGCCTCCCGTTCCTGCCGCTGCGCGACTTCTCCGGCGAGGGCTATTCGATCGTCGTCAACGCCACGCCGGTCGGCCGCGACAGCGATGAGATCTCGTTCCCGATCGAGCGGCTGCATCGCGACGCGGTGATCGTCGACCTCGTCTATCGCGACGACGCCACGCCGCTCATCGCCCGCACGCGCGGACCGGGACGGGTCACCGTCGACGGCTGGGACATGCTCGTCACGCAGGCGCGGCGGCAATTCGAGCTGATGACCGGAATGGAGATGCCCGTGAACCACGCCCGGCAGGCGCTCGGCTTCACGGAAAGGAGAGAGAGCGATGGCAGAGCCGAGCTACTCGCGGCGGGCGCATGAGGATGTGACGCGCTCCGGGCCGCCGCCGCGCATCGAGGCGGAGGTGATGGACGGCCGCTGGTTCAAGACGAACGACAAGCTGCAGTGGATCGAGCGGCTGGAGATCGACAGCGACACCGATGCGGGCGAGACGTACGTCCAGATCCACGGAGGGGCGGCGCCGTCGCCCGCCGACTGGGGGCGCGTCCGCTGCGACCTGCTCTTCGCCAACGCCGCCGACACGGCGAACGCCCGCGCCGGCGGGTTCATCGCCCATTACGACTTCGACGACATGCGCGTCGAGGTGCAGGCCAACTACAACCTCGGGCTGCTGGTCGTCGCCACCTTCGTCAACTTCAAGACGCCGGGAGCGCTCTCCGACCGCTTCACGCGCGAGTTCTTCTTCCGCGGCTGAGAGGAGACGCATGACCGCAATCGTCGAAACTCCCGCTTCTTCTCTCGACCTCGGCATCCTCGCGGGCGACTGGCGCAACACGAACGCCGACGGCGGCATCTCCCGCATCGTCTGCCGCCCGATCGACGGCGGACGCCTTTCCGTACAGTGCTTCGGCACCGACGACTGGGGCTCGGTCGAGGCGCCGGTCTACGCCTTCGCGTTCGAATCGAAGCAGGCCGGCGCGTTCAACGCCGTCTTCGACCTCGGCTACGAGGAGGTCCACCTGCAGGCCAACGTGAAAGCGGGCGTGCTCGTCGTGGCCAGCTTCAACCACATCAAGGACCAGAGCGGCCGCTCGAGCTACTTCGACCGCGAGTTCTTCCACAGGATCGCCACGGCATGACGATCGACGCGATGGCCGACGCGGCGGCGCGCACGCGCACGTTCGCCGACTCGCTGCTCGCCGGCGAGCCGCAGCGCGCGCTCGTACAGCGCATGGCCGACCTCGCGCGGGATCGATTCGCGTCGCGCGCCGCGCACTACGACCGCACGGCGACCTTTCCGCTCGAGGACTTCGACGACCTCTTCGCCGCCGGACTCCACGCGCCGACCGTGCCGCGCGAATACGGCGGCCTCGGGCTCGGCCCGTATCGCGGCGACGTCTTCACGCTCTGGATGATGACCAAGGAGGTGGCGAAGGCCGACCTCTCGCTGGCCCGCTGCTGGGAGGGGCACGCCAACTCGCTCGTGCTGCTCGACGGCATGGCCACGGACGAACAGAAGCGGCGCTGGTTCGAAGGCATCGTCGAGCGCGGCGAGAAGTGGGTGGCGTGGAGCGGCGAGCCGCAGTCGCGCGCCCCGGGCGATCACACCAGCTTCGGCACTCACGTCGAGCCGGTCGACGGCGGCTTCGTCATCGACGGCAGCAAGGCGTTCTGCACGAGCGCCGGCGGCGCGCGCTGGGCGCTGCTGCTGGTCAACACCGCGGGGCCGGGCGGCGCGCGGCATGCGACGGCGGAGGCGGCGGAGACGCTGCTCCTCGCCGCGTGCGACCTCGACGATCCGACGATCCGCTTCGACGGCTCGTGGTGGGACCCGATCGGCATGCGCTCGACCGTCAGCCACGTCGCGCGCTTCGACAAGACGTTCGTGCCGGAGTCGAACCTCGTCGGCGCGCCGGGCGAGTACCTGCGCGAAGGCTGGCAGACCTGCTTCGTGCCGCACTACGCGGCGTCGTTCCTCGGCGCGGCGGAGGCGGCATACGAATACGCGCTGACGTACATCCGCGCGCAGAACAAAGGCGACGACCCGTACGTGCAGCACCACGTGGCGAAGATGGCGATGAACGTCGAGACCGCGCATCTCTGGCTGCGGCACGTCGCGACGCTGTGGGAGCGCGGCGACTACGACGACGCGCGGATCGCCGGCAGCCGGGCGCGGCATCTCGTCGAGCACCTCGCGGTGGAGACGGTCGACCACTGCGTCCGCGCATGCGGCGCGCGCGTGCTCAATCGCCCCAGTCCGATCGAGCGCGTGCTGCGCGATCTCGCGATCTACGTCCGCCACGACAACGACGACCAGGTGCTGGCCACGATCGGCAAGTCGATCCTCGGCCGCAGCTTCGACTCCTCGTTCTTCAAGCCATGAAACGCAACCGGATCATCTGGGCGTACGCCCTCGGCTTCGTGGCGTTCTACACGCCGTACGCCGCGCTCTCCAAGGCGGTGACGGCGGGCCTCGTGCCGGGCGTGCCGATCGGTCTCATCGGTCTCGAGATCCTGCCGGCGGCGATCCTCGGCACCGTCATGACCGTGCCGCTGATCATCACCCTCGCCGGCTGGTGGAAGTACGCGAAGCTCCCTACCCGGCAGATCGCGTTGTCGGGCCTCGGGCTCGCGATGATCATCGGCAGCACGACGATCGCGTTCACCTTCAAAGGGATCTCCATCGTCCTCGCGCTGATCCTGATGCGCGGCGGGCTCTTGATCATGGCGCCGCTCGTCGACACCGTGTTCCATCGCCGCGTGCGCTGGTTCTCGATGGCGGCGCTGTTCATGAGTCTGACGGCGCTCGTCGTGGCTCTCGGCGCGGCGAAGGATTACTCGCTGCCGCTCCTCGCCGGGCTGAATCTCGCGATCTACCTCACCGGCTACGCGTTGCGCACGCCGCTGATGACGAAGCTGGCGAAGGTCGAGGACCGCGTCGTCACGCGCAGCTACTTCGTGCAGGAAGTGCTCGTCACGCTCATCCTGCTGCCGCTGATTCCGGCACTCGTCGCGGCGTTCGGCAGCGGCCCGGCGGCGGTCGCGCTGCGCAATGGATTCACCACGTTCTGGACCGCGCATCCCGCGGCCGTGCTGCCGGTCGTGCTGGTCGGCGTCTTCTACGCCAGCCACAACATCTTCGGCACGCTGATCTATCTCGACGGCCGGGAGAACACGTTCTGCGCGTCGCTCTTCTGCGGCGGCAGTTTCATGAGCGGCATGCTCGCCGTCGGCTCGCTGGCACTGCTGACCGGCTTCCCGATGCCGGCCGTTTCGCAGTTCATCTCCGCGGCCATCATCGTCGCCGCGCTGCTGCTCCTCTCGCCGTTCCATCACCGCATCGAGGACGCGTGGGACTTCATCACCGGCCGCCGTCTGCGCGGCGCGTCGCTCATCGACGTCAGCGCGCAGCGCCTCGTGCTCTTCGTCTGCAGCGGCAACACCTGCCGTTCGCCGATGGCCGCCGCGATCGCGAACGCGGAGCTCGCGTTCCGCGCCGCCGCGCCGCGCGTGCGCGCGGAGAGCGCCGGCCTCGAGCCTCGGCTCGGCTCGGCGATGAGCGAGCCGTCATGCGCGGCACTCGATCGGCTCGCCGTTCCGCATGCGCATCAGGCGCGGCCGCTGACGGCGCATGAAGTCGAGCGCGCCGACGCGATCTACTGCATGACCGGATCGCAGCGCGACGCGTTGCTGGCGTTGCATCCGGAAGTCGCGGCGAAGACCTTCTGCCTCGATCCGGCGAACGACATTCCGGAGCCGGCGGGCAAGGCGCAGGAGGCGTACGACGAGCTCGCGCTGCACATGCAACGGCTCGTGCGGATGCGTCTCGGCGAGCTGCGGATCGGAGCGCCGGCATGAGACTGCGATTCCACTGGAGCATGTCGTCGGCCGGCGAAAAGTTCCGCGGCGCGAAAGCGCGTGCGGCGGTCGGCATTCCGTCGATCGACACGCTGGCGCGTTTCTGTCGCCACGCCGAGGAGTGCGAGATCGAGTCGCTGCTGACGGCGTTCGGCTTCCATCGTCCCGATCCGTTCGTCCTCGCCTCGGCGCTCGGCGTGCTGACGTCACGCATCAAGTTCATGGTCGCCATCCGCTCCGGCGTCATGTCGCCCACGCTCTTCGTGCAGCAGGTCAACAGCATCTCGACGATCACCGGCGGCCGCATCTGTCTCAACATCGTCGCCGGTCACACGCCGGAGGAGCAGCGTTCCTACGGCGACTTCCTCATGCACGACGACCGCTACGCGCGCACCGACGAGTTCCTCCAGGTCTGCGACGCGTTCTGGCGCCGCGACGGCGAGGTCAATTTCGAGGGAGCGCATTACCGCATCGAGAAGGGGAAGCTGAACATCCCCTTCACCGCGCCCGACCGCGGCAGGCCGGAGATCTTCCTCGGCGGCAGCTCGGCGCAGGCGGAGCAGCTCGCGATCAAGCACGCCGACTGCCTCTGGCGCCTCCCCGACACGCCGGAAAAACTGCGCGCGCGGACGTCGGAGATCACGGCGCAGGGAACGGAAGTCGGTCTGCTCGTCTCGCTCATCGTCCGCCCCACGCATCACGAGGCGGTACGCGCGACCGAGGCGATCATCGAGGAGGTCGGCCAGCAGCCGAAGCGGACGCACGAGGAGTTCGCGAAGCGATCCGACTCGGTGGCGTTCACCTCGACGTACGCGCTGGCCGCGAGCAAGGACTGGCTGACGCCGTACCTCTGGTCGGGCGCGGTGCCGTACCTCGGTGCGCCGGCGATGGCCATCGTCGGCTCGCCGGAGGAAGTGACCGACGCGCTGTTCGAGTTCCGCGCCGCGGGCATCACCCAGTTCCTCTTCATGGGCTGGCCGGACATGGAAGAGATGACGAACTTCCATGACGAGGTCCTGCCTCGCGTCCGTGCGCGCGAGGCTGCCGAGGCGGCATGAACAGCGTGCTTCACCGCGTGACGGCGGCGCAGATCGAGCGCGAGCCGTTTCCACATGTCGTCATCGACGACGCGGTCGAGACGGAGCTGTATCGCGAGCTCGCCGCGACGATGCCGTCGGAGGAGATGATTCTTCGCGGACGCGTCGCGGAGAACAACACGCCGTATCGACTCAGCGCGCACGACATGCTGTCCGCTGTCCGAATGAAGGCGTGGCGCGAGTTCATCCGCCTGCACACCTCGAAAGAATTCTTCGACGATGTCGTCCGCGTCTTCGGCGACACGATCCGCGCGCTGCATCCGGAGCTCGAATCGCGCACACGAGCGCTCGGCACGCTTCGCACGAGCATCCGGTACGCGGAGCCGTTCGCCGATGCGGCGCTCGATTGCCAGATCACGTGGGGCTCGCCGGTGCGCGAGTCGACGCGTTGTCATCGCGTGCACGTCGACCGGCAGGTCGCGCTGTATGCGGGGCTGTTGTACATGCGCCGCCCCGAGGACGACTCGCGCGGCGGCGATCTCGAGCTCTATCGCTTCCGCTCGCGGCCGCGCGTCTTCGAGCCGGGGCGCTACGTCGATGACGCGCTCGTGGAGCGGGTGAAGACGATCCCGTACGCGGCGAACCGGCTCGTCTTCTTCATCCATTCGTCCGACGCGTTGCACGGCGTCTCCGCGCGCTCCACAACGCCGCATCCGCGACTGCATGTGAATTTTCTCGCCGAGCTGCAGGAGATGTTCTGGGAGCTTGCGGCGTGATGCAGATCGATCGCGACACCGCCGTCATCGTCTGCGCCGGACCATCGCTCGAATCTCTTTCCGCGCGCGCCTGGGCGGAGCTGGCGAAGGCGGGCGCGGTGGTCGGCGTGAACGGTGCGCCGGCGGCGGAAGCGTGTGAGCGCCATGGCGTCGAATTCACCGTGCTCTCGGCGATGGACATCGGCACCGGCCTTTTCGAGCGCGTGCCGCGTCTCGCCGCGATCTGGCGCTCGACGCGCGCGTGGCGCGTGACGTCGACCGATTGCGCGAGCGCCGAGGCGGACCTCTACATCCACGAGGTCGACGAGAACGACGGCGTCGCGGGTTGGAGCGACGATCCGGGCGAGGGCTACAAAGGAGGCAGCACCGGGATGGTGATCGGCAACTGGATCGCCACACCCTGGCCTGCCGGCTCGCCGTCGAATGGACGGCCCTTGCCGCGGCGCGGTTTCCGGCGGCTCGCGTACATCGGTCTCGACATGCGTCCGAATGACGGGCGCCACGCGGCGGGCGCCGGTGCTCACATCAGCGGGTTTGCATGCTCGGCGGAGCGGCACAAACAGGTGTGCGATGGCTGGGCGAAATTCTGCGCACAGGCCGCGCGCCGCGGCGTCGACGTCGTGAACCTCACGCCGCACACCGGTCTCGACACCATGCCGCGCGCGCCGGTGCCGGACGAATGGGTCGTGTCGTCATGAGCGCCACACTGTCGTTCGTCGCCTGCGTCGAGCGGGGGGAGCTGGAAGCGAAGACGCTGCTCCTCTGCCGGTCGATCCGCCGCTTCGGCGGCCGTCACGCCGAGGCGCCGATCTTCACCTTTCAGCCGCGCATCGGGACGACGATCGCATCGGAGACGCTAGACCAGTTGCGCGACCTCGAGGTCAGTCACAGCAGCGAGCCGCTGAACGTCCGCTTCGCGCATTACGCGATCGGCAACAAGATCTTCGCCTCCGCGCGCGCCGAAGAGATGGCGAAGACGGACGTCGTCGTGTTCCTCGACAGCGACTCCGTCATCGTCGACGAGCCGCGCGCGCTCGAGCTGCGCGACGGCATCGACGCGGCCGTGCGTCCGGCCGACATGCATCGCTCACCGACCGAGCCGGAGTCCGACGACCATCCGCACTGGCAGACGCACTTCCGCCGCGTCAGCAGCGGCGGTCCGGGCGATCCGATGGATCGCTACTGGCTGCGCATGTACGAGCTGCTCGGCATCAGCGGCGAGCCGTACGTCGAGACGACGTGCAGCCATCAGCGCATCCGGGCGTATTTCAATTCAGGACTGATCGCCGTGCGCCGCGGCGCGCGTCTCTTCGCGCGCTGGCGCGACGACTTTCTCGCGCTCATGAACGCCGACCATCTCCCGCCCCGGCGCGAGCTGCACTACCTCGATCAGCTCTCGCTCGCCGCCACGCTGACGCGCGTGTGGGACCGCGTCGAAGTGCTCGACGGCCGCTACAACTATCCGCTGCCGGGCCGCTCGGCGCTGGCCGAACCGTACCGGTCGATGCCATTCGAAAAACTGGTGCACATCCACTACAACGCGATGTTCGACGCGGCGATCCGCCTCGCCGGCGCGGCGGAGGCGCGATGCAACTGACGCGCGCGCAGCTCGCGGAGATGAACGACACCGGCTTCCTGGTGCTGCCCTCCGTGTTCGACGCCGGCGAGCTCGCGCTGATCCGCGCCGCCTCGCAGCGGATGCTCGCGCGGCGCGGACCGGAAGTGATCTTCGAAGACGACGACCCGGCGATCGTGAAGATGATCTTCGGCGCGCACGAGCACGACGACCTGCTCGGCCGCGTGGCGCGTCATCCGCGGCTCGTCGCGCCGGCGGAGCAGCTCCTCGGCGAGCGGGTGCATCTCTTCCAGTCGCGCATCAACGTCAAGCGTCCCTTCCGCGCGAGCGGCTGGGCGTGGCACCAGGACTTCAATCAATGGCATCGCATGGACGGCATGCGCACGCCGCGCGCGTTGATCGCCGGCCTTTTCGTCGACGACGTCAATCCGTGCAACGGTCCGCTGCTCGTCATCCCCGGCTCGCATCGCCGCGGCCACATCGTCAACGACACGTCGATGGAGATCGCCGACGTCGTGGTGACGGAAGCGGCGAACGAAGCGGGCATCGTCGCGTTGATGGGCGGGCCTGGCACGGTCATCCTCTTCGATTGCCTTCTGATCCACGGCTCGGCGGCGAACATCACGCCGTGGGCGCGGACGATCTTCTATCTGAACTTCACGCCGGCGTCGCAGCACGAGCTGCAGCCGCTGCGCGAGTGGTTCCACTGCGATTCGAACGTGAGGCCGGTCGTGCCGCTCGCGGACGATTGCCTGCTGCAGCAGAGGGCGACGGCATGAGCGATGTGGCACAGACACTCCTGTCTGTGGACGGGGCACAGACAAGAGTGTCTGTGCCACTTCGCACGCGCCCCTTCGCCGCGTCGACCTATCCCTCTCCGCGCGAGCGCGAGCTGCTGCTCGACGCGTACGACAGCGGCGAGTGGTCGGGCTTCCGCGCCGGCATCGGCGAGCGCGATGCGCGTGAGCTCTGCACGCTGCCGTCATCGGTCGTGCGCGAGCTCCCGCCGCACGAATCGCGCTTCCTCGGCGGACGCTACGTGCGCATGCTCGAGGCGCTCTTCGCCGCGCGCACCGGTTGCACGTACGCGATCGCCTGCAACTCGGCGACGTCGGGTCTGGCCATGGCCGCCGGCGCAATCGGCCTGCAACCGGGCGACGAGGTGCTCGTGCCGTGCATGTCGTTCCACGCCACGGCGACGGCGATGCTCGCGTTCGGCGGCGTGCCGGTGTTCGTCGAGGTCGACCCGGAGACGCTCTGCCTCGACGTCGCGGACGCGGAAGCGAAGCTGACGCCGCGTACGCGCGCGATCGTCGCCGTGCACCTCGGCGGGATCCCGGCGGCGATGACGTCGATCGTCGCGCTGGCGCGCCGCGCGGGGCTCGCCGTGATCGAGGATTGCGCGCAGGCGCCCGGCGCTCGCGTGGGCGGGCGGGAGGTGGGGTCGCTCGGCGACGCCGGCGTCTTCTCGCTCGTGGAGACGAAGAGCATCACCTGCGGCGAAGGGGGCGTGGTGGTGACGAACGATCCGCGCGTGGCGATGAAATGCCGGCTCATTCGCAACCACGGCGAAGGGGCGGCGGAGGAGCATTGGAGCGACGACGAGCTGACGAACGTCGTGGGGATGAACTACCGCCTGACGGAATTGCAGGCGGCGGTGGCGGTCGGGCAATTCGAGCAGCTCGACGCGCGCAACCGCGTGCGCAACGCGAACGCGCGGCAGCTCATCGCTGGGCTGCGCGGCTTTCATCGGCTCGTGCCGCAGCGATGCGATGACGGTTGCGACCCCGCGTACTTCGTGCTCAAGCTGCGCGATCGCGACGATCGCGATCAGCTGGTGCGGGCGCTCGCGGCGGAAGGGATTCCGATGGTGCCGGGCTACCGGCGCCTGCTTCATCAGCATCCGCTCTTCGTGCGGCGCTCGCGCGATGCGTGTCCGCGCTCCGTGGCCATCAACGACGAGCTGCTCTGGTTCTCGCATCTCCATCCACCCAACACGGCCGACGACATGGACGACGTGCTGCGCGCCTTCGCGAAGGTGCTGTCATGACGTTCACGAACGACGGCGTCGCGTTTCCGCTCGGCGTGCTGAACGACGAAGAAGTGCTGCGCTTCCGCGGCGAGTACGACCGCCTGGCGGAGGCGCACGGCGGATCGTTGAAGCGGTTCGATCGCGCGCATCTCTTCTTCCGCTGGGCGTACGACCTGGCGCTGCATCCGCGCGTGGTCGAGGCGGTGTCGTCGATCCTCGGCGATGACGTCGTGGTCTGGGGCTCGCTGATCCTTTCCAAGCCGCCGCACGACGACGGCTACGTCGCCTGGCATCAGGACGGCGCGTACGCCGGCTTCCTCGGTGAAGCGACGGCGGTCTCCGCCTGGATCGCGTTCAGCGAGAGCAACGCGGAGAGCGGCTGCATGCGCGTCATTCCCGGTTCGCACCGCCTGCGTCTCGCGCACGCCGTGCGCGACGAGCCGCGCAACATGCTCAGTCACGGCCAGGAGATCGCGGTGGACGTCGATGAGCGCGAGGCGGTCGACATCGTGCTGCGCCCCGGCGAGATGTCGCTGCATCACGTCGACATCATCCACGGCTCGAACGCGAACCGCGCCTCGTGGGCGCGGACCGGCTTCATCGTCCGCTACACCACGCCGCAGATGTTGCGCTCCGTCACCCCGGTGCTGATCGCGCGCGGCCGCACGGTCACGCACCTCGACGTGCTACACGAGCCGCCGTCGGACGACTTCGACACCGCGCTGGCGCGTTATCGCGACGCGCGGCGCTGAATCAAGTGTGGGACAGCCTGTTGCTCAGTACTCTTCCAGTTGGCGATGCTGCTCGACGGCCTTCTTGATTCGCTCCAGTTGCCGATCGGAGCACGGCACGCCAAATGACTTGTCGAAGTCGCAATCAGGCGCAACGGTGGTGTCTACCAGCGAAACCATCACCTCGCCCTCGGCGCCATGCACGATGTAAGTGGTGACCATCTTTGCGATTGGATCAATATCCTGCGCGCCTAACGCCATGCTGCGCATCCGTTCGAGCCCTTCCAGTAATGTGAAGTCCATCGAACGTCGAACCTCGGTTCGAAGTTCGTGCAGACGCGAAGTACCCTGCCACTCCGTTTCAACCGCCTCCCATTTGCCGCCATTTGTTTCAAGTATTGCAATGACCGGCGCGTCCTGTAATTCAGGGTGGCGATGCGCCTCGCTCAATGTCTCATCGCGAGTTTTACTGGTGTAAGCCCACTTGAATGTGAGACGCACAAAAGATTTCCCGTCTTTATCCGTAAAGACGAGGACGGTCGTTTGGTTCACGAAGGAGCGGGTCCAGGAAACGACAAAGTCGCCATAAGTCACATCGCGCAGCAGTACACGCGATCGTGCCAGAGGTTGAGAGGATTCATTCAGAGCGGTCGCCTCGTAATAGACCCTGCCCTGCTTGTCGACCAGCTCAAAGTGGCGTCGCACCTCGCGCGGCTTTGGCGCCTCCTCCCCCAAGACAGCGATCGTTGCGGATAAGGCGACGACCATGGAGAAGACGAGTGTGCGAACAGGTCTCATAACGCGTGTGCCGCAACGTCGTACCTCGAGCTCCAGTCCGCGACGCAGTTCGCCAGACAGGCATTCTTCTCCGTCAGAGCGACGTCTTTGCACGTGATGCCGGTGCCACATTTCTTGATGTTTTGATTGTATACACACACGCAGTACGCCTTGCAGCCGTCGTACCCCGGCGTCTTTTTGCACCCGGTCGAGGAACCGGCCGCGAAGCACGGCGTGTTCGGATCGATCGAGCCGCATGGATCGGTGGGATAGTCGTCGTAGAACTGATCGATCGCGTGCGCCTTACCGGCGAACGTCAGTGAGACTACGACAGCAAACACGAACATCCCGAGGTGTTTCATCATCCTATTCACCTTCTCCTGAAAGTGATTACGTTCTAGCCTGGCCGTGTGACGTTGGCGGCGCACTTTACGGAAGGCGTTACCACCTGTCAATAGGTCCGGAACGATGCAGTTCCGGACCTAGGGGAGGCCACCGCGATCAATCCGGTACCGCCGCCACCAGATCCATCATCACCAGCGCGCCCGCCGGCAGTGCGAGCGCGGCGAACGCCGTGCGTGCCGGAAGCGGCGTCACGCCGAGGCCTGGGAGCCAGCCGGCGTAGATCACGTCGACGGCTTTGAAGTCCTTGATGTCAGCGAGGAGCAGCGTCACTTTCACCACGTCGCCCGGCGTGCAGCCGGCGGCGTTGAGGATGGCGTCGAGGTTGGCGAACATCTGGCGCGTCTGCGCTTCGAGTCCGTCAGCCAGCTTTCCGCCGCTGTTCGGATCGCGGCCGGTCATGCCGGAGACGAACACCAGGTCGCCGACGCGGACGGCCTGCGAGTACGTGCCGGTGGCGGGGGTGGCGGCGTTGGTGGCGATCTTGATTTTGGCCGGCATCAGAGCAGCCTCTCCGCGCGCATCGGGATCTCGAAGTGCGCCTTCACCGGCGCGCCGGCCAGCGGCGCGAGATCGAGCAGCTGCAGATTTCCGGGATAGATGATCTGCACCATGACGCAGTTGCTCGTGTCCTCGAGATCGAGGTCGAAGTAGTGGAACTCGGTGATGTTCGAGGCGTAGATCCAGAGGTTGTTCTGTTTGCGGATGTAGGCGGCGAAGCTCTCGCTCTCCATCGGCTCGGTGCGGATGTCGAGCGGCACGTCGCGCAGGATCTGGCGCGTCAGCTCGAAGTGCTCGAACGCGTATTGCCAGCTCTGCTCGTACGGCCGCTTCGTCGAGCCGCGCTCGCGCGGGAGGGCGCCGCGCTGTTTCAGGCAAATATTCTCGCGGACGAACTCCGCGAGATCGCCGTCGGCGCGATAGTCGCCGTCGGTGAGCCGCTGCAGGAAGTGCGCGACGTCTCGGCTGCCGATCCACACCTGGCGAATCAGCTCGAAGTACGTCGTCGCGGCGGGATTGACGTCGAAGATCGTCAGCCGCTTCGGCTTCCAGAGCGGAATCATGTTCAGCCCGTACAGGCCGCCGACGACACTGATCATGTGGATGTCGTCATGGCGCCACGGCTCGACGCTGTCGTAATGCGCGCGGATCTCCGCGAACTCGGTGAACGAGCCGTCCTGCGCGCCGTCGTCGGTGCCGTAGAAAACGTTCTCCGGATGGTGGTGGTACATCTCCCGATTGAATGCCCGTGGGGCCTGCGCGGTGGTGCTCACGATCCCTCCCTCAGCCGCACGAGCGGCAGGACGTCGCGGCCGAAGCGGACCATCTCGTCGAGCTTCGGCCAGCCAGCGATGATGAACTGTGTGATGCCGATGTCACCGTACGCCAGGAACGCGTCGGCGAGCTCGCCGGGCGTGCCGACGAGCGTGATGGCGGACGAACCGTAGTACGGCACGAGTCCGGCCCAGAGGTGCTCGCCGAGCCAGCCGCGATCGTCGGCCGCGGCGAGTGCATCGTGCAAGGTGCGCGAGTCGCTGCGCTGCAGGATGGTGCGCTCTTCGCGGCCGATGCTTTCGTCGGGAAGCAGCGCCAATGCGGCCTGCAGCGCTTCTTCGCGCGTCGGACGCGAGACGACGCAGAGGCGGAGGCAGACCTCGCGCCCCGCGTCGCGGAACGCCGCCACTTGCGCGCGCAGGTTCTCCGGCGTGTCGATCAATCGCAGCCAGCACGACGCCTGCGTCATGGCCAAGCCGCGCGCCGCGTCGGAGTGACCGGAGACGTAGATCTCCGGGCCCGAACGTCCTCCGCCGACGTACGGCGTGAAGATCTTTCCTGCTTCGAGCCGGTAGTAGCGGCCGTCGAAGTCGACGCCGTTGCCGTTGCCGTTCGCGCACCAGAACTTCCTGCAGACAGCGAGGAACTCGGCGGCGCGCGCGTAGCGCTCGTCGTGCTCGAGGTAGTCGCCGTAGCCGCGCTGTTCCGCCGCATTGCTTCCGGCGACGACGTTGATCGCAAGGCGTCCCTGGATGAGCGCGGAGAGCGTGTTGATCTGCTGCACGAACGTCGCGGGCTGAATGAGTCCCGAGCGGTACGCGACGATCGTCTTCAGTTTCGTCGTCGCCATGCCGACGGCACAGGCGACGAGGATCGTGTCGGGCTCGTAGCGGCTGAACGACAGCAGCGCCGACTCGATCCCCGCGTCCTCGGCGGCGCGGGCGAAGCTCGTCCAGCCCTCCATGTCGGGCATCGAAGCGGGCGAGGTCTCTTTCGTCGTGAGGACGCGCGACGTCTCCTGCGCGGTCTTCATCCCCACCTCGCCCCCTTTCGGGAACATCCAGTGGAACCTCAGCGGCATGCTTCGCCCTCCCGGATGAGCGGCAGCACATCGCGTCCGAACATTTCGACGGTGTCGAGCTCCGGCCAGCCGGAGAGGATGAACTGCTCGACGCCGGCGTCGCGCCAGGCGAGGAAGGTATCGGCGAGCTCGCGCGGCGTGCCGGCGAGCGTGGTCCAGACCGGGCCGTAGAACGGCACGAGTCCGGTCCAGAGGTTCGGCGAGATCCAGCCGCTGCCGTTCGTCGCGGCCTGGCGATGCATCAGCGAATCGTCTTTCAGTTTGACCGTCTCGGCCTGACCGCCGCCGTCGTCGCGCGGCACGAGCGACTCGGCCGCGCGCACCGCTTCATCGTGCGTCGCGCGCGCCAGGATGCAGAGCCGCAGGCCGACGGAGATGCCGGCCTCGCGCATCCGCGCCACGCCGGGGGCGATCGCTTCCGGTGTGTCGGCGACGCGCATCCAGCACGAGCCGTGCTCCGCGGCGAGACGCAGCGCCTGCTCGGAGTGACCGGAGATGTAGATCTCGGGTCCGCGACTGCCGTTGGTGCTCCACGGAGTCAGCAGCTTCCCCTTCTCGATGCAGTAGAAGTTTCCGCGGAAGTCAGCTTCTCCACCGTTCCGCCAGAATTGCTCGCAGATCGTCAGGAACTCCTCGGCGCGCGCGTAGCGATCGTCATGCGCCAGAAAGTCGCCGTAGCCGCGCTGCTCGGCGAGCGAGCTGCCGGCGACGAGGTTGAGCGACACGCGGCCGCCGAGCATGCAGGAGAGCGTGTTGAGCTGCTGCACGAATGCGGCGGGCTGGGTGAGTCCCGCGCGGCAGGCGAGCATGAACGTCAGCTTCTTCGTCGCGCAGCCGAGGGCGCTGCTCACGACGAGCGGATCGGGCTCGTAGCGGCTGAACGAGATCAGCACGGAGTCGATCCCCGCGTGCTCGGCGACGCGCGCGAAGTGTGTCCATCCGATGAGATCGGGACGCGGCGCGGGCGAGCCCTCGCTGGTCGACTCGGCGCGATAGCGCAGCGCTTCGTGCGGCGTCTGCGACGCGCCCGGCACGACCTCGCCCGCTTTCGGCAGCATCCAGTGAAAGCGCAGCGCCATCAGCCGTTCCTCACCACGCAGCAGTGTTGCCACTCCGGCGCGACCGGCGCGTGGATCGTGGCGTCGGGAAAGAGCGACTGCATCGTCTCGGTCGTGAAGTAAACGCAGTACGACTCCCACGGCCGGCCGCGTCGCTCGCGCCGCGACAGCTCCTCGCCCGGCTCGACGAACAGCTCGCCGTCGACGGCGATGCACCAGCGCGCCTGCTCCGCGCGCGCCACGAGCTCCTCGATCTCGCGCGGCGTGTGGACCTGCACGCGATAGAGGTTCTTGCGCACGTCGGAGCCGGGCTCCAGCGATGGATCGGTGAGCGCGCAGTCGTAGCGCGCATCGCAGAACGTGAAGGCGAGCGTGCCGCCCGGCGCGAGCATCCGCCGCAGCGCCGCGACCTGCTCGAGCATCTCGCTCGGGTAGTGATGGGTGAAGACGGAGAAGGCGAGGATGAAATCGAAGCGGACGCCGAGGTCGGGAAGCGGCAGGCCGGGCACGCCGTCCGGGTTGTACTCCGCGCTGAAGCGGTCGTAGTGGACGAAGTGCGCGCGGGGAAACTCATGCCGTCCGCGCTCGAGCATCGGCTCGTGGACGTCGAGGCACCAGTAGTCGGCGTGATCGACGCCTTCGGCGCGGCGAAGAAAGATGCCCCAGTTGCCGCCGAAGTCGAGGATGGTGCGGCCGCGCCAGTCGGGATGGCCGAGGACCTCGTCGAAGTAGGCGAACTGCGTCTCGCGCGTCGCCGTGTGATCGCGCGTCACGAGCGTCGTCATGCGTCCACCGTCCACGGCACCTCGGGCTTCAGCGCGCCGTTCCGCTTGGCCCACTGCCGTAGGGCCCACGGCGGCGTGTCGATGTCGCGATACCCGCCGAGGAGCTGCCGCGCGATCGGATCGAGCGGCGCGAGGAAGCGCGGATCGGGGGCCTCGAGGTAGATCTCCGGCTTCATCCAGCGATACGCGTAGCCATACATCAGGACCTTCGACGTCCGGTCGCTCAGGTTCGGCGACGCGGTGTGGTAGAGCCGGTTGTCGAAGAGGAACACGTCGCCCGCCTCGGCCGTCAGCTCGGCGAGCTCGACTCCCTCGGGATCGACCCCTTCCTTCGGCACGCACAGCGGCTCGTTGCGCAGATGCGTGCCGCGCGTGAGCATCGTGACGCCGGTGTTCGGACCGGGGAACGACGTGAGGCAGTAGCAGATCTTGATGCCGACGCGCGGCAGCGATTGATGTCCGAGGTCTTTCGGAATGCGGATGTCGCGATGCCAGCCGCGGCGGAACGCGACCGTCGGACGCGACGGCCGTTTGTAGATCAGCGCTGTCGAGTGCAGGTGGATGTTGGGGCTGAGGAGCTGCGTCATCAGCGACACCGTCACCGGATGCGACACGAGCTTCAGCAGCGCCTCCTCGGTGAAGAGTCCGGGGCGGAGATCGAGGTGGTTGTACTCCGGCTTCTCCGGCAGTTGCGGCTTGCGCAGGAACGCGGCGGCGAGGCGATCGCCGGCCTCAGTCGCGGCGGCGACCGTCTCCGCGTCGAGCGCATTGCGCACGACCAGGAAACCGTCGGCGTCGAACGAGCGGCGCTGCTCATCGGTGAGGCGAATGAATTCCATACTCACGCTTTCCTGATCACGCAGCAGTGCTGCATTTCGGCATTGACCGGCATCCGGATCTCCGCACCGGGGAAGAGCTCCCGCATCAGCTCCGTGGTGTAGAAGACGTGATGCGTCTTCTGCATCTCGGGCGGATAGTCGCGGACGTCGTCGCTGTCGACGTAGAGGTCGTCGCCGTTGACGAGAATCAGCCAGCGCCCGGACCTGGCCTGGTCGAGGATTTCTTTCGCCCGCGGCGACGACACCTCGCCCCGCTCGCGCTCCAGGCGCCAGCGGAAGTTGTTCCCGTGAAAGCGGCCCGGCCAGGAGTTGTGGTTCGGATCGATGAAGCTGAAGGCGAGCGCGCCGCCGGGGTTGAGCATCGCCGTGAGTTGATGGACGAGCTCGACCATGTCTTCGCGGCTCGTGTTGGTGAACACCGAGTACGCGATGATGTAGTCGAAGCGCGTGCCGAGATCGGGGATCGTTTCATGCCGGTTCCCGGCGGGGTTGAAGAAGAAGCTGTACCGGTCGTAGAGGTGCCAGTGCGCGTCCGGGAAGCGCGCGCGCCCCGCCTCGACCGCGGCCGGCACGACGTCGAGGCACCAGTAATTCGACGGCTCGATCGTGGAGTGCGGATCGCGGAGGATGTTGCCGAGGTTGCCGCCGAAGTCGAGCACGCGGCGTCCGCGCCAGTCGCCGTTGCGGAGCTGCTGCGCGAAGTACGAGAACTGGTCGGTCTTGCGGGAGAGGAACGGCGCGGGACCGGCGGGACGAGGGGCTGTCCGCTCCAACGCCTCGTCGAGATTCCGGTACGGGAAGCAGGTCAGTCGCGAGCGTGAGTTGCAGTTGAAGATGTGCGGCATCCACGGCTGGCGGCTGAGGTGCTCGAGTCCCTGCATGTGCAGCGGATAGACCTCGTCTGAATTGACCGCGTCGTCGTGCTCGTCGAAGTAACGGCCGTTCTCCTCGTAGAAGTCGTAGCCGAGGAGATAGATCGGATCGCCGCCGAGGAGGATCGCCGTGTGCAGCGCGGTGCAGCCGCCGCCTCCGCCGTACAGGCCGTCGGCGAACGAACGTCCGACGAATTGCGAGAGCTCCGTGTTGCCGCGCAGCTCGAACGTGTCTTCGTTGTGCGCGATCTCGAACACGTTGTCGTGCGTCTTCTTCGGCGCCGCGCCGGCGCCGGCGATGATCATCCCGTTGTAGCCGTCGAGCGCCGCGGCGTGCTTCTGATGAGCGCTGACGTCGACGAAGTAGACGATCGACGGGTGGTAGTACTCGACGATGCGGTTCACGCCGATGGTGATGCGGCCGTTGAGCCGCGCGAAGTCGAAGTCGCGCAGGCTCGTGCCGGTGGAGATGACGAAGATCGGGCGATCGGCGTAGAGCCCGTCGAGCACGTGGCGGCGTCCGCTCATCGCGCTGCCGGCTCCGCGGTATTGCGTCCTTCGATCCGGATCAGACCGCGGCAGTCGCAGACGTGCAGCCGATCGCCCGCGCCGGTGGCGTGCACGAGCAGGCTGCGCAGCGTGTCCTCGTTGCCGCGGAACTTCGCCGGCTTCGCGCCGGCGCGCGAGGCGAGCGTCGTGTGCAGCGCATCCATCAGGCGCAGGTGCTTCTTGAAGTACGCGGTGCGGCCGACGTAGAAGCCGCCGATCACTTTCTTGCCGTTCGTGACTTTGATGTCGTGACCGAGCACGCCGTGCAGCTCGGCGTTGATGTCGACGTTGCCGCGGATCGGTCCGAAGAGCACGGCGTCGGGATGCGCGGCGATGCTCTCCTCGACATAGCCGATCCAGCCCGGGTCGACGTCGACGTCGGCGTCGAGCTTGATGAACCACGGCGCGGTCGCCAGGCGGTTGATGTCGCGGATGGAGAAGAGCTCGAAGTTGTAGTAGCCGTCGCGGCTGTGACGCGGCGTGTGCAGGACGTCGTAGAGCCCGTGCAGCTCATGCAGCTCGATCTGCGAGAGGAAGCTCGAGGCGAGATGCACGGTGCCGTACGGCAGCAGCTTCGGAAGGAGGTGGCGGAGCTGCGCGAAATGCTGCGTTCCTCCGCAGAGGAAGATGTCGAAGCAGCGTTTGTAGTCGCTCACGAGCATGGCGGTGGGTTGGAGCGGCGGCGTTGTGCCGCCGCTCCACTGTGGCGGTTACGGTTTGCTCGGGGCGGGCGGCGGGGCGGTGAGCTGCGCCGGGCCCTCGGTCTCCTGCGTCGGTGCGTTCTGCTCGCCGTGCGGGCGCTGCTGGCCGACGAAGCGGTTGCTCTCACCCACCTTCTGCTTCGGCGTGGTGACCGGTGCTCCCTGCGGACTGGCCGGTGCTTCGACGACGATCACCGGCGCTGTCCCTTCGCCGCCGTTGGTCGATTTCGCGGTGATCTGGAAGTTGTTGCCGGTGACGGCCGTGGTCGTCGTGGCGAAGTTCCAGAGACCGTTCTCGCCGACCTTGACGTCGGAGCTGAGGAGCGTCCCCTCTTCGCCGTTCTTGCCGAGGAAGAGCGAGACCGTCGACGCGCGCTGGCCGTTTTTCGGATTCGAATTCTTGTCGAGGAAGACACCAGTGGTGCCGTAGATCGACAGGTTTCCGCCGGACGAGAACTGCGCGCTCGTGACCTTCACCGAGTCCATACCGGATGCGCTGACGCGGAAGATTCCCCACAGACCCTGCTGCAGGTAGTTCGACGGCGTGGTGCGCCAGACGTAGTCGCCGGAGGTCGGATGGGAGCCGCCGGCGCTCGGGAGGACGATCGGATACGACGTGTTGGTGCCGTACGAATCGCGCGCCCCGAGGTGCTGCGAGACGCGGTTGTGGCCGAGCGCAGCCGACGACGTACGGAACGGCAGCTCCTCCCACACGTGGCCGTGCAGGGCCATCACCTGCTGGTTGCCGCTCCCCGCGGGATGCAGGAGGTGGATGCGCGTCGGCGTGCCGAGGGCGGCGGAGAGGATCGGCGTCAGCGGATCGGTCAGCACGAGGCCGTTCGAGAAGCCCTGCCAGATGTCGGGGTTCGTGTTGAACGTGCTGGCCTGTGCTCCGAAGCGATACGGCATCGGCTCGGTGCGGTAGTTGACCGCGACCTGCGTCGTGCCGCCCGGCGCGGAGAACTGCGTCAGGCCGATGGTCGTGTTGCCGCCGTACCACTCGACGTTCGACAGATCGTCCTGCGTGATCAGCACGAACTCGCGGTAGAGCAGCGGGCCGGGGCTGGCGCAGGTGCCGCTGGCGTAGACCGTGGCGGCGCCGTACTGCGGCAGGTTGAGCGCCGGGTTGTACATGTCGAGGCAGGCGATCGAGCCCTTCGGCTCGACTACCAGGCCGCCGATCAGTCCGTGCAGATCCTGCTCGAGCGGATCGGACGGCGTGAGGTTGATGCCGCCGAATTCGATCGGTGTTCCCGTGATGGTGCCGCTCTGCGAGATGCTCGTCTCACCGGCGTACCAGTAGTAGGTCTTCTGGCTGCCGATCGGGACGATCTGGTCGGGATTGAATCCGACGTTCAGGCCGGTGCTCTTCATCGCGTCGAACGCCAGCAGCGACGGGGTCGCACCGGCATACTTCGACGGCGCGAGCGTGATGTTCGTGGCGAACGCCGCGGTCGACGTCTGGTTGAACGTCTGCGAATTCGGATTGAACGAGTTCTGCACCGTCAGCGCGATGCAGTCGCCCGCATTCGCGCGCACCACCGCCGGCTGGCCGGTGTCGTTGCTCGCGCCGACCGTGTAGACCATCGGGAAGAAGTTCGTGATCATCGTGCCGGGTGCGGGCGACGTGGTGAAGCGGCCGGCGGGACCGACGCCGCGCGAGTTGAACGTGACGCTGGCCGGCGTGCGGGCCACGATCGTGAACGCCTTCTGCGGCGCGGACGGCGGGCAGCTGTAACCGACGTTCGCGTCGGCGGGCGGCGGCAGCGGCGTCACCGTCTTGTTCGTGCTGAGCGGACGGAGCGATGTCGTGCCGGCCGTCGACTTGTACGCGCGGAAGATGCCCCACGGGCCGTCGATGATCCCGTGCTTCTGGTTCGAGGCGTCGGGCATGTAGAGGTAGTCGGTGAAGTTGTGCGCCGAGTCGGTCGAGGGGCTCGCGCGCGGCGTCCGGAAGAGCATCTCGAAATGCTCGGAGATGCCCATCGACTGCGTGCTGCGGTAGCCCGAATCGGAGAACGACGGCTCGAACAGCCACTTCATGCCGCCGATGGTGAAGGCGTGCGGCAGCATGTGCGCACCGGCGATCACGCGTACCTGCACGCGGTCGTCCTCGAAGGCGCGGAGCAGCGGCGTGTACGGATCGCCCCCTTCCATGCCTTCCGTCAGCGGCTTCTTCGGATAGAAGAAGACCGAGCTGCCGGAGATCGTCGAGCCGGGTGTTGGCTGCGAGTTGGTTGCCGCGTTGTTGCGCGTGACGTTCGAGTTGTAGACGTACGACAGATCGGCGGCGTGCGGATCGCTCGAGCCGCCGGTCTGCACGCGGAAGGGGAGCGGCTCGTTGCGGTAGTTGAACGACGTCGTGCCGGAGGTCGGGCCGGCGCTGATGATCTGCGGCTGCAGATTGTTGTTCGCGCTCCCGAACGGCGCCTCGATCACATTCGGTGGATCGGCCCAGCCGGGGAACGTATTTGGCGGATATGGATACGGCGTCACCTGGTTCTTGCTCGTGTTTTTGTATGCGAACTGGAAGTCCTGCATCGCCAGCGCGAACTCGCGGTACGTGTTGGCTTTGTTGCTGTCCCCCGATTCGATGACCGCGTTCCAGGTCGTCGGGCCGCCGTCATCGCGCGTGTGCAACTGCGTTCCGGTCTCGGACTGGAACCAGGTGCTCTTCGCCGGCTCGATGAGGAGCGCGGCGTAGAGGCCGACCTGCTGGTGCGTCGACGGACCGAAGTGATCGTGTGTGAAGACGGTGCGCAGCGTGCGCGTGCCGTTCTTCAGCGCGTTGTTGGTCGCGCTGTGGTCCTCGATCGGATCGGCGAACCAGCGCTGCACGGTCGTCTGCGCGCCCTTCCAGTCCTTGCACGGCGCCTGCGCCATCTCGGCCGGCGGGCAGATCGCGTCGGGAGGAGGCTTGAGCGCCAGAACCTGGCGATTCGTCGCGTTGCCGCACTGGGTGATCTGCGCCGCGCTGAGGGCGAGACCGCCGCACTGATTCACGCCATGTACGAGCTCCTGCACTTCCTGGTAGCTGAGCGTGCCGTCCTCGTAGTTGTAGCCGTTCGCCGCGCCGTCCGATGACGTCACGTCGAACTTCACGAGATGGATGTGCTGGCCGATGATGTCGGTCGGCGTGCGCACCTGGTAGTCGTCGACCTCGTAGTAGCTCGGCACGAGGTTGGTGTGCCAGTAGATGACGCCCTGCCCCACGTTGGCGCGGATGAAGAACGGCTCCTGCGGCACCTCGCTGCGGATCGTCGGCAGGACGTCCTGCCAGAGCGTCAGCAGGCGCGACTGCGGATAGTGCCAGCCCTGCTTGTTCAACACGACGTCGGTCTGGATGACCGCCGCCTTGTACTGCGTCCAGTTGTTGATGCCGTTGCACTGCGAGCTTGGCGGCGGCGGATTGTTCGGATCCCACGGAACGAGACCCGGGTCGGCGAACGGCGCGCCCGAGATGGGCGGCCTTCCGTTCGTACGGAAGCCCGGATCGGCGGGTGACGATGGCGTGCCGTCCGGCTTGAAGGATGGGTGGAAGCAGGTGGCGTGGAACTTCATCGCCGTCTTCTCCACCGGCGTGCCGTCTTCCGGCAGCTGGTAGGCGTTGACGTTTTCGATGTTCTTCGTGAAGTCGGTCGTGGTGTGTTTCTCGACCGTGACCTTGGCGTTCATCAGCAGATGGCGCGGCAGGCCGCCATCGAGCACCGTGCCGTTCGTCTCCACCGCGAAGTCGAGCGGCGGATGCGGTGCGCGCGTTCCCGCGACACCGGGGATGAAGAACGGGTAGCCCGGATTGACGTTGACCGGGTTGACGACCGCTTCGTAGCCGACCGGATTCGGTCCGCCGTTCGGATCGGCAACCGCCTGGATCGTCACCTGCGACGGCATCACCGGCATCATCAGCGTCGGCATCGGAACGATGGCCGGGATCGGCGTTCCCGAGGCGATCTCGCCGTCGGGCAGCGCGCGGGTCGCGTACTTCGCGAGCGGCGGGAACTTCGTGTTCTGGAACGGCGAGCCGATCTCGTACACGTCATGCGCGCGCCACATCGCCCACATGCCGGCGGCGAAGTGCGGATAGAAGTGGCAGTGGAAGATCGAGTCGCCGACGACCTTGTTCCGGTTGCCGGAGCCGTTGAACACGATCTCCTCGGTGTAGTGGCTGCCGGGGTTGATCAGCTGGCTGTCGAGGTACGTGCTGCCGTCGCTGTTCGGCGAGTGCAGCCACTGATGCGCGTGCAGGTGATGCACGTGCGAGACGCCCGTGCCGGTGTGCAGCACGCGGAAGATCACGCGGTCGTTGATGTAGCTGTGGTAGACGTTGCTCGGGTCGTCGGGATAGAGCGTCTTCGTCGCCTTGCGGACCGGCGTGATGCCGGCCGGCGCGTTGCCTGTCACGCCGCCGGTGCACGGCGCGGTGTTCGAGCCGGTGTTGATCTGGTTGTTGTACGGCAGGCTGTTGAACGGCGCGTTGCTGCAGGGCCAGTTCGACGGCACGTCGACGAGCATCGCCGGATCGCCGACCGTCCACGAGCTGAGGAAGAACTCCTCGAAGCGGCAGTCGGAGCAGCTGTTCATCGGCCCGAGGCCGAAACGGTTGGCCAGGATCTCGGCGCCGATGCCGCCCGTGCCGTAGTTGATGGCGAAGGCGTCGCCCGATGAGCCGAGCGTCGTGGCCAGATCGGTCGGAGTCTTCTGCCCGAAGATCGGATACGCCTGCACCGCGTCCATCAGCTCGTGATAGCCGATGGTGAACTCGCGGAACGGATCGAGCCGGTTCGGCTCGATGTTGACCGGGTCGAGACTCGGATCGGTCGGCGGCGGGTTGACGAACTTGCCGTGCTTCGGACCGGTGATCACCGCCGTCAGGTCGGTGTAAACGAGGTTGTTGTTCTTGTCGAGCATGTTCAGCACCGGGAGGCCGGCATTCGGTCCCGACGTGAACGTCGCCGCGTAGTTGATGAACGGCTGGTTGATGCTGCTCAGGCCCGTGGTGGCCGCCTCGAGCTCTTCGTGCGTCACCTGGCTGCGGTACCACTCCGACTTCTTCGGCTCGACGTTCACCATGCCGAAGAGGCCGGCCGTGACCTGCGCGCCGTCGTTCGGCTGGTTGTTGCCGCCGAACGCCGCGCCCTCGCTGTTCAGGATGTACGTCCCTTCCGCCGTGGCGCGGAGGACGTAATGAATCGTCTGGCCGGGTGCGATGGTGGAGTTGCCGTTCGACGCGACGTACGAGCCGTCGTCGTTGATCGTCTGAGCGACCTCCATGCCGGCCACGTGCACGCTGGCGTAGCGCGTCGCCGGCTGCGTGCTCGTCGGATCTTTCGCCAGGTAGTTGGTGAAGGTGATGGCCAGGCAGTCGCCGACGTTCGCGCGCAGCACGATCGGCCGCGGCCGTTTGTCGGGCCGGAGCATGACGTTACCCTTGACGAGCGGGCCGCTCCCCGACTTCGGTACGACGTCGCGCCGGAGCGCAAACACCATCCCTTCGGGCATCGATGCGCCGAGGCGGTTGACCAGGAACGGCTGGTCGAGAGCGACCATGTCGACCCAGACCGTGCGGTCACATCCGGATGGCTGGACGTAGCCGGGCCAATGGCCTCCGGTGTCAGCGCTCATCGAAAGCGCGCTGATGACGGTGGCGACGACGAGGACGAACGGCAGGCGATGTTTGAACATGCGTCTCCCTCCTTGCGGCAGCAGGGGATCCCGAACAAACGGAAGCTTTGATAGAAAGACGCGTTTCCGTCCCCGTTCGTGAACCTTCACACGACCCTCGGCCGGTTCGTCTTTTGAGCGGGGAGCCATGCTGCACGTCGTCATCAACTGCGGTCTGTGCGAGGACTACATCGGGCGCTGTCTGAGCTCGGTGCGGAGACAGACGCACGCCGCATGGCGCGCGCACGTCACGATCGATCGATCGGGCGACGCGACGTATGACGAAGCGCTCGCCGCGCGCGCCGGCGATGAACGGATCGTGATCACGCGCAATGCCGCGCGCCGCTTTCCGATGGCCAACCTCGTCAGCGCCATCGGACGCAGCGGAGCCGATCCGGACGACGTCATCGTCGTGCTCGACGGCGACGACTGGCTGATCGACGACGAGGCGTTCGCCCTCATCGACCGCACGTACGACCAGACCGGCTGCTGGGTCACGTACGGCAGCTGGATCAGCAACCGTCCCGATCGTCCCGGACTCTGGCCTCCGTACGCGTCCGGCACGACCGACTTCCGCTCCGAGCCGTGGCTCGGGACGGCCGTGCGCACCTGGAAGCGCTGGCTCTTCGACCTCATCGAGCCGGAGGACTTTCGCGACGCGCGCGGCGACTATCTGCGCAACGCCGACGATCTCGCCTGCATGTTCCCACTGCTGGAGATGGCGACGACCGAGCGGGCCGTCCACATCGAGCGGCCGCTGATGCTCTACAACCTTCTCAGCCATCACGACGACGGTCCCGCCGCGGCGCTGGAAAGCGAGCGAAATGCGGAGTGGATTCGCTCCCGGCCGCGCTACGCGGCGCTCCCCGCTTTCACAAACGCCCGCGCCCAGCCGTCTTCCTGACATCGGGGCAAGGAGGTCGTGTCATGGCGTCCACCACATCTGGCGGCGACGTTGTCATCGTGACGATCAACCGCACGTGCGCGAAACAGCTGCTCCTCGCGCTCACGCTGGCTCTCGGCGGCACGCCGATCAAGCAGCTTTCCTACGGCAAGGGAAAAGGCAAAGGGAAGGGCAAGGGCAAAGGGAAGGCGACCACTGCCGTTAAAGGCAAGGCTGCTACTTCCAAGGCGTCGAAGAAATCGAGTCGGTGAGCGCCGACGTTCGCGGCCTGCTCGACGCGATCCTGTCGCGCCCTGGCTACGACCGCGCCGATGCGTCGATGCTGCGCGATCGTGCGCGCGACCGCGGTGCGCCGTGGCCGCTGCGTGCCGCGGCGGCGCTGATGCTCGAGCACGTGCTGCTCCGCATCCGCAAGGATGACGCGGAGGAGCATGCGTTCTGGTTCCGCGAGCTAGGAATCGACGGCCTCGACGTCGCGTCATTTCGCCGCCGCCTCGAGCGCCTGAATCGCGTGCATGCGCCGCTGCGCCGTCCGCGGCCGCCGGAGAAAGCTATCGGCGATTTTCTTCATCTCGCGCGCCGCGAGTGCCGCCTGACGCTGGGGCGCTGGCTCTGGTCGGTCGACGAAGTGACCGCGCGCATCGAAGGAGCCGTGCGGCGGTCGGCGGGAATCCGCAGCCGTCCCGACTACGGGCATCGTTTCGTCGGCGAGGAGTCGGCGCACGCGCTGGCCTCGGTGCCGCCGCTGGAGCGCGAGATCCTGCTCTACCTCGGCCATCAGGCGACGATCCGCTGGGTCGCGCGCAGCACGAGCAGCGAGATCAACTCGCTGGTCGAGTATCCGCTCGGCACCGTGGTGATGGTCGTCAAGCCGCCCGGCAGCGACCACGAGATCGAGATCAAGCGCACCGGACTGCGCGGACCGTTTCCACTCGACGCCGTCTACGAGCGCGGCGACTGGATCCTGCCGTCGTCGCATTTTCTGCAGGGCGGCTCGATGGAATCGCTGCTCGGTCTGGAGACGTCGCAGTCGAGCGTGATGTCGAAGCTCTATCGCACGGTGCATGGTCTCGTCGCGCCGATGTCGCGGACCGTGCATCTCGCCACCGTGTTCACGATTCCTTCGCCTGTTGGCGAGATCGATCTCTTCGACTACTTCACCGACCCGCAAGTGTTCGGCGAGCGCTATCCGACGATGCGCCGCCACATGGGCTGGGCCGTCGAGGCGATGGCGAAGACGACGAACCAGGCGCGCGCGCCGCAGCACAATGCGCTCTCGCTCACCGTCGAATTCCTCGGCCTGACGAAGCCGTCGCAGGCGGTGCAGATCGGCACGACGTCGTTCCGCCTCGAGCGTCTCGCGATGTACCTGGTGCCGGCCGGCGACAAGCGTTACTTCGAGGAGCTCGGAACGCCGTTCACACGCGACGACTCGCGCCGCTTCGCCGACGAGCTGCTCGATGAAGTGCTCTGCGTCTACGACCCGCCGCCCGCCCCGTTCCGCGGCTATCGCTCGTATCTCGACGCCGCGTTTGCGGTCCCCGCGAACCGCCGCCGCGCCAATCGCAACTACGTCTCCGTGCTCGAGCAGCTCGGCCGCTTCTGGGGAACGATGCTCGCCGCGCGCGGCCACACCAGCGGCGAGTCGTTCGTGGGCCGCAATTGCGGATTGCGCAGCGTGTTCGAAGAGGGGGAGTGGCGCATCCGCGTCATCTTCATGGATCACGACTCGATGGCATTCGCCGCGCGTTACGAGGACCACTACCATCCGCGCCCGTCGGTGCGCGCCGCGGCGATCGACGGAAAGTTCATCCTCGGCAGCCACATCGGCGACTACGAGGTGCGCGGCGAGCTCGAGCTGCTGCGCGCCATCTATCGCGTCACCGATGCAACGGAGCGGCGCGGCATCGCGGCGATGCAGAAGGCGATGAAGGCCGCGTACGACCAGACGCAGCATGCGATCCGCACGCATCCCGATCTCGACCGGCTCTTCCGCCCGACGTTCGTGGAGCGTCTCGCGGACTGGGACGATGCGGTCCGCTGCTGGCTCGGCGCGCGGCGCAACGGCTGGCAGGAGCGCGTCGCCGCGCTGTTGCGCTCGCGCGGATTCGACGAGTCGCTCACCGAAAACTACGTCCAGGCCATCGAGAGACAGGAGACGTTCCTGACCTGGCTGTCGTTCCTCTTTCAGTCCTGAGCGGCGACGCCGTACCGCGTCTTCAGCGTTTCGTAGATGCAGCCCGGCTCGTACGCCGCGTCCTTGTCGCGCCCGCCGCGCCGCCACATCTCATTCCAGAGATGGACCGCCGCCGCGGACGGCGGCAGCGGCGGCGGCTCGGCGGCGAGCAGCGATTCCCAGTCGCGATAACCGATCGGACAGAACACCTCGTGGGTGCGGACGAATCGCTGCAGCGCGAACGTCTCGACGACGTCGCGGACCAGCGCGGGCCCGGTCTCGCCCCAGCGGATCTGCGTACGGTCCTTCGCCTCGCATGCGTTCCACGCGTGCTGCATCGCGGCCGAACCGGCCGGCGCCTTGATGAAGCCGGCGTTGATGAACTGCTCGCCGCGCCCTTCCTCGCTGGAGAAGACGTAGTCGTCGTCGAACGCGAGCGGCCGCAGCGCCACGAGGTCCGTATCGGCCCAGCATCCGCCGCGCGTCAGCAGCAGCCGGTAGCGGAAGTAGTTCGAGAAGCCGGAGTACGACTGATGATCGCGATACGTGAAGATCATCGACGACGGGAGGATCTCGTTCCCGTCGCACATGCGCACGCCGGGCGGCACTCCTTCGACCTCGCCGTACGTGTAGAGATCGACCTCGTGTCCGTTGCTGACGAAGGACGTCAGCGAGAGCCGCTCCATCGTCGAAAGGCGCGGGCCAACCCAGAGACACTGGATCCGTTCGGTCATGACGCGAGCAATTCCTCCCAGCGGTCCATCACCTTGTCCACGGAAAAGCGATCGACGATCTCCGGCGCGCACGCGGCGAGCCGTTGGCGCTCGTCGTCATCGCGCATCAGCCGGTCGAGAAACGAGGCGAAGAGCGCCGGTCCTTCGCCCGGCACGAGGAGTCCGTCGACGCCGTCGCGCACGATGGTGCGGACACCCGAGCCGCAATCGACGACGACCGGCACGACGCCGCAGGCCATCGCCTCGCACAGCGCGTTCGGAAAGCCCTCGGTGGATGACGTCATGGCGAAGAGGTCGGCGTTGCGCAGCACGGCATGAACGTCGTGCGCATGCCCGCGCAGCCGGATGCGATAGCCTGCGCCGAGCTGCTCGATCAACTGCTCGAGAAAGCCGCGCTGATTTCCTTCACCCCAGATGTCGAGCCGCCAGTGCGGATGTTGTTCGGCGATGTGCGCGAACGCGCGGACGATGATCTGCAGTCGCTTGAATCCAACGAGCCGCCCGAGGGACACCAGCGTCCGCGTGCCGTCGCGCTCCGCGCGCGGTGGCGAAGGGGGCGGAGGAAGAACCATGTTCGGCAGGACGCTGCAGCGCGCGCCGAGGCGCTCGAAGTGGCGCGCGGCGGCATCGGTCTGCGCGGCGACGCCGTTCGCGTGGAGGTAGAAGCGTCGCCGCAGCGGCTCGAGCGGGCCGATCGACGTCCGCTCCGGATCGCAGCGCTCCGAGACGTAGCGCCGGAACGGCAGGCCGGACGTGGCGATGAGCATCCGGATGTTCATCACATCGCTGAACGACACCACCGCCTCGGGCTCGGTCAGCTGAATCGCCCGGCGCAGCATGACCAGCAGCACGATGTCCGCCAGCATCAGGTCGTACGGCGGGTCGGAGAGATCGAGCACGCCGAAGATCGCGTTGAGCGAGGCGTGGTCCATCTCGTCGTCATGCGGATCGCGGCGCCAGCCGATGTCGCGATGCACCACGCGCGGATCGAGGGCGTAGGCGACCGGCCGGTCGCGCTGCGACGTCGTCAGGATCGTCGGCCGCCAGCCACGCGCCACCCACGCGTTCGCCATGTTGACGACCGCCCGCTCCATTCCGCCCGCGTTGAGCGTCGACACCACCAACGTGACCTTCACGTCAAGGCTCCGATGGGAAGACGAATCGCGCGCCGACCGCGTGAAGCGGGTAGGGAAACGGCACTCCGCGACACTCCTTTATTGATCGATCATGAAATCGTATGCCCTCGCTCTGTCGCTCCTCGTTTCTGCCGTCACCGCCGCGCAGGATCGTCCGCCGACGTACACGTTTTCCGACGTCCGCGTTCAGACGCAGGCCGGCGACAGCGTCCACTTCTACCGCGATCTGGTGAAAGGCCGCACCGTGGTCATGAACTTCATCTTCACCAGCTGCACCACGATCTGTCCGACGATGGGCGTCACGTTCGCGCACGTGCAGGAGCTGCTCGGAAAGCGTGACGTCGCGCTCATTTCGGTGAGCATCGATCCCGGCAACGACACGCCGGCCCGGCTCGCGGCGTGGAGCCGCCGTCTCGGCGCGAAGCCGGGATGGACGCTGGTCACCGGCAACAAATCCGACCTCGACGCGCTGCTCAAATCGATCGGACTCTTCAGTGCCAATCCAGCGGAGCACGCGCCGGTGGTCCTCGTCGGCAACGATGCGTCGGGACGCTGGGAGAGAATCGACGGACTGGCTCCGGCGAAGACGATCGTCGCCGCGATCGACCGCATTTCAGGAAACCCACAATGATGATGCGCAGACTGCTCTGCCTCGCGTTGCTCGCCGCGCTGCCAGCGCTCGCGCAGGATGCCAAAGGCGCCGCGCACTACTTTCAGAAGCTCCCGCTCGTCGATCAGGACGGCCGCACCGTCGACCTCTACAACGATCTGATGAAGGGGAAGGTCGTGGTCATCAACAGCTTCTTCGCCGAGTGCCACGGCAGCTGCCCGGCGATGGCGAAGACGATGCAGTTCGTGCAGGAGCAGCTCGGCGATCGCGTCGGCCGCGACGTCTTCCTCATCTCCATCACCGTCGATCCGCAGAACGACACTCCGGCGAAGCTCAAAAAGTATTCGGCGGACTGGAAGGCGCGGCCCGGCTGGACGTTCCTCACCGGATCACCCGAGCAGGTCGCGGCGGCGTTGAAGAAGCTCGGGCAATACGTCGAGCAGCGCGAGTCGCACAACAACATCATCCTCGTCGGCAACGACCGCACCGGCCTGTGGAAGAAAGTGTTCGGGCTGGCGAAAGCGGCCGATGTTTACGCCTCGGTGGAAAGCGTCGTGAACGACAAGGGCGGGACGAACTGACGCGACGCTTCCTCTGCGCGCTGTTGCTCCTCTCCGCCTCCGCGCGCGCCACGGAGCTGACGCCGCGGGAACTGCGCGGCCGGCAGATCTACCGCACCGGCACGAGCGATTCGGGCACGCCGATCGTGGCGCGCATCAGCGCCGACTCCGATCCCGTCACCGCCAGCGTGTTGCCGTGCGCCGGCTGCCATGGCCGCGACGGCCGCGGCAAAGGCGAAGGAGGCGTGCGGCCGTCGAACCTGCAGTGGAGCGCGCTGACCCGTCCGTACAGCGTGGCGACGCCGGGCGGTCGCGCCCATCCGCCGTACACGCCGGCCACGCTGAAACGCGCCATCACGATGGGCGTCGATTCGGCGAAGCAGCCGCTCCGTCCGCCGATGCCGCGCTACGAGCTCTCGATGCGCGACGCCGACGATCTCGTCGCCTACCTCCGCCGCCTCGGCGAGGATCCGGATCCCGGCGTCAGCGACGACACGCTGCGCATCGGAGTCCTCCTGCCGCCGCCCGGCAGCGAGCGCGACGCGGTGCAGACGACCGTCAGCGCGTATTTCGCGAGCATCCGAATCTTCGGCCGCCGTATCGACCTCCACTTCGAAGACGCGCTTTCCGATGACGACTTCGCCGTGATCGCCGCGCAGATCACCGGCCGCGAGGAAGAGGTGGGCCGCATCGCGGCGGAGAAGCAGCTGCCGGTGATCGCCGCACTCGCCGCGCGAGGCGACGACGCGAACCGCTATCTCTTTCAATTGCTCGCGGGCGTCGAAGAGCAAAGCATCGCGCTCATCAACGCGCTGCCCGCGGATGCCCTCGTTAGCATCGCGTACGACGCGTCGACGAAAGCGGTGGCCGACCGTCTCACGCAACGCCTCGGTGACCGCATCGCCGACACCGGCGCGAGCGCGGTTCTCGTGCTCGGCGGCGCGTTGCCGTCGCCGCTTCCCGAGACGATCCTCGTCCCCGCGCCGTACACGAGCGACGCGCTGTTCTCGAATCCCACGCGGAAGATCCTCATCGCGCTTCCGCTCGATGCGTCGAACGCCACCGGCCTCCCGCCGAAGCATCGCGCGACCTGCGCCGCGGTTCTCGCCGCCTCGCGACTGCTCGTTCGCGGCCTCGAGCGCGCGGGTCGCGACGCCGGCCGCGAATCGCTCATCGATACGCTCGAAAGTTTCCGCGGCGAGCCGACCGGTCTCACTCCATTGATCACCTGGACGCGAACGCGACACACCGGCACGAGCGAATGCGTGATCGTCCGTGTTCCGCGATGAGCCCACGTCTGATGCGCCCCGCGCTCTTCGCCACCACCGCGGACGCATCCGCGCTGCGCGAACAGGCGCATCCGCTGCCGTACGACCGTGACTCGATGGCGCCCGGCGACGTGCTGCCGATGCGGGACGAACGGTTTCTGCGTTCGCTCCTCGCCGCGCAGGCGATCTATTTCGACGGCCGTCAGACGAATCTCGGCGACGCGCTGCTCGGCCTGTCGTATCTCGAAGCGGTGCGTGACGCGGCCTCGCTCCTCGGTCTGCAGCTGCGCGTGCTTGCCTCGCCCGACATCGCCCGCCTCCTCAAAGTGCCGGGTACGAATCGACCGCCCGATCGCACGCTGCGCATCGGCGTCGCGCAAGGCAGTGCGCGTCTCTTCGCGTCGAATGAGGACCTGCCCGCGTTCCGCACCGCGTCGCATGTGTACGCGAGCCTGCCGTCGCGTTACTACATCGACGTCGAGCGCCGCCTCGGGCTGCGCCTGCCGCGAAACCGTGGCTTTCTCCCGGTCTTGCCGGCACCGCCCGCGCCTCGCGAGCGGCCGTTCGTCTGCTACATCGCCGCCTCGAGCTGGCCCGAAAAGAAGGACTACGGCCTTCGAGGTTTCGCGCGCGTTGCGCAGCTCATCGGCGACGACTTCGAGCACGTCGTCGTTCGAGGTCTCGACGACCCGCCGGAAACGCATCCGCCGTTGACGCTCGCGCCGGAGTGGGATGACATCGAAGCGCTGCTCGGACTCTTCGCGGAAGCGGCGCTGGTCATCGGCAATGACACCGGCCTTCTGCACGCCGCGGCGATGACCGCGACGAGCTCACGCCGCGGCGTGATCGGCATCTACGGCCGGCATTCCTACCTTCGATTCACGACCGGCGATCGCCACCAGTACGCGATCGCCACACCGTTCGCCCAGTCGATGGCGTTCTCGGATCGCAGCCCTGTGCGCGATCAGATCGACGATGAGCGTTACCCGCGCGCGGCGTCCGTGCAGCGAATCGCGCCCGAGCTCATCGCCGAATGCGCGCGACGGGTGCTCGAAGCGCATCACTGAACGTATCCGAGCGCGCGGAGGCGACGGAGCGTTTCGGGATCGATTGCACGCGCCGGCGTGGCCGCATCGATGCTGCGAAGCGACCGGCGCCAGGCCGCGATCTCCGCCGCCATCCGCTGCGAGTCGGCACTCGGCGCGAGATTGCGCGTCTCGTCCGGATCGACGGCGAGGTCGTAGCTTTCGACGCTGCCGTCGATGTTCACGATCGTCTTCAGCGTCCCTTCGATCTTTGCTGTTCCTGGTCGTCGCGACGGAAGCGTTGCGCCGGGTCCGCGCATCGGAAACGACTCGGTGATGATCGCGGACGGCGGGCGCTGCATCGAGGTGAGCAGCGGCCAGACGTCGAGCAGACTGACGGGCGCTGCGATCACGACGCCATTGATCTGACCGGGATTCTTCACGATGAGCGGCACGTGCGTTTCGGGATCGTAGTTCGCGAGACCGTGGGTGATGACGTTGTGTTCGCCGAAGCACTCGCCGTGATCCGAGAGCTCGATGATGAGCGTCCGGTCGTACACGCCGCGCTCCCGCAATTTGTCGATGACGCGCGCGACCTCGCGGTCCTCGAACGCGAGCGAGCCGTCGTATTGCGAGATCAGATGCGCGCGCTCCCGCGGCGTGATCTTCGGCGATCCCTGGTTGAAGGCGGCGATCAGCCGCTCCTGCAGCTCGACCGGCTGCGTCGCGTCGTGGCCCGGGAACATCGTGTCGTACGGCGCCGGCGGGAAGTACGGATGGTGTGCATCGAGGTAATTGAGGACGAGGAAGAACGGCCGACGCCTGGCCGTCGTGCGCTCGAGATACGCGATCGCGAGCTCGCTGATCTCCTCGCCGCCGCGCGCGAGGTGCCGCGTGCGTCGAGGGAGCTCGATGACATGCGAGGCGATCGCGGCGACGCGAGACCGCAGGTAGAACTCCGACGCCATTCCGTAGGCCATCCAAGGCGCCCGCACATCGAGATGCTGGAATCCCTGATCGAGACCGAACCCTTCGCCGAGGTATCCGTTCGCCGCGATGCAGGCAGTGGCGTAGCCGCGCGCGGCGAGGATCTCCGCGGCCGTGAGCGCCCGCGCGGGAAGCGGCCGTCCGAGGGCCCAGCCTTCGTCGTTGTGCGCGGTGTGCTCGCTAGCGTAAAGGCCGGTGAAGAGCGACGCGTGCGACGGCAGCGTCATGTTCGCCGGCGCGTAGGCACGGGCGTAGAGGGTCGCCGTCTTCGCGAATTGCGCGAGGTGCGGCGTCGTGTTGCGGGCGTAGCCGTACGCCGAAAGATGATCGGCGCGAACGGTGTCCATCACGATGAGGACGATGTTCGGCGAGGCGACACGCGGCGGCGGCTGCTCCGGCGTGAGGTCGCGCGGCGGCTTCGCGTTGACGAACATCGCGGAGAGCATCGTCAGCGCGAAGATCGCAATCGTCCCCACCGGCTTCAGCGACCAGCGCATCTTCGCGCCGAGGAAACCGAGCAACGTGATCGCGACCATCGCCCCGCCGGCAAGCAGCGCCTTCGTCCGGAACGTGTAGAAGACCCCGAGCTCGCGTACGGCCCACATCGGCGCGAGCAGCAGCAGACTGGCGATCCACGGACTCTTCCGGAACATCACCACGGCAGTCGCCGCGCACACGAGCGGAACCGCCAGTGCAGATCCGGTGACGACGGCGATGGCATTCACCGCGAACGCGATCGCCAATGCGGGAAGGGCGAAGCGCCCCAACAGCACGCCGATGAGCGGATAGAGAAACAGAAGGAAGAACGTGTAGCGATCGTCGGGCGGAACGAACGCCGCCCCGAATATCGCCCGCCGCAGCACGATCGCGAACAACGCCTCGACCGCGCCGTACGCCCCCCACGCCGCAGCGCCCTGAAGCCGGCCGTCGAGGGTTGTGCGCATCAGAAGCCGCGATAGATGAACGTGGAGTTGAACGCGGCGAAGAGCATCAAGACGACGATCGCGCACGCAATGGCGAGACCGATGAGCGCGTCCTTCAGCAGAATCTTCAAAGGTGGGGTGATTTGGTCGGGCAGGGGGGATTTGAACCCCCGACCACCTGAACCCCATTCAGGTACGCTACCAGGCTGCGCTACTGCCCGACTCGGGATCGATGCTAACACGAACGGTCTGCGTGAATTCCGCTACGGCAGCGCGGTCGCCCAGAGGATCAGGTACTTGGTGACCTCGATGTTGCGGGCCGACGGCGCGACCTCGATCTCCTCGATCGAGCGCGCGCTGGCCATCAATTCATCGCGCAGCGTCTCGAGCTCCTTGTCCCATGCGCGCTGGATCTGGGCGATGTTCTCGAGGTAGTCGACTTCGCGCACCGTCGACGCGCCGTCGCTCACGGCGGCGGGGCGGCCGCTGGTGATGTTGTAGAGCGCCTGGCCCCACGCGACGCCGACGTTTTTCGACGAATCGTCGAGCGGGTCTTCGTTCTGCGCGTCGCGGTCCTCGCGCTCGGCGCGCTGCTTGAGCTGATCGATGCGGCGGCGGAACGTGCTCTCCAGCCGCTCGGATGTGTCGTTGAGTCTGCGCCGCGCTTCCTCGAAGCAGCGCTCGAGGAACGACTCGCGCGACTCGTTCGCGTTCGAGTACATGCCGAACGCCGAATTGGCGTAGACGCGCAGGCGCTCCGTCTCCTCGACGTACTGCTTGAACCCCTCCTCCGATTGCGCCGCGCTCTGCACGAGCGCCTCGGGGGTGATCGAGATGTTGAGGTGATGCGACGGATCCGGCACCGCGCGGATGTCGAGCTTTTCGGGATCGATCGTCGAGGCGCGATCCCAAAGCACCTTGCCGTCCGTCGGCTCGATCGGCGCGACGTACGTGCGTACCGCGCTGATGTGCACGCCGCTGCGCGACTCACTGTGCGTGACCACTCCCTCCGCGAGGAGGAACGGCCGGTAGTCGCCGCTGCCACCGTAGACGTAGAGCTGTTCGACCGACTCGCCGGTGAAGCGGACCGGCAGCCGGCCGCGACCCGTGGAGATCGGCGCGAGCGCGTCTTCGCCGCGATCGACGACCAGCCCGTGCGGAACCGGCACCGCGTCGAGCACGCGCCCCGGAACCTGCGACAACGAGCGGACGACTGCTTCGCGACGCTCCGGCGGAAGGAGAAACACGACGCATCCGCCGCCTCCCGCCCCGCAGACTTTTCCGCCCCAGGCGCCCGCTCCGACGGCAGCGTCGATCGCCGCGTCGATCTCCGGCGTCGAGATGCCGTCGATCAGCGCCTTGCGGTTCTCCCACTCCCTCGCCAGCGCGCGGCCCGCGGCCTCGAAGTTCGCCGTCTCCAGCGCGCGCTCCATCTCGATCGCCGTCTCCGCGATCTGCTCGAGGCCGTGCGTGACTTTCTTCTTCTTCTCGATCTGCCGCTTGTACATCTCCCAGTTGTTCGTGCCGGAGAAATGGGCGATGCCGGTGTAGTGCAGGAGGAAGCGATCCGCGAGGTCGTGAATCGGAACCGCGATGCTGTGATGCGTTGGCGCGCCGGGCTCGAGATGCAGCGCGGCGAGGCCGCCGTAGACCGGCGGGTAGTAATCCTGGATGCCGGCGGGGACGCCGAGGAGGCGCGTCTCGAGATCGCGGACCGTGTTGATCAGCAGTTCGCCCTCGAGTGCCGCGCCGGCGATCTCGGAGAGGGCGCGGACGAGCGTGATCGCCAGCGCCGACGATCCGCCGAGGCCTGAGCCGCGCGGTGCGTCGGTGCGGGTGGTGATGTGAATGCCGGTCAGGTGGAAATGCTCGACCGCGCGGAAGATCAGCGCCGCTTTCGGATCGCCGCCGAGCTCATTGATCGATTCGTAGCGCTGCCGGTATTGCTGATCGGTGAGATGGATCGAGATCGCGCCGTCGCCGGTTTCGACGACTTCCGATTCGGCGTAGTGCGAGATGGCGACATTGACCGTCCGCGAGCCGGGATGAAACAGGTACAGCGGCCAGAGGTCGAGAGTGCCTCCGGCGAGATCGGCGCGCACCGGCGCCCGGACAATCACTTTTTTCATGAGGGAACCGGTTCTTTGCTAGAAGAGTGCCCGCCGTTTCGGCGCGGACGTCTGCGCGATCGCGTTCGCCTGCGCCGCGAGCCGCGGCATCAGCCGGGCGACATCCGAGCGGAACCCCTGCAGCGAATTGCCGCGCAGCGGGTCGGGCGTGATCGATCGCAGCTTCAGCGGATCGAGCCACGCGCCGCCGTCCGAAACGCGGTAGTCGAGATGCGGGCCGGTGGCCAGGCCGGTCATGCCGACGTAGCCGATCACCTGTCCCTGCGTGACTTTCGTCCCGCGCTTGATCCCTTTGCCGAAACGCGAGAGGTGCAGGTACGACGTCTCGATGCGCGACGAGTGGCGGATGCGGACAAAGTTCCCTTCGCCGCGGTTGTAGGTCGCTTCCACCACCGTGCCGTCCGCGGTCGTCATCACCGGCGTGCCCACCGGCGCGCCGTAATCGACGCCGTGATGGGGGCGGAACATGTGGAGGATCGGATGGAAGCGGCGGTTGGAGAATGACGACGTGATGCGGGTGAAGGCCAGCGGCGCGCGGAGGAACTGCTTGCGCAGCGGCGTCCCGTTCGCGGCGTAGTAGCCGGCGTGATCGCCGGAGTCGCAGCGGAAGGCCTCGTACTTGTCGCCCTCGTGGATGAAGCGCGCGGCGGTAATCGGTCCGTATCCGACCGCATCGCTGCCGGCGTATCTCTTCTTCACCACCACGCTGAACGAATCGCCCTTCTTCAACGCGAAGAAGTCGATGTCCCACTGGAAGACGTCGACCAGCTGCTGCACGAGCTGCGGCGTCTCGCCGGCATTGCGCAGTGCTTCGTAGAGCGAGCTGTCGATGCGCGCCGAGATCGTCGTCTCGATCTCGCGGATCTGCGCCTCGTGCTTCGTGACGTCGAAGCGATTGCCGTTGCGGAGCGCGTCGACCTCGCCCCAGCCGACGATCTTCAGCTGGATGCCGTCGGCCTTGCCGTTCGGGTCGTAGTGGAAGCGCACGAGATGTCCGGGGCGGAGGCGGCGGACATCGATGCTCTTCGCGAACTCGGTCGTCAGTGCCGCGCTCTCCTGCCGCGTGAGGCCGCCGCTGAGCAGCACGGCGTCGAGAGTGTCGTCTTCTTCGATCGGGAGGATCACCGAGTGATCGGGGAGCTGCGACGGGGAGCTCGCTTCCATCAGCGCCGCGTATTGGAGTGCTGGCGTCGGCGCGGGGGCGGTGCTGGCCGGGAGCGCGGCCGGATCGTGAAGGCTGACGGTCGCGAGCAGGAGGGGGATGGCGAGCGGAAGGGCAATCGCGAAGAACGCCGGCTGCCGCCGTAAGACCCCACCCAGACGTTCGCCGATGGCGAGCAGTTTACGCATCTGTGTTGTGCTTCAAACCGGGGACGAACTACTCGGGCGATGGTATCAAAAACCGGCCCGCCGCCAGTTACGGCTCCATCGAGAGCGTCTGGATCTGCGTCTGCGCCAGCTTCTCGTCGCCCGACTCGGCGCGGTGGTAGTTCGCCGGAACGATGAACGTGCTGGCCGCGACGTCCGCCTGGCGGATCGACGTGATGACCATCTCCCGCGTCTGCGTGCGCGTGCGGCTGTAGCCTCCGTCGCGCGCCAATGCGGCGCTCGCGGCGCTGCGGACGTCGGTGGTGACGGTCTGCATCGATTCGCGCAGCGGGAAGCCTTTGATCTTCGTTGTCTCGATCTGGATGATCTCGTCGAGCTTCGGGTTGCCGGTGCGGATCCCGCTGTTGGCGAGGAAGAGCTCCGAGATGTCGCCGAACATCACGGTCGTCCACTTGTCGATGGTCGTGTGCACGCTCTGCTTGAGGACGATCGTCCCCATCGTCAGCGTGATGTCGTACGTCATCGTGAGGCGGTAGTGGTCGGTCGGGACGCCTGCGATGACCGGGTGGTCGTCGATCTTCGTCGCCGACGAGGCGAGGTTGTCGATCGCGATGTTGCTCTGCCCCACCGAGGCCGCGACGTTCCCCGCATTCACCTCGGCGTACAGCTTCTTCATCGGGTCGACGAAGGACATCGTGCGGGAGCCGTTCGTCGAGATGACGTAGACACCCGGCGTGTAGGCGTTTCCGGAGATGACGTCGACGCGGGAGCGGTCTCCGTCGATCACTGCGCGGCCGGTGTACTGCGTCGGCGCCTGACCACCGGTGTCCGAGCGCGTCGTCTGCTGGAACTCGTAGACAATGGCCGCGCTTGCCGTGTGGCAAATGAAGAGCAACCCCACCACCAACCCACTCTTCGCGATCATAAATAACTCCTGGAAGTCGACTCAGTATACCGGAGAAATTTTAGTCAGGCGGGGGGACGTTCGGAGGCCCATGTCCACAACGAGATACTTCGTCGCGGCAGTGCTCGCCGCGGCCATCGCGGCCCCTGTTTTCGCCGCGAAGAAAGCCGATCCCAACTCGCTCGAAGAAGTGGTGAAGAAGGTCCAGCAGGTGCAGAAGAGCACTAAGACGTTGCAGGCCGACTTCCGCCAGGAAAAAGAGCTCGCCCTCCTCTCCAAGCCGGAGGTTTCGACCGGCACGTTCACCTTCTCCCGCCCGAGCAACGTCCTCTGGGTCTACGACGCTCCGAAGCGCGTGCAGATGCTGATCGCGAACGGCACGCTCACGACCTACTACCCCGATCTCCGCAAGGCCGAACAGATCGACGTGAAGCGCTTCCAGGACCGCATCTTCAAGTACATGGGAGCGAGCGGCGCGATCGACGAGCTGAGCCAGTACTTCGACTTCACGTTCATCGACAATGCGGCGAGCGCCACCTGGACGCTCGACCTCAACCCGAAGAACCGGATGATCGCCAAGCGGGTGAAGCACATCAAGCTGGCGATCGACAAGAAGACTTACCTGACGACGAAGATCGAGTACACCGAGGGGGACGGGGACATCACCCGCTACGAGTTCACGAACCTGAAGATCAACCAGCCGGTCGCGCAGACCCGCTTCACCCTTCAGCTTCCTCCGACTGTGCGCGTCGAGCAGATGAAGTTGCAGTAGTGTTCGAGCTGCTGCATACGGACGGCGCCGCTCGCCGCGGCGTCGTCACCACCCGCCACGGCACCATCCAGACCCCGGTCTTCATGCCGGTCGGGACGTTGGCCTCGGTCAAGTCGCTCACCACCGAGCAGCTCGCGGCGCTCGGCCCCGAGATCATCCTCAACAACACCTACCACCTGATGCTCCGCCCCGGCATCGACCTGCTCGAGCAGCTCGGCGGCGTGCATTCGTTCATGAACTGGGACCGTGCGGTCCTCTCCGATTCCGGCGGTTTCCAGGTCTTCTCCCTCGCCTCGATCCGCAAGGTGCGCGAGGAAGGGGTCGAGTTCCGGAGCCACATCGACGGCAGCGCGCACTTCCTCTCGCCGGAGCGCTCGATCGAGATCCAGTCGCGGATGGGCGTCGACATCGCCATGGCCTTCGACGAATGCCCGCCGTACGGGCTCGGGCATGCCGAGGTCGAGAAATCGATGGAGATGACGCACAGGTGGGCCGAGCGGTCGCTCCGCGCTCGACGTGAAGGGGGCCCCGCGCTCTTCGGCATCGCGCAGGGCGGCATCTACCACGACCTGCGCAAGCGGAGCGTCGAGACCATCGCCGCGATGCCGTTCGACGGCTTCGCCATCGGCGGCGTCGCGGTCGGCGAGTCGAAGGAGGAGATGCTCGACATCATGCGCTCCACCGCGCCGCTCCTTCCGGCCGACAAGCCGCGCTACCTGATGGGAGTCGGCACGCCCGACGATCTCCTCGACGGCGTCGAAGCGGGCATCGACATGTTCGACTGTGTGATGCCGACGCGCAACGCGCGGAACGGGTCGCTCTTCACCAGCCACGGCAAGGTCGCGATCAAGAACGCGAAGTACGCCGCCGACCGGCGGCCGCTCGATGCGAACTGCTCCTGCGTCACCTGCCGGACCGTTTCACGGGCCTATCTGCGGCACCTCTACGTCAATGACGAGATCGCCGCGATGGTCTACAACACGATCCATAACGTCTCGTACTACCTTGACTTGATGAGGGGTATCCGGCAAGCTATCGCGTCCAATTCTTACGGGTCTTTCCGCGATGCCGTGCGCGCGCGGATGGCGAGCGGGGAAGGCGACGCAGCGTAAGACCGCCATCGCCGCCAAATCAAAAAACAAAAAGTAAGACATGCATACGATTGCTCTGCTTCAAAGTGCCGGCACTGCCGCCTTCCTTTTCAACGTCCTGCCGATCGCAGCAATCGGTCTGGTCTTTTACTTCCTGGTGATCGCTCCTGCGAACAAGCAGCGGCGTCAGCAGGCGGACATGCTGAACGCGCTGAAAAAGGGCGATCGCGTCCTCACCAGCGGCGGGATTTACGGAACGATTCAGGGTGTTGAGGCGGACTTCGTCTACCTGAAAATTGCCGAGAATGTAAAGGTCAAAGTCGCACGTTCTGCTGTTTCCGGTGTGGTCAACACCGGCGACGCGGAGTAAGCCGCGGCTCTGTTTTTTCCGGAGGAACTCTTGAACAGAAACGTGATGTGGAAGGTCGTGCTGATCCTGGCGATACTCGTGGTCTTCGTCGTGGCCATCGTGCCGACGGCGAACAACCCCGAGCCGATCAAGCGCGGCCTCGACCTCAAGGGCGGCACGCATCTGGTGATGCGCGTCAACGTCGGTGATGCCGTCCGTCTCGAGACCGACCAGGCCGCCGAGACGCTGAAGACGCAGGCGGCGAAGATCAACCTGCCGGCAGTGACCACGCGCCGTATCAATGACGCGACGTTCCTCGCCGTTCCGCCGGCCGGTGGCAGCACCGCCGAGTACGAGAAGCTGGCCAAGGACTTCCTCGGCCAGTTCGACATGAGCCGCACGCCGGAAGGCGCGATGCAGTTCAAGATGAAGTCGCTGTCGGTGACGGCGATCGAGCGTGACACGATCACGCACGCCGTCGAGACGATCCGTAACCGCGTCGACGCCCTCGGCGTCACCGAGCCGATCATCGCCCCGGAGAGCGGCAACCGCATCGTCATCCAGCTCCCCGGCGTCGACGATCCGGCACGCGTGAAGGACATCATCAAGACCACCGCCGTCCTTCAGTTCCGCCTCGTCGAAGGCTCGACCGGCGCCGACGCGGCGAGCACGCTCGCCAGCGTCCCGGAAAACATGAAGAGCGAAGTCGAGATCCTCCCCGGCACCCGCGAGGACGAGCTCGGACGTCCGGTCGGCGTCGAGTACTACGCGATCCGCAAGACCGTGCCGGTCACCGGCACCGACCTGAAGAGCGCGCGTGTCCAGAAGGGCCAGCTCGGCCAGCCGAACGTCGGCATGTCGTTCACCCCCGAAGGCGCGCGGAAGTTCGGCGCGCTCACCGGCGCGAACGTCGGCCGCCGCCTGGCCATCGTGCTCGACAACAAGGTCATGTCCGCCCCGAACATCAAGTCGAAGATCGAAGATCAGGGCGTGATCGAAGGACAGTTCACCCAGCAGCAGGCGGCCGATCTCGCGCTCGTCCTGCGCAGCGGCTCGCTGCCGGCGTCACTCACCACGCTGGAAGAGCGCACCGTCGGTCCGTCGCTCGGTCGCGACTCGATCCGCCAGGGCGTGCTCGCCTCGGTCATCGGCTTCGTCGCCCTCATCGGCGCGGTGCTTCTCTACTACCGCGGCGCAGGCATCAACGCCATCCTCGCGCTCTTCCTAAATCTCATCATCCTCCTCGGCATGATGGCCTACTTCAAGGCGACGCTGACGCTGCCCGGCATCGCCGGCATCATCCTCACGCTCGGTATGGCCGTCGACTCGAACGTCCTCGTGTTCGAGCGCATCCGCGAGGAGCTGCGCGACGGCAAGACCGTCCGCGCGGCGATCGAACAAGGCTTCTCCCGTGCCTTCGGCACCATCATCGACACGCACATGACGACGATCATCTCGGCGCTCTTCCTCTTCCAGTTCGGAACGGGCCCGATCAAGGGATTCGCCGTCACGCTGCTCATCGGTCTGTTCGCGTCG